>Ga0265299_10000035_pt1 | contig 198846 bp, 133 predicted proteins | sample AusTroGonzalo_MG_4_FD_193485 | JGI IMG/M metagenome (GOLD analysis project Ga0265299, IMG submission 193485) | Bovine rumen microbial communities from tropical cattle in Woodstock, Queensland, Australia - Gonzalo_02 | ecosystem: Host-associated > Mammals > Digestive system > Stomach > Rumen ... | reverse complement strand
GAGAGTGTCCTGCTCTTTAGCAGTGACCTTGTGGCCTCTCTCACCCCCGACATTCGTCGCTTGCGAGCTTTCGAGAAGGTGACGTTGCAACCGGGCGAGACGCGTACCGTCAGTCTGCAACTGCGAGCCGATGACCTCTCCTTCGTTGATATGCATGACAACTGGGTGCTGGAACCAGGCGACTTCTGCCTATCCATCGCCGACCAGCACTTAACCATTAAGGCCGTCGAATAATTAACATCAAACAACTTACATATGAAAACCAGATTCGTATCATCTTTATTATTACTGTTCATCGGGTGGGGAAGTGCCACAGCACAAACCATCAACCTGAGTGCAAACTCTACGGGCAAGCAGTTCGATGGCATTGGAGCTGTCAACGGTGGTGGTGCCACCTCCGTATTGCTCAAGGATTATCCCGAACCACAACGTTCGCAAATCATGGATATGGTATATAAACCCATGTTCGGAGCATCAGTTAGTGCCATCCTTGTGGAAATCCCTGGCGATGGTAACTCTACCCAAGGCAGTATGCCCAGTCATAGTCACTATCGTGGTGATGCCAACTACCTGCGTGGTTACATGTGGTGGGTGATGCAAGAGGCAAAGCGACGTAATTCCGCACTATCACTCGACGCCACCAGTTGGAGTGCACCTGCCTGGGTGGGCAATTTCTGGTCGGACGATATGGTGGATTACTATATCGATTGGATGAAGGGTCTGCGTCAAGTGCATGGTTTGGAACTCGATGCCCTGGGTTGTCATAATGAAAAGGGATGGAGCGCTGACTTTGCCAAGCACCTGCGCAAGGCTATGAACGAACGTGGTTTCCGTGATGTGAAACTTCATGGCTTTGGTAATTGGGGTAATCAGAAGATGGATTTCCTCAAACGCATGCAGACGGATGTAGAACTTCGCGATGCTCTCGATGCCGTTTGTGCTCACACCTTCAGCGAGATTCAACTGACGCCCGAACAGCGCAAGATGGCCGAGGACATGGGCAAACCCATTTGGAATAGTGAGGACCATGTTTATCTGCCGGGCTTCGACTGTCTCATTAGTATCGTCAAGTGTTTCAATGCCAACTACATCGTCAGTGGTGCCACCAAGGTCATCAACTGGTACGACATAGGTGCTACTTATCCCTTGGAACCCTATAGCAAGGAGCCGCCAATGCTGTTGGCACAAGAACCTTGGAGTGGACATTACATTGTGCGAGAGGCATTGTGGGGTTATGCTCATTATGGACAGTTTACGCATGTCGGATGGCGTTATGTTGATGATGGTTGTCTTAACTTGCCTCAGGGCGGTTCGATGGTGACGATGCGTGATCCGCATACGGGTGACTACAGTATCGTTGCAGAGACAAAAGACGCCAAGAAGGCGCAAACCATCAAGGTTAGTTTGGACGATGGTCTGTCCAAAGATAAACTTTGTGTTTGGTACAGCGATGCCAAGCAACAGTTCGTGCGTCTGAAGGACATCACTCCCAAGGGTGGAAAATTCTCTATTACCTTGAAACCCGATGCTGTTTATTCCTTCTCTACGACGACAGGGCAACAGAAAGGTTCGTTTGCCGGTATTCCTGCTTCCAAGCCTTTCCCAATACCTTATAAAGACGATTTCGAACAGTACAGTAATCCTGAAGAATGGGGCTATCTGCCACATTATTTGGCCGACCTCATCGGATGTTTTGAACTGAGGCCATCACCTGCGCGCAAGGGTATGTCGATACAACAAACCGTTGGTGCTCACACCCTCAGTTGGGCACCTGAATGGCATCACTATACTATTCTGGGCGATGCAGGATGGAAGGACTATGAAATCAGTGCGGACATCTATCTCAATCCAGGTGATGAGGCTGGTGTAATGGGTCGCCTTTGTGATGTGGGTTCTGGTTATGGTATATGGGCAAAAGGATACTATTTGAAACTGGATGACACAGGTCATTGCACACTCATCCTGACCCGTGGCAAACGCGATCAGAAGGAACTCATTGGCGACAAGGAACAGCAAGCCATCATCCTCGCCCGAAAGGACGTAGAAGTTGGCGGTGAATACACGCTGGACGAGGCCGTGGTATCCGGCGTGGCTACCTGCCAGTGGCACAACCTCAAGCTACGCTTCGACGGTGACCACATTACGGGCTACGTTGATGGTGCAGAAGTGGTGCAGGCTATCTCTGACCACTACGGACGAGGCATGGCCGGGCTCATCGCTCCCCTGCACGAGCGCACCGTCTCCACCCCCTACTTCGACAACCTCCGCATCACTCCGCTCGGCCGCACACAACCTAACGCGACAGCCATACCAGCCATCCAACCTCTTTATCCCCTCTCGGCCTCCTCTACAGGGCGTCAAGTTATGATTGAACGCTTGCGTCAGTTGCAAAGTCGCGGAGTTATGTTTGGTCATCAGGACGATCCCTTCTACGGACTTGGCTGGCAATGGGATCGTGGACGATCGGACGTTTTTGCTGTCTGTGGCGACTATCCCGCCGTGATGGGTTTTGAGCTGGGTGGCATCGAGATGGGCGACGCGAAGAACCTCGACAGCGTACCCTTCCTACGCATTCGCGAAGAACTCCTCGCACACGTGCGACGTGGAGGCATCGCCACCATCTCTTGGCATCCACGTAATCCGCTCACAGGAGGCACGGCGTGGGATGTGAAGAACAAAACAGTGGTACGCAGCATCCTTCCCGGCGGTAGTCAGCACCAAAAGTTCCTCACCTGGATGCAGCGCCTCTCCGCTTTCTTGCGTTCGCTGCGCGACGAGCATGGACAGCCCGTTCCCGTTATCTTCCGTCCCTGGCACGAGAACAGCGGAGGGTGGTTCTGGTGGGGGAAAGGTCTTTGTACTTCAGACGAATACAAAGCTCTGTGGAACCTGCTGCAGAATAAACTTATCGCTGACGGCCTCACCAACATCGCCTGGAGCTGGAGCCCCAATTATGGCTTCGAGCCCGACGTGCTCAACACTTATCCGGGTCATGATCGCGTGGACATCATCGGCCTCGATGCCTACCAGCAGCCGAATGGCGAGAATAGTTTCATCACTACCCTCAACAAAGACCTCACTACCCTTAGCGCTCTCGCAGCGGAGAAAGGCAAACTTATTGCCCTCACGGAATGTGGTTATCAGAATATTCCCGACCCTACATGGTGGACACGCGTGTTGAAACCGCAAATCGAGAAGTTCCCCCTCAGCTACTTCCTCGTCTGGCGTAACGCCGACCATCGTCAGTATTTTGCTCCTGCACCTGGAACACCTGACGCTGACGACTTCCGCAAGTTGGTCGAAGATAACAGAATACTCATGCTCAAAGATACCAAGTAGATTTACGATTTAACGATTTACCATTTACTATAAAATGGATTACAAAGATAAAGTGCGTATACTGCGCCAGCACCATGAGGAGCTGCTGGCACGCGAGAACAAACCTGTAGATGGCTGTGGGAACGGCATTTACCAGAAATACCAGAACCCTATCCTCACCGCAGAGCATACGCCATTGGAATGGCGCTATGATTTCTCGGAACAGGACAACCCCTATCTGATGCAACGCATCATGATGAATGCGGTGCTCAACGCCGGTGCCATCAAGTTGAACGGTCGCTACCTGCTGGTGTGCCGTGTAGAGGGAGCCGATCGCAAGAGCTTCTTTGCTGTTGCCGAGTCGCCCAACGGCATTGATAACTGGCGCTTCTGGGATGAGCCTATCACCATGCCCGAGGACATCGTACCCGCTACCAATGTCTATGATATGCGCCTCACGCAACACGAAGACGGTTGGATTTACGGCGTGTTCTGCGCCGAGCGACACGATGATTCACAACCCGGCAATCTCAGTGCCGCCACTGCCACTGCCGCCATCGCACGCACGAAAGACCTCAAGGTCTGGGAGCGTCTGCCAGACCTCAAAAGCCGTAGCCAGCAGCGTAATGTTGTCCTTCATCCGGAATTCGTCATCAATCATCAATCATCAATCATCCATAAAAGCTATGCTTTCTATACGCGTCCGCAGGATGGATTCATCGATACCGGCAGCGGTGGAGGTATCGGTTGGGCATTGGTGGAAGACATCACCCATGCAGAGGTCAAGCAGGAAATCATTATTAACCCGCGACACTATCACACTATTCAGGAGGTGAAGAACGGAGAAGGACCGGCACCGCTGAAAACATCGAAAGGATGGCTTCACTTGGCACATGGCGTACGTGGAACTGCCGACGGTCTGCGCTACGTCCTTTATATGTATATGACTGCTTTAGAGGATCCTACGCGTGTGATAGCTCAGCCCGGCGGCTGGTTCTTGGTGCCCGAAGGACAGGAGTACGTGGGCGACGTGATGAATGTGGCTTTCTCGAATGGCTGGATTCTGGATTCCGATGGTCGCGTCCTCATCTACTACGCTACGGCCGACACCCGCCTCCATGTCGCCGTCAGTTCCATTGACCGCCTCATTGACTATTGCATGAACACCCCCAAGGACGGATTGACAACAGGAGCAAGCGTAGAAAACATCAAGCAACTCATCCGCAAAAATCATGGCACACTTAAGTGAAAAAATAGGTTACGGCTTCGGCGATATGTCGTCGTCGATGTTTTGGAAGGTATTCTCGTATTATTTGCCTTTCTTTTACTCTAATGTCTTTGGGCTGAGCCTTGTAGATGCAGGCGTGTTGGTACTAGTTACTCGCATATGGGATGCTGTCAGCGATCCCATGATGGGAATTATAGCAGACCGCACGCAAACGCGCTGGGGAAAGTACCGTCCCTATCTGCTCTGGGTGGCACCACTGTTCAGCATCGCAGGCATCCTGCTGTTCACTACGCCCGACTGGTCGTATGGTGCCAAACTCATCTATGCCTATGTCACCTACATCCTCATGATGACAATATACACGGCCATCAATGTGCCTTACGGAGCTATGCTGGGAGTGATGACTGACGACTCGCAAGAAAAGACCGTTTTTTCCTCCTTCCGAATGTTCTTTGCCTACGGTGGGTCATTTATCGCTTTGGCAGCATGGGAACCACTGGTAAGTTTTTTCAAAGCAGGAGGACTCTGGCGGGAAACTGCTGAGCATACGGCTGCGGCTTGGCAGCACGCCATGATGGTAATTGCTGCCGCATGTTTCGTGCTCTTCCTGCTCACATTCGCTTTGACACGCGAGCGCCTGAAGACAATCTCCTCGGTTAGCATCGGCAAGGACTTCCGCTCACTCCTTTCCAACCGTCCCTGGTGGCTGCTCATCGGTGCCGCTCTGTGTTTCAACCTTTTCTGCACGGTCCGCGGTGCCACTGTGGCCTACTATTTTGCCGACATCATCGGCTTTAACCAATTCCTTAATTTTTCAATTTTCAATTCTCAATTCTCACTATTATTCTACGCCGGATTGTTTCTGAGCGTTGGCGAGGTCTCCAACATGCTGGGTGTTGCTTGCACCGTTCCTCTCGCACGGAGATTTGGCAAGAAGTCGCTGTTCATGGGAGTCAATGCCTTGCTGGCAGTGCTGAGTGTGTGTTTCTTCTTCCTTCCTGTGTCGCCTACAGGCTTCTGGCTGATGCTCCTCTTCCAGATCCTCATCAGCATGTTCACTGGCGTGATGTCGCCTCTGGTCTGGTCCATGTATGCCGACGTCAGCGACTACGCAGAACTGCGTTACGAGACCGCGAGCACGGGGCTTATCTTCTCTTCCAGCTCGATGGCTCAGAAGTTTGGTGGTGCCATCGGCGGCGCTGCCGTCCTCTGGCTGCTCTCAGCCTGCGGCTATACGCCACGTACCGACGAGCAGCTCGCAGCTCAAGCTCTTATCGCGCAGCCCGATTCTGCCATCCATTGCCTTCGCTACCTCATGTCGTTCATTCCCGCCGGGGTTGCCCTTTTAGCCATCATTGTCGCCCACTACTATCCTCTCACCACTCAACGTGTACAAGAAATAGACGAACAATTAAGAGTTCATAGAAACCGAGAACTCTAATTTTATGTTTTTAACACGAATAGAGCGCACCTGTCACAAAAAAGCCGTACCTTTGTCCTCACTTTCTGAGAATAATCCTATCAAACGGAATGAAAAAAACACTTATATGGGCGCTGCTATTGGCAATCGTAGGCATTTGCCATGCAGAGGACATAGTTATCACCATCCGTGGAGGCACCGTTTATGCCTGGAGCGAGGTAGGAGCTCCCGAGGAAGGACTCGACAGTGACTTCGCACCCATCGCCATCCAGGGCGGCACCCTGTTCACCGTCGGCGGCGGCATGGGCGAGATGCCCTCCGTGCCCACCCAGGAAACAGCCAAGCAACCAACAGTCCTGTTAATAGGACCTCTCCAGTGAAAGTAGTCAACTGTACTCAGACGAGGCAGTCAACAAAATCCGTACGGGTGGCACCGCGTCTACGCACCTACGCATCTACGCGCCTTCATTTGATACTTGGATAGGTAATGACAGAAAGGTGGAAATTATCTTATATTATATATATTATATATATATTATAATATATATATAATATATATAATATAAAATTTCATCCCAGTTTTTTCGGGGAAAGGGAAGCGCTCAATGCAGAATGCGAAAACACAAATGAAGACGCGAAGACGCGTAGATGCGTAGATGTGTCAATGGCTCAATCTGCACAGCTATCTCCTCTGCGCCTCACAAATATCTGTAAATGGTTTTGCTCCTATCTGTAGTCCCTTCGGCGGAAAGCTGTGCGCAAGCGGGTACGAATCGGTGCATTTTGGGGCTTTTTTTGCACCAAGCAGGGCGCACACCCCAAACTTTTGCAGATTTTCTGTTCGTAATTGAAAAAATATATCCATTTTCTTTGCACTTTTCGAAGAAAAGAATTATTTTTGCGGCATCGAATCGTGATAATCGCCCCTTTTCTTACCAAAAAGGAACTGAAAATCCCTTAGATAAAACTAAAAATATCAATATTATTCACTTAAAACTAAAATCTTATGAAACATTTACTACGCAATGCGTTTACGCTCAAAGCGCTTCTGCTCGTTGGCCTACTGGTCAGCGCGGTGAGTGGGGCGTGGGCAGAAGATGTCACGGACATCTTGAACCGTGATTTAACAGGTGTAACAGGCAGCTCCTACACGTCTTGGAGTGGCAAGAAGGGATCTTCCTCTTCTGCCGTTTATGCCGGTCAGAGCGCTGGTGGAAACTCTTCCATTCAACTTCGCTCAAGTAATAATAATTCTGGCATCATCTCCACGACTTCAGGAGGCATTGTTAAGAGTGTCACAGTTAAGTGGAATTCTAGTACAGTAGCAGGGCGTACGTTGGTGGTTTATGGAAAACATCAAGCCTATTCCAGTCCTGAAGATTTGTATGGTGCTAATAATAAAGGTTATCCATTAGGCGAAATTGTATGTGGTACAAGTACAACACTTGATGTGGAAGAAGCTTTAAAAATATACGAACATATTGGGCTTTGCTCAAAGAGTGGGGCTATGTATATTGAAGAGATTCAGATAGTATGGGAAAATGGCTCAACCTCTAAGATAGATCCAGAATTATCCTTCTCCACGGACGTCGTAAATGCTGAATTCGGTGTCGCAGTCGAAGTGCCCACTCTGAATGCTGCTGATGGATTCGATGGCACTGTGGAGTACTCCTCTTCTGATGAGACAGTTGCTCAGATTCAGGATTCAGAGACTGGTGATTTAAGAATTTTGAAAGGAGGAACCACGACCATCACTGCCACTTTCGCAGGCAATGACAATTTCAAGTCGGGTTCAGCAAGCTACACTCTGAACGTAACTGACAACCGCATTGCTACGAGTATTTCTTGCGATCCTATCGAGTTGGACATCAATGATGTGGGAACATTAACCATGTTGAGGCCCGTCGTTTTGGATGCTGAAGGCAACGTAGTTGAATACACTAATTCCCCAGATGCTGAAGGACTTCCAGAAGTTTATTTTGAAACTGTGGGTGAAGATAATCCGATTATCGGCTCTTTTGATAGCCACGGAAACATTGTCCTTAATAGCGTTGAAGGTACGGTAACGATAAAGGCTGTCTATAACCAATTCCAGACAAACGACAACTACCAGCCGAGTGAATGTACCTTCACGATTACGGTCACAGCTCCATTCACTGGTGGTGATGTGACGTTTGCTGCAAGTACTGATAAAGATAATAATAATGCTGCTCAGGGTGAAGGATCAATCACCAAGAGAGTAGTTACTTTCACTTGCTCCAATGGTATCCTTGGAAATGGGTCAGAGTATAGGCTCTATAAGGATTCCCGAATTTCATTTACTACATCCGAAGGAAAAATAACTCAAATCGAATTTACACAATCAGGTTCTTATTCAATCAGCAACCTCACTCCTGATACCGGTTCTTTGACTGAATTGACTTGGACTGGTAGTGCAAGAACTGTTGTATTTACCGCATCTGCTCAAGCTCGCGCATCCCAGATTGTTGTTACCGTTGATATGCGTGAAGAACCAGGTCTTTCCTTCGATGAATCGGCAAGCTTTAATGCCGTTGTCGGCGAAGAGTTCACCGCTCCCACGCTCGCCAATCCACATGAACTGATTGTTTACTATGAGAGTGATAATGAAGAAGTGGCGACGGTTGATCCTGCTACAGGTGCCGTTACCCTTGTAGGCGCCGGTGACGCAACCATCACTGCCACTTTCGAAGGCGATGATACTTACAGCGAAGGCAGCGCCAGCTACACCATAAAGGTTACTGCAGCCAACCAGGTTGCCACTCCCGTCATCACCCTCGGTGCAGCAACCTTCTTCGAAAGCACGACGGCAACGATTACCTGTGCAACAGAAGGTGCCACCATTTTCTATTCTACTGACAACGGAGAAAACTGGCAGACTTACTCAGAAGCCATCACACTGACTGAGACCACCACGATCATTGCCAAGGCTACGAAGGAAGGTGCTACAGATAGTCAGATCTGCGAAGCTGCCACGGCTACGAAGAATAGCGTGGAAGCAGACCTTGCAACTCTCGCAGCAAAAGAAGCAGGCACATACTATGTGAATCTCAATAATGTTGTTGTCACCTATGTGAATGGTTACAACGCGTATTTGCAGGATGCCAGCGGCGCTATCCTTCTGTATAAGAATGGTCATGGCTTCACTGCTGGGCAGGTGATCAATGGTATTGCTTCTGTCACTCTTCAGATTCGAAACAGCAATCCTCAGTTGACCGCTCTTACGGGTGCTGAGGGTTACTCCGTTGTGGATGGCACAGCTCCAGAACCTACTACCGTAGCTGCTGATGAATGGGATACTCAAATTAACACAGTGCTGGGTCAGTATCTAAAGGTTACGGGCGCAACGATTACAACAGAAAATGGCAAGTATTACGTTCAGTTAGGTACTGAGAATGTACAGCTCTATGGTCAGGGCGATGCTCGTACGATTTCTGTTGAAGACTATGATGCCACTTATACCATCGTTGGATTCCCCACCATGTTTAACACCACTCCAGAGCTTCAGATCTTTGCACAGCCCGTGAAGGAAGAAGCCGAAGACAAGCGTGCTGACGTTGTTCTCTCCTTCGAGAAGCCCGAGTACACTGCAACTTTGGGCGAGACCTTCACGGCTCCGACATTGTTTGTTAAGGATGAAAGCGGTGCAGACATTGAGGGACTCACCATCACTTACTCCTTCGAATCCTTCGGTAATCTTCCTATCGAAATCAATGCTAAGACAGGTGCTGTTACGTTAAAGACCGAAGGTGAAGCTACCGTGATTGCTACCTTCGCAGGCAATGATGATTACAAGCCCGCCACAGCAAGCTATAAGTTGACAGTCATGAGCAATAAGACCGCCAGCAACCTTGCTATCGATGAGCCGAATTCGACTACGCTTAACGTGGGTGATAAGATCCAGCTGGGCTATACCTCCGAAGGTGACGGCACCATTACATGGAAGAGCAGCAATGAAAACGTCCTGACGGTAGATCAGCAGGGTAATGTGACAGCTGTGGCCGTTGGTAAGGCTACCATCACTGCTACTCAGAGCGAGACAGAATCCTGTCTAGCTGATGAGGCTTCGATTGAGCTAACCGTTGTTGATCCCAACCAGGGCGAGTATTTGTGGTTGCTATCTGAAGCTTCCTATAGTAGCGCAAGTGCAGATCAAGTCACTTGGACAAGCGACTATGCAACGATGACCGTAGCCAAAGCAAGTGCTACCACACCTGCCAACAACTACCTTGGCGGTACAAATAATTACACAAGCACTCGCTTCTATAAGAATTCCACCCTTACCGTCGCTCCCGTTGAGGGATATCGGATTGCGTCTGTATTGTTCCAGGCTACCACAAGTGGTTATGCAACGGCGTTCAAGAATAGCACTTGGACGAATGCTGAAGAGGTCGTTATTTCTGGAGAAAAGGTTGTCACCATAACTCCTACGGACGGCACGGCAGCTATCGTGGCAACGATCGGCGGCACCTGCGGCTTCGATAAAGTGTTAGTCACTTACGTGAAGACTGGCGAAGTGGTGATTACCCCCAGCATCACGCTTGAGCAATATGAATATAATGTGAATGCAGATGGTGGAGATGCAGAGCTCATAGTTACCTGCTCTAACATGCCCGAAGATCCTCAACTCGCAGTAAAATTTGTTGAAGCAGACGGTGAGACAGCTGCTACCTACGGTTGGATTACAGCTGTAATCAATGGAGAAGGTAATATTGCCGGTCATATGGACGTCAATACGGGTGAAGCTCGCACGGCATACTTCGTGGTTACCGGTGTTGATGGAGACGAAAACGATGTTACATCACAACTTATAACCATCCATCAGGCAGCTCCTGCAGCTCCCAGCATCACTTTTGAAAAGGGTTCTATTGATTTTGCCGCAGGCGGCGAAAGTGACAGAAAACTGAGCTTCGGATATGAAAGCTTAGGCAGCAACCCGACCTTCGAGATTTGTTTCTTCGATCGTGAAGGCAATGCTGCTACGTATGAGTGGGTTACAACAGCCACAATAGAAGATAATAAAGTAAACCTTGCTGTTGCAGCCAACGACGGCGAAGCCCGCGCAGCATACTTCAAGGTTCATGCTGTTGGAACAGAAGTTTATTCCAACCTCGTTACCATCAACCAAGCTGCGGCTCCACTTCCCGCTGTCACCTACTCTCTTGCCACGACCATCACTTCTGGCAAGCACTACCTCATCGTTGGTGAAAACAAAGGAGCATATCAGGCAATGGGTATGCAGAATTCCAACAATCGTGCAGCCGTGAATGTTACACTCGATGGAGATAAGATTTCCATTACCGATGAGGCTGTGAAGGAAGTTGTGATCTGCGGACCCGATGCCAACGGTTTCTACACCATCTACGAGAGCGGTTATCTCTATGCTGCATCCAGTTCAAAGAATTATCTCAGATCTGATGAAACCAAGGCTGATGCCAATGGTCTTTGGCAGATTGATATTGATGCTGCAACGGGCAAGGCTTCTGTTAGCGCTCCTGGAAGTTCAAACAACAATGTCATGCAGTACAACACCAGCGGCTTATTCTCTTGCTACGCCTCTGCTACTCAGAAGCCGGTCTATTTATATGAGCGCGATGATGAAGAGACTCCTGTAGCAAGCTATACCCGCGACGTCGCTTCTGTCAAGTGGGGAACCATCTGCCTGCCTAATACTGCCACCATCACAGGTGCTCAGCTCTACAGCATTGCAGGTAAGGATAAGGACGAAGATCCAAGCGCTCTCTACCTGACTGAGGTCAAGGGTACTGCAGCAGCAGGCACGCCTTATATCTTCAAACCTACTGCCAGCGTTATTAATGCTTACTACACCGGCGAGGCTGCTACTGAAGCAAAAGCTGTAAATGGTCTCATCGGTTCCTTCACTGGCACTTCAATAGAAGAAGGTATGTATCTCCTTTCTAAGGGTGAAATTGTGTTGTGCGGCACAGGCTGCTCCATCGCAGAAAATCGCGCATACATTGATATGTCGAAGGTGAAAAGGTTAAGTGATGGTGAAGTTACTGGTAGCGAAGTGAAGCTGAACATTGGTGGCGGCGAAGACGGCATCAGTAGCCTCGATGCAGCTTCTGAAGGCGCTGTCATCTATGACCTCAGCGGCCGTCGCGTCAGCAAGACTGTGAAGGGTCTGTATATCGTCAACGGTAAGAAGGTAAGTGTAAAATAAAAGACCCACTCCGGCCTCTCCCCCAGCCCCTCCCCTGTTGGGGAGGGGAGTGTAGGGAGGGGACTTGGAAGTCCGAATCATGAATCTCTAAAATACGAAGTTATGAAAAAGATATATCAGCAACCCACTATCATGGTGGTGAAGGTGGCAGAGAGCCTGCCCATCGCAACGAGTAGTATAACCATTATCAATACGCCTAAGCCTAATATGGAAGGCGACGTGAAAGCCGAATGGAGTGATATCTGGGATGATCCGGATGAAGGCTTCGAAGACGTTGATTTCTAATCCTCAAATATTCCGCCGCAGGCCAACCGCTTGCGGCGGTTCTGTTTCTTCGCCGCTATTGCTGCTCTTTCAAATGCAGGACGAGGTATTCTGAACGGGTGCCGATACGAATCTTGGGGCCCCAGATGCCGAGTCCAGAACTGATGTAATAGCGGGTGGTGCCGCGCTGATGATGTCCCCATGACTTTTCGTAGAGGGCATCTGTGACCCATGAAATCGGCCAAATCTGACCACGATGGGTGTGACCGCTGAACTGGAAGTCGATGGCGGCTGCTTCGGCTTCCTCAAGTTGGTAGGGCTGGTGGTCGAGGAGAAGGCGGAAACCGCGGGAGTCGGCCACGAGGTCGCTCAGGGGTGCGCGCCGACGTGCCATGCGGTCGTTGCGCCCGATGATGTCTATGCCCTTGAAATGGGCTACGGAATCCTTCAGCAGCTGTATGCCGGCATCCTCGAAGAAGCGGGTGGCCTGGCGCAGGTCGCTGAAATATTCGTGGTTGCCCAGCACGGTGAAGACGGGTGCCTGGATGCGATGGAACTCCTCTGCATAGTTGCCTTCGAGGACGGGGCGCAGGCTTCTGTCGATGATGTCGCCGCCAATGAGCACCAGGTCGGGCTGTTCTGCATTGATGAGGTCCACCCATCGCGCCAGCTCTGCCTTGCGGTTGTGGTATCCGATGTGGAGGTCGCTGGCAAGGACAATGGTCAGCGGCTGCTGCAGCGGCTTGGTGGTTGTGAGGGTCAGTTCCTCGCGATACTTATGATGATAGTGGATGCCGCCCAGGGTCAGTAGCAGCGTGAGGATGCCCACCACGGAGAGCAGACCTGCGGCGCTGTCCCTGAGGAGGGCTTTCGGCAGCAGATGGCAGAGCGAGGCTACGTCGGCCAGAAGGAAGATAATCAGGAGGTAGAGGAAGGCAATCAGCCATGTGTTGCCCACTTCATAGAGCACGACGGCAGCGGGCATGGGCAGACGGTCGAGGGTGAAGAACCCCACGAACATGCTGGTCATCCACAGCAGGAACAACGCCACGACGGTCAGCTTCAGCGGCCAGCCCAGGGGCGTGATGCGCCAGAGGTGCCAGCAGATGTAGGCGGTGAGGGCGAGGACGAGTGTCAGCAGGGGGAGGAGAATGCGTAGCATAGGCCGGTCGTTTTAGGAAGGGTTTGTGTCGGGCGCTGGTGCGTCACTCGAAATAGAAGGCGAGGGTGATCATCTTGGCCCGTCCGCGGTCGAGGCTGTTGGTGAACTTCAGCAGCGAGGCATCGATGAGGTCGTCGCGCTTGTGGATGAGGATGTCGCGCAGGCCGAAGCTGAAGCGGAGCTCTGGGATGAGCTTGAAGTAGGGGAGGTAGATGTCGCAGCCCGCCGCCACCTCGATGTAGCAGTCGAAGACTTCTGTGCGCAGCGCCATGTGTTTGCGGGAGGTGAGGTCGAAGGTGGGAGCCACGCCGACCGAGAAATAGGGGCGGAAATTGTTGTAGCGCGGCGCTGCAATCTTCAGGGCAATGGGTACGGAGAGGTAGGTGGACTTGAGGTTCTGGGTGGAGTCGCGTCCGCTGAGCTGCTCGTGGAAGACGATATGCTTCTGTCCGAAGTGAATGGCGGGCTGCAGGCGCAGGCCAAAAGTCTTGTTGAGCCGCAGTTCTCCGAGGACGCCAACGACAAATCCTGGCTGGTAGTTGTCGATATCGGTGTACCACTGTTCGCCGGAGATGGGATCGACATAGCCGTTATTGGTCAGTTCCAGGTCCATCATATCCACTCCCACGAAGAAGCCATAGTGCAAAAAGCGGTTATCCAGATACGGGCGGTTCTGGATACGTGGCTCCTGGGCTGCTACGAAGCAGCAGGAAAAGAGCAGACAGAGGATGAAAAGTGACCTTTTATACATTTGCGTATATGTATAACGCGCAGGAGGTCGGTTTTATTGTGCTGTGGCGTCGGATGTGAGGTGCAGGCCGTCGTCGGCGATGGTGATGAGGCGTCGGCGATAGAGGTCGCCCACGGCTTTCTTGAAGACTTTCTTGCTGACGCCGAAGACGGCGTAGATCTCCTCGGCAGGGCTCTTGTCGCCCAACGGGGTGTGGCCGCCGTTGGTCTGCAGGTGGCGCACCAGCACATCGCTGAAGTCCTCCACGGCGCGCTGTCCCTTCTTCTGCAGCGAGAGGTCTATCTTGCCATCTGGGCGCACCTGCTTGACGTAGGCTTTCACGCGGTCGCCGCTGTGCAGCTGGCGGAATATCTCGTCGTCAAAGAGCAGCCCTGCGAAACGGTTGTCCACGATGGCCTTGAAGCCGAGGTCTGTCTTCTGCCAGATGAGGCAGTCGACTTCGTCGCCGCCGTGGTAGGGGGGATAGTCCTCGCTGAGGTAGCGCTCCACCTTGGCAGAGGCCATGATGCGGTAGGTCTCAGGGTCGAGATGCACATGTACGAGGTAGCTGTGGTCCTTCTGCATCTTCATCTTCTGCTCGCGGAAGGGCACGAAGAGGTCCTTCATCAGTCCCCAGTCGAGGAAGGCGCCGAAGTTATTGACCCACGCCACCCTCAGCCACGCGAAATCGCCCACCTGGGCCAGCGGCTTCTCGGTGGTCGCAATCAGGCGTTCTTCAGAGTCGAGATAGAGAAAAACGTCGATTTCATCGCCGATTTCCGTTCCTTCGGGCACGTATTTGTTGGGCAGCAGGATGTCCTCTGGACCGCCAGAGAGGTACAGTCCGTGGTCGGCTCTGCGAGCGACCGTGAGGCGGTTGAAGTGACCAAGTTCTAATTTCATACGGGGCTTTCTATTTTGCCATCGCGGAGATGGATGGTGCGGTCTGTGGTGCGTGCCAGCTCTTCGTCGTGAGTGACGATGACAAAGGTCTGTCCGAGGCGGTCGCGGAGGTCGAAGAAGAGGCGGTGGAGCTCTGCCTTGTTGGCGCTGTCGAGGCTGCCGCTGGGTTCGTCGGCGAGGATGACGGCGGGCTCATTGATGAGTGCCCGCGCCACGGCCACGCGCTGTTTCTCGCCGCCAGAGAGTTCCGAGGGCTTGTGGTCGGCACGTTCGCTGAGGCCCATGAAGTCCAGCAGCTGTAGGGCACGCTGTCGTGTCTCCTTGCGGCTGCGTCCTCCGATGAGTCCAGGAATCATCACATTCTCCAGCGCCGTGAATTCGGGCAGGAGCTGATGGAACTGGAAGACGAAGCCTATCTGGTGGTTGCGGAAGCGCGCCAGCGATTTCTGTCCCAGGCGCGAGATGTCTGTATCGTTGATGATGACCTGTCCGCTGTCGGCACGATCCAGGGTGCCCATAATCTGCAGCAGGGTGGTCTTGCCGGCACCGCTGGGGCCCACGATACTGACTACCTCGCCTTTGGCGATTTCGAGGTCGATGCCTTTCAGTACTTCGAGCGAGCCGAAGCTCTTGTGGATGTTATTTAATTTTATCATGGGGTAATGGGGATTATGGGACTCATGGGACCTATGGGGCCTATGGGGCTATGGGGTTAATGGGACTCATGGGGCCATAGAACTTATTTCCTCAGTTTGCTCAGCCACTCCTCGAACATCAGCTGGCGCTGGGTGACGCTCTGCCCGTTGGGAGCGAAGATGGAGTGCGTCTCCTGCGGGTCGCCGTACTGGTCGGGGTAGATGAGGATGAGGTTGGTATGGTTGAAGTTACGTGCGAGGACAGAGGGTAGGGTATGGAAGGCTGGGCTGTGGGAGATGAAGCCTGAGCGCGAGCTGATGATGACGAAGAGGTGGTCGGCATTCACCTCCTCCTTCAATCCGATGAGCATGTTGCCGAAGCCCTTCTCCACCCGCATTTCCAGCCGCACGGAGGGGTGTGCCTGTAGCAGGTATTCCTTGATGAAGTAGCCCGTGTCACCGCAAGTGTGGAAGCGCATGACCTGTCCTGTCTGTTCGCCAATGCGGCAGAGGTGTTCCAGCCACTTGTAGAAGCCCACTTCGTACTCTGCCTGCGGAGGCACGGCGATGACGATGCGGCGAACGGTACCCAGGGGCATCTTCAGACGCACGAGCAGCACCTCGCGGTGGGTGGTGGCCAGGATACTTGTCGTGATGACGCCCAGCTTGCCTGCCAGGTTCCCGTCAGGCGTCTCGTGGAGACCCAGGATGACCTCGCCGGCATCCACTTCGCGCATGGTATGCACGATGGCGCTGGCTACGTTGCTGCTGACGCGGCTCATAGTGGACATCTGGACGTCGGCAGCGGCTGCTATCTGCTTGGCGCGCTCGAGGTTGTGTTGTCCGCTGATGCGCACTTCGTCATCAGGGTCATCGTCCATCGATACGGCCAGGCCCATCAGGCTGTCCGCGATATGGGGGTTGCGGATCATGATAGAGAGTTGCGTCAGGGTATCCACGGTCTGGGGGTAGGCATAGGCGGTGAGGCACTTGCCGTGGTAACTGCCTCGGTTACGCTCCGTCTCTGTGATCTCCAGTGCCAGTCGTCTGGCAGCCCGCCCAGTGGCGAAGGAACTCACGATGCAGGAGACGAGGATGAGCAACACCGTGGCATTCAGCACGGCAGCATCCATCAGCTGTACGTCGGGGGCGGTGGCAATCATCACGATAGCCAGTGCGCCGGCAGCATGGGAGTTCGTCAGTCCGAACATCATTCCCAGGTCTTCCCTGCGTCCCTTTATCAGCCATTTCATCACGAAAGCCGCCAGCCACTTGCTGAAGATTGCTGCGATGATGATGACCGCTGCCAGCCACAAGGTATGGGTGGAGCCGAAGAGGACGTGGATGTCGATGATCATTCCTACACCAATGAGGAAATAAGGAATGAAGATGACATTACCCACGAATTCCAGACGCACCATCAGCGGTCCGCCGCGAGGGATGATGCGGTTGAGCACCAGGCCTGCGAGGAACGCTCCCAGCAATCCCTCGAGTCCCACCTTGGAGGCGAGGAAGGCGCAGACAAATACGAGTGCGAGCACGAAGACGAACTGCGTCACAGCATCTTCGTTGCGCCGCAGGAACCACCGACCCAGCTTGGGGAAGGCATAGCCGACGCCGACGAGATACACGAGAATGCCCAGGGTGAAGCGCAGCCAGTAGAGGCCGCTGCTGGCTTCCTGCTGCCCTCGAACCACGATGGCCAGCAGCAACAGCGCACCAAACGACGCTATCGCCGTGGCCACGATGGCATAGACCACGCTGGGATGCTTGCCCAGACCATAGCGGCCTACAATGGGATAAGTCACCAAGGTGTGGGACGACAGCAGGCTACTCAGCAGCAGCGACGAGGCTGTGGTTAATCCCAGCACCCAGCGCCCGATGACGAAACCTATGATCAGGGGAATCAGAAAGGTCATCAGTCCGAACAAGGCTCCCTGCCGACCGTGGCGGCGGAAGCTGCCCATGTCCATTTCCAAGCCGGCAAGGAACATGATGTAATAGATGCCCACCTGGCCGAACACCTCTATAGAAGCATCGCGCGCGAGGATGTTCAGACCGTTGGGTCCCACGGCCAGACCTGCCAGGATGAGTCCTATGATATGGGGCACACGCAAGCGCCGCAGCACGATAGGTGCCAGCAGGATAATAAGCAACATGACGAGGAAAATCCCCGTCGGTTTGGTGACTAAAGCATCCATAATCGGGTGCAAATATACGGAAAAAATGAGAGTTTGGAGGACGAAAGTGGATATTTTTTCCCAAATGGAGCAAATAACGCCGAAAAATGCCCTTGAAAAGCACAAAAACTATAAACTATAAACCTTAAACTCTAAACTTTTATGTACCTTTGCACCCGCAAAAGCAAAAATGACAAAAATGAAAGTAGCAATCGTAGGCGCCAGCGGCGCCGTAGGACAAGAATTTCTCCGTGTGCTCGATGAGCGTAACTTCCCCGTCGACGAGCTCGTGCTGTTCGGCAGCGAGCGTAGTGCTGGGCGTAAATATTCCTTCCGCGGCAAGGACTATGAAGTCAAGCTGCTGCAACACAACGATGACTTCAAGGGCATCGACGTCGCCTTCGTCAGCGCAGGCGGCGGCACCAGCAAGGACTTTGCAGAGACCATCACCAAGCACGGCACCGTGATGATCGACAACTCCAGCGCCTTCCGTATGGATCAGGACGTGCCCCTCGTAGTGCCTGAGTGCAACGCAGAGGACGCCCTCAACCGTCCGCGCGGCATCATCGCCAACCCCAACTGCACCACCATCATGATGGTGGTCTGTCTGCAGCCCCTGGAGCGCCTGAGCCATATCAAGCGCATCCATATTGCCTCCTATCAGGCTGCCAGCGGAGCTGGAGCTGCCGCCATGGCAGAACTCGAGCAGCAGTATCGCGAAGTCCTCGACGGCAAGCCCGCCACGGTCAATAAGTTCGCCTATCAGCTGGCATACAACGTCATTCCTCAGATCGACGTATTCACCGATAACGGCTACACGAAGGAAGAGATGAAGATGTTCAACGAGACGCGCAAGATCATGCACACCGACGCTGCCTGCTCTGCCATGTGCGTCCGCGTTCCTTCGCTCAGAAGCCACTCCGAGGCCGTGTGGGTAGAGACCGAGAAGCCCATCACTCCTGAGGAGGCCCGCGCTGCCCTGGCAGCTGCTCCTGGCGTCACCGTCATCGACGATCCCGCCAACAAGAAATACCCCATGCCCCTCTTCACCGCTGGTGAGGACGACGTCTTCGTAGGCCGCATCCGTCAGGATTTGGCCAATGAGAACGGTCTCACCTTCTGGCTCTGTGGCGACCAGATCAAGAAAGGTGCTGCCCTCAATGCCGTCCAGATTGCAGAATACCTCATCAAGGTGGGTGATATCAAATAAGAACAACACATCAAACAACACATTTTTTAACCCCTAATTTAAACAATCAGAGAAATGAATAAGAAAATTGCATTCATGACCCTCGCCTTGCTGATCGGCGCAAGTTTCGTCGGCAGTTGCGGCGACGACAAAGATGAAACCCCACAGCCCCAACAGCAGGAAGGCAAGGATTCTTCCTACTTCGTGTCATGGGTGTCTGCAGAGGCATTTAACGTACCAGGTTGGACCAGCGCCACACATGTTCCGCCTCAGGGAGGACAGCAGTTCTTCAAGGACTTCTATGCCACTGGCGATTCCTCCACTATAGAATTCAATTACGACAAAGATTTGAACAACGGACTTGCCACTCTCACATACTTCAGCTCAGTTTGGGGCGTAGCAGTTTTTGAAAACATAGACTTTAAGATCGAGGAGGATGAAGAAGGCGCACGCTATATCCTGCCCGACAGCCTGCAGAGCACCATCGTCATGAATCGTGGCGCTATGGGGCAGCAAGGCGGTGGTGGCGTTTATCCTATCACGTTGCTGAAGAGCAGTCTCAACTTAAAGACTGGCGAAATCTTCTTCGTCATGAGCGCCTTCATGAACGAGAATCACGGCAGCTACGAGCTCACCTTCCATCGCGGCGATGCCCCCAATCCCACCGTTGAATAAGGTCAAAGATGAAATCATAAGTCCCCCGCGATGTAACGGGGGACTTTTCTATATCTACGTGGCTTTTGTCTGCATAATTGTCTTTTGGATAGTTATGTGGTATTTTGTCGGTACTTCCCCCAAACAGCAAGGTAGGGAGGAGTAAATTTCTCTCTCTATATATGTCCTGTCTTTTACGTATATACATGAGGATGTTTATGTATATACGTGAGAGCGTTTACGTATATACGTCTGGAAGCTTACGTCCTTTCGTGTAAGCCGTATCGTCTTATTGAGGAAACCGTATCGTCTTATCGTGGAGGCTGTGACGTCTTATCGTAGAGGCCGTTGCGGATGATTGTGGAGGCGTCAGCCGAGCATCTCGTTGAGGAAGATGAGGGAGATGGCGAGGGGGGCGAACCAACGGATAAGGAAGAAGAAAGCGTGGAAGAGGAAGGGCGGGTAGCGGAGAGTGTGGTGGTTGGTGAGTTCCTCGATGACCAGGGATTTCGGCAGACGCCAGCCGACAAAGAGGCTGAGGACGATGCCGCTGAGGGGCATGATCCACTGGGCGGTGAGGTCGTTGAAGGCATCGAAGAAGTTGCGACCAAAGAAGGGCTTGAAGTCTGCGAGAAGTCCAAAGGACAGGCAGCACAGGGTGCCCAGCACCATCGTCGTGAGGGTCATATAGGTGGCTGCACGCCGACGGGACGTATGGTAGCGGTCCACGAAGAAGGCCGTCACCTCCTCGTGCATGGAGATGGTGCTGGTCAGTGCCGCCAGTACCAACAGCACATAGAACATCAGCGAGAAGAGGTAGCCGATGAAGGGCATTCCACTGAAGAGGGAGTTGAAGATCTGCGGCAGGGTGACGAACACGAGGCCAGGTCCTGCATCGGGTGCCACGCCCTGCACGGAGAATACGGCAGGGAAGATGATGAATCCGCTGAGGAAGGCGACCAAAGTGTCGATTCCAACGACATTGGCGGCGGTCTTCATCAGGGGGACGTCGGGTTTGAAGTAGCTGGCATAGGTGGCGAGGCATCCGATCGCTATGGAGAGTGAGAAGAACGCCTGACCCAGGGCAGAGAGTACCACGGTGGACTCTATCTTCGAGAAGTCGGGCTTCAGCAGGAACTCCACTCCGGCAGAGGCGCCAGGCATCCTCATTGCGCCGACGGCCAGAAGAATCATGAGCAACAGCAGCAGGGGCATCATCACCTTGGAGAACCGCTCGATGCCGTTCTGCACGCCACGCTCGATGATGATGTGGGTCAGAAGCAGGAAGATGAGGGAAAAGATTATCGGCGGCCAGGTGGAGGAACTGAACTGTGTGAAGTAAGCGGCAGTATCCGTGACGTCGGAAAGCGTGCCCACGAAGGCATCCACGGCGTACTTCAGCACCCAGCCTGCGACGACGGCATAGTAGCTGAGTATCAGCGTCACACAGAGCATGCCGGCGTAGCCCGTGAGGGGCCAGAGGCTTTTGAATTTGGACAACCGGCCTTGAGAAGGCTTCAGGGGATTCTCTCTCACCAGTGTCTCGTAGGCAGAGGCGATGTCGGTGTGGGTGCGACGCCCGATGATGAATTCGGCGGTCATCATCGGTACTCCGAGGAAGATGACACAGGCGAGGTAGATCAGGATGAAGGCAGCGCCGCCGTGCTCTCCCGTTTCGACAGGAAAGCGCCAGATATTACCTAATCCGACGGAGGAGCCCGCCGTGGCAAGGATGATGCCTAAACGGCTGGCGAAATTTCCGCGGTGGAAGACAGAGAGTTTCTTATGTGGAGAGGAGTCCGAGTTCATGGATGAAGATGAGGCCGATGGCTATGGGCGCCAGCCAGCGCATGATGAAACGATAGATGGGGAACGCACGGAAGGAAACAGAGCCGTGGTTGGTAGCTTCGTCGTAGACCAGCTGCCGGTCGAGCTTCCAGCCCACAAACAGGGCGATGATGAAACCGCCTATGGGAAGGAAGATCTTGGCAGAGACGAAGTCGAAGAAGTCGAAGAACGTCATGCCGAAAAGGAACTTCACATCCGACAGCACGCCGAAACTCAAGCTGCACAGTACGCCGATGAAGATGCACGAGAGGGTGACCATCCACGTCGCCGTACGTCTCTTCATGTGGAAGTGCTCGAGCAGGAACGCTGTCGTGGGTTCATGAATGGACATCATACTTGTCAGGGCTGCCAGCAACAGCAGCAGGTAGAACATCACAGAGAAGAACCAGCCAATGATGGGCACATGGCCGAAAGCTATCTGGAAGACGTTGGGCAGGGTGATGAAGACCAGGCCAGGGCCTGCATCGGGTGCCACCTCGGCCACGGAGAACACAGCGGGGAAGATGATGAGTCCGCTCATGATGGCTACGATGGTGTCGATGACCGCTACGCTGCCGGCCGTGCGCACCAGCTTGGCATCGTCGCGGAAGTAGCTGGCATAGGTGCACAGGCAGCCCATGGCGATACTCAGCGAGAAGAAGGCTTGTCCCATCGCCGAGAGGATGACTCTGGAACTCAGTTTCGAGAAGTCGGGCTTGAAGAGAAAGCGCATCCCTTCCTCGGAGCCAGGCATTGAAAATGAGCAGATGCCCAATATGGCGATGATGATCAGCAGCATCGGCATCATCAGCTTGGAATATTTCTCGATGCCACCCTGAACACCACGAACGATGACCCAGTGGCACATCAACATCACAGCAACCATGCACACCAGTGGCAGCCAGGGCGAAGCGGTGAACTGCGTGAAGTAGGCTGCACTGTCCTCGATGGTATTCATCTGTCCGACAAAAGCCGAGATGAGGTACTTAAACGTCCAGCCGGCCACCACGGAATAGTAGCAGAGAATGAACCATGAGGTGAAGACGCCGAGGTATCCTTGGAATACCCACCACGAACCTGGAGCCAGCTTCCGATAGGCATCGGCGGTATTCTGGTGTGTGTGGCGGCCGATGATGAATTCCGAGAGCATCAACGGGACTCCCAGCAGCAGTACACATATTATATATATAAGGATAAAGGCAGCGCCGCCGTTCTCGCCTACTTCCGTGGGAAAGCGCCAAACGTTACCTAAACCTACGGCTGATCCTGCCGAAGCGAGGATAATACCTAATTTGCTGCTAAATTTTGCTCTTTTTTCCATAAATCGCGGCAAAATTACAAAAAATAATCGTACCTTTGCAACAAATTAATAAAATACTGAGCTTTATGCTTGCGAATTACATTAAAACTTATCCTGTTAGCATCTTTTTGGCACTCGTCATCATCGTACTTTCGCTGATTCCTTTCCCTGATATTGAATTGGCAAAGGACGTCCCGCTGGCGGACAAATGGACTCATATGGTGATGTATGCAGGACTGAGCGTCGTCATCTGGTGGGAGTACTGGCGGCGCCATCGAACGATGAATCCCCTGCGCGTGTTTTGTGGAGCAGTAGTGGCTCCGATAGCGCTCAGCGGCATGCTGGAACTGCTGCAGGAATATGCCACAACTACTCGCGCCGGTGAGTGGCTCGACCTGCTTGCAAACAGCATCGGCGTACTCATCGGCGTGGTATTGGGCCTCGTTATGGGGAGGTTTGTGCGTTCGCGGTCGAAATGACCTGCGTGCTTACTTCGAATAGCTCTTCTCTACGAACTTGGATTTCAGGAGGTAGTCGGCGCAACGACGCACACCTTCCATGATATCAATGGTGCCGTCGGTTCCTTCCATCTCCACGATGTAGTTCTCCAGACCAGCAGTTCTGGCAGAGCGGAAGATGGCATTGAAGTCCACCATTCCACTTTCGCCCAGCTCATAGAGGTCTTTGATGTGGAGCATGGCAAAGCGGCCAGGGTATTTCTTGAAATACTGAACGGGCGACTGCTGACCCATGACACACCAGTAGGTGTCCATCTGCCAGAAGAACAGCGAGGCGTCGGTGTGCTGCATCATATAGTCGATCCACACTTGTCCTTCCACCTTCTGGTATTCGTGGGAATGGGTATGGTAACCGTACTTCAGTCCAGCAGCCTGGCACTTACGGCCGATGGCGTTGGTGTAGTCGCAGAGTGTTTGTGCTTCCTCCAGGGTATTGGGAACGCCCCAGCCGGGAGTGACGATATATTGCATTCCAGCGGCTTTGTGGTCGGCAATGGCCTTGTCCCACCACTTCAAAGCTTCGGTGAAATCGTGGTTTTTCAGCTCTTCGGCGTTCAGCCCGCGTGTGGCATGGCTGCTGAGGGGTTTCAGTCCTGCAGCTTCGCAGTCTGACTTGAACTGCTGCGGCGAGACGCCATAGAACGTGCCTTTGCCTTGGTCGTAGCTGGCAGCTTCGACGGCGGTGTAGCCCCACGATGCTAACTTGGCGAAGACCTCAACGTGGTTCTGTGCATACTTCTCAGGCGAGCCGATAACCTCGCGAATGGAATACAGTTGCAGGCCTATTTCCTTCTTGGGTTTGGCCAGCAGGCCCTGGGGCATCAGCAAGAGGGCTGCCAGGGCGATAATCGCATGTCTGATTTTCATTGTATTTCTTTCAACGGTTTTAAAGGTGAACAATGCCACCTCTTAGGAAAGGGGCGGCATTGTCGAATCGGTTTTGGTTTTTGAAGTACGGGCTTACTGGATAGCAGCTTCGAGTTCAGCACCAGCCTTGAATTTTGCAAGCTTCTTGGCAGCAATCTTGATAGCCTTACCAGTCTGAGGATTCACTCCCTGACGTTCAGGGCGCTTGTTGATAGCGAACGTTCCGAAACCAATGAGAGCAACCTTGTCACCAGCCTTCAGAGCTTCGGTGATAGCGGCGATAGTTGCGTCGATAGCCTTCTTGGCGTCAACTTTGGTCAGACCTGCCTTTGCGGCAACTGCACTTGTCAATTCTGTTTTGTTCATAATAAAAGTTTTTAAAAGGGTTATTGAAAATAAGTGTCCGAAAATGGGTAAAAAACCTTTTTAGGCTTGTTTTATGGCACAAATGTAACGAAAGAAGTGTTTTCTACAAAGTTTTTTCGCAAAAATAATGCCTTTTCACGTAATTTTACCCTCATTTCGTCTGTTTTGCCAGTTAAAATGCCTATTTTTGCGCCCTCAAACGTATAAAAGAATGCATTTATGAGCTTAAATATGCCTCCTATTACAAAAAATCTCATCATCATTAATCTGTTGATGTATTTAGGAAAGGTTGTAGCCCAGCGCTACGGCATCGATTTTGATGATTTGTTGGGTCTGCATTTCTTCTTGGCTTCGGATTTCAAGCTGTGGCAGCTGTTCACCTATATGTTCATTCATGGTGGATTGGAACACATCTTTTTTAATATGTTTGCGGTGTGGATGTTTGGTCGGATCATGGAACAGGTGATGGGCTCACAGCGCTTCCTGTTCTACTACATCGTATGTGGAGTGGGTGCCGGCCTGATTCAGGAAGGTGCACAGTACATCGAGTACATCTATCAGGGTCTGGCAAACTATGAGGTCGTGGATCTGGGAGGCGGCATGACCGTTCCGATGGATTCCTTCCTGAACCGCTGGACGACCGTCGGTGCCTCGGGTGCCGTATATGGTATTCTGCTAAGTTTCGGCATGACCTTCCCCAACGAGCGAATGTTCATAATCCCCATTCCCTTCCCCATCAAGGCAAAGTGGTTCGTGCTCGGCTTCACAGTCATTGAACTGATGAGTGCTCTGGGCAACTCTGGCGACGGAGTGGCTCACGTGGCCCACCTGGGTGGTATGCTGTTCGGCCTTGCCCTCATCCTCTATTGGCGTCGCAAGTCTGGAGGCGGCAACGGACGTTTCTTCGGTGGAGGCTCGGGCGGTTATGGCGGCTACGGCGGTTCCGATAACTACTTCACCCGCTATGAGGACGTCACTAATACCTCTATTAATTCGCGCGCAGGCGCGAAAAGGTCTATCCGTCAGTGGTTCACAGATCTCTTTGGCAGCATCAAGAAGCGCTTTCGCCGCAAGCCCAAGATGACGGTTCACATCGGCGGAAAACACAGTGCCGATATGGAGTGGAACCGCCAGAAGAAAGAGCACGAAGAGGAGGTGGACCGAATCCTCGCGAAAGTAAAGCAAGGAGGCTACGAAAGCCTCACCACCGAGGAGAAGCGTATCCTCTTTGAAGCCAGCAACGACTGATGAGCAGCAAACAAGTACAGAAATCCAGGCCGACACAGAAGAAAAGCAAGCACGACCCCTGGAAGTGGGTGAGAAACATTGCAGGCTACCTCTTCACGGGAATCAATATCGCCACCATCCTGCTGTTGTGGCTCTGCTGTGGTGTCACCTACCTCAGCCCTGCAGAATATCCGCGGCTGTCGTTGCTGCCGCTGATATTTCCTGTGGTGGCCTTGGCCAACGCCGCTTTTATCCTTTTATGGATCATCTTCAAAATCAAGCGGGTGTGGCTTCCCCTTTTAGGCTTTGTGGTGTGCTGCAAGTTCCTCTGGGACTACTGCCCGCTGAACTACTCCCGTCTCGTAGCCGAAGGCGACAGCTGTCTGACGCTGATTTCCTACAACACCCGCGGCTTCGGAGGAACAGAGGCGCGCGACTCTCTCGGCAACAACGCGGTGGCCAATTTCATCTATTTCTCCGAGGCGGATATCATCTGCCTGCAGGAGTCCTCAGGAGGAGGGGCAAGCATCACGACCATTAAGCAGAATATGGAGGAAATGGGCTATCAGACCTACAACCATAAAGGGGTGGTTATCCTCTCAAAACTGCCTATTCTTGAGGCTGATACATTGTCCTATCCAACTCGCTCTAATGGAGGCGTTTACGCCAAGCTGCTCGATGGTAGGGACACCATCCTGCTCATCAATAATCACTTTGAGAGCAACCACCTCACAACGGTCGTGAAAGATGATTACCGCGATGCGATCGAGAACCATGCTAAAAATGCATACGAACAGCACATCCGCGACTCGTTGCGCCGTGAACTCTCGCCCGTCGTGAACCTGCTTTCTGTGGCCGCTCCCTTGCGTGCCGCCCAGGCAGATACCATCCAGCATCTCATCGACCAGTGGCTGCCGCGACCTGTGATTGTCATGGGCGATTTCAACGACACGCCCGTTTCCTACACCCTTCGTAAACTGACGCAGAAACTCACCAGCGCCTATAGTCAAAGCGGCACTGGAACGGGGTTCACTTTCCACGATAGGGGCTTCCCTGTCCGCATTGATCACATCCTTTTCAGCGGCGACCGTTGGCAGAGTCATCAGACGCGCGTGGATAAGTCATTAAAGTACTCCGACCACTATCCTATTATTACCAAATTAACGCGAAAATAGGGCAAAACCAACGAAAAACACCCTAAAAACGCCTCTCCGAACCAAATAATTGGTCGGAAAGACCTTCTGTTCGGAAAAAAAGTTGTATTTTTGCGCGCTTTTAGTCGTAATAATAGTAAAATAATAACTCATAACAACAAAAAACAATGCAAAACAAAGGTTTCGTAAAAGCTTTCGCTGTCTTGCTGGCCCTCGTTTGCATCTTCTATCTCAGCTTCTCGTTCGTGACACGTCACTACGAGAACAAGGCTGCTCAGATTGCTGCCGTAGAAGGTGAACAGGCCGGACAGCATTATCTCGACTCCCTCCTGAACGAGAAGGTGTACTTTGGCGCCTGGACGCTGAAGCAGTGCCGCGAGATGGGAATTGGACTGGGTCTGGACCTCAAGGGCGGTATGAACGTCATCCTCGAGGTCAGCGTGCCCGACGTGGTAGAAGCACTTGCTGACCACAAAGATGAACCCAACTTCAAGCAGGCTATCGCTCAGGCCAAGCAAGAGGCCAAGGAAGGCCAGGGAGATTTCATCTCATTATTCATCAAGGACTACAAGGCACTGGCGCCGAACAGCTCGCTGGCCGAACTCTTCGCCACCCAACAGCTGCGTGGCCGCGTCAACACCAAGAGCACCGACCGCGAGGTGGAGAGTGTGCTCCGCGAAGAGGTGAAGGCAGCCATCGACAACTCCTTCAACGTCATTCGTACCCGTATCGACCGCTTCGGCGTTGTGCAGCCTAACATTCAGGCCCTCGAGGGTCAGGAAGGCCGCATCATGGTTGAGCTCCCCGGTATTAAGGAGCCCGAACGCGTCCGCAAGCTCCTCCAAGGTTCCGCTAACCTGGAGTTCTGGGAGACTTACCTCACCACCGAGGCTGCTCCCTTCCTCATCTCTCTCGACAGCAAGCTCGCTGCCGCCGGCGTGACAACCGATGGTGAAGAGGCTGCTGAGAGCACCGAGCCCACCGAGCCCGCTGAGGTTGCAGAAGCTGTTGCAGACTCCGCTGCTGCTCCTACTGTTGACGAGGCTCTGGCCGCTATTGCTAAGGGTGAGGATGCTTCTGCCAAGAGCGAAGCTGCCTCTGCTGCTACCGACGAGCAGGCACTGAAGGCTCATCCCCTGTTGGCCCGCCTGCAGGTCATCAACCAGAACTACGGCGCTGTCGTTGGTTATGCCAACAAGCGTGATATGGCTGCTATCGACGAGCTCCTGCAGACTCCCGAGGCTAAGGCAATCCTCCCTGAGGACATGAAGCTGCTCTGGGGTGTGAAGGGTATCGATAAGAACGAAGAAGTCTTCGAGCTCTATGCCATCAAGGTCACTGAGCGCAATGGTCGCGCTCCGCTGGAAGGTGATGTCGTGACAGATGCTAAGGACGAGTACGATCAGAACAGCCGTCCCTGCGTCTCCATGCAGATGAATGTCGAAGGTGCCCGCCGCTGGGCAGCCTTGACCAAGGCTAACATCCATCGTCCCGTTGCTATCGTCCTGGATAACCTCGTTTACAGTGCTCCTAATGTGCAGAACGAGATTACTGGCGGTAACTCCCAGATTACTGGTAACTTCACTGCTGAGGACACCCGCGACCTGGCCAACGTGCTCAAGTCTGGTAAGATGCCCGCTCCCGCAAACATCGTCAGCGAGGAAATCGTAGGTCCTACCCTCGGTCAGGAATCCATCCGTCAGGGCTTCATCTCCGTCATCGTCGCTTTCATCGCTCTGATGATCTACATGATTATGATGTATGGCTTCCGTCCGGGTATGGTTGCCAACTGCGCCCTGTTGCTGAACCTCTTCTTCACTCTCGGCATCCTCACTTCCTTCCAGGCAGCACTCACCATGAGCGGTATCGCTGGTATGGTGCTGACGCTCGGTATGGCGGTGGACGCCAATGTGCTTATCTTTGAACGTACCAAGGAAGAGATGCGTGCAGGCAAGGCTGTGCGCCAGGCTATGCAGGCCGGTTACAGCAACGCTTTCAGCGCTATCATCGACTCCAACGTGACGAGTATTCTGACGGGTATCATCCTTTACTACTTCGGTACAGGTCCTATCCGCGGCTTCGCCACCACTTATATCATTGGTATTGTCATCTCGTTCTTCACTGCAGTGTTCCTCACTCGCATCGTCTTCGATGCTTTCATGCGTCGCGACAAGTGGCTCGACCTGACTTTCACCACTGGTATTTCCAAGAAGTTCCTCTCGAATCCCAGCATTAACTTCATGGGTGCCTACAAGACTTCCTTCGGTATCTTCGCCGTCATCGTTGTCTGCTCGCTGCTGCTGATGTTCACCCGCGGCTTCTCGCGCTCCATCGACTTCACCGGCGGTCGCAACTTCGTCGTTCAGTTCGAAGGCAATGTCTCTCCTGAGAGCATCCGTCCTGTGATGGCTGAGGCCTTCCCCGAGTCCAACACCAGCGTTATCGCCCTCGGTACCGATGGCAAGACCGTACGTATCTCCACCAACTACCGCATTGATGAGGACGGCAGTGAAGTCGACAGCGAAATCGAGTCCAAGCTCTTCGATGTCCTCAAGGCTGGCGGTCAGCTCAGCAGCGACCTCACTCTTGATAACTTCATCAACCGCGACGAGCGTGCCGGCGGCTCCATCATCAGCTCCCAGAAGGTTGGACCTTCCATCGCTGAGAACATCACCCGCGGCGCCATCATCAGTGTCTTCCTCGCACTTGTAGTCATCTTTGTCTACATCCTGGTGCGTTTCCGCAATGTATCCTTCTCCGTAGGTGCTATTGCTGCTCTGACGGTTGACACCATCTTTATTCTCGGTATGTATAGTGCTTGCTGGGGTTGGATGCCCTTCTCCCTCGAAATCGACCAGACCTTCATCGGTGCTCTGCTGACCTGTATCGGTTACTCCATCAACGATAAGGTGGTTGTCTTCGACCGTATTCGCGAGAACCTCGGCCTCTATCCCAAGCGCGACAAGCAGCAGCTCTTCAACCAGTCGCTGAACGCCACCCTGACGCGTACCATCAACACCTCCGTCTCCACGTTCATCGTCCTGCTGTTCATCTTCGCCTTCGGTGGTGCCAGCATTCGCAGCTTCGCTTTCGCAATGATGCTTGGTGTCATCATCGGTACCATTACCTCCATGTTCGTCGCTGCTCCCACTGCTTACCTCCTTCGTGGTAAGAAGATTAAGGACGACGAAAACGCTAATTAAGAGCGCAACCCCTCTCCATATAACATTTGGTATATGAAAAATCCCCGCTGCGTCAGTAATGACGAGGCGGGGACTTTTTTATGTGGACGGACAGGCTGGTTGTCTCATGTCCTTTTATTCTTCTTTTATTGTTCTTCCCAACGGAAGACAGAACCATTGCGGCGGGCAGGGTCGGGACCCGTGAAGTCGGCGGAGTAGGGACTGCCGGTGGTGGGGCTCTTGCCGAGATAACGATGGTTCTTTAGGGAGAGTAGCATGAAGTCGTGGTCGAGGAAATCCTGCCAGAGGAACTGCGTGCTATTTACATCATCGATGGAGGGCGTCGTAGTCATATCTATGGTGTCTACGAAACGTACGTCCCCAGGCAGACCGTCGCCATAAACCTTCACGTAACGGCCGTCGGCGCACTGCAATGCCACCATCCCCTGACCACGGTCGATGACGCGGAAACGTGTCTGTTCGCTGTTGTCGTTGGGACGGGTGTCATAGAGCAGGCCGTGCTTCAGGGCAACAACAGGACGACCTGTAGCCTTGTTGATGATACGAATGGTCTTGCCGTAGGGAATGTTGCTGCTGCGGTCGGCGCACGGCTCCTCGACGGTGAAATTGTCGAACTCAGCGTAGCCGCCGTTCTTGCCCAAGGTGTTGAAGGCAAAAAGGGCGTGGCGCGAGCCTTGGAAGGTCAGTAGCTGGTAGGAGAGGGGCATCATGCGCCCAATAGTCTGGAAGTCCTGGCCGTCGATAGAATAGGCATACTGCGCTTGGTCGTTGTCATAGTCGCCGATCATGCGGAGCCAGATTTTCCCACTGGGTAAACTGATGGGCACACGGATAGTGTCATTGGTCAGCTGTTCGAAGCAGCTGAGGATGTATTTGTCTTTCTCTGTTGATTTCTCACCTTTCACGATCCCGATCCATGAACAGGGAACGTTGATATTTCCGAGTCCGCAGACATCACCGTCCTTCATTCCTTTGACGTAGAGTTCTACGGTGGCGATGGATTGGGGACCTATGACACGCTGGGTTAGCGTGTTGCGCGCCCACATCAGCTGTTCTGCGGGGGTGGCCTGAATTCTTAGTCTTCCGCCCTTCAGACTCCACATCTTATCGTCGGGATTGTGGTTCCATTGCCAGATGCGTCCCAGCTGCTTGCCGTCGAAGCTTTCGCTGCGGTCGTAGGGGGCACGCATGGGTTGTGGTTCTTCGCCGAGGCCGTAGCACCCCATCTTTGTGTCGGGCTTGAACCATGTGCGTGGTGCGCGGCCGAGGTTACCGGGGAGCCCAACCATAGGCCATCCATCTTCCCAGGTCATGGGCATCAGACAGACGGTGCGGCCGATGGAATGGAAGTCCTGCATGAGCAACGCCCACCACGAGCCGTCTTTGTATTGTACGATTCCACCCTGATGGGCGTTGGTGCAGGCCGTGGCATCTTTGTCCACGGGTCCGAGGGCGAACTTCGTGCCATCTTCTCCAATACGGTACTTTGTGCCACGCGGCACCTGTGTCAACGCCGCTGCATGGTAGCCGTAGGTTTCGTCGGCCGAGATGACGCGTGTCTCGTAGGGTCCCCAGATACTCTTCGAGCGTGAGCAGAGGGTGCGGCCGTTAGGACTGTAGTCGGTGGAGATGAGGTAATACATGCCATTGATTTTATACATGTGGTGCCCTTCGCCAACGCCGTTGCCTTCTGGGATGATTACGCGGTCGGTCTCTTCGATGGGTCCGCTCATATCAGGCTTCAGTTCTGTGCAGTGTACTTCGCCGTAGCCGTGAATGGCGTAGATCTTGCCGTCGTCGTCGAAGTGTACGGCGAGGTCATAGATACGGCCTTTCATATTATGATGGGTCCAAGGACCTTCGATACGCTCGCTGGTGTAGCATTGCAGGCCTTTGCCGTTGACGTTGGAGAAAACATAGAAGCGCCCGTTGGCGTAGCGGATGCAAGGTGCCCAGATTCCTTGTCCATAGACTTCCTTGTGGTTCTGCAGCGAGAAGGCTTCGTCATCAAAATCGAAGCGGTCGAAGCAGTAGCTGACGTTCTCCCAGTTCACAAGGTCCTTGGAGTGGAGGATGACCAGTCCGGGCACGGCGTGCATCGTGGTTCCAGCGAGGTAGTAGTCATCGCCCACCCGAAGGATATCTGGGTCAGAGAACTCGTCGTAGAACAGGGGATTCGTGAAGGTGCCGTTGCCATTGTCTGCAGTCCACGATTGGGCTTGGACGCTGAGGGTCAGTGCGACCATTGCGGTCAGCGAAAGGAATAGTTTCTTCATCGTAGTGTGGTTTTAGTGGATGATTCTGGCGCAAAGATACAAATTTATGCCGAAACAGCCCTTCCGAAAGACAACAATTGCACCAAATGCCTCCATTTCATCGTCTTTTCCTGCATTTCTCCTTCAAAAGTGAACAACGAGCGATTATTTTATCTATCTTTGCACCAGGATTTAATTGTTAATCCGTTAATCCCTCAATCTATTAATCCGTCAATCCGTTAATCCGTCAATCCGTCAATCCGTTAATAGTCCTCATGTCCCTTCCAGCTCCCATCCTCCGTCGTTATCGCCAATACTTGATGTTGGAGAGGGCTTTCTCTGCCAACACCCTCGATGCATACTTCAAGGATTTGCAGAAGCTGTTGGATTTCCTGGAGGCAGAGGATATTGACTTCCGCAATGTCACGCTGGAGCAATTGCAGACTTTTGTGGCTACGTTATTGGACTTGGGGTTGACGACCCGCACCATCGCGCGCATACTCGCGGGCGTGCGTACCTTTTATAAATTCTTGCAGTTGGAGACAGAAATCAGCACCGACCCCACAGAGTTTCTCGAGTCCCCCTCGCGCAGCAACCATCTGCCTGATGTGCTCACTGTCGCCGAAATAGACCTCCTCATAGATACCATAGATCTCGACAAAGCAGAGGGTCAGCGAGACCGCGCCATTATCGAGACGCTATACTCCTGCGGGCTTCGTGTCAGCGAGCTTTGCGGACTGAAGCTCAGTGATCTCTTTCTCGACCAAGGCTTCATCCGCGTACACGGCAAGGGTAAGAAAGAGCGCCTGGTGCCCATATCGCCCCGCGCCATAGAAGAATTGACTCGCTGGTTCAACGATCGTGACCAAGTGGAAATCCGCCCAGGGCACGAAGACTCGGTATTTCTGAGCATTCGTCGCGGCACCTCGCTCAGCCGCATTACCATCTTTCATATCGTGAAGACGTTGGCTGAGCAAGCGGGCATCCGTACTACCGTCTCGCCCCACACCTTCCGCCATAGCTTTGCCACCCACCTTCTTGAGGGCGGCGCGAACCTGCGTGCCATTCAGGAAATGCTGGGCCACGAGGACATAGGAACTACCGAAATCTATATGCACCTCGACCGCCACCACCTCCGTGAGGAAATCCTGCAGCACCACCCCCGCAACCAGAAGAAACTGCAAAATAACGAAGGGGAAAAGTGAAAGAATATGAAAAAGAGGGCTGATTATTTGGCGAAGCCCGCAGTTTGCAGTACCTTTGTGCCCTGAAAAGCAAAAAAAGAAACTATAACCATTAATAGCAATGCGTAAGATTACGATTCTTTCAGTAGCTGCTGTCGGCGCTCTGGTGCTGACTTCCTGCAGCAAGTTCGGCCCTCTCAGTGCCGACAACATCGTTGTTACTCCCACTCCCCTCGAGGCTATTGGCAGCGAGGTGCCCGCCACCATCAATGCCACCTTCCCCGAGAAGTACATGAAGAAAAACATCACCCTCGGAGTTACTCCCGTACTGAAATATCAGGGCGGCGAACTCACCAGCGAGGGCACCACGTTCCAGGGTGAAAAGGTGCAGGGCAACGGCACCACCGTCAACTACAAGGTGGGTGGTAACTATACTATGCGTGCCAGCTTCCCCTATAGCGAACAGCTGTTGCAGAGCGACCTCTACCTGCGTTTCGATGCCAAGAAGGGTAAGAAAGCCATCCAGCTGCCCGACCTGAAGGTGGGCTACGGCGTTCTCGCTACGGGCGACCTCGTACGCGGCACCATCGCCAGCGCCAATCCCGCTCTTGCTCCCGACGCCTATCAGCGTGTTATTCGTCAGCGTCAGGAGGCACAGATCAAGTACCTCGTCAACCAAGCTAATATCCGCGCCAGCGAGCTGAAGACCACCAGTATCCAGGACTTCGTTCGTATCCTCAAGGAAATCAACGACAACCAGGAGACGTTGCGTCTGCAGAACATCGAGGTCAGCGCCTATGCTTCACCTGAAGGACGTTATGACTTCAACGAACAGTTGGCCGAGAAGCGCCAGAACACCTCCGCACAGTATGTCAGCGAGCAGCTTCGCCGCACCGGCCTGCAGGCTGATGTAGATACTCATTTCACCGCTGAGGACTGGGAAGGTTTCCAGCAGCTCGTTGCCGAGAGCAACATCCAGGACAAGGAAGTCATTCTCCGTGTGCTGTCGATGTACAAGGATCCCGCTGAGCGCGAGCAGCAGATTCGCAATATGAGCATCGTATATGACGAGCTGGCCAAGGGCATTCTGCCTGAGCTGCGTCGCGCACGCCTCATTGCCAACTACGATGTCATCGGCCGTAGCGACGAGCAGATCCAGCAGCAGTTCCAGACCGACGCCCGCGAGCTGAGCCTCGAGGAGATCCTCTACGGAGCAGCCTTGCAGCAGGACAACGCCCAGAAGCGCACATGGTATGAGAAGGCTGCAGCCCTCTTCAGCAATGATGCCCGTGCTTACAACAACCTCGCCAACCTCGCTTATCAGAGTGGCGATGCACAGTCGGCAGCATCCTACCTTGCCAAGGCCAAGGCTATCAACCCCCAGAGTGCAGAAGTGGCTACCAACGAAGCACTGCTCGCACTGGCACAGGGCAATATCACCGAAGCAGAGACTCTTATCGGACGTGGTACGGGCTCCAGCTCCTACACCGAGATCCTCGGCAACCTCAATCTTGCCAAGGGTAACTACGCTGCTGCTGCCGCAAACCTCACTGGCGTGAAGACCAACAGTGCCGCTCTCGCACAGATCCTGAACAAGGACTATGCTTCTGCCGCTGCCACCCTCGATGCAATTCCCAACGCAGACGCCTACACCAGCTACCTCCGCGCCATTCTCGGTGCCCGTCAGAACGACGCCAGCGCCGTAGTCAGCGGACTGCAGACAGCCATCCAGCTCAATCCTTCCCTCGCACAGCGTGCCGCTCGCGACCTCGAGTTCGCCAACTACGCTGCACAGATCGCAGGGCTGGTGAAGTAAATATAAAAGACCCACCCCAACCCTCCCTGTGAGGGAGCAATTACCTTCAAGATAATTACCATAACATGATTAGTTTTGTTAGAAGACTATTAGCAAAGGTAACTGCTCCCTCCCTCACAGGGAGGGTTGGGGTGGGTCTGTTTTTCTTAACCTCCTGCACTCCCTCTACCACTTTCCGTCTCACGGGTGACCTCGACAACCTGCGGCAGACGGACTTCTACATCTACGCTACCGACGGTAGCCTGGCGGAACTGGACACCATCCACGTCATCGAAGGACACTTTGAGTGGCAGACCGAGTTGCACGAAGAGGCCACCTTCTACCTCGTTTACCCTAACCTCAACGAACAGATTATCTTCGCACGGCCGGGCGACCATGTCACCTTCCGTGGCGACGCAGGTCAGTTGCGCGCCGTCAACATTGAGGGTAACCCTGAGAACGAAGAGCTAACACGCTTCCGCATCGAACACCTGCAGGTCACGCCCGACAGCCTCCAGCGCGCCATACAGACTTATATTCACGCGAATCCCGACAGCCGCGTCAGTTCTCATCTCCAGCGTCAGCTCACTCTTGGTCGCAATACCTCCTCATCGCGACTGCGCAAGGGTCAGAAGCTGCCAACCATCCAACTGCCGCCCGACAGTATCGGAGGCGATACCCTGCATCTGTTGACTACCGATACCGCTGCGCGCCCCGTGCTCCTCATCTTCTGGGCTACCTGGAAGGGCGACAGCCGCAATGCCTTCCCAGATATCAGAGAGGCGATACGTCGTGCTGAGAAGCAGCCTAAGGCCGAGCGTCTGCAGCCCATCAGCATCAGCCTCGACTACAATGCCCAGCAGTACTCCTACAGCATCAAGTCCGACACCATCACCTTCGACCGTCGCCACTATCCTCAAATCTGGGATGCGCCCATTTGCGAGCAGTTCGCCATACGCACCCTTCCTTATTACATCCTTGTCGACCGTCGTCGCCGCATTCTCGCCCTCGGTTCGGATTGGAAGAAGGATATCCAACCAGAGCTCAATAAGCTCCTCCCCCCCCAGAAGTGATCTTATTTAAGTTTCGGTTGTATGCTCGCCCGAACTTTGATACGGAAAAGGTGCACATGATTATAAAATGAGAATCATGTGCACCTTTTCCGTAGTCAGTATTTCGTCTTACTCCACAGTATAGCCCGCAATGCGTGCCATCGCCGGAGCAATCTCGATATTGTCGATGCGACCCTGGAACACCTCAGTGCCAGGACCCACGGCGAAGATGGGCACATAGCCGTTGCTGTGGCCACCGCTGGCCCAGCTGATCATGGCCACCTCGCTGAGGATACGCTTCGTGGTCTCGCAGAGGTCATCGATGCGGTCGTTCACCTTGCCATTCTCGGCAATCGCCTTCTCGATAGCAGCCCAACGTTCTTTCAGCCGATCCTGCTGCTTGTCCTTCAGGGTGATGCCGGCGCCGAATCCCATCCGCTGCTGCAGTGTCTTCTCCACGCTGGCCCAATTGAACTTCTTCGGCTCCTTCTTGTACTGTTCTTTCAGGAGCCACTTCAGCTCATGGATGCTGTTCTGCTGGAAGCGCAGCAGGTCGGTATGAATCTCATAGGGGCCTACACCCATAGCCATACCGCCTGTCTCGTGGTCGGCGCTGATGACGATAATTGTCTCATCGGGGTGCTGCTGGTAGAACTCATAAGCCACCTTCACGGCCTTGTCCATATCCAGTACCTCTGCGATGCAACTGCCGATATCATTGCGGTGGCAGGCCCAGTCGATCATGCCGCCTTCGATTTGGAAGAAGAAGCCGTCGGTGTTCTTAGACATCAGGTAGTTGATGCCCGCCCGGGTGATCTGTTCCAGCGTCAGGTCGTCCTTGGTCTGATCCAGGGCATAAGGCAGCTGCTCGCTACCTAACTTCTCGTTCTGCTTGTCGCTCTGCAGCAGGATGAGTTTGTCGGCCTTGCGACCCTTCTTCTCGTATTCCTTATAGCCCTTCAAAATAGTGTAGCCGGCAGCCTGTGCCTGCTCGTGTAGCGAGGGTTCGCCTTCCTTTTTGTAAGGACGATGGAAGTCGGCACCGGCGAAGAAGTCAAAGCCGCTCTTGCACAGGTCCTGACCAATCTCATAGTACATATTGCGGTCAGGCTGGTGACCATAGAAAGATGCCGGTGTAGCGTGCGTGATGGCTACTGTCGTAGCTACACCCACAGCCTTGCCCGCATTCTTTGCCCAGGCGGCAATGCTGGTGCAGGGCGTCTGCAGGTCTTCCAACATACCGATAGCCCCGTTCTTCGTCTTCTTACCTGTAGCCAGCGCTGTGCCGCCAGCTGCGGAGTCTGTCACGCCATTCGTGGCGGAGTACGTGTTCACGAGTCCCACTACAGGCAGACTGGCCATCAGAATGGGCTCGATACCGATGCGACCCTTCAATGCAGCCTGATAAGTCTCTGTCACATTGATTTGATTCACGCCCATGCCGTCACCGATGAAGTAGAATACATACTTCACCTGACCTTGGGCCATTGCTGCCACAGCCAATGTCGCTGTCAGCAGTAAAGAGAAGATACGTTTTTTCATAGTTGTGTTCTGTTATTGTATTGTTAAGTAAACTATTGAATCATTATCTGATGAGCACCTTGCGGCCTCCGATGACATACATCCGTCCTGAGCTCACTCGCTCCACGCGCCGTCCCAGCAGGTCGCGGATGTCACCTTCGCTGCCGCTGCGTTCCGTCTTTATGGACCTCACCGCATCAAACGGCTCGTCCAGTCCCAGCACATAACCCTTCACGCCAGCTACCTCTGCACTTGTCACCGTAGTTCCGATTTCTGCGGGGTTGATATATGCGCGACCTTCGAGGATGCGACTATGTCCTTCTGTCGTCTCCCACAGCGTGTCGCGCTGCAGAATATACATTCCGGCGGGTACGGCGTATCCTTCGCCAGCCGAATCTCCCAACCTACCAACGAGACCATTGCTGCTGCTTGCTGAGGCTGCATCGCCGTGCATTGCCGCAACAATATATGTCGTTTCGGCATTGTTCTTCTTGAAGATATAAGGCTTTCCAGCTTCCAGCTCACCCGTCACCTCACGCAGGACAATTCCCTTGAACACACCCTCATCCACAATCTTTGCCGCAATCTCATAGAACGTAGCGCCTGCCCGCTCTGCAGCTCGAACGGCTTTGGGTAGGCAGATGGTGCCGAAATAAGAAGCGCCAAGGGTGCGCCAAGTGTGGTCGGCGAGGAGGTAGGGCTTGGCAAGAGGAAGGCTGGTCGTCCTATTGCTTGTTAAATCAATGTAAAATGTCTGTTCTGATGTGCGAAACAGAATGCTATGTTTTTTGCTACTAGAAGTATAAGCCCATGTGCCAAGGTCATCTTGCCACTCCCATGTTATAGTTGGAGTAGTTGATGTAGTTTTTATGGATAACTTCTTAGATATGGATGTGAGATATTTATCTTTATTAATGGAATAAGATTCCGTCTCACTTGAATATAAAAATGGATAAATAGTTGTATTAGTCTTTGTCGAATTTAAAGCAAAACTAATTCGGTATAATTTTGTTCGGGTATCTAAAAAATAGAGTTCGCTTTCAGCATTGATAAATACCTGATAGGATGAAACAGAAGTGAGCTCCGTACTTGGAGAGGACATCTCATCCCTCCGCATTGCATAATACTTTCCTGTAGACGCATCATAAGCAACAAGTGCAACAGTCTTTCCTTTATAAGTGTTGAAATCTGCTGCCTCCACATTCATTCCCATTATCATCGCGCAGCCCACCATCAAGCAGCGTGCCACCTTCGATTTTATTTCCAAGAAGTTCGTCATTCTTTAAGTTCTTTTACGTTTTCGTGCCACAAAGGTACGAAGAATCCGCGAGGCAGCAAAAGAAATCCGCAAGTTTCTTCCGTAAACCCGACTATCTGCCCTAAAAATACCGTCTCAACCACACTCTGTTCATCGCTCCGGCCCCGTTTTAGAGCAGACACACGACGATAAGCAGACATCGAGAGGTCTGTAATGCCTCCTTTACGTCCATCAGGAGTAGAAAGTGAAAGAAAAGAGAAGAATGGTCTGCAACAGAGTAAAAAAAACTAAAAGTTTTTTGAAAACACTACACACTACACTAAAATGTGTTTGTTGGTTCATTTTTCCGCCAATCTATGGGGAAAAGGAGGGGAAATAGTGTAGTATGTAGTGTTTTTGAAAAAAATCTCTGATTTTGCAGCTAAAACGGCTCCGCTTTATGTAATAAAACGAAGTAGTAGTTTGTTGCACGAGGAACTATAGTTACTTGTCGAAGGGAGTATAGGGTGTATCGCTGAGACATATATATGTGAGGGCGAATACATATATCCGTAAGGACGAATACATATATATGTAAAGGCGGAGACATATATACGTCTCAGTCGATACGTCCTTTGAGTTCGACTATTTAGTTCTTGTAGGTCTTTAAAGTGGTCGTTTTGTTGTATACTCCGTTACCAAAGGGAGTCACCTTCAGCTCGATGACGAAGTACCCGACTGGGGTGACGCTGTTGTAAACCTGATCGCAGATTCTGATGGCCTTGTCATCATCGCGTTTGCAGATGCAGTGCTCATCACCAAGACCCACAATCAGTGCGTTTTTCATCTTATCCATGATTTCCTGACAGTTGCTGGAAGTAATAGTCCTCTCATCGCCTTTAGAACCTAAAGTGTATGCAGCGAAGTCGCTAACACTTTCATTTTCACTGCTACAAGCAGTAAACACGGTTGAAATCACAGCGCAGCAAAGGACGGCTGCGAAGGTCGCGATTAAGCGAGCACCAAACGAGCTCGTTTGTTTGGTTGAGCGTGAGCAAGCTCGACCGTAGGTCAATGTCTTGAGAATCTTTTTCATAATCTTTGATTTTTAATTATCACGATGCATTATTTGACTTTTTTTGCCGTCTTTATCGAACTTCAGTTCAAAGACTCTGCCGTACAAGATATCGAGTTTATTCAGGTAATTGTTCACCATTTCATTATTTTGGTGAGTGGGGTACGTTAGGGATTCATACTTATCTTGCAGGATAGAGCCAATTCTATGGTTGTCTTTATCGTAGAGTGCATAGTAATAATGGATGGCGGTAGAGAATACAAACTTATCCAGATTCTTAACGGAGTCCTGGTAGGCTTCCTTCACTTTAACTTCGCGCCAAATCTTGAAACTGGCGGGGAGTTCGGATGAATACACACCCATGTGGAAAAAGTATTTATCGTCCACATTGTCAAATGTGAGCGTATCACTGGTGTATTCTTTCACACCATCACTGCACTTCACAACCATGTCGAGATACTTCAACATATCAGCGCGGTTTTCGATAAAGTATTCCAGCTTCACAATGGCTGGAGTCGTGGTGGGATCATCAGTGGACTGATCGTCTTCCCCGGGTGTCTGGGATTGTGGAGTCTGGGGTTCGGGAAGCTCATCGTCACCGCCGCAGGCTGTGAACATGGAAATTGTCATTGCGCAGCATAGGATGGCTGCGAGCGTCATAAGAATCTTTTTCATATTCTATTGTTTTTAAGATGTTATGAAATAGGGTTTATTTGTCCTTGAATTGTCTTTTCCACTGTCCCCACTTTGTCTTGTAATTGGTGGCATGGTTTTCCTGAATGTATTGGTAGAAGAGAGGAATCATCTGAGCCTTCTCAGCGCAGAGCTCGGCCTTCACGGGATCCTCGCCGGGCGCAGAGCCATCATACAGCAGGTAGTTGCCACCGAGCAGACACTGGCGGTAGGTGATGTCCTTTATTGGCAGGCCGGGGTTGCGCATCATGTCGTAGAAGATCATGTACTGCGTGGTGCGTCCGGCGCCGGCCTGGCAGTGGAAGTGGAGCCATGCATTGGCGGGTAGTGCCTGGACGAAGTCCACGAAAGCCTCCAACTCACTGTCGCCGGGGAAAGCACGGTCGGGCACCGTGAAACGGGCGTAGCCTAGTCCGCGCTCCTTGCAGGCCTCCTCCTCCGTCTGGGCGATGGTGACATCAACGGTGGTGCGGTCTTCCTCCACGGGCTGGTAGTTATTACTCTTGCCGAGTGAGTAGATGTCGATGGTCTGCCCAAGTGTAGCGTGGATTTCGGAGGCCTCCTCACTAATAATCTGGGCATGCGTCTTGCCCACGTTACCCCAGTTGCTGGCACCGTAGCGCGACACATGTATACCGTTGATGAGGCCGTGGCTCTCTCCGCGTACATCTATAATATATATAGGTCCGTTGGTGAGTTTTTGGATTTCGGCCTTCACCCAGTCCATCTCCTTGGCCGACAGGTCGCTGCTGCCGGAGATGTTCAGCTCACGCAGGCCCTGTGTGGAGGGCTGGTAGTCGGGGTCGGGGAAGAGTTCCGACTCTTCATTGGGGGAAAACTCGCCTTGGCAGGTGCGCCAGTTCTTCGGCTCCTGCAGTTTGTCCTTGCGCTCCAGACGCCAGCTGTAGGCGGCATACTGAGCACGTTCGTCAGCACCCATGTTGTCGCGGGCATCGGCATAGTACAGATACTTGTAGGTGGGTTTTGACTCGCCTTCTGGAGTATTGCTTTCGTCAGACGAGCAGGCTGTCTGCATCGTCATGGCCATGGCGAGACAGAGAAGAGCAACCAGCATCAAGAAAAACTTTTTCATAGTTTTATTAATAATGTATTATAGTTCTTTGATTTTTACCAAATCCTTATCCTCTCTTCCGATGTGCGATAGAGCTTGTCGCTGTCTTTCACGTCGAAAAGGTCGTACCAATCATCGGTGTTCATTACCACTCCGTTGGTACGCTCGCGCAGGAGGGAGTGATAGTCCTTGCCTGCAGCGTGGTCGCCTTCGCCGAGGGTGCGCACTTGAGCGTATTTAACGGAATACCGGCAGTGCCACAGCCAAACGTATGCCATATAGAAGCGCTTTCGCTGCAGGTCGAACTGTTCGCCGGTGAAACCGTTGTCGCGAAGATACTTGACGTAGGTGTCGTAAGCCATCAGGAAACCGCCCAGATCAGCAATATTCTCGCGGATGGTATATGCGCCATCATTTTTGAGGCCTGGCAGTGCCCATGGCATCACCTCCAGCTCGTTGTAGCAGTCAATGAGCAGCTGTGCGCGGCGCAGGAATTCCAACCGGTCGGCATCGCTGGCCCATATATCTTCGAGATCACCTATTTTGTTGTACTTGGAACCATTCGTGTCAAAGCCGTGGGTGATCTCGTGGCCGATAACCGAGAAGGTTGCGTAGTTGTGGGCTTCGTTGTTGTTCGGGTTTGTGTATGGTTCCATCATCCAGGCCGGAAAGATATTCATGGAGTTGGTGTTCGGCATATAAAAGGCATTGACAGCGGTCAGGTCATGATTAACTATAATCATATGGAAGCTTGCCCTGGGTGCTTCCATTCCTATGAGTCGACGACTTAGGTTGAGGTTGGCGCGGCGCACGGCCCTCACATCGTCGAACAGCGACGGCTCCTGACTGATGTCGGGCAGTCCCTCTTCAAACCATTCGTCGGGGCTTCCGACGTTAAAGGTCATGGCATCGAGTTTCTCGCGGGCGCTTTGCTTCGAGGCATCGCTCATCCATTCGTTGCTGGCAATGCGCTGTCGGAAGGTCTCTCTCATCTGCTTGCACAGCTCCATCGTTTGCTGCTTCATATCGGGCGTGACAAAGGCTTCGGAGAAGATGTGTGCACGTTCGTACAGTAGGTAATTGTTACTGAAATTCGTAATCATCTCCTGTCGGGTCAGCGGTGTGGGCTGAGCCTGGTTGAACTGTTCCAGGCTCGTGTCATCAAAGAGCGCCGCATCGGCAGTAATCATTTGTTTCATGAGTGTTTTCCACGCACTGACATCTTCCTCCTGGAGGAACCCTAAGTACATGGTCTGCTGCCCGGACCCCTCTGGAGTTGCATCGGGATGCTCATCTATAGTGTAAGCATATTCGAGCGGGATGTCCAGTTCTTCGAACATGATTTTCAGGTTGGGCCACTGCGTCTCGTCAATACTGCGTGTGGCGTTGCCCATAACAGGTCGCACAGCTGACAGCTTCTTAGGATTGTTTCCCAACTGCCACTCGAAATTGTCCGACTTCACCTGCCCCGCTTTATAATGGTTTTGGGTGGTCAGTTGTAGCGCAACTGCAATCTTTCCGTTCTTGGAGAACGTTGCGAGCGAGAAAGGTACATTGTAACCTTCCTTCATGAGTCGTGCAGCAAGGTGTGCGGCTTCCTCGGTCGTGGTAAGGGATTCAATACAATCGATGGCCGACTGCAGGTCTTGCTTCTGCAAGGCGATGGTGGCGTCATCCGTCTTGTAGGCATCTGCCTGCATCTTCTCCAACGAGGGAAGGTGCAGGCTGCTTAGGCGCTGATTGATTGCATCTGGCACTTCCTTTGTGTTCCAACTCTGTAATTCAACCAGATCCTCGTTTACCGAGGTGGCATTCCAGAAACCACCGTTGCAGTACATAAAGAAATCATCGCCCGGACGAACACTGGTGTCCATGTATTCCTCACGGAGTAGCCACTCTCCATGGTCTATCGCTGAAGCAGGTTCCTCGGGAGTATCATAGTTGTCGGTACAGGCTGTCAGCACGGTCATAGCGCACATCACTGTCAGTACTGCCCCAAAGAATTCTTTTGTCTTCATAGATTCTTGATTGTAGTTGGTCGTTTTGATCCGAGGCAACCTCGGTAACTTTATTTCTTGAAGCGTAAAATGTCGCCGTTTTGGTTCGTCATCTCCAGCGTACTGCTGTTGAGCTTGCGGATTTCCAGGTGCAGGGCTTGCTTGCCGCCGTAGTTCAGGTGGAGAATGCTTTTGTAATTGTCCGGGTTGGTCTGTGTGTAGTTGTAGTTTGATGGCAGGATTATTTCATGCTTGTAGTTTCCCGAACCGTTGTAGAGATTTGCGTGGGATTGGTAGCTGGGGACCGATGCATGCGACTGGTACGAGAAACTGCCATCTTCGTTCAACGTAAGTACGTCGGTGTACAGGTCATTCTTTTCAGTCCATGTGCCTACCAGCATATTTTGCGTTTCTTCTTCGCTGCGTTGGCACGCGGTGAATACAGTGGTGGTCATTGCGCAGCAGAGGACGGCTGCGAGCGTCGTTAGAATCTTTTTCATTGTCATTTATGTTAAATGTGTGATTATTGTGCGTCAATTGGTCCGCCGCCACCGCTGGTGGGATTGCCCCAAGGCAGGCAGGTGTTGATGCGGAGGAAATTGCCCCAGCTGGTGAGTTTGTGGAATGTACTCTGCTCATAGCCCTCGCCGATGTTGCTCTTAAAGTCCTTCCCGTTACCGATGAAGTCGTAATTGTAGTCAGCCTGACTGTAGAGGCTGACGCTGAGGCTGTAGTGGTCGAGGTGCTGCACGCTCCAGTTGATGTCGGCACGCTGGAGGATGGCCTTGCCGAAGGCCGTGCGCAGGTCGGCGGCAATGGCAGTCAGTTCGGAGTCTCCAGTGTTGGCAGCCAGTTTGTCAGCGTAGTCCTGAAGGTCGAAGAAGGGCCAGCTGTAGCTTTTTTGGGGGTCGTCGCTGTCGGCAACGAAACGATAGACCTGCGTGGTGGCGAGGTCGATAGCCTCCTGCTGCGACGGATAGAGGGCGACGAGGCGGTCGGCCAGCCGACGGGTGACGTTGAGGACGCCGTCCAGTTCGCTGGTGCGCAGCAGTTTGAAGTCGCCGTTGAAGGCTATGTCTTCATCATCCTTGTAGCTATTCTGCCATGCGGGGGTGACGTCGCTGAGCATGTAGGCGAAGCCATCCTCCACGTCGTCCTTTTCGATAAGGCCCTTGACGAAGCCCGCCAGCATCTCGCCGCCGCTGCTGAGCAGGTGGGAGGAGCAAGCGATGTACTCGGCCACGTCGCGTAGTTCGGTGAGCGACTCTATATTGCCCATCAGACAGTTGTGGAAGAAGATGGCCTTCAGCGGGGCGCGGCCTGTGGACTTGATGGCCTGCGAGAGCTCGTACATATCTAACTGCTCTTTGTTGTTCCACTCGTCGCCGATGACGCCGCGCGTATCATCGGATTCCTCCGTAAATTTACCGGGGATGTCGTTCGTCGGGTCGAAACCGCTGCCATGGCCCCAAATGGCGAAGATGTATTCCTCGGCAGGGCAGAAGAGGCTGCTGAACTCGATGAACTGCTGGATGGTGTTGGGGTCATAGAGCTTGGTAGCGATGGCCTCGGAGTGCATACCGAGCGCGTTCAGGCCCTCCTCGTGCAAGCTGTCAAGGTCGGTCTCGCTGTTCAGTTCGAACCACACCACATCGCCGTCGTCGGTCAACTGGCCGCTGGTGTTCTGGCCGTACTTATAGAGGACTGCCACGCGCACCAGGGTCGAGTCCGTCAGGTAGGGCCTGAGCGTCTTCCAGAAGCCCTCCTCGATGATGTCATCCATGTTGCCGCCGGCATTGCCATAAACGAACACGGTGTAGCGGGCCTGGAGGCCGGGCACCGACAGCAGTTCGCGCTTGCTCCACTCGTCGAACTGTGTGGTCTTCGTGGCGTCGGCCTTGTCGAAGGTCATGGCGCTGCCGCCCTCGTAGTCTATCGTCAGTTTGCCATCCACGGCCTGATAGGTCCAGTCCCAAGTGCCGTCGTCCATCACGGTAACCAGTTTGCCGTCCTCAGCAGTGTAGGTGAACGGCTGGTGCTGGATAGCGACAGGCTCGTCGCCCACCAAGAAGTACAAGTCGGACACACCTGTGCCGTCGGCATTGAATGTCCACGCGTTCCAAGCCTTGCCGTAGTTCCAAATGGATTGTGTCTTGCCCGACAGGTCGCCGACCCATGTGCCCACAAGAGCCTTAGAATCTGTCGGAATCCCCGTAGAGCTGCCGTCGTCATCGGAGCAGGCTGTGAACATGGTGGTTGTCACACAGCAGCAAAGGACGGCTGCGAGCGTCATCAGAATCTTTTTCATAATTATATTTTACGTTTTCAATTTTCAATTCTCAATTCTCAATTCTCACTTTATCACGACCTTACGTCCGTTATTGATGTACAGGCCCTTGGCTTTTGGCTTTTGGCCATTGGTTACCTTGCGACCGTCGAGGGTGTACCATTCGCCAGCCCATTTTTCACTTTTCACTTCTTCACTTTTCACTTCATAGATTCCAGTCAGATCATCGACGGTGAAGCGGTATGCCTTGTCACAGCAGTAGCTGATCAGCTCGTAGTCCACGACCTCAGCGATGTAGGAGTCGAAGTAGTATTTACCCGGCTGGCCGACCTCAACAGGCATTTGGTACTTGAAGGTGTAGTTGCCGGTGCCGATGCTGTCGGGCAGGGCGGCGAGGTATTTCTTGAGGCTTTCGTTTTCTCTGAAGGACTTCACTCTTTCGTCGTTGAAGTAGTAGAGCATGCGCAGGCCGAGGTTGTCGGAGGGAACCCAGTGCGGCATTTTGACGCCGATGCGGTCGGCCAGCTCTACGTTCCAGTACCACTGGTCGCCTTCGCGCGAGAGGTAACTCTTGTTCTCCAAATAGGGGTCGTAGTTGGTCAGGGTGTCGTTGTCGAGTTCCAGCGGCAGCTCGCCGATGTATTGGTTGTATTGGTTGTCGGTGTATGCACAGAGGACCACGGTGCCTCCGTATTCGGGAACGAAGCTGAAGGTGACATCGGCTTCGCCGTTGGCAGGGATGTAGGCTCCGCATTTCAGGAACGCTCCTCCAGCCAGAACGGGAGCGGTGCCATACTCCTCAGGCGTAATGTGGCCGAGATAGAGGGGGCGGAGATAGAGCTCGCGGATGTAGTCCGACTCCCCGTAGTTGCAGACGCGTATGGTGAGGTCGCTACGCTCATCCAGCCGGCCGGTGCCCTTGGTGATTCCTACGCCAGTGAGTTGCATGTCATAGGTCTTCTGGTTCGGGCGTATGAAGAAGTGTCCCTCGGCGTCGCGACCCACGGTCACGCTCTGCTCCATCGGGGGAATTATCTGCCACTCCTCGCCAGGGTGGCGGAATCTCACCATAGGATAGAGGGTGACGTACTGCCCGGCAGCGAACAACGTTGAATCGATTTTCACATTGAAGGCGTTGTATTCGTAAAACTTATATGAGTAGACGATGCTGTCGTTAGGGTCACCCATGAACAGGGGGAGGAGTTTGCCTTCGGAGTCGATGGCACCCAAGGCATGGTCAGCCACCTCGTTGTCGGCCTCATAGAATGTATAGTAAAACATCGCGATGTTGTTATTGTAAAATTGGATGGGTTTGTCCTGATAGAAGTTGCTGCCGAAATCGTGGAGCAGCAAAGGTTGCGGCTCCATCTTCGGATCGGTATAGATGATGGCACCTTCGCCGATGCCGTATCCGATACCGCTGCTGCCGCTGCCAGAGCTGGTATTGTTATATGGATTGAGCACGGCGAGTGCATAGTAACCATCGTCTAGACCACTCCAGCCCCAGTTGATGTGGAACAAGCCGTTTCCATCATAGCCGTCGCACACGAAGGAATGGCCGCACTGGTCGCTACCGCCACGATAGACCATCGGGCGTCCTGCAGCCAACTCGCCGTAGATAATTTCCTCCCACTCATCGATACCAGGGAAGTTCTTGTGATTGATGTATTGTGGTGTGTTATAGTCGAAGTATTTAACGAGCGCCTTTGCAACCTCTGAGCTGGCTGCCGAGGAGCCTCCTAACTCATCTGGTCCATACATCATCTTTATGGACTGTCCGCAGTAACGCATAAGGGTTGCGACAGCCTTGTCCTGAGCCTCGGTGGTCTCCAGCCGTATAAGATCCCAAGTTTCGGTGTCGTAGAAATTATAGTTGTCGGCCATGTTGTCCCAATCGAACCACGTCGGAGGAAGAGCACTAAGATGCCATGTGTAATATTGTTCGTTATATTGGATGTTATAGTCGTAGTCGGGTAATCCGTTGGGCACTGTCTTGGGCCACTGCCAATAGTTCATGATCTGCGCCATGGCCGTAGCAACGCAGCCCGTGAAACACTGCTTGTTGCGCAGATATGATTCTGGCCCTTGGTAGGTCGGAACCTGATCCCAATAGGGTGCAACCTGATCCCAGTGCGTCTTGATGAGCGGTTCGACAGGCTTACGCTCGGCACGGCGTGACTGACGGTCTGTGGTTGTGCGTTGTCCATGCAATGTGACGGTCTGTTCTCCGTCTTTAAAGTCCGTGCGGTGGCCGAGCGTGGCGATGGCCTCGTCGTATTGCTTCAGCCATGAGCGCATGTTCTCCGGCATCTTGTTCCAATCGATGCTGCCCGAGTCGCTATAGCCCAGTACAGGCAGGGCGCGGCTATCGGCCGAGGCGATGACGAAGCCGCCACCTTCCATGTTGAAGGCGTAAATCTTCTCAGCCTCCACAGGTGTGGCCTTCAGTTTCATGCGTCCGCCATTGGGTGATGCTACCATGCGGCGTGCTTTGGCCGATGCTTTACCACTGTTCATATACTGCAAAGCGCGCTCCATCGCTTCCTGTTCTGTCAATTGTTGGGCGCAGAGCGTCGCCCAGCAGCAAAGGACGGCTGCAAGCGTCATAATGACCTTCTTCATACTTTTGTTATTTTTCTAAAAATATGATTACTGGTTTGATGTTGATTGGCTGAGACTTTTGAGGGCATCACCTGGGCTGATGATGCGGATGTTGATGAGTGGAGCAACCGTCTCATCGTTGGTGGTGACGTTCATGATACCATCGGTATCACCGGTACCATCGATATCGCGGATGGAATAGAGGGAACCTGACTTCTGCGGCGGTAAGAAGGTATAGCCGTGGTAGGTGCGCGTCTCCAACCCGTCAAGGGCAACCCCGTCCTGCAGGAACCCGCCATTGACAATCATACCATATTCCAGACAGGTATTGATGACTCGTGCGAGGTCTTTGCTGGAGAGCTTTCCTGGCTGGACACAGAAGCTGCGACCGTCGCCAGTGAACATAGGTGCCACCCACTCGGAATTACAGCCTTCGATGGTGCTGACGTGCTGATAGATCTTTATCCACTTCATAATAGCTTTCTCCATGATGGTGCTCCAGTTGGGTTTGTTGTCCTTGCCTACGCTCAAGGCGGGCTCTCCCTCGAAGGTGAAGGGGAAGCGGTTGCCGACGCGCACGACGATAGGTCTGCCCATAGGATCGAACATTTCGACACGGAAGGACTCGGGCGATTCCTGATGGACGATGGACTTGATGAACTCTGGATACTGAAATGCCAAACTGGCCAGAACCGATAGGGTGTTGCAATCATTATAGCTCTTGTGGTTCACATCTGCCAGTACAGGCTCTCCGTTGGGGAAGAGCGTCACATCGGAAGACTTAACGTTGCCTGGAATGAGGCCGAAATCCTCCTCCGTGCTCTCGAGCCATTCCTTAATACCGTCTTCAGACTTCAGTACGTAGAGGAAATGGCGTCCCATGGGTGTAGCGGAATGATAGGTGAAGTCGGTAAAAGACTGCATCAGGTCGTCCAGCTTGCCGTCACAGAACCCTTTCTTACTGTTGTAGCAGACAGGCAGCGACTCTGGCGTGGGCTGGGAATCGGGAATATAGAAGAGGCGGGTGATGCCGTCGTGCCCTTCCGTCATGATGACATTGTCGTTGCGCTGCACGATGAAGATATAACGGTTGTTCCAGAAGGGCGGATAGAGATCTATTTTAGAGCCTTTGAGTTCTATCTCGCGCTTGAAGTCGCCGCTCAAAGAATATTTCCACTCGAAATGAGTCGAGTCGGTAAGCGTCAAGGTCTCCACAGGTTGCGCTCCGGCTGGATTCGTGAAGCGATAATCCGTAAATATGCCATCCTTTATACGTCCATACCTGTACAAGACCAAATCCTTGCCAATGAGTTCGCTCCATTCACACGTTTGCGATGCGACCTGAAACGGTAGCATCAGCAGGTAGAGTAATAATAAAAACATCTGTTTCATAATGTATCTTATTCTGGTTTCCTGAATAAATGTAAAGAAGTCGTTTGTTTGTTGCCGTCAGGGGTTGTTTCCTCATGTGTCCACACCATCGTGTTGCCGCTCCTGTCAAACGAAACAACTTCGTCAAACTTCAAGGTCTGTTGCTGGAATTTTTCCAGGATGGTCCTCCTCGTCATTTCTTTATTGAAATCCAGGGTGTCTTTCAGACGTTCCACCGTCGCCTGTGGGAAATTGCTCGTGTCAAAATCAAACGAAAGCATTTCTGCGTTACGGCTATCGCAGTCGTATGTCAGCGTGTCGCCATTCAGCGTCCACAGCCCTTTCGTGCGAACGGCCGTTGGGATTAGCACGAGAACATCTTGCTGCTCCTCCTTGAGTTGAATCTGCCCCTGAATTTCCATAACCCAAGTCCTTTCGAAGGTACTGTCCTCATGAAACACGATGGTATCCTTATTCAACACCCATCTGCCAATAATCAAGTCGGCTATGTCCTGCTGCGATATATTCTCCGAATTTTGCCTGATATATTTTTCTATTTCCTCATCTGTGATGTCCATCAGCAGTTTGTTCTCGCGGTTCAGCCCTTTCAGCTTTGTAATAGCATCCTGATAGGCATTTTTCCGGGGGAAATAGCGCTTGATATAGAGCGTTGTCGATTTTTGTGCGAAAACCTGCTTCATCACATGACGCAGGCCTTCGAGGTTCAGAACGCCGCCGTTAAAGAAGGCAGTCGGGGGCAACTCGTACAGGATGTCCTCGTACGCATCCTTGCTGAGCGGACGGCGGAACATGGGAGCATCAGCCATCACCTTCATCAGCGAGCGGCGCACGTAGTAGCACGACTGCACATTGTCGTAGAACTGGTTGTTTCCCAGGTTCATGCGGGCATCGATACCGCTGTTGAAGGCGTTCTCCTTCGTGTCAGCAGTCCACGGCTTCACCAACGTAGGATCATCGTACAGGTACTCGAACGCCCTGTCCAGCGTGTCCTTCGACAGCGAGTCGATGAGCTCCTGATGGGAGGATACATACATGGTCACCTGGAACAGACTGTCCTCCAACTGTATCTCATCCTTCAGCCCCTGTGCGATCTCATCGATGTCGCACACCGCCATGATGGCCGTCTCGCGCTGTGCCGAGCGCTGACGGCTGTAATCCACTCGGTTGTTCGCAAAGAGAGTCAGCCCTACGCCGATGGCAGTGCCCAAGATGCTGAGTGATAATTGTTTTAACGCAGGGTATTTGGCTTGATTTTCCATATTAACTTGCAACTTGTCAACTATTAAATATGATGGATTAGTACTACACGATTCCAGCTTCCCTCATCTTTTCGCGAAGTTCCATATTTTCGGTGATGAACTTCTCCAAATGGACATTGCAGTCACTGATTCGCCACCGCTGGTAAATGACGACAGCGACCAGCACGAGAATCACCAGAACAACGGAGACTCCCAAGGCTACTGCGATGATAAAAGCTGTTTCCATGAATGCTACATTATGTTTTGACGGTGCAAAAGTACAATCCGCCAGCGAAACGGATGTCTCACTGGCGGAAAAATATGTCTCAAAACTGGGAAACTTCAAAAATCGCCCATTTCATCGGGTGATTATTTCACCCCTCTTCCTCTTGTTTTTTATGAACGATGTCACCTTTCACTCTGTGCAGTCTGCCTGAACTCACTACATGTCATGCCGTAGGTGTTGCGGAAGAGGCGGGCCAGGGTGGCTCGGCTGGGGATGCCGGAGAGCTCGCCGATGATGGCGATGGGGTCGTCGGTTGTCTTCAGCAGTCGGGCTACGTGTTCCAGGCGGTAGCGGTTGATGAAGTTGCCTGTGGTCTCGCCGTGCGAACAGTCATGGATAGCCTGGTCGATGTACTTCGCATTGGTGCCCAGCAGCTGCGCCAGAATGTCGCGGTTCAGGTTCTCGTCGGTGTAGGGCTTCTGTTCGGTCATCAGTGTGCAGAGACGGCGGAAGAGCTTCTGTTCGTCGGTGAGGACCTCGTCGGGTTGAGCCTGTAATATCTGCCGTTCTTCTTCCTCCACCTTTTCACGTTCCTGAATCTGCTCGTAGAGGTGGCGGTTTTTGGCGGCCAACACCTTATTATATATATGCGCGCGATAGAGCAGGTAGGCGATGAGCAGTAGGATGATGACCAGACCGATGGCAATCAAACGATGAAACTTCAGTTGAAATTTGAAATTTGAGATCTGAAGATCTCTTTCGTGGGTCTGATAGATGACGGCCAACTCGGCGGCATCGTTCTTATTCTGCCAGATGAGAGCAGAATCGATGGAGGCACAAATACTGTCGGCAATGGCCAGTGCATCACCGTTTCGCCCAGCCTTGCGGTAGGCCAGATAGCGGGGAGAGAGGCGTTTTGAAACAATATCGAAAGTCATCCGCGCACCGTCGGTGGCCAGATAAGTGCTGTCAAGCTGGTCATACCAATAGGCGGCTTCGTTGTAGCGGCCGGCATCCATCAAGTATTCAGCAGCCTCCGTGTAACCATTAGGTTCGAAGATACGGCTGCGGGGGACGGCAGCGTAGGTGGCAGCGGCCTCTGCCGTATGTCCTGACGCATGAAGGTAGCGAGCCCGTTTGAGTGCGATATGCCCTCTCCATTCCTCTTTCAGCAACGAGTCTCTCACTGTCTGTTCAAAGACGGTAAATTCCTGTGCGCAGCGCTCCAGCCACTCCTGTGCTCCTTCGATATCTCCCATTTCGAAGAGGTTAGCAGATATGCTCATACTCACATAGGGCAAGTCTGGCTGTTGAGCAATGGCATTTGCCTGCTGTTGGGCCTCGTATGCTTTCTGCCAGGTAAGCCGTGCCTCATCGTTCTGTTGCAGCTGAATCTGAACTTCTGCCATAAGCATCAGCAAGGACGCTTCTATTTTCTTCGGGAAGGATTTATTTTCCTCGACCTGAGCCAGTAGGTCGGAGGTAATGCTCAACGCGCCATTGGTGTCACCCCGTAGGAAACGCATATATGCCCAGCGGTAACCAGCATCACCATAGAGATACCAGTCCTGCGAAGGGTCTGCGCCATAACCTTCGTAGGCCTTCTTGTAGTAGTGCTCGGCAATTCGCATCTGCCAGCCTTGGTCGTAGGCAAAGGCACGCATGTGGTTTGCTCTTGCAGCGCCGATGATGTCCGCCTGCTCCATGCTGTCGATGACGGCAAGTGTGCGCTGCAAGTCCTTAGCCTCGCGTGCTGCGTCATAACGCTGCCACGCTGCTTGTGACTGCACTTCGTTCGTTTCATCGCTGCTGCCTGTGCAACCCGTTAGGGACAGCACGGTACACAGCAACAAAAGGATTGATTTTATACTTTTCATCATCGGTAGGATGGCGTTAGAGTCTTTGTATTGATGGAACAATATCACAACCGATCTCGCGAAGGGGGCGCATGACGAAGTCGCGCTGGAGCATGCGGGGATGCGGAATAGTGAGGTCGGGCGTGGAGAGATAGAGGTCGCCGTAGAGGAGAATGTCAATGTCGATAGGGCGATCGGAATAAGGGGGAAGGGTGTCGCCTGAGGTGGCGGGTGTCTTCTGCTGTCGTCCGAGTTCGCGTTCGATGGCTTGCGTGGTGCTGAGGAGCTGCTGAGGCGTGAGGGTGGTCTGCAGTAGGACGACGGCGTTGAGGTAAGAATGTGTCGAGTCATACCCCCAAGGCTCGGTCTCGATAATGGAGGAGGCTCGAACAAGGCGACCTACCCGACGGGCGAGCAGGTCGATGGCGAGCAGCAACAGGGAGTGACGGTCGCCAAGGTTGCTGCCGAGAGAGAGGTAACAGTTAACGGTTGACATTTTTACACGTTCTTCAAGCTCTGAGCGAACACATTAACAGTATTAGTCATTGAGGATGAGCATGGCATCGCCGTAGGTGCCGAAGCGGTAGCGGACGTCACGCAGGGCTTCCTTATAGCCTTTCATCACAAGGTCATAGCCTCCGTAAGCGCAGGTGAGCATAAGGAGGGTGGAGTAGGGAGTGTAGAAATTAGCCACCATCGCGTTGGCAAGACCAAATTCATAGGGGGGATAGATAAAGCGGTTGGTCCAGCCGTCGAATTCCTTCAGGCGCTTGTCGGCTCCCATGCCGGTCTCGAGGGCGCGTTGCACGGTGGTACCCACGGCACAGATGCGGTGGCCGGTTTCCTTGGCTTTGTTCACGATGCGGCATGCTTCAGACCCCACGTGCATTTCCTCGCTTTCCATCTTGTGCTTGGAGAGGTCTTCGACATCAATTTCGCGGAAGTTGCCGAGTCCGCAGTGGAGGGTGACGTAGGCGATCTCTATGCCTTTGAGCTCCATGCGTTTCATGAGGTTCTTGGAGAAGTGGAGTCCGGAGGTGGGTGCCGTGACGGCTCCTTCGTTCTTGGCGAAGACGCACTGGAAGTCCTCGAGGTCCTGCGGTTCTGCGGGACGGGAGATCATGTGGCGTGGCAGGGGTGCCTCGCCGAGGGCGTAGAGTGCTTCTTTGAACTCCTCGTGGGGGCCGTCGTAGAGGAAGCGGAGGGTACGGCCGCGGCTGGTGGTGTTGTCGATGACTTCAGCCACCATTGACTCGTCTTCTCCGAAGTAGAGCTTGTTGCCGATACGAATCTTGCGTGCGGGTTCTACGAGGACGTCCCAGAGGCGGAACTCCTGGTTGAGCTCACGCAGGAGGAAGACCTCGATCTTGGCGCCGGTCTTCTCCTTGTTGCCCTCGAGGCGTGCAGGAAAGACTTTGGTATCGTTGAGGACAAAGACATCCTGGTCATCGAAGTAGTCGATGATGTCGTAGAAGTGGTCGCGGTGTTCGATGACTCCGCTCTTGGTGTGAAGCACCATCAGTCGGCATTCATCGCGGAAGGGAGCCGGGTACTGTGCGATGCGTTCTTCGGGGAGTTTGAACTTAAACTGCGACAACTTCATGTTATATTCCATTCCAGTCATAGCGATTTCAATATATAGTTTAACAAATTAACAATTAATTCTAAATTTCAACTTTTCAATTATTCAATCTCTCAACTTTTCAACTTCCACCTCCTGCCCCTCGAGCCATTGCGGGAAGTCCTGCATGGAGAGGCAGTCGTCGACGCGGATGTCGCCAATGCGTGTGCGACGCAGGGCGGTGAGGTGTGCTCCGCTGCCGAGTGCCTGACCAATATCGCGGGCCAGAGCGCGGATGTATGTTCCCTTGGAGCAGACAATGCGGAGGGTGATAGAGGGATAGTCGGCGCTGTCGTCGGGTGCGGCGGGAGAAGTGAGGAAAGCCTTGCGGCGCATGCCAGTGCGGGGAAGGGACTCTTCTTCAACAGGGAGGACCGAGGGAGAGCCCTCGGGGGTGAGCCTGTAATCCAACAGTTCTATTTCATCTATCACCAAAATCTTTGGCTTCAGTTCCACGTCTTTCTCCTTGCGGGCGAGGTCATAGGCGCGCTTGCCGTCGACCTTCACGGCAGAATAGGCGGGTGGAATCTGTTCGATGCGTCCAAGGAATTGCTGGAGGGTGGTCTCTATGAGCTCGCGGGTGATGTGTCCGGTAGGATAGTAGGCATCGATGGGGTGCTCGAGATCGAAGGAGGGCGTGGTGGCGCCAAGACGGAGGGTGGCCACATACTCTTTGGTGTGAGCCTGCAGCTCGTCGATGCGTTTGGTGGCTCGGCCGGTGCAGACGATCATCACTCCTGTGGCCAAGGGGTCGAGGGTGCCTGCATGGCCTACCTTCAGCTTCTTGGTGCCGAGGCGTTTGCAAAGCAGCCAGCGCACCTTATTCACCACGTCGAACGACGTCCAGCGATAAGGCTTGTCGATATAGAGTATTTCGCCTGCCTGAAAATCCATTAGTCAACCATTACGAGTGAGTGTCCCGTCCAAAGCAGTGCCAGAATGACGAGCCCGACAATGATGCGATAGACGCCAAAGGCCTTGAAACCGTATTTGGCGAGGAAGTCGACGAACCACTTCATGGCCAGTAGCGCAACGATGAAAGCAACGACGCAGCCCAGTGCCAGCATCAGCAGGTTGTCGCGTGTAGCCCAGCTGGCATCAGCCTCGTCACCGAAGAACAGCTGAAGTACGTCCAGGGCCGTGGCGGCTGCCATCGTGGGCACAGCCAGGAAGAAGGAGAACTCAGCGGCGGCGCGACGGGTAAGCTTCTGTGCCATACCACCGACGATGGTTGCCATGGAGCGTGAGACACCGGGAATCATGGCAATGCACTGGAAGAGGCCAATGCGGAATGCGCGACGCTCGGTGAGCTTGGTCTGCTCGCTGCCCTTGTTGAACAGACGGTCGCAGAAGAGCATGAAGATGCCGCCCACGACGAGCATGATAGCCACCACTTCTACACTCTCGAGAAAACGGTCGATGAGCCCGGACATCTTCCCGAGGAAGCCGATGATGATGGCTGGGATGAAGGCCACGAGCAGCTTCCAGTAGAAGTCCCACTTGTGGAGAAACGCCTGCCAGGGAGTAGTGCCGGCGGGTGCCGGTTCGTGGTTCAGACGGAAGAAACGATGCCAATAGAGACACACTACAGAGAGGATGGCACCAAACTGGATGATGATGGTGAAAGCCTTCACGAAGGGTGTGCTCTCCACGCCCAGCAGGTTCTGGGTGATGATCATGTGGCCTGTGGATGAGACGGGGAGAAATTCTGTCAGGCCCTCGACGATAGCGATGATGATGGTTTCGAAAACTGTCATGAATTCACCTCCTTAACCTTATCCTTTGGACGATGCATGATGCCGTAGATGATAAAGGCGAAACCGGCGAAACACACCAGCGGTGCCACACGAATGCGCAGTGCCGAGAAGATCTCGGGGTTGAACTCATGTTCATTGGAACCAGAGCCTGCCATAAGGATAAAACCGAGGACAACGGCTGCCATACCGATAGCCAGGAGGATGAAGTTCACTCGGTCGAATGCAAAATTCTTCATATTATTATCTATAAATGTAACTATTAACTCTTATCTCTAAACTCTAAACTCTCAATCACCTATACATCTCATTCTCCTTCATGTGGAGGAAATGGTTCACGCTAAGCCATGTGCAGACCAGTGTCAGCAGGAGGGCTGCGACGAAAATAGTGATGACCATAATGATGATAGTCTGAGTGGTGACGATGGTGGCGGCGTAGTCATCGTGAAGTTTTAACCAGTAGACGCCACCCAATAACAAGCCTGAGGCGAGTACGGCAGCTGTCAGTCCAATACCCAGGCTGCGAGTGAGGAAGGGTCGCTGGATGAAACTCCATGAGGCTCCCACGAGTCGCATGGTGTGAATGGTGAAGCGGCGGGCATAAACGCTCAGCCTAACAGTATTGTTGATGAGGACAATACTGATAATCATCAGAAGTACTGCCAGCACAGCCAGCACCACGGTAGCTTGACGCAGACGCTGGTTGAGGCTGTCGACGAGATCACGCTGGTAGACGACATCGCTGACCTGCCACATCTCTCGCAGCTGCTTGGAGATCCATATGAGGCTGTCGGTGCAGGCATATTCGGCTTCGAGATTCATCTCGATACTCGCAGTGTAAGGGTTTTCTCCTGCGAGGAACTCTGTGGGATCGGTGCCCATGCGTTCGGTCTCTTCCATTAGTGCCTGTTCGGCGGTGATGAGCGTCGTCTGGTGAGCATAGGGCAGTTCGTCCATCTGTTGCTGGAAGGCGCGTGCATCGAGGCTGTCGAGGTCGTCGTCCAGAAGGAGGGTCACTGTCAGGTTCTCGCGAACGTTGCGCGACAGCTCGTGGGCTGTCAATCCAAAGAGAACTACAAGGCCCAGAAGCAGCAGCACCAGCGTCGTAGAAACACAGGAAGTAAACCACTGCCAGTGGCCGGGGGAGGTGTTTCTTCTTTTCTTCATGAGTGATTATGAATTTTCGAGGATTTGACCTTTGAGGGTGGCGGAGCTGCTGCTGGTGACAAGTACCATCACGCGTTCTCCGATGTGATGACGACCTCGGTCCACGACCACGACGCGGTTCTGTTCCGTGCGTCCGTAGAGCTGTTCGCGGCTGCGCTTGGAGGTTCCTTCGAGCAGTACCTCGTAGGTTCGTCCCTCGCAGCGGCTGTTGGCTTCTGCGCTGAGCTGTGTCTGGAGGGCTATGAGTTCGTTGAGTCGTCGGAGTTTCACCTCTTCAGGTACATCGTCGGGCAGGTGCTTGGAGGCATACGTGCTCGGTCGTTCGCTGTATTTGAACATAAAAGCGGAATCATAGCCCACCTCGCGCATCAGCGACAGCGACAATTGGTGGTCTTCCTCAGTCTCGCCGCAATAACCCACGAAGATATCTGTGGAGAGACCGCAGTCGGGGATGATGCGACGGATGGCAGCGACGCGGTCGAGGTACCATTCGCGAGTGTATTTGCGATTCATTCGGGCAAGTACCGCGTCGGATCCGCTCTGTACGGGGAGGTGAATGTGGCGACAGACGTTCGGCTCTTCAGCAATGACATGCAGCGTCTCGTCGCTCATGTCTTTCGGGTGGCTCGTGGTGAAGCGGATGCGCATTTCGGGCACTTCGCGTGCCACTTTCCTCAGGAGCTGAGGGAAGTTCACATCGCCACACAGATAGGAATTGACATTCTGTCCCAGCAACGTAACCTCTTTGAATCCGCGGTCGCGCAGGTCGCGCACTTCGCGCAGAATGCTCTCTACGTCGCGGCTGCGTTCACGGCCACGGGTGTAGGGTACGATGCAATAGTGGCAGAAGTTGTTGCATCCGCGCATGATGCTGACAAAGCCGCCGATTCCTCCTGCGTGCAGGCGCTGAGGCACCACATCGCGGTAGGTTTCGCTCGTGGAGAGTTCTACGTTAATCGCTTTGTGCCCTAATTCCACTTGTGCGATGAGGTCGGGCAGCGTCATATAAGCATCTGGTCCGCAAACCAGGTCGGCACCATGATTCTCGAGTAAATCGTCCTTCACGCGCTCTGCCATGCATCCCAGCACACCGATAATAGGCCCCTGAGAGGCGGCGGCTTTGCGCTTCCGCTGCAGGCTGCGCAGGAATTCGAGTCGTGCGAGAATCTTCTGTTCCGCATTGTCGCGCACAGAACAGGTGTTGAGGAACACGGCATCAGCCTCGTCCAGCACCTCTGTCACCTCGTAGCCCGCTAATTGCATGACCGCGGCGACCACTTCGGAGTCCGCCACGTTCATCTGACAGCCATAAGTTTCTATAAAGAGCTTTTTCATCTCAACATTTAATTTCGGGTGCAAAGATACAACCTCAAAACGCGGATGTCAAGGAAAAAGCAAAAAATCTTACTAATACCCCTCCTTTTCCCCTTTCTTATTGTTTAATATTAAGGAAAGTAGCCTAAGCGGGAGGCATCAATGGATAGCCTGCTTGGGGTTCATCCATTTCTGAAATCTCTTGGCGACAGCCGTACGAATTGCAGCAAATTCACCATGACGGAGGTTCAGCCAGAGTTCTTCGAGAGAGCGGCCGACCTTGATGAAGGGGTGGTTCCAGGCCATGATGCGATAGACGCGCTCCTTGAAGGCTACATGTTCAATGACGTGGCGCGGATGGCGCAGGGGGAACTGCATTTCGTGGCGTCCCATCGTGAAGATGCGGCGATAACCTCGCGGCAGGGTGGCTGTGGTGCCTCCGAAGTGGGTGCTATCGGTAGTGACTCCAAGGTTACTGATCATATTGTCGCGCGGCACAATAGCGAGTCCGGAGTTAAGGCGCATGCAGCTCTCTGAGATACTCTCGTAGAAAGCCTTACCCAGTTCGCGGTGGCGGCGGCAGGTGAGGAGAAAATCGTCGCGATATCCGCGCTGACGTACCAGACGTTGCATCATCTGTAGTTCAACGGGATCATCGAGGAACTGATAGTGCTCGTCCCACTGGTCAATGACGCGGCGCCAGCTGGCCCAACCCCAGATGCTGTGGTTGGAAGTGAAGAAATAAGAGGCATCACCGCAATCTGTGGTATGTTCTTCGTGGTTAAAACCCGAAATCATGGTGATGCGCTGGTCGTCGGCATAGCGGTCGAGGAGTTCCTTGCAAAACTGGAAGAAACTGACGGCGGGCACGTCGTCGTCCTCAAGGACAATGCATTTGTCGACCTGCGAGAAAGCCCATTTCTGCGAGAGGTATTCCGAGGGGTCGCAGCCGTAGTTCTTCTCCTGATAGAGGCGCTCTACCTGACACTCCCAGTCCACCTGTTCCACGACGCGTCGGCAGGCCTCAATGCCTGCGAGGTCGCGCTCGCCGCGTGGCCCGTCTTGATAGAGAAAGAGTCGTGATGGGCGCGCCTGACGCACTTGCTCGAACACTTGTGACAGCTGTTCGGGGCGATTGAAGAAGAGTATGAGGACGGGTACGTCAACGAGATAGGGAGCCATAGGTTTATTTGACAATTAGACGGATTTGACGATTTGACGATTTTACGATTTCACGATTTGAAAGACTTATAGCCGGAATTTTTTTCCGCTCGGGCGACGCTTCATGCTTAAAGAACTTTTCAACTTTTCAATATTTCAATTTCCAATTTTCCATCTTCCCAACGTCCAAGGCAGCCAGCGGTTGACAATATAGACGGCAGGAATGAGGAGGAGCAGGGTGAATATGAGGAGAACGAATGAGCGAAGGAGGTTGAACGCGTCGGGAGAGAGGACGGTTGCGAGGTTGGTGGAGGGAACAACAGCATTCCAGATGCCGATGCCCAAATTCATGGGGATGCGATGGAGGCAGTAGATAATGAGGGAGTTGCGGCCCAAGTAATTCAGAATCGGAAATGAGGGAGTGAGCTGTTGAGCGTTGAAACGATGATGAATGCTCTCGGCCCACTGGCAGCCGCGGATGAGAAGGAGGGAACCAGCGCAGGCGGCGAGGTAGAAGTTCAGCGGCTGTCCGAGTGTATCGGTGGAGAGGTCTACGTGGTTGTTGCCTCCTCCCAACGAATAGAAATTATCGAGGGTGGTGGAAATGAAGATGATCAGGGTGATGGCCCAATACCACCAGGCCTCATCGCGCAGGTTCATTGTCCTGAGCTGACGTCCCATGAGAAGAAAGCCCGTAGCCACGAGTGCTGAATCCAGACTCATTGGCAGGGAGACACCTACCCAATGACAATAAGCCACACCGGCAAGGGTCAGCAGTATCCATAGGCCGAGGTAAATGCGAACATTCTCCCTGGCCAGATGGTAGCAGCCGACAATCAGCAGTTGGGCTGAGAACAAACACGGCAGGAACCATAGCGAACTGCTCCATGAACCTCCATGCCAGCCTGTCAGCGTTCCTACCAGGCGGCTGGGAATGTTCACGGCTTCGTGGGCATTGGGAGAAAGAGCCACAATGCACCAGTCGGAGAACAGCAGCACGAGATTGAAGATGACAAAGGGCACCAGCAACGTGCGCGCCTTCTTCTTCATGAAGGGCACGAACGGCTCGTCCACTTGGAGAAAGAGCCCGGAGAGGACGAAGAACAGCGGCATGTGGAACGCATAGATGAACGCCGTGGTGTAAGGCGGCGGACAAGTGTGGCCCAGCAATACAAGCAGGATTGCTATGCCGCGGGCGCTGTCGGCCCAAGTGAGCCTGGTGGATTCTATCTTCAATATAGTAGTTTAATTATCAGCCTGGAACAAGGGGTCTTCGGGCATCACGATGGTAGGCCTCTGTTGGAATTCCTGCAACAGAGCTTCGGGCACAAACTGCTTGTCGACCACCAGTCGGAACATATACTCGCGGAACCACTCTGGTGTCATGATGAGGTAGCCGTCTTCTCCGAACGAGGAACCCCAGGAGTTCTCCACCTTCCACTTCAGCGGCTTACCTGCCTCGTCGAGATCCACTGCCGTGAGTGTCATCGCGTGGGTGGAACCGCTGTCGAAAGTAGAGATTCGCTCGGCTTTGTTCATCGGGAAAGAGGTGTTCAGCAGTGTACCATAATCGAAATTATTCAGGTCGGCATAACCGCGCTTGCGGTCGAGGAACTTGCCTACGTCGTAAGAACTATAGAGCTTGCGACCTCCCTTCAGCTGTGCTATTGCCAGCTGCTCGATATCCTCCATTGGAAGATTCAGGTAACGCCAGTTGGTGCCGTCGTAGCTGTGGCGGTCCCATTCCACCTCGTAGGTCTTGTGGTATTCGCGTCGCGGGTCGTTCATCACCATGATGAAGGAGCTTTCCAGTTCCTGGTTATCCATGATCAGGCGGTAGAACGTCTGGGGAGTATAGGTTGCTGCTTCCATAAAGACTTTACCGTCTTTATCCTTGAAGGTATAAGTGAACTCCTTGACGGGTTCGCCGAGGGTGAGGCACAGCAGACGGTAGATCTCGCTGAGCATGGCCGTTTTCCGGTTCTGAATCGTTTCTTTTTTCTGCTTCTCGGTGACCATCTTTCTCAGTTCCAGTCCGAACTCGCGAAGTTTAGAAGAGACGAGTGCGCGCATACGTGAGGTGTTCTCGGCATTGTAGGTCTCGGGCATCACGCTGGCAGGCACCACTCCGTACTTGGGTGCCAGGTCTGCCAGACCACAATAGGTTCCTCCATCATTGATGGGGTGCTGGAAGAAGAAGCGTACGCGCTCCGATTCCATCGGCTCGCGAGCGGTATCCCACACGCCTTGCAGGAAGAGGTTCGCTTTTTCCAGCTGGTCATAGAAGAAGAGGTAATCCTGCGAAAGGTCTAACGAAACCAGATTATTGTGGCGGGCACAGAAGTCGGAGCGCAGCACGTTGAGGCTCGAGAACAGCCAGCAGCGTCCGCTGCTCTTCTGGTCGGTAATCTTCTGCTTGGGGGTCTCAACGCTGAAATGCGTGTCAAAGGGCGTGGCTGCACCCACATAGTTCTTCGCCAATTCATCGATGGAGAGGCCGACCATGGCATTCTGCAGGGCGCGTTGTGCGGGTGCCTGTTGTGTGGACTGCTGTATCTGGTTCAGGATTTCAGGAGTGATACCTCCTCCTGGGGTCTTTTGTGCCCAAGCGCCTGCAGACAGCAAGCCGAAGGCCATAATAATCAAGGACTTTTTCATACTTTATGAGGTGTTGTTTTAATAATTCCTTTTCCCGTGGCAGCAAAGATAATGCTGGTGATAGGTGAGAGATAGTTGAAGAAACAATAGGGGAGATAGGCGATGGTGGCAACGCCCAGTACGGTGCTCTGCACCAGACCACAGGTGTTCCAGGGAACGAGTACGGAGGTGACGGTAGCGCCGTCCTCACAGGTACGGCTGAGCAGTCGTGCCTCGTAGCCGCGGTCGCGGTAGATATCCTTGAAGACAGAACTGGTGAGGATAATCGCCAGGAACTGGTCGGCAAGGGCAATATTGCAGAAGAGACCTGTGCAAATGGTGCTGGCCACAAGCGATGCCGTTCCACGGACAAAACGCAGCATCATTTCCATAATGTCTCGCAGCACGCCAGTAGCCGTGACTGCACCACCGAAAATCTGGGCACAGATGATCAGCCAAACAGTAGGCATCATGCCTCCCATGCCATTGGTATGCACCAGGTTATCCAACATCTCAGAACCTGTCTGCAACTGGGTGGGTGCATAGATGACTCTCATCACGCCTTTATAGGAAGCCAGCAGGCTCTGCTCCGTACTGTTGGCAATCTGTGCCACGAGGGCTGGTTGCCAGATCACAGCGACGAGTGCGGCCATCAGTGCTGCCAGGAAGAGCACAACCATTGCCGGCCAACGACGAGCAATCATGATTCCCGTGAGAACGGGCACCAACAGCATCCAAGGCGAGATGAGGAATGTCTCCTTCAACTCCTCGAGGAAAGCTACATTCCCACTGCCAGAAACATCCATCATCAGGCCTGCTACCGTGAAAATCAGCAGCGAGACGCAGAACGTGGGAATCGTGGTGGTCATCATGTAGCGGATATGAGTGAACAGCGGAGTGCCCGAGACACTGGAGGCTAAGACGGTGGTGTCGGATAGCGGTGAGAGCTTATCGCCGAAGTAAGCGCCTGTGATGATGGAACCTGCCACCCAGCCGTCGTCGATTCCTAATGCGCGCCCTATGCCCATCAGCGCCACACCTATCGTGGCCACAGTGGTCCACGAGGAACCGACCATCAGGCTGACGAGTGCGCAGAAGAGGCTACTGCTGACGAGGAACCATTCAGGACGAAGGACCTGCACACCATAATAAATCATCGTGGGCACAATTCCGGAAACCATCCAGGTGCCGCCAATAGCTCCTATCAACAGGAGGATGATGATACTGGGCATGCAACTCGCAATCTTATCCGTCATTTCCTGCTCCAGCGCTGCCCAGTCCACGCGGTGCATCAGGTAGCCGATGAACACACAGATGGCTGAGGCTACCAACAACGAGACCTGCGTCGCTCCCTCCAACGCGTCGGTGCTGAAGACCGAGACGCAGATGTAGATAAGTGCGATGAGCGCGATGAATGGTATGAACGACAGCAGTTTCTTCATATCGTGGGGGCTGTGGCTGAATCAGAACATTTGGCGGACGCGGTTGATAGCAGCAATCAGGATATCTACCTCCTCGAAGGTATTGTAAAACGCAAAGCTGGCACGAACCGTACCTTCAATGCCCAGTCGGTGCATGAGCGGCTCGGCGCAGTGGTGGCCGGTTCTGACGGCGACTCCTAGGCGGTCGAGCAACGTGCCGAGGTCCATGTGATGAATATTACCGACGAGGAAACTGATGACCGCATCGTCAGACGGTCCGAAGAAACGCATCTCAGGAATCTGCGACAGTTGCTCACGAGCATAACTCGTGAGGGCTCTTTCGTGCTCTTGAATGGCATCGAACCCTATTGCCGTCACGTAGTCGAGGGCGCGGGCGAGTCCTGTTGTAGCAATGTAGTCGGGTGTGCCAGCCTCGAACTTATAGGGGAGTTCGTTGAAGGTGGTATGCTCGAAGCTGACTTTCGCAATCATCTCACCGCCCCCCATATATGGCGGCATCTGGTCCAACCATTGCTGTTTGCCGAAGAGAACTCCGATTCCTGTGGGTCCGTAGATCTTATGACCACTGAAGGCGAGGAAGTCGCAGTCGAGGGCCTGTACATCAAGGGGTAGGTGAGGGGCAGCCTGGGCAGCATCCACGAGTACGGGGACATCGTGGTCGTGGGCCAGACGGATGAGTTCGCTTATCGGATTCGCGGTTCCGAGTACGTTGGAGACGTAGGTGCAGCAGAGCAGCCGTGTCCTTTCGGTGAACAGCGTAGGGAGTACCTCCAGGTCAAGGCGACCCTCATCGGTGATGGGACACACCTTAATTTTTATACGCGTGCGCGCCTGCAACAGTTGCCAGGGAACTATATTCGAGTGGTGCTCCATCTCAGTGAGTATCACTTCGTCACCGTCATGCAGAAAGGCTTGTCCGAAGCTGCTGGCCACGAGGTTGATGCTCTCTGTAGTGCCGCGAGTGAAGATGATTTCAGCTGTGGAGCTGGCGTTGATGAAAGCACGCACGGTTTCGCGAGCCGCTTCGTGCAGATCTGTGGCCTGCTGCGAGAGGTAATGGATACCGCGGTGAACGTTGGCATTCACGTTCAGGTACTCATCCGTCATCGCGTCGATGACACATCGTGGCTTCTGGGTCGTGGCGCCGTTGTCGAGATAGACGAGAGGGTGGCCATAGACTTCTCGACCTAAAATAGGGAAATCGTTTCTTATCTCTTGGAGGTTCAGCATACAAATCGTTTAATCGAAGAGGGTGGGTTGTTCTCCAGGCGCGGCAAACCGAGGCCTGCCCAGATGTTGATAGGCGAGGTCGGTGGCTTCGCGACCGCGGGGAGTGCGCTTGATGAAACCTTCTTTGATGAGGAAGGGCTCGTAGACCTCTTCCACCGTGCCGGGGTCTTCACCAATAGCGGTGGCTATCGTGCCCACTCCGACAGGTCCGCCCTTGAACTTGTCAATGATGGCGAGCAGGATCTTGCGGTCGATGAGGTCCAGTCCGTGGCGGTCGATATTCAGTGCTTCAAGAGCGTATTGTGCTATGGGGAGGTCGATGCGTCCGTCGCCCTTCACCTGTGCGAAATCGCGCACACGACGCAACAGCGCATTCGCGATACGTGGCGTTCCGCGTGAGCGGCGGGCAATCTCCACTGCGGCCTCGTGGTCGATAGGTTGTTCGAGGATCCTGGCCGAACGATGGACGATGCCGCACAACGTTTCTGCATCATAATATTCCAAATGGAGATTTATACCGAAACGTGCACGCAAGGGGGCTGTCAGCAGTCCGCTTCGGGTGGTGGCTCCTACGAGGGTGAAGGGATTGAGGTCTATCTGTATCGAGCGGGCGCTGGGTCCGCGGTCGATCATGATATCTATGCGGTAGTCCTCCATGGCGGAATACAGGTATTCCTCCACCACGGGGGAGAGGCGATGGATCTCATCGATGAACAGTACATCCTGTGGTTCCAGCGAAGTGAGGATTCCTGCGAGGTCGCCCGGCTTGTCGAGTACAGGGCCGGAGGTAATCTTGAATCCCACTCCCAGCTCGTTTGCAATGATGTTGGAGAGTGTGGTCTTTCCCAATCCTGGAGGGCCGTGGAGCAGGGTGTGGTCCAATGGCTCGCCGCGGTATTTTGCGGCTTCGACGAATACGCTGAGGTTCTGGACTACCTTGTCCTGTCCGGCAAAGTCTTCGAAGCGCAGGGGGCGCAGTGCCTGTTCAAAGTCTGCGGAGGGAGAAGGGACGTTCTGCCCTTCTCGCTGTGCCTGATGTATAAGATTATTGAGCTCTTGATCCATACGTGCTTGCTAAAGTTTCACCTCGTCCAGGTTGATTAACCCGTTGACGATGGCATAAATGGTGAGGCCTGCCGGCGAGTGTATCTGTGTCTTGCGGGCAATGTTGCGGCGGTGGGTCATCACGGTGTTGACGGAAATGAACATCTTTTCGGCGATCTCCTTGTTCGAGAGCCCGCGCACCACATGCCGTACCACCTCCTTCTCGCGCTCCGAGAGGTCATCAGGGCTTTGATTCTCTTCGTCGCGGTCTGATGACTGCTCCGTTTCTATGGTTTCTCCACGCTCGACTCGCTGTCGGACTTGCAACTCCAGCAGGTGTACCGCTTCGGCAAACAGGGTGTCTTCGAGGTGGCAGTGGCTGAAGAGGTCTTCCTCCATGATGTAGATATCCATCAGCGTGTCTGCCAGCCGCTGGGTGTCAGCATCAGTGGGGTAGTACTTGATGATGATGGATTTCAGTTCGTGGCTGCTCTTGCTGATGCTGTGGTGGTTGTCGTGGTGCTGTTCGGCCAGTCTGCGGTAGCTGTGGGTGTGCTCCGGCAGCCTGCCGTCGAGCAGCTGCTGTACGTAGACGTGGATGTGTTCGTTCTCGTACTGCATGTGGCGCTGCACAGCGGCGGCGTAGTCATCGTAGTATTTCAGGATGAGGAATGCCAGCTGGTTGCTGGCAGAACAGTCGATGGCCTCTATCAGCTTGCGGCGGATGGCCGGCAGGCGGAAGTCGACGAAATAGTTGTGAGAGCGACGCAGGTAGCGCATCAACTCGCCCACGCTGACCTCTTCTGCCAGTTCATCGACGGAAATGCGCCCTTCGCCCTGCACGAAATTCACTACGGCCAGGAAGGTGGAAGTGTCCACGTTGCTGCTCTTGCATGCTGCATCGACGCTTTGGTTGCCAAAGCCCAGCGAAACGCCAAAGCGCGAGATGACCTGCAGCAGGCGGTAGTCATCGTGGATGAGATCACTCATGTGAGCGGTTGCAGTGAAATGCATAGATGGAAGAGAATAGGAGAATAAAAGTAAGGAGCCCGCCCGCTGTGGTATGACGACAGGGGCGGGCTAAAAGTCAATGTTTGTGAACTTGTTAATAGACAGGCTTGTTGTCCACAACGATTGTTTTACCACGATTGATGACGAGCGTGGCGTCAATCTTATTGTCGTTGAGGATGGAAGTCTGAACCCTGAAGGATTCTTTTTTCTTCAGATCGAGGAAAATAGCGTATACCTCGTCGTCAATGTCTTCTGCTCTCTTCTCGGTCTGGAGGAAGAACTGCTTCTCCTCTTCCTTCACGGTGAAGTGGGCGTTCTTGGATTCAGGGGTCTCAACGGTGGCTGATCTGTAGGCAGCGGCAATCATCTTGTTGATCTGAGTGCGAGCGTTGATGACGGTTGCTTGCTGTTCTTCAGGAACCTTGTCAATAGAGACATTCTTCAGTTCCCACACATAAGTGAGGGTGGGGGTCTCTTCTTCGTCATCGCCACCGCAGGAGGCAAAAGTGAACGGCAGAGCAACGATCATCATTGCAGCCAGAATTTTCCAAATGTTCTTCATTTTAGTCTGTTTTTTAATGATAATGAGTATTGTTTTTGCGTTATTTCGTGGCAAAAGTACGCTTTATTTTCCGTTGAGCCAAAGAAAAGCAGTACAAAATGTGGGGGAGGGCGCCAAAATTCATCGTTTTTTGTATTCTGATACCTAAAATCAATGACTCGCGTCGTCGCGGCGGACTATTTCTGTAGTTGTAAGGCTCATTATTTGTAAGTATTTTGGCGGTGAGGCCTTGGCAGACTTGGATTATTCCCGTACCTTTGCCTCCGATTTGAAACAGTTGCGCCGTCAGGGTGCACAAAAAAGAAGAAGAAATGAAGCTAATCAAGAAAACATCTATTATGGTGCTTGTGGCACTTTGCAGCACATCGGCAGTTCTCGCCCAGGAGTCTGCCAGCGACAGCGTCTTGCTGCACAAAGCGGGCAAGCGCCTCACGATTGGCGGCTATGGCGAAGTGGCCTATTGCCGCAATTTCTACAGTGACCACGTGAACCGCTACAGCAGCCCTGCCACCTATAAAGACGATCCCAGCCACGGACGGTTTGATATCCCTCATGCCGTCATCTTCGTGGGCTATGATTTCGGCAAGGGATGGAGCGTTGGAACAGAGATAGAATTCGAACATACCGGCACCGGTTCCGCCATCGAGAACGAGGCGGACGAGGCAGCAGAGTGGGAATACGAACAGGAGAAAGGTGGTGAGGTGGAGCTCGAGCAGCTGTGGGTGAACAAGCGTTTCACCCAGTCGGCCAACCTCCGACTTGGCCATATCATCGTACCTGTAGGATTGAATAACGCCCACCACGAACCACTGAACTATTTTACCGTCTATCGTCCCGAGGGCGAGGACAAGATCCTGCCTTCGACGTGGCACGATACGGGTCTCTCCTTCTGGGGACAGGCAGGCAAGTTCAGGTACGAGGCACAGGTGCTGGCCGGACTGAATGCGATGCTCTTCAACCGCGACCGCTGGATTCACCACGGTGCCGGCTCGCCTTTCGAATTCAAGCCTGCCAACAAATACGGCTTTGCCGCCCGTCTGGATTACTATGTCATTCCCGGCTTGCGCCTGGGTGTCAGCGGCTACGTCGGTAATTCGGCTCACAACACCTACCCCAACGACCTCGAAGGCGAGGGCAAACCCTATGACAAGGTGCATGGAACGGTGGCGGTCGGCTCCATCGACCTGACGCTGAACCGCTGGAACTGGATTGTCCGCGGACAGGCAGACTATGGTTATGTGAGCGACACCGAGAAGCTGAATATAATAAAGGATGCAAAAGCACATGCCTCCAACTCCCCCGTCAAGAGTGCGATGATTGGTCAGAATGCTGTCTGTGCCGGACTCGAAGCAGGCTATGATATCTTCTCACAGATCAGCGACCTCCGCAACAAGCGGATGAAGCTCTATCTCTTTGGCCGCTATGAGTACCACGACAGTTACATTCCCGCGAAGAATAAGGAGATGTTCGACTATACGAACGTTCACCGCATCGCCTGCGGACTGAACTTTCTGCCCATTCCACAGATCGTGCTCAAGGTGGACTACAGCCGTCGGCTGCTTAAGAACCCTTACAACGATGAACCGAGCCTGAATATCGGCGTCGCCTACCAGGGATTTTTCCTTTAATCATAGATAATCAAACTAATAACCACACAACAACCACATTAAAATGAGAAGAATTATTTATGCAATGACGGCCCTCGCAATGGGCTTTGTGCTGACTTCGTGCAGCAAAGACGATGACAACAACGACGCCGTGGCCACGGATAAGGAACAGGCCATGGAGGCTATCACCTCGCAGTACGTGAATCATGTTGTCTTCCCAATTTACAAATCCTTGGCAGCTCAGACCAGCGACCTCTTCGACCAGCTGGCAGCTGCCAAGGTAAAACTACGTGCCGGAACGCTCGCACAGAGCGACATCGACCAGATCTGTACCACCTTCCTCGGCGCCCGTTCGGCCTGGGAGAGCAGCGAATCTTTCCTCTATGGAGCCGCCACGGATTTTGGTATTGATCCGCACATCGACACATGGCCCCTCGACCGCACGGCGCTGGCCAAGGCGCTGAGCAGCAGCGAGACCGTGGAAGAACTGGACGACCTCGAAGAAGATGAGGAAGGCGCCATCGCCGGAATCGAAAATGCCCGCGCTCTGGTAGGCGAGCAGCAGCTGGGTTTCCACGGCATCGAATTCATCATCTTCCGCAATGGCAGCAACCGCACACTGGCAGCCCTGCAAGGGGTGGAAGATGATGAGGCTTTTGCCGGTCGCAACATTACTGGCGAACAGGAGCTGATCTTCGCTGCCGCTGTGGCTGGCGACCTGCGCGACAAGTGCTTCCAGCTCGAAGTCAGCTGGTTGGGAGAGCAGGCTCCGAAAGCACATCAGGAGCGTGTTGAGGCTTGTGAGTTCCCCTGCACCGTGGGCAGTGGCGACGCTTCCTATGGCGAGAACATGCAGAATGCCACCAAGGCCGGTAGCACCTACTCCACCTGGCGCCGGGTCATGAGCACCATCCTCGTGGCCGGATGCAGCAACATCTGTGCCGAAGTAGCCGGACAGAAGATAGGACAGGCCTATACGGGTGCAGACCCCGACTACATCGAATCGCCCTACAGCCAGCGTTCCTACTACGACTTCTTCGACAACGTCAGCAGCGTTCAGTACAGCCTCTACGGTCAGCAGTCCTCCTCGCCCCATGACAATTCCATCATCGCTTATCTGCAGAAATACAATGCCACTTTGGCTACGGACCTGCAGACCAAGCTCAACACTGCCCTGTCCGCACTCACTACGGCCAAGCAGGGAACGCCCTTCGTGGTGGATTCCCACAGTGCCAATGCCAAGGCTGCGATGGATGCAATCAATGAACTGGACAATGCGCTCAACGAGGCAGCTGCGTGGATAGCAGGCAATTAACACGTTAACATTCGAACAGGTTAACAAGTGGAAATAATGAAATAATATAACTATGAACAGGAAAACAAATCTTCTTGTCATGGCGGCCCTTATGGGGTTCGCCATGACTGCGTGTCAGGACAATGAGCCCATCGAGATCATCGATGACGACGACACGAACTACATCGGCAAGGCTGTCGGAAACTTCAGCGCAGACGAATGGTACGTAGGTGGCGATAAAGGTACCACGATGAACGTCACCGCCGGCTGTTATGAGGACGAGACGCCTGCCGTCACCGAAATGGGACTTACCGAAGCTTTCAACCGCGGCGAACAGTTCTTCGAGCGTAATGTGACGGAGTTCCAGGCGCCCTTCAACGGACTGGGACCCGCCTACGTCCGTAAGTCCTGTCTCGACTGCCACCCCGGCTACGGCCACGGCAAGCGCGTCACTCAGTATACCGCCGAGTGGGGCAACGGCTATCTTTTGGTCATCTATCACCCTGTCGACGGTTTGAACAGCGACGACGGTCCTTATGTCAGCGAGGTGACGGGTATGCCCCAGACGCGTGCCGTCAGTCCCTTCCTCCCGCCGGTGGATGAGTCTGGAATCCATCTCAAGTGGCTGCCAGTCACCGCCATGGCCGACGACAGCGAAATCTCGCCCACCCAGTTCCCCGACGGCGAGACCTATGAGCTGATCTATCCGGAGCTCACCATCGACCGTTCTGCCTTCAACACATCGCCGTCACCCTGGGAGACGGGCAATGGAGCCGTGGCGTTCCGCCTCGAAAGCACCATCGGCATCATCGGAACCGGTCTGCTCGACGCCATCCCCGATGACAGCATCCGCGAGCAGTATCGCCACGAGGCTCCCTACGTGGAACTGAACCCCGCCTTCTGGGATAAGGAAGCCAACGACTTTGCAGCTTCTGCGATGTATGTCAACGCCTCCTCCGGCACAGAGCAGGTCAACCGTCTCAAGAAGTTCACCTATGCCATGACACGCGGCTCGCTGCAGGACGGCGCCGGAGCCAATGCTATCTGGAATATCACCAATGTCTCGCGCTCCGACCGCCCCAAGCTCTATACCACCAAGGCGTGGGCCAAGGCGATGAGCGAGAATCCGAAGGTCATCGCTGCCATCAAGGCTGACCCCTCGTCGCCCTACTATGCCGACGGCACCGAGGAGGGCATTGCCGATGCGGTACTGAACCTGTTGGATCCCGCCACCAACCAGTTCGATAACCAGTGGCACGTCTTCTCGCCCGAGATGTCGGACAACAATTTCTGGGCGTTCCAGGTGTGGCACCGCGGATTGGCCATTCCCCGTGCCCGCAACCTGCAGGATCCCGTGGTGCAGCGCGGCAAGGATGTCTTCAAGCAGATCGGTTGTGCCACCTGCCACCGTCCGTCGTGGAAGACCACGAAGGATGACTACTGGAATCCCCAGATCATCGCCCGTCAGAAGCAGCAGCTGCCGCGCTATCAGAACCAGACCATCTGGCCCTATACCGATATGATTCAGCACCGCTTGTATATGAAAAACGGCATCCACGGCAGCTGGTGCCGCACCACTCCGCTGTGGGGACGCGGCCTCTCGCTCATCAATACGGGAGCCGAAGACCGCCTTCACGACTGTCGTGCACGCAACGAAATCGAAGCCATCATCTGGCACGGCTATTCCGGCAACAGCGACGCCTACTCCAGCACCCTGCGCTTCTATCGTTTGCCAAAAGCCGACCGCGATGCCGTCGTAAAGTTCCTGCGTGCCATCTGAGGACGCCAAACGACCACCCGAAAATGTCCGAAAGCAGGAAAAAAGCATGAACACAGCGGCTTGGTAACTCAAAAAGTCGAAAAAGTTTTGCCATACGGGAAAAAAGCATTACTTTTGCGCCCGATTGTAGAAAAATGACGTACGAAAGAATAGATTTCAACGATTTGGGCGTCACCGTGGAGCTTTCCACCTTTGCGTCGACCGACAAGGTTACCGAGCAGCATGCCATCCTTCATGTGGCACCCTGCGGACAGTACTTTGCAGGCCAGTTCAGCCGTATTGCTCAGGCTGAACAGGCACTGCTGTCACTGCCCCAATGCGCCGGAGCCCAAATCATCTTCAAGCGTTATTTCCTTAGCGACGCCACCAACCAGGAACCCATCATCCGTGAACGGGAGAATCTCGAGACGGAGATGTGTTCTGTCAGTTGCATCGAACAGGCACCCCTCGACGGCTCCAAGGTGGCCACATGGCTCTACCTGGTTCACGATATGCAGGTGGAGAACTCCGACGGACTCATCATCGCCCGCCACAACGGCTACAGCCACCTTTGGAAGATGGGTATGCACTCCAGCGAAGGCGACAGCGCCCAGCAGACCACCAGCCTGCTCACAGACTACGAAGAGACGTTGCAGCGCTTCGATGCCACCCTCGCTGACAACTGCATCCGCACTTGGTTCTATGTACGCGATGTGGACACCCAATACGCCGGCATGGTGCGGGCCCGTCGCGAGAACTTCGTGGAACAGGGCCTGACCCCTGACACCCATTTCATCGCCAGCACCGGCATTGGTGGCTCCCCGGCCGACACCCGTGCGCTGGTGCAGCTGGGCACCTATGCCCTCGTCGGCTTCCAGCCCGCACAGCAACGCTACCTCTACGCCAAGACCCACCTCAACTCCACCTACGAATACGGCGTCACCTTCGAGCGCGGCACCGTGATGGAATATGGCGACCGCCAGCATGTTTACATCAGCGGTACAGCATCTATTAATAATAAAGGTGAAGTGGTACATGTCGGCGACATCGTGCGCCAGACCGAGCGGATGTGGGAGAATGTAGGAGCTCTGTTGACAGAGGCTGGCTCCAGCTTCGACGACATCGCGCATCTCATCGTCTATCTGCGCGACATCAGCGACTACGACATCGTGCGCGAGCTGTTCCGCCAGCGTTTCCCCGAGGTGCCTTGCGTCATCACCCTGGCACCCGTCTGCCGTCCCACGTGGCTCATCGAGATGGAGTGCGTAGCCATCAAGGAACACCAGAACTCCGCGTTCCGCGATTTCTAACCTCCCCCAATTATACTTTATACATTATTAATTATACATTAAAAACCTGCCCCACCGGCCTCCGTGTCATTCTGACCCCGTCGGAGAGTGATGTCGTCTATGCAGGCATCGCAGTAGCCGCTGGCACCCGCTCTGAACTCGACAGTGAGAGCGGCATGGCGCACCTCGTCGAACACATGACCTTCAAGGGCACTTCCCACCTCACCTCCGTGCAGATTCTCAACCGCATGGAAAGTGTGGGCGGCGACCTCAATGCCTATACGGGTAAGGAAGAGACCATCTACTACGCCACCTTCCTGCGTCCCCACCTCCGTCGTGCCATCCCCCTGCTGCTCGACATCGTCTTCAACAGCACTTATCCGCAGGAGGAACTCGAGAAGGAACGCGAGGTGGTCATCGATGAGATAGAGAGCTACAACGACTCACCCGCAGAACTCATCTTCGATGATTTCGAGGCACTCCTCTTCCCCGATCATCCCCTCGGCCGCAACATCCTCGGCGACCCAGAGCGTCTGCGCCAGTACACTTCCGCCGACCTCCAGTCCTTTGTTCGCCGTAACTACCACCCCTCCCGCGCCGTCCTCTTTGTCAAGGGAAAGGTCACCATGGAGGAAATCATGAAATGCACCCCCGCCCCCCTACGCCTCCCTGTGAGCGAGGGGAGTGAGTACCTCTCAAGTTCGGAGAAGAATTTCCATGTGGGTCAAACACACGATACTCCCCTTCCTTACAGGGAGGGGCAGGGACGTGGGCCTTTTGTGCTTGAACGCCACACCCACCAGGCCCACGTCATGGTTGGCGCCTGCGGCTACGGAGCCACCGACCCGCGTCATGTCGGTCTCGCCCTACTCTCGAATATCCTGGGCGGCCCGGCCATGAACTCCCGCCTCAGCCTCGCCCTGCGCGAACGCACAGGACTTGTCTACACTGTCGAATCCAACTACACCGCTTATACAGATACCGGTGTCTGGAGTATTTATTTTGGCTGCGACCACGACGACGTGAAGCGCTGTCTGCGCCTTGTCACCAAGGAACTCCGCCGTCTCACCGACGCACCCCTCCCCCCACGCACCCTTGCCGCCGCCAAGCGACAACTGAAGGGACAACTCGGCATCGCTGCCGACAACTCCGAGAACGTGGCACTGAGCATCGCCAAGCAATACCTCCACACCCACTGCGTCAAGAGCCTCGAACAGCGATTTGCTGAAATCGACGCCCTCACCTCCGATCAGCTCCTCGCCATTGCCCGCGACATCATGAACCCCGACCGCCTCACCACCCTCATCTATCAATAGGGTTCACGTTCCTCCGCAATTAATTTTAGGCAATTAAATTTTATAAAACCGACGGGCATTAGCCTGTCTCTTTGCTGGCCAATGCCCCGATTTCTTATGTCGTTCTATGTCTGTCGGTCTAATTCCCAAACAAAGCCTTCAGTCTGCCGAGCGTGAGGGATTTATCCAATCTCTGTTCCATTTTGTCGCTGGATTAATGGGTTCATTGCCATAACGGCTAGTTCTCCCAAACGCGGGGGAAGCCCATTGCGGCAGTGTCAATGGATGGGTAAGCGGACAGCAGGGCATCAATCATGGCTTTCATGTCGTTGCTCGGCGAAATGATGTTCAGGAAATACTTGATGATGCAGAGGTCAAAGTAGATGCGAAGCGTATCTGTTGGCAGGGAAATCTGTACGTCATGAGTGCCATTGTTGACTGTGGATCTTTGGCATTATATGCCTGCAAACACTATCTAAACTCATTCATTATTTGGTATATTGTTCTTGTCTTATACTTTCCATAATTCTATAGAAGTTATGGTGCTGTCGAAATGAGTCTTCAAATCTGGAACGCAAGTATTCATCGACATTAGGAATGAATGAGCCAAAAACTATACTCTGGCGAGTATGGACATTGACACTGTTTTCTTCTTTCTCCATAGTATATAATACAGTTGAAGAATTCTCCCTATTACACGCATTTACGGCCTGCCTGACTAAAGATAGGTTCTCTATGTCGTTTAACTCAGCAGAATACCAAGCAACATCATAGATGTTGATGATTGAGCTGTCATCTGAATATATTATAGTGAAATGTTCGCCTTGGTAGATAATATGAAGTTGTTCCTTATCATCTTTGCACAAATTTATATGGCCACCAATATTTTTGATGACAGCTTCCAATAACTTACCCATGCTTAATCCTTCATACATATCCGGATTACTCTTCTCGATTGATTTATTCTCGCTATTTTTCGCATCGTTTATAGTCTGGCTTCGGTTCTTCCAAAACCAATAAACACCTATTACAGCGAAAACGAGAGGTCCAAACCAACCCATAATTGTATTCCATGTAGTAGCTTCCATATTCTTAACTATTTGAGGTTTCTATTCGTCGGCCGGGCGAGGAATTTTGTTTTTCTTAATTTCATCAATTGCAGGTTGGAATCCCCTGTCAGCCGCCATGTATAAGAACACAGCAACCATATGTGGGTCTTTCTCTACACCTAATCCCATACTATAACACTTGGCCAGTTGAAACATAGAATCTGGTTCTCCTTGCTTTGCTGCTTCCATAAACCATTTGACGGCTTCTTCATAATTTAGTTCTACACCTTTTCCATTTGCATAGAACAGACCTATGCAGAATTGCCCATCTGCATTTCCTGCTTCAGCTGCTTTCAAAAAATACATTGCAGCTTTCTCTATGTCTGCGCTAACACCTACTCCATATTGATACATTATTCCCAAATTATTTAAAGCACCTCCATGTCCTTGTTCTGCAGCCTTCAGATACCATTCAATGGCTTTTAGAGGGTCTTTCTCAACTCCTTCTCCAAAACGATAACAAATACCCAAATCGCATTGAGCCTGAGCGTTACCAAGTTCAGCAGCTTTAAGATAAAGGCCAACAGCTTGGTCGTGATTTTGTTGAGTTCCTATGCCATATGTATAACATTGGGCCAATGCTGTAATACCTTCCACAGAAACTTCTGCGGCTTTCTGATACCATTCAAATGCGAGCCTTCCATTTGCATCTGTTCCAATCCCATATCTATAACAATTGCCTAAACCTGTCAATGCTTCTGGACAGCCACCCAAAGCGGCCTTATTCATGTAAAACAGATATTTTATAGGGTCTTTTTCTATGCCATCACCATTCTCTATATGTTTAGTGATTTGGTATGTACATTGCACATCTCCCGCTTCATCTCCCTTTTGTAACCATTCAACGGCTTTATAGAAATCTCGTGGAACACATACCTCATCCATGTAATAGAGGTAAAGGTTCATATAAGCCTCTATGCACCCATATTCTGTTGCTTTGATATAGTACTCTAAGGACTTGTCATAGTCCGCCTCCGTACCAATAGCCCGTTTATAACATGTTCCAAGATTGTTATATGCCCAGCAACTCTCTAGTTCGGCTGCTTGTTTATAAAGCTCAAAAGCACGCTTGTCATCATGAGATTTTTCATATATATATCCCAGATTACACATACATTTTGTATCATTCACAGCCACGCCTTGTTCATAGTAACTTACAGCTATTGATATATCTTTTGAAATATCATACATTCCGTTTTCATATATAACACCCAAGTCAAAAAAAGCGCCAGGAAATTTCTTTTCAGCAGACAACTTCAATAATCTCAATAACTCCTTGGTGTCTTTCTCTACAACAACTCCCTCCCTGTAATATTGGCAGAACATATAGAGTATCTCACCATCAGCGTCCTCTTTTTCCGCCATACTCTTGATAATACAATACACCCTCTCAGGTTGTTCGCTCATCATATATTGTAAAGCAGGAATTAATTCATTTTCAGCAGCGCGGAGTATCATTGATAATCCTTCTTCCTCTTTTCCCTTGATTCGTTTGCCACTATGATATACCAGACCGAGTGAATACAAGGCCGGAGCATAACCTTGTTGACATGCCAATTCCATATCTTTTACCGCATTGTAAAATCTGAAGTTATCTGTCTCGTCAGATAACCTTGAAATAGACTTCAGATATAATGCTGCGGAATCCCCTTTATCAGCAGCCTGACATACAGATTTCATCATCTCATATCCTTCTTCCTTAAACTTTGTTTCCAGCTCAACAGATTTACCTTCTTCAGCAAAAATGGTCTTCATTAGTTCTTTTGCTTGGACAAAGCCTTTATTCGCAGCATTTTCCAGATAAGAATGAGCTAACACGAGATTAACATCAACTCCTATACCATAGATGTAATTCACGCCCAATGTGTACATCGCTTCCACATTGCCTAATACTGCCTGGGCTTTTAATTTGAATATGTCAAACTTGTTTGTCATATATTCTTAGTTTAATAGGTTTAACTAGCCTGTTATTTTATCGCTGTTATCTTTTGATCTGACTCTGCATCAATCAAGAAACACTTTTGGGAATCAATCATAGCGAGGTTTTCTCCTTCGATCAGGTCTTCTGTCTCGCCATCCAATCTTGTATGTCCGAAGACTTGAAACACCTGATTCAGCCCATAGACCTTTGGTGCCCGTGGAAAGGGATGTTCTTCAATATCTGCCCAAAGCACACTCCCCGTCCTGCAGGCTGCTCCCGTCTGCCTGACTATGCCATCTGGCTGTGTTCAGCACACCATCAAAATCAAGGAACAGAATCTTTCTCATGATAATCTATTATTTCTGCTCGCCAGTTTGAGACATCTGTCTCTGCTGTTCTATTAGTTTCATGGCTTCTTCTTCACGAGCCTTGAATCCTTCAGATATCACCCAGGCAGTGAAGGCTAAAAACAGGATAAAGCCCGCAAAGAGGACTCCTATTATTATCAATATCCAAGTTATCATACGATAATTACGCTTTAATGTTCATTTTCCTTATCTCTTCCACATTCACATCCGTATTTAATATCAGAATCTCTTGATGGGCAAAATCTATCACCCAACCATGCAAAGAAGAGTGTATGTCAGATAACAACGATAACCTTGTGGTGCTATATAATAATGTAATACACTAGTCATTAATTGGTTTTAGAACTCCTATTTCTATCAAATATGACAAATTCCTTTTGCACTCTTGTTTTACCTCCTCCCGATTGTGTCCAAGACCTGCGCGATAGAAAGTATATATTCTTCTTCTATCTTGTACTGATTCTAAGGCTGTATACTTGTTGTCAAATAATTCTTGAACTTTTAAATCATACAATTCCCCATCCCATTCTATTGCTGAGTTAATTGGGAATTCTTGTTGACATAGTTTCCATGCTTTATCAGCATCGTATTTATCATTTGTTCGAACGCTTTCTATTTTAGAATATCTCTCAAAGAGATTCATTTTATACTTGTAATGATTGTATCCAGCACCAATACTTGCTATTACCAACATATTTGTAGAAGGATTCTCGAAATGTCTGCCTAATTTCAATTCAACAATATGTTTTTCAATATTGTATAAAGGCATTTGCTTAAGCGATAATACGTTAACTTTCATAGATATTTTATTTATTAATGCCTCCTTTATGTGTTACTGCAAAGGTAAAATATAGTTGTAAACTCGGTGTTCGTGGGCAAAAAATAGTTTGCTCATCCCAAGCGAATGCAAAGGTATGCCCTATCTTTTAACACAAATATTAATGATTTTCCACATCCACTTGTCTTTCTTTTTATTAAATGCATAAAGAATAGTAGTCTTTAATGTCTGACCATTCTTAAGTGTGTATCTTTCTACATATTGTGAAGGTATATAGCAAATAATGTTGTCTTTCTTTAAAGAATATATGTCTTTATTATTATTGTAAATCACAACTCCTTCTATTATTTTGTAATAATCCAAATCAATATTTATATTCTCTGTACATTTCCTAGCAGAAAATACTCTCATAAAACCATCTTTTGATATTTCTTGAACGCGAACAGAAAGTATCATTCCAATTTGAGGACACAAAGATCTATCATATTTGAAAAAGCCCTCCTTTTCTTTGCCATAAACCACGTTGACAATCTGTTTGTCTGTATTTACAAAAGAGACGATGCAAGCCTGCTCTTGCACATCTCCAAACAAGACATTATTAGTTAATCCCATGTAATCAATTGGAAATGGTTCTGGTTGAGCTGATTTATATTGTTCATACCATGACTGTTCCAAATAAAATCGGACTTCTCCAGATGGTTGCCATTTGCTATTCATCGCAAGTTTTGTTCTGCAATATAACCTTAACTGCTGAACTGCGTGATAATAAGCTTGTCTATTAACCAATTCTTCAACAAGCCTCAAACGAATTTTAATAAGAAAGTCATCTTTTGTCTTACAATGAATAGCCCTCAACAGACATGCCAAATACAAGTCTCGATTATCCCTTTCAACAGCTTCTGCTAATAACTGCCAAGCCCAAAAATCATTCTTCTTCTTCCGAACAAAAGGACGAATTGTTGTTACGATATCATTCACATCCTCATTTAACGAAAGCATCAGTTTTCCCGCGAAATACCCAGGATAATCCATTTCAGGATGTGTTTCTGCTAAGAATTCCAACTTCTCCACAAAATTCTTGATCTTTTCTAAATCCTTAGGCTCCTCCTGTAAGAGACATCTCGAATAAGCAATATAAGCCCGCTCCACAAGACAGAAAGACTCTTTCTTCCCTGAAGCAAAGACCTCACAAACATAGTCTTCAGGTCTAAAGAAACCATAATCCCACCATTCACAGAAATCTTTGAATGAGGGCCAGGTGTCCTTATATTTCAAAAAAGCTTTTAAAAGCACAGAATATGTTTCGCTTGGCTTTTCAAACTTGAATTGTCGTACAAGTTGGAACATTCTGTCTAAAACACGTATTTGTTCTGTTTCATCGACATTATTATCTAAGCTACCAACAATGCTTCTGAATCTCCACCCCATTGAATTAATCAGCATCGGTTCAGATTCATTTACACCCAAATCAATAAGCGCACAAACAGACTCATCAAAAGCTTGATAGTTTCCTTCTTCTGCATATTTTTTGCAGTAATTATCATACACCCAAGCAAGATTCCTTTTTGCCCAGTCATCTGTTGGAGTGGCCTCAAATTCTTCTTTGGCCATCTTTAACGCGTCTTCTAACTTCCCTTCTTGTCGAAGTCTTTTGATGTCTATTCCTGGCATATTACTGGAGATTTTTAATTAGTTGCTGTAATTTAAGATCATTATCGCCATATTCTGAGCGTGGCATTGCAGTAGAGAGTCGCCCTCCTGATATATAAAATTGAATACAAGCAAAGCGGGCATCTGTAATGAGATTATATGTAACAAAACATTTGTCCGTTTCTTCCACGATATTGGTTATCATGATGCCAATAGATTCACATTCACACAACATTCTACGGTATAAATCTTCATAAACTTTAGAGGAAGGATTGTATGGGAATGACCAATCGCTATACAATGCCTTATTGAAGATTTCTGAAAGCCTATCCTTATCTACATCTCCCGAATCATTAGGCAACAACTTATATATTCCATTTACATCATAGAAAGCATGAAGAATGAAATGTTTTTCAGTACCATCATTTAAATTCACGACATACTTGTCTTGATATTGATAAGATTGAATGTTAAACAGTTCGTATGGAGTATCCTTAAGAGCATCTATAAGCCCTTGACATTTGAGTCGAGTACCAATCAATGCTGTTTGAGGCATCAATTCTACGCTCAGTTTCTTGTCTTCATGGAAGAAGTTGGCAGGAGACTTCGAGATCTTGGCAATGGGTCTGAAGTTGAGACCTGTAAAAGTCGTAATATGGGGAGCATTGATTACATACAAGGTCTTCCTTGCTCGTGTTGTTGCTGTATAACACCATCGCAATGCGTCATCAGACAATCCATTTCGTCGGGAATAATCTACAAATGCTGTTTCCCACTCTCCACCTTGTGCTTTATGACATGTTATCGCATAACCATATTTTACTCTAAGAGAGTTGAAATACATATCATGTATCAAAGCTTCTTTAAAATCACCAGATCCTTCCTTTAGTTTAGGATGGCGCATACAGAAATCTATATAAAGTGCTCGCATCTCCCAAATCGAAATGTCTCGTTCTGTTGATTCTAACAGATTCATCAAAATCTTGCACGAGACTATCTCATGACTATTTTCATTTGGGAACATCAATTCAACATCTCTATATCGCAACTCTATATGTTTCTTCTTCCCTTCAATAGTAACAGGGACGCTATGTCGTTCAACACTCCCCACATGTGCAACCTTTGCCATATCCCCATTATAAATTTCACGACTGTATGTCCGATAATTATTATTGTTTATTAGCAGAACATCCCCTAATTGCAAATCGACATCATCTCCATACATTAACTCTCGAATCTGCTTATTTGCCTCAAAACAAGCTCTATTGGAATAATGGATAATTACTCCATTCCCCAATTCTGGCTGTGGGTATAAGGCAACATACTCTTTAGCTTTATCAAAAGCATTCGTTTCAATAATATCTTTTCCATTAGGACTCAACTCTAAAACAGTTCTTTCTTTCAAAGGCTTCTGCAATAACAACCTCACTTTCATTGCCTCTTGCAGAATTGAGCTATCAGCCTTCTGCCGGACGACCTCGGTTAATTCTGCAGATTCTACACGAAAGCCTCGATTCCTCAATTCCTCCACATCCAATGCTCTTGAATGATTGTCGCCGACAGGAGGAAGCTGGGCATCATCACCAACGAAGATAAGTTTCTTTGCCCCAGTTGTTTTAAAATATTCTAATAAGTCAGACAATAGTTTTCCACTTCCAAATTGCAGGAATTCATTTGACTGCATCATATCTGAAACCATTGAGCTCTCATCCACAATGATAACCTGTTTGTCACTCGGTTGCGTTATCAAGGGGAATACATACTGATATGATTTCTTGGACTCATCGTCATCTTCTGGAATAATACATTTCAGTTCTGGAGAGAAGATTTCACTATGAATAGTTTTTCCAGAACCGACCTTTTCACGTAGTACCTTTGCTGCTCGCCCTGTAGGAGCGAGTACAGTATATCTAATTTGAGAGTCTTTAAGATATTGAGTAATTGCACCAATAAGAGTTGTCTTACCAGTACCGGCATAACCTCTTAACACAAAAATGTCAGACTCATTAGAAAGGAAATCTTTGATTTGTGTGAAGATTGTAGATTGTTGTTGAGTAAGATTTATCATACCTTGGTGTATTGATTTATGGAGATATAATTTCCATAGACAATTTCATAACCATCTATTTCAACGTTATCACCTTTGTTTATACCATCTTTGATTTTCCTTTTTACTACATACCTTTTCTCTCCTATCTTGACTTCAAATTCTCCAGATTTTACAGAAACAATAAGGCCATTGTATTTGCCCTCATATTTCTTCGTATTTGCCTCAGCTTTAATATTTACTTGTGGTTTTAGTTCTTTCTTTTCTATACTATTTGCATACATTACTAAAGATGGCAAGAAAGCCAATCCATCTTTTATATAAGATACATATTGTGCTAATACTCCCAAAAATTTATAATAATAAAAAGATTGCAAAGGTAATACCCTATCAAGTATTCCTTGTTCCCATTGATCAGGAACGTTTCCACGATGAACCAAATTACGACATTGATAAATATCATTCAATAATGAGGTTATTTCTATAAAGCTATCATAATCACTATTTTTCATCATAGCTCGGTATCCATAAAAATAAACTATTGTACGGATTTTGTCGATTGCATATAAGTTTTGTAATGCCATTTTAGACTTCTCAACCTTGTTATCACCAATAAGAACTAACTTTCCAATTGTGTATTCTCCTTCGCGTTCTGAAATAGATATTTTAACCCCTATTCCTGATTTTACCCATGCCTGATATCCCCACATTTTTGATACTATATCATGTAATTGGGGAGATCTGCATACATAATTTGTCATACATTCAATTTGCTGGTATAAAGCTAAACAAAAGTTACCAAAATCGTCTTTCCTTCTATAATATTCCATACGGATAAAATCATCCACTAACTGAGAGCGAATCTCTGCAAGAGGGGTATCTTTATAAAACGCTATCGCTTGATCTCTAATGATTTTCTCTATACATAGTTCATATATATCATCAAGACGCCGTTCACCTGTAGCACAGAGAGGGGATAACTCATATAAAAGTCCATCCAATAATTCCTTGTTTTGTGGTTCTTTCAGTTTGTCGCTCAAAACTTTGAGAACCTCTTTGATTTTATCTTTATTTTCCATATTCATATTGTTTTGTGCACTTAAACAATGAGTGAATATTATTGTTATTGCAATTTATCAATTAGCCATTCCACTATTTCAATTAAAGAGCTTTCATCGGATAGGGCCTTATTAACATCAGACGAATTTTGTTGTGGAGCAATTTGTGGCGTTGTAGGCTCAGGTGTCTCAGTCTTTGTTATTTCTTCTATCAATTTGTCATATCTGGAGCGCAATTGGGCATAGTTGCGGTTTTCTTCACCAACAATCATCTTTAGATAATCCAACTTTCCGCCAATCACATTCTCCATGTGTGCAGTTGCAGGTTTCACATGTCCTTTATCAGACAAGTAATCATGTATAAACAGTCGCTGAGCCTTTTCATATCCATAAGTCTCCCAAAGATATAGCCACATGCGTATCTGCTTGACATAACGTTTGGTCACATTAACTCTTTTATTTACAACTAATCCTGTCACTTCCTGTCGATACTTACGGCTTTGTATCCTAGTCTTATCCTCGTTTATTTTGAGTCTGCATTCCACTTCAACTATTTGCTTCAATTCACGATAAAACTCCGAATCAACTTTGAATATATTCTTGTTGGCCGAGAAAGTAATATCATCAGCATATCGTGAGTAGGCACAATGATATTTCTTTGCCAGCAAGTAAAGTTTCTTGTCAAGCTTGCGACAAATCAAATTCGTCAGGATGGGTGAAGTGGGTGCACCCTGAGGCAGCACAGAACGTACGCACTCATATTCCTTCCCTTCTTTATTCATACGAATCACCTTTTTAGGGGTGCAACATAAGTTTGCAATGACGAAAGGTAGGCTTTGAGGATTATCTTTTTCGTCTTCCATATTGAAAGGAGCACAACACAACATAGCCTTCACTCGATGAAATTCTATCGAGTCAAAGAAATCCTTCAAATCAATATTCAAGACATGATTTTTTCCCACATGTCGCCTGGCACCATCTGCAATAGAACGACCATTCACAAAGCCACATACATTTGGTGACGGATCATAATAGGCGTTGAAAATCTCTCTAAGACAACTCTGAATCATCTTCAGGCCAGCTACTGGAGCACATATCTGTCTCAGTTTCCCTGATTTCTTTTTGATGTTGAACAGATGATAACGATGTCGTAGGGATACTTTTACATTCTTGTAATAGTTCAGAGATGACATTGTTAAAGGTTTGCACGTATCCTCATCGGCACTACCAACCAAAAGCTGTTTAATCTTGTTAAGTAGTGCCAACAAATCCACTTGGGTTCTCACTTTAGGGAACTCATCCAAAATCACCTTGTGTATGTCTTCTGTACTATTCTTCATTTATTGTTATCTATCCTATTTGAAAAAGAAAGGCCGCACCACAATTCTTAGCGAAGCTGTATGAACTTCTTTATATAATAAAAGTTCCATTGTTATAATATATAAATCATATAAATATAATATAATCAATATAATAAATATAACAATATACAACAATTAATGAATTGACATTCAACCACTCCAAAGGGTGGCCGTAAACCGATCTGAACACCGAAGTATTCCAGTTTACAAAAATCAATCAGTGGTGCAGCCTTTCAAAGATCTCTGTTATTGTAGACTTTATGCGCGGTCGCATTACTTGGCTCGAACGAGACGAAGAGGAAGCTTAAAGCCAGAAAAGGATTTTATAACCTCTATAGCAGGAGAACGATATACACCTTTTTCAATATTTACGGACTTTTTATCATTTGTAACTTCATTGTCTTTTAACCAAAAATACACAGATCCTCCTCGCCCTATTTCAATGTTGTCTTTCATATATCCCCGGGAACGAAATCTAATACTTTTCCCGTTAGGACCTATGGCGGTAATACCATAAAAAGACATACCACTACTACTATAGCTTCCTTGCCATTCACATATCTCAAGTAACTCTTTCCACTGTTCCTCTGTAGGAAGATCAAATTCGCCTGCTTTAATATAAGGTAGATAGAGAGTTTCTCCGTTCTCTGTCTCATAATCAGCAGCCCATAATGTTCCACTTGGCAAGCCGAGGTCAACATATTCTGTCTTGTTGTCACGCAAATCTACAGGAATCTCTTCCTCTCGATCTTTGTAACCATCCCGATAGCCATCTTCATACGCTTTTGCAAGCGCATTAGCTATTACCTCGTTTGCTTTCTCTGCTGCATACTGGGCAGCCTTTTCTATAAGTTCTACCATAATTCTATTATTTTAGTGGTTTTGTTTTTATTTCTGGTGCAAAGGTACATATAATTGGCGAACTCTATGTTCGAACTTGGGAATATTTTTCCGTCATCTCGTTAACTCGTTTCATTATCTCATCTCTCACCTCTCCATCTGACAAGACAATGAGGTCTTTCCCATAAGAGCAGAGCTCGCGGATGAGTTCGTAGTTGTTGATACAGTCCAGTGTGAAGAACATGCCGCCCTGAAGTTGAGGATATTCCTCACGAAGTTGCTGTTCCTTAGCACCTTTCACCGGAGTCTGACTTCCGTGAATGGGCTTGGTGTCAACATAGCCTTTAGAGACTTCACTCACCCAGCAGAGAATGTGTTCGACTGGGCTATTCTCACGTAAAGTCACACCCACAATATCCTCAAAGCGCTCAGCGAGATCTTCAGGACATTTCTCGTACTTCTTTTTGGGCAATGCCTCCACCTCATCGATTCTGTCTAAGGGAAATGTGAGGATATACTTGTCGCTGTCAGCAGCCCCCAGCAGGAACCAGCGATCGTTGTACTGCTTCAGGAGATACGGATGGAAGTCGATGCTGCGGATGGACTCGTCTGAGAAGGTGTGGTACGACAGCCGGATGACCACCTTATTAGATATATAGTCGAAGAGCGTGCCAAGAAGGTTGGAGTTTTGTAGATATGGATTATTGCTGAAACTGATAATCTGTCTCGGCTGCTTCAGTCCAAGGTCTTCCTTCAACTTATCAAGCCATTCGAAGTGGTCGAGACCTTGGAACTGACCAATGGTATTCAGCACTTCGCGCAAAAGGCTGACTTCCTCGCGGCTCAGTTCCTCGCGAAAGATAGAGAAGCTCTGACGGCGATACCGATAAATGGTCTTGCCATCCATCTTGAGAGTTTCAATATCTGCACGGAATGGAGCATCCTGTAACGCCTCTACATCTTTTTCTATGCAGCGACGAGTTACTGGCTTGAAGCTATCTTCTTCTAACATAGAGTTGACTTTTGCTGCCAAATCGCGCATGTCATAATAGTGATGCCGGTCAGACAATAGTCTGTCCAAAAACTTATATCGGATGAAAGCGTTCTTGTTAGTAGGCATACATCGATTCTTTTTTGTTTTTACGGCTGCAAAGGTAAGTCACCATCACGAACCCAATGTTCGTTAATAGGTTTTTCAGGGACAAAGATACATACATTTCTTGAAACTTCATTCGATAGAAACTAAAAATACACATTATTTAACTATATGTGCATCAAGTTCACCAATATACCTTTATTATATATACACGCGCGAACCTTATATTATATATATATAAGGACTCGTAGCTGACTCTTTTATATTAAGAGAAAGGAGTTTTGTGGACGTGTGGAATTAGGCCGGGCGTGAGAGAGTATGATTCAAATGGAGGGGTGTCGCAGGGGCGGAAGACAGGCGGGATTAGTGAAATGGGGGCGATTTAGAGGCGTTTGGGTATTGACGTTAGGGCTGGATTGAGGGGACATGTTGCTTGGCGACCCTTGGGTCGTCAAGCGGAGGAACAGGAAGGAGGGGGCGAAACGGCCTGATGTGTTGCTTGACGACCCTTGGGTCGTCAAGCGGAAGATTGGGAGGTAGCGGGAAAAGGGTATTGATGTCCTCCGGAAAATCGGGGGAAGGAAGCAAGGATTTTGGTTGCTGTTACATGTGAGATATGTTGTTTTGCTACACAAATTCACTTTAATTTTGCTAACAGTCTGATATTTAGCGAAAAGTTGGTAAAATTAAAGTGAATATGACAAATTTAACGTGTAGAAAACTGGGTAGGTTTTTCGGATTTATGGCAAATAAAGTGAATATTTAGGCAAATATAGTGAATTTCTGGGTATATAAAGTGAAGAAATGATGCATCTGAAGTGAGGTTTTGGCCACAAAATAGTGCTTATAGGGTCGTAAAATTGTGTTTATAGGGTAGTGGAATTGTGCTTAATGGGTGGCAAATGTGGTGTCGTGGCACCATTGTGGTAATAGAAAAAAGAAGGCCCCCGCTGGTCGTGGATGGGACGCAGTGGGGGGCTTTTTCTTGCTCCAGAGATTTAAGAGGGAGAGGGGAGGTGAAGGGAGGGCTAGTCCTCGAAGTCGTAGTGGTTAGTCCTCGAAGCCGTAGTGGTTAGTCTTCGAAATCGGGATGCTAAGTCTTTGGAATCGTAGCGGTTAGAAAACGAAGACGGGGAGGGCTAGTCCTCGAAGTCGTAGTGGTCGAGGAGTTTGCCGCACTTGGAGCAGAAGACTTCGTGTTTGTAGATGACGCCTCCGCAGTCGTTGCAGCGGTAGGTGCGTTCTGTTTTCTTGGGGTTGTCGTTAGTTTCCATTGTTGGGTAAGTATTAGTGAGTTAGAAATTCAATCGAAGACGCGGAACTGGTATCCCTGGTCGATGAGCCACTGGAGGGCTGAAGGTAGGATTTTCTGTAGTTTGTCGATGCTTCGCAGGGAGTCGTGGAAGGTGACGATGCTGCCGTTGCGAGCGTAGCGCTTCACGTTCTGCAGCACTTCGTCGGCGGTGAGTCGGCGGCTGTAGTCGCGGGTGACGAGGTCCCACATGATGATCTCGTAGCCTTGGCGTCGGATGGCGCGGTATTGCAGGGGGCGCATCCAGCCGTGTGGGGGGCGGAAGAGGAAGGAGTGGGCGGTGCGCTGATCGTATTTCGCGATGATTTCTTCTGCCTTCTGGGTGTTCTCGAGGTATTTCCACGAGAGCCAGCGGAAGCCGCCGATGTGGTTGTAGGTGTGGTTGCCGATGCGGTGACCTGCTTCCACGACCTGCTGGAAGATGTCGGGGTGCTTACGCACATTGTCGCCGACGACGAAGAAGGTGGCTTTAATGTTGAAGTGTGCCAGCACGTCGAGCACATAAGGCGTCGCCTCCGGTATGGGCCCGTCGTCGAAGGTCAGGTAGATGGCCTTCGCTGACGGATCCATGCGCCAGATGGCGTGGGGGTATATCCACCGCAGGAAGCGGGCTGGCTGTTCTATGAACATTGAAGCGTCATATATAATGTATAATTGATAATGTATAATGTATAGTTTTTTACGCCGTTCCGGCGTTTAGGTTTCACCGCGTTGGTTTACGTGCCAGCCTAATTATACATTATCAATTATCAATTATACATTAAACATTACACATTTAATTAATAGTTGGCTCTTGCCTGGAATTCCTCGAAGAATTTGCGGAGAGCGAGGTCGTAGGTGGCACTCTTTTCGGGGGCTGTCTGGTCGAGGACTTTCAGGGCGTTGGAGAGCTGGATGAGGTAGTAGTAGCACTCGTCGGCGCTTGCCTGCAGGCGTGCGTCGCTGAGTCCGGTGTACCACTCGCAGTACTCGGATGCGTTCTGTGCTACGGCTGCTGCCAGCTCCGTGGCTTTCTCCTTGTTCTCGAGGCTGAGCCACGACTGTGCCATGTCGAGCGAACCGCTTTGATAGTTGTGGGGCACTGTGGTGGCGGGGATGACCTGTTCGGCCTTCTCCAGCACGGTGCGTGCCTTGTCGTTCTTACCCTCGGCCAGCAGCTGTCGTGCGAGCTGAGCGAAGATACGGCGGTGGGTCTGACACATACGCATCACGGTCTCGTCGAGGTAGATGTCGGGATTGTCGATGCCTCCGAACTTGAAGCGGTTCATGAGGTTATCGTACATCTTCTCCGTGTCGATGGTCTTGCCGCTGGCCTTGGTGTTGAAGGGGGTGATGCGGTTGACGAGACCTTCCTGCACGAAGTTGTCGCCGAGATTGCCGTAGTTGTCGCGACCTACCGTCATGGCGACGAAGAGGGGACGCTCCCAGTTGCAGCGTGCCAGCATCTCATACATCATCATCTCGCTCTTGTAGACGGCGCGCTTGCCGCGGAGGTTGATGTGCATGACATCGGGGATGCTGTCTGCAGCAATCATCATTCCCGAACGCTTGACAGCTTCCTTGTCGATGGTGATGACGAGGCTGTCGGTGGGGAAGATCTGCATATCCTTGTTCTCGTTCAGGATCCATTTGTCGATGACGGTTGAGAGCTCATAGGGATTCTCGCCCAGCAGCTGACGTGAGGTGATGGGGTCGTCCTTGTAGTATTCGATGGCCTGTTCCAGGGTGCCCGGGCTGACGCGGATTCCCTCGCGGGTGCCGGCAACGTATTGCAGGCGGGTCCATGATATGGGAACGCTGGGTGAGTCGTAGGCGGGACGCTTCATCTGGTCGATATACCAGTCGGTCTGCAGGTAGGAGAGGTTGCAGACGCGTGCGTCGGTGCGTACTCCCTCTGTTTCCTGGTTGTACCAGAGCGGGAAGGTGTCGTTGTCGCCGTTGGTGAAGATGATGGGATTGCCCTGCTGTGGCAGGCTCTGGAGATAGTTCTGTCCGAAGTCGCGGCAGCAGTAGCGTCCGCTGCGGTCGTGGTCGTCCCAAGTCTGGGACACCATCTGCAGGGGCACGAGCAGGCAGATCAGCGAGAGGAGTGCCATGGGCAGTGCCTTGCCGGTCTTCTGTCCGAGCCAGTCTGCAATGGCTGCAGCGCCGAGACCAATCCAGATAGCGAAGGCATAGAACGAGCCGGCGTATGCGTAGTCTCGTTCGCGTGGCTGGCAGGGTGTCTGATTCAGGTACACGACAATGGCGAGGCCGGTCATAAAGAAGAGGAAGAAGACCACCCAGAACTGCTTGATGCCGGTGTCTGTGGCGGTGCCTTCAGCAGAATTCTTGCAGGCCTGCCAGAAGAGTCCGAGCAGACCCAGCAGCAGTGGCAGGCAGAAGAAGACGTTGCGTCCCCTGTTCTTGCGCAGCTCGCTGGGCATACGGCTCTGGTCGCCCAGGCGCAGGTTGTCGAGGAAGGAGATGCCCGTGAGCCAGTTGCCGTGCTCCAGTTCTCCGTTGCCCTGGATGTCGTTCTGTCGGCCGGCGAAGTTCCACATGAAGTAGCGCCAGTACATGAAGTTGACCTGGTAGGAGAGGAAGAAACGGATGTTCTCCAGCTGGGTGGGCATCTTCACCATAATAGGCTCGCCACAGCGGTCGAAGGGAATCTGTCTGCCGACGACTCCTCCCAGCCACGACTCGTAGGCCTGCTGGTGTTCGGGACGGTCGCTGTACATACGTGGGAAGAGCATATTCTGAGCATAGACATATTCCATGTCATAACGCTGGATCTCGTAGCGGTCGGGCTCGTCGGGGCTGGCCTTCTCCTTGCGCTGATAGACGGGAGCGCCCTGCTTGGAGACGGGTATGCAGTAGCCGCCTTCAGCCTTCAGGGCTACCTGTGAATTGTAGCTCTGGCCATAGAAGAGCGGGCGCGATCCGTACTGCTCGCGGTTGAGGTAGGTGCCCAGTGTGAAGATATCCTCGGGGGAGTTCTGATCCATCGGCGTGTTGGCGGTGGAGCGGATGACGATGACGGCGTAGGATGAGTAGCCGATCATGATCATCAACATACAGAGCAGCGAGGTGTTCATCAGACGGGCGGAAACCAGCAGCTTGCCCTGACGCTTCCATACGAGCAGTCCATAGAGGGCGGCGAGGATGACCAGACCGATGAGGATGCTGGTCCAGCCGTAGCCGTAGAAGGGAATACCCAGGAGTGCCACACTGACCAGATAGGCAATGTTCATGCGCAGCCGGCTATGTTCGCTCATGGTCTCCCATATAGCCCAAAGCACCACGGCAATGAGCAGGATGATATAGACGATGAGGCCGGTATTGAAGGGCAGGTCGAGGTTGTTCACTGCCAGCAGCTCGAACCATCCGCCGACCTTTACGATTCCAGGCACGATGCCATAGAGCACGGCGGCCACGAGGACGAAGCTGCCCAGGAGGGCGTAGATACTGCCCTTGAGGGTGGCGTTGTCCGAACGCTTGTAGTAATAAATAAGTACGAGCGCGGGCAGACACAGCAGGTTCAGCAGGTGAACGCCAATGGAGAGTCCGGTGAGGTAGGCGATGAGGATGAGCCAGCGGTCGGAGTGCGGCTTGTCGGCATTGTCCTCCCACTTCAGCATCAGCCAGAAGACCACAGCTGTGAAGAGCGAGCTGTAGGCATAGACCTCACCTTCGACGGCAGAATACCAGAAGGTGTCGCTCCAGCAGTAGGCCAGGGCGCCCGTCATGGCTGCTCCCTCCACCGTGATGAGCTGCGCCAGCGAGTTGACCCATCCGTCCTTGCAGATGAGCTTGCGCGTGAGGTGGGAGATGCTCCAGTAGAGGAACATGATGCATGCGGCGCTCAGCAGAGCGTTCATGATGTTCACCATCAGCGCCACCTTGCCGGGGTCTGACGTCATCTGGGTGAACAGGTTGCCGGTGAGCATGAAGAACGGTGCGCCTGGCGGGTGGCCTACCTCCAGCTTGTAGGCCGTGGTGATGAACTCAGGGCAGTCCCAGAAGGATGCCGTGGGTTCGACGGTGGAGCAATAGGTGAAGGCAGCGATGGCGAAAGCGAGCCACCCCAGCAAATTGTCCACAAGACGAAATTGTTTCATAGTGCGTTTATGAATTATTTTAAGTGATGAATTCGTGAGTTTATCAGCTTTGGAGTTCACGATTGCACATAATGCGCTGCAAAATTAGGTATTTTTCGTGGAACAGACGAAGAAAACGTAAGATTTCTGTCTGCGAAGCGGTCTTTTCTAATGAAGTTTCACACTTGTGCCTCCTTTTCTCCTGCTTTTTGCTCGCGCGGAACGTATAAAATGGCAGGAATCATCAGCACGAAACCGAGAAAACAGGGAATAGGTGCGGCGCGTATGCGGCGTGCATCGAAGGCGCCAGGACCGGGAGCCGGGGCATAGCGCCCTCCGGGGGTGTTACGGACGTCGGATTCGGGCAGCATCAACAGGCAGCCGGTGACGATGAGCAGCATCGCTACGCACGTGAGGACGCAGTTCTGCCAGGCAAAGGGCGAACGCCGTGGTGCGCTCTTTGCGGGAGGAGTGGTTGTTTGGGTTTTGTTCTTTTTCATACGACTTTGCTTTTGGAAATCGGCGGCAAAGGTACGAAAAAGGGAGGAAACCTGCCAAATAATCTGTCTGACAACTGTCTGACAATTGACTGACGGCGGTCTGACAGGCGGTTCCCGGGCAGGCGGAACCGTGCTACTGCGGGGCGCTTATGAATTGTCTTTCAGCTGATAAGAGCGTCCGCGGTCGCACTCCACATGCAGCCCAGCCATTTCTTCGAGGGTGGGCTTCAGACGACGGATGAGGGTGTAGAGTGTGGCGGAGGCGTCGGGCTTCTTCGGCCACAGGCGGTCGCAAATGTCCTGCTGCATCAGCAGGTGTTCGGGTGCCTGCCAGAAGAGTTCCATCAGGGATTGCTGCATGGGTGTGAAGTGTACCTCGCGGCCGTGGGCCAGGAAGCGATGACGGCGCTCGTCGTAGCTGAGGGCGCCTAACCGGGCACTTGCCACCAACGTCTCACCCTTCCTTCGCATCCACCAGAAGCTGCCTGCCAGCCACAGTGCTGCCAACGCTGCCAGGATTCCAGATGCCCGCTGGTCGGAGAGCGACCACAGGCGCGACAGCGACAGACCGGTCTTTGCCTGCAGGGCCGGACGGCGCAGACGTTCCTCGTCGCCGACGCTGACGGTGAGGTATGCCGTATCGCGTACCGCCTCCATGGAAATGTGGCTGCGATAGACGCGAATGGTGTCTGCGTCAACACGGTCGACATCACACTGTCGCAGCGTCAGCTGCAGGGCGCGATCCACGTCGAGCTGTGCACGTTGCCGTGTACTCAAAAGGCTGTCGAGACCAGCAATGGCGGAGGCTGTCAGCAGCATCAGAAAAACGGAAATGGCTAAACAGGGTTTCATGAGCGCTTAATGATGTATTTTGCGGCGCAAAGGTAGCCAATCAAAGGCGAATGAACAACGAAAAGGCAAAGAATTTTGCCTGAAGGCGCGTTTTTTGACGTTTTCTCACGAAAAAATTTGGCGGAACAACGATTGTTTACTACCTTTGACCCCAAATTTACTCACAAAACACGCAATGAAGACACTGCCTTATTATATAAAGAGGTATATTCTCGCTGCCGCAATCCTGGTGATTCCCTTCTGGGGCACCAGTGTTCTTGCAGCTCCCGAAAGTCAGAATCAGCCGGCCCAACGCACCAAGGCAGACAGCCTGCGCGCGGTAGTGCGCGCTTCCGAGGTGTTCCAGCTGCACGGACGCATGATGAGTTCGCCTCTGCCCGTGGAGATCAGTCAGCAAGGCAGGCAGCTGTGCATCAAGAGTCGCTATGTCCAACTCCTGCCAATCTATACAGCCAGCGGCACCTACTATTCTTCCCTTCGCCTGACGAAAGGCACCAACTGGCTTTCAGGACTGCCGCGCGGAGCCTACATGATCAACAACCGTCGCTACACCATTAACTGATGGACAACTTCGAAATAGATATCGACAAGATCGTCCGTGAGCGCGCCGGCAAGAAGGCAAAGTGGATTCCCCGTTGGTTTACCCGCTGGCTGGAAGCCTTTATTCATCAGGACTTCGTCAATGAATACCTCAGACAGGGGTACGAGGGCGTGGAGTTCTGCGAGAAGACAGTCGAATATCTGGGTGTGACGGTGACGGTAGAAGGGCTGGAGAACATTCCCTTCACAGGCCATCCCCTTACCTTTGTTTCCAACCACCCGCTGGGAGCCATCGACGGTGTGACACTCGGTGGCATCATCGGCCGCCATTCTGACGGGAAGGTGAAATACCTTGTCAACGATCTGTTGATGAACCTGAAGGGCCTGGCGCCGCTGTGCATCCCTATCAATAAGCTGGGAGGTCAGGCGCGGAATTTCCCGCAGCAGGTAGATAACGCTTTCCAGTCCGAGAACCATATCATCATCTTCCCCGCGGGTTTGTGCTCGCGCCTTATCGACGGACAGATTCACGATATCCCCTGGCGCAAGGCCTTCATCCAGAAGAGTCTACAGAGCCAGCGCGACGTGGTTCCCGTCCATTTCATCGGTCAGAACTCTCCCCGCTTCTACCGTGTAGCTCGCTGGTGCAAGCGGCTGGGTATCAAGTTCAACCTGGCGATGGCGCTGCTGCCCGACGAGATGTACCGCTCGCGCGGCAAGCACTATACCGTCCGCTTCGGAAAGCCCATCCCCTATCAGACCTTCGATCACTCGCGAACTCCCAACGAATGGGCCTTGTGGGTGGAGGATGAAGTATATAAGTTATAAGAATCCGTTAACCTGCCGTAATGTCATTATGTACACGGAACAACCCATCATAGATCCCATTCCTGTCGAGCTGCTGAAGAGCGAGCTCACAGATGATAAGCGCCTGCGCCTTACCAATAAGTCGGGTAACGAAATCTACATCGTCACTTGGCAGAACGCACCCAACACCTTGCGGGAGATAGGACGACTGCGCGAGATAGCCTTCCGCGCTGCAGGAGGTGGCACGGGCAAAGCCATGGATCTCGATGAATTCGATACCATGGAGAATCCCTACAAGCAGTTGATCGTGTGGAACCCCGAGGCACAGGAAATCATCGGAGGTTATCGCTACCTGCTGGGTACGGAGGCGCGCTTCGACGCTCAGGGACAACCCATCCTGGCCACCAGCCACATGTTCCATTTCTCCGAACGTTTCATCCGTGACTACCTTCCCAGTACCATTGAACTGGGGCGCAGCTGGGTGACGCTCGAATACCAGAGCACGCGGGCAGGCTCCAAAGCCCTCTTCGCCCTCGACAACCTCTGGGACGGACTCGGAGCCCTCACCGTTGTGAAACCCAACGTCCGTTATCTCTTTGGTAAGATGACCATGTATCCCAGCTATGACCGTGTGGCGCGCGACATGATTCTCTACTTCCTCAAGAAGCATTTCGGTGATAGTGAAGGGCTCATTATCCCGATGAAACCGCTGGAAATTGAACAGGACCCGCAGGAGATGGAACGACTGTTCTGCGAGAAAGAATTCAAGGCAGACTACCGTATTCTCAACCGTGAGGTCCGGGCACGTGGCTATAATATCCCTCCTCTCGTGAACGCCTACATGGGCCTGTCGCCTACAATGAAGATGTTTGGCACGGCCATCAACTACGGCTTCGGAGATGTTGAGGAAACGGGAATCCTCATTGCTGTCGACGAGATCCTGGACGAGAAGCGCGTGCGTCACATCGACAGTTTTGCCCGCGAACATCCGGAAGCCATTGCTCCCACCAGCGGCGCCAACGTTGTCATCAGCTGACCCGGGCTTCTTAGCGGAAAGCATCGGTTTCATCGTATAAAACCCGTTTTCAGAATAAAAAAGAAAAGGGGGCGGCCTCACGGTCGTCCCTTTTCTACTGTGTTGCGGTTTTCAGGGTAGTAAAACGAGCAAGCACTTTGATTTATTTATCAGAGAAAAAGCAAAAATGAAGTCTGTTTTGTTGGAGCCGAAGGGGACTCAATGGTTTAAATTGACGGTGGAATCGGCGGGTTCTGCGCTTGCCGAGCGAATGTCAATGACTGTGGTCTCGGTGGCATCGAGTTCGTCTTCTCCTTCGAAGGCGGCTCTGAAGTTCTCCTGGGAAGCGTTTCCCTGCGAGAGGCTTGAAGCCTGTTCCACGGCGGTGCCCAATACAATGGCGAATGCCACGAAGGCAGCGGCTTTGAACAGTGGGCGCAGACGTCGACTGAGGGTGATACGTTTTGCTTGTACGTGCTCTTCACCTATGAGTTGCAGCATCTTCCGGTCGAATTGCTCATCCAGATGGGCCTCGGCCATCGCCTTCTCAGCGCAGAACAGTGGTTGCCACTGTCTGAGGTGCGCTGGTACTTCGTCTTGGGCGAAGAAGTCTCGCAACAGTTGCTCTTCTTGCAGCGAGGTCTCGGCAGCGAAGTAGCGTTCCAGCAGTTGTTCTATGTATTTGAAGTCCATGATGTCTGGATTTGCATTTCTATTTGGAAGACGATTCAGGCGGCGAAAAGTTACAGCCGGTACGGATATTTAACGTTGTTTAAGATTTGAGGCGCGCTTTCGGAAAGGCGAAGCCAGCCTATCAGTTAATCCTTATTCGCTTGATGCTTACGGCTTTGCGTGGTCGCTCACGAGCATCCACAGGGGTTCGCCCGATGCGCAGTGCGATGGGCATTCCGTCCACGACTTCTCCGAAAACGGTATATTCGCCGTCAAGGTGGGGAGCACCGCCAGTCTTGGCGTATGCTTGTTTCTGTACCTCGTTGAAGGGGCGCGGCGGGTTCTTGGCCATCGTCTCTTCGGCCTCCACCTGCAGGCGGTTGAGCAGCTCTTGATGGGCTGCGTGGTTCGTGGCCTTCAGTTCAGTAATCTCTTCTGAGTGCTGCCGTTGCAGGCTTTCGAAGAGGGCTGTGACCTTGGCTTCATAAAGGGTGGCCTGCAACTCTGCGAGCTGGGCGGCGCTGTATTTGCTGCCCGTGACAATGTACCACTGCAGGGCGCTGGATTCCTTTCGCGGATTGATGCTGTCCGGTTCGCGCGCCGCAGCCAGGGCACCTTGCTTGTGAAAATGACGCGGATAGACGATTTCGGCCGCGAGGGTGGGGGAGTGCTCAGCGGTTGCCGGCTGTTCGTGTTGTTCACTTTTTCCTCCTTCAGGCTTCACCTTCAACGTCGTGTCGCCCGCCTGAATCACCATATCCGGCACAATGCGGTTGAAGAGGATTCCGTCGTAGGCGCCAGCCTGGACGTTATGGATGAAATTGTCACGGTGCAGGGGGGTGTCGTCGTAGAGTCGCACGACGATATCTCCCTCTGAGGTTTCGATGATGACTTCGGTCGTTCCGATGGCATCTCTGCGGCTGTCGTTGCACGCCACGAGGAGCGTGAAAGCTGCAATAAGGGTGAAAAAGGCTCGTTTCATTGCTTAAATAAGGTTATTTTTGCTGCAAAAGTAATGAAAAATGCGTTAGGATGATGAAGAAAGCACGGAAAATCGTTACTTTTGCACCGAAAAAAGTGAAAGTAGACCGATGAAGCGCTTTCTAATGTGGGCAGGAATCATTCTGATAACGCCTTTGTTGCTGATATTCCTGCTGGCCGTCATGCTCTATTTGCCTCCCGTGCAGGACTTCGCTGTGCGGAAGGCGACGGCTTATGTGTCCGAGCTCACTGGGAAGCAGGTCTCTATCGGTCGCCTGCGGTTGAGTTTCCCCCTGGATCTGGACTTACAGGAACTCTGTGTCTTGGATGGCCAGGATACATTGTTGGCCGCCCGCCACACGATTGTGGACCTGAACCTTTCGGAAGCGTTGTCATGGCGCGTGGGTCTGGACGGCGTCTCGTTGAAGGACGTGCAGGTGGATTCCAAGGATTTGATAGCTTCGGTGCTCCTGCGGGGACGGCTGGAGGAATTCACGTTGCACGACGATGTGGATCTGAAGGCGCAGCGCGTGGCGGTGAGTGAGTTGGCAGCCCGCGGACTGGATCTGGACGTCGCCTTGCGCGATACCATTACTGAAGAAGACACGACGGAGTCAGCGCCGCTGGAGTGGATCTTCGAGATACAACGTGCGGCAATCACCGATGCACACGTTCGCTTCGCACTGGCCGACGGCACGTCGATGACCTTTGATCCGGTGGCGCTGCAGGCTGATAGTATTGCCTTGGACCTCGGTCGCCAACACCTGCGGGTGCCTTCTGCTTCCTTGAACCTCGCCGGCTCAGAACTGCTGGCCTCTGCGGATATGGACTTCGATGCGTTCGCTACCGGGGCCGACGGTGCGCTACACGCCACCTTGGAGAGCAGCCTGAGCAAGGATGAACTCTTCGGTTACACGGAACCCTGGCTGCCTGCAGACCTGCGCGAGGGCTTCTTCCGTGAACTCCGTGCCGCCTATCCTGACACCCTGACGCGTGTTCTTATCGCTGTCGATGGCAACATGGATCATCTGGCACTGCGGCAGACGGAACTCACACTGCCTGGTTCCCTGCATCTGGATGCCAGCGGTAACCTGATGAACCTGATTGATTCCACGGCAGTCCTCGGCGGAAACCTCAACCTGGACCTCCAGACAATGGATCTCGGATGGGTGAGGCGCTGGCTGGGACTGACAGACGTGAAGCTGCCGCCGATGCAGCTTTCGGCTGCTGCCGCAATGGAAGGCTCGCAATACGACATCAGCGGTCAGTTGCGCGAGGCTGCCGGACTTGTCAATTTCGCACTCCTGGCTGACACCCGCGACGACCTCTCGTACAATGCTCGTATCAATGCCACCCGACTGAACCTGAACCACTTCCTGCCGAAAGACAGCTTGGGGACCGTCAGCCTCACCGCCGACGCGAAAGGTCACGGAACGGACTTGCTCGCCCGCACCACCCGTCTCGACGCTAACGCCCGCCTGTCGCACTTCTGCTACAAGAAGATAGACCTCAGTGGTCTGGCGCTGCAGGCTCACGTGGCGAATGGTCGCGGCCGCGCTCGCGTCCAGTCTGATACCGACTTGCTGGTGGCCACGGCAGACGTCGACGCCCTGTTGGGCCACAAGCTGACCGACCTCACCTTTGCCCTCGACCTCAGCCGTGCCGACCTCTACGGGCTGGGACTGGTCGATGAACCGTTGAAGACGGCCATGTGTCTGCACCTCGACGGTACTACGAACCTGAGCGACCACCACGAGGTGCGCGGCACCATCGTTGATATCCTGCTGATGCCGCGCGACACGCTCTTCCGTCCGGAGGACATGCAGGTCGAGGCCATTATTGCCAAGGACACCACCCACGTGTTCCTCTCCAGTGGCGACCTCATGTTGACCGCTAACGGACGCACAGGGTATGACCGTCTGCTCGACCAGCTCTCGCACTTCACAGATGAGTTGAGTCGCCAGATGGAGGAACGTCGCATCGATACCGACGCACTCGTGCATCGTTTGCCGCAGATTGACGTTCACATGCGGTCCGGCGAACACAACCCCTTCCACGATATCCTCTTATCCATGGGCTACGGCTTCGAACAGGTGCGGCTGGATCTGAACCTCGACCCGTTGGTAGGTATCAACGGAGGCGGACATATCTACCGCCTGACCCCTGGTGCCATGCAGCTTGACACCATCAGGATGCACATGTATCAGGATTCCACGGGCGTGAAGATGTATGCCCATATCATCAATGGCAAGCAGAATCCTCATATCACCTTCGATGCCCGCCTCAATGGCTACCTCCTTCCTACGGGCGCGGGTGCGAACCTTACTTATTTAGACGAACGTGGCCGCAAAGGTGTGGATCTCGGTATGCTGATGAATATCACCGAGGAAGGTTTCCGCCTCCATTTCAACCCGCTGGATCCCATCATTGCCTATCGCACGTTCCACCTCAACGAAACCAACTATGTGATGCTTGGCCGTCAGGGGCGTGTCAGTGCAGACCTCGACCTGTTGGCCGACGACGGTACGGGTCTGAAACTCTATTCTTCGCCCAACGAAGAGGCGCTGCAGGACCTCTCCCTGGCCCTTAACCATTTCAACCTGGGCGAGCTGATGACCGTGCTACCTTATGCGCCCCGTATCACGGGCTTGCTGCAAGGTGATGTGCACGCCATACAGACTGCCGAGAACCTCAGCGTCTCTACCGACCTCACGGTCAACGATATGACCTTTGAGGGCGCGCCGCTGGGACAGATCGGTCTGCAGGCCGTTTACCTGCCAGAAGCCGACGGCAGTCATTTCGTCGATGGCTCCCTGATGCAGACGGGCGTGCCGGTAGCCTCCTTCCGCGGCTCCTACACTCCCAAGGGCGACGATGGCTTGCTGGACGTCAATGCCACGCTCGACCGCCTGCCCTTCTCCTTGGCCAACGGCTTTATTCCTGATGGCATGGCACGGCTGGAGGGAGTGGCCATAGGAGACATCCATGTCGGTGGTACTACGGCACAGCCGGTCGTGGATGGCATTCTCAGTACCAATGGGTTGCGTGTGCGCTCGGATGTCTATAGCCTGGATCTCCGCTTCCGCGACGACAGTATACGGGTGCAGCAGAGCGACCTTCGTTTCGACCGTATTGAAGTCTACTCCACGGGTGCGAATCCCTTTGTCTTCAACGGTGGCGTGAACTTCTCGGACCTCGACAGGATCAGCCTCGATGCCACCCTTTCCGCCAATAACTTCGAGCTCATCAATGCCAAGAAAACGGCGCAGTCACTGGCCTACGGCAAAGTCTTCGTCGACTTTAATGCCATGCTCCGCGGTACACTCGATAACCTCCGGATGTTCGGACGACTCAGAGTCCTTGGCGACACCGATGTGACCTACATTCTCACAGACTCTCCCCTCACGGTCAACGACCCGCTGGCCGACCTCGTGGAATTTGTGGACTTTGAGGACAGCACCCGAGTTGACAACGAAGTGTCCAGCCGTCCGCAGCACCTGAATATCACCATGAACGTCAGCATCGACAATGCCGCACAGATCCATTGTCTGCTCAGCCCCGATGCCTCCAGCTACGTGAATATTGAAGGTGGCGGCGACCTCTCCATGACCTATTCGCCCGAGAAGGACCTCCAGCTCAACGGACGCTATACCATCAACAGCGGTACCATCAAGTACAAGATGACGGTGATTCCTCTCCGGGAGTTCACCATCAAGTCCGGCAGCTATGTGGAGTTCCGCGGCCCGCTGACGAATCCAACGTTGAACATTTCCGCCACGGAGCGCGTGCGCACTACTATCACGGAGAACGACCATCCGCGTACTGTGAACTTCGACGTCGGACTGAATATCACCCAAACGCTGGAGAACCTCGGGCTGGAGTTCACCCTCGACGCACCCGACGACCTCTCGCTGCTCAACGAATTGACCACGATGTCAGCCGAACAGCGCGGACGCGTAGCGGTGACGATGCTCGCCACTGGAATGTATCTCAACGAGAACGGCAGCAACGGCTTCACAGGACAGAACGCCCTCAACACCTTCCTCCAGACACAGATCTCGAACCTCACCAGCAAGGCCCTGAAGAGTGTGGACCTCTCCATCGGATTGGAACAGGGCACCAGTGCCTCCGGCACCACCCAGATGGACTACAGCTTCCGCTTCGCCAAGCGCTTCTGGGGCAATCGCGTCAGCGTCATCGTCGGAGGAAAGGTCAGCTCCGGACAGGATGCGCAGAATACGGGCGAGACACTGATCGACAACGTCAGCATCGAGTACCGCCTCGACAAGAGCGCCACCCGCTACGTCAACCTCTTCTATGACAAGAACTACGAGTCGCTGCTCGACGGCGAAATCATAGAGATGGGAGCAGGACTTGTCCTTCGCCGCAAGACCAACCACCTCAGCGAACTCTTCCTCTTCCGAAACAAGAAAGATAAACAGGCTCCCACCCCATAAGTCCCCATTTCATCGAGATGTCCATGAGTCCTACCATATTATCTAATGAGTCTTATGAGTCCTATAGGCCCTATAGGTCCCATAAGCCCCATTGGCCCCACAACCCCTCCCTCTTTGTTCGCTTTTCACTTTTCATTCTTGCATTCTTCACCCTCGTCTCCTGTTCCACCACCTCCAAACTGCCTGAAGGCGAAATACTCTACACGGGCATCTCGGAAATTGCCTACAACCGGCCGCCCAAGGCCCGCGGAAAGAAGGCACCCGCACAGGATTCCACAGGTGTCATCACCGCGATAGCTGATGCCTACACGACTGCCGCCGACCTCTTTACCGGACGTCTGGATGCCGACAAGGTCATCAAGCAACTGGAGCAACAGGCGCACGACAAGAGCCTCACCCCGCAGCAGCGCGACAGCATCGAACATGAGATGGACATCTATCGTCAGGCCACCAAGATGGCGCAGGAAGAAGTCAATGCCGCCCTCGCCTATGCACCGAACAACAACATCTTCGGCAGCAGCTCGGCACGGTGGCCCTTCCCCGTGGGATTGTGGTTCTACACAGGCTTTGTCAATGATTCTACCCGCTTTGGACGATGGGTCTTCGATACTTTTGCCGCCACACCGCGCACCATTTCATCTGCTAATCCGCGCCTGCGCACCCAGGTGGCGCAGAACACCCTGCGTTCCTATGGATTCTTCAACAGCCACGTCGACTACCAGATCCAGCCCCACCGGCACGATTCCCTGAAGGCGCGCCTCGCCTATAGCGTTTATCCCGGTCCCCTTCACCGTTTGGGTACCATAGAATATCGCAATTTTGGCCACATCACCGACAGCCTTATCCGCGCCACTGCCGACAAGTCCTACATCCATGAGGGTGATGCTTTCAGCGCCGCGAATCTGGATGCCGAGCGTCAGCGCCTGGCTGAGCTCTTCCGCAACAACGGTTTCTACTACTTCCGTCCGGAGCACATCGCCTACCGGGCTGATACCATTCAACAGCCTCTTACGGCCCAGTTGCGTGTGAGTCCGCGTTCCGACCTCTCGCCGCAGACCCTGAACCGCTATTATATCGGACGCACCAGTATCACCCTCCTGCCCTACGACGACTATAAGATTACGGACAGCCTCGTATTCCGCGACGGCAACACCATGCGCTGGAGTGGAGGCACCAAGAAGCCGCCGGTGCGCTACGGTCCGATCCTCCACTACCTCTTCTACCGTCGTGGCTCACTCTATCGCCAGAACCTGCAGGAACTGGTGCAGTCCAAGCTCAGCGGCATGGGCATCTTCTCCAGTCTGCAGATGAACTATGTCCCGCGCGACACCAGTGCCACCTGCGACACCCTCGATGTCGAGATCTTCGCCATCATCGACAAACCCTACGACAGCGAACTCGAAGCCAAGATCACCAATAAGAGCAACGGCCTGCTGGGTCCAGGTCTCGCATGGGGAATGACGAAACGTAACGTCTTTCGCGGAGCAGAGACTGTGAACTTCAAGGTTTACGGCTCCTACGAGTGGCAGACGGGTGCCGGTATCTCCGCCGCCGACCGCAGCCTCATGAATTCCTTTGAGTTGGGAGCCGCACTCACCCTCACTTATCCTCGCTTCCAGTTCTTCGGACTCACTCGGGAAATCAACCGACGGGCACAAGCCTCCACCTCCTACAAACTCGATATCGACTGGATGAACCGTGCAAACTACTTCCAGATGATAGACGTCGGTGGGCGCATTGCCTACACCTACCAGCGCCGTCGTGACATCAAGCACGAGATCACCCCCTTCCGCCTTGACTACACGATGCTGCTGAACCGTTCCGAGGCTTTCGATTCCATCATGAAAGCTAACGAAGCCCTCTATGTCAGTATGCGCAATCAGCTCGTACCTTCCGTGGGCTACACGTTCACCTATACTCCTCGTCGTCAACGCGGCGCTTCCACCGCCTCCTCCCAGCTTGGCAAGGCTTCTTCCACCCTTATCCTCACTGCCAAGGAGGCAGGTAATGTCATCAACACCATCTATGGTCTCTGCGGACGTCCCTTGAAAGAACGCGACAAGCACCTCCTCGGGGTGCCCTTCGCACAATACCTGAAGCTCTCTGCTGAGTACCGCCACTCCTTCCCCGTCACCACTCGCAGTAACATTGCCACCCGCGCCTTCCTCGGAGCCGTATGGAGCTACGGCAACTCCACGATGGCACCTTATGCCGACCTCTTCAATGTAGGAGGTGCCAACAGTATTCGTGCCTTTGGCGTGAGAACGATAGGCCCTGGCCGCTATCATCCAGAGAACTCGAAGTGGAGCTATGTCGATCAGGTCGGTAACATCAAGCTCGAACTTAACGCCGAATACCGTTTCCCCATTGTGGGTAACCTCGAAGGAGCCGTCTTCCTCGATGCAGGTAATACCTGGCTCATGCAACCCGATCCAGACCGTCCGGGTGGAGCCATCGACGCCAGCGAGTTCTTCAAGGATATCGCCCTCGGCACCGGTGCTGGCGTCCGCTATGACCTCGACTTCCTCGTCCTCCGCTTCGACATCGGAGTCGGCATCCATGCACCCTACAATACTGGCAAGACGGGCTACTACAACATGCGCCGCTTCTGGGATTCCCTCGGCTTCCACCTCGCCGTCGGCTATCCCTTCTAACCTACCCCTAATATTTCAATCTTCAATTTTTCATTTTTCATTTTCTCAAGCCCCGAACATAACTTTTCCATGACCTAAATCATGGTGACCCATGGAAAGTTGTTAGAAATCAAAGAGAAATATTTTTTCGGGCGATGAAAAATTTCCACGGGGTAAGTGATACAACCTATCAGAAAAAGCCGTACCTTTGCCGCAGATTTCAACGTCATTTACAATGAAAGCCGTCAGAAACCTGCTTCTACTACTCGCGGTAACGCTCGTAACTGCCTGTGACCGTGAACAAAGGACATCAACCAATGAGCTCGGTGATGACCTCCATAGTGCAAGTATCTGCTACAAACGTGCTCTTGAAGCTTTCGATGGCGACAGCGTCCGCCTGGGAGAGCAATTATTGAACCGGGCAATACGTCTTGCCACAGCTTCCGACGACCTCCACACCCTCTACCTTGCGCAGTCGCGACTGGCAGAGTCCTTGGCCTGGGGCAACAGCGAGGCCGCACTCGCAATGGCCAAGCAGGCGCTGGCCACCTATGAACGCCGACCCGACAGCGAACGCAACCACATTATCATATTAGATTATATAGGTACGTACGCGAGCCAGCTGGCTTTCAATACCGACGGTTCCTTCGACGAGGCCCTCGACTACACCAACCGTGCTTACCAACTCGCCCTTGCCTCCAAGGACTCGTTGAGCACAGAGCAGCTATGCCAGACCCTCACCAGCCTGGCCAACATCCATTGGGCTATGGAAGAATACGCCCCAGCCCTCGGCTTTGCGCGTCAGGCTGTGGCATGTGCCGACGACGAGCAGCTGCTGGGTGTGCAGCAGGTGTTGGCGCGCTGCCTCGTCAGCTGCGATTCGTTGGCTGAGGCCGAAGAGGTGTATCGGCAGATGCAGCCCGGCACAGACCTGCAAGCTGCCTACATCGTGCAGAGCAACCTCGCTAAGCTCGCCCTGCATCGCAGCGACATTGCGGCGGCAGAAGAGGCGATAGACTCCGCTTTCAGTCACGCCGAAGATCTCTATTACAAGGCATTGCAACAGAAAGACGAATACTATCAGACTGCCCTACAGCAAGAACTTGACAATGAACAACTGCGCTATCGGACAGCTCTTCAACGCCGTACGCTCTGGAGCGGCATCATCATCATACTGCTGCTGACAGGCGCCACAGCCTATATCGTCCGCCAACGCTTACGCGCCAACCGGCATAAGCTTGCCATCCAGCAACAGCAACTGCAACTGCACGAACAAGAAGCGGCGGCACAGCGTGAACAGTTGCGTCAGCGCGACGGCATCATCGACTTCCTTCAGGATTTCATCCTCCAGCGCTCAGAGGTCATCCAGAAACTCGGAGCCAGCAGCGAACGACATATCGCCCTCACCTCGCGAGAGTGGAAAGAGGTGGAGCGTACCCTTAACGCCATCGATGGCGACCGCTTCGTCCGCCTGCGCCAGCGCTTCCCCAACCTGCGCGAAGAGGACCTGCAACTCTGCATCCTCACCCGCCTGCGCCTCACCAACCGCGCTATCGGCAACATCTACGGCGTCAGCATCTCCGCAGTACAGCACCGCAAGCTCAAGCTGAAGAAAGAGACCTTCGGTGAAGACAATCCTGACATCCCGTTTGAGCAAGTGCTCGATTCTTTGTAAAGTTGAGAATTGAATTAATGAAACATTGAATATTAACTAATAATCCATACAACTATGAAGCAAGTAGGTTTTATCATCTTTCTGGTTTGGGCAGTTTCTCTTCCCTTATCAGCTGTTAAGGTCACAATAAATGATATTCGCTATGAGGTTGACACAATTAGTAGAACGGCCGAAATAGAAAAAGTTTTAGATAGTTATTCATCATATTCAGGAGATATTATTATTCCATCTACAATTACTGTAGCTGGAATCGATTGTAGTGTAATAAGTATAGCTGCAGAAGCTTTTTACGGTAGCTCGGTCACGAGCATCACATTACCAAATAGTATAAGCAAGATAGGACAAGCAGCATTCAAGAGATGCGAAAAATTGACCACAATCATACTCCCCGAAAGATTGGATAGTATTAGTGCGGAAACTTTTAATACTTGTTCTATATTAAAGGATATTCTCATACCTGAAAGCGTCAAATCAATTGGAGATTATGCCTTTTCAACTTGTTATGAACTTTCCATAAAACTCCCCCAGAAATTGGAACATATCGGCGATGGTGCATTTAGCTATTGTTATGCCCTTGATTCTATATCTATCCCAGAAGGAATTACTGTTATCGCCCCATCTACATTCCGTAATTGCATAAACTTGCAGTCTATCATCCTTCCTAAAGGGTTGAAAGAGATAGGGACTGCTGCCTTCTTTGCTTGTGTAAAATTAGAGGAACTGTCTCTTCCAGAGGATGTTACAATCATTGGTTCTGGCGCTTTTTTTGGATGTTCTAGCTTCACGGAGATGAAGATTCCTCAGAAAGTAACACGAATAGAAAGCAACACGTTTGAATCTTGCTCGAATTTGAAGTCCATTTCATTACATGATAATATTTGTAGTATTGATTACCATGCGTTTCAAGGGTGCAAGGCATTAGCAACAATAGATTTTCCTGAGAATATAGAATTTATTGGAGAGGACGCATTTAAAAATACGCCATGGTACGATAATCAAACAGAAGGTCTTGTGTACATCGGTCATGTAGCATTCAAGTATTTTGGTGAAATGCCTCAGCAGACTGTAATCCACATCAAAGAAGGAATAAAAAGTCTTTCAGCACATGCTTTTGATAACTGTAAAGGATTATCTGAAATCCATATACCCAGTTGCGTATCAATGATCGGTCCGTATGCTTTTGCCAATTGTTCCAAATTGAGAACTGTCAATCTCCCAGATAGTTTACCTTATATTTGTCAATATGCTTTTTTGAATTGCACCTCGCTTTCTTCCATCACCATTCCTAGAAAAGTACAATATATTTCAAAGTCTGCTTTCCAAAACAATACTAGTTTAACAACTGTTTATCTTCCTAAGAATAGGTTGGAATGGATATATGACTATGCTTTCTCTGGATGTAAGAACCTTTCTGATGTATATTGTCCTGCAACAGTGATACCTAATTTATCCAGGTATGCTTTCAGTAGCACACCTATAGAGTCTGCCACTCTTCATGTTCCTGATACCTGTGTCGAGGCATATCGGAAAGCTGATGGATGGAGCGGATTTGGAAGAATTGTTTCTTTATTAGATAAACCTTATCTCACTTTTGTAGATGGTGGTAAGTTGTGGAATACGGGAATCATGGCCGATGACGAGTTTTTGAAGCAGTATGAATACCGCTTCTACGGGGATACGATTATCAATGGAAGAAGATGCATGGAGTTGAAACGGAGTGCATTGATGACGAGGCAGTATGGCGGTACCCAGCCCATAGACACCATCTATGTCGGTGCCTTGTATGAGGAAGACCAGAAGGTGTATTGTGCTTTCCCAGGCCAGCAGGAGCTCGAGCTCCTCTACGACTTCGCATCGCCTGTGGGTTCGGATGTCGAGATTCGTGGCGAACAATTCACTATAGTCCGCAAGGAGATGAGTCAAGAACCAGGATTCAAAGGGAATTGCACCTATCTTCAATTGAAGGGTCAAACGGATGCACCCCTTCTGTGCTGGATGGAAGGCATCGGCAACCTGTCTAATCCTTTGGCCCCCCTTTTCTATCGGCATTCAACCGACTTCCAAGATGAAGTTCTGCAGTTCTGCTCTATCCTCCCCGATGAAATCATTTATTTGAGGGGCGAGAGCCTGCCCTCAAATATCGAAGTCAAGAAGCAGTGGCTGGACTTCACGCATACCACGAAACCGAGGCCGAAGAGTCCGGGGAAAAATGAAGGCCCCACTCCAACTCTCCCCGTGGGGGCGAGGGATGAGACTGATGGCGAAGAGAACCTGACGGGTGAGTATTCGGCGAAGGAGCTGTTTGTGGATATGAACTCATTGTCAGGAACTTACAATGTCGCATTGACGGACGCCATCGGCAACGAGGTGTATCGGAAGGAGGTGCAGACAAACAACATCGTTGCGCTCAACACCGATCTGACGAAGTACGCCGAAGGGACTTACACCCTCACCATTGAGAATAATGAGGAGCTGTACACCGCCACCCTCACCCTCCCTCTCATCGACGATGCCGTCCGCGACCTCCCCTCATCCCTCACCCTTCAACCCTCATCCCTCCCCACCTGGACCGACCTCAGCGGCCGCCGACTCACAACCCCGCCCACTCAGAAGGGAGTGTACATCAGGGATGGACGCAAGATTCTGATTAAATGATCATTCCCAATAAATGGCATTCGATTATGAAACACCTATTCTTATTTTTCACGGTTCTCTTCACTTCGACACTTCCTTCTTCGGCCTATGACTTCGAAGTGAATGGGATATACTACAATAAAGACGTGTGGGAAGATGGAACCAACCACGCCGTTGTAATCCATAGTGCCACTTATGAAGGTGATGTTGTGATACCAGACTCAGTAGTCTATCAAGGTCTCAAGATGTGTGTAGATAACATTGATGATGCAGCGTTCCAATACTGTGAAAGGTTGAAGTCCTTGTTCCTGCCAAAGACGATACATTATATAGGACAAGGAGCTTTTAAGGGTTGCCCACTTCTTTCCTCCATTGTCATTGATCCGGAAAACGAGTGGTATGAAACCCGAGATGAATCTAATGCAGTTGTCAGGAAAAAGGACCTGCGGCTTATGGCAGGGTGCCGTAATACGAAGATTCCAGATTCGGTATATAAGATAGCTGTTCGGGCATTAAGCGAGTGCTCCAATCTGACTTCCGTAACTATACCTTCGAGTGTGGTGGCTATTTTCGAGGAAGCATTCTACAAAAGTACTGAATTGGAAGACGTAAAAATCTTAGAAGGAACTATGTCAATTGGTCCTAACGCTTTCTGCGAATGTACGGCTCTCCGTTCCGTAACCCTTCCCAATTCGATTCGTGATTTGGGAGAATGCATCTTTTATGCATGTCATTCCCTGGAATCAGTAACCTCCTATATGGAGGCTCCCGTCCGGATATCAAAGAATTTCTTTTATGAAATCTCCAACGATGCAGTCCTACATATTCCTGCAGGCACTCGCGATGCATACATCGCGGCAGGCTGGGACAAGTATTTCGCCAGTATGGAGGAATTCGACACCACCACTACTACTTACCGCCTGTTAGTAGAAGAGGGCAAGCGTTGGACCTATGTCCGCACTCCTGATCATCCCGCTTATAGCCCTTACTTCTATGAGTATTATTTGGAAGGGGACACGGTCATCGGCGGACAGAAATGTCTGAAATTGTTTTCGGAGAACGAATACAATGATAACAAAGTCATCTATAAAGGATCGTTGTACGAAGAAGATAAGAAAGTGTACGCCTTTCTCCCTGAACAGGGAACTGCGGACCTACTCTACGATTTCGGGTGCGAAGTCGATGATGAAATTTGTGTTTCCGAAGGAAGAATGTTGGTCACAGACATCATTCAGAGGGAGTATGACGGTATGACCTTGCGCTTTTATAACTTATTATGGTTATCAGATGATGGAATGCATAATGTAGATGGATGTGTATGGGTTGAGGGCATCGGTGGACTGATAGACTTTTTCCAAACGGTACCAACTATCGGTAGTTCTAAATGGCTATATCGCTGCGAAGTGAATGGTGAAGCACTCTATCGATATGAGTATGTACAGCCGAAGTACACAGAGGAGGGTTACCATGAAATGGCAATAGAGGGCAAGAAGTGGAACTACATCCACCATTATATAGACGAAAAGGGCACACATGTAGAAGAACCTTACTCCTATGTAGTGAGGGGTGATACCATCATTGAACAGAAAATTTGTAAGAAACTCTATTATCAGGATTCCCAAACGGAAAGATTCGTTTGTGTTTTATGGGAAACTGGTCGTGACTTGATGAAATGCCCTTCTGGAAGTGATTCGTGGCAAAGAACATATCAGTTTGGACGAACTGACATAGGCCGAGTCTTCGATTGGGACTCTAAACAGGGAACAGGCCGAGTCTTCTGGATGCTCCACGACAGAGACACCATCACAGTGAACGGAATAGATTACTATCGCCTTACATTCTATAGTAAAACCATTGATGGAGGTACGACAGGTATGCTCACGACTATAGAGGACGGCCCTGATGTATGGCATGAGATATGGGTGGAAGGTGTCGGCTCAGAGCTAAACGGCATCGAAGATCCTGTACATGAGAAACCTCTGAATAACGAGGACTACACGCGCTTTGTGTCATGTTATGAGGACGGCGTTTGTATATTCACCGCCAATGACTTCAGGATGGAGAAGCCCGACCCCGCCACCACCTACCGCCCCTTCATTGAAGAGGGGAAGGTGTGGAAGGTGGGATCTCCTGATTTGCTGGGTGAAATCTACTGTCTGGATACTTACTATTTTGAAGGAGACACAATTGTGGGCAACAAGACTTGCAAGAAGATGATGTGCCATACCGAATGGAAAGAGTCTTATGGCCACGAACCATGGACCGGATATGTTGGGGCATTGTACGAAGAGAGCAAGAGAACATATATTGCTCATCCTGGCAGCCAGCAGTTCGTCCTCCTCTATGACTTCGCCGCACCTGTTGGCACAACTATCGATTTCTACGACGGCTACGAGCAAATGCCCTCATCCTGCCTTATCAGCAAAAAGTATATGAGTACAGATAGCATCTTTCATGGAATGGTGACAGAGATAAAGATGTATGACCCAGATCTGCAACTCATGACCTCGACGACTTATAGTGAATGGAGAGAAGGCGTTGGATATAACTGCATACAGAATGTTTACAACTTGAACAAGAATACAGATAAAGAAACATTGAAATCATGCACAGTAGGGGATGAGGTACTTTACTATAATCCTAAACCGATAGATACGATTACTCCTGTTGGCGGCGAAGTGAAGAAACAGTGGCTGGATTTCACGCACACGACGAAGCCGAGGCCGAAGGCACCAATGCGCAGTTCACATTCTGCAATGGAGGAGGAGAGCCTGACGGGAGAATACTCAGCAAAGGAACTCTTTGTGAGCCTACAGTCCCTGTCGGGAGTTTATACGATAAGGCTGACGGATGCGGCCGGCAATGAGGTGTACTGCAAGGAGGTGCAGACGAGCAATGTCGTGGCGCTGAACACCGACCTGACGCAGTATGCCGAGGGCACCTATACCCTCACCGTGGAGAACGCCGCGGAGCAATACACCGCCACCCTCTCCCTGCCACTCGTCGACGATGCCGTCCGCGACCTCCCATCATCCCTTCTTTCTCAACCCTCATCCCTCCCCACCTGGACCGACCTCTCCGGCCGCCGACTCACAACCCCGCCCACGCAGAAGGGAGTGTATATCAAAGATGGCCGTAAGGTGCTGGTGAAGTAAGTCGAGATAATGACGAACTTTAACGGAAATTAAGCGCACACGTCACTAATCATCATAGAAGAACGGAGGTGATAAGGGAATTTGTTTGAAAAAAATTTTGCAGTTCACAGAAAGTTCTGTACCTTTGCCGCCGGAAACAACATAACTGATTAAGAATATGGGCGTAAGATTTGATAATGACGAGCAGCGGTTCGTGTTCGATTTCGAGCACGACGGCGCGGCTCTTATTATCAATGACGTGAAGCCTAAGACGGGTTTCTCTGTGACAGTGTGACAGCATTTTCATGATTTTATCGCGACCGCGCGCGTGAGGGAGACTACACCTATCGGTTAATTGATAAGCCGTGACGTCCTCTACGATAAGCCGTGACGTCTTCCACAATAAGCCGTGACGTCTTTCGTGATAATCCGTTACGTCTTCTTCGATAAACCGTTACGGCTTATTCAACAGGACGTCGCGGCACTTATGTATATATGTCTCGAGCTTTATGTATATACGTAGTGAGGTTTATGTATATACGTCTTGGCCTCCATGTATATATGTCTCAGCGAGTCTCACCCGTGAGACAAGTGGAAAGGGTTAGTCGAGGTCGGCCTTCCAGAGTTCCTCTAAGACTTTGGGGTAGTGAACCATCTCGAGTTGGTGTACTTTGTCGGCGATGGTCTCGGGGGTGTCGTCGGGCGAGAGGGGAGTGCGGAACTGGGCAATGATCTCGCCAGCATCGCAGACGGGAGTGACGTAGTGGATAGTGATACCCGTCTCTGTCTCGCCGGCAGCCTTCACAGCCTCGTGGACGTGATGTCCCCACATGCCTTTTCCGCCGTACTTGGGCAGGAGGGCAGGGTGGATGTTCACGATGTGACGAGGGTAGAGGTCGAGGAGGTAGTCGGGCACAATGGGGAGGAAGCCTGCAAGAACGATGAAATGGATGTCGTTGGCGCGCAGGAGGGGCAGCATGATGTCCGGATTCTGCAGGTCGGCCTTCGGCACCACGCAGGCGGCGACGCCCAGCCGTTTGGCACGTTCCAGGGCGAATGCATCGCTGCGGTTGCTGACGACGAGTTTGCAACAGACGTCCTCGCGTCCGCTGAAATAACGGATGATATTTTCACAGTTGGTGCCGTTGCCCGACACAAAGATAGCTATATTCATGCACTTCATGAGCGATAGTTGCGATGTTTTTTCTCAAACTTGGCCGCAAAGTTACGGAATAATTCGCTAATAATCCTGCTTTCACAATTATTTTCTGCAAAATGTCCCTCTCTTTAGAAACTTTTTCTTAACTTTGCGCCGCAAATACTAAGGAATAATGAATATTACTCCCATCTACACGTTTCTACAGCAGATAGCTGAACACAATGACCGCGACTGGTTCCACGCCCACCAGCCTGAGTATAAGGCGGCGCGTGCGCTCTTCGAGGATATCACTCAGCAGCTGATTGTCCGGATAGCTGCCTTCGATGCATCGGTGGCCTACCAGACTCCGAAGACATGTATATATAGGTTCGCGCGCGATATACGTTTCTCCAACGACAAGTCGCCCTATAAGCGCCACTTCGGAGCGTTCGTTTGTTCGCATGGCCGCAAGAGCTACCGCGGTGGCTACTATCTTCATATCCAGCCGGGAGAGAGCCTGATTGCGGGCGGTTCCTGGTGTCCGCCGCCTCCGATGCTGAAGCATATCCGTGAGACGATTGTCGATGAAATCGACCATTTCCGCGATATCGTGGAGGACGAGCGTTTCCATGCGTTGTATCCCGTGGTGGGTGAAGACGCCTTGAAGACACTGCCCAAGGGCTGCCCCAAGGATTTCCCTTATCCCGACTATCTGAAGCCGCGACTCTACACGGTCTGGCATCCTCTCTCCGATGATTTCTTCCAGAAGCCCTCAGCTATAGATGAGATTGAGGAGATGTTCCGCACCATGGCCCCCTTCAACCGTTTCCTCAACGAGATATTCGAAGATTATGAGTGAGATGGAAGATAGAAAATGAAAAATGAGAGAATGAAAAATGAAAAATATATAATTTGAAACAAATAACCCTTATGAAACTTAAACACTTCCTCCTCGGCGCAGCCCTGTTCTGCACAGCCAACATCCAGTTTTCAACTGTCAGTTTGCAGCTCTCGACCGCTTCGGCCGACAACGTCATCACCGTCAATGCCAAGAAGTTAGGCGCTCCCATTCAATCCACACAATGGGGCATCTTCTTCGAAGACATCAACTATGCCGCTGATGGTGGTCTGTATGGCGAGCTGCTGAAGAACCGCTCGTTCGAATTCCCGGATCATTATTGCGGATGGGATATCTCCGGCAAGGTGAAGTTGATGAACGACGGTCCCTTCGACAAGAATCCTCACTACGTTCGTCTGGCTCCCTCGGGTCACCGCGACAAGCACACGATGATTGAAAACCACGGATTTTTCGGCATTGGCGTAGTGGGTGGCGAGGAATACCGCTTCTCAGTCTGGGCGCGTGTTCCTGATGGCGGAAATGCCAAGCTGTGGGTGGACCTCGTGGACAATGCCACGATGACCGAAGACCAGAAGATGGGCAATGTAGGCGTTGACATCAGTGGTTCAGAGTGGAAGAAATACACCGCTATCATCAAGCCTTCCCGCACCTTCGCTAAGGCGCATCTCCGCGTGTGGGGCGACGGCAAGGTGACCACGGACGTGGAGCATGTCAGCCTCTTCCCCGTCAAGACTTATAAAGGACATGAGAACGGTATGCGACTGGATGTAGCTCAGGCCCTGGAAGACCTGCATCCGGGTGTGTTCCGTTTCCCCGGCGGCTGCATCGTGGAAGGTACCGACCTGGAAACGCGCTACCAGTGGAAGAATTCCGTAGGACCCGTGGAGAACCGCCCGCTGAACGAGAACCGTTGGCACTACACGTTCACCTACCGCTACTTCCCCGACTATTTCCAGAGCTACGGCCTTGGCTTCTTCGAATACTTCCAGCTGGCAGAGGAAATTGGTGCAGAGCCGCTGCCCGTGCTGAATGTGGGTATGGCCTGTCAGTTCCAGAATGGCGATGAGGCTCATGCTCCCTGCACGAAGGAAGGTCTGCAGCAGTTCATAGACGACTGCATCGACCTCATCGACTTCGCCAACGGCGATCCCGCCACGAACCAGTGGGCCAAGTTGCGCGCTGACATGGGACATCCAGCTCCCTTCAACCTCAAGTTCCTGGCCATTGGTAATGAACAGTGGGAGAAGCCCTACTTCGACCGTCTGGCTATCATTGCCCCCGAGGTGCGCAAGGTGCATCCTGAAATCAAACTCATCGGCACCAGCGGCCCCAACGCCGAGGATAACTACTTCAAACACGGCTGGCCCGCTATGCGCGAGCTGAAGGCCGACCTCGTGGACGAGCATTACTACCGTGATATTCAGTGGTACAAGAACTGGATGAACCGCTATGACGACCGTGCGTTCTACACGAAGGACGGTCCGCGTGTGTTCGCTGGTGAGTGGGCCTGCCACGACCGCGGAAAGAAGTGGAACCACGCCGGAGCCAGCATTTATGAAGCTGCTTTCATGACGAATATCGAGCGCAATGCCGACCTCGTTCACATGGCCACCTATGCTCCCCTGTTCGCTCATGTCGAAGGATGGCAGTGGCGTCCGGACCTCATCTGGTACGATAACCTCTCTACTGCCCGCACTGCCAGCTACTACGTGCAGCAGCTCTACATGCTGAATCGTGGTACCAACGTGTTGCCGACCACCCTCAGCATCGACGGCGGACAGCCTTCTGTGAATCCCGTGGAGAAAGGTCAGGACGGTGTCTTCGCTTCCAGTGTCATCGATACCCAGAAGCAGGAAATCATCGTCAAGGTCATCAACACCACTGCCGCCGCACAGCCGCTCACCATCAAGCTGACAGGCATGAAGGCCAATCAGCTGGCAGCTATCAAGACCAACGTTGAACTCATCAGTCTCAACTGTGCAGACTACGACGCAGAGAATGTTCCCGGACAGCCCGAGGTCGTCAGCCCGCAGACCTTCGGCGCTACGCTGACGGCCGACAAGAAGGAAGCCTCCATCGAAGGACGCATTCCTGCCAAGACCTTCCAGGTTTACAAGGTGAAGCTCTGATTATCAGATGTTAGGGATGCTCATGCCCAAGGTCTTGCGATACAGATCGAGGGCATAGACATCCGTCATCCCTGAGATGTAGTCGAGCACTGCCATCAGGCGGTCGAAGAGCCGAGGTGCACGAATCTGGTACTGACGCGAGACGCGGTTCAGCAGCAGCTGGGAATAGGTCCGCGTGGGATGCATCACGGCATCGACCATCAGGTGGAGGAGTTCCGTAATAACCCTGAAACCCGCTAACTCGATATCTACCACTTCCTTGGAGTGGTAGATGTGTCCGTAGCTCCTCTCCACACAGGCTTCGTAGGCCTTCAGGGGAACCTCGGAGAGATGCTTGATGAGCGGGCCTTCGAAGGTGCCGTTCAGGATTTCCTCCTCGTGGTCAACGAAGATGCGGACGCACTCCCCTTCCAGCAGGTTGATGATGCAGGAGCGGAGGTATACAACCTGTTCGTTCACGTCGTACACATCCAGGCGGTCGAGGTAGTTTTCTATTTCGCGGCGACGTTCGTCCGTGAAATAAGCCAGGAGCAGCTCCTTTGTGTCGGAGGTGGAGAGGATCTTCAGTTTGTGGGCGTCCTCGATGTCCATGATTTCATAGCAGATATCATCTGCCGCCTCTACGAGATAAACGAGCGGAAAGCGCGCGAAGCGGAGCGTGCCTTCAGGGCTGGGCAGGCGGGAAATGCCCAATTCATCGGCGATTTTCAGGTAATCCTCACGTTCGGAAGAGAAGAAGCCGAACTTCTGATGACTGCCGGCGAGGTTACTGGAGAAGGGATATTTCACGATGCTGGCCAGCGTGCTGTAGGTCATCACGAAACCGCCCTTGCGACGGCCGTCGAAGTGGTGCGTCAGCAGACGGAAGGCATTGGCGTTGCCCTCGAAGTGCGTGAGGTCGTTCCATTGTTCAGGGGTGAGACGGTCGCCCGTTTCCTCGTCCACATAGTCACGCAGCCAACTGCCCTTGCCTTCGCTGAAATAGGTGGCGATAGCACGCTCACCCGAATGGCCGAAAGGAGGATTGCCGAGGTCGTGGGCCAGACAGGCGGCGCTGACGATATTCCCCAGTTCCGTGAAATGGGTCTCGCGCAGTTCCGGATGCCGCTCTAAAAGCAGTCGCGACACGTCGTTGCCCAGCGAACGTCCCACGCTGGAAACCTCCAGACTGTGGGTCAGACGGTTGTGAACAAAGATGCTTCCCGGCAGGGGAAAGACCTGCGTCTTGTTCTGCAGCCGGCGGAAGGGGGCCGAGAAGATAAGGCGGTCGTAGTCACGCTGGAATTCCGTACGGTCGTCGCGCTGCTGTCCGCTGCTTTCCAGTCCCAGGCGCTTGCTGCTTAAAAGTTGTGTCCAGTACATATATTATATAATGTGTAGGGATTAGAGACGGATATTATGTCTATTTTGGTGCAAAGGTACATAAAAGTTTCATGTTTCGTTCCGTAAAAGCGTACTTTTCGGCTTTCCATATTATAAATAAGGTAAAAAAAGGCGTTTCTGTCGCAAAAACTTTAGTCTTTAAACTTTAAACCTTAAACTTTTTATGTACTTTTGTGCCCAAAATAAGGAATAAGACATGCAAGTACCCGTTATCAACCGTTCCCACCACGCCCTGCCGGCTTATGCCACTGCGCTCTCGGCTGGGTTAGACCTTCGTGCAAACATCGATGCACCCATCGTTCTCGAACCCCTGCAGCGTACCCTGGTGCCCACAGGACTTTTTATGGCGCTGCCCCCAGGAGTGGAGGCACAGGTGCGGCCCCGTAGTGGTCTTGCCATCAAACATGGAATCACCGTTCTGAATTCTCCAGGTACCATCGATGCGGACTACCGTGGTGAGGTGTGCGTCATCCTCGTGAACCTCTCCTCGGAGCCCTTCACCATCAATGACGGTGAACGTATTGCACAGATGGTAGTGGCTCGCCACGAACAGGTAGAGTGGCTGCCGACCGAGACCTTGGAAGAAACCGAACGCGGCGCCGGTGGATTCGGACATAGTGGAAAGAGTTGAGAAATTGAGTAATTGAAATATTGAAAATTGAAACGTTGAGATATTGAAAAGCGGAGAGGTGGAAAGGTCGAGATGTTGAAAGTTGAAATGATGTAAAGCAAATTGGGTAAAGAGAGTTTCATAGGAATATGCGTGGCAGCAATACTGCTGGCGTCCTGCGGTGCTTCGAAGAAAGCGGCGGGGGACGAAGTGTCTGCGCCCCAATCCCCTGCGCTCGACTTCCCACAGCCGCCCCGCTATACCCATCTCTCCGTCTCTGACCGTGCCCGACTGGATTACATCTATCAGGAAGCCAGCCGACAGAAGCTGGCAGAGAATCATTCTGCCGCCTTCGACCTCCTCTGCCATGCGCAGCAGATCTGTCCCGATGCGCCCGAGGTGCTTTATGATCTCGCCCTCTATCGCCTGTTGTTGCGTCAGGACTCGTTGGCTGAACAGCTGTTGGTGCGCGCCGCCTACCTTGATCCCCTGAACACGTATTATAAGGAAGCTCTCGCTTCGTTCTACCTGCAGCGCCGTAATACGGAGAAAGCCCTGCCGCAACTCGAGACCCTGGCAGCGCTGCAATCCAAGCGAACGGATGTCCTCTCCCAACTCGTCAATATCTACACCAGTCTCGACCGTCCAGCCGACGCTATCCGTACCCTTGATCGCATCGAGGTGCTGGAGGGAAAGATGGCATCGGTCAGCTATCGCAAGTTCCAACTCTATAAATCAATGGAAAAAGAGGAGGAGGCTTTCGCGGAACTGGAATCACTCTGCAAGGAGTTTCCCCATGAGATGAGTTACCGACTGGCTATTGGCGATCAGCTGTTGAGGGTGGGACGCATCGAAGAGGCAGAGCGCGTCTATGATGAAGTGCGCAGGTTGGAACCCGATAACCTCGGACTGCAACTCTCCATGCTTGAACTCTATCGCGAGACGGAACAGGATTCCCTCTACCGTGCCACGCGCGACTCGCTGCTTTTTTCTCCCAAGACCGAGTCTGAAGCGCGTGTGGCTTTGATGCGCGATGTCATCGCCTCTGAACAAAATGCTGATTCCATCGGCCCTCAGCGTATCAAGGCCTTCTTCCAGCGGCTGGATGAATCCTTCCCCCAGGACCTCTCGCTGTTGCAGTTGCAGGCTGCCTACCTCGCCACCTATGACTCCTCCAATGATTCGGCTTTCGTGGCAGTGATGGATCGGGTGCATGAATTGGAACCTGCCAACACGCAAGCCATGTACTACCTGGTGCAGTACTACGCCGAACATCAGGATTTTATTCGCTTGGAGAACATCTGCCGACGGGCCGTACTGACTCACCCCGATGAACTGCTGTGCCACTATTTCCTGGGCGTAGCTCTCTACCAGCAGGACAAAAAGCGCGAAGCGCTGGCTGCCTTCCGTGCGGGTATCGTGCAAAAGACCGAGGACAGCCGGCCGGCAATGGTGTCTGATCTCTATAGTATCATGGGCGATATCCTCCATGAAATGGGCGCAAATGACGAAGCTTATGAGGCATATGACTCTTGTCTCGTCTATCAGGACGACAATATTCAGTGCCTGAATAACTACGCTTATTATCTCTCGTTGGAGGAGAAGAATCTGGACCGCGCAGAGGAGATGAGCTACCGCACCATCCGGCTGCAACCTGATAACAAGACATATCTCGACACCTACGCATGGATTCTTTTCATGAAGGAACGCTACAGCGAGGCACAGATATATATAGATCGCGTATGTCCGCCAGATACTGCCGACTCCGTGCTGCTCAATGATGAAGGTATCTCGGGCGTGGTGTTCGAACATGCGGGCGATATCGCAGCCTGCAATGGCCTCATGGACCAGGCGGTGCGCTTCTGGACACTGGCGCAGCAGGCTGGAGGCAGTGGACTCACCGCCCTGCTCCCCAGGAAAATTAAACTCAGAAAATACCTCCGATAACTATGAAGAAGGATTTTTATAGGATGAAAAAGAAAGCCCTTTGTCAATGGGCACTCATACTAATGATAGCTCCTGCCTTGTTGCTGGTGGGCTGTCGCTCCAGTAAGCGGGCGGTGCAGGAAGGTGGTTCCGCAACGGCACCGGCTACTGACGTCACCACAGGTGCTTCTCCATCTGCCGTCGCCGTTCAACCCTCTACGGGCGAAGACTCTGGAAAAGCCAAGAAAGGTAAGAAGAGCAGTTCGGTGGTTGCCCGCATCAATGCAAACCGACAGACGGCTCGCGGCATACGGGGTAAGATGAACCTCACCCTGCGTGCGGGCAGTAGTCCTCTGTCGGCATCCGGCACCATCAAGATGAAACGCGATGAAATCATTCAAATCTCCATCACTGCCCTTGGATTGCTTGAACTCGGACGCATGGAGCTGACACCCGAGTACCTGTTCATTCAGGACCGCTATCATAAGCGTTATATCAAGGCGAACTGGACTGATGTTCCCTCGTTGCAAAGTGCGGGCATCGATTTCACCGCCCTGCAGGCATTCTTCTGGAATGAACTGTATGTGCCGGGAAGCCGTGCGGTGCCTACGGACGACGACTACGAGCAGAAGAGCATATCGCCGAAGATTCGTTTGCAGCCCAAGGAAGGCCAGCAGGTGATGGAAGCCCTCTTCTATACCAACGACGATAAGGAGCTGGTGCAGCAGACCTCTCTTGTTGCCCGCAACGGCAAGATGCGTTTTGACGGACTCTGCCGCAGTTGGACGAAACTAGAAGGTAAGCAGTTCCCTGCTGATATGTATATGGCGTTCTCTGTCGGAGACAAAGGCTACACCCTTGAAATGACCTTTACCCGACTGCAAGTAGACGAGGCGATGGGAAATATCGCGACCTCGCCTTCTGACGGAAAGTACACTCGTGTTGAACTCGACGAGATCCTAAAAGGATTACATCTTTAATACCTCTATTTATAGCCGATGAAATCGACGATTCTTGCATTTCTCCTTCTGCTGGCTACCAGTGCTGCCGCACAAACCAAGCAAATCCGCGACCTTCGGAACCAGAAGGCCCAGTTGGAACGTGGCATCAAGCAATCCCAGACCCAGCTGGAACGTACACGTCAGCAGGCAGACAAGAAGGAGAAAACAGCCGATTTTATCGAAGACCAGCTGAAGATTCGTCTGGATTATATTGGGCAGTTAGAGGCCGAAATCGACAGCCTCAACAAGGAGGTGGAACGCCTGGAACAGGAACTGGGAGAACTGGAAATACAGGTGAACGCCCGAAAGCAGAAATATATCACCAGCCTGCGTCAGGCCCGCAGTTCCCTCGCTTTGCGTAATCCTTTATTATTCATCTTCTCTGCAGAATCCTTCCCACAAATACATCGCCGCATGCGCTACGCCCGTGAGTTTGCTGCCCTTCAGAAGACCTTGGGCATTCAGCTGATGGCGAAGCAGAATACGGCTCGCGATAAGCAAAACGAATTGCTCGACACGAAGCAGAAGGTGAGCGGACTCGTACAGGAGGTCATCCGCCAGCGCCGACAGCTGGCAGCTGAACATTCTGTGGTGCAGGCGAATGTGGCTCAGCTGCATAAGAAGCAGAAAGAAATCGAGAAGCAAGTGGCAGAGCAGCAGAAACAGCTGAATGCGTTGACCAAGAAAATCGATGAATTGGTTGCTTATGAGTTGGAACAGGCCCGTAAACGTGCTGAAGCAGAAGCTCGACGCAAGCGTGAGGCTGAGCTGGCAAAAGCCAAGAAGAACGGTAAGGGTACTTCTGGTAAGAGTGGCGACAAGGGTTCCACCTCAGGCAAGACCTCTACTTCCTCTAAGTGGCTGACTGCAGAAGATCAGAAACTCAATGGTAGCCTGGAGCAGAATAAAGGCCGTCTGCCCGTTCCCATTACTGGCCCTTATCGCATTGCCCGCCGCTTTGGACTGACACAGATAACGGCTGGCGTAGTCCTTGATAATAAGGGCACTAACTATATGGGACAGTCCGGTGCCCGTGCCCGTGCCATCTTCGACGGTGAGGTCTCCGCCGTTTTCCAGCTTGGTAATATGAAGAACGTCCTTGTGCGCCACGGTTCCTACATCTCGGTCTATTGCAACCTCTCATCGACGATTGTCCAGCGTGGACAAAAGGTGAAAGCCCGCGATATTCTGGGCACGGTAGCTGACGACGGTCAGGGCAACTATGTTCTTCATTTCCAACTGCGCAAGGAGACCGCCAAACTTAACCCAGAAGCCTGGATTGGCCGATAGCTGTTGGAATAAGCCTTACTTCATTAGGACTTTTCGTGTACGTCCGTCTGCCTGGTTGATGATGACGAGGCCTCGATGTGTCGTGGATGGACGGATACCGCTAAGGGTGTACTGAGTAGGAGCGGAAGTGGTGTGGGGAGTAAGGCGTGGGGAGGTGACGGCAGTCAGTTCGGACTCCGAAGCGGTGCGAATCTCAAGGTCGGTGAGGGTGACTTGGTCGGTCGAACTGATGCGTGAGATGGCGAGACGGTATTCGCCCCAGCCGTCAGTAATCTCGAAGGGGAGTCGCGTGAATTCACCCGTGGGAACCTTGGTGCTGATGATTGTCTTAGTCTTCTTATCACTTATTTTCTCGAGTTTCACACGGACGCTATTGTCTGCCTCGCCTGTGGTTCGGAAACATATTTTGTAGATGCCTGTGGTCAGCTGTAAAGAGTGATAGACATTCTGGTTGGCGTCAGTCTTCTGGTCGCCGCCGATTTTCACCAATGTGGTGCCTGAGTTGACGGTGAAACCGTGTTTTTTGGGCGCGAAGTCTTCTGTCTCGAGACGCGGAATCCAAATGAGGGAGGTGTCGCAGGCAGCATCGAGGGTGTACTGTTTGAAGAAATTCCACATGGTCTTCGTGGAATTGCCGTCCTCGGTATTAGCCGTGTAATCGTTATGCCCCATGTCGTTTATTTCATAATAGATATAAGGGAAACTGCCCTCCATGGCTTCGTAGACGCTCTTGTCATACTTGCCGCTGACGCTGGTCTTGACGGGTACAGGGTTGGCTCCTAAACGGGCTACCATTTCATCGACAATGACGGGCATGAGGGCATAGCGTACGAAGTTATCTTCCTTGCCGTGGATGTGAAGGAAGGGTACGGGGCGATGGCTGACATGGTGGAGGTGGAACTCATTGAGGGGAAAGCCGCTGATGGAAGCAAAGGCTGCGAAAAGGTCGCTGCAGGTGTTGGAGAGGGCATAGGTCATCATGCCGCCGTTGGAGAATCCGCAGGCGTAGCAGCGCAGACTGTCAACGTCGTACTTCGAGGCCACATCCTGAACGATGGCGCGGATGAACGCTACGTCTTCATTCTCCTCGCCCGAGGCATCCCAGCCTGGGGTGTAACCTCCGAAGACGGGGAAAAAGATGTCTTTGCCTTGGGGATAGACGACGATGAACTTCTCGCGGTCGGCAATCTCATTCCAACCAGGCCTGTATTCATTACTATGACCGCCCGCACCGTGCATGGCTACTACGAGCGGGGCTTCGCCTTTGATGCCAGTGGGGACATAGAGCCAGTAAGAACGTTGTTCGCCATTTACCTCGATGTTGATGGATTTGTTGACCTTGGCGGCGGGGAGGAAGGTTGTACCCCAATATAGAAGGACGGTGAGTAAGAGGAGAGTTTTCTTCATGATGATGATGTTTTTATTGTTTTGCGTGGCAAAAGTAATGCTTTTGTGTGAGACAATGGTCAAAAAGACCACAAAAACTTGAAAAAATAATGGAAAGAGTACCAAAAGATGAGAAAAAACACAGAAAATATCGGTTTTGTCGCGGGAAGTCCTTATATTTGTCCCCCGAAATGAGCAAATAAGCGGCCTCTGCCACCCGTTATCGGCAGAGAAGCCTCTAACCTGCAACTCACTTATAAACCATTACGATTATGAAAAAGTATGTTTGCGACCCCTGTGGTTATGTTTATGACCCTGAGCTCGGCGATCCGGACAACGGCATTGCTCCCGGCACCGCTTTCGAAGACCTTCCCGATGATTGGGTGTGCCCCATCTGCGGAGTAGGCAAGGAAGATTTCACCGCTGAATGACCTACGAACAGGCGCTCGGCCGCATGGCCGCCCTCTGTAGCACTGCGGAACACTGCGAAAGCGAGATTCGCGAGAAGCTGCAGCGGGCGGCTCTGCCCGAGACTGACATTCAGCGTATCGTAGACTACCTCTATGATGAGCAGTATATGGACACGGCACGTTATTGTCGTGCCTTTGCTCATGACCGCTTGCGTTTTGCTCATTGGGGTCGCGTGAAGATTCAGCAGGCACTGCGCCAGCGAGGTCTGCCGGATAACGACATCCGACAGGCACTTGCCGACCTTCCCGCCGATGAATATTGCCGTGTCCTCGAAGAACTGCTGGAACAGAAAGCCCGCAGCCTGCATGAGGAGGACGACTATACACGTCGCGGCAAGCTGATCCGTTTTGCCGTCGGTAGAGGTTTTACGATAGACGAAGTTCTACATGCTTTAAACTAAGACTGCACCTTTATGATATTCTATTTCTCTGGTACAGGCAACACCCGCTGGGCTGCGCAGAAGATCGCTGAGGCCACGGGCGACCGACTGTTGTTTATTCCCGACGAACTGAAGGGCGACTGCACCTATTCCCTGGTGCCTCATGAGGCCGTTGGGTTCTGTTTTCCCGTTCATGGCTGGCAACCTCCACATATTGTGCGAAAGTTCATACGTCGCCTGCAGCTCACGTCCTCTTTTCCCCTGAAGGTGCATTTCTGTTATGCCCTGGTCACTTGCGGCGACAGCATCGGACGTACCATGAATATCCTGAGTAAAGAGCTGGCAGCCGTTGGATTAGGCCTTAACAGCAGCTTCTCGCTGATTATGCCGGAGAGCTATGTGTGCTTACCTTTTATGTATACGGATACGCCTGCCCGCGAGCGTGAGAAAATAGAGAAGGCGACGGCGGACTTGGAGCAATACTCTGAACTCATTGTCAATCACACCCGTAACGAGCGTCATATCCGCCGCGGACTCACTCCATGGACCTTCTCTCACGTCTTTGGTGCTTACTTCAACGCGAAAATGATCAGTGACAAGAAGTTCACCGTCGATGCTGACAACTGCATCCACTGTGGACGTTGCCAGAAGTCGTGCCCAGTAGGCGATGTCACCCTTGTTGACGGGCTGCCGCAGTGGCATCATGACGGTTCATGTACCAACTGTTTGGCCTGTTATCACCATTGTCCCCAGCACGCCATTAACTATGGCGATATCACCCGCAAACGCGGACAATATTACTTTGGACATGGGGAGAAGGGGGAAGGTTGAAATATTGAAAAGTCGTATTATCGCAATACCGAAACATTGAAAACTAATAAACTATGAAACCATTTATGGATAAGAACTTCCTGTTGCAGACAGAGACTGCTCAGGAACTTTATCACCGCCACGCTGCCAAGCAGCCCATTATCGATTACCACTGTCATCTCGACCCTGCGATGGTGGCTGAGAATCATCGCTTCCGCAGCATCACAGAGTTGTGGCTGGGCGGCGACCATTATAAGTGGCGCGCCATGCGAACCAACGGCGTGCCGGAACGACTGATCACTGGCGACGCCTCGGACTGGGAGAAGTTCGAAGCGTGGGCGGCTACGGTTCCCTACTGCCTGCGTAATCCGCTCTATCACTGGACGCATCTGGAGCTGAGCACCGCCTTCGGTATCCATGAATGCCTGAATCCTCAGACGGCACGCAGCATCTATGACCGCTGCAACGACCGTCTGCAGAACGATCCTAATTTCACGGCGCAGGGACTGATGCGGCACTATCATGTGGAAGTGGTCTGCACGACGGACGACCCCATCGATGATTTGCGATACCATAAAAGTCTCTCACCGCAGTCGGGATTTACCATGTCTCCTGCCTGGCGTCCTGATAAAGCCATGGCCGTGGAGTCGCCGACGGCTTTCTGCAGCTATGTGGAGAAACTCGGGGCTGCGGCAGATGTCAATATACGCACTTTTACCGATTTCATCGATGCTTTGCAACGCCGCCACGACTACTTCCACGAACAAGGAAGCCGCCTCAGTGACCATGGATTGGAGGAGTTCTACGCAGAGCCCTACACCGATACCGAAATCGATGTCATCTTTAATAAGGTGATGGACGGCCGTGAACTCGATACCTTGGAAATCCGTAAGTTCAAGAGCGCCATGCTCTATATCTTCGCCGTGCAGGACTACGAAGCAGGTTGGGTGCAGCAGTACCACTATGGTGCCATGCGCAACAATAATAGCCGGATGATGGTACAGCTGGGTCCCGATACGGGCTTCGATTCCATCGGCCAGTGGCAGACGGCGCGCTCGATGTCGCGTTTCCTCGACCTGCTGGATAGTGAGGAACGTCTCACCAAGACGATTCTCTACAACCTCAATCCCGCTGACAACGAGATGGTTGCCACCATGTTAGGCAACTTCCAGGACGGCAGTGTGGCAGGCAAGATACAGTGGGGCTCCGGCTGGTGGTTCCTCGACCAAAAGGATGGCATGGAACGTCAGATGAATAGCCTCTCACTGCTTGGACTCCTCAGCCGCTTCGTGGGTATGCTCACCGACAGCCGCAGCTTCCTCAGCTATCCTCGCCACGAATACTTCCGCCGTACCCTCTGCAACCTCCTTGGTAATGACATAGAGAACGGTGTCATCCCCTTCACGGGCTACGAGGAACAGCGCGTGCGTCAGATGGTGGAGGACATAAGTTACAATAATGCAAAGCAGTACTTTAACCTCTGATTCCGTTATTCCGTCATTTTGTCATCTCGCAATTTCGTAAACAATAAATAGTTAACATGAATAAGAGTAACTGGCGCTGGTGGCTGTGTGGCCTCCTCTTCGTCGCCACCACCGTAAACTATCTCGACCGACAGGTTCTTTCGTTGACATGGAAGGACTTTATTGCGCCAGAGTTCCATTGGACGAACTCCGATTACGGCAGCATCACCGCCGCCTTCTCGTTGTTCTACGCTTTCGTCAGCCTCTTCTCAGGTAAGTTCATCGACTGGGTGGGGACGAAGAAAGGGTATCTCATCGCCATCTTTGTTTGGAGTCTGGGTGCTTGTATGCATGCAGGTTGCGGCTGGCTGACGATGAACATTCATGGAGTGGAAAGTGTGGAAGCACTGCGACTGGTCGAGGCCGGCAGCACGTTGGCACTCGCCATCTCGACCACCAGCGTGTGGCTCTTCATGGCCTGTCGCATGGTGCTGGCTATTGGTGAGAGCGGTAACTTCCCTGCTGCTATCAAGGTCACGGCTGAATACTTCCCCAAGAAAGACAGGGCGCTGGCCACCAGTATCTTCAATTCCGGAGCTTCTGTGGGAGCCCTTGTGGCACCTGTCACCATTCCTTTCCTTGCCAGTGCCTACGGCTGGGAGTGGGCTTTCATCATCATCGGCGGTCTCGGTTTCCTGTGGATGGGCTTCTGGTATTATATGTATGAGAAGCCAGAAAAGAGCCGGCACGTGAATGAGGCAGAGCTGGAGTATATCAATCAGGATGAAACGCTTCCTTCTCAGGCTCAGGCTACCCCTGAACCCGAGACGAAAGGCATCTCTATCTGGCGTTGCTTCACCATCCGTCACACTTGGAGTTATATCTGTGGCAAGTTCTTTACGGATGGTGTCTGGTGGTTCCTGCTATTCTGGGCCCCCGCCTACTTCAGCGATCAGTACGGCTACCGCAGCGACTCCGCAATGGGTGCCACGCTCATCTTTGTCGTCTATCTCATTGTTACCCTTGTCAGTATCGCTGCCGGCGGCTACCTGCCCAAGTTCTTTATCGAACGCCGTGGTATGGAAGCCTATGCAGGACGCCTGCGTGCCATGTTGATGTTTGCCTTCCTGCCTGTCTTTGCCCTCTTCGCACAGCCGTTGGGCGCTATTAGCGCCTGGTGGCCGGCAATCATCATCGGCTTGGCTGGCGCAGGACACCAGTCGTGGTCTGCGAACCTCTACAGCACCGTAGGCGACATGTTCCCCAAGAGCGCTATCGCAACGATTACTGGAATTGGAACGATGACGGGTGGCATCGCCTCCTTCGCCATCAACAAGGGAGCCGGTTGGCTCTTCGACTACAGCGATGCACAAGGTTCCGCCTTCCAGTTCCTCGGCTTCGAGGGAAAGGAAGCGGGTTATATGATCATCTTCTGCTATTGTGCTGTCGCTTACCTTATTGCGTGGGCATGTATGAAGACGCTCGTGCCACGCTATAAAAAGGTGGAACTCTAATCGTAAGTTGGAGAAGTTAAAGAAGTTATGTGGCCTTTAGCCACGGAAGTTATGTCGCTTAGCGACAGAAGTTCTCGAATTGTCAAGGTGTTGCAAGCGCCAAACGATGTTGATTACTTCTTTATGAAATTCCGTGGCCAAAAGCCACATAACTTCTGATAACTTCCCCGCCGCGAAGCGGCATCACTTCTTTAACTTCTCGACAAGCGTAGCTTGTGAAAACTACATTGCGAAGGCATTGAAGCCGCCGTCGACCACAGCGACGGTTCCGGTTACAAAGCGCGACGCATTAGAAATCAGATAATGAATGGTGCCGCAGAGTTCCTCGGGTTCTCCCATGCGGCCGAAGGGAGTCTGACGAATGACGTCCTGTCCGCGTTGGGTGAAGCTGCCGTCGGGATTCGTCAGTAGTGAGCGATTTTGCTCCGTGATGAAGAATCCGGGAGCGATGGCATTTACGCGGATGCCTTCACCGAATTTCTTGGCGCACTCGGTAGCCATGTAGGCTGTGAAGTTCGAGATTCCGGCCTTGGCGGCAGCATAGCCGCAGACGCGTGTCATCGGACGGAAGGCTGCCATCGAAGAGAAGTTGACGATGGCGCCACTCTTCTGAGCCGCCATGGGACGCAGGAATACCTGAGTGGGGATAACGGTACCCGTGAGGTTCAGGTTCAGCACCGTTTGGAACTGAGCCGGATCCAAATCGAAGAACGTCTTATCGGGAGCAATGGTGGCGCCGGGCATATTGCCTCCGGCGGCATTCAGCAAGGCATCCACGCGACCATAGCGGGCGAGGATGTCGTCGCAGTTCTGCTGTACTTTGGCAGCATCGAGTACGTCTGTTTCGAGGAACATCGCCTCGTTGCCTGAAGCCTGGATTTCTGCCACGATGGCTTCGCCGACAGCAGCCTTGCGGCCAAGAATAACGACCTTGGCACCTTCTGCAGCCAGGTATTTGGCGATGGCACGGCCGAGGACACCTGTACCGCCAGTGATGACAACAACGTTGTCTTGAATGTTGAAGAGAGATTCCATTATTGAGTAGTGTATAGTTGGGTTTCTGGTGGTCTATGGGGTTTATGGGGCATAAGAATCAGATAGCAGCCATCACTCCCTGTACTTGTGCCATAGCAAACATTCGGCCGAGGAAGCTGTAGCCGGCGTTGTAGCCGCGGGTCTCATCGCCAAGCATTGTCTTGCCGTGGTCAACGCGGAAGGGGAGAAGATCCTGTCCACTTCCATTCGGGAGGGCAGTAGCCTGACGGCGGGTTTCTTCTGCATTGAAGATGCGGCAGAGCTCCACGACATTGGCGCGTCCGCCCAAATGACTGGCCTCCGTGAAATCGCCATTGGGGAAGATGTGGCAGGAACGCAGGTGGACGAAGTGTGTGCGTGGCGCAAACTCACGGGCCATGGCTACCACATCGTTGTAGGCTCCAGCCGAGAGGCTGCCGGCGCAGAACGTAAGGCCATTGTGTGGATTGGGCACTGCGTCGAGGAACCAACGGATGTCCTCAGCCGTGCGGACGATGCGCGGCAAGCCCAGGATCTCGATAGGAGGGTCGTCGGGATGTACGCACATATTGATGCCGCATTCCTCACAGACCGGCATGATGGCTTCGAGGAAGTACTTCATATTGGCGCGCAGCTGTTCCTTGCCGATGCCTTTGTATTTGTCGAGCAGCTGATGGAACAGCTCCAGGGGATGCTCGTCGCCCTCCTTGAAGTTACCGCTGACGAAGCCTTGCGTCTTGATGACGATGTTCTCCACCAGCTGATGATCTTTCTCCGGTGTCATCGTGCGGGCCAGCTCGTCGGCTTCGGCCAGTACGTTGCGTCCTTCGCCCACACCGTCGGGGAAACGGAATGCTGCCCACTCCTCCCGCGCGCCTACGCGTTTTAATATATAGGTGTCGAAGTAGGCAAACTCCGAGTAGGAGAAGTAGAGGTTAAAGGTGCCGTCTTCATTAGGATGCATCAGGTCGGTACGTGCCCAGTCCAGCACGGGCATGAAGTTGTAGCACACCGTATGGATACCTTCTGCTGCCAGGTTGCGCAGACTCTGTTTGTAGGTTTCTATCTGCTCGTCGCGGTCAGGCCCGCCATATTTTATGGTCTCTGTGACGGGAAGGCTCTCCACGACACTCCATCGCAGTCCTCTGGCCTCGATGAACTCCCGCAGGTCACGAATCTGTTCCCGCGTCCATACTTGTCCGAGCGGCACATCGTGCAGGGCGGTTACGATTCCCTCCACGCCGATTTGCCTTAACATTTCTAATGTAATCTTGTCCTTTTTGCCGAACCAGCGCCATGTTTTTTCCATATATTTTAGGGCTTTTTAGATGATTTCTTTGTGCAAAAGTACTACTTTTCGGTGAAAAACCGTCTTTCTATGCCTCAAAATATGCAAAAGCGACATCCAGAATCGACAAAAAGAGGGAGAAAAACGGGAAAATGGAAGAAAAAAGGTCATGAATTACGTTTTTTTTGCAAAAAACCTTGTTCGTACCGCCAAAAGCCGTAACTTTGTCCCCGCTAAGGGTGAAATATGCCCTATGCACACCTATTTAGAAACTTTAATTAACCCTATTTATTAACTTAATTCATCAAACTATGAAGAAAAAACTACTATTTCTCTTCTCGATGATGGCTCTCCTGTTCGCTCCGTTTACTTTGAGCGCTCAAACAGATGATGAGTACAATGCTGCTCTCGCAGCCATCACAGATGGAGGTACGTATCGCATCTTCACTGAGGTTGAATCAACCAAGTATTACCTGAACGCTTCAGGTCGTCTGGTGGATAACGCCAAGAAAGCTGCTACCTTCACTTTTAATAAGGTGGCAGGCGAAGATTCTGAACGTGAGTTTGGTTTCTATGTGGATGGCGGTGGCACCCGCTTCAGCAATCCTCCTGGAACCAGTGAATCAAACCTGAAGTGCGGTTACATCAGCAATTCTACTGGTGAGCGTAACACTTGGGAGGCTCAGGTTCTCTTCCTGAAGGACGGCAAGTATGCCGTACGTGCCACCAATGTTAAGGGTGGTGCAACCAGCGGTTGGAGCTGGGTCGCCAGTTCTTACTGGACAGTTGAAAAACCCGCAGATGCTTATGTAGCTCAGTACGATTGGGAACCCGCCTACATTTGGCAGATCGAGGCAAATGTTGACAATCGTCCTGCTGCTTGGAACAAGACTCTGACATGGGGCGAGACCCTTTATGCTATTGTCGGAGGTGGTGTTCTGACCAAGGGCGAGGAGTACACCTCTAACGCCAAGGAGTCTTCCGAAGGCTCGTATGATGCATTGTGTGACGGAGTTTATTCCACTTATTTCCATTCTACATGGAGTGGAGCTGCAAATGAGGATCACTATCTACAGGTTGAATTACCTGCAGCAATGGATGAGTTCTTCGTTTACTTCAAGAAGCGTCACAACAACAACAACAACCGTCCGACAAACATCGTAATCAGTGGTAGTAACGACGGTTCATCATTTACAGCTATCACAGCTATCACAGAGGGAATGCCCACTGGCGCAACACCCATTGACTATCTGTCTGATAAGATTACTGCAACTGAAGCTTATAAATATCTCCGCTTCACGATTGTCGATACAAATAACCATGCAGTCGATAAATCTACGGATGGTGGCCATAAGTTCTTCACTTTCTCTGAGTTCAACATCCTTCCTGTCAACAGCCTGTTGGCTGAAGCTGCTCCTCTGATGTATGGTGACTATACAGATTTGGATGATGAGGACGTTGCTAAGATTGATGCTTTCGATGCTAAACTCACGGAGTTGGCTCAATATGCTGCAGCTCTTGAAAAGATTGAAGATGGTGGCAACTATTGCATCTCCACAGAGGTTGGTGGTGTCAAGTATTTCCTCAAGGCCGATGGTACCCTCACGACGGAACAGGCTTCTGCTGGTGCCTTTGTATTTACTAAGGTTGCTGGTGAGGAATTCCCCTATGGCTTCAAGGTTGATGCTGGCAAGCGCTTTACCAATGCTCCTGGATATGACGATGCATCTCTGAAGACAGGAAATATCGTCACCACAACTGATAGCCGTAACACCTGGGAAGCTCAGGTATTCTTTATGAACGAAGAAGGCTTGTTCGCAGTTCGCTCTACCAATGCGGGTTACGCTGATAGCGGTTGGGGCTTGATCGGTAGTGCTTACTGGGCTGTCAACGATGGTCCTGTTGCAGAATATGGTAAAGAAAAGAGCTTCGTTTGGACACTTGAGGATAACAGCCTCATAGACGTTACTTACAACCTCGTTGTCAACGGTGAAATCGCTGCAACCGAGTCTATTAAGGCTCCTGTTGGCTTTGTTCCCACAGCTCCCGCAAGCTTCAACGAAGCTATTGCCAGCCAGACTCGTGGTCTTTATTCCTTGCAGCCCGACGTGGAGGCTATCACAGCTGAGACCTCTGTTGTGAACTTCTCTCCCGTTTGGAGCATTTTCGAATTCTCTGAGAGCTTCGCCAAGGCTAAGTGGTACAACATGACTATTCGTGGCGACTACTGGGTGGCTATGGATGAGACCGAGCCTTACTATCCGAAAGCTGACAAGGATCTCAAGAACCTGAACAGCTATTGGGCATTCAAGGCTGTCGAGGGCGAACCCTTCCAGATTGTCATCATGAATGCAGCAGCTGGCCCAGATAAGAGTCTGTCTGTTGATGGTGACAATGTTGTTCTTCGCGATGGCGAATGCAAGTGGGATATCTATGGCAACAGCGATGGTTTCGTCATGCGTCCTGTGGAAGGTGGCGAGAACGACTGGGTGAACCAGAATGGTGGTTCCAGTGGTCCTCTGCAGTTCTGGAAGAGCACAGGCGGCCGGACCGACAATGGTTCTACTTTCCGTATTAAGGAAGCTGCAGCTCTCTATGCAATCACACTCGCAGAAACTGTTAACGGTACTGCCGCTGCCGACATGGCTAAGGCTCCTGCTGGTGCAACAGTTAAGCTGACTCTCACTCCTGATGAGGGCAAGGTTGTCGATGAGGTTATTGTTAAGGCTGGTGAAGAGTCTGTCGAGTATGACGCCAAGAAGTTCACCTTCGTGATGCCTGCTTCTGATGTCACCGTCACCGTAACTTTCACAGATGCTCCTGATATCTACATCGAAACCGACCTCACCGCTCAGTTCCCAGTTGATTGGCAGGGCTGGACAGGTGCTACCGCTTTTGTAGGTTGGGCTGCTCCTGAGGTTACAACCAACGACGGTCGTCAGACTCCTGCTTGTGAAAAGTATGAAAGTACTTGCGAGCCCACGGGCAATGTGTTCACTCGCACTCTGACAGGTCTGGCCAATGGAATCTACAACATCGAACTGTACGGTGCTGCAGCTTACACTTCTGGCCGTGGCTTCGAATCCGAACTGGTAGAGGGTGACGAGACCGCTGTATATCTCTTTGCCGAGACTCCTGCTGGCAAGGTTCAGCAGTTCATTCCCGCACACATAGCTACTGAATTCAACAGCACTGGCATTGCCACTGCAATGCTCGAAAATGTAGAGGTTACTGATGGTACGATTACCATCGGTATGGCAAAAGAGAAGGGCCTGACCAACTGGCATGTTGTACAGATTAAGGGTGTGACTGCTAAGGTTAAGGCTGCTGAAGTGCTGGCTACTACTGTTGCTCGTGCTAAGGCTGTTGATACTTCAGTCCTTTCCGATGCTCTCGCAGGTAAGTTAGCACAGGCTGTAGAGGACAACAATGGCGTTTATTACACTGCCGAAGCTTACATAGCAGCTATCAATGCTATTGAGGCTGTCATCGCTGAGGCTGACATTTACGTTGTTGCCGCTCCGAAACTCGAGCAGATGAAGAAGTTCATTGACGCTACCAACTTCTACACTGTCGAGGCTAAGGCTACCTATTATGATACTCCGAAGCAAAAGCTGGATGAGGGTAAAATGACCATGGGCGAAGCTAATGCCCTGCAAGATCCTTATGTTATTACAAATTGGCGTGTAGATGTCGCTGTTGATGACCTGCTTTGCAGTGTATGGGATGTAGAACCCGCAGATTGGGATAACCTCCACGTGAATACATGGAGCAACGAAGGCGTGAACGATGGCACTAAGTTCGAGGTTCCGTTCTTCGAGTACTGGACTGGTGATGCCAACTCTCTGGGCGAGAAGACCCTGACCGCTACCATTGCTGGACTTGAGGCTGAGGCTGGTAAGACCGCATTGGTTAACATTTGGGTACGTGTACGTGCTAAGAATGGTGTTGACGCAGCTGAGGCTACAGGTATCACCCTGCAGGTTAACGATGGTGAAGCTGTCGATGTAACCGAAGGTGCTACCGTTGGTCAGTTCAACCTGGCTAAGTACGCTGCTGTTGGTGTCGTCGGTGAGGATGGTAAGCTCGTTGTGAAGTTCAACGTTGCTGCTGAAAACAATATCAGCTGGCTTTCCTTCCAAGAGGCTCAGTATCAAGTACTCGACGATGCAAGCATGGTTGAATACGCTACTGCTCTCTACAACATCAAGGATGGTGCTAACTACAGCATCACTACTAAGGTTGGTGAAGATACTTACTATCTGACCCCCGATGGTAAGCTGACCGCCGATGCCGACGCTGCTGGTATCTTCGGATTCAAGAAGGTTGCAGGTGTACAGTATGAGTATGGCTTCCTGCTGACTTCTCAGAACGACACCCGCTTCAGCAATCCTGCTAATACTGAGGAAGCCGCTCTGACGAAGGGCGCCCTGAATACTTCCACCAACAACCGTACTGATTGGGAAGCTCAGGTATTCTTCTATAAGGATGGTAAATTCGCCGTACGTGCTACGAATGCTGGCTACAATGGTGAAACCAGCGGATGGGCTTGGATCGGCAACACCTACTGGGCTGTTCACGAAGGTCCTCTCGCTGAGTACAGCTGGGAGAAGAGCTACGATTGGGAACTCGTTGAAGTGAACACCGTTAAGGTTACCTACGCATTGTATGATGCAGGTAGCGAAGAACCCGTTAAGAACGTTGTTGTTACTCAGAAGATGAACAGTGAAGTAGTGATTCCTACTTCTTATACTTCTGTTGCATACTACGATTATGTTGCTGAAGGCACTATCGGTACGGAAGACTGCACCATCAAGGTGACCCGTACCTACAAGGCTGGCTTGATCTTCAGTCTCGATGATCTGAGCAATACGAAGGCTTACACCATCGCTTGCGATCGTGGTGCCCTGCTGACAAAGGACGGCTACATGGCTTCTACTGCTCACTCATCACTCACCTCTGCTGCTGCCTCCAACTTCGCCATCATCAACTATCAGGAGAACTACTACCTCTACAGCGTGGTTGACGGCAAGTTCGTAACCAACAGTGGTGCTCTGGCTGATGTTCCCGCGAACGGTCTTGACGATGCCATCAAGATTGATCCGAAGACCGCTCCTTACTTCATGTACTACTTCACCATTGATGGAACTGATTGTGGTCTGAATACCAATGGTAACGATCCTTATGGATATGTTATCAATACTTGGATGACAGCTGATCCCGGTAACCTGTACTACATGATTGAGGCCGCTGACTTCGATCCTACTGCAGCTCTGACTCTCCTGGAGAAGGGTGCATACCTCGTTCCTCTGAGAGAAGCTCTGGCTAACAACGAGCCTAATCCCGTACTTGCTGGTGAAGGTCTGTTCCAGAAGCCTCAGGCTGCTTATGACGCCTACAAGCAGATCTACGATGCACAGAAGGCCGTGGCTGAAAACGAGGCTTCCACTATTGCAGAACTCATAGATGCTAAGGCTGCTCTTGATGATGCAATTGCAGACTACGCTGCTGTTGAGGTCAACAAGCCCGCAGCTGGTCAGCTCTATATGTTCCAGCACAAGTCCAGTGGTGGCTATATGGGCTTCAATGATGCAGGTAATCTGTTCGTCCTCGACGATCCCGATGCCTTCACATGGAGTGAAGTTGAAGGTGGCTACAACCTCAACAATGGAGCTTTCTTCATTGCCGTAGACGGTAGCACACTGCTCGGTAACGCTGAAGCAGGTGTTCTGATCACTGCTACTCCTGTTGCTACTTCTGAGGATGGCCAGATCTACTACAACATCATCACCACCACCACCGATGGTAAGGTTAGAGCTATCACCGGTTCCACCGCAAACAAGAAGGCAACCTTGATCACCACTCCCACCGAGAAGTCTCAGTGGACGATCGTTCCTTACGAGGTGAAGACCACTCTCGATCTCGCCGTTAACGTCGATCGTTATCCTGGCATGGGTTACACCGTAACCGAAGCAAGTGTAGACTTCACTGAAGCTAAGAAGTTCCTCGGTGTTGAAGAGCTGACAACCAGCATGCTCAGCATCATCAATCCTGATGAGACTGAAATCACCGACTATGCAACGTATGACGGTTGGTTCAATGCAGAAGGCGTTGCTACCACTTGGGGCGAGACCACTGCTATCAATGTGAAGTTCTTCCAGGCTATTCCTGATGGTAAGTTCACCATCTGCGACATGAATGGTGCTGACGAGATTGGTAAGGCTTACACTGTTAAGTGGGCTCTGACCGCTAACGAGAAGAAGGCCATCTTCACCATCACAGTCACCTTCGTTGAGAAGCCCGCTCCTGTTATCACCAACATCTCTGAAGTGACGATTGCTGAAACCAAGAATGTTGAAGTGAAGTCTGAACTTGGTAAGTGCTATGAAGGCATGACCGCAGATGTGGATGTTGCTGCTATCCTGACCAAGCTTGGCGCAGCTTCCCTCGACGACCTCCTCGGCATCTATGCTGTAGCTTCCAATGGCGCACTTGATGACAACTACAAGCTCGGTACCACCGACGGTTGGCGTAATGCTGACGGCGATTGGCAGGGCTGGGGCGCTGATGCATACTTCTATGTCAAGGCTAACTTCGCTCTTGAGTCCGCACAGCTCTATGAGATTGGCGGTATGGATGGTAAGAACACCGCTGAGGAATGGCAGAATCCTGCTTCCTACACGGCTACTTACGTATTCGTCAACAAGGATCTCCAGGCAGTTGTGCTGAAGGTTACCTTGAAGTATGAGGTACCTGTTGGCATCCGTGATATGCAGCTCGACGGTAAGGCTGAAATCTACGACCTCAACGGTCGCAAGGTCAGCAAGATCCAGCGTGGCGGTATCTACATCGTCAACGGCAAGCGCGTTGCTGTGAAGTAAATTAGTTCCCTATGCTGCAACAACGTTGCAGTTGAGATAAGAGCGGGGCGGCCATTGCGGTCGCCCCGCTTTCGATTGTCCTCCATGGCTCATATTCTTAAATATTCATGCTTTTCCCACGCCAAAAGGCAGAAACTTCGCACAAAATTTGCACAATCACGAAGAAAGCAGTACTTTTGCCGACACAATAACTAACAACGACCCTATGATTATGAAACGTCTTTACCTTTTTATGATTGCTTTCCTCGGAGTCGTAGGAAGCATAACCGTGAGCGCTCAGAACATCCCAACTGGGCTGATTCGGCTGAAGAGCGACCGTACGTCGTGGTATCTCTCTACGGCCAGCGCAGGCAATGCAACAACTACCACTAAGAACGTGAGCAAGCTGGATCAAGTGTGGATTCTGCAAACTAACGGCAGCGGATACTCCTTGCGCAGCGCCAATACAGGTGAATACCTGCAGGCCACGATGACAGAAACAGGAAGTGGAAAGGCTACCCTTTACATCCGCAAGAGCCCTAACGCCACCAGCTCGAAAGAGCTTTATAACGTCTCGGCGAAGAGCGACTGTAGTGGTGACTTCCTGAATACAAACACCAGCCATAACCTCTTTAAATATTCCTTTGATGCCGGTTGCGACTGGTACTTTGAAGTCGTGGAGAACTTCACGGTGGATGAGATTCGCGAACGCATCCTTGGGATGAGCCCTTATGCCAAGGAACTGGAGGATAGTGCCTACTATCGCCTCGTCAGCTACTATGACCTCGTAGCCACTGGCGGCAGCGATATCTCAACCAAGAATCCTGATCCCACCAACTTCTATCAGTATTGGCAACTGAAGAAGAGCGGTACGGGTTGGACCATACAGGATGTGGTTTCCCAGAAGTACATCCAGCACCAGACGACCACCAGTGCCATCTACCGTGAAGGCACAACGAAAGTCATCTTCAACATCAAGCCCGTTAATGATGACTGGGACTACCGATGGACGATCGCCTATGGTTCAGAGAGCGCAGGCTTGCACGATGCCAGTTCGCAAGGTCATAATGTGGTACTCTGGAGCACCAACGCCGCCGCCAGTGAATGGCACTTCGAGAAGGTGGAGCTGTCTGAACAGGATATTGAGAATGCCCGTGCCGGACAGGGTGCCTATGATGAACTTGTCAAGAACAAGAGCAAGCTGCAGAAGAACCTCGACAGCCTCTTCGTGGATAAGTCATGCCTGACCCTGAGAGACGAGATCCAGGCCCTCAGTGATGATGAGCTGGCTGCTAATGCAAACTTTGCAGCCCTCACCGACGATATGAAGGCAATGGTGCTGAAGGTGAAGAACAACACATGGCAACAATATACCTCCTCCACGGGTTACACCGCCGGCTATGAGAAGTTCTTCCGTGCTGCTGACTATAGGATATATAGCAACTACAACGAGATGTATAAGGTCTTCACGGTGTCAAATCCCTTTGGACGTTTGTCTGGCCCTACGGGTATTGTGGCAAACCCCGGTGATATCCTTTATGTATATGTAGGCACGGCACCCAAGACGGGAACTACGTTGCAGCTTGAAGCCGTGAGCACTGATGGTTGGTCCGGTAGTCATCCTACTGGTGAATTGACAACGCTGAAGGCAGGTCTGAACCTCTTCCGCTTCACCGAGCAGAAGATGATTTATATCCTCCATCAGCTCACCGACACAAATAAATACCTGAAGGATTATCCTGATATCACGGTGCACATCGAGGGTGGACAGCTCAACGGCTATTGGGATGCCACACGCGGCATGACCAATGAAGACTGGAAACTCTTGCAGGAAAAGCTGCTCAAGGCAGGTCGTTACATCAATTTAAAGACCGAACGACTCGTACACCAAGTCGAAGCTGAATATGTACTTCTGGAAAAAGATAATATGGAAGGCCTCATGCATATGTGGAACACCATTTGTGCAAACGAGCAGCGTTACATGGGCGTTGAGGACTTTGAGGGCCGCTACAATAATATCTGGAACGTGTTTGCTGTAGCTAATTCATCCAGTTATGCTGCATATTCCACGACTTACGGAACATATTATGCAGAGAATGCCATGAAGGGTGCTATGAAATATAGTGAATGGATAAAGGGTGGCAACTTCTGGGTCTCGAGCCATGAAATCGGCCACAACCATCAGGCCAGCATTAATGTCATTGGTACCACGGAGAGTTCCAACAATGTGTTCTCGAACATCAACGTCTTCGAGTCCGGCATCCATAACTCGCGCGCCATGTATCCCCACCAGAACTTTGAATACATGGCGAATGGAACACATTGGCTGGAGCGTAGCATATGGATGACAACGGACATGTTCCTACAGCTCTACCTCTACTTCCATGTCCAGGGTCACGACCCAGACTTCTATCCCAACCTGTTCCGAGCTATGCGTAAGGATCCTATTAACAAGAGCAGTGGCAGTGGCGCAAATGACTATTTGAAACTTGCCCGTAAGATTTGTGATGTAGCACAGGCTGACCTTAGTGAGTTCTTCGAGGCATACGGTATGTTTATTCCTTGTGAAAACCTGCATGTGGGTGACTATGCTGACTACTATGTTACCACCACGCAGTCTCAGATTAACTCCGCCAAGAAACAGATGCAGAAGTATGAGAAGAAACTCGGCAACATTATGTTTATCGATGACCGTGTCATCAAGAAGAAAGCCGACCCAGATAATATCTTCGGATGTGTTCCAGAGTCTGATGGCTACAAGCGGCAAACAGAGGAATGGGCGTATCTTATGACTTCTTCCACATCCTCATACGTTGGCGGTGACTATGAATCCTTCTCCGATGATGCAGCGCCTGTCACGGATGACTGGTACAAGCTGTCCAATAATGGCAAGACCATCACCTTCCAGGGAACGAAGAACTATGCCGGCCACAAATTCTACGATGCTGACGGTAATCTCATCTGGGCGACCAACACGGTGAAGGCAACCCTGCCTAAGTGCGTGTTAGACCTGGGTATCGAGAATGTCACCATTATGACGGCCAACTACGATATGAGCGACACACCTTGTACTGCAGTTGATCCTGCCGTTGCCGTGCGTGATGTGAAGAGAGGCGATGTGCCTGAGAGTATGAAGGTCTTCGACCTTACGGGCCGCCGCATCAGCACGATTGCACAACCTGGTTTGTATATTGTGAATGGAAAGAAAGCATTCATTAAGTGAAAGATAAATAAATGAAAGGTGAAAGAATGAACAGTGACAAAAATAAATCACCAAAGTCCGCTAAGGGACAGGTGGCAGACAACTTTCATAAAAAACGAACTGCAGAGAGTTCCCCAAAGGGAGTAACTGCCGTCCAAAGGAACTCTTATTTTTCACTTTCCATTCTTTCACTTTTCATGTTCTTCCTCCTCTCCTGGCTGTGGGCCGGGTGGTGGATGGGTGACACGTTCCGCATCGCCTATGAGCGTTCGTTCTTTGCCGCTGATGCCACCCTGATGCATTGGCTGTGGCAGCAGTCTTTCGGCTCTCTCTGGATCCTTGGCCGCGCATTACTGACGCTTTATCACTGGCCTGTTGTTGGCGGATTGCTGGTGGCCATCTTATTGACAGCGGGTTCCTTCCTGTTTGGCTACTGTCTACGTCTGCCGCAGCGTTGGAGGTGGATTCAGTATCTTCCTGCTGGAGCTTGGATGATTTGGGTCGCCTGGTCTGGATTAGACCTCTTTTTCATGCATGAGCCTGGACGCATCCTTGGGATTCCTCTGTTGGCGGTATTGGTTTGCCTGGTGGATGCGGTGATTATTTGGAGCTTCAAGAGGAGAAGAAGACCCACCTCCGCTCCCTCCATCACGGGAGGAGCCGGGGAGAGGTCGCGGGTGAGCCTGTTGTTCGGCCTCTTGGTAATAGTTCTTATATTCCTTCTCCCCTGTTTACTTCTCAATCATCGTCACCCCTATTTCCGTCCTTTGATGCGGATGCAGGTGCAGCTGCTGCATGATGACTATGCTGGAATGTCAGCCACAGCCCACGAACATGCTTCGTTGAGTTACCGTCCTCTTGCTGCCTACTATGCTGTCGCCCTCACGCGTCAGGGGACAATTGCAGAGCAACTATTCGACGTCCGTCTGGAGTATGATAGCATCTGTGTTCATGACTACGACGGTGACCCGGATTTAGGTGGTAACTACTATCTTATCGACTGCGACTACCACTCGGGCCTTATCCGCCCTGCCATGCACCGTGCTGTGGAGGAACTGACGATGGACGGTCCTTCGCTGTTCACGCTGAAGTATCTGGCGAAGATGTCGCTGATTGAAAACGATTGGGCGTTGGCACGCAAGTATTTCCACATCCTGCACCAGGCGCCTTTTGAGGATGAGTTCCTTGCCAAGTACGAGCCGATGTTAGAACGTCCCGACCTCGTGCAGGCTGACCCGGAGTTCGCTGGTGTTCTGAAGGCAGCTCCCATCCAAGATTCTTTCGAGAGTTATTACGAGAAACCTTGTTTCCTCGGTTATCATGCAGTGACTTCCGCCGGCCGTACAAAAGAAGCTCTCACGCTGAGCGTGATGGCCAATCTCTACAGCAAAAGAATGCCCGATTTCCTGATGCGTTGCCAGCCGTTTGTAGGCACAACACCTCCACGTTCTATTGCTGAAGGACTCGTCACACAGACTCAGAAACATCCCGAAATCTTGCAGGCCTTCCCGCAATTGCAGATGGATGCACAGCGTTTCCGCGGTTTCATTCAGGTGGCACAAAGCTATATGCAAGACCGTCCGCGTGGGGCCGAGGAGCTCTTCAACCAGTTCTGTGGTTACTATCCCTACTACTATTTCTTCGGCAACCTCCGTGCTACCCGAAAGAGTGGGGATACGGAGAAAGAACACTCGAAAGCGGGAGTGAATTGAGAATTGAAAATTGAAATATTGAGAAATTGAAAGGTTGTAAAGCTGAAACTATGCGCAGCAATTATACACGATACATTATTCATTATACATTCGCCATCGCAACGATGATGGCGTTATTAGCCTGCAGTTCCCGTCCTTCCGCAATTCCAGCGACTTTTGCGGAGCTGACGGACAGTGCAGTAATCTATCCCGATTATCGAGATGTGACCATTCCACCGAATATTGCGCCGCTGAACTTCATGGTCACGGATGCTTCGGCCAGCGAGTTCGTTGCTGAGGTGGGAGACATCGTCTGTGGTGCGAATGAGGACGGCAAGTTCGATATTGATACCATCGCGTGGCGCCGGCTGCTCGCCGACAGCAAAGGGAAGGAAATCAAGGTAAGCCTTTATGCCCACCGCGGTGACGGATGGGTGCGGCAGCCCGCCTTCTCGTTCCAAGTGGCCGAAGAGGATATTGATGGATACCTCTCCTACCGCCTTATCGAGCCTGGCTATGAGCTCTATCGACAGATAGGCCTTTACCAGCGTAACCTGACGAACTTCACTCAGACAACCATCTACGAGAACAACCGCACTTTTGATGGCGACAAGAACCATTGCGTCAACTGTCATAACTACCAGAACTACGACACGGAGCGAATGTTGTTCCATGTGCGCGCTGCCCATGGGGGTACGGTTGTCACTCATGGTAGCGAAGCTCATAAGATTGCCATCAAGCATGACAGCATCCTCGCTGCTGGCGTTTATCCAAGTTGGCATCCCACCCTGCCTCTGGTGGCCTTCTCCACCAACAAGACCGGACAGGTCTTCCATCTCCTGCACCCGGAGAAGATTGAAGTCCTTGATACGGAATCCGACCTTATCCTTTACGATGCCGACCGCAATGAGGTGAAGAATGTCATCCGCACCACAGATTTTCTGGAGACCTTCCCCTGTTGGACTCCCGATGGGCGACGCCTGTACTATTGTTCAGCACGTGTGCCTCAATACGACGCACCCTCTTTGGACGTTGGTCTCACGGCTCGCTACGACAGCCTGCTCTATGATATCTATTCCATGTCTTTTGACCCTGAGACGCGCACCTTTGGCGAACCGCGACTCGAGGTGGATGCCAGCTCTAAGGGAATGAGCTGCAGTGTGCCTCGTATCAGTCCCGACGGACGCTATCTCCTTTATACTCTCGGGCAATACGGACAGTTCCACATCTGGCACAAGACGGCTGATTTGTGGGTGAAGCCCCTCTCTGACTCCCCCCGTGGGGAGGAGGACTCCATCTCCTCTCAAGTAGCTGTAAACGGGAACGCATCCCTCCTCCCCACGGGGGGAGCAGGAGAGGGGCTTTATCCTCTCACAGCAGCAAATTCCTCAGATGCCGACAGCTATCACACTTGGTCCTCTAATGGCCGATGGATCGTCTTCAGCTCCCGACGCGATGATGGCAATTTCACCCGTCCTTATATTGCTTACTTCGACTCTACAGGTCAGGCTCATCGGCCCTTCTTGCTGCCGCAGCGCGATCCTGAGTACAATATCCTGCTACTCAAGAGCTACAATGTGCCGGAGCTCACCCGTTCTGCCGTCCGCGTATCAATAGAAGAGATGAACCATGTCGTTCGGCACACCGAGGCTGAACAGGCTACTTTCTTAGATGAATAGTGAACGAGCGGGAAGTGAATAATAAATCAATGAAAGTGCAAGAATGAAGAGTAAAAAATATAAATCACCAAAGTCCGCTACGGGACAGGTCGCAGATAATACTTCTACAAAACAAACTGCAGATAACTCCCCCCACGGAGTCGCTGCCTTCATAGGTAAATCTTATTCTTCACTTTTCATCCTTTCATTTTTCATTCTCTCCTGGCTGTGGGCCTCATGGTGGATGGGCGATGTGTTTCGTATCGCCTACGAACGTTCGTTCATTGCTGCCGACAGCACACTGATGTTCTGGCTATGGCAAAAGTCCTTCGGATGGCTGTGGATCATAGGGCGCGCCTTGCTCATCATGTATCGTTGGAAGATAGTGGGCGGATTGCTGGTGGCTGTTCTTCTGACGCTTGGCTCCTGGCTCTTGGGCTATTGTCTGCGACTGCCGCAGCGGTGGCGAATCGTACAATTCCTGCCGGCTTCCCTTTGGATGATATGGACAGCAAAGGAGGGCCTGAACCTTTTCTATATGCATGAGCCCGGACGCATCCTTGTATTCCCCTTCCTCCTCTTGGTGGTTTGTGCAATTTGGGCCGGAATCATTTGGGGTTTGAAGAGAAGAAAACCAAGATTCCCCGATTTGACGAGTGATACAACGTCTCCTCATACTCCTCTTTCTCCTCGTAAGATGAGAACCCTCCTCCAGGCTTCGGCTTATGTGGCTGTTCTTTTGGCCTTCTTCGCCGTTCCCATGGTTTATCTCAATCATCGCAACCCTTATTTGCGACCTTTGACCAAGATGCAGGTGCAGTTGCTGCACGAGGACTACGAAGGAATCTCTCGTACGGCCCACGAAAACGCAGACCTGAGTTACCGACAAATGGCAGGCTATTACGCCCTTGCCCTTGCCCGTTTGGGACGTCTGGGTGACCAACTCTTCGATATCAAGCTGGATTTCGATACCCTCCAAACCTATGGCTACCACAACCAACCCACCAGCAGTCTGAACTACCATGTCATTGACTGTGACTATCATGCTGGTCTTATACGTGCCGCTCGCCATTATGCTGTGGAGGCCCTGACGATGGATGGCCCTTCGTTGTTCTCCATAAAGTACTTAATAAAGATTTCTCTTATCGAGGGGGATTGGGTGCTCGCTCGCAAGTATCTACACATCCTTCATAAGGTTCCTTTCGAGAGCGATTTCATCAATAGATATGAACCTATGGTCGGGCGGGCGGACCTCGTCCAGGCAGATCCTGAGTTCTCTGCCATCATGGCAAGCCTCCCTCCCTATCATACCTTTGAACAGATGGACCCGAAACCCGGTTTCATCGGCTTTTATGCAGGCTTGAGATACTTCGACAACCCTGATGCTTTGATATGGAGTGCTATGGCCTGCCTCTACAGCAAACGTATAGATTCCTTCCTGATGCGTTGTAAGAGACTGAAAGGCACTTCGCTCCCACGTTCCATTGCCGAGGGACTCATTGTTGCTGCCGCAAAGGAGCCGGCAATTCTACAGGAATTCCCACAGCTGCAGATGGGAGCGGAACGCTACTACCTCTTCCTACAAGCGGCACAGCCATATATGTATGATCGAGAACGGGGTAGTGAGGCCCTCTTCGAACAATACAGGGGCTACTATCCTTACTACTATTTCTTCGGAAACATCCGCTCCTCACAGAAGCCCGGCGAAGAGGACGAAGGACATCACAAAGCGGGAGTGAATTGAAAATTGAGAATTGAAAGTTCCCATGAGCCCTATAAGCCCCATGAGTCCCAATTAATGTTGAAAGATAGAAAATTGAAACTATGCGCAGCAATTATACACGATACATCATTTATTATATATTATGCTTCGCCTTTGCGATAGCATTAACCGCCTGCAGTTCCCGTCCTTCCGCAATTCCTGAGACCTTTGCGGAGCTGACGGACAGTGCAGTAATCTATCCGGATTATCGAGATGTGATCATTCCACCGAATATTGCGCCGCTGAACTTCATGGTGATTGATTCCGCTGCCAGCGAGTTCGTTGCTGAGGTGGGAGACATCGTCTGTGGTGCGACCGAGGACGGCAAGTTTGACATCGATACCACGGCTTGGCGCCGGCTGCTCTCCGACAGCAAGGGAAAAGAAGTCCGAGTGAACGTCTATGCCCACCGCGGTGACGGATGGGTGCGGCAGCCCGCCTTCTCGTTCCAAGTGGCTGAAGAAGATATTGATCCCTATGTCACCTATCGTCTTATCGAACCAGGATATGAGGTCTATTTCCAGCTCGGAATCTATCAGCGGAACCTAACTAACTTCAATGTCACCACCCTCTATGAGAACGAGCGCACAGATCACTCCCAAAGTCACTGCATCAACTGCCATCAGTTCCAGAACTACGATACTCAGAGGATGTATCTCCACGTGCGAGAGAACAATAAGGGAACGGTGATTACCCATGGAACCGAGGCACATAAGATGTTAATAAGGAACGACAGTATCGTAGCCTCCGGTGCTTATGGCGGTTGGCATCCCACACTTCCCCTCATTGCCTTCAGCAGTAACAAGACGGCACAGGTGTTCCACTATCATTACAACGAAAAGATAGAGGTGTATGATGCAGAATCCGACATTATTCTCTACGACGCGGAGCGCAATGAGGTGCGGAACATCATCCGAACTCCAGATTATTTCGAGACCTTCCCGTATTGGTCGGCCGATGGCACACGCCTTTACTATTGCTCGGCACGTGTGCCCAAGTTCGAATCTAATGACTTTGAGGCTAGTCTTGTCCTGCGTTTCGACAGCCTGCACTACGATATCTACTCCATGCCTTTCGACACGGTAACCTATACCTTCGGCGAACCCTGCCTGGAGGTGAATGCCAGCGCACAGGGACTCAGCGCCAGCGTGCCTCGTCCCAGTCCCGACGGCCGCTATCTGCTCTTTGCCCTTGCGCGCTATGGTCAGTTCCACCTCTACCATAAGGAGTCGGATTTGTGGGTAAAGCCCCTCTCTTACTCCCCCCGTGGGGGAGAGGACTCCGTCTCCTCCCAAGTAGCTGTAAGCGGAAACACATCCCTTCCCCCCACGGCTGGAGCAGGCGAGGGGCCTTATCCCCTCACCGCCACCAACTCTCCTGAGGTCGAGAGCTACAGCTGTTGGTCTTCGAATGGACGGTGGATGGTCTTCAGTACCCGCCGCGACGATGGTGACTTCACCCGCACTTATATCGCCTACTTCGATGCTCAGGGGCAGGGCCATCGTGCTTTCATCCTTCCACAGCGCGACCCGGAATACAACCTGCTCCTTCTGAAGAGTTATAATGTACCCGAGCTCACTCGCACCGCTATCCCCATCACCCAGGAACAGATGAACCATGTCATCCGGCACACGGAATCGGAACTGGCCACTTATATCGATGAAGAGGCTCCTCAGAATGCGCAGTCAGGTGACAAAAAGTGACAAAAAGTAAGCAAAATTACAAATATTTGTCTGTTTTTGTATATTTTTCTTCTAAAATGTATGGTGGTATGCAGAATAATGTGTACTTTTGTCGCGCAATTCCGGAATAAGGAACTCTTCAGGCAAAGATAACAATAATCATAACCAACAAAAGCAAATAAGACTATGCGCGTAATTATTGAACCGAATTATGATCAGATGTCCCAGTGGGCAGCTGAGTACATCATCAACAAGATTAATGCTGCTCAGCCCACCGCTGAGAAGCCCTTCGTCCTCGGTCTGCCTACCGGCAGCAGCCCTATTGGCACCTACCAGGCCCTCGTCAAGGCCAACAAGGAAGGTCGCGTCAGCTTCAAGAACGTCCTCACTTTCAACATGGACGAATATGTGGGTCTGCCCGAGAGCCATCCCGAAAGCTACCACAGCTTCATGGCTACCAACTTCTTCGATCACATCGATATTCCCAAGGAGAACATCCATATCCTCAATGGCAACGCAAAGGACCTCGCAGCTGAGTGCGCACACTACGAGCAGATGATTGAGGAAGCAGGTGGCATCGACCTCTTCATGGGTGGTATCGGTCCCGACGGACACATCGCCTTCAACGAGCCGGGCAGCAGCCTCAACAGCCGCACCCGTCAGAAGACGTTGACAACAGACACCCGCGTGGCCAACAGCCGTTTCTTCGGCGGCAAGCCCGAGGACGTACCCGCCACAGCACTCACCGTTGGCGTAGGCACTGTTATGGCTGCCCGCGAAGTCCTCATCCTCTGCAACGGCCACAACAAGGCTCGTGCCCTTCAGGCTGCTATCGAAGGCCCCGTCACCCACTGGTGGACCATCAGCGCCCTGCAGCTCCATCCCCACGGCATCATCGTCTGCGACGAGGCAGCCACTGAGGAAATCAAGCATGGCACCTATAAGTACTTCAAGGACATCGAGAAGGATAACCTCTAAACCTTCTTCGAACGGACAATACTCGTCCTCGAACGAATAAAAAGTAAAATAATTGCACGCCCGGCCCAGTGCTGAGGTGTGCAATTTATGTTTTGCAGCAGAATATCAGAGAATTCTTTGCCAAGGATTTTGTCAATAGGTCAATACTTTATTTCTTTGCATCATCAAATGAAGCTAAAGCCTATGAAACGCATCCGTAGAATGCTCTTCATCAGTTTATTCGCATGTCTTGCCGTGTGTAGCATCTATGCACAAACGGATGTCCGTTCAGTGATGCACCTCACTTTGAAGGACGGTACCGCATACCACTTCCTGCTATCTGACCAGCGTCCAACATTCAAGAGTCACTACAGTCGGTTGGTTGTTACTTATCAGTACGCCGACGGTAGTGGATTGGCACCACAGCTGACCTTCGAGCGCGATGTCGTTCACTCGCTGACCTTCGGCGACTACGACCCCACCGCCGTTGCCTCGCGAAAGTCCGAGAGCACCATTCGTTTCAACCTCACCGCTCCTGGTGAAGTCCGCGTCAGCGGTTTGCAGCCGGGCGATTGCCTTGAAGCCTACGGCGCTGATGGCAAACAAGTTGCTGCTGCACGTCGTGCGGCTTCGGGCGAGCTTTCGCTGAATCTTAGCCGCCAGCCGCGAGGAGTTTATATTATCAGCGTCAATCGTCGTCAGACCTTTAAATTCTTGAAACCATGAAGCGCCAGATTCTATACCTCTTATTAACCGTGGTCTTGGTTACTGCCCAGCCTGTGCTGAATAGTGCAGGCACAGCTCGCGCCCAGCAATTCCTGGTGGTCGAGACTGCTGAGGGTCGCGAGGTGTTGCTGGCCGACGAAGTCGAAAGCATTACTGTCGAGCGCGATTCCGTCTTCTACGACCACCTGCTGCCTGCCGCGATTGCTGCCGACCCCGCTACACAAATCTTCGGACAGGCCCTGCAGCTTACGGGGTTGGCAGATTCCCTGACGACTTTTGTGGACGACACCTATCCTGAAATGACGGATAAGGAGAGGATAGGGTGGTTCTACTCATTCAATGTATCGAACTATATGGAGATCCCTATAGTACGTCGCCGCAGTTTCACAGCTTTCGTGGAACCTGACTCCATCTTTGCTTCTCACGGTATTCGTTCACTGACAGATCTCGAAGCTTATGCTCGCCGCATTTATGACGAAGCTTTTCCTGAGGACAAGGGAATCAGCGACCCTGCCGATCGCCGTCATCCCCTGAACCGCTTCGTGGCATATCACTTGTTGCCTTTCGGCAGTACCTACGATGAGTTGACGCCTAATCCCATCATGTTTTACCGCCGTTTGGCCGATGTGTCCGATTGGTACCAGACGTTGCTGCCTTGTGGCTCGCTGAAGTTTTCGCGTCCCCGAGGTGAGGAAGAGGGCATCTACCTCAATCGCAGAGGCATCGCCAGCGACCCTGACCCCTATGGTTTGAAAGTGCGAGGCGCACGTATCAATCCTTCCAAGAGTGGTGAATGGACGCAGACAGCGAGTAATGGTGCCTACTACTACATCGACGATTTGCTCGCCTACGATCTCACGACCCAGCGCGAGACGCTGAATGAACGTTGGCGCATTTCAGCCCTCTCGCTCTCGCCCGACTTTATGACACATGGAATTCGTGCATTGACGCCTCTTGATGGTACCTTAAACTTTGACTACGACCGAGTCTTTATCTCCAGTTACTTAGATAACTATATAGTGGCCGACTCCTCTTATGTTGGGGTCTTACTGCCGCGAAAGTATTATTGGAATTACGAAACTGATATCAGTTTTCAGGCCATAGAGCACCCTGAGCAAGGGCGTTGCGACCTGACGTTGGCGCTGCCCGCTCTGCCCGAGGGGGATTACGAATTGCGTTTCGGAACGACGATGTATGCTCGTTCACCGCGAGTGCGTTTCTCTTTGGATGGCGTCCTGCTGGCAGACAGCGTTGACTTTCAGAATATCAACGATAAGCAATTAGAGGAACGAATAGGCTGGAAGGATTATACCACCGATTCTGCCGAGGTCTATGTCCGTCGTGAGATGCGTAGTCGGGGATGGATGCGAGGGCCGAAAGAAAGAGCTTTATGCACCATTGGGGCTGGGGCGCAGTATGATGAACCTACATCCGCGAACTCGTGGCCAATGTCCTCCATAGCTCGAAATGCCCGAAGCGTTGTCGGAAGGTTCCATAGCGACGGTCGTCGAGCCAAGCAATTGCGCATAGAAAGCATTCCATATACTAACGAAGAAATGGAGCAAAGGGGAGTCGTGAATGGATCATACTTGGGAGGGAGTTATTATAGCGAGCCTATTAAGCTTGATTATATAGAGCTGTGCCCCGTCTGGATTGCTGACAATGAAGAGATTCCTGAAGACTAATCAAATGCTGTGAAACCTATGAAACGCTATATCCTCTTTATTATAACCCTGATGGCCTGCTCTTTTGTGCAGGCGCAGGATGCTTTCCTCATACACTTCAAGGATGGTACCACCCGACGAATTCCTCATGGTATCTATTCGGGTATCCTCCGCACTTGGGGAATAGAGACGGAAGAACTGGAGTTCGACGGGTTTATGCCCTTGGAAAATGATGACCCTTGGGCGGGTCCCATCGGAAATGTTGCTAAGAAAGAGGACGACTTCTTTACAGCCATGTGGAAAGACCACGATGGTCAATCTATCTATACAGTTCTCCTCTTGATACCTGCCACAGCACCTACTTCGTTGCCCTATAGTTTCTGTATGAGTACGTCTCCGGGCGTTGATTTGGTACACGCAGACACGGTGTTGACCCTTTATAAACCTAAGGGATATGAGGAACAGACGGATGTGATATGCTCTGTAGGGCTGGGCGAACGGCTTGTCAACGATTATGGCAATGGCGCAGGAATCCTCAATGGGCTGCATTACTCTTGGGGCAATATCAGTCCCAACAATTTTCGCATTCCCCTCATTCACGGTACGACTTATTACTATCGGTTGGTGGCCCATATTCCAACTCTTCGACAGGGTGGGCTACGAGATACGCTGACCGTCTATGGCCCCGAACTCTCATTCCGCATTCCTGATTTTGTGGGCGAGAGTGGTGTGGTGCCTGCTCGCATGGATGCCGACGGAATCCTTGTACCTACCTCAGATGCGTGGGCGGCTTTCAAGGCAAGATCCTTCGATGTAGGGCTGGTCGCACCTGCTGATTCGGCGCTTTGTGAATTATGGGTGGAATGGACGAAAACTGAGGGCGGTCGGCAGGCTACAGAGTCACTGTCGCGCACCAGCCATCATTACGACGACGCCTTGGTCTACTTCTGCGACACGGTTCCAGACGCCTTCCTCCCTTGGTTGCAACATCGGGAATTGGTGTTCACGCAGGAAGAAGACTTTATTGTAGCCCAAGGCGTGACGAACGAAGGGCCGAAGCCCATCGCCGCAAAAGAATATGTCGATGATTCTGCATCTACCTGGGGCAACCCCTCTGGACATTTCATCCGTTTCTCACCTATTAACATCGAATGGCAGAAAGCCACTACCAACGCTACTACCCTCATCAGTTTACGCCATATCATTCCAGATGTAGGTTATCGTATGACCGTCACCCTGGCTCCTGAGACAGATACCTTGAGCCACGCTCCCCTTCCTTATCGTATGCGTATTTGGCATACCACCAATTCATTACAGTTGGAGAGTGGCTTGATCTCAAGTTCTACTAGCATGAATGATATCTATAATGTGACGGACGGCCTATCCTCCACAGAACCGCACATCCTTACTTTCGAATTTGAACCTAATAAGCTGCTCAATCAGATACTGGTCGTGCAGACGAACAACACGGCCTCTGCTGTAGCGCGACAAAGGGCCATTAGCGAATTCCGTATTGCAGAAATCCGCCTGACGCCCATTGAATCCGCCGAGGGCGACTAATTAGTATTGCAAAGATGTAGGAAGGATAACCTCTGAACATATAGACGTTACCGGCAAGACGACCAGACGTGGGCGTCGAGACGTATATACATAAAGGTAATCGCGACCAGTCGTAGGAAAGCTAACGACTGGTCGCGATTCATTATATCACTGGCGGGAAAGGGCAATACCGCCCTTCGTATAAGTGAGTTCCACTGGTGGAACTCGCGAATTCCAGCAGTGGAACTGATGAATTCCACCGGTGGAACTCTGGAATTCCACTGGTGGAACTCGGCTAAGGGGATACTCGTCTGAGGCGTCAGACCTTGCGGAGTCGGATGACGCGGCTGCTGTACTGGCCGGAGAGGTTGGCATCAATGCCGGTTTCCATGAGGAAGCGGCCACTGAAGGTCTTGCCCTCGAAGTAGCGGCCACGCTCTGTGCGGCCGAATTCATTGAGCTGGTAGGTGGCATCGGGGTCGAGGCCGGCCATGTGCCAACGTGGGGTCTGCAAGCCTACATAGTGCTCGAACTTATAGCAGAAGAAGACGGCCTCGGACTTGTCCTCGGTGACAAACATCTCGCTGCAGAAACCATTGCCCTCATAGGGAGAGATGAGGCGGTACTGGTCGCCGAGCTGGATGACGGGACGGATCTCCTTGTAGAAGGCAACAGCCTGCTTGGCATATTCGCGCTCCTGGTCGTTGAGGTCGCTGGGCTTCATCTCCATTCCGAGACGACCGGTCATGGCGACATCGAAGCGGAACTTCAAGGGGATGACACGATGGGTCTGGTGGTTGGGAGAGGCACTGACGTGCTGGGCCATCGCCATGGTGGGGAAGAAGTGGCTGGTGCCCCACTGAATGAAGAGACGCTGCTGGGCGTCGGTGTTGTCGGAGCACCAGAACTCATCGAAGTAAGGCATGAAGCCCCAGTTGACACGTCCGCCACCGCTGGAGCACAGCTGGATGACGAGGTTGGGATGGGCGGCGCGGATGCGTTCGAGGGCGCTGCGCAGGCCGAGGTGGAAATCGACAAAGAGGTGGCTCTGCTTGTCGGCGGTGAGATAGCTGCTGCCGAAGTTGTTCATCGACATATTGCAGTCCCACTTGATGTAATAGAGGCGGGGATTCTCCTTGACGAGGTTGTCGACGATGCTGACCACAAAGTCCTGCACCTTAGGATTCGACATGTCGAGCACGAGTTGTGTGCCGCCGCGACCTTTAGACAACTCGCGGGTGGGGTGTGCTACGACCCAGTCGGGGTGTGCCTCAAAGAGTTCGCTCTTGCTGTTCGTCATCTCGGGTTCAATCCATATACCGAATTTCAGTCCGCGGTCCTCGGCAGCCTTGAGCAGGGCGGGTACGCCGTTGGGCAGCTTCTGGGTGTCGGTCATCCAGTCGCCGAGGCTCTGGGTATCGTCGGTGCGGCGGTATTTGCGGCCAAACCATCCGTCGTCAACGACGAAGAGCTCGCCGCCCAGTTCCTTGATGCCGTCCATCATCTGTTCGCAGACTTCTTGGTTGACGTTCATATATACGCCTTCCCACGAGTTGAGCAGGATGTCGCGCAGACCTTGTCCGTTGTGGAGCTTGCCGTTGCGTCCCCAGCGGTGGAAGGCACGGCTGACGCCACCCTTACCTTCGGTGCTGTAGGCCAGCGCCAGTTCTGGAGTGCGGAACGTCTCGCCGGGCTTCAGGGTGTAGGCGGTGTGGAGGTCATCAATGCCGGCAATGAGGGTGTGGCGGTAGTGTCCGCGGGTATCGATGCGAATCTTATAGTTGCCCGTCCAGCAGAGTGCCGCGCCGATGACGCGTCCACTGTTCTCCTGCGGCTTACCGTCGAGGCTGACCATCACCTCTGCGCGGTCGTTCATCCCATTGCGTACGCCGTCGTGGTTGACAATGGTCTTGAGTCCTTGAGCTAACGGTTCCTCGGTCATCTGAGCCTCCTGACCCCAGGCGCCGTGGAAGTGTGTGATCCAGGCTCCTTCCTGTCGGATGGTCATCAGGCCGCTGGCATACTGTTCCAACTTGATGGGCTTCTTCTCGCCGTTGCGGATGACGGTCCACGTCTCAATGACGTCGCTTTGCTCGTTGGCTTTGTAGTAAAGGTCAACGAAGAAGTCGTAGGCCTTGTCCTTCATAGAGATGATGGTGAGGTCACCCTCAGTGCGTGTGCCGGTGATGGCCAGTTCTGTGGTCATGTTGCCGTCGGCGTGGGTCACGCTGAGTGCGGTCTCGTCGAAGCTCTCGCGGCCAAAAGCGGGGTAGGCGTCATAGTTGATGCTCATTGCATCAATGACCTCGCGGCCCTGATCGGGCGTAATGCGCGAACCATAGTAATGAATACGAGGTGTGCCACCTTCGTTAGCAGTGAGCATGAGGGTGGTCTTCGGAGTGTTGACGAAAACGTCCTTGGCGGAAGCTGAATTTGTCGGGCACACCGACAAACACACTGCCAGAAGAGGGAGGAGGTGTTTCATTTTTCTCATTGTGTTAATGAATTGAATTATAGGTTATGGTTATTGATGGAATTATTCTGCTAAGACGGTGAATTCGGCTCCAGAAGCGAAGTCGAGGCCGTTCTGCGAGGAGAGGGCGGTGAAGCGGAGGTAACGGGCTCGGGTAGGGGTGGCGAAGGTGATGCGCTTGAGGCCAGAGCCGCGTTCGAACTCGCCTTCAGCAATGGGGTCGCCCCATGTCTTGCCGTCCTGCGAGAGCTGTACGCGATAACCCTTGATGTTGCCGTTGTTGCCGCCATCCTGACGGGGCAGGTAGGTGAAGCCCTTGATGGTCTTCATCTCCGAGCAGTCGAAGTCAACGCTGTGCGGGTACTTGGTGACCGTGACGCCGTAGGCGGTGTGCCAAATGGTTCCTGTATTGCCGTCGATGAGTCGTGCAGCTTCCTCGCCAGGTTCTTCGCTGCTGCAAGCCAAGACGCTGACGGGCACATACTCCACCTTCTCGAAGGTGCGGCTAATCTTCACTTCGGGGGCATCAGCGTGCCAGACGGTGATGGTGCCGCCAGAGCGGAGGTCAATGGGCGCGGACTCTCCCCCCGCCCTCCCTGTTAGGGAGGGAGCGGTCACCTTTCCAGACTTCCCTTTCTTGTCATTAGCATAGGATTTTGCTCCCTCCCTAGCAGGGAGGGCGGGGGGAGAGTCTGTCGTTATTTCATAGAATACCTCCTCACCATTGAACTCATTATAGACGATGGTCACCTCTCCGCGTGCATCACGGGTGATGGCGATGGGCAAATCGCCGCCGTGCATGACGGGGAAGTTGGCCTCGCTGATCTTGTACGGGTCAGCGGTAGCGGTGGGACGGATGAAGAAACCGAAGGTGTAGGCGTCAGCATAGACGCGGTCGGGCGTCAGCGGGCCACCCTGGCCGCAGCTGTTGCCACCAAGACCCGTAACTTTGGTGTCGAGGTGGACATAGACATGGTCGCTCTCGGGCAGTTCACTGGGATGAGGAGCATAGGTCAGCTGCAGGTCGCTCCACGGCAGCACACTCGTACACATAAAGCCCGTCAAAGCACCAAAGACAACACCTTGGGCACTGGTATCTGTCAGCGCCAGCCACTGTACACCTTCGCGGTTGCCCATATCTTGTGGCTTGGGGAAGGGTACGAACTGGTCATAGACCGTGCTCTCATATACGGCATGGAACATTCCGCTCATGCGGTCGGCGTAGTTGTTCTGTGGGCCACAGCCGAAGTAACTCATCTTGCTGCCCTCTGCCTCGAAGCGGGTGGGCAGCTTGAAGAGGAAGCCCAGGCGCGGCAGGACGGCCTTCGGCTTGTTGCTTGTGATGGCGCTCTCGTTCTCAATGGTGCCGTCGGGATAGACGGTCCAAACGATGTTGGAGGTGAATACGAAGTCAGAGAGATCTCCTTTATCATCAATGGTGTAGCGCCCACTGCTGCCGCCGTGAATCTGACCCTTTGTACCTTGGCTTTCGACCGTATAGTTCAGCACTACGGCTCCGTCCTTGCGGGTGTAGATGTGGGAATCTGTCACCTTGTGGCTCAGATTGTGCAGGCCGTTCTGATACCAGCTCTGGTAGAACCAGTTATCGTTATCGACAGGAGCGCGCAGGGCGTCGAGGACGGGACCGCAGTCGGGCTCAATGATTTCCTTGCCATTATAGCTCAGCGTCTTGATGGTGCCCTTTTGGTTGTCGAAGATGACCGTCCAATTGTTGCCTTCCAGCGTAAGGATGCCACTGCCGCCAGTCTTCACAATAGCGGGCGCACTGCCTGCGGTGTAAATCGGCATCACATCTCCTGCTCCCCACAAAGGCACCTGCTCAGCCATCTGCACATAACCCTTCTCGGCCCACGGCATATCCTTCTTCAGCAGGAACTCCACGCGCAGGTCATAACAGTGGGCATCAAGATACTCGTACTCGTCTTCAGCAAAAGTCAAAGGCAGCACGATGGGTTCGGTCTTGCGCGGGGCAATGGGTGCCATACCGTGCTCGGGGTTATTGGGGATGGTGCTGCGACCGATATCGAAGCCGTCGCGTACAACAACCACGCTGATATCCACATAGTCCAGCGGCACGAAATAGTTCTTGTTCGTCACCTGCAAGCGAACCATTTGGTGCTTGCCCCTCTGCCAGATGCTGTCCACCTTTACGCCTACATTCTGATAGACGTGTTTCACATCGTAATATTCGGGCTTAGGTGAAAGGTCGGGCAGCATCACGCCGTTCATACAGAACATGCCGTCGTTGGGCAGGTCGCCGAAGTCGCCACCATAGTTCATCCGGCCTCCAGCCCAGATGGCCTGATCCACCCAATCCCAGATGGCACCGCCGCAGATGAAGTTGCTGGTCTCTATGGCTTTCCAGAAATCGATGAGGTTGCCGCCAGCATTACCCATGGAGTGGGCATACTCGCTGATGTGGAAGGGGTACTTGGGACCCTTGCCGCCCTTGGCAGCAAACTGCACCCAACCTACGGAGGGATACTGGTTACTGCCCATATCCACGATGTCGTTGTTGCGTTCATATTGTATAGGACGTGAGGTGTCGAAGGCCTTGATGGCATTGTACGCCGCCACAAAGTTCTGTCCAGGACCTGCCTCGTTGCCTAAGCTCCAGATGACGATGGAGGGAGCATTCACGTGAGCGCGAACCATTTCTATCTCTCGCGCAATATGAGCCGCGCGCCACTCGATGGGGTGGGAGAGGGAAGCATCGCCGTAGTAGTATTCGTGGCTCTCGATATTCGCCTCGTCCTCGAGGTAGATGCCGTACTTGTCGCAGGCATAGTACCAATAGGGGTCATTGGCGTAGTGCGAATTGCGCACATGGTTGATGTTGCCCTGTTTCATCAGGAAGATCTCCCGCAATATCTGTTCGTGGGTGATGGCATGACCGCGCCAAGGGTTGGTCTCGTGGCGGTTCACGCCCTTCAGCTTTACGGGCTTGTTGTTGACATAGAAGTAGCGACCAGCCAACCCGAACTCATCGTCCTCAGCTTTCGTGTCGCGAATCTCCACGGTGCGAACGCCGAAATAGGTTGAGCGCACATCCATCACCTTCCCCTTCTTGTCTTTCAGAGTGGCGGTGAGGACATAGCGATAAGGGGCTTCGGCACTCCAAGGCAGTGCGCCATCCAAGTTGATGGAGGTTGCCGCAACACTTAGGTCTGCACCGACGTTGACCTGCGCCTGTGCATTAGGCTGTCCTTCGACAGGTTTTGCATCGAGGTGAAGAGAGCCGGGAGCCAGCTCGTCGGAGTAAAGCTTTACGGGAAATACCTTGTACTCTACAGAAAGGTTCTTGACTGCTTTCTTACCGAGGTTCTTCACATTGGCCTCAACAACAATCTCTGCATCGGCTTCCTCTGTGATGCCATCGCCGCTGAGTTGGGATGTTCTCACCACCAGGTCGCTCAGTTCCACCTCAGGCACACTCGTCAGGTACGTTGAACGGATGATGCCCGGCAGGCGGAACATATCCTGAGCCTCCAGGAAGCTGCCGTCGCTGTTGCGATAGACCTCTACGGCTACCACGTTCTCCCCTTTCTTATTTAAATAAGGTGTAATGTTGAACGTGGCGGTATTGCGGGAGTTCTTGGAGAATCCCACGTAGTGACCATTGATCCACAGATAGAAGAAGCTGTCCACGCCGTCGAAGTTGATATACACCACGCGTCCCTTCCATGAGGCCGGCACGGTGAAGGTGCGGCGATAGGAGCCCACTTCGTTAGGATACTCATTCACCGTCCATTGTGGGTTGCGAGGCTTGCGCATCACGCCGCCGCGCCAGTCATCTACGGCCACCTGATGCTCGAAGATGACTTTCTGGTTCACGTAGATGGGCACACCATATTTCAGCGAGCCGTCTGGCTGTATTCCCTGCACGTTCCAGCACCCCGGCACCTCGATATCGTCCCAAGCGGTGACATCATAGCTGGGCACCTCGAAGCCCTTGGCCCGCTCTTCTGGCGTCTTGCACCAATGGAACTTCCATGTGCCGTCCAGCGTCTGCCAGTAGGCTCCTCGTTCAGGCATCACGCCGCGTGCAGCCTCCTCCGTAGCGAAGTGGAAGCCCCACGCGTGCGGCTGTTCCTTATTTAATGCCAGTTGTTCTGGCGACTGCCATTCCTGACCTGTCGGAGCGGAGGGATATTCTTGGTAAGAGAAGCCTTCGAGTGCCGAGATCTGTGCTACGGCAGAAGTGGCCATCAATAGAAGGCCAAATGCAAGAATCTGATGCTTCATAAGGCGGTTTATCATTGTTTTCTGGGTTGAAATCTGCGCAAAAGTAATCAATTATTTGCTACGGAGCAAATTTTGATTCTAAATAAACGTTAGAAAAGCAAAAATCACCATACTTTAAACTTTAAACTGAAAACTTTTCCGTACCTTTGCACCCGCAAAACGTAATACATCCTATTAAGTATGAAGCAAAACATCAGAAATATCGCCATCATCGCACACGTCGATCACGGCAAAACCACCCTCGTGGATAAGATGCTGCTCGCAGGCAATCTCTTTCGCGACAACCAGCAGACAGGAGAACTCATGCTCGACAACAATGAACTGGAGCGCGAACGCGGCATCACCATCCTTTCCAAGAACGTCAGCATCAATTACAAGGATACCAAAATCAACATCATCGACACTCCGGGTCACTCTGACTTCGGCGGCGAAGTGGAGCGCGTGCTGAATATGGCTGACGGCTGCCTGTTGCTCGTCGATGCCTTCGAAGGTCCTATGCCTCAAACTCGCTTTGTGTTGCAGAAGGCTCTTCAGATTGGATTGAAACCCATCGTGGTCATCAACAAGGTCGATAAGCCTAACTGTCGTCCAGAGGAGGTCTATGAGATGGTGTTCGACTTGATGTGTGACCTCGATGCCACAGAAGACCAGTTGGACTTCCCCGTCATCTATGGCTCTGCCAAGCAGGGCTGGATGGGCGAAGACTGGCAGACGCCGACCGACAACATCTTCTACCTCCTCGACCAGATTCTGGAGCACATCCCGGCGCCCGAACAGCTGGAGGGCACTCCGCAGATGCTCATCACTTCCCTCGACTACTCCACCTACACAGGACGTATCGCCGTAGGTCGCGTGCATCGCGGCACCCTGAAGGAGGGAATGGCGATCACCATCGTGCATCGCGACGGATCGAAGGAGAAGACAAAAATCAAGGAGCTCCACACCTTTACAGGTATGGGACATCAGAAGATTGATGCCGTCAGCAGTGGAGATATCTGCGCCATCATCGGCCTTTCGAACTTCGAGATCGGTGACACCATCTGTGATGCCGAGGAACCCGAGGCGCTGCCCACCATCAGCATCGACGAACCGACAATGTCCATGCTCTTCACCATCAATGACTCTCCTTTCTTCGGCAAGGAAGGTCGCTGGTGCACCAGCCGCCACATCCATGAACGCCTGATGAAGGAACTGGAGAAGAACCTGGCGCTGCGCGTAGAGATTCCTGACGGCTACACCGACCGGTGGATAGTCAGCGGGCGTGGCGTGCTGCACCTTAGTGTGCTCATCGAGACCATGCGTCGCGAGGGCTATGAACTGCAGGTTGGACAGCCCCAGGTAATCTATAAAGAGGTGAACGGCGAACGTTGCGAACCCATCGAGGAGCTGACCATCAACGTTCCTGAGGAATTCGCCTCGAAGATGATAGATATGGTCACGCGCCGCAAGGGCGAGATGACTTCGATGGAGAGTCAGGGCGACCGTGTGAACATCGAGTTTCTCATCCCCTCGCGCGGCATCATCGGCTTGCGCACGAATGTGCTCACCGCCTCGCAGGGCGAAGCCATTATGGCTCATCGCTACAAGGAGTATCAGCCTTATAAGGGTGAGATCGTGCGTCGCATCTCAGGTTCTATGATAGCGTTGGAGAGCGGCACCGCCTTTGCCTATGCGATCAACAACCTGCAGGATCGCGGCAAGTTCTTCATTGAACCGCAGACAGAAGTCTATGCAGGTCAGGTCGTAGGCGAACACATCCACGAGAACGACCTCGTCATCAATGTCACGAAGAACAAGCAGCTGACGAATATGCGTGCCAGCGGCAGCGATGAGAAAGCACGCATCATTCCGGCCACCATCCTCAGCCTGGAGGAGGCACTGGAGTATATCAAGGAAGATGAGTACGTGGAGGTGACGCCGAAGTCCATGCGAATGCGTAAGATTCTCCTCGACCACTTGGAGCGTAAACGTGCGGGCCGTGAGTGACACATTGTCACGTATGTTAAAGATTTTAAGCCGTTTATGTCACGAATGTGGACAAAATGTCACACCTCTGTAGTACATAACGGCAGTGGCACGGGCATTGCAAGGTGAAGGGTGAAATGTTTAACCCTTTAAAGTATAGGAGATCAAAACTATGTTACCAGTAATGCTTAGAAACGCGTGGTTCCCCACCGTATTTGATGATTTCTTTGACAACGTAATGCCCACCCGCTCAACCGCTACTTGCACAGCACCTGCTGTCAACGTCCGCGAAGATGCTTTGGCCTACACCATGGAAGTGGCTGTGCCTGGTATCAAGAAAGAGTTCTGCCGAGTGAATATCGATGAGAATGGCAACCTCAAGGTGGCCATTGAAAATAAGCTCGAACATAAGGAGGAAGACCGCGAACAGCCGCGTCATCACTACCTCCGCCGTGAGTTCAGCTACTGCAACTACCAGCAGAGCTACACCCTGCCTGAGGATGTCGACCGCGAAAAGATTTCCGCTAAAGTGGAAGACGGCGTACTCACCATCGTACTGCCGAAGATGAAGAAAGAAGAAGTGAAGCTCTCTCGGCAGATCGAGATTGGCTAACGTTCTGCAGGAAGCATAATAAAAGAAAGAGGATGTGTCCAAATCGGCACATCCTCTTCTCTTTTTATACTTTAGGAACTCATATTAATGTTGCTGCATGTGGTGCGCCCACTCTTCCTTTCGCCATTGCAGGTACTCCAGGACTTCCTCTTTGGTTTGTTCGTATTCTTCGTCCACCAACTGGGTGTAGGTGACGGTCTTTCCCTTTCTGGTGACATCGGCATAACTTTCAACATGATCCTTCAATTCTTCTACGAGTGCTTTGGCCAACTCTTCATTGGGCATTGTGACTTGTACGTCAACGCCAACGAGTACGTCGTCTTCGAACTTGTAGACCTCTTTGTAGATGCAGGTCATGGTGCCATAGGTCGACGAATAGGTGAAGGTGATCTTGTTGCCTTCATCTTTGAGTGTGGGCTCTGAAATCTCGATGTCATCGGGATCCAATTCTTCATCCTTGTCATCACCACAAGCGGTGAAAGTCAATGCGGGCACGAGAGCCAGCAGAAGTAAATAAAGATACTTTTTCATTTTGTTTGTTTTTAGGGGTAAAACTATTTGTTAGAAGTGTATAGACTATCAGTTTTGGTCGACTTATACGAGATGTTGTTCTATTGCCGTGCGTACGAGCGATGCTGTATTCTGGCAATGAAGCTTCTGGCGAAGATATTTAGTGTAGCTGTGCACCGTCTCGAAGCCCAGGAACAGTTCTTCGGCGATTTCCTTGATGGTCTTTCCCTGTACGATGAGTGCCAGAACCTCGCGTTCACGAATGGTCAGCGTTGGCACAGCCTCCATTTCTTCATGGGCGTGGGAACGAGCTTCCTCGCAAATATAAGTCTCACCGTTCGCCACGGTGTGAATGGCTTCCAGAAGTTCCTTGGAGGAGACGCTCTTGAGCAGGTACCCGTGGGCTCCCGCCTTCATCGCTCTGCCGACAACGGCTTCCTCCGCATACATTGTGAAGATGATGATGCGCATCGGCGGACAGGCTTCAACGAACAATGGAATTGCATCGATGCCGTCGCCGTCGGGCAAAGCGACATCCAGCAGCAAAAGGTCTGGATGCAGCTTCTTCACAAGCAATAGTGCATCTGCCAGATTGCCGGCAATGTCCATCTCTACATCAGAGGAGTGCTCCTTGATGATTCGGGCGATGCCTTCCGCTACGACTTGGTGATCGTCTGCAATGAGTATTCGAGCCACGCTTTTTAGTTTTATTTGTAGATTTCGGCCGCAAAGGTAGAGTATTTTCTGTGAACCTCAAAAAATAACCTTACCCCCAAATGTGGGTTTTTAGGTTTTTCGCGGTATTTCCACGTTGATTTCAGTCCCTTCGCTCTCCTTGGAATAAGCATTTATGGTACCTCCGATGGCCGTTACCCGTTCCTGGATGTTTCGGAGCCCAGAGCCTTCTGATGCTTGTTCAAAGGAGAAGCGGCCGTTGCCGTCATCACTCACGTTCACGGCAATATATTCCTGACCTGTAAGGATCTGTACACGGATATGTGCGGCCTCGGCACTCTTGACTGCATTATTCACCAGTTCATAGACGATGCAATAGATGGCTTCCTCGTGTTCAACGCGTATGTCATCTCCCACAAAGGAGAAGCTGACATGCGGCATGGCTTCGCAATAATCGCGAAGGGCGGTGCGCAGCCCATAGCGTCGGAGCGAGTCGGGCAATAGATGGTGGGAGATATTTCTCATCTCGCGAATGGCCTCATCGGTGAGATTCCTTGACCTCTCCATCTCGGCATCATCGAATTCCGTGAGATTCAGCTTTAATGCTGTCAGCAGCCCGCCGAGGCGGTCGTGCAAGTCGCGTGCAATGCGCACCCGTTCCTCCAGTTCTCCGTCCAGCTTTGCCTTGATTAGCGCTGTGCGCTTGCTGAGTTTCACGCTACGCCATAGCACAAAGAACAGCAGCGCCACCAGCAGCAGTATCAATCCTCCCAGAACGGTGCCCCACATCATCCAGCGCCGTTGCTGCTGCAGTTGCTCGATAGCCGCCTGCTTCTTCTCGGTCTCGTAGAGCACCTCCATCTGCGAGAGTCCTGACTGATAGTGTTCTGTGGCGAAGCGGCGCATGAGGTGGTACACCTTATTTATATACACGCGAGCAGAATCCTTGTTGCCTAACTCGGTATAGATCTGTGCGAGCAGCACCTTGCAACTGGCGTCATTGTAGGTGATGACGGAGTCTTCATAAACCGATTTCAGTCCATAGGCCAGCGCCTCGTGCCAGCGTCTCTCATGCATGGCGACTTCGCAGGCTGCAGCGAAGATGTTACAACGATCCTCTGACATCATCTCTGCGGTTTTCTCGATCTCCAGCGCCTCGTCAACGCAGGCTCTGGCCTTCTTCAAATCCTCATGGCCCTCAGCCAGATGCAGCCGAACGATAGAGGCGAGGAGGGCGGCATAGGCTTCTGGAACCTCGCTGCGGTGGGCATAATAATAGGCATATGCCTTCTCTGCCACTCTGCAGGCTTGCTTATAATCTTTGTCTAAATAGATTTTCAACAGTCCGCTCCAAGAGGTGGCCATCATGAGTGAGTCCACCGCCTCGTTGGCTTTCTCCAGAGCCAGCGAATAGTTACGCTCCGCCTCTGTCGTATTGCCCATGGAGAGGTACAGCTCGCCAACGTTGTAGTAGAGAATGGTCTGGCTTTCGAGCCAGCCGTAGCGTTCGAAGATGGGCAATGCCTGCTGATAATAATGGATGGCCAGATGTGCCTTGTCCTGTATGTTATAGACATTCCCCAGGGCACCATACAGCTGCGACAGGCAGTCGTCCACATCGCTTTCTGTGTAGCGTCGGTCCTGTCGCATGGTGTCAATGACAGCCAGGGACTGCTGGAAGTAATCTACGGCGCGGTCCCAGTCATCCCTTCCATAAGCTATCAGACCTATGTAATAGAGGGCATTCTGGCGGGCGCGTAAGGCGTTGATCTCGTAGGAGAGGTCCAATGCCTTCTGGGCATATTCCAGACAGCGCTGACCATCTCTCACCTCATATCCTCGTGCCAAATCCATATAGGTTCGGATGAGCTCCTTGCCTTTGGGAGGATGAGGGCTGTGGAGCACTGCTTCCAGGGAGTCGACATGTGTGTTGCGGAAGTCATTGTAGGCCACCGCAGTGCCGCCCAGACACAGGAAAAGGGCGGTAATAAGAAGGTTCTTTGTGGATATCATGGTGCAAAGGTAAGGAAAAAACTTTTAGTTCACCTGCTTTCGTCCGACAAAATGTAAAACGCAGGGTTAGGGCGCCGGTTTTTCGGCATTTATGCTATCGTTTTTATTCCTTTTTCGTACTAAAAGGAGGGCAAAAACATAAAAACCCCCAATGGGGCTAAGGAAAAATATCGATTATTAGCTATCTTTGCGGCAGTAAAAACCTAATAAACCCTATAGAATTATGAAAAAACAGACCCATTTTATCGTATTTATATGGCTATTAGCCTGTTCTACCGGTGTGTCTGCCCAGGGATTTCTGGGAACTCTTGGCAAGCGCGTCCTCGACCGTGCCAAGCAGAAAGTAGAAGAGAAGGTTGACCAAACCGTGGATCAGGCCGCCGACCGCGTGCTCAACCCCACAAGCCCGGGAACCCCGACAGGTGAAGGCGAGGGCGAAGGTGAGCCTCAGGACCCTGCTGCCGCACAGGGTGGTGACAACACTCCCCAGGCCGTCATCAACTGGAACAACTACGACTTCGTCAGCGGCGACGAGATTATCTTCGAAGATAACCTGGTCGGCGAGAAACTGGGTGAGTTCCCCTCCATGTGGGACACCTTCAGCGGAGCTGCCGAAGTGGTGCAGTTCGACGGCCAGCCCGTCATCAACACGCAGGATGCCACCATCACTCCCCTCTTTGCCGACAACAAGGTGTACCTCACCGATGAGTGTACCGTGGAATTCGACATCTACCTCTGGAACACGGATACCTACTCCAGTCAGAACAACAACGGTGATGGTGTAGGTTTGAACTCCTACGAAATTTTGCTCATGGTGGGCGACGAAATCTCGGATAACGGCGACCATTCGCTGAGTTTGCAGATAGATGCCGTCGGCGAGGAAAGTAACCAGATGTTCTATTATCAGTGGCTGCCTCCCGTGGGTGATCATCGTGAAGGAACCTACGAAATCAAGGGCCTCCAGCGCAACGCTTGGCATCATATTGCCATCTCCTTCAACAAGCGTGCTTACAAAGTCTATTTCGACAACCAGCGCGTGGCCAATATCCCCAACGCCAAGGCTCCGAATTTCCTGAAACTGCGCGGCAGCTATGATTACCAGCGTATGTACTTCTGGCGCAATGTCCGCATTGCCAAGGGTGCCGTGCCTCTGGCTACCCGCTTGGAGAGCGAGGGCAAGATTGTGACCTATGCCATCACCTTCGATGTGGGCAAGGCCACCATTAAACCTGAATCCACCGGCGAAATCAACCGCATTACCAAAATCATGACCGACGACCCCAGCATCAAGTTCGAGGTGCAAGGCCATTGTGACAATACGGGTTCCACCGCCACCAACGACAAGCTCTCGCAGCAACGTGCCGAAGCCATCGTGGCAGCACTCGTCGCTAAGGGAATTGATGCCTCCCGCCTCACTGCCGTGGGCAAGGGCTCCAAGGAACCTATTGCCGACAACGCCACAGATGAGGGTCGCGCCAAGAACCGCCGAGTGGAATTCGTGAAGAAATAATTATTTGTAAGTTATGAACAGATATTTGTCTATCTTGTTACTTCTGTTGTCTGCGATGACAGGAGTAATTGCTGCTGAGCCGTTGGTGCTGACTAAACCCTCCACACTCAGCGACATCACCCCTTGGTCGGGTACGGATGTCAGTTTCCAGATGTCTGAGGAACTTGACACGGAGAACTTTACCTTTGTTTATACCATGGGTTCGTTAACTCTGGACGCTCCGGCTACCCCCAAGTGGCAGATCGGTCGCTTCACATTGCCCGTGGATTACTACGGCTACCAAACCATGTATAGCTATTTGGACGACGAGCTGAAGACGACAGACGTGTATGCCATTGGTTCCTTCCTGAACCTGCGCACGGCGGTGGAAGCAAATACCATCGAGGTCAGACTCGGCGATGCCAGATGGAACACGTGGACCGTCTTCTCTGTGCCTTTTGACGTCAACTTCAACGACATTCAGGGCGGCAAGGGCAACTGGGTCATCCGCCGTTATGACGGTGCCAACCGTGCTGCCGTCAAAGCGGACGAGACGTGGGTTGATGTGAAACCGGGCGAGACGCTTCATGCCTACGAGGCCTATGTCTTCCAGCGCGACTACTATGGCCTGGAGGCAGAAAATGATGAGGATGATGACTACTCCGAGGAGGATCATATCCTTACGTTGCCTGCAGCCCTGACGTCCAACAAGCAGAACATCTTTGCATCGGGCGACGTGGTGGTCCCTCTGAAGAAGTATCCTGCCGAGATGTCGCAGAATGCCAACTGGAATTTTGTGGGCAACCCCTATCCTTGTTATTACGACCTTCGCGGCATCAAGGAACATGTGACTGTTTATATCTGGGACGACAGCCAGGAGGTCTTCCGCACTTTCGATACCCAGAATGACAACGGCTTCGTTCTGGCACCTTGTCAGGGTTTCTTCGTGCAAGCCACAGACATCAGTCAGCTGACCTTCCAAGCCAGCGGCAGACGCATCATCGGCAAGTTCCAGCTCCCAGAAGCAGACGACGATGAAGATGATGGGGATGACACGGAGGCAGAAGCCTCCACTCCTGCTTCCAAGGCAAAAGCACGGAGCGCCGCAGCTGCCGCTTTCAACCCGGAGAATCCTGGCGATCCTGGAGCCAACTACTTCAACTCGATGACAGGCGAGGCTTACTTTGACCTCTTCCGACCGGGCAGACTGGGTTTGGCAGAAGAAATGCTGCTGGAAGGCGCCCATGTACAATTCGAGGATGTGAAAATCGTGACGGTGGTTGCGCCGATGTCGGGAATGGATCTCTTCTTCTCCAGCTACAGCAATGCCACCCGTATTGATTTGGGAAAGAGCAGCGGATTCACCGACATTCCCGCCTGGTCTTTCACCTACATGACGAAGCTGAAAGAGCTTATCTTGCCTTCCTGTGTCAAAGTGATGGACAGTGATGCATTTATGTATACCAGTGCCATCGAACGGCTTGATATCTATGCCACTACGCCTCCGACTGTTGACAGCAAGACATTCAAATCTTTCAACAAGGCAAACTGCATGGTGCGTGTGCCCAACGAGTCCGTGTCGGCTTACAAGGCGGCAGCCTACTGGAAGGACTTTACTATCATGCCTTTAGAAGGTGGGGGAGAGGAGCTGCAGAGTGTCACCCTCGTGGTGAAGAGCCCCGATGGTCAGGACCTTACCGACCAGTGCAGCATTCTCTGGCACGATGCAGACAACAACCTTCTGGGTGTGGGCAGCACACTCTCGGCTCAGCCCGTAGGCTCTACCGTCATCTACAGTATTGGCCTTCCAGTGAATATCGCTAATCTCTATGTGCCTGTTTCGGAGGGAACCTGCACCGTGTTGTCTGCAGGCAACATCATCACCATTACCCTCGAAGCTACGGGTGTGGTTGATTTGGGCGGAAAGCAGCTATTAGGTTCCAGTGGTGTGCTGGATGTAACCTATGTGGCATCGGACAGCGAAGCACCCACGGTGTTCAACAGCGCCGACCTCGTCCTTACTATAATTAATAAGGTGTCTGGTCAGCAGATTACGGACTTCGTGCTGCAGTATCCAAATGTACTCTTCGAGCAGACACAGCTGGAGCCCGGACAGACGCTTCAGCTGCAAGTGACTTCTCGCAGCGACCTTTTCCAGAGCACTCAGACAGAAGTGACGGTAGATGCGACAGGTTCTTTCACGGGTGCACTTACCATTAAGGAGTGGGGGCTTGCCAACATCACCTGCTCGCCTGCTGAGGGTGTGACAGATATCATGGCTTTGGTGTTCGACCAGAATGGGAAGTATGTGGCTCGCTACGCGGCCAACAGTACTGTCGTCCGGGTGAAAGACCTGAAGGATGGAGCCTATAAGGTGGTGCTTGTGCAGCAGAACCAGTTCCTCAACGCTTTTGGCTCACTGGACGACCTGCGTCAGACGGCACTGCGTGAAGGCGAAGACTATGCCCTGCTGTCCATCCGGCTCACCGCAGGCACCACCACTCAGTATCAAGTCGCCGTGCCGGCTTTGGACATGACCCGCATCAGCCACGTCAGTACAGAAAGCTACATTGCCACCAACGATCCCAATGTCAACATCGCCACCGCCGCCACGCTCAAGGCCAAGGTGCTGTTCAAGGAGGAGTACGCCGCACAGGTGAGCAACCTGCAGCTGGTCGTGGATATCCCCGAAGGAATGCAGTTCGTGGAGAACTCCTTGATATCTGTTGGTGGCAGTCATCAGCTCTCGGGTCAGCGCCTCATCATTCCCTGCCAGCAGGGAGAGCAGGTACGTTGGTGTCTGACTTCCAACAAGTCCGGACAGAAGACTGTGACGGCGCTGGTGCAGTACATCCTGGGCGGGCAGCAGTACTTGCAGCCCTTGGGCTCTGCTGCCATTGAAGTGATTGGCATCTCCCTTGACGTGGCCACTACCACCAACACGCCACAGATCAATGTCCGAGGCACTGCCTTCGGAGGAAGCCGCGTCACCATCTATGACGGCCGCGCCATCGTGGCAGAGACCACCGCCAAGACCGACGGTTCCTTCAGCGCCGACATTACCCTGAATCCTGCCCTCGATGGCACACGCCATAAGCTCTACGCCGACATTGTGACCAACGGCCAGCCGGACTTCAGCACCGAAGTTTCCACGGTTCTATATGACCGCCAGGCCAGTGTGCTTAACAAGGTGTCAATGCTGTATCAAAACCAGCGCCTCACTTGGAATATGATGAACGGTGCCATCCTCCCCGGCTACTATAGCGTGAATCCTGAATCCTCGCCTACAGCCACTTTCACCGCCAGCTTCATCAACCCGAAGCCCGAGTGCATTCTCGACCCGTACTTTGAGGTTGTTGCCTCCGACGGCTCGCATCGCTACTTCGATGCCACTTGGGACGAGGCGTCGCAGCTCTACACGGCAGTGGCAGACTATCCAGAGGCGCACTGCACGCCCGCTGATGTGCAGTTCCTCTTCGCTTACTCCGACTCCACCACCTACAGCCGCGAGGAAATCTTCAATGCCGAGGTCGGTGCGCTGGTGTCTGCCCACAACCAGCTGGTGGAAGATATAGCGGCTGCTGTGGAAGTGACAGATGTGCTTGTGAATGAAGAGGATAAGGTGATCTATACCTTCAAGGTCGGTGATGAGCCCGGCTACCGTCTGACAGCACAGATGGAGGATTATGACCGCGTCATGAGCCTACAGGAAACGCAGGAACGTCCCATCATCCGCACGATTGAGGAGGGAGACACCGTCGTGGCGTTCTTCATCGTCAACAACGAGTATTCCACGACGCTCTATTTCGCCAACCCAGCCAAGCACGATGCTTACTCCTCGACCGTTGACTCTCCTCTACCAGCTGTTGGTCGTCATAGGATTAGCTTCAGTGGTCTTGTCAGTGGTGCCGTTTCCGGCATCAAGGACTTTTTCGCACCTACGCCCAGCAACCTGAAGACTCTCAATGAGAATATTGCTAAAGCCAATGGACAAATGGAACAGGCCAATCAGGCCTTGGAGGCGCTGAACTACATCGATGAGATGCAGGCAGAGTATGACCAGTTCAACAACGACCTCAGCAACCGCATTAACCTCTGTCAGTATCTGCTGTTGGCTCGTTGTCCTAATGGCGACCTGCGGGTGCCTTCCAGCATGTATGGTCACTTCCAGTCCGAGATTCGCCGTCTTGACGACCAGCGCAAGTTCCTCTGCCGCCAGATGCAGGGGCTTATCCTGAGCTATGCCCGTGCCCTCGAGAATGCCGGCTACAAGGAGATTGTCAAGGAACTGGGCAAGTTCATCGTCGATTATGCTGCCAAGGCAAAGCTTTCTACGCGAGTGACAGGCCTCTCCAACCGTTTGGCTGCTACGGGAGTCGGTACTGCGGCAGAGTTCGAAGGCTTTATTAACGATGGCATCAGTGGTGCCTTGGACGCTGGTGTGGATGCCATCGCCGATCAGCTGTTCAAGTGGGCAGATGCTCCCACCGACTATGCTGGCGTCCGCAAGTTCTGGGAGTCCTGGGTGCCCAAGGAGTACCATAAGATTTCCATGCCTCTCACCGACCTGCGCTTCAGCATCACCTCTTCCTACGAGAAGTGTAAGGAAGAGGAAATCGACCGTCCGCCCGTGCCCTGGGCCAAGAAGAAAAAGCGCGTGCGTCCCATCGTGGATCCCTCCGGCTACGTCTATGAAGGCATTGAGGACAACCGCGTGGAAGGCGTGACGGCCACTATCTATTATAAGGAGAACGAGTCGGCCACCGAGCAGCTTTGGGATGCCGCTGAGTTCGGACAGGAGAACCCGCTCACGACGGATGCCGCAGGTCTCTACATGTGGAATGTGCCGCAGGGTCTCTGGCAGGTGCGCTTCCAGAAGGAGGGCTACCAGCCCACGCAGACTGCTTGGCTGCCTGTGCCTCCGCCCCAGCTGGAGATTACCGTTCCCATGACGCAGACCGCCACACCGGCAGTCGTTGAGGCTGCAGCCTACGCCGATGCTGTCAGCATCCGTTTCTCACAGTACATGCAGGTCGCTTCGCTCAGTGATATCGCTGTCCGACAGAACAATATCGTCCTTCAGGGAACGCTCGAGCTGCTGGACGGCGAGGACGGCCTCGCCCGCACGGTTCGTTTCCTACCCAGCGAGAAGCTGACGGCGAAGAATGTGCAGCTCACGGTGCCCGCCACAGCCAAGAGCTATGCCGGCTCCACGCTCGCTGCCGCCTACACCGCAACCCTCGAAGTGCAGCACACCATCGAGGGCCTTGTCGTTCAGGACGGCGCCGCTGTTGAAATAGGACAGACGGGCTATGTCACCGTCACCGCCTATCCTGCAGTTGCCGTCGCTGGCAAGACACTGGGCATAGAGCTCCAGTCGCCCATCCTTGAACTGGCAGACGCCACGGTCACCTTCGATGACAACGGTCAGGCACTCGTGCCGTTGCGTGGACTGCTGCCTGGCGTGGCAGAAATCACCTTCGGCATTGGCGACCTGCAGGCTCGTGCCGCCGTAGAAGTCAAGTATCACCTCTATGAAATCTGCTCGCGACCCGTTGCTTCCGTGGTATCCGGCACCGTGGCCGAAGGCACCCGGGTGGAACTCTACACCGCCACGAAGGGGGCGACGATCTACTACACGACCGACGGCAGTTGTCCCTGTGACGAGGCAACCCGCCAGCGCTACACGGAACCCATCGTCATCCTCTCCGACGTAACAATTCAGGCAATCGCCGTGCTCGAAGGGATGACCGACAGCGAGGTGACCACCCTCACCTACACCATAGGAACGGGTGTTGTGGCGCCAGAAGTCATCGAAACCGTGGAGGCCGAGGACTTCTACTACAGCCTCAATGGAACACGTGTGACGCCTCCGCTGCCGCGGGGAACCTTCATCCATGTTCAGCGCACTTCAAGTGGCGTCAGGAGCCGTAAAGTGATGGTCCGATGACCGAAAATCAACAAAAATGCACAAAAATGAGGGCGCAAAGGCAAAAAACTCGGAACTTTAACCTCGAAACTGAAAACTTTTCCGTACCTTTGCGCCCGCTAAACCCGAAACACGGGTGCATTCGAGGGTGGGTGCTCGACGATTGATGACGACGGCTCACCACCTGAAGGATGTAATTCATTCACATTTCAATCATCAAAACACTATGTACTTAGATTCCGCTAAGAAAGCCGAACTCTTCGAGAAGTTCGGAAAGGGCACGACCGACACCGGTAGTGCCGAGAGCCAGATTGCACTCTTCAGCTTCCGCATTGCTCACCTCACCGAGCACATGAAGCAGAACCGCAAGGACCACAGCACAGAACGCGCACTCACCGGCCTCGTTGGTAAGCGTCGCGCACTGCTGAACTACTTGAAGGCACGCGATATCAATCGCTACCGTGCTATCGTCAAGGCTCTGGGTCTGCGTAAGTAAGAAGACCCACCCCTCACCCTCCCTTTGGGAGAGGGGTCACTCTCAAGAAGTGAAATCAAAGAATGTGAGAAGTATTCGGTTCGTTCCGCACTTCTCACTTTTCTTTTAAGAACAAAACCCTAAAACCAGATATAATGAACAATAACAGCCAGTCAAATAGTAACAGCTCCCTTCCAACGGAGGGCAGGGGGTGGGTCCGCTGGGGTAAGGCTATCCTTCCCGACCTCTTGGCCATCCTTTTCTTCCTGGCCCTCTCCTTCCTGTACTTCGCCAGCCCCATCAGCAAAGGCTACATCCTGACGGGTCACGACCACAGTGGTGGCGCCGGCGCTGCCCACGAGATGCAGGAGTATCGCGAGAGCCACGGCGGCGAGCGCACCCGATGGACCAACGCCCTCTTCAGCGGTATGCCCACCTACCAGATCGCTCCTTCCTATCCCTCGACAGAGCGTCTGCACGAGGCAGAGCGCGTCTACAAGCTCTACCTTCCCGACTATATGGTGCTGGTCTTCGTGATGCTGCTGGGCTTCTACATCCTCCTGCGCGCCTTCGACTTCAAGGTGTGGATGTCTGCCCTCGGCGCCATCCTCTGGGCGTTTTCCAGCTACTATTTCATCATCATCGCTGCCGGTCATATCTGGAAGTTCTACACCCTGGCCTATATACCGCCAACCATCGCGGGTATGGTTCTCTGCTATCGTGGCCGTTATCTCTGGGGACTGCTCGTCACCGCCTTCTTCATGGCGCTGCAGATCCTGTCGAACCACGTGCAGATGACCTACTACTTCGCCTTCGTCATCGCGCTGATGGCGCTGGCGTTCCTCTTTGAAATGTATAATGAAAGAGTGAAAGATGAAAAATCTAAATTACTTAAGCCTGATGAAGAACTGTCTGCCAGCAATGGTAAATCTTATTTTTCATTTTTCATTCCTTCATTTCTCACTTGGCTGAAAGGTTCAGCCACCTTCGTTCTCGGCTGTCTCATCGGCATTGCCATCAATGTCAGCAACCTCTACCACACTTGGGAGTACTCCAAGGAGAGTATGCGCGGCAAGAGCGAGCTGACGCAGAAGACCAAGAACCCCGCCGACCAGACATCCAGCGGTCTCGAGCGCAGCTACATCACAGCCTGGAGCTACGGCATCGGAGAGACATGGACGCTCCTCATTCCCAACACCAAGGGCGGTGCCAGCCAGCCTCTCACACAGAACAAGACCGCCATGGCGAAAGCCAACCAGATGTACATGCCCGTCTATCAGAGCCTCGGTCAGTACTGGGGCGAACAGCCCGGCACCAGCGGTCCCGTGTATGTCGGCGCCTTCGTCATCTTCCTCTTCGTTCTCGGCCTCTTCATCGTAAAAGGACCGATGAAATGGGCACTTTTGGCGGCTACACTGCTTTCCATCACCCTCGCCTGGGGAAAGAATTTCATGCCGTGGACAGACTTTTTCCTCGACTACGTCCCCATGTACGATAAGTTCCGCACCGTCGCCTCCATCCTTGTCATCGCAGAGTTCACCATTCCGCTTCTGGCAATGTTGGCGCTGAAGGAAATAGTAAACCCCACACCTAATCCCTCCCGTGATGGAGGGGTGAGGCTGCGCAGTGAAGGGAAATCCAAGCCTGCCGGAGGACTCCCCTCCCTTACGGAAGGGGTTCAAGGGTGGGTCCTTGCCCTCTTGTTAACCGCTGGTCCCTGTTTCCTCTTCTGGCTCCTGCCCGACGTGTTCTTCGGCAACTACATCAGCAGCTCGGAAATGGATATGCTCAACGACGCCGCGGTCAAAGGCTACATCCCCCAGGAGATGCTCGCACCCATCTTTGCCAACCTGAATGAGATGCGCAGCGCCGTCTTCGCTGCCGATGCAGGCCGTTCGCTGCTCGTCATCCTCGTGGGGTTTGCCGTGCTCCTCGCTTACTATTATAAGAAGATCAAGGCCGTGCCCATGGTCGCCTGCCTCATCCTGCTCTGCACCGCCGATATGTGGGACGTCAACAAGCGTTACCTCAACGACTCCATGTTCTCCGCCCCCCAGCCCGCCGAGCAGTTCTTCCAGAAGACACCCGCCGACGAGGCCATCCTTCAGGACAGCGACCTCTACTACCGCGTCGTCAACCTCGCAGTCAGCACCTTCAACGACAACACCACCAGCTACTGGCACAAGAGCATTGGCGGCTACCATGCTGCCAAGCTGCGCCGCTACCAGGAAGTCATCGAGGCCCGCATCCAGCCCGAGCTCTTCGCCCTGCATCAGGCCGTGGTAGCCAGCGGCGGACGTCTCGACAGCGTGCGCGGCGACACCATCTTCCCCGTGCTCAACATGCTCAACACCAAGTACGCCATCATCGGCCTCCAGGGAGGCGAGACGCTGCCCGTCCAGAATCCCTGGGCACAGGGCAACGCATGGTTCGTGGATAACGTGCAAGCCGTGGATAATGCCGACGAGGAGCTGGCAGCATTGGACCATGCCGACCTGCGCACCACCGCCGTCATCGACCGCAGCCGCTTCCCCGAAGCCACCTCCCTCCCCACAGGAGCTGGAGATGGTGAGCTTCGCCTTACGGCCTATGTCGCCAACGCCCTCACCTTCGAGGCAGAAACCGCAGCACCCCGCCTCGCCGTATTCTCCGATATCTATTATCCCGGCTGGCGCTGCACCATCGATGGCGAGGAGACCGACATCCTGCGTGCCGACTACGTCCTGCGTGCTGTCGTCATCCCTGCCGGCAAGCACCAGGTGGAGTTCCGCTTCGATCCGCAGAGTCTGCATACGACGGAAGCCATCGCAAACACCGCTCTCGTCGTCCTCATTCTGCTCCTGCTGGCACTCGTAGGATACGAAATCTACCGCCGCCGTAAGTCTGCGGCACAATAAATGCCGAAAAATTTGGCCGCGTCGATAATTTCCACTATCTTCGCGGCCAAATTCTGAGCAAAGAAGGTAAATTCGTAGATTTGTAAATCGTAAAATTGTCCAATATCCTTGGCCCTGTAGTTCAACGGATAGAATAGAAGTTTCCTAAACTTTAGATAGGGGTTCGATTCCCCTCGGGGCTACTCAGAATCGCAATCACGCATATACATAGCAGCGTTAACGTATATGCGTGATTGCTTTTATATTCCCCAGCCAGACCGGTTTCAGAACAAGTCACGCGTGTATTTACCTTATTCAGAATCCCATTCGTCCATATATGGAGTTTGCAGCATCGTGAATCTGCAATTGCAGATTCACGATGCTGCAAACAAGACGTCCGTCCTTTCACCGGTTTTTCCTGATGGTTTCTTGTAATTCTTTCCGTCTGACGACGTAAACTACCCCACAGTCTCTGCTATCAGATTCCTGCGAATCTGACATATTTGATAAAAGGCGAGCGTACTAAAAACACTATGATACGGAGGTCTGCTTCTTTAGCGGAAGAGAGTAGCTCCGGCATGTTGCATAAATCGTGATAGGTGCGCTTAATTTCTGTTAAAATTTGAAAAATATTGCAACACAAGTTTGTGTCTATCTATATTGGTTAATTACAAGGTTTTACTTTTTGACATTGGCGCCAGTACGACCAATCGTCTTCCATAGATATACCAGATTTCTTATGAAAACACGACTTTTAAGGGCACCTGCACTTATAGTATCAGGTGCTTCATGCTATGTCCTCCCCACTGGTTGTCGTCGACATGGCGGAAGCCGATGGATGTGTAGAGGGTTTCGGCGGTGGGGTTGTCCTTGTCGACCAGTAGTCCTACGTGGGGCAGGCCCATGGCATTGGCTTTCTCGCGGGTGGCTTTGAGCAGACGGGTGGCAATGCCCTGGTGGCGGTATTCGGGCAGCACGGCCAAAGAGTCCAGATAGAGCTCGCCCTGCTGTGTCTCGTCCGGCATGGCGGAATGGTCTTTGGCGAGGCATTCCCTGGCCTTGTCGATGAAGGCCTGGCGGAGTTCATGCAGCAGGGCTCCGTCGTAGCTGACGGCTGCTCCGATGACCTTGTCGGCGTCCATGGCCACCAGAGTGTTGCGGTAGCTGTATTGCGAGTGTTCGCTCTGCACGAGCTGTGTCATCATCTTCCGGAAGTCCTGGAGGTCATGGCCTTCGCCGCAGAAATGGAGGCAGCACTCGTCTGTCATGGCCATCATGATCAGCGCGGCTATCTCCGGTGCCTGTTCTATTGTTGCATTCTGAATGTCTGTCATCGTTATCTGTTTGGTTGGGGGGCAAGGTTTCGAAGGCTGCACAGGAGGAGTAGGAGGGAGACGACGCCTACGAGGACGTCGGCAACTGGTTGTGCCATGAATACTGAGGCATCGGCGTGGCTGGAGAACAGCCGGGGCAGCAGCCACACCAGTGGCACCAGCAGCAACAGGGTACGCGAAAGTCCCAGCCAGAAGGTGACGACGGGTCGGTTCATGGCCTGGAGTGTGCTCTGGCAGGCGAACTGCAGGGTAGAGACGAAGAAGACGCAGAAGGCCAGGCGCGTCATCGGCACGGCATAGTCTGTCATGTCTCCATCGCCGATGGTCAGCTGCACAATGGGCCGTGTGAAGAGCATCATCAGCAGCCAAACGACCAAGGACCACACCAGCGTGGTTTTCATCAGCATCCTGATATTTTCACGGACTCGGTCCCTACGATTGGCACCGAGGTTGTAGCTCGTGACGGACTGCACGCCAAAGGCCATGCCATAGAAGGGGAAGCGGAAGAAGTTGTAGAGCATGATGACGAGTGCCATGGTGCCTACGCCCACATCGCCGACCATGGCGAAGAGTGTGCGGTTGTAAACCCCCATCTGCACAGTCTCGGCCAGCATCATCACCATCGGAGTGACACCAAGTGCCAGACAAGGTGCAATCAAATCCCACCTCAGGCGGAGGTGCCTCAGGTGCAGCTGTATGTCTCCAGGCCTCCGCAAGTAGACGATGGCCAGCAGTGCTGCAAAGGTCTCTGCAATGGTGGTAGCCCATGCAGCCCCCGCCAGTCCCATGTCTAAGCCGAAGATGAGCAGCGGGTCGAGCAGCATGTTGAGTACAATGCCCGAGCCGATGACGATGCCTGCTTCCTTGCTGCGTCCCTGTGCCAGCAGGAACGGTGCCAGTCCTCCCGAGAGGATGCAGAGGGCGTTGCCGGGGGTGGAGATTCGCAGATAGAGTTCTGACAGTGTCTCCGTCTGGTCGCTGCCTCCGAAGAGTCTTATCAGCGGTATGCACTGCCACTCTATCACGACGCAGACCAGCACGGACAGCAGCAAGTTGAAGAGGAAGAAACTCCCTAAGGTCTGTTCGGCTCGCTGGCGGTTGCCTTGCCCTAAATGGTAGCCCACCTGGGGCGCAATGCCCGTACCGGTCAGTTCGGCCAGTGCCATCATCATATACACGATGGGTACACACACAGCCGAGGCCGTGAAAGCCAGCTGTCCGATGTCGGGGATATGTGCTATCCAGATACGGTCGATGACATTGTCAAGCCATATCAACAGCTGTTGCAGTATCACGGGCGCGGCCATAGACCAGAACAGCCCTCTCAGGGGTTCGTTTTCGAGTCGATTGCCGGACATGGAGTCTTCTTAGAAAAAGCGCATGATGTTCTTCTTGAACTCATCGATGCTGAAAGGCTGCTCCTCTACCTCGAAGGTAAGACCTATCTGCTGGAGCAGGGCATCGATGGCATCTGGCATGAGCTGCGACAGCTCCGTCATGGTGTGGGGATGGTCGGGGCTGACGACATCGAGCAGGCGGTAGGCAATCCATGCTCCCGCGGCCGTCTGCCAGCACACAGCATTGCAGCCGTATCGCTTCCAGGTGGTCTGGTTGGCCACCACACTCTTCACCCAGTAGAGCCTTTCTTTTGTGTCCCAGAAAAGGATGCCCGCCTGATCCTCGCCTTTCAGGCAATGTGGCACGGGAATAGAACGCAACTCTTCGTCGGTGATGTCGGCGCCTTTGTCCAGGCAGTATTGCTGCAATCCTCGTGTGGCCTGATAGATATTAGCCGTTCCGAGCAGGTTCTCGTCGCTGTTCAGCATGGAGAGCAGTTCCTCATGGGGTACGGGGAGGTACTTGCGCTGCTCGCCGTGGTAGGTAAGGCGTATGGTGCCACCTTCGTCATTCAGTTGCTGCGTCACGTCAATGACGTCCTGTCTGTTTGCAAGCACCAAATCTGCGCGGCAACTCTCATCGGCATACATGTAGGGTGACCAGGTGGCAAAGACCTCATATTCATCGCTGGCAGAATCGTCGTGTTCCAGTTCGAAGGCATAGTGCGGTCCCTGTGGCTTGTATTGCTGATAGACGTGCTCGAGGATGCCTGGATTGATGCCAAATCCGAACATGACATTGCTATGCGTAGGCCAGCTCAATATCCGCTTCATTTCCTCTATATAGTCGGGAATCGATTCGACATTATCCATATCTAAGCCGTCCGCGAAGCCAGCCACGTCGACACAGTCAAGGCCGTAGTCTATGCACATCCGGGCAACCTCTACGCTGTTGGCCACCGAAGTATTGACCACCACGTCGAACTCTTCTTGGTGACGGGGCAGGAACTGAAAGATGTCTTGACCGTCCTTCAGGTCACAGGTGGTCAGCGAATAGCTCCCGCCGGGCTCCTGCTCTGCCATGATTTTTTCAAAGGCTTTGGCAATATTACCATAGCCAACTAATAAAATTCGCTTCATAAAGTGACAATAGTTGAAAACATGAGATTCTATTTAAAATAGCGCATGATGTTCTTCTTAAACTCTTCGACGTTGAAGGGCTGCTCCTCTACCTGGAAGGTAAGACCAATCTGGTTGAGCAGGGCATCGATAGCATCTGGCATGAGTTGCGACAGCTCCGTCATGGTGTGGGGATGGTCGGGGCTGACGACATCAAGCAGCCGGTAGGCAATCCAGGCTCCGGTGGCTGTCTGCCAGCACACAGCATTGCAGCCGTATCGCTTCCAGGTGGCCTGGTTTTCCATCACGTTCTTCACCCAGTACATACGGTCGCGTGTGTCCCAGAAGAGCATGCCCACATGGTCATCCCCCTTGAGGCAGTGGGGCACAGGAATCTTGAGGAACTCCTCAACCGTCATTTCAGTGCCATGGTCCAGGAAGCATTGCTGCATTCCTCGTGGAGCCTGGAAGAGATAGGCTGCGCCGAGCAGGTTCTCGTCGCTGTGCATCATGGACATCAGTTCTTCGTGAGGTATGGGGAGGTACTTGCGCTGCTCGCCGTGGTAGGTGAGGCGCATGGCACCGCCATCTTCCTTCAACTGCTGGGTAATGTAATGGATATCCTCTCTGCTCACCACGACCAGCTCTGCACGGCAACTCTCCTCGGCATACATGTAGGGTGACCAGGTGCCAAAGACCTCATATTCATCGCTGACAGCATCGTCGTGTTCCAGTTCGAAGGCATAGTGCGGGCCTTGTGGTTTGTATTGCTGATAGACGTGCTCGAGTATGCCGGGGTTGATGCCAAAGCCGCACATGATGTGGCTGCGGGTGGGACATTTCAGTAGCGGGTCCAGTGCGAACAGGAAGTCCACCGCCGTAGTACCATCACCCATACCTTCATCTACGCCCATGTCGATGTAGTCCAGTCCGTAGTCGATGCACATCTGTGTGACATCGCAGGTCTCGGCCTGAGATGTGTTCAGCACTATGTCGAACTCATCATGGTGTTCTGGCAGGTAAGTGATTATGTCTTGACCATCCTTCAAGTCACAGGTTGTCAGCGTATAAGTACCACTTGGTTCCTGTTCGGCCATGATCTGTTCAAAGGCATGGGCGATATTGCCATAGCCCGCTAATAATATTCGTTTCATTTCTTCTTTGGGATAATATTTTTGAGTGTTTCATTCTGGTCGCCAACAAGCAAGAGAGCCATCTGACCAGTTAGTTCAGACAAGATGTCAATCTGTTCTTGAGTATATAGGGCACTGCTACAGTCGGTAAACACCTCGTAGAGCGATTCACGACGAGTGATGTAGGTCGATGAGTGCTCACCTGTAAACGACGGATCTATATGATAGGTATTCCACAGTTTACCGTCGATGTAGATATATTCGGGGATATTGACGGCATTATACCCAATCTCCGTAGCATCACCATCGATACCATCGATACCAAGGTCGCGCAGCAGATGATATTCAGGGTAGATGCGGTAGCGCATGGAACAGAATATCTCTCTGTGTGTCTGGCTAAGCAGTTCGGCCACGGTCTGGTTCGGATCCGTATCGATGACGATAGGCAGACTGCATAGATACTGGCCATAAACATGGTCGGTGAGTCGCCGGTCGCTGCGACCATGATTGAAAGTATAAAATACCACGCGCGTCTCACCCGACATATAGGCTAATGCTATGGCGTAGGCCGCATAGAAAACCGTGGTGGGCGTTTGACCTATGCGTTGACAGCCTTCATCAATGATATCAGCCGATACCATGGGATGCGAGCTGATGCCAGGTCCCAACGGATTGTCGGTCTCACGACAATAGTCGGTCAGTTGCAAACCTTCGAATTTTTTCAAATAGTATTCTTTTGCACGGCGATAGGCATCACTGTTGTAAGAAGCAATCTCGCGGTAGGTCATTTCAGCAGCGATGTCACCCTGCTGGTAGAGGGGAATACCTTGCACTGCCTCTTCAAAAGCATTCCAAAGTGCCCTTTGAGATATGCCGTCGAAGAAGAGATGAAAGTTCTCCATGATGACGTAGACCTGACTGTCAGTCTCCACAAGGTGAAGACGCACACAAGCCTCGTTGAAAACATCAAACGGCTTTGTAAACGTAGGTTGTGCCGCTTCCCATTCCGCATCACTCATGCGGTGGTAGTGTACGTTGTTGGGCATCTGCCAGTCCTCGCAAATCATGATTTCGTCGCCCTGACGCACAAGGTGTATATGGAGATAGCGCTGCTCGTCGAGCATCTGTTGCATGGCTCGCAGGAACCTTTGCGCTGATGATCGTTCGAAAGGCATGCAGGGTGCGATATTGTGCTGCGTCAGTTGTGGGTCTTCCAAAAACTCATCATAGGTCTCCCATTGAATGGCGCTCAATGGGTAAGTAATACTTTCTTTCATATCTTTCACTATTAGTTATATATTATTGTTTGTCCATACCACCACCCAGCGCTTTGTATAGCTGGATGTGGGCATCTATCATTTCATAGCGGTGGGCAAGCAGTTGCAGACGGGCTTCGAGCAGAGCCTGGCGCGCCAGCAGCACCTGGAGGTAGTTCACATCCTCGTCGTAGGCCATCCTCATCTTCGAGGCTTCGACGATGTGTGCGAGTTTCTCCACCTGTTGGCCGGTGAGTGCGATGGCACGGCGTGCATATTGCTGCGTGGCTAGGATGTCGTTGACCTCACGTCCAGCCTCCAGCACGGTCTGGCGGAAGGCCACCTTGGCGGCCTCCTGTTCTGCCTTGGCACGCTCCACCTCAGCCTTCAGCCGTCCTCCGGCAAAGAGTGGCTGCGTCAGCGATGCCAGGGCACTCATCAGCAGTCCTGCAGGGCTGACGATCTCGCCCGCATTGTTCGTCCACCCCAGGATGCCGGAGAGCGACAACGAAGGATAGAGAGCTGAGCGGGCTGCGTTGGTGGTATAGAAGGCTGCCTTCAGCTGAGCCTCAGCCTGTCGGACATCGGGTCGACGGGCCAGTGCAAGGATGCTGACAGAGGGGATGCTGTCTATGGCCAGACACGATGTGTCAAGGCTGTTGCGCTCTATGTGCTGACAGGGACGTCCCAATACCGCGCAGAGGGCATTCTCAGCCTGACTCCGTTGCATACAGAGTTCCTCGAGTGTGGTCTCAGCCTCGAGCTTTGCTGCCTCGGCCTGCTCCACATCGCTGCTGGTGGCTTCGCCCACCGAGAGCAGTACCCGCTGGGTGGCTATACTCTCCTCCCAGCTGCCGATGATGGCACGGGTGTCGGCAATCTGGGCATCGTACATTTCCAGTTGGTAGTAGGCTGTGGCCACTGTGGCAATGAGCTCTGTGCGCACTGCCTGCTCGTAGGCCATCTGTTGTTCCACGGTAGCTGCAGCAGCCCTCTTGGCATTGCGCATCTTGCCGAAGATGTCCACTTCCCAACTGACTTCTGCACCCAGGTTGAAGTCTGATGAGGTCTCTGTGAAGTCGCGGTTCTGGAATCGGGAATTATTAGAGCTGGCTGCAAGTCCCACCGAAGGAAACAGCTCGCCCTTGGCCGAGCGGAGTGCAGCCTTGGCAGCCACTACTTGCAGATGGGCCTGCTGCAGTCCGCTGTTCTGCGAGAGTGCTTCGTCGATGAGTGCTGCCAGACGAGGCTCGGTGAAGACCTCACGCCAGTCGGCAGGCAACGTGCCGGCCACACTGTCGGCAGGGGATGAACTGGCGGCGCTGAGTTGTTCCTTCAGCACGTCGGTGGCCGTGGAATCCGAGTGGTAGGAGGAGTAAATGCCGCAACTCGAGAACAGACTGACGGCAGCCAGCAGAACCAGTGCGGCAGGTGCCTTGCGGGGTTTCAGCCGTTCCTGAAGTGACTGGAAGAAGATGAAGAACACGGGCACGAAGAGCAGCAGGGCCAGCGTACCCACCAGCATACCGCCGACGACACACAGTCCCAGGGTGACATTACCCATGGCTCCTGCACCCCGTTCGAAGATCATGGGCATCAGACCCACAATGAGCGTCAGGGCTGTCATCAGAATCGGGCGCAGACGTGCCTTGGAGGCATCGAGGGCAGCTTCCACAATGCTCATCCCCTCACGCCGACGTTCGCAGGCATATTCCGTTATCAGGATTGCCGTCTTGGCCAGAAGGCCGATGAGCATGATGATGCCCACCTGCATATAGATGTTGTTCTCCAGCCCTACTGCGTTGATGAACAGGAAGCTGCCGAGCAGTCCGATGGGCACGCTGAGCATGACGGCCATGGGGATGAGCAGACTCTCGTAGAGGCAGCAGAGAACGATGAACACGAGCAGCAGACTGATGGCAAAGACCCAGGCTGTGGACGACGACGTGGAGGCCTCCTCGCGGGCTGTGCCTGTGTACTCATAGCCATAGCCCTGGGGCAGGGTAGTGGCCGAGACTTCGCTGACGGCATTGATGACATCGCCGGAGGTGTAGCCCTCGGCAGGTGTCAGTTCCACGCTGATGCCCTGGAAGAGGTTGAAGCGGTTCAGGGACTGGAGGCCGTAGGTCTTCTTCAGCGTGATGAGTTCGGTGATGGGGGTGTAGGCTCCGTTCTGGGTGACGACATAGATGTCATTCAGGTCGGCCTTGGACATACGCAGTCCGGGGTCGGCCTGCAGCATGACGTGATAAAGCTTTCCGAAGCTGTTGAACTGCGAGGCATAGTTACCTCCTATGTAGCCATTGAGCACACTGAGTACGGTGGCAGTCTCGATGCCATAGCGCTTACAGAGCGAGGCATTCACCGTGACGGTGTATTGCGGATAGTTCACCTCGTAGGGCGAATAGACCTCTTCTATCTCAGGCCGTGCCTCCAGTGCTCGCATGAAGTCGTCGGCCACGCTCTTGAGCCGGGTTATGGAGCCACCACCGAAATCCTCAACATACAACTCCACGCTGTTGCTGTAGCTGTAGCCGAAGACGGTAGGCAGCAGGAAGACAAACATCGAACCGCTCTTCACCTGATGTGTGGCTCCCTCTATGCGGTCGTAGATGCTTTCTATATCGTGGCCGTCGCCCTGTCGCTGGTCCCAGTGCTTCAGACGTCCCATCACCAGTCCGGTGTTGGGTCCGTCGCCACCCAGGATGTTCCATCCGGCCACTGAACCAGTGACCAGCACGTCGGGGTCATTCTCCAAGTATTCCGACATCCGCTTCACGGTCTTCTGGGTCTGTGCCAGAGTGGAACCGGAGGGTGTGGTGATATCGACGAAGACGATGCCTGTGTCCTCATCGGGAACCAAGCCCGTGGGGGTGGTACGGAGCATCCAGGCCAGCAGGACGATACTGACAGCCGTCAGCACCCACACAATCCAGCGGCGATGGAAGAGCCATCCCAGCGCACGGCTGTACTTGCCCAGCAACGCACTGAAACCCCTGTTGTAGGCATGGCGGAAGCGTGTGGACCACGAGGTGGACTGCTGCCCGTTCTCGGCAGAACGAGGTTTCATCAGCACGGCACACAGGGCAGGGCACATCGTCAGGGCACAGAACGTGGAGATGGCCACGGACACTGCCATCGTCAGACCAAACTGACGGTAGTAGGCTCCGCTGAGGCCACCCATGAATGCAGCGGGGATGAACACGCACATGAAGACGACAGTGGTGGTGATGACGGCGTTGGAGATACCGTGCATAGCCTGGTGCGTGGCTCGCTCGGAGGTTGTCGTGGGGTCTTCCAGCTTCTCCTGTACGGCCTCCACCACCACGATGGCATCGTCGACCACGGTGCCGATGACCAGCACCAGGGCAAAGAGGGTGATGAGATTGAGCGTGAAGCCCACGAGATACATGAAGGCAAAGGTACCCACCAGCGAGACCACGATGCTCACGGAGGGAATGATGGTGGCGCGCCAGTTCTGCAGGAAGAACAGCACCACGAGTACAACAAGCAGCAGGGCTTCGAACAGCGTCTTGTACACCGCTTTCATCGAGGCATCGAGGAAGTCGTTGGTGTCCAGCAGTACCACGAACTCCAGCCCCGCTGGCAGATGAGGCTTCAGTTCCTCCATCAGGCGGTCTATCTCGTGGTTCACCTGTTGGGCGTTGGCTCCTGTGGCAGGGGTGATGATGGCAACGGTGCCATTGTGGGAATTGACCCAGCTGTCGCAGGAATAGCTGACGGAACCCAGTTCCACACGTGCCACGTCACTCAGCCGCAGGTCGTAGGAGCCGTCGGTCTTGACGACGATATCCTCGAACTCCTGCTCGTTCTCCAGACGTCCCCTGTACACCAGCGTGTACTGGTAAGTGCCCTTGGAATCCTCACCCAGAGTGCCGATGGCAGCCTCTACGTTCTGTCCACTCAGGGCGTTGACGATGTCTTCCGGATTCAGCTGGTACTGCGCCATCTTCTTCGGGTCCATCCAGATACGCATGCCGTAGACATTGCCCATCAGCTGGATATTGCCCACACCGGCGATGCGCTGCAGGCGGGGTTGTACGTTGATATTGAAATAGTTGGTGATGAAGGCATTGTCGTAGCGGTTGTCGGGGCACTCCAGGGCAATGATGCGCAGCATGCCCTGCTCCTCCTTCTCCACCTTCACGCCCAAATCGAGCACCTCCGTGGGCAGGTAGCCCTCGGCCTCCTCCACACGATTCTTGATACGTATTTGTGCCAGGTCTGGGTCAGTACCAGGTCGGAAAGTGACGTTGATGGTGGCCATGCCACTGCTGGTGGACGACGAGGTGATATACTCCATGCCTTCCACGCCGTTGACAGCCTCCTCAAGGGGTGTGACCACACTTTTCATCACCGCCTCGGCACTGGCTCCGGTGTACTCCGTGCTGATGGTGACAACGGGCGGAGCAACATCCGGGAACTGCTCCACGGGCAGACTGAGATAACCCACGATGCCAGCCAGCAGGATGAGCACCGAGAGGGCACAGGCGAAGATAGGACGTGTGATAAAGAAACGACTGATCATGATTGTTCCCATCCTTTCTTTTCTTTCTTTTCTGTTACCTCTATTCCGTCGGTCACGAATCCGGCTCCCTCGGCAATGATGACATCGCCCGGCGCCAGGCCTGCTGTCACCACAAAGTTCTGGCCGTCATCGTAGTGCAGGACGTTCACCTCTGTCTCCACAGCCTTTCCGTCCATCACTTTATATACGAGGTACTTATCATGGATATCCACCACGGCTTCCTGCGGTACGACGATGACCCCGTGCATGACGTAGGGCATCTCGATGTAGCCATTGCTGCCGCTGCGGAAAATCTCGGTGGTATTAAAGAACGAAGCACGTATGTAGGTGGCACCATTCTCGGATTCCACGGTTCCGCTGATGGCATCAATGTGCCCTTCCACGGGCATCTTTTCGCCCCAGTTACTGTAGAGCGTGACGGCGGGCAATTTGGTCGTGAGCTCGTCGAGGGAGCTGCAGCTGAAGTCTCTGAGGAGTTCCGACAATGCTTCCTCCGAGAGGGCACCATAGGCATAGATGTAGTTGCTCTCTGAGGCGAGGGTGAGGTAGGGGCCAGAGCCGGGATCTACGAGGTCACCCACGCGATAGGGTATCATGCCAATCACACCATCCACGGGACAGCAGATGGTGGTAAAGCCCAACTGTGTGCGTGCCGAGACCAGCTGTGCCTCTGCAGCCTCCACTTGTGCGCTGGCTTCCTCCTTGGCATGGCGGGCCCTGCGGAGGTCATACTCGCCCACCATCTGCTGCTCATAGAGCTTCTGCTTGCCCTCCAGGTTCAGCTGTGCCGTGGAGAGAGCGGCGCGGGCTGTGGAGACCTGAGCCTTGGCAGCATCGACGGCGGCAAGGTAGGGAGCCTGGTCAATGACGAACAACGGCTCGCCTTTCTTCACACGGGCACCCTCCTTCACGTAGATCTTTGTCAGCCTGCCGCTGACTTGCGGGCGCAATTTTATGTTTTTCCGGCTTTCTAACTTCACGGCAAAACTGCGGTACAGGGTATAATCCTGACGTTCCACCCGCAGAGTGCGATAGCAATCCTTCGTTTGCTGGCTTGCCTCTTCGCCACAGCCGGTACAGAGCATCGGAAAAGTCAGCACGGCTGCCAAATAGAGTATAGTGTGTAGTCTTCGACGCATAACAGACTTTTATTTGGATTCTTTCTCTTCTCTTTCCTGGGTAATAGCCATCCCCTCGGTCACCAGCCCCACATTCTCGACAACGATCACATCGCCGTCCTTCAGACCCTCGGTCACCACAAAGCTCTGCTTATCAGAGGAAAGCTTGCCCTTCACCTCCGTAAACACAGCCTTGCCCTCGACGACACGATAGACGAAGCTCTTGTTCTGAATGCGGATGGTGGCATCCTGAGGAATGACAATAACCCCGTGTTTCGTGGTTGGCAACACCAGATATCCATTGCTGCCGTTGCGGAACAGTTCCGAAGGATTGTCGAACGATGCACGCAGCAGGACTGCTCCAGTAGCAATGTCCGCGTTTCCGCTGACGGCATCTAGATGGCCTTGCTGCGGAAGTTCTTCGCCCCAGATGGTATAGAGCCTCACGGCAGGCAGCTTGCGCATCAGTTCTTCCGAAGAGCTGCAGCCATACTCCGCGAACAACTCGACCAGTATTTTCTCCGACAAACTGGTATAGGCATAGATATGTTTGTTCGCTGCGATGACGGCAATAGGAAATTCCATGGACGGTGCCACAAGATCGCCTTCGCGGCACTCCAAAATGTTGATTGTGCCGTCAACCTGGCTGCAGATGGTGGTGTAGTCCAGATTGGTGCGTGCCGAAGCCAGCTCTGCCTGAGCCGTCTCGAGCTGTGCTGCTGCCTCATCCTTGGCATGGCGGGCCCTGCGGAGGTCAAACTCGCCCACCATCTGCTGCTCATAGAGTTTCTGCTTGCCCTCCAGGTTCAGCTGTGCCGTGGAGAGTGCGGCGCGGGCTGTGGAGACCTGAGCCTTGGCAGCATCGACGGCGGCAAGGTAGGGAGCCTGGTCAATGATGAGCAGCGGCTCGCCTTTCTTCACGCGAGCTCCCTCCTTCACGCAGATCTTCTGCACAATCCCTGTAATCAGCGGACGGACGTCTATGTTCTGCTGGCTCTCGATCCTGGCTGTGAATTGGCGGTCCTGGGTAAGGTCCTGCTGCTCCACCCTCAGCGTCTTGAAATGGCTAGTCGACGAGCCTGGAGACGTTTCGCCACAGCCGACAAGCACCACCAGCAATATGCCCCAAAGGATATGTTTCATTTCTTCTTGTCTTTTTAATCTTTTCCCATTAGGAATCTAATCATATCGCACATTTTTGTGCAAAAAAAGCATTTTTGGCTGCAAAGGTAAAGTTTTTCGATGATATAGCGTTCATACTGCCCGTTTTTCTTGTAGAAAAAGTCTGTTTTAAATATAAATTAACGTGAGTTCGACGAATTTTAGAATAGTGTTAATTGGTTGTCAATTAGGGGTTCGATTCCCCTCGGGGCTACCTACCAAATATTATGAGCTGCGAGAGCATTCGCAGTCATACATTCCTCACCACCATCATATATTCGGTTTTGTAGTCGTAGTCATCATCGTAGATGGTGGCTGGAATGAGGGGACATATTGCTTGGCGACCCTTGGGCCGTCAAGCGGAAGATCAGGAAGGAAGGGGCGGAACGGCCTCGTTAGGCCGAGATTTCCTGATGACGTATTTTATTGTTGCAGTTGTTTTAGTCGGAGTAGTGCCTCGAGGTAATAATAGTCGGCATAAATGATGCTGGCATCAATCTCTGAGCCTGCAGGATGATGGCCGGTGGAGTGCGTGAGGAATGCGACGTTGCGGCTGCGACTCTGGTAGCGGTCGGTGCTGAGGTCGTGAAGCATGGAGCAGGCTGCTTCATAGTATTTGCGATTCACGGATTTCTTCAAATGTGAAGCGTCACTTTGTACCGGGCGACCATTGATAATTTCCCGTTCTCCGCTGACATCATATTGACAGAGTTCCAACAAGGCAGAGGCTACGATACAAGCAGCAGAAGCATCCTTACATTTTTCATTTTTCACTCTTTCACTTTTCATTTCAGGAATGTCCATGTCCCAGAGGGGTACCCAGTCGTCACTGGTCTCACGGAGTCGTTTCAGATAGATGTCCGTCACCTTCTGCGCATGGTCGAGGAAACGTTTGTTGTGGGTGTAGCGATAGACCATGGTGTAGCCGTAGATGGCCCACGCCTGTCCGCGGCTCCACATCGACTCGTCGCTATAGCCCTGATGTGTGACGCCCTTGATGAAGTGACCGTCGAGGGTGTCATAGACGGCGACGTGATAGCAGCTGCCATCCTCGCGGAAGTGGTTCTTCATCGTGGTCTCGGCGTGACGCGTAGCGATTTCACGAAAAGAATTTTCAATTTTGTTTTTTGAATTTATAATTTTCCGGTCCGCCCAGAACAACAGTTCCAGATTCATCATGTTGTCCATGATGGTGTTGTGACCACCATAGTCTTTCACGTGACGTGGCCAGCTGAGTATGGTGCCGACAGTTGGATTAAACAGTGTGGCGAGTGAATCGGCAGCACGCAAGGCGAGTTGCTTGTAGCGTTCGTTCTTTGTCACCTCGTATCCTTTCAGCATAGAGTTGATGGTGATGAATCCGAGGTCGTGGTCATAGACAGGCTGGCTGATGATCGGCGTGATGGCGTCGGTGTAATCTGTAGCAGCTTTGTTGACGGCCTCGCTCTTGTTGTAGTCAAATGCCATCCACAGGATGCCTGGCCAGAAGCCTGAGCACCATTCCTCGGCTTTAGCCTTTCGACAGTTCCACATCTGTTCGCCTTTAAGGATATTCCTGGGCATCATCGTGAAGTCATAGGGGCGCAACGACTCCAAGGCACGATCTATCTGCGACGAGCAATAGGCGAGTTGCCGGCTCACGAACGTGTCGCAGCTGTTCTGGTTGAGGGCTACGTTACTGGCGGGGTTGTCGGCGCACATCGGCACGTAGCTTCTGGAAGACACCGGGATAAAAGGTAGCAACGTTGAAAGAGTGAGGAATAATAAGGAACGGGTGTGCATAGGAGTTCTCTTTAGTTTGTTGGGGTAATTCTGATCCAGTCGACGTCTAACCAGCCACGACGGTCCTTGCGGTCGCGGCATTCAGCGACAAAACCGAATTTGGCTCCAATCCATTGGCCTTGTCGCATCGGGAATGGCTCACCTGCTGGCTTGAAGCGCTTGCCGTCGAGGCTGTAGCTGAAGGTGCAAATACCATCCTTGATAGTCATGCTCAGATAAAGGTCAAGGTAAATTGCGGGTGCGTAGGGTATGGTGTCGCGGTCGGTGGGCTGAAGGGTGGCGAGGGTCTGCTGTTCTTCTATCTGTCTCTGGTCTGCATTCTGACAGCTGTGACGCTGCAGGAGGAATTCGTCGCCTTGTCGCAGAACGACCAGTGCAGAGTAGTCACGCCCCATCATCACCAGTCCTCCATACTGTCCGTCCTCCTTGGATGTAAAACGCACTTTGGCGGTGGCTGTGAAGCGCGGTGCTGCAGGTTTCTGCAAGAGCAGGTTTGGGACGTCCCAGAGGCTGCGGAAGTCCTTTGGCAGATCCATGGTGTAGAGCCTATACGTGCCATCTGCTGTGGGCTGCCCGAAGAACTGATGGTAATTTGCATGCCATTGCCATTGTTTCCCAAAAACACCGTCGTTGAACTCATCGGACTCCTGGTTCTGGGTCAAGGGTTGAGGGTTCCTGGTTTTCGGCTTTTGGTAGGTGGTGACCGGTTCTCCATTCCGGCCCATAACGGGCCATCCGCTGGACCAGTCCACGGGTTGCAGAAAGACCACTCGTCCGTAGGCTCCCTTGTCGTTGAAATGCAGGAACCAGTCCTCTCCGAATGCTGTATGTATCCACCCGCCCTGGTGTGGTCCGTTGATGTTTGTTTTCCCCTGCCACATCACCCGCTTCCACTGGTATGGTCCGAATACCGACCGCGATCTCATGGCCAGCTGCCATCCCTGTTCTACGCCGCCGGCAGGGCACATGATCCAGTACCAACCGTCGCGTTTGTAGAACTTAGGGCCTTCGACAGTGTGATTTTCCTGACCACCATCGAATACGATGCGCGGCTGACTGATGGCTCGACTGCCATCGGCAGACAGTTCACGCACTGATAGCACGGAGTTAAAACCCACACGCGAGTTGGCCCAGCCGTTGATCAGATAGCAGTGCCCGTCCTCGTCCCAAAGGGGACAGGGATCTATCATGCCTTTGCCTGCAACAACGCAGATTGGGCTACACCAGTTGAGCGTTGAGTGTTGAGCGTTTAGAGGAGCTTTCACCATGAAAATGCCCTGGTCGGGGTCGCCCCAATAAATATATAGGGTGTCGTTGTGGTGACGGATGGAAGGCGCCCATACGCCCTTGCCGTGGGCAGGCTGGTCGAAGATTTCTTTGGGGGTAAGTTCCTTTAGTGCATGACCAATCAACTGCCAGTTCACCAAATCCTTTGAATGCAAAACAGGCAGCCCTGGCACACAGTTGAACGAACTGGCCGTCAAGTAATAATCCTCGCCCACTGCACACACATCGGGGTCGCTGTAGTCGGCATAGAGCACAGGATTGGTGTAGCTGCCGTCGCCATTGTCGGGCGACCACACTGCGCTTGGCTGTGCCCAGCTCAATAAAGAATGAAAAAGGAGTGTTGAGAAAAGCAGCCTTTTCATATGCAAGGTTTTTTTAGTGGGGGATGTCAATGGGTATCAGCGTGTGAGCAAGCAGAATCGTATTTATTTTTTATCGGAATACGCCTTAAAATGCAGGGCAGCACCGCCGGAAGGCTGGAGTTGTATTGTAATAGGCTTATTGGCTCGCGCCTTTGACGATTTCACATGAACGGTTTGTCTGCGAACAGCCACTTTTGCAGGTGAATTCGCTGTTGTGTCATCGTGATAGATCTCAACGGTGTATTTGCCTATGGGCAGGAAGTCCGTTGGCACTTGTATGGTGCGAGCTTCGTTGTTGTTCAAAGCCCCCACGAACCAGTCGCTTCCCTTGCGACGTGCTTGTATGATATACTCTCCGGGTTGCCCGTCGAGGGCGTGGCTCTCGTCGAAGACCGTAGGACACGCTCTCCAGAAATCAAGTTCCTCGCTGTCCCATCCATTGGTGAAAGGCTGGTCATACCAGAACAGGAATTGCAACGGGGAATAATAGACGGCAGCCATTGCGAGTTGGTGGGCGCGAGTTGTCTTCACGCGGCGGTCAAAATAACAGAGCGTATAGTCGCCAGGACCGCAAAGGAAACGAGTGAAAGGTAGCAGGGTGTTGTGTGTGGCATCGGGCATCTCCTCATTGCCGCGAATGCCTTCCTGGGTGAGCAGATTAGGTAACGCTCGCGAGAGGCCGGTGGGCCGGTATTCATCGTGGATGTCCACCATCAGTTCATATGCAGCACACTTGGCCACAGCCTGATGTAACCAAGTTGTCCAGTGCTGGCTGCCCACCTGCACAAAGCCGAACTTAATTCCACTGACGCCCCACTCATGGTAGAGCGGCAGCAGTTCGTCGATTTGGCGTGAGAGTGCGCGTTGGTTGACATAGAGCCATACGCCGACGCCTTTACTACGGGCGTATTCACACACCTCTGGAATCGTGAAATCCCGTTCAGGACTCACGCGGCGGGCATCGCTCTCCTGTTTGCCTTCAGGACCATACCAGCCAGCATCCAGTTCCACATACTCGATGCCGAAGTCGGCGCAGAAATCAATACTGCGGAAAATGGAGGCCTTATCTAATCGTGTGCTGCGGAACGCGCGTCCAGGACGGATCCAAAGACCCTCTCCCCGCTCCCCCTCAAGGGGGAGAGCAGAATGTCTTTGAGTGGTAGCGGAGAGGGGGGCATTGAGATTCAGAATGAGATCCTTGTTGTTGATCAAATCCACAGCCCGTTTTCCGGCCATTACTACGCGCCATGGTGTCTGGTAGGGCGTGATGATGTCCACGTCTCCATAGAGTTTGACCTGCAATTCATTCTCCTGCTTTAGCACGAACTTGCCGCGGGCGTAGTCCTTGAGTGCAGCCTCGAGCAGAGCTACGTACAGCCCTTTTCCCTCTTCCCCGTAGGGGGCGGGAAGATACAGCAACAGCGGTCGCTCGGCCTCTAACCACTCACCCTTTAGCGGTCGGCGCTCATAAGGTCCCTGCGCCCATTCCTCATACCACGCCGTCGTACCTGCGGGGAACCTGAACGAGGTACTTTCGCCAGTAAGGTGCAAGAAGAGATTGTTGCGTGTCTCTGGCAGATGGTAGTGGAAAGCAATGCCTTCGTCGTATGCACGGACGATGATATCCATTGCGTAGTACTTGCGTTTGTCATAAGCCCCGTCAGCGGTGCTCCCGGCGCTCTCTGTGTGCTCCACGACGCCTTTCTCGTAGTGCAGCGTAAGCTGGTTGTAATGGTCCCTAATGGTGGCGTTTTCCCCGTAGAGAGGTACCCACGTGGTATCTACGGTAGTGATTTCCTCCCCAGTCAGCTGCAGGTCGCGTGACCAGTCGTCGTTCTCCCCTCGTGGCACAGCCAGCGCCGACTCGTTCAGCCGGTTGTCGATGTAAATGCCCAGGCGGCTGCCATCGACTATCGTCCGGCCATCGAAGGTGATGGTGTAGGTCAGCCCGTCTATGGTGAAGGTATAGCGCCCATCAGGTGAACTGAGGCGGTGCTGTGCGTGGACAGGGATAAAGGTGCATAGCCAGAGGGCTGCTATTGACAAGTACTTTTTCATGATGCGGGGCTGGGGGGTTATTTCGAGGAGCCGCGAATGATGTCGCGTTCGGGATTGAAGCCGCGCTGCCCGATGCGGATGTCGCCGATGTGGTAGCTGTGAACACGGTGGCGTTCGTCGTAGTCATCCACGCGGGAAGGCATAAGGTGGTCGTCGGGCGTGTCTTCATCGACATAGATGTGGTTGAAATGGATGTCATCGATACTGTCGCCTGGAGCGCGGTTATATTTCTCGCTGAAGAGCACGCGCAGGTCGAAGATGCGTCCGCGCTGGACGCCTTCGATGCGAATACTGTCGAAACGTACATCGCGGATTACGTTCTGATCGCCGCAATTGATGGCGAGTAAGCCTTGTTCACGACCATAGAGGATGTCGCAGTCGTGGATGCGTACACCGCTGAGCACCTCGCCTCGAGGGGCACGGTCGTCGCCATGGCTGCCGATGTTCACGGGATGAGCCACGTCGGGCCAGAAGATGCAATGCGAGATGTCGAAGTCCTCGGAGCCTCCCCAGTACCACCAGCGATGGTTATAAAGGGCTATGCAGTCGTCGCTGGTGCGGAGGAAGCAGTTCTCCACGCGCACGTGGCGGCAACACATCAGGTCGATGCCATCGCTCCACGAGCGGGCAGAGAAGGATTTGATGTTGCGAATGGTGATGTTCTCGCTCTGCCCCCCGAAGACTGTGTAGTGTGCGGGATTCAGGACGGTGATGCCATCTACGAGGACGTTCTTGGAATAGGTGATTTCTATACCGCGCAAGGGATGATCCAGGATGCCACGTCCCACGATGCGGACATTCTCAGCGCGATCCACAATGAGCCGGGCCTTCACCACGGCTCCGGGAGCGAGATAGACGGTGCAGTTGGATGGTATCTTGATTTCCTCGCTCGGCAGGTCCTTGGGTTTGTGCACACCCGGACCGAAATAGATGAGGCGCGCTCCCTCAACGAAAACATCCTGCGAGTTGGGCGCCACCCAGTCGATGGCCTTGGGCTCTGCGGGAGAATGGTGTTCGGTGAGGGGGGCATTGACGAGAAGGTGGAGGTTGTGAAGGCGCTCGCCTCCAAACTCCAGACTGAGGTATTCCGGACGGTCGAGGCGCAGGAGTACGATGCTGTCGTTCTGCCGCTCGACACTCAGCCCACGTGAATGTGGGCGTACGTCGACATCGGCGGCCTTTTCCGGCCGGTGGTTTGTGATACGAACGACGAGGGGCTCCGACATGTCGAACTCGGCAAAGGCCGCCTGTTGTACGCGGCGCGTGTCCACATTGCATCGCAACACGGGAACAGAAGTCCACACGTCATCACTTGCAGCGGCACAGCGAATCTCAACGTGGTAGTCGGTGGAGAGTGCTGGCCCGTCTTTCTCAGGCAGTGAACTGATACTGAAGGGGGGAAGGGCAGGTGTTGAGGCGCCACCATCCACAAAGGCAGGCAGCCCTGGCCTCTCGCGCACCAGGAACGTCGTGGCGACCTCGCCGTCGGCAAAGACGTAGCCATTACGCGAACGGGCGCCACACGGCTCGTATTCATATACGTTGTCCTTCTGCCTGACAGGTTCCAGGTCCCAGTATTCAGGCCAGCAATCGACCGTTCGGACAAGGCTCAAACGGGGAGCATCGGCTAATCGGATTACGGGTTCGGTGACGACGTCGTAGGGACGGCGACTGTTCACCTTGTAGGTGATGGGCGGGGGCACAGCCGTGAAAGCATCGACCTCCGTGCCCTGGTAGAAGAGCAGCGAGCCGAAGCCAGGGTTATCGCACGTGAAGCCTGCCCCTTCAGGTCGTACATAATGACCCAGCACGAGGCTGGTGGCGGGCATCGGCAGGTGGCGACGGCCCACATAGTGGTTGTAAGGCAGTTCGAACACGGCGCGCCACTGACCCAACGCACCTTCTGCCAACACGTGCCAGTTACAATACTTACCGGTCTTGTCGGTCCATCGCTGGAAAGGCACTTCCATTCCGAGGTTGGCGCGGGAAGTATATTCATAGGCTGTCAGCAGGCGGTTGTCGAGTTCTGCATAGATATCGTCGCCCTGGTTCCAAGCAACCTCGCAGATCTCTGCCAGCTGACCGAGCCCAAGCATCACATGCGCCTGGTCGCGGCCAGACTCCTGGCACTGACCCGTGGCTGAGATGTAGTTGGGCAGCGATCCGTTGTCGTCGCCATGGCGATAGTTGTCGAGCGCCCGTGCATACTGTTTGGCATCGTTTGTATAAACAGCCAAAGCTATTCGCATCTTATTCACAGCTGCGCCCCAGTTGCCGTTGGCATAAGGGGGCCGACGGTCGAATTCATCGAGTACGGGGAGGAAGGCGCGGAGGAACATCGCTTCCGTCGCCTTGGTGTCAGATGCTGTCCAGCCTGGATAGCCGTAGCGCAGGAGCTCGCAGGCATTTACAAGAATGAAACCCTGCAGGCCTGCGCACAAGGGGGCATCGTGGCCGTCGATGCGTTGCAGTGTCCCTCCATAAGCACGTATAATGGCCATAGCCGTCTCGGCGTGTGCCACGTCGCCTGTGATGGTGAAGAGCAGGGCGTTGTAGTACGCTGCCAGGAAGTCATTCTCGCTAGCTCCCTTTGTGCGTCGATGTTCACCGTCGCGGGCGATAATCTCAAAAGGCCCTGCCATGCGGTAGGACGACTGCGCTTTCGCATCGCGTACCAGCTTATCGTAGCTGCCCATGGCCACGGCATTCCTGTGCTGCACCCAGGCGCGTGTCCTTTCGATGGCCTCGCGGTTGTGGAGCAGACCAGGGTGCGCGAACTCCTTCTTTGGCGCACCGAGGGCACAAAAGGTAGAGAGGGCACAAAAGAGAATGAGGGCTGTGAAGAATCTGTTGCGTATCATGTGCTGTGGGTTAATCACTGTATTAACGTTTCCTTGTTATCTCACGATGATTTTCCTGCCTTTGACCACGTAGACGCCCTTCTGAAGGGGAAGACCACTGGAGATTGAACGATTGGACGATTTCACAATTATACGTCCGCTGAGGTCAAAACATTCACTATTTGACGATTTACTATTTACTATTTGTTCTATGCGATCAGGAGCGGGACCTTGATAAGTTAGGGTGAAGTTGTCCCATACGAGCCAGGTGGTGCCGCTGGTGGGTT
>Ga0265299_10000032_pt1 | contig 212059 bp, 191 predicted proteins | sample AusTroGonzalo_MG_4_FD_193485 | JGI IMG/M metagenome (GOLD analysis project Ga0265299, IMG submission 193485) | Bovine rumen microbial communities from tropical cattle in Woodstock, Queensland, Australia - Gonzalo_02 | ecosystem: Host-associated > Mammals > Digestive system > Stomach > Rumen ... | reverse complement strand
GTAGCAATAGATTTTGTAGCGGCACAGCCCAATATACCATTCCCCATTGCGACTTCTCAGTATATATTCCCAATACCATCACTCCCGGCACACCCGACGGTCTGAACGATTTTCTGAGCTTGAGCGACCATGTGAAACCCGAGATGCAGAGCTTCGAAATCATTATCTACGACCGCTGGGGCAACATCGTCTTCGCCTCTATCGACAAAGATTTCCAGTGGGATGGGAGAGTGCAAGGAAAACTTCTTCAGAATGTCATCTACACCTACGTGATGAACTACATCAACCAAGAGAATCAGCCGGTACAAAAGAAGGGAACGATACTGGTGCTGTAAATGTGCTTTTGAGATAATGTGCTAAATTTTTCTGTTTTTTTTGTCACAAAATAGTCGGCTTTTACGACATATAGGAAAACAACGCCTGTTATGGATCAGTTTGAAAGCACATATCACCAATATTATCCTTTGCTTTGGGCCGTGGCCATGAAGCTTTTGGCGGATGAGGATACCGTAGCCGATGTGCTGCAAGATGTCTTTGAAGCCTACTTCAGCCAAAGTCAAAAAAGCAAGATCCGTCAGCCTAAGAGTTGGCTGTTTCGGGTTACATTGAACAAGTGTGCCGACAATGCTGCGTATAACAAGCGTCATACGGATATGTCCGCCTTGAATATGCTGGAAGATGAGACAGGAAATCCTGATTCCAAGTATGATGATCGGAAGATGGTTCAGCAGGCATTGTCGCAGTTGCCTCCAAAAGAACGTCAGTTGGCGGTGCTTTACAGCGAGGGTTTTTCTTATAAGGAGATGTCTGAAATCATGGATATCCGTTTTTCCTCGGTGGGCAAAACATTATCCAGAGTAATTAATAAATTGTATGATATATTAAAATCAAGTGGCTATGAAACATTTGAGAGATAGTGAGATACAGGCCTTCATAGATGGAGAGTTGTCACCACGGCAGGTCAATAGGGTGGAGCGGCATTTGCAACAGTGCCCCGCTTGTACCGCCCGGGTGGAGGAGCAGCGTGCCAAGATTGATAAAGTTTTTTCAGTGTTAAATTTGGTTAATAATCCTGAAATCAAACACCCGCATCTTCCGTTGCATCATACTAAAGCAAGCGTGGAAACACTCTCTGTCTTATCGCCTAATCGCAAAAAATGGTTTGGAAACATTGCTTCCGTAGCTGCGGTAGCCATTCTGGTTTTATCCCTGACCTTTATTATTCGGCAAAATACGCTCAAAGAAGAAATGCTTGGTAAGCAAATTTTTGTACGTTATGAGATGGAGGATGAATTTGATGCCAATCGTCCCATTACCGAACAGGATTATGTTTTCAGAGTTTATCAACAATAAATTTATATTATCATGAAAAAGAACGCTTTTATCGGTATCGTCTTTATGACAGCAATATTATTCTTTTCTGGAAAAGGATATTCACAGAGTCTGCTGGATATATACAAAAACGGTGCGGTGAAATTGGTTCCTGAGACCAATTATGCGCAAAATAATGATTGGAATCAAGTATTCCGCTCCTATTATGATAAAATGTATGACACCTATGTCGGTAAAAGAAAATATGTAACGGTGTTGTCAGACGGCTCTGTGGTGGTCAGTCATTCTTACGAGGATTACTATACACTATTTGATAAAGACGGAAAATTTGTGCGTGAGTTCAGTATAAATACCGGAAAGAGTAAGAAACTGACGAAACCTATTGCAGGGGCGTTGAACGACAAGATTTTATACACGAAGGCGGATAACTTGGGCAAGATACATTTTATTGATTTGCAAGGAAATATCAAGAAAATAGTGAATATCAAATACAGTGTTTATGATATTTTGCCCCTTCCAGGTGATCGTTTGTTGGTGACTGGTTTTGTGGTGGGGAAAAAGTGTAGGGATATCGTGTCAATCGTAGATTATAATACTGGTGACCAGAAAGTTATATATAGTTACTGGTGGGAAGATGGCAGATATTCAGCTTCATCAGCAGGTGAGGATGTCCCCTTCTTTTATAGAAAGAAATTAGAGAACGGCAGTGAAGTTATGATTGGCTATCATCCTGCGGATGCAGTCATGTCTGTTGGACTTAGACAGTCCTCCATAAAAGTGCGTGTTGCGATTGTCAAGCAGAAAATTGTGGTAGCAGCCCCTTCTGTGAATCAGGTTATCACCTACGATTTAAACGGTGTTGAACTAAACAGAATGAATATTCCATTTGGCAAGAAAGAGTTGTCGGTGGAAGAACAGAAAGAAATTATGCGGAAACAGATTGAAGATGTCAAAAAGAATACCAATCCCTCTATCGTGCCGAATGTTTCAATGAATGTTGAATCAGAAGAATACAAAAAGGTGATAATGCCAGAGTTGGTGAAGAAAATGGAGAAGGATATGGCTTTGATTACCGAACCCGTGAAACTGCCAGTGTTTACCACAATTATCAAAGATTCGGAGGACAATCTGTTATTTTTTGAAATTCCAGAGACAAAAGGTGGCAACAAATTCAATGTGTATGTATATGAGGATAAAGGTGAATTCATGTCTTTTAGACATTGTAGCTTTGTGTGCGATGAATACGATCTAGTCATAAATGCAGACAGAATGGTGTTCCACAATGGATTCCTGTACAGCGTTCAAGACAAAAAAGGCGCAAAGGGTATCCCCATGCGCCTAGTAAAATTCAGGTTATCTAAATAATAAAAGTTGTTTACAGCAACTCAACACTACGCTTTACGAAGTCGCTGAGTTTCTCGCCCGTCAGGATGTTCTGCGACAGCATAGCTAAGTCAATGAGTTGTTTGGTCAGCGCCACCTTCTTGTCTTCGTCGGTTTCACCCAAAATACGACCAGCAAGAGGGTGGTTGCCGTTTACCACCAAATTGTAGTGTTCGAAGTTGCCGAAAGAGGGTTGTCCGGAAATCTTGCTCATATCCTGATAACGACGCATAAACTCATTTTGTGTAATCATCACCGGCAGGTCGTTCTCGCTGAGACTTTCCACCTGTACGGTGAATTTTTCTTTTTCCACATTGCCTTCAAACAGTCCTTTCAGTTTTTCAGTCTCATCGCTCGACAGTTTGGAGGGGTGAGCATCTTCCTTCTCAATCAGCTTGTCGATAATGTCGGCATCCACTCGGGTAAATTTGCTCTTTTCGAGTTTCTGCTCCAGCATATTGATGAAGTGAGTATCCAAGAAGCCGTCCATCAGCAGCACATCGTAGCCGTTTTCTTTGGCGGAAGAAATGTAAAGGTGCTGAGTGTTTACATCTGAGGCATAGAGATATACGAGGGTGTCGTTTTTGTCTTTCTGCAAGGTCTCAATCTTGGTCTTATATTCATCCAAGGTAAAGTATTTGCCATCGGTGTTCTTCAGCAGGAAGAACTTCTGGGCTTTCTCGTAGAATTTCTCATCGGTAATGGAACCGTATTCGATAAACACCTTAATATCATCCCATTTCTTTTCAAAATCCTCACGGTCGTTCTTGAACATTTCCTCCAGTTTCTCGGCCACCTTCTTGGTGATGTGGTTAGAGATTTTCTTTACGTTGGCATCCGACTGTAAATACGAACGTGACACATTCAGCGGGATGTCGGGTGAGTCAATCACACCATGAAGCAACATCATAAATTCGGGGATAATACCATCCAACTGGTCGGTGATAAATACCTGGTTGCAATAGAGCTGTACCTTGTTCTTCTGCAATTCGAACTGATTTTTCACCTTGGGGAAATACAGTACACCCGTGAGGTTGAAGGGATAGTCCACATTCAAGTGAATCTGGAACAAGGGGTCTTCAAACGACATCGGATAGAGTTCGTGATAGAACTTCTTGTAGTCCTCGTCGGTAAGCGAAGAGGGTTGTTGTTTCCATATCGGGTTGGTATTGTTGATGATACGGGGTACCTCAATTTCCTCTTCTTTGTCCTTGCCTTCAGGTTTCTCCCATTTTTTCTCCATACCGCAGCGGATAGGTACCGGCAAGAAACGACAGTATTTGTGCAGCAACCCCACAATACGGTTTTCTTCCAGAAATTCCGCAGAGTCGTCGGCAATATGCAGAATGATTTCCGTTCCGCGGTCAGCTTTGTCGATGTGTTTCAGGGTGTACTCTGTAGAGCCGTCACAGGTCCAGTGAACTGCGGGCATCTCGTCCTGATACGATTTAGTCTTGATTTCCACTAACGAAGACACCATAAAGGCCGAATAGAAGCCCAATCCGAAGTGACCAATAATATTGGCAGTGTCAGTTCCTTTATATTTCTCCACAAATTCTTCCGCACTTGAGAAGGCAATCTGGTTGATGTATTTCTTCACTTCCTCTTCGGTCATACCGATACCATGGTCGATAACGGTAAGTGTTTTGGCCTCTTTGTCTACCTTTACCTCTATGGTCATATCGCCCAAATCGTCATTGCTTTTGCCGAGGCTGACCAGCGTCTTCATCTTTTGCGAGGCATCTATGGCATTGGATATTAACTCTCTAAGAAATATTTCCTGATCGGAATACAAGAATTTTTTGATAACCGGAAAGATGTTTTCCGTTTTGACATTAATTTTTCCTGTTGACATAATTTATGGTTTATTATTGTTTTTTTACTTGATGAACGGGAACGCTAAAAGCAAAATTTGTGCCAAACTTCGAGGCTGACATTTTGGCAGAGTATTGTTAAACCTTAGCCGACTTGCCCTTCATTGGGAAAGTTTCTGGGTAAAAAACTCCTCCATATAAAAAATCAACGTCGAGTTGCTCACCAACAACTTCAACTGGGCGGCAAGCACCATAGGCGAACTCTACAAGTCAAGGTGGCTGGTCGAGATTTTCTTCAGGCACGTGAAACAGCTGCTGCACATCAAAAGCTTTGTCGGCACGTCGCAGAACGCGGTGGAGATACAGCTGTGGACGGCCCTGATCACCATACTGATGCTCAAATATCTCCAGTTCAAGGCATCATACGACTGGAATCTGTACAACCTCGTCGCGTCGCTGCGTCTGAACACCTTCACCAAAATGGATCTCTGGAAATGGCTAAACGAGCCGTTCACTCCGCCACCCGACACGCTTGGCGACCCGAATGAGGGGGTTCAACTTTCAATTTTCTGATTTCTCTCCCGCAAATGCCCTATTTATCGGAGAATAATATTTTTTGGAAATTTATTTAGGACAGTATTGGTTGTAATTCAAAAATTATATGTAACTTTGCAAGCACTATAATTTATTGCGATAATATAATCACAAAATAAACCATTATGAAAAAGACATTTTTACTACTTATCTGTCTGCTGGTGTGTTGCGTCGCTGCATTCTCCCAAAGCGTAACCCTTACCTTTACCGCCAAAGATGTAGCCAACCACTATGTGCAACTTAACCGGGTTACTATTACCAACCTGACCAAAAGCTGGCAGGAGACGATATATTGGCCTGATACCACGCTAACCATGCAGAATGGTACAGGTATTAATGATGTAGAGACGTTTCCTGAAACGTCTCTAAAATTGTCCCAAAACAACCCCAACCCCTTTACCAGCACCACCGAGGTAAGCTTGATGGTAGCGGAAGATGATGAGGTGATGTTGGATATTGCGGATGTGAACGGAAAAATTGTGGGAACGCATCGCATGCGTCCGCAGGCGGGTATCCATCAATTTCGTATAACCTTGGCCACCGCCGGCACCTATGTGATGACTGCCCGCCAGAATGGACAAACCTCGTCCATCAAGATGGTGTGCAACGGTGGCGGGGATGGCAATAGGATTGAATATACAGGAAATGGCGGGGATGCACCTCATGCATCCGCAACCAAAGCCAAAAACGGTCCCAAATATACCACCACCAACCCATTTAATTTTGGAGACCAGATGGAATATGTGGGATATGCCACCATTAATGGCAGCGAGGTGGAAAGCCAGCATATTACACAAATGCAGGGTGCTTCCCAGACCTTCACTTTGCAGTTTACACAAATACATTATCAATTGCCTACTGTTACCACCAGTGCGGTAAGCAATATCACCTCTTCTTCCGCAACGGCAGGTGGTACGGTGATTTCTGATGGCGGTGCAACGGTGTATGACAGGGGCGTTTGTTACAGCACGGCCTCAATGCCTACCATATCGGACAATTGTATCCAAATCGGGCAAGGCACAGGCATTTTTTCAAACAATATAACGGGTCTAAACGACAACACTACTTACTATGTGCGTGCCTATGCTACCAACAGCCAGGGCACGGCGTATGGTAACGAACTGAGTTTTACGACTGTGAATCCTGCAAACGATGGCCAGCCCTGTCTTGGCACACCGACAGTTGCCGACATCGATAGTAATGTCTATAATACGGTGATGATAGGCATACAGTGCTGGATGAAGGAGAACCTTCGTACCACGCGCTATGCCAATGGAGTGAACATACCAATGGGCAGTACATACAGTAACACCGATCCCTATCGTTATGCGCCGGACAATAACAACTCCAATGTATCCACCTACGGCTACCTGTACAACTGGGCCGCGGTGATGAATGGAGACTCTTCCTCATTTGCCAATCCTAGTGGTGTGCAGGGAATCTGCCCGAATGGCTGGCATGTACCGAGTGATGCGGAGTGGACGCAATTGACCAACTATGTTGGTAGTCAGACGCAGTACAGGTGTGATAATAGCAGTGTTAAAATTGCCAAGGCGTTGGCATCAACTACGGGATGGCTCAGTTCTGATGAAACTTGTGAAGTAGGTAATAATCCTAGTACGAACAATGCCACGGGCTTTTCGGCTCTTCCCGCTGGCGGCTACGGCGGCAACTACGGCAATTTTGGTCGCAACGCCCGATTTTGGAGTGCTACGGAGAGCGATGACGGCGACGCATACTACCGCATGCTAGCCAATCATGAAGCCTTCGTGTACAGGAACTACTACCAAAAGTTCTTCAGTACCTCGGTTCGTTGTGTCCGCGATTAGAACAGAGAAGACAAATAAAGTTAAGTTCATATAGAGCTGTACTTACCATCAGCTTGATCTTTTGGTTACTTTTCAATCACAGCGAAAAGTAACGGATTTTTTTGTATTTTTGCAAGCTAATTTTTAAATAGAATGGATAAGAATACGATTATCGGACTACTCCTGATTTTTGCGGTATTTATGGGCTTTAGTTTCTATACCTCGCAGCGAAACGCAAAACACAGGGAACAGATTGAGAAAGAAATGATTGCGCAGGAGCAGAAGGCGCGGGAAGACTCTATTGCCAATGCGGTGGCTGCCTCTATGGCTGACCAAGCTTCGACGGCTAATGAGGGTGAGGCTACGGCCGATACAACTGGCGGTAAGGTGGCTCAAAATAAGAAACTGCCACTATATGCAGTGGCTTTTCAGATGCCGGCTGACGCTCAGAATGGCGATTTTATGGTGGAAACAAATAAAGCCATCTACACCTTTGCCCGTCAGGGAGGATACCTGAAACGTATCGAAATGAAGGGGGTGTATAAGTACGCACCCAAGGATTCGGTAAAACCGCAGGTGGTGCTGTTTGATGGCGAGAACAACAGTATCAATATCGACTTGATGTTGAAGAACCAAGCGGTGGTTCACTCTAAAGACCTAACTTTCAGTAGCGATATTCAGGATGTACTGATGGTGAATGAAGACAGTACGGTATTGTCGCTGAAGGTATATCCCGCTGGTGCAAACGCAGAAGGTGATTCAACTGGCAACGTTTCGGACAGCTACATCGAATATCAATATACTTTTTCCCCTGACAACTACCTTTTTGGCTTCAAGATCAACTTTGTCAATATGGCAGACTATTTGTATGCCAATAATTTGGACTATACTCTCGAATGGAATTCCTTGCTAACCTGCCAGGAACGAAATTACCAAATTGAAAGAGATATCACTACCATATATTATATGGATAACGTGGAAGATGTGAGAAATCTGGACGAACGAAAAAGCGACAAGAAGGATTTTGCATCACCACTGAGATGGGTGGGGTTCAAGCAACAGTTCTTCACTTCAACACTGATGGCTAAATCCTCAGATTTCTCCACAGGAAGCTTGAAGGTGACCGTTCCCGCTAAAACCGAGACCTCTCTCTTGAAGACCATGTCAGCCGACTTGGATTTCAGAATCAGTGATGTCAATAGAGGTTCTTTCGATATGACAATGTATGTGGGTCCCAGCCAGTACAAATTGCTGAAAGAGTATGATCAGAAACTGGAACGTCAGGTGCCACTAGGGTGGGGGTTCTTCCTTTTGCAATGGTGCAACCGCTATATGATTATTCCTATCTTCAACTGGTTGGAAAGCTATGGCATCAGCTACGGTATCATCATTCTGATACTCTCATTGTTTATCAAGTTGCTGGTAACTCCTGTCAACTATAAGACCTACCTTTCATCGGCCAAAATGAGAGCCTTGAAGCCCGAAATAGATGCTCTTTCCAAACGTTATCCTAAAGCCGACCAGAATCAAGATGAAATGATGAAGAAACAGCAGGCCACTATGGCACTGTATAAAAGTGCTCATGTAAGCCCGATGGCCGGCTGTATTCCCGCACTGATTCAGATGCCTATCCTGATTGCCATGTACCGTTTCTTCCCATCGGCATACGAGTTGAGACAACAACCATTCTTATGGGCGGATGACCTTTCGGCCTACGACTCCATTTTGGACCTGAGTTTCAACATCCCCTTGTATGGCAACCATGTGAGTTTGTTCACCCTGCTGATGACTATCTCCACCATTGCCTACACTTACATGAACAACAAGTTGATGGCTCCGGCTACCGGCAACAGCGACCAGCAGAGAATGATGAAGGTGATGATGTACATCATGCCTATCATGTTCCTCTTTATGTTCAATAGCTTTGCTTCAGGTTTGACCTATTACTACCTGTTAATCAACCTGATTACCTTTGCCCAGAACGGTATTTTCATGTTGACTGTAAATCAAGACAAACTGCGTGAGCAATTGCTGGCCAATATGAAAAAGCCCGTCAAAAAATCGAAATGGCAGCAACGTATGGAAGAGATGGTTAAACAACAGCAACAGCTTGCTAAACAACAAGGACGCAAATAAAAATAAAATAATTTCATTTTTTAGGCGTTCGGAACAAGAAAAAAAAGTATTTTTGCAAATCAAATTACCTTAATAAATAATATTAACGAAAAAGATTAGAGATGGAAAATTTAGAAAAAAATGAAGTGTTATCAAGAGCAGTTAGAGCAGGGAAGCGTACCTACTTTTTCGATGTTAAGACTACTAAAAACGAAGAGAAGTATTTGACCATTACCGAAAGCAAGCGTAAATTCAACGCTGATAATGGCACTTTCTTCTATGAAAAGCATAAATTGTTCCTTTACAAGGAAGATTTCACCAAATTCCAGAACGCATTGGCAGCTGTATTAGAGTTCATCGAAACAGGCAAAGTGCCCGATGACATTCTTTTCGACACCAACGAACCCAAAACCGACGACATTAATTTTGAAGACTTGGAGGCCTAATGGGAAAGATTATTGCTGTCGTTAACCAGAAGGGAGGTGTGGGCAAGACCACGACTGCGGTCAATCTTGCCGCCTCGCTGGCTGTGCTCGAGCATAAAACCCTGCTGATTGATGCCGACCCACAGGCAAATGCCACTTCGGGTGTAGGCATCGATGCTGAACAGGTGGAACACAGCGTCTACGACTGTATGCTCGGCAACAATTTTGCGACAGAAGTCATTGTAAAGACTGACACTCCCAATCTGGACCTTATGCCGGCCACTATCGATTTGGTGGGGGCCGAACTGGAGATGATTTCCTTTGACCGTCGCGAGTACCGTATGCGCGACGCTTTGTCAGCATTGAAAGATGAATATGAGTTCATTCTGATTGACTGCGCGCCATCGCTGGGACTGATAACCCTGAATGCATTGGTGGCAGCTGATTCAGTCATCATTCCGGTACAGTGTGAGTACTATGCCCTTGAAGGTTTAGGAAAACTGTTGAATACCGTCCGACTGGTACAGTCGAACATGAATCCTCAGTTGACCATCGAAGGCATACTGTTGACGATGTATACCGCCCGACTGAAGCACAATAATGCGGTGGTTGAAGATGTTCGTCAGCATTGCAAGGGTATCGTTTTCAACACAATAATCGTGAGAAACGTTCGTCTGAGCGAGGCTCCGAGTTACGGAAAACCAATTGTGTTGTATGATGTACAGTCGAAGGGAAATATCAATTACCTGAACTTAGCTAAGGAACTTCTGGTCAATAACGGTTATACCTTTGAATAAATATGATGGATAAAGACGCAAAAAAATTGGGTAAAGGACTAGGCGCATTGCTGGGAGGAGGAAATATTCCCATTGCGTCCAACTCTGCCGCCCGTTTCAAACAGGATTCGGTGGGTAATATCCGTATTGAATCCATTGAGGTTAATCCCAACCAGCCCCGTACAAAATTTGATGAAGAGGCTTTACAGGAATTGGCCGAGTCAATCAAGAGCTATGGGCTGATACAGCCTATCACCGTTCGTCCCATTGCCAACGGCAAATATCAGTTGATATCGGGCGAACGCCGTTTGAGAGCATGCAAACTTGCCGGCTTGCAAGAGGTTCCTACCTACGTGCGTACCGTGGACGATCTGCAGTCCATCCAAATGGCTCTGGTAGAGAATATCCAGCGTGAAGACTTGAATGCTCTTGAAATTGCACTCTCGTATCAGCGACTGATAGACGAATGTGGTTTCAATCAGGACGAGGTGAGCGAGAAAGTGGGGAAAAACAGAACCACTATATCCAACTACCTGCGTCTGCTGAAACTGTCGCTACCGGCTCAAATCGCCGTAAGAGATAATGCTATCAGCATGGGCCACGCCCGCGCTTTGGTAGCGCTGGAAAATGAGAAGTTGCAAGAGAAGGTGCTTAAGCAAGTGATGGATGGTGGACTCTCAGTTCGTCAGACTGAAACCTTGGTGAAAAAGTATTCCAACGAATTCAAGCCCACTAAGACCAAAATCAAAATCAATCTTTCAGACGAAGTAAATGAGTTTATGTCGTCCCTCTCTAAGAAACTGAATTCGAAAGTGTCAGTGAGTAAAGAATTGTCAGGGAAGGGCAAAATAACCATTCCGTTCACTTCCGATGACGACTTGAAGCAAATAATTAGCAAGCTAATGTAAACTTCTTTAGTTCTGCTATTTATGAAAATATTGAATGTTATATTATCAATCGTGCTGAGTCTGTTCGCATTAAGTGTACAGGCTCAGTCTGTTGATACTCTTGCCTCGCAGGCCAAGGAGTCAGATACCATTCAGGTCCAACATGTTCGTGTGCGTGCTAATCAAAACAAAGGACTCAAGATTAGTTCTGAAAAGCCAGCTGAGCGGGTGGCGATGACAGATTCCGCTTTGCGAAAGAAGCATAATCCTACTGTGGCAGGCTGTCTCTCCATTATTCCAGGCGGTGGTCAGATTTACAACAAAAAATACTGGAAACTGCCCATAGTCTATGGCGCATTGGGTATCTCTTGCTATTTTGTCTATGATTTTGCCCACCACATGGTGTATTACAAAAACGAGTTCATCAATCGTCGTGACGGAAATACAGATTTGTTGAGACCAGAACTCAGTATGGAAACTGATGCGAATATCCTGACTGAAAAAAACACCTATCGCCGAAGAATGGAAATCGCCGTGGCCGTTACAGCCATTCTATATTTTCTTAATATTATGGATGCCATAGTGGATGCCCACCTGTATTATTTTGACATTTCCGATGACCTGTCACTTCGCGTTGCTCCGCAGATTAATCAAAATTATTACAACTCGTTGGTGCAGCAGCACAATACATCGTTCAATTACGGCGTTAATCTTACATTAAATTTCAAATAATGGCAAAGTTTGCAATTTTAGGCTATGGTAAGATGGGTAAAGAGGTGGAAAAAATCCTTGTAGCCCAACAACAGGAGATTGTGGCGACTATTGATAACGAGGAGGATTGGAAGCAACAATGGGACAAATTCCTTACCGCCGATGTGGCCATCGAGTTTTCGATGCCCTCGGTAGCTGTGGAAAATTTCAAAAAATGCTTTGATAATCATATCCCTTTGGTAGCTGGCACCACAGGTTGGTATGATAGGACGGAAGAAGTGACCAACTATTGCCGAGAAAAGTCCAGTTCCTTTATTTACGGGTCGAATTTCAGTATTGGTGTTAATATTTTCTTTAGAATCAACAAGTTGCTTGCTGATATCATGAAAGAGCAATCCGATTTTAGCGTTAATATTGAGGAAACTCATCATGTTGCCAAAAAAGACGCCCCCAGCGGAACCGCCATTCATCTGGCTAAGATTATTGAACAACAATACAATAATCAAATCGAGGTTCCTATTACATCTTACCGCTTAACTGATGTGCCCGGAATACACAAGGTGACCTACAAGACAGAGAATGAGACAATAGAACTTACCCACACCGCCAACAATCGTGTAGAACTGGCCAAAGGAGCTGTAAAAGCCGCCCTGTGGCTGCTTCAACATCCAGGAATCTATGATTATAAAGATATCGCTTTAAATAAATAAAATCATCATGACATTATCAACAACAGCAGTATATATTCTCCTCCTAATCTCTTATATAGGACTTCATGTAGGATTATGGGGAATCTTCAGAAAAGCGGGCGTCAACCCTTGGTTGTCGCTTATACCCATGGGCGACTACTGGTTCTGGATTCGTAAGGTGCTTTCCCGCCCCTGGTGGTGGATGTTATTGGTTATTTTTCCCTTTATAGGTGTATTTATGTTTTTCATGATGGTATGGAAGACTATTCGCCTGTTTGGAAAGACCAGCTATCTGCCTCTGATATTGGGTACTGCTTTCTTTTTTATCTATCTGCCATATTTGGGATTTTCCAAGAAAGAGCAATTTACTCATCTCGAAGACCTTCCTCCTTTCGTCAAAAGCAAGGCCAGAGAGTGGGGTGATGCCCTGATTTTTGCTGTGGCCGCTGCCTATATCATCCGCATGTTTCTGGTTGAATTTTACGCTATTCCCACCTCGTCAATGGAGAGCACCCTGATGGTGGGCGATTATCTGGCTGTGGGTAAGATGGATTATGGTGCCCGTGTGCCTATGACTCCCATTGCAGTGCCGTTTGTTCATCATACACTGCCGCTGACTAAAAGTGTAAAATCATACACCGAATGGATTAAGCTGCCCTATATGAAATTCCCGGCTATCAGACCTTTGCGTCGTAATGATGTGGTAGTTTTCAACTATCCCGATGGCGATACCGTGGCTATTGAGCGACAAAGCGAGAGCTACTACGCCATTGTACGCGAGTTTGAGGCTATGCTAGATCCAAATACTCCCCAAAAAGTGATGGAGAATCTGTATTATCGCTATTCTCCTGAAAAAGTAGCCTACTATAAGTCCAAATATGCAGGCGATTATTATCCCGGAAAGGGTAGGGATGTGGTGAAGAAAGAATATACGGTAGTGGCTCGTCCGGTTGACAAGCGCGAAAATTATGTAAAGCGTTGTGTGGCTATTCCTGGCGACACCCTACAAGTGATAGACAGAGAATTGTTTATCAATGGCAAGCCTGCTTTCAAGCCCGAAAAGATGCAGTATTCCTATTTTGTGGTCGATCCCAGCGGTATGGGCTTGTCTGCCAAGAAACGCAAATCGTTGAACATCAACGAGGAAGATGTACAGAGAATTGATGCCAACACCACGGTTTACTGGCTCAACAAAGAGCAGGTGGCCAAAATCGAAAAAATGGGTCTGATTGTAGAGCCTATTGTGGATAAAGAAGGTAGCGGCGATTTGAATATTTTTCCCCATGATGCCCGCTATGCATGGAATAAGGATAATTTTGGCAAGATTATCATCCCTCGCAAAGGAGAGACGGCGGAAATCAATGATTCCACTATCGTTTTATACGATAAAATCATTAAGAATTATGAACTTAATGACCTGGAGGTAAAGGATGGGAAAGTGTATATCAATGGGAAAGAAGCTCACAGCTATACCTTTAAGATGGACTATTACTTTATGATGGGTGACAATCGCCACAATTCCGCCGACTCTCGATTCTGGGGTTTTGTTCCTGAAGATCATATTGTTGGAAGGACCTTGTTTGTATGGTTGTCGTTAGACAAATTCAAAACCTTGGGCGAGGGTAAAATCCGTTGGAACAAGATGTTCAAGAAAATTGAATAGAAAAATTCACCTGCCAATTAAATTTTCATTGTTGATAATAGTCTAATGATGATGTGATTGGTAAACAAAAAAAACGTATTTTTGCAGCGCAAAATTGAATTAATAACCTTAAAATAGAAAAACAATGAAGAAAGTATGTTTAGTATTGGCAGTAGTGATGATGGGCTTCGCCTCTCTCGTTTCTGCTCAAAAGCCTTTTACCGGCACCATTAAATTCCACACCCACATTGAAGGAACAGAAGATCCTAATATTCTTTCCCAAGGTGAAAGTGACTACAGCACTACCTTGTTTGGCAACTATTCTAAAACTATCATCACTCCTCAGGAAGGTTTTGGTATTATCACTATCAAAAATGGTGATGCAAAGAATGTGACGGTAATCATCGACATTGCAGGTATGGGTAAATATTATATTGAATCCACCCCTGAAAAGATTCAAGAAAAACAGAAAAATATCGATTACAAATACGATAAGACTGGAGAAAAAATGACTGTTGCTGGTTATGAATGTGAGAAAGTGGTGGTAACAGTAACCGACAAAGAGACAGATGAATCAGAAAGCGCAGTTATATATGTTTCTACTGCTATCAACAGTGGTGCAGACATTAATTTCCAGGATTTTCCTAAATTAAACGGTTATCCATTGAGAATAGAACAGAAAGAAGACGTTGATGGCACTGAAATTACAATGGTAATTGAAGCCACTGAAGTAATTCCCAGCAAGAAAATCAAAATCGTTGACTTTATGTTGCCTTCAGACGCACAAGACCTGAAAAGCAATCCTCAGTTGATGAAGATGTTTGGTATGGGTGGTGATGATGAAGAAGAGGAATAATTGATTGAATTGAAAATTGATAAAAAAGAGCGCTCATTTGAGCGCTCTTTTTATTTATCGTATCTGGTAGTTCAGCCTTCTGTTTTCAGCCATCTCCTCATATTTGGTACCAGGGCGGCCATAGTTAACGTAGGGATATATGCTAATACCACCACGGGGTGCAAACAAGCCCACAACCTCTATATAGCGAGGGTCCATCAACTTGATTAAGTCTTTCATGATAATGTTGACACAGTCTTCATGAAAGTCACCATGATTACGGAAGGAGCCCAAATACAATTTCAGACTCTTGCTTTCCACCATACGCTGGTCAGGAATATAGAGAATCTTTATCTCGGCAAAATCGGGTTGTCCGGTGATAGGGCAGAGGGAGGTGAATTCTGGACAGTTGAACTGTACCCAATAGTCATGTTCAGGATGCATATTCTCAAAGGCCTCTAACACTTCTGGAGTATAGTCGTTGGCATATTCGGTCTTGTGACCTAATTGTTGTAAGTTGTCTTTAGAGCGGTCCATCGTTATTTCAGGTTAAGTTTGTGGCCCATTTTTTCCTGTTTGGTCTTCAAGTAGTAGCGGTTGATTTCATTAGGCTCAATAATGATGGGAACGGTTTCCACAATATCTATTCCATAGCCGTTCAGTCCCACACGTTTGGCAGGGTTGTTGGTGATAAGACGTATCTTTTGGGCTTTCTGGTCGTTCAATATCTGTGCCCCAATCCCGTAATCACGTTCGTCGGCACGGAACCCCAGTTCAAGGTTGGCCTCCACCGTATCACGTCCCAATTCCTGCAAATGATAAGCTTTCAGTTTGTTCACCAAGCCTATGCCTCTTCCTTCCTGACTCATGTACAGCACCATGCCCACACCTTCTTTTTCTATCATCTCCATCGAACGGTGCAGTTGGGCTCCACAGTCGCATTTGCACGAGCCGAAGATATCACCGGTGGCACAAGAGGAATGTACACGCACCAACACCGTATCACCTTCTTTCCATTCGCCTTTTTTCAGTACCAAATGGGTGCTATTGTTGTTTAATTGGGTATAGGCTATCAACTTGAAGTTGCCCCATTGGGTAGGCAAGTTTACTTCCTGCTCTTTGCGTATCATCTTCTCATTCTTCACCCTATAGGCAATCAGGTCTTGAATGGTGATGATTTTGATATTGTGTTTGGCAGCCACTTCCATCAATTGGGGAAGACGGGCCATGGTACCATCGGGATTGATAATCTCGATGAGAGCCCCCACGGGCTGTAAACCCGCTAAGCGGGCCAAGTCAACAGCGGCTTCAGTATGTCCTGCACGCACCAACACACCTCCGTCACGGGCACGTAAGGGGTTGATATGCCCCGGACGGCCAAAATGTTCAGGCTTGGCATTGGGGTCGGCCAATCCTTTAATGGTGAAAGCTCGGTCGTGCATTGAGACACCGGTAGTACATCCGTGTCCCAACAAATCAACGGTCACCGTAAACGGAGTGCCGTGCAGCGAGGTATTGGAGGCAGAATCCACTTGCATCTCCAGATTCAGCTGGCGGCATCGCTCTTCCGACATGGGAGCGCAGAGCACTCCGCGACCATAGCTGAGCATGAAATTAACCTTTTCGGGGGTGATATGTTCGGCGGCAATGATAAAATCGCCTTCGTTCTCACGATCTTCGTCATCTACTACAATGAGGAATTTCCCTTGTTTGAAATCCTCAATGGCTTCTTCAATTGTGTTCAGTTTTATCTCCATTCTGTTTTATAAAAATTAAGCGCTTTGAAACTCCAACGGTGTGATGGGGTATTAGCATTCGATTTGTTATACCTGATACCAATTCTGAATGTTCCCTGTGGTACAGGAGTCAGGGCGTTGCTGTTAGCGAAAGAGGTGGGGTAGGAGGTGAGGGTGTAAGGATGCCAATCATTGGGGTTAATGTCTCCTCCTTGATAGGTAGTGGAATAGTACACTTGGTAGAAATCCGGATTGGTTACATCGGCAATTTGATGCTCGATTTTTAGATAGCAGTCGGCATCTTCGATGGTAATTTCAGGAGATATTACCCAATCGTCGCAAGTGCCTGTTTCTGGCAAATGGAACAGGAAGTGACTGCCTTCGAAATACTGGTATTTCCATGCATCCGCAGTATTCTGAGTCCAGCCGCCAGAGGTGAGTGAGTTGGCATCTATGCCTACTTTCAATACTAAAACTTCTTCAGGTTGGGGCTCCACCGCAGCTGCTTGTATGTCATCTGCCGTACGAAGAGTGAACTGATAATCATTTTTGTAGATGGTCAAAATCCCAGTCAAATCGTATTCTTTGTTAGCATCAATGATGATGTTTCTAAATTTGGCATAGTTGGAAGTCCTCACGGCTATGGAGAAGTTATCCAAGGCGCGGTCACATGTCACCAAATTAGTAGCTAGCTGCAAACCGTGGCATGACGAGCTAAAACGGGCACCCTTGATGGTACAGAGGCAGTTGACCTTGTCGGGTGAAAGGTCGGCATCGGAATAAATCATACAAACGCCTCCACAGGGCGACAGTTCGTTGATGTTGTCCAAACTGGGCATTCCATCTAATGACAAGTATCTATTCAAAAACATGTAGTTGATACGTCCTATGCTGCCCTCATATATCCAGCCAATCTGATATTTGTTGTAGTAGTCGCCTACCACCAAACCGTCACAGTTGATGTATACAATCTGGCCAACGGGATATTCATTGAACAGACTATTTTGATCCACAGCAATCTCTATACCGCCAGTTTGGTCTTGTACAGTGAGATATTTGTAGCAGTTGCCACCTTCGTCAGAGCTGACCACCACCGCTTTTACCACAAAGTGCTGGCCGCTGTATTGGCAGATGGAATCCGTTACATTGCTGTTTAGTTGGGTGTGTCGGGCCTTGATGTCAGCAATGGTTTTGTTGGCTTTCTTCCCAGTATATTCCGGTTCCTGAAATTTAGGAGCCTCCCATTTCTTACAAGAAGCGCAGCACAATAGTACAAGAGCCAATAGAACGGATATGCTTTTTATTGATGTTCTCATTTTTATCATGTTTTTTTTTGTTTTCTTAAACTGTAAGCCGTAAACTGTAAGCTGATTATTGTTCAACAATAGTATATACTTTGTATTCCGAGAGTAGCCAGGTAGAATTGGTATTGTCGCGGTATCTGAATGCAAATCTCAAATTGGTGGCCGACAAAAGTTCTTCGGGCAGGGTCACCGCATAAGTAGTGAAACTGGTAGTGAAATTGTTCACATTCAAGCTGTGCCATTCGCTTTCATTGATGTCTCCTCCTGTATAGGTGGTGGAGTAATACACCTCACGGTTGGCAGTACCGTTCAGCGAACGGTGGGTAAACGACAGTTTCAAGTTGTCGTAGCCGGTGGCATTTACAGCCGGAGAAATAAGCCAACTGTCGTTATTGCCAGCAGCACCCATAATTTTCATGGCATTACCTTGCATATATTCCCAATTACTACCTGCCAAAGTCTTGTTAATCCAGCCATTGTCCAACGGATTTTGCGACAAATCCATACTGCTCACCACCACTTCGGTTGGAACAGTAGGAACAAACGGGGTTGTCATGTCCGACAGCGATCTCAGCGTCAGCTGGTTGGTAGTTCTGAAGCGGGAAAGAATGGCCACCATGTCGAATGTGCCGGCAGGGGTCAATTCGCTTGCAAATTTGGCGTATCTGCTAGTGTAGAGCACAATGGAACTTCCATCTTCAAATACAATATCTTTGGAAGTGCCGCTGCTTGAGTTGCTGGCAAACACTTCACCAGGGTACTTGAAATGACAGTTTTTGATACATACCAGGCGATTGTACATATTTTCCTGAATCTGGTTGGCAGAGGTCAACTCAATGGGTTCCGGAGTCGGTCCGGGCTCGCCATGTCTATAAATTGTTTTGTACAGCACATCGCTGTTAATCCCCACCATACCGTCGTTTTCCCACCAGCCCAACTGGGGCAGCATGCCATAATCACCCAATACAAGACCATCGCATTCCACGAATATACGTTGGCCTAAGGGGTAGTTCATATATAAGTTTGTGCTGTTAATCTTGATTTGTACACCGGCGGTGCCGTCGTCAATGGTGATATATTTGTAGCAATTACCATCTTTGTCACTGGAAATTACCACACCCTGAATGACGATTCCTTTGGGTAGTGTGTCGTAGGTAAAACCGGCTGTGATAGGGTGAAATTCCAGCAACTGGGCTATGGTATGGGTGGCTTGCCCATCGTATGTGGCGATAGGAGCTACATCCAATTCGCGTTTACACGAGGTCAGAAAAAACACTGCCACGGTCAACAAGAGCGATATGTTGTATATTTTATTCTTATTCATGGATTCTTTCTTTAAAAGTTGATATTCAGTGTTTTAACTTATTTTAATTGAATTGGAAATTAAGACTGCCAAAGAAGGTGGTACCAAATGCATAGTAGTATTTGTTTTGGAATTTGTTGGGATTATAGGTGGTGTAATCATAGCGGTACTGCTCCCATGCGGTGGTAACCAAGTTCTTATTGTTGAGGATATTGGTTACGCCAATGTTGAAACCGATGGTGTATCTCTTGATTCTCCACGATTTGCTGATGGAGGCATCGAGGGTAAACTGACCTTTCAGGCGGGTTTGGCTAACCATTGCGATGAATGCGGGGTCATTCACATCCAGAGTACCACGGGCATAGGTGGTTCTTCTTTCAGGATTCAGGTCGCAGTAGATCTTGTCGAAATAGTTGGCGTTGATGTTCACCCACCAGTATTTGTAGTTGAATTTGATACCGATGGTGGCGGCAGCTTGTGGACCGCTAGCCACGTGGTAGTTCTTCCAATAGACATCCTGGCTGATTACGCCCTCAATATCGGTGCCATTTTCAGCATTGATGGTCACGTGGGCACGGTCGGAATAGCGGTAGTCGCCATAGTTTCCGGCTAAAATCAAGGTAAACATGCTTCCCAACTTGATCTCGGTACCGAATTCCACACCCAAATGTCTTTCGTCAATACCGGTCATCGAGTAGTTGACCATACATTGCATACCGTCGTGGTAGAAGCTGATCAGTTTGGTCTGGTCGTTCAATTGAGCGAAATAACCCGTCAAACGCATGGTGATGACCGGATATTTCAAGACATAGGAAAGGTCGAAAGAGGTAATCTTCTCGCATTTCAAATTGTCAACATATTTGTTTCTGATTCTGGGCGATACAAAGATATTCGTTACACTGGGAGCGGCATGTTCGTACATACCATTCAACACCAAGTAATTACGTCCATTGATTTTGTAGGTCAAACCGCCTTTGAATGCAAACTCGGCGAAAGATTTGGTAGGCGATTTGCCTTTTGACTCTAACGGGAAACGTCCGTTCCTCATGTGGCCAACTCTGCAGTATTCTTTTCCGCCAATGCTGGCGCCGATATTAAAGTCCACTTTATTGTAAGTAAACAGGAACTGGGCCCATGCTTTTTCAATCAGGATATGGTAGTCAAAGTCATAACCGAAAACATCGCCTTCGTGCAATTGCTTGTCCTTATTGTCCAAGTCGTTGTATTGTACGTCGGCATCTTCCGGGAATTCGCCTTCCGAATATTTGTCCACATCCAGCCAGTACAAACCGCTCAGCAAATCGGCAATAGTCTTGTAGTTGTGCTGCTTGATACCGCGAAGCTCAACTCCGTATACAAACTTCACATGCTCGTTGATGGTATAGATGGCATTGGTGACACCTCCAATCAGGAAATGGTCATATACACGGTTTTCAAGCATATACTGGGCGCGTTTTCCTTGATAGGCAGCCAATTGGTTTACGCCATACAGTCTGTTCCAGTCAATCTGACGCACATTGGCGTCGGTTTGCCAAGCATTGAGCACATCGTAATAGGTGGAGCTGGTGTCGCCGTTATCAATTTGATAGCTGGGCAGATAGCGATAGTAATCGGGACGTGGGTCTTGGGCATCATACCAGTTGAGCGAAGTGCTGCTATTGCGTCCGAATGAAACGGCCAGCGTGGTGGTCATATTCAATTTTGAATCGGGAGTGTAGTAGTGGGTAAGCATGATGACCGGTTCATGAACAGTTCTCATACGCGCATTGCGCTGTCTGCCTTGATACCAGCCCCAGTTGGGATTGTAGTAGTGGGTGCCGGTAATGTCGTAGGCTTCATCCACCGAACTGGCCTGCATGCCACGAACGGTGGGAGCTCCCCATGCCGTCAGGTTCAGGGCGTGTACGGTGTTGAATTTCTTCTCCACTGCCAGGAAATAGCTGAATCCGTTGTAGGTCACACCATCCACATAATTCAACCCATCGCCGAAACGACCTGAAAGACAAGCAGCTACCGACCATCCGTTTTTCAGTACTCCGGTGGCGTAGGTGGCCATTAGTCGGTTGGTGTAGTTTCTGTTGTTCAACGAATAGGTGGCACGCACCTGCTTGCGGTATGAAGAGGCACGGGTGTTGAAATTGCTGGCACCGGCAATATCGCCAAAGTTAAAGGTGCAGACGTTCAAGCCATAGATGGATTCCGGATAACGCATCACATGGTTCAAACCGCCCCATTGCGAATAGGTGGCACGACCTGTTACCAGACTGTTGAACTGGAAACCGTTGATACAGAGGTTGTGAAAATGGTTGTCATAGCCTCTGGCTTTGTAATAAGCTATACTGAAATTGTAGGCGGTATTGTTTTCATACACGTCTTTAGACGAGTGAAGCAGTCCGGGTACATAATCGGTCTCACTTTCCGAATCCTCCTGACCCTCGCTGATTTCATAATTTTCCATCGAAGTGTCCGTTTCTGACGAAACCGTAGCCGTTTTCTTCTCCCGCTGTTTCTTCTGTCTCTTGTCTCCTGATTCTTCTTTTCTTGGTTGTTCCACAACCGGTGCTTCTGTTACTTCCTTGGAAGCAGGTTCCAACTCTTCTTGTTTCACGTCAGGTACTTCCTCTATCTTTTCCGGAACAATAACAACAACCGCTTCTTCTTGTTCTACAATCGGAGCATCCTTTATCTCCTCATTAACAGGCTCCACCTCTTCTTCTTGCTTTACCTCAGGCACATCTTCTACCTTTTCAGGAACAACAACAATCTCCTCTTTTTGTTCTACAAGTTCAACAGGTGTCTCATCAGTTTTTTCCTTCGCAATTATTTGCTCTTTTTCAGGCTTGGCAATGATGGGCTGTTCGGATTGATTATCAGACGAATTTTCCGTTAGAAAAAACTGTCCTTGGTTTTTCTTTTTGTAATGTTCGTTAATCAACCATCTGTAATATTCGATTTTCTCGTCAGACCATCCGGCTTTTTTGCATTTGATAGTCCAATCGGAAAAATCCGCTTGACATTTTGCACCAATGGTTCGTCCAATTTCCTTTTCAGCGGTTCGCCAATCTTTTGCATAATCTTTGTTGTCTGGTTGACCAGTTACCGAATTATTTGCCCCAAAGGATGATTTATCACTAAGTTGCAGTATCCGACCTTTCTTGTGATTCTTTTCACTAAAATCATTTGAACTTACTGATAAACAACAAATTGCCAGGATGAGTAAGAGTGCTAATTTTTTTCTCATAGCTTCGTTTTTTTTCCCACAAATTAAACGGCAAAAATAGGAAAAAACTAATTTATAAAAGCCATTTAAACATAGATTTTCTTTAAAAAAATAATGTATATTTGCATTTTAAATGTAAGAACCTGTTTATGAAGCGTAAAATCCTGTCACTGATTGCATTTCTATGTCTTGTAAATCTTTTTGTTTATGCTCAGGAAGACAAAAAGGCAGCAGTTATCGCTTTTTATAATGTCGAGAATCTGTTCGATGTTTACAACGACCCCTCAACTAACGATGAACAGTTTCTGCCGGAAGGTACCAACCACTGGACCCCGGAAAGATATCAGCACAAACTGGAAAATTTGTCATCAGTCATCAGTCTGATAGGACAGGACAAGGGTGGAGTAGTGGTGCTTGGTGTTTCCGAGGTGGAAAACCGTAAAGTGCTGGAAGACTTGGCCGCTATGCCGAAATTGTCTTCCCTCCATCTGGCGGTGGCTCATCACGATTCGCCCGACCGCCGTGGTGTGGATGTGGCGTTCCTTTATAACCAAGAGCGCTTTAGAGTGCTCGATACCAAGGCTTTCCCCGTTCTTGATCCCGATACAGGTTTCCACACCCGCGACCATTTTCTGATGACTGGCATCATCGACAATTGCGACACCATCCATTGCATCGTAATGCACTGGCCCTCCAAGAGTGGCGGCGAGCAGCGCAGTCTGCCCAAACGTATCGAGGCCGCCCAGGCAGCCCGCCTTATTGCCGACTCATTACTGGCGGCCAATATCGATGCCAATATCATCTTTATGGGCGACTTCAACGACAATCCAACCTCCAAGCCCGTAAAAATGTATATGCACCCCCAGGTGAAAATCAAAGACGTGCATCGGGGCGACCTGTACAACCCTATGTGGAAAATGTTTCAGGATGGTATCGGCACATACGCCTACAGAGACAACTGGGATGTAATCGACCAGATGATTATTTCGTCAAATTTGGTTGACCGTGTACAATCAGGGCATTACCACTATGTGACTACCAAAGTTTTCCGTCGCCAATTCATGCTCACCCCCTCGGGCTCCTATACGGGTTATCCATACAGAACCTATGCCGGAGGAACTTATCAGGGAGGCTATAGCGACCATTTCCCCGTATACCTTATTCTTGAAAAATAAACAACTGAAATATAGCTAATTATGGACAAGAAATTAGTCATTATCCCCACTTACAACGAAAAAGAGAATATTGAGAAAATTATCAATGCTGTATTCGCATTGAACAACAACTACCACATCTTGATTATCGAGGATAATTCGCCCGATGGCACCGCCGATATTGTCAAAAGAATGATAGGGGAGAACCCCGACAGGCTTTTTATAGAGGAGCGAAAGGGCAAACTGGGCCTGGGTACCGCCTATATCCACGGATTCAAATGGGCTCTGGCTCACGGCTATGATTTTGTATTTGAAATGGATGCCGATTTCTCTCACAATCCCTTGGATCTCGACCGTCTGTATGCCGCTTGTGTAGAGCAAAATGCCGACCTGGCCATCGGTTCGCGCTACTGTAAGGGCGTCAATGTGATTAATTGGCCCATGTCGCGTTTGCTGATGTCTTATTATGGCTCGGCCTACGTGCGCATCATGCTGGGCATTCCTGTACACGACACTACGGCGGGTTTCAAATGCTATAGAGCCACCACGCTCAAAGCCATCGATTTTGACAAGATTCATCATGTAGGCTACGGATTCCAAATCGAGATGAAATACAACGTCTATAAGCTGGGCTTCAAAATTGTGGAAGTTCCCATCATTTTCAAAGACCGTACTGAGGGCACTTCAAAAATGTCGGGCGGAATTTTCAAGGAAGCCATTTTCGGCGTTATTGGCCTCAGAATCCGTTCGTGCTTCCGTAAATGGGAAAGACTGCCAATAGAGTAATATCCATAGTGGGAAAACAATCCTATTTAACATAATATAAATTATCTAAAGAATATATTCCTGGTAAAATGCGTAGAATCAGTGCTGTAATGCTATTTGTTTTAATCTTGTGTGCAGCGCTGCCTGTAAGCGCTCAAGACAACGTTAAAGTCTTTTATTTCAAAATCGACGACAATATTTCCCGTCCTTCGCAGCGTAAGCTCGACAAAGCCATTGAGCAAGCTGCTGAACAGAAAGCTGATATTCTGTTCATGGAATTGAACACTTTTGGTGGCGAACTTGATGCGGCCGACAAAATGCGTATGGCGCTATTGGAATGTCCGATTCCGACCTTTGTGTTGATCAACAAAAACGCAGCCTCGGCCGGTGCGCTGATTTCCATCGCCTGCGACTCCATCTATATGGCTCCTGGCAGCTCTATTGGTGCAGCCTCCGTGGTGGACCAAACCGGTCAAGTGCTGCCCGACAAATACCAGTCGTATATGCGCTCGCTGATGCGCTCTACGGCCGAAATGAACGGACGCGACCCAGATATGGCTCAAGCTATGGTCGATCCGGACGTCGAAATTCCAGGCATATCAGAGAAAGGTAAAGTACTGACTTTCACTACTTCAGAGGCTATTGAGCACGGTTTCTGCAATGCCGAAGCCGACAATATGGACGAGGTGTTGAAACTAGCTGGTTATACATCCTATACGGTTGAAAATCAGAAAGAAACGTGGATTGACAAAATCATTTCCTTCCTTATCAACCCCATTGTCAGCGGCATTCTCATTATGTTTATCATCGGGGGTATCTATTTCGAGATGCAGGCCCCTGGCATTGGCTTTGCTCTGCTGGTTTCGGTGGTGGCTGCACTACTCTATTTTGCGCCCCATTATCTTGAAGGACTGGCCGCTCATTGGGAAATCCTGCTGTTTATCATAGGATTGGGACTGCTGATGCTCGAAATTTTCGTGGTGCCGGGCTTTGGCATCACCGGGGTGTCGGGTATCATCCTCATGGCTGCTTCGTTTATTTTCACCATGATTTTCAATATCGGCTTCGATTTCAGCTTCTCCACACCCAATCTGTTTATCAAATACATGTTTTTGGTCATTGCCGCCAGCGTGGCAGGTCTGTTCCTGTCGCTGTGGTTGGGCAAGAAACTCATCGATGCCGACACCCGCTACGGCTCGTTAGCCCTCAAAACCCGCATGGATGCCGACAAGGGCTATGTGGCTCAAGATATGCACCTGGCACAGTATGTGGGAAAACAGGGGGTTGCCTCTACCCTGCTCCGACCCGTAGGTAAAATACGGATTGACAGTGAAATACTCGATGCCACTTCCGAAGTGGGTTTTATCGAGAAAGGCGACATTATAGTAGTCACCCGTTTTGAAAACGCCCAACTCTTTGTCAAAAAACTTTCGTAAATGAAAAAAAACATACCCAATTTCATTACCTGTATGAATATCATCTGTGGAGCGGCCTCCATGGTGATGTCCCTGCATTTTGGTTTACTGAAACCGGCAGCCCTATTTATCATTCTGGCAGCCGTGTTCGACTTTTTCGATGGTTTTGCGGCCCGCATGCTCAAGGTGCAGTCGCCCATGGGGGTTGATCTCGACTCGCTGGCCGACGTGTTCTCTTTCGGCGGCGCGCCTGCCATGATTATATATGTGTGGCTCGAGCAGTGTATGCAGAACCTCTCGCCTATCTATGCCGGCAACCATTGGGTGCAACTGCTCCCCTGCCTGGCTTTCCTCATCCCGGCTTTCTCGGCCTTCCGCTTGGCCAAGTTCAACCACGACGACCGTCAGCATACCGACTTCTACGGCCTCCCCACTCCCGCCAACGCCCTGTTCATGGGCTTCCTGCCCCTGTCGGCCGACCGTCTGCCTTTTGTCAGCAATTTCTGGATAGTGCTGGCCCTGATGCTCATCTTCTGCGTCCTCTTGGTCAGCGACCTGCCCATGTTCTCCCTCAAGTTCAAGAACTTCATGTGGAAGGACAACAAAGTACGCTATCTATTTCTGATACTGGCAGTTGTCCTCTTCACTATTTTCCGCTTGGGCTCATTCCCCATCATCATCTTATCGTATATCCTGATCTCCATCACGATATTTGCCATCCATAAAATCCAGCTCTTATGAAATACCGTTCGTTGGCACTCTTTTGCGGCTCCTCTGCCGGCACCAATCCCAACTTCCGCACCCTGGCGGCCGATTTTGGCCGGTGTTGTGCCCAGAAAGGACTCACCCTTTATTATGGCGGTGCCTCCATCGGACTGATGGCTGAGGCCTCCAATGCAGCCCGTGCCCTTGGCGGACGTGTGGTGGGCATTGCCCCCTCGTTTTTCTCCGACCGCAGTGTGATTGACACTACCCTATCCGAGCTGATTTTTGTGGAATCCATGAGCGAGCGCAAACAGCTGTTGGAATCTTCCGCCGACGGCTTTGTCATTCTGCCGGGCTCTTACGGCACCATGGACGAGTTTTTCGAGATGATGACCGACGCCCAGCTGGGCCTCCACACCAAGCCGGTGGCCATCGTCAATGCCGAGGGCTACTACGACCATCTCATCGCCCAGCTCGACCGTTTCCGGGCCGACGGCTTCCTCCGCCCCTTCCACTACGACCTGCTCATTGTGGCCAACACCCTCGACGAGCTCTTCTACAAACTCGACCACTACGAGAACTCCAACGACCCCGCCTGGCTGAAACACATCAAACGATAAACAATGAGGCGGCTGCGTCCCGCAGGCGCTCACTCTAGGTTACGTAACTATTCCCCCTTCTTCATTTTGCATAGCTGTCGTGTGGCGGCGCGGGCTTCCCGCCAGCGGGGGAAGTATTGGTCCATCAGCGAGTGAAAACGGGCATTGTGGCTGGGCTCCAGCAAGTGACACAGCTCGTGAACCACCACATGCTCGACACACCACTCGGGCAGCAGCAACAGGTAGGCGGAAAAGCAGATACTCTTGTTTTTGAGGTTGCATATACCCCAGCGGGATATCATCGGCTTGAAATAGACACGGGAGGGCTTGACGCCCATCTCTTGGGCATGGCGCTCCACCATCGGCTCAACCAATGCTTTCAGCCGTTTCAGAGCCTCGTCGGCCTGAACCTGGGTGGTCAGCGGGAGCTGGTTGTAAAAGTCGGCCCGATGTTGCTGTCTTTCAAGGCTCTTCTTCCGGGTTTGGGCTATCCAGTCGCGATGCCGCTCGATAAAATCCTCTACCATCGACCTTGGAACACCGATAGGGGCCGACACGTGCACATCGCCGTTTTTCACTATGCGCATCGACAATCTACGGGTTCTTCTATAGGTGATTTGTATGGCCATATACTAGTATGTAATCAGAGGGCAAATGTACATAAAAATCCCGAATTACACACAGACGTATAAATTTTTATTGTAGGGACGCGATTCATCGCGTCCGCAAAAAAACACAAAATTATTCCATACTGCATCCCGCCAAATTGTCATGAAAGTGGACAATTTGTCCACAAAAATGGACAAAAAGTCAACTTGGGGCTTTGGCACGGGTTTTGCAATGATAGCCAGCGGCTGACGCAAGCGAAAGCAAGGGCAGCCAATTGAAATTTGAAGTTTAACAACAATTAAAAATGGAGGTGTATTATGCTACCAGTAATGTTTAAAAACAGTTGGTTTCCAACAGTATTTGAAGATTTCTTGAACAATGATTTTATGCCTCGTGCCAACACCACAGCACCGGCAGTGAATGTGAGAGAAGACGAGAAGGCCTACACGATGGAAGTGGCCGCTCCGGGCATCAAAAAGGAGTTTTGCCGTGTGAGCATCAACGACGAGGGCAACCTGAGCGTGGCCATCGAAAACAAGTTCGAACACAAAGAAAGCGAGAAGAAACACCACTATCTGCGTCGTGAATTCTCCTACACCAACTACGAGCAGTGCTATACCTTGCCCGAGGATGTGGACAAAGAAGGTATCGCCGCCAAGGTGGAGGACGGTATCCTGACCGTAACCCTGCCCAAAGTACAGAAAGTGGAACAGAAACTTTCACGTAACATCACCATCGGATAATCTTCCCCATTGAGTAATCAACAAAAAAATGAGAGGCGCAAAAGTTTGCGTCTCTTTTTTTTTGCTATTTTTGCGCAAATTTTTCTGTGATGAATATGAGCCGCTTGAAAAACCTTTTCCTCAACGAGAAATTTATTCTCGGAGTTATTCTGGTTAATTCCGTTATCATTTTCCTGCAAGCATCCGGTGTGGATAATTTCTGGACTCAGCTGATAGATGTGGTCTGTACGCTGATTTTCATCATTGAGATGGGAGTCAAGCATGCCGAATTGGGATTAAAAGGCTATTGGTCGGTGGGATGGAACCGCCTGGATGGAATCCTGGTCATCCTGTCCATACCCTCTCTCGTGGCCGTTTTTCTGCCTACGGAAATCTTGGACCTGTCGTTCCTGATGATACTGAGGATACTCCGTACCCTGCGTTTTCTGCGTGTGTTGCATTTCTTCCCCAATTTTGACCAAATTCTCAAAGGGTTTAAGTTGGCTTTGTCTCAGTCGTATGGCATCCTGATTTGCTTCCTGGTGCTGATTATCCTCTTCGGCCTTATCAATTGCAGTCTGTTTGGAAATATTGCCCCTCTGTACTTCGGCACTCCGCTAAGAGCCATCTATTCGGTGTTCCGCATCTGTACCATCGAAGGCTGGTATGACATTCCCGATGCGATAGCAGCTACCACCAGTCCCTGGGTGAGCACCCTGGTTCGTATCTATTTTTGCTTCCTGCTGCTGATGGGTGGCATCATCGGCATGTCGTTTATCAACTCCATCTTTGTGGATGCCATGGTAGCCGACAACAACGACGATGTGAAGGCCAAACTCGACGAGCTTGAGCAAAAAATAGACCGGTTGCTGGAAGAGAAGGAAAGCCAAAAGTAAGGCGCTCCCCTACCCGTTTATCTGTATTCCAACTTATTGAGAAAGAATACGTAGCGCTTGCCTTTGGTGCTCTTGCTGTTATTGACAATATTTTGGTAGCCGCTGATAATAAATTTATTGTCGTACCAGTTGTACATATTCAAATCGCGCGAGTATTCCACCACATCTTTCTTGTAGAGGCATTCGATGGGCACGGTCTCGGTATTTTCCACCACCGTATAGCCGTTCATCAGACAGGCGGTGAGATTGGAATTGTAGGGGAAGAAAATGGCCGTACCGTAGGGAGTGTAATACAGGGATACCCTGCGTGCCAGTCGGCGGGTGAGGATGTTGGTGAAGGGGAAATAGTTGTCCCACAACAGCTCGCCATTGCGGTCGAAACAGGTGACGTAGGCATTCACATACCGGTAGCCCACAAAGTAGGTCTGAGGGGGAGTGTAAGCACCTCCATAATAGTAGGAGGAATTGTCGTAATAACCTGAATTATAGTTATATTCCGGGTAATACACCTCGGTAATCAGGCTGAAACAACTGTCGTTGCTGATAATGTCGCTCACCAAGAGTTGCAGATCCACCGCTTGCTCTTTGATCTTGCCGTTTTTCAGCGTGTCTTTCTTGTGCAGGTTGGTGTAGTTGAAAAACTCGGGATACCCCATCATGGAATTCTCATAGATCAGCGTATAGACTCCCGAATGATAAGCTCCCGTTTTACGGCTCGAAGCCAGGTTGTAGGTGCCGATAATTAGGGCACGACTGCTGTCAAGCTGCTTGAGGCGCATACTCATATAGACATAGTCTTCGAAAGCCGGAAGCGCCACTTGTTTGAGCAGCAATCCATCATAGTCGGTTTCAAACACACTCAATACGGCCATCTTATTGCCATACAGCACCCCCAAGCCCATAAGCACCTTATGGTTAAAGCTATCTATTTCAATGAATTGTTCGGAAATAATAGCCGCATCCGTCACCGCAAAACGTTGCAAGCCTCCCGTTTGAAAGTTGTAGAAAAACAACAAGTAGGCGTTTTCCACAATAATGGAGAACACCGCATGATTGTCATACGCCTTGAGATTACTGGCTATCTCAAACTTGGGAATATCCTGAAGCACATACCGTTCGGCTTTCCGCTCGTGGATATCCACCACCGACAGGTAGGTTTTTGGGACTTCTTTTTTACCCACCACATCCTGATACAAAAGATATAGTTTTCCATTGTCATAAAACGACTTCCGAAAGGCAGCCTGAGGGGGCAGGATGATATTATAGGCATAGCGTTTTTGCAAGTTGGTGTCATAGTGCATCATCACCCATTCCGTCGAGTCGTTGCTCACCTTCATGCCCTCATAGAAAACCATCACTCCCTCTTTCCCCATCAGCGTGAAGTGGTAATCGTCGGCATCCTGGGCGGTGGGCAACTCAATGCGCAACGGCGGATCGCTCTGTGCCCTCAATCCGGCACAAAGAAACACCATCATCACCCCTATCAGAAACCTATATTTCATAAACCAACTATTAATTGTCAATTATCAATTATCAATTATCAATTATCAATTCTCAATTGTCTCACATTCCTCCGTCACACGACAACACCTGACCTGTGACGTAAGACGACCATTCGGAGGCCAGGAACAAGGCACAGCGGGCCACATCCTCAGGCTGGCCCAAACGACGCAAGGCAATGGCTTTCTGGGTGTTGTCTCTCATCTCTGCCGACAGTCCTGCCGTCATATCCGTCTCGATAAAGCCCGGGGCAATCGCATTGACACGCACTCCCCTACTACCCAACTCCTTGGCCATCGACTTGGTGAGCCCGATAATACCGGCTTTGGAAGCGGCATAGTTGGCCTGTCCCGCATTGCCATACAAGCCCACCACCGAGCTCAGGTTGACGATGCTGCCCGCCCGCTGTTTCAGCATAACGGGGGCACAAGCATGGATGGTATTGAAAGCAGACTTCAGGTTGGTGGAGATGACTTCGTCCCATTGTTGTTCGCTCATGCGAAGCATCAGGGTATCAGCGGTTTTGCCCGCGTTGTTCACCAAGATATCAAGGCGTCCGAAATCGGCCACTACCTGGGCCACCAACTTCTCGGTAGCACCAAAATCGGCGGCATCACAGCAATAGGCTTTTGCCTGCACTCCCAGTACCGCCAGCTCTTCCACCACCGCCTCTGCCTTTTCCTTGTTATGTATGTAGGTAACAGCCACATTGGCGCCTTCCGCCGCAAACTGAAGGGCGATAGCCCTGCCAATTCCGCGGGAAGCCCCCGTGACCAACGCAATTTTTCCGTCCAATAATTTCATATCGTCAAAATTTTGGCAAAGATACATGATTTTCCTGAAATACAAGCCTTCTCTGTGAAATAAAATGTAGAGCCGCCAATATTGTGGCAACTCTACGGAACCATGATAAATAAGCAAAAGTCTATCAGTAAACTAATCTGATATTATCACACCACACCACATTCCCTGGACAACCCACAAACGGCTCTTGGCAGCCTGATGAGATTTGCAGAATCAGATGGGTAGGTTCAGCATCTGCCTTATAACCAACCCCCTGTACGGGCACCATCTTGCCTTGAGAATTGCGGGCCATGTAACGGTTTGACGAAAGAGCCTCCCAAGACTTGTAGTCTGACGCACTGCTGATGTCGCCATAGCGAACAGGCAGGCGATGATTGTTATGCCAATTAACAATGCTTCTATTAATATGCTCAGAAGCGGTTCCCACACGATAAGCATAAATATTCCCGTCTTTGTCTTCCCATCGGTGCTGCAAAAACAGCACAATCTCGCCCGCGTCCTTACCCTGTACAGTTTTCACCCTCATAGAGGCATTGGCACGTACTACGTCAGCATTTTCCTGTATCAACGCCTTATAGTCAAGCATCAGTGCCACAGGTCGTTTGTTGAATGGGATACCCATATCAACCGCTTTCATGGGTTGCTTGCTGCCTTCCATCGTCACCGGGTCTATCAATTTGCCCGTGAACAGACTGCCGGTGGCCAGCGCCTTCACATCAATCCCTATTGCGGTGACCGTCTGTAAAGTGGTCTCCAATCTACAACAATAGCCATTGCCTCTGCGTTCGGGTTTTACAGACACCGCTGCTTTCTCCACTCCACACACTTTGGCGTAAGCGTTGCTGGTACCCCACGGAGAGCCGCTTCTGTAATAGGAATAAGGCTTGTTGCCTCGCAACGTGTCTGTTTTGGCGATAACATACAGCGCACGCGTCTTTCCGCCAATCAGACCTGATTCCTTAATATATCTGACCGCCCATGAATTCATATTCCCGTAGGGCAAATATTCGATTTTTTCCTGAGCTGAAAGCATTACCGGAATGCTCATCAACAAATATAAGGCTACTCTTTTCATCTCTCTTTGTTTTTAAGGGTTATGCAATCATAGTTTCGTGTTCATCCACAGCCTCTTGCAACATCTTCTCAAATTCGGCTACCGATTTTTCCAAACTGTAGTTCTTGGCAAATTCGGCATACTCTTCTTCCATCTGAGCCTTTTCCTCAGGATGTTCAATCCAATAGTCTATGGCTCGGGCAAGATCTTTAGGGTTGCCTGGCAGGAAAAGGGAGCGACCATCCAAAGCAAATTGAGGAGTGGCACTGACCTCAGAATTGGCGATAATGGGCACCAAACTGGTAGCAAAGGCCTCGATGCAACTGATTGCTTCGCTTTCCATATCGCTGGCATGTACATATAAGTCAGTCTGAGCCAAAAGATTAATCAATTCCGCTTTCTTCAGATAGACAAACTGCGGTTGATGGTGAAGTTGCTTCCCAAGTTCAACATAACGTTCATATTCTGGTCCGCGACCTGCAAAAACAAGCTGAATCTTGTCGGCATATTTCGAATACTTCATCGCATTGATGATCACATCCTGACGCTTCTCCTGCGAAAGACGTCCCACCATGGTCACTAAAATCTTACCCTTGTATTCTACTGATTTTTCGGCTTTCACATAATGAAACTCGGGCTGTATGCCGTTAGAGATGACGTGAATTTTGGCATGATAGCCTCGTTGTTGAATCTCGCGGGCCATAAACTGGGAGGGTACATGAATATGAGTAAAATGCTGATACACCACTTTGCGGAAATTTCTGTAAAACATCTCGTTAAGCCAGTGAGACTTGCCCATACTGATAGAAGAGGTGATGTTCTCGGGCTGGATGTGAAAGGCGGCAGTGGCGGGCTTGCCCAACTCATCGGCTATACGTTTAGCAGCAATGGTAATGTAGAATGGCATAAAACAATGCACAATATCCGACCATTCCACCGCCTGACGTATGATTTTCTCATCCACCTTGGCGAAACGAAAACCATGTTTGTGCACCAAGCCGTCGAAGGGACGATGATGTTTTTCAGGTAACAGAAATTTATCCTCAGCCGGTTGCTCATCGGCGCAAAGAATTTTCACTTCATGTCCGCGTCTGCGCAACTCGCTGGCATAACGCTGTGCGGAAATACTGGTACCATTGTTGTTGGTCTCATAGGTGTCGATTACAAATAGAACTTTCATGATTGCTTATTTTTAGAGGTTATACATTCAGTTTTTAGGCTTTTGTGCTGATTTCTCAAGCCCTTCTGATTGTATAACAAGTCAGCAATCAAAAATGCAACCTGTAAATACGATTTTTCCTAAAAAATTTTATTTACCGATAATGATACCCAAATGCAACCCCACCGACCATGGGCTGACGGAGATGGCGGAAATATGTGTGTATAAACCGAATAGGAGTTCCGTGTGAGCAGAAATCGGATGGAGGGCATCTACTTCCAAAAATGGGAAAACATCAACCGTCTTACCACTTATACCCTTACCCGATTTGCCCGAATAAGCCATAAACGAAGCCGTGGCACCCACAGTAGCAAGGATACCCCATGTCTTGCTAAGTGTATAGCGGGCAGCTACTGCGAATGGAAAGCCAATGCGTCCCTCTTGTCTCCACGACAAGCTGTCTGTTGATGCGGCTTTCTGTGCGGCAAAAGCAAAGTTCAAACCAGTTCCCACACCCCAATTGCGGTGAAAATAGTAAACATAACGCAGGTCGAGTTGGGTCATTAGTTCGCTACCATAACCTATAGAAAATGACGGCATGAAAGTGTGGCGACGCCTATATTGGAATTCAAATTTAGTCTTTTCCTCAGTATTAGCCTTTGTCTCGGGCATAGGGTTGTTTTCTATCTTATCCTCTATCCTATCCTCTTCCTTAACTACATTTTCCACTGTCTCAATACTATCTTGATTCTCAACATTATCTTTGTTTTCAACTCTTTCTTCCGAATTCATAACGGCATTTGATATTGCAACATCTTGAGTGATAGCCGTTTCAACGTTTGTGCTATCTGTATCATCTGTCACTACCTGTATCGATGTGGAATCCGAATTCTGAATTGTTGCCTGAGTTGATTGGCTTTGTATTTGTGCAAGTGTATCACTCAGTATTTGAGTTGAAACCGACCGTGATTTTGGCTGTTCCTGTGTTACTACAGGTTTAGTGGAGGCTTGAGTCTGTCCTTGAGGTTTAGGTTGTGAGGGCGAAGTTTTGGGTGCCGGAGTGATTATAACAATATTCTTCTTTACAGTATATTGCAAGCGTTTGCCCAACACTTGCTTGAGGGCTGTCTGGTAATCGGAAGTGTTGATATTACATGTGACGGGAGGAATGCCTGCCAAATCTTGCGGACGATACATAATCTGCAAGGAGAAATGCGCTTCAATATCGTGCAGAACTGTACTCATCGACACATTTTTGTAGGTCTTTTTGAATGGACCGCCAGCCGAGGCACTCAAGGTGACCAATATCAAACAAAAAAACAATAAGCGACGCATCTTATCGGGCGGAAATCATAAAAACATTATTTTCTCCATCAATTTCGATAGGCAATAATGCCTCAAGTGCATCACACACATCAGCAAATGACTGTTCTACGGAAATGGAAATATAAACCTGTTCACTGGCAATTTGAGGGTTCTCAAATTCAATGGTCACATCATATTGCCGTTCAAGTTTGGAAGCCAAATCCTGTAATAATATATTGTCAAATTCCAAACGTCCTTGTGTCCATGCATCTGCCGTTGATGCCTGGAACGGTTCTTTCTCAAAAGTGGATGTTTGCCGATCAAAGCGCAACAGCTCATTAGGCTGCATCATCACAGAATCCTGCAAATATTTGACCTTCACCGACCCCTCTATCAAGGCAAGCGTGTAGGCATTATCCTGCTGATAAGCAGACAGATTGAAATGGGTGCCCAATACCGTAACCGAATAATCACCCACCTGAATGACAAAAGGTTTCCCAGCATCTTTTTGTACCTCGAAAACACCTTCTCCTTCAAAACTGATGCGTCTATCCTTCTTCCCAAAATCATCGGCACAAGCCAACGTGGATCCCCCATTGAGGGTAACCTGTGTGCCATCGGGCAAAGTAACCGTCCGCTGCTCATGACGCTCGGTTTGAGCCATATAAGGAGTCTCTATTTGGTCTGGTTTGAACAGCCATATTGCACTGCCAATCAACAGCAAAGCCACGGCAGCGGCAGCATAGTACCAGTATCTTTTTGGGGGTGATACGGTTCTTCTTTTGTTCTCAACAGCTGGCTTTGCTTCAATCTGATAACTGTGATTGTCCTTCTTTTGACTTTCGGTCAAACGCATCCATGCGGCTTGAGTCTTAGAGGAAGCCTGAGCCTTGGCCTTATCATGCCACTCTGCCGACCATTGCTTGAACAAGACACGATGATCCTCACTTTCCTGTAAGAACTGAGAAAGAAGTTGCTCATCCTCGGCAGTTATCGTGCCCTGAAAATAACTTTGTGCAATTTTGTAAAAGTCTATATTCATATTATAAATTCTTATCTATACAACATTTGAATGGCCATATAAGCAACCACCCATAATAAATTCTTCGGCAAATGTTTCTCCAATGTTGCCAATGCGGAATTGATGTGTTTCTCCACCGCCTGCCTGGTAATACCCGTCTTCTCTGCAATCTCCTTAGGTTTCAGCCCTTGTTGACGGCTCATCACAAAGATTTCCCTGGTTTTATCACTCATGTAATTCATTGCTTCGTTTACAAGCATTTGCAATTCCTTGCCCATCAAAACAGCGTCCGCATTTGGAGCCATGTCCTGCCAATAAAGCTGTTCTGCCCCAGCCTGTTCCATCAAGTCGTCAAGCGATACCGTTCCTGTCACATAACAATGTTTCAGTTCGTTCAGGCATTCATTTCTGACCATCATAAACAGCAATCCTTGTATATTAGTAAGAGCGGTCTGCTCTCGTTTGTTCCATAAGCGCAAAAAACAATTCTGCACAATATCCTCTGCGATAGGTTCATCCACAAACCGCACAGCAAAACGTAAGAGACGGGGCTGATATTCAAAAAACAACTGCTCAAATTGTTCAGGGCTTAGTATCTTGTTTTCGGTTGTTGTAAGCATTGATGCAGATAACGTTAGAATTCACCTGCAAATGTACATAAAATTCCTGAATTACACACAGACGTATAAATTTTTATTGTAGGGACGCGATTCTTCGCGTCCGCAAAAAATATAGAGGAAATCAAGGGTAAGATGCATGCTCTTGACACCTTACCCTTTGACTATCATTAGAATACGTATCTTATACCTACAGCGGTTTTCCAGTCAAGGAATGAATTAACGGCGGTTGTTCTTCCATCTACGGTTTTAATAGCATAGGTGCTCATGCCATAACCGGGACGGACGTCGAATGAAAAGGCAACGGGTGTTTTGGCAAGCTGGAATTCAATACCTCCTATACCATTCAATCCCCATTTGAATACAGGATGACTTCTCTTAATGTCCAAATTGTTCATCATACCCGCACTCAAACCTCCGCCTGCAAACCAAGAGAGTGTTCCTGCATCACTGCTTTTAATCTCCGCCTGATACATCAAGTTTGGATTGATTTCGCAGGTGTAGAACGATTGTACACCATGTGTGTTTCCGACCACTCCACCATTGGTATAGAAATCCACTTGTCCATAAGTGCCCTCAATATTGACACCAAGGTCAGCTTGCAACACTAAATGTTCGGTAAGGAATCCCTTGTAAGAGAGTCCGTTGAAAGAACCGACGTTGATACCAAAACTTGCTTTGTAACTTTGCGCAGAAACACTGATTGCGATGATGAGCATTGCAGCTCCGAATAATACTTTTTTCATTGTTTTTTAAATTTTGATGATTAATATTAATTTGGTGATTTTAATGTCCTTCTGTAGGTATAACAACTCATCACCCAAAAATGCAACCTATGAAGTGAATTTTTTTGAAAAATTTTGTACCTTTGCCGATTGAATTGATATTAAAGCACATTGACCTATGGACTTCCATATATACGGTGAACAGGGAAAACCCACATTTTTGTTACTTCCGGGCTTGGGGGTATCTCACGAGATATTCCTTCCTTTGGTGGAGCTGCTGAAAGGGGACTTTTATATTATTGCGGTGGATAACGATGGCTTCCTGCTGGGCAAGCCCTCCCGTTTTACCTCGGTGGACGACCTGGCGGCGCAATCTATTAAATATGTGCAAGAAAACCTCCAGGGCCATTTGGAGGTTGCATACGGACTCTCGTTGGGTGGGAAAATCCTCTCGAGAATGATGGAACGCAACGAGATCACCATCGACCACGCTATCATGGATGGCGCTCCCCTGCTACCATTGCCCCGATGGCTAGTGGAACCAATACGCTACTACCAAGCATTCAACGTGTGGCTTTGCTATCATTGGACACTCATCAAGCGGTGGCAAATGTATCATTCGCACTATTTGGACGTGCTGTTAGAAGAGGTGAAGAAAGTATATCCTTCCGATCGCAGCCGTGCCGTGTTAGAGGGCTACAAATCGGTCTATACAAACAAGTTGGAGTCTATCCAAGGACCGGATATTCATTACTGGCACGGTACCAAGGAGGCGTTTGTGGCCAAGCCTCAGGCCAAACATCTGCTCACCCTCTGCCCTGATGCCCATGTGGAAGTCTTCCCCAAAATGAACCACGGGCAGCTGGTCATCGACCATCCTCAAGAGGTGGCGAAGAGGATTCGGTCGATGCTAAACAATTGATATTTTTGTACCTTTCCTTTCTTGCGGACGCGATGAATCGCGTCCCTACAATAAAATTATACGTCTGTGTGTAATTCGGGAATTTTATGTACATTTGCAACGAAAAAAACTATACATATATCATTATGAAAAACATACTTTTTATTGTAGGTTCACTGAGGAAGGATTCCTTCAACCGCCAATTGGCCAAAGAAGCTGAAAAATATCTGGCAGGTATCGCAACTGTCAATTATTTAGACTATACAGAGGTTCCCTTTATCAACCAGGATATCGAATATCCCGCTCCCGCAGCGGTAACCAAACTGCGCGAGACAGTAGCCAAAGCCGACGGTATCTGGATTTTCACTCCCGAATATAACTTCAGCTACCCCGGCCATTTGAAAAACTTGCTTGACTGGCTGTCACGCCCAGTAGTGGCTTTCGATTTCGCCACCCCTACCGTCATCAACGGCAAGAAAGTGGCCCTGAGCGGCGCCGGCGGACAAATGGCCACGGGCAAGTGCCGCGAGAAACTCACCGAGCTGCTCACTTTCATTAAGGCCGATGTGATGACTGAACCGCAAACGGGGGTCACCCTCAATGCAGAGGCTTGGACGGAAGGCCGCATGATTCTTTCTGACGAGCAACTTGCCACCTTAAAAGCTCAAGCTGATGCTTTCGTGAAGTATTTGGGATAACGTTTCTTTTTCTTCAAACAATAATAGCATATCTATGAAGAAAATACTGGCCATTACCGTATTCAGTGTTGTGCTTTTGCTGACAGCCAATGCACAATCGACAATTAAAAGAGTTTATAACGAAGAGATTAACCCTTTGGAGCAGATTGACGAGGCGGTGGCGCAAGCCAAATCATCAGGAAAATATGTGGTGTGCCAACTGGGAGGCAACTGGTGCCCATGGTGCCTGCTCTTTGCCGACTTTGTGACTAAGGACAGTACCATCAGCAAGGTTATCGACGAAAACTTTGTATATATTCACGTGAACTATAATCCCAGGGCCACGGCTGACAAAGACAAAACACAACAGAACACCAAGCTGCTACAACGCTTGGGCAATCCCGCCCGTTTCGGCTATCCCGTCTTCATCGTGCTAGACGAAAAAGGCAAGGTGGTCCACATTCAGGATTCCAGTTTCTTGGAAGAAGGCAAGGGCTACAATCAGGAGAAAGTGCTTCGCTTTTTCAAAAACTGGACTCCTAAAGCAGTGAAGGGGTAATCCTCATTTACGGGTGAAACACCTTAAAGCTGTCATCGTCGTAAAAGAAGATGATCTTCTCAATTTTTTTCTCCCTGGGTGCAGGTGTGTCTTGAGTCTTCCCTGACGGCATGGTGAATGACTGAGAAATACCCTGAGCCACATTTCGCTCAACCTGTCGAGAATTGATTTTTTCGGGTCTCTGTACGGCTTTGTTTTGGATTTTCGATTCTGAAGGCGTTACAACTGGACGTTTTTTCTGCGCAACAGCCTTTAGTTCAAGCTTTTCCTCTTGATATTGAACGGGTTTTTCAGCCACCACTGTTTCATCCTGTTTTCCAATTGTTGACATTTGTTCGCTCTCAGAGGGCTGTTCTTCCACTTTTTCGGGCATTTCATTGGCTTCTGGTGACAATTGTTGCTCTTCCGCTTCAGTTGCCTCAACCGATTCCACCTCAGGTTCGCTTGCTTGTTCTTCTATGGATTCAGCTTCCAATGCCGATTCCGTAACCTCTTCAACACTCTCATCCATTTCTCCAAACAAGTCGGTTTGAATAAAGGTTCTCTGTACTGGAACCTCTTCAGCAGGGTCCTTAATCATATTGCCCACTCCCATAATGAGCCACTCGGTACTTACTTCCGGAAAGGCCTTCAGCACCTTTTTGGCGAAGTCGAGGCTCGGCTGATTTCTACCCGAAAATATATGGGTTAGGTTAGATCTGTTAACGCCTACCTTCTCGGCAAAGCTGTTGGGAGTCTCCTCGAAGTGCTCCATTACTTGTTTAATTCTGTCAACCATGCTGTTTACTTTTGTTATTTATGTTTATTTATTTTTGTAATTACAATCTTTACATTTGTATTTTTAATTTCTATAGGTAATTACACTTGTACAAACCTGTCGATTTACATTTGTACCAAAACCAGTTTATATTTTTATATCAGTACTCAATCATAACATCAGCTCTGAAACAATTCCCCCTACTCTACAAATGGACTGCAAATATACGGTTATTATTTTTACTTTTTCAATACTATGCAATTTTGTTGATAAATTCATAAAGTAATGGATTAGATTAAACTATTAAATTGCTTATAATCAGTATAAAATATAACGTCATAGATAGTAGTAAAATTTATTTATAACAATCCTTTGTTTATCTAAAGTACAACTCTATCAAATAAGTATAATTTTGTGGGAACTAATAAGATACGATATATAAATGAGTAAAATACTATGATATACGTGTTTTAGGGTGTGTTTTAGCCCTCTCCTCTCCTATTTTTACATAAATATCAGCTTGTTTGACAAAAGTTAAACGGTTTCATTCTTCTGCTGGAAAGTGTTTGTGTTTGTAATAATCCAATGCTATTGAGGTTGCACTTTTGTAATTTACTACATTTATTTCTGTAAAATAATTGATTTGACAAATGTATAAACATGGATTAATGTGGTTTAATACTATTTTACAAGCGTAGTTTGTTTGTCTGAGGCAAGGATACCTGCAAACGAAAAATTTACATCGCTCCAGAATTCAATTTTCCCCTACCCTTTATGGGTGAGTTTCAAATATTCGATTCTCATGAGGTTATGAAAGCATAATTTTTTTATCTTTGCCTACAAAATAAAAGCATTAAACCTGCGTTAATAAGAAAAACGAAAATTGATATGAATACTAAAATTCTATGGGCAGACGACGAGATTGATCTTCTGAAGCCACACATTCTCTTTCTGAAATCAAAAGGATATGATGTGATACCTGTGGTGAGCGGTAATGAAGCCATTGAGGTGTTGCAAAAAGAATATGTTGATATTATCTTCTTAGACGAGCAGATGCCCGGTATGAATGGCATTGAGACCATGAAGCGCATCAAGACCATCAACCAGCATATCCCCATCGTGATGATTACGAAGAGCGAAGAGGAAAACATCATGGAAGATGCCATCGGCTCGAATATTGCCGACTACTTGATAAAGCCGGTCAATCCGAATCAGATTCTGCTTTGTCTCAAGAAAAACATTGACAACAAGAAAATTGTCACCGAGAAAAGCACCATGGCCTATCAGCAGGCCTTCCGAGAGCTGTCGATGCGCATCTCCGATCGTCTGTCGCTCAGCGAATGGGATGCCTTATATAAAGAATTGGTATATTGGGAACTGGAATTGGAGAAAATCGAAGACAGCGGAGTAGCTGAAATCCTGGCCAACCAAAAAGAAGAGGCCAACATTCAATTCGCCAAATACATTTCCAAGAACTATCTGAACTGGCTTACCGGCAAATGTGACGAGAAACCTTCTCTTTCGCACACGGTGCTGAAAGACAAGCTCTTCCCCACCCTCTCTGAGAATCATCCGGTGTTTCTCTTCGTGATCGACAATCTGCGCTTCGACCAGTGGAAGACCATACAGCCCATGATTCAGGAATTCTACCGTGTGGAAGACGAGAGTATCTGCTATAGTATTCTGCCTACTGCCACCCATTATGCACGAAACGCCTTGTTTTCGGGACTGATGCCTTCGGTTATCGCCCAGAAATACCCACAACTTTGGCTCAACGAGAGCGATGAAGGCAGTAAAAACCAATACGAGCAGCAGTTGCTAGGCGAATACCTGAAACGTTTTGGCAAAAATGTAAAATTTTCCTTCTCCAAGATATTGAATCTTGACTTTGGCAAGAAAATCTTCGACAACTTCCATCAATTTATGCACAATCCGTTGAATGTTGTGGTATTCAACTTCGTGGATATGCTCTCTCATGCCCGCACCGATGTGGATGTAATCAGAGAACTGGCCGACGACGAGAAGTCCTACCGGAGCGTCACCGAGTCGTGGTTCAAGAATTCCATCCTCTTCGAGATGCTCAAGTATTTAGCTGAAAAGAAAGCGGTTGTGTTTATCACCACCGACCACGGTACCATCCGCATCGACAACCCCGTGAAGATTGTGGCCGACAAGACCATCAACAGCAACCTGCGCTACAAGGTGGGCAAGAGCACCATGGACTATCCCAGCAAAGATGTCTATGAAATCAAGAACCCCGAGGATGCCTTCCTGCCCAAAGAGTCGCTCACCTCGCGATATATCTTCGCCACCAAAAACGACTTCTTCGCCTACCCCAACAACTACAACTATTACGTTAACTACTACCGCAACACCTTCCAGCATGGCGGCATCTCGATGGAAGAGATGATGATACCGTTTGTGAAACTGGTACCGAAGAACTAGAGACCTATACATATATATAATTAATAGCCCTGCGGGAAGTTACGAGTATTGCATTTTCCGCAGGGTTTTTCTTCCAAATATTTGATTCCTTAATAAGATGGTCATTTTTCGATTTTTTGACAAAAATGGCCGAAAAGTTGCACTTTTTGCATCAAAAATAACACTTTTGCAGCGATGAAATTTTTGGGGAAAGTTGGTTTCTGACACTTGATTTTAACATTTCCCTCCCTTATTTTTGAAGCAAAAAACCAAGATGAAAGAGGAATTGCTTCAATACCTATGGCAACATAAAATCTTCAGGCATCACAAACTGAAGACCACCGACGGGAGGAACCTTCGCATTATCAACACGGGAATGCAGCACCATAATGCCGGTCCCGACTTCAAGCAAGCTGTTATCCGCATCAACGATATTATCTGGGCGGGCGATGTGGAAATACACGTCAACGGCTCCGACTGGTACAGGCACCATCATCAGCAAGACGACAAATACCTGTCGGTGATTTTGCATGTGGTTTACAACGCTGACATGGAGATTGTGCGCAAGGACAACGAAATGATTCCCACCCTGGAACTCAAGAACTATATCCCAGAAGGGATATTGGAAGAGTATAAAAAGCTGTCGCTTTCCACCAACGATATCCCCTGTGCCAACAGCGTAGCTTCCATTTCAGAACTCACCATGACCTCCATCCTGACCTCTAAGGCCATGGACCGGCTTATCCGTAGGCAAGAGCATCTGTTTAGGCAACTTAAAAAATGTAATGACGACTGGTACGAGCTGATTTATAGAACGCTGGCCGTAAATTTTGGCTTCAAAATCAACAGTAACGCCTTCGAACTGTTAGCCCAAAGTCTGCCCTACAAAATCCTGCAACGGCATAGCGACTCACAATTGCAAACCTACGCCTTGGTATTCGGACAGGCCGGGTTGCTAGGACCTAACTACCTGAACAACAAGAAAACAGACCATCAAGACGAATATGTCAACCAATTACAGAAAGAATACGAGTACCTGAGCTACAAATACAAACTCACCCCCATCCCGGCTGAGTTGTGGAACCTGTTGAGACTAAGACCCATCAATTTTCCAGGGATACGTCTGGCACAGTTTAGCGAACTGCTGTTCAGCTGCAACGACTTGCTGCACGAGTTGATCATCAACAAAGAAATCCACCACCTGCAACAGAGACTCGGAAACATCAAACCCCACGAATACTGGAACACCCATTTCCAATTGGGGATACCCACCCGAAAGCACCTCGCACATATCGGGAAAGATTCCGTCAATCTTTTATTTATCAATACCATAGCCCCACTGAAGTTTACCTTCGGATCGTTCAGCGGCAACGACCGACTGAACAGTGCGGCCCTTGAAATTCTGGAAGACCTACCGGCAGAGAACAACCATATCACACGCTTATTTTGCACCCACGCGTTCCCCAGCGACTCCGCCCTATTCTCGCAAGGGTTGCTCGAGCTCTATTCAAGTTTCTGCAAATACAAGAAATGCTATAGTTGCCCTGTAGGACAATATGTGGTGACGAACCTGTATGGCAACAAGGCATCCGACCCGGCATAAGCTACCCCAATGCGAGGGGTAACCTGCACCTCTGAGTCGGGAATTTGCAGCCCGCGGTCTTCTATCCAGATGACGTCCGAGCTCAACGAGCAACCGTTATGCTGACGGGTGATACCCAAGGCCTTGGTTAGTTTTCCAGGACCATTGGTAAGGGAGGGAGACATGCGTGATTGGTGAAGCCGTAAAAGCATAAGTTCTTCGCCATGAGTAGGATAAATAGCTCTAATAAGCACAGCATCGGGCTGGTCTTGAACATTGGTCACCACATTAAACATGTGGTGCATCCCATAGCAGAAATACACGTATGCCACCCCACCGGCATGATACATCATTTCATTGCGAGCCGTACGCCGCCCACCGAAACAATGGCAGGCACGGTCGCCCACTCCCTTGTAGGCCTCCGCCTCCGTGATAATCCCACCGGAAATCTGCCCCCCGATATTGGTAAACAGATACTTGCCCAACAAATCGCGGGCCAGCTTCACCACATCGGGACTTTGGTAATAGGCAAGCGGCAGCGTCATAATGGAAGACATTATATAACCGCTAACAGTTATCTTACCACTCGAGCATCTTCTTGAAGTCGTAGTCCTCGGGATTGGGGAGGTACTTCTTCGCGGCCTCGTAGTCGGCAGGAGTGATGTAGTCCATGATGTCGTTGACGTAGCTCTGAACTTTATTGCTGTTGACGTTGACCAGGCGCGGCGGAATCTTGCCGGTGGCGGGGTCCTGCAGGTCTTTGAGGTACAGCGGGCTCACGCTTCCCTGCTGGTCAACATACACCATGCAGCCGGTACATCCCTGATGGTAGAGCGTGTGGACGCCCATACCCATCAACGAACAATAGGTGAGGTCGAAGGCGATAGGCGTATGGCAGCGAATCTCATAGCCAATCTCGACAGGGCGACTCTTGACCTTGAGGCCAAGTTCCTTGACCTTGCGCTCGAGCAGGTCATTGAAGATGTGAGCCTTCGAGACCTTGCCTAATTCGGGATGGCCGTGTTCGTCGAAGCTGAAATGGATGCCGCTCTTGGCAATCTCTTCGTCGCTGAGGCTGTGGAAGACGCCCTCCGAAATCATGGCAGCACCATAGTTGATGCCCATGATTTTGCGCTTGACGATGCAGGAGATGACCATATTGACGATTTTATCAACGGTGATGGTGGTCTTATTGAAGAACTCGGGGATGATGACCATGGGATAATGGCAGGCGCCGGCGATGCCAAGGGCAAGATGGCCGGCCGAACGACCCATGGCACTGACCACGAACCAGTTCTCGCTGGTGCGGGCATCCTCCATGACGGCGGTGGCAAGTACACAGCCCTGAGCCTTGGCGCTGTTGTAGCCGAAGGTGGGACTGCTGTTGGGCAGCGGAAGGTCGTTGTCGATAGTCTTGGGGACATGGATATTGGCGATGGGATAGTGCTTGTCGGCCAGGAACTTGGCAATACGGTTGGCTGTCGAGGCGGTATCGTCGCCACCCACGGTGACGAGAAGCTTAATCTCGTTGTCGGTGAAGAGCTTGAGGTTGAAGCGCTGCTCAAAGTCCTCGGGTGTAGGTTTGAAGCGGCTCATTTTCAGGATTGAGCCACCTTTGTTGAAAATTTCGTCGGCAGTAAGGAAGTCGAGGTCCTGCATGCGGGGCTTGTCGGTAAACAGGGCGCTGTAGCCACCATGTAGACCGATGACGCGGAAACCGTCACGGAGGAAAGTCTTGGCCACGGAGGCCACCACTGTGTTCATTCCTGGGGCGGGACCGCCGCCCGTAAGTATTGCTATGCTCTTCATAAAATTTATGTTTTAATTATTGATATTTCAAAGGTTTAGAAAAATATTTTAGTTTTAACCGTTAATTTATATCACTATTTTGAACTGCAAAAATACAAATTTTTTCCCAACATAAAAGCGGTCCCGATGAAAAAATAATAAAGACATAACCAACTTTTTCCTGAGCAATGAATATTTACCGTATTTTTGCAAAAAACTCTGTTTTGGATGCAACAAAAATAAAAAATTGTCGTCATTAGAAAAACAAAGATGAAAAAGAAGATAAAAGAACGGGATATAGTGGCGGGGTGCAAAGCCGATAAACCGCAGAGCCAAAGACAGTTGTACGACCTGTACTGTCGGATGGTGATGGGGATGGCGTTGCGCTATACACGCAATTTGACCGACGCGGAGGATGTGGTGCAGGAGACTTTCATCAAGATTTTTATGAAAATAGGCAGCTTACGCGACGAAAAATCGCTGACTTCGTGGATAAAAACCATTACCACCAACACATGCCTTGACTTTCTGAAATCGAAAAACAATGATTATATCATCACTAGTATTGAAGAGACGGACGAAGACATAAAAGACGAATACCACAAAAACTATGATGACATCCCCACACAACAACTGCTAGCTTTTGTGCAAGAGCTGCCCGACGGCTACCGCACCGTTTTCAACCTTTGCGCCATCGACGGATACAGCTACGAGGAAACAGCCAAAATGCTGAACTGTACAGCATCGAACGTAAGATCACAATATTTCAGAGCACGGAATTTATTGAAAGAAAAAATAGAGCACTATGAGTAAAAATATAGAAGAACTTTATAAAGAGAGATTTGAGCAGTTTGAGGCACCTGTGGCTGACAATTTGTGGGATAAAATCAACCAGAATCCCCAATGGCAACAGCATCTGCGCCGTCAGAAGATTAAGAATCTGGTGTTTTATGCCGGCGTGGCCATCGTGGCCATCGGCACATGCGTTGCCCTATGGGTGCGCCAGCCCCAAAGCGATACGGAGGAATTGGGTTTTGACGAACAGGTAGCAGCTGACACTGAACAGGTGGCAGAGAACAGCGGACTAGTGACCGAAATAACAGAGTCATCCCTTCCACAAGAAACAGACAACACCGAGATAGCTACTGATAATCAAGTTATCACCAACACCCCAGTGGCTGAGTCTATTGCTGAAAGCACCTCCACTCCCAACGCCAATGAGACCGCCAGCACCACGGAGACAGTGGCCGCTACGGTGAACAATGTCACCCCAAACACTACTACCGAAAACAAGACCGATAAAACCAATAACGAAAGCGTAAAGACTTCAACACAAGGAACAAAGCCTACCCCTAAAGACGAAGCAAGCGCCTCAGAGCCTGCTAGTTCCACCCCCGGTGGCAGCGAAAGTGGAACCCTCCAACAATCGCTATTTTCGATTCCCAACGCCTTCACGCCCAACGGCGATGGACTGAACGATATCTTTATGCCCGTAACCTCTGCCGAGATTGCCAGCTACCAGATGGACATTTTCATGCCCAACGGACAACACATATTTGCCAGCAAGAACATCAACTTCGGCTGGAACGGCGAATACAAAGGAAGCCTAGTAAACAGCGGCACCTACATCTATGTCATCAAATACAAGAGTACTGACGGCAAAGAACATATTGACAAGGGACAGTTATTATTAATTAGGTAAAATAACCTACGGTAACAAAATAATGTGTATCTTTGTGGCGTTAAAAGATATATGATGTGCCCTGTTGACCGAACACACGCCCCGGAAATCCACGACTTCACTCAGTTTAAGCCTGAGGAGCCCGAGACTTGTGTACTTGGCAACGGCATTACGCTGAAGCAATTTTTCAATCCACAATTAGACCTGCTTCATTTCAGCATTAAAATCAAAGCCGGCACCCTTTTTGAAAACAAAAAAAACGTGGCGGTATTCTGCTACCTGTTGCTGAAAGAAAGTTCCAAGCTTCATAGCAGCAATGAGGTGGATGAGTTTTTAGACTATTACGGGGTGAACTATACCGCCAGCATTGCCCTGGAATATGTAACCATCAACCTGATTATCCCCAAACAGAACTGTCCCACAGTGCTGCCCTACGTCTTTGATTTTCTGCTACATCCAACGTTCAAAGTGCAGAATATTGAAATACTGCGCAAACGGAAGCTGATGGACCTGGCTTATAACCGCGAGAAGGTTTCGTACTGCGCCTCGCAGCTGATGCTTCACCACTTCTTCGGAAACAGTTGCACAGTGGGTAAACAGCTGGACGAGCACGACCTGGAGAGCATTACGGCGGAAGACCTGCACCAGTACCACCAAAAGAGCTTTTGTGCGGAAAACATACGCCTGTTTGCGGCAGGCAACCTGAATGAGGAGATTTGCGGACTGCTGGCCCAATTGTTTGAAACCATCCCCCACGGACAGCCATCCATAGCCCCTACGCTGCCCTCTCACCGCATAGAGGCAACTGCTCCTATCGTGGACCAGCATGAAGACTGCATGCAATCTGCTCTCTATCTTTACCAACCCTCTATTGGCTACAATCATCCCCAAAGGATGGATTTCAGTGTGCTGGCCACCATACTGGGCGGGTATTTCGGTTCACGACTCATGGGCAACCTGCGCGAGACCAACGGATATACCTACGGGGTAAGTTGCGACAGCTTGTATTTTGCCGGCACCTCACTGTTTTATATCGAAAGCGAGGTGAATGTAAGCACCACCATACAGGCTATTGACGAATGTTATAACGAGATAGAGAGACTTAGCCAAGAACCCGTTCGGCCAGAAGAATTACAGTTGGTACAGCATTATATGGCCGGACAACTGATAAGGAAAGTGGATAATACCGTTTCCTATATGACCCAATACAGTCGCTGGGACGACTATGGTTGTGAAGAGGGTGAATTTGAGCGACAGATGCACCGCATCATGACCTTTGGCAGCGAAAAAACTGTGAAGCTGGCACAAGCATGGCTGCAACGGAAAAATTTCACTACCATTGTGGCAGGAACATTGGAACCGGTTCATCGTTAAAAGTTGAAAATTATAAGATAGAAGTGAAAAGAATATATACATTAATTTTGTTGATAAGCCTGACGGTGGTACGGGTAATGGGCATAGAGCCCCCCACCCTGCAGTGTATCAACATGAACCACAATAATACCGACTGTCAGGTATTTTGGAACCATCCTTCGCTATATGAAGGAATATCAACCGTTGATGTATGGGTAAGCACATCCCTGAGTGGACCATACATTCTGGCAGCCACCGTAAGTGCCGGCGATACCGTTTGTTCCACCCAATTCAACATCGATGCAGTCTTAGGACCTAATGCAGACGACATCTACTGTTACCTAGTGGCACACCCCGATGCTGCACACGCCTCGGAAGGAGACGCCACCTCGGCAACCATGCACGGCATGAAACTGAATTTGACTGCCACGGGCACCAACCCCGACCAGAACAGCTTCGCCCTGCTGCAATGGAACTATCCCGACCCGTTTCCGACCACCTGCAGCGGCCAGAATTTCTCCATCTGGCGCAAAACCAGCTTCGATTTTGACTTTGTACGTATTGCCCAAGTAAACCAAAATACCAACACTTATCGGGATACCATCAATGTGTGTGAGGATTACATTCAATACTATGTCAGCATCTTCAACTACGCACAGGATATCAATCCCGCCTGTCAGTTCAAAACCCGTCCCAAGGGCGACACCTTTTCTGACGCCACCGCGCCCGCCACTCCCACCTTGGACAGCGTGAGCGTAAATCACGCCACCCAACAGATAGAACTGGGATGGACCCAGAACTCCTCGGACGCCATTGGCTGCATTATCTATCACGCCACCGGTGCAGGAGGTCCCTGGCCGGCTATCGACACCGTGTTGGGCACCCACTGGGTAAGCCCTCATCAAGGCAACTCATTGCACTATTACCGCATTGCCGCCATCGACAGCTGCTTTGGCAGCGAACGTACCATTGCCGGCAACATGACCACCTATCCACAAAACAACATGATTGTGAGTGTGGCCAACATGGACGTATGCCTCAAAAAAATAACCCTGCAATGGAACGCCTACGAGCACATGACCGGCAATATGGGTGAGTACAGAATATACTATGCACCGGATAATGGTCCCATGCAATATTTAGCATCCACCAGCGGCAATTCGATTAGCTATGAGTGCAACGGACTCCCCACCAACCACAACTACAGCTTCCTAATCAAAGCCGTGAACGCCAATGGGCAGATTACCGCCAGCTCGTGTATCTGCACGATAGATAACTATACGGAAGAAGCCGCCACCGACTTTTGCTACATCAAGCATGTGTCAGTAATTGAAAACCAGCATGTTGAAGTGAGCGTGCTGACCGATGGAGCCAACACACCCTTTACGGAGTTGTATATCTACAGAAGTGTAAACAATGCTCAAAACTTCACCAAAATCGCCACACTGCCCTATCAAAACGGAGTGTCGGAATACAGTTACAATGACCAGAATGTGGATGTGGCCGGCAGCTTGAACTATTACAAAGTGAGTTTGCGCAACGAATGTGGTGCCGAATCAGCCGCCTCTAACATTGCCCATACCATCCTGTTGAAGGGTGAAGGCACTGCCGCACAAGAGAATGTGTTGCAATGGAACAACTACGGCGAGTTCAATGGCGGCACCCAATCCTACAGTGTGTATCGGAAAGTGGAAATCAGCCCATTGTTTACAGATGTCGAGAATGGAATGCCCGCCAGCGAGCTGAACGACTACAGCGACAACGTGTCGGATTTGTTCAGCATGGGCTCTCATTTCCAGTATTATGTAGTTGCCAAAGAAGGCATGAATGACTACGGTTTTGCCGATGAAAGCGTTTCCAACATTATCGAGGTGGAGCAATTCCCCAACACTTATATCCCCAACGCCTTCTGCCCCAACAGCTCGATTATTGAGAATCAGGTATTCAAACCCACCAACTCGTTTATGAGTACCGTGGGCTATCTGTTCACCATCTATTCTCGCCAAGGGGAAATTGTATTTATGACCAACGACATCACCCAGGGCTGGGATGGAACAGAACAGGCAAGCGGAAAAGCAGTGCCAGCCGGCATGTATATTTACCGTATGGAATATCTTAAACCTGATGGGGAAAAGGTGGTGAGAAACGGAACCGTGATGCTGATTTACTAAGTCCTATTACCCACTAAAATTCAAGTTTCAACTGGCGCTTCAGCTGAAAACTGCGTCGGTGATAGGGACTTTGGCCATATTTCAACACCGCCTCCTGATGGAAAGGAGTGGGATAACCTTTGTTATCCTTCCAACCATACATCGGAAACTCCTCGTGCAAATGCTCCATCAGCTCATCCCTATAGCATTTCGCCAAAATAGAGGCTGCCGCAATCGACAGATAGGTAGCATCGCCCTTCACCACCGTATGGTAAGGGATATTTGAGCGATTGACAAAACGATTGCCGTCAATCAGCAGCAACTGAGGCTTGATACTAAGTTGTTCTACCGCCCGATTCATAGCCAAGAACGAAGCTTGTAGGATATTAATCTTATCGATTTCCTTCTCGGACACCTGGGCTACGGCCCAAGCCAATGCATCACGTTGGATAATATCCCTCATCTTGCACCGCTTGGCAGCCGTTAGTTGCTTGGAATCGTTGATATCCTCATTCACATAATCATACGGCAGAATAACAGCCGCCGCAAATACAGGACCAGCTATGCAGCCACGACCCACTTCATCGCATCCGCATTCAATCAACTCGGTATCAGAATAATGACTTCTCAAAGACATAAGGCCACCACATATATAAGCATCACAATATCATTGAAGAATGGATGCTGTTTGATCTGTGAAATCATGGAACAATACATACACCAGGGCAAGACCATAAAGCCCATTGACTGATGGATATTGAAAGGAGAAAACACCATGAGCAACAAAGTGGTTACGGTAAGCAGGTGGATGGTAAAGAGGCGCTTACGCAAAAGCACCTGTTTGTTGCCATACTCCAACTGCAAAACCACATAAAAATACAATAACGATACCGCAAGGGCCGCAACCAAGAGGATTTCTTTCCACGAAAACACCTCGGTAGCTTTTATTGTATTATAAAACTGCAATTGTGACAGTTGCTGTTGCAAATCGGCTATCCTATCATTGAAGAAATAGAAACAGACCACATAAAGATAAACCAACACTATTCCCAGCAGAAAAATGAAAATATCCTTATACTTACTGTATCTATTAATAATCAGCGAAGCCATCACAAAAAATGACACCAAAATCACGGGTGGATAGAAAAGGGTGGCCAATCCTATCAGAATGCCCGAAAGCAAGTCCCTACTCTTCAGATTGCCACTATCATAATCGAAATTGATACTGATAGTGATAATCAAAATAATATTAGAAAACCATACTGGAGAAAACTCGCTTGCAAAAGAACCGCAACACAGTAAGAGAAAGAACCAAAAAACAACCATCAGATGATGGGTATCACCGAAACCACTCCTAAAAAAACAGATATCAGATAGTACAACTTGGATTATAAAACCAAGCGCAAGCACCAAACACATAGAGACATAGTGATTCTGCAAAGGGGCCAAGAACTGCCAGCATAAAGCGGGTGCAGGCATAGCCACATAATGAGTGGAAGAGACTATCTGAACAATAAACCATACCACCACCGCAAGGACTGCGATTGCCTGAAGAAAAAATCTAGACTGTATAAAACGAAACATCCTATAATTTTTGGCAAAAATACGAATTAATTTGCTACCTTTGCCAACTCAAATTTTCAGGAAAGAGAAAAAGAATGAAAAAAAACACTCGAAAAGCAACTATATGGCTGATAATCATTGCGATGATTACTACCACCGTTGGATTTTTTCTTTCACGCCCATCGTTTGTAGAAAACGTAAAACGCGAGAGTGCGCGCTTGTTTGAATATGAATATATCCCCAACCAGCATGTAAACATCGACAGTTGTGAAGCGGCGGGAACAATGGATTCGATATACAAGGACTTCCGAAAGAAATACCGTTTTCATTATCAGACCATCGGAATGGCCTCGTTTGCCGACAGCAGCCGCATGATACTGCTAAGCGATCTTCCTCCTCACTTTGAGACAGACTCTGTTGCCCCCATTTTTGCCAAATTTACCCACAAAACGGAGCTACGCAAACACCCTATCGGCTACGACGGTTACGTGACCGACATGATCATCCTTCTCGGCAACGCCACTCAGGAGAATTGCGACAAGCTGATAAAACGCCTGAACAAAGAGCTCTTCTTTAGCGAATACAAACCCACCGTAACCCCACTTCCGGTGGAGCACAAGCGCCAGTACTTCGCCAAAGAGAACATCGACTATCAAATTACACTGAATGAGTTTAACACCTGGTTTATAGAAGACGGAGAACCTTTCATTACATTGGAGGACACCAATAATATACTCACCATTGCCGATATGTTTGCCCAACAGTCACGGGGTGTATTCTTCAGCCAACTGCCAGGTTTTGTAGCCTGGGCCGTAGCCAAAAACGAGGATATTGCCGGACAAGTTGGCGACATACGTCAGTTTACCTTGGATGCCGACCTGATATTGGGCGCATTAGCCGATAGCAGCACGCTGGTAATCATTGGCCGTGAACGCCAGTCACCATTATACGAACTACCTCCCTTGCAGATAGAAAGTATTCTGCTACTGGCCTCCACCACCGAAAAGGAGTTGTCGCAGAGTCTGGATATCAACGACCTGATGGCCGGCAAAATGAACAACGGCCGTGACTGGTGTCCCACCTACCTGAGCAAGGAACTGGAGAACACCGAATTTGGCGACCTGATGACCATCACCGATGTACTGCTGAAAGACTGGTCGGAACACGGCACCATACAAGAAGGCTACTATCGCTATCCCGAACCCGGCTACTATCCTTTCGACAAACCCCTATTCAGAAAACTGGGACTGAACGAGCTGGTTTATAACTGGAACACCGCAGGAGCTATGTATGCTATTGACCGTGACGGCTACACCATCTACACCCTCAACCGCACCGGCTCATTGCCCGTGAGTTATTTCAATTCCCAAGAACGTAGCGAGTCGATAGGCTACCGCTATGAAAGCCAGGCTTACCACTACTTCGCCACCCTCGGCAACACCGACCTGGCCCGCGTGGTACAATACACCGCCCTCTATCAGCTGTTTATCGACAACAATATCAGCTATTCGGGCAACACCTATCCCGCTTTCCCAAAAAACAAACCCTTTTTGCTCTATAAACCCACTGTGGACCTGCTCAACATCATCAAGAACCTGAGCGGTGAAGAAATTTCGCGCCTGGCCGACAGCATATCTCACCGCAGTTTCAACAGCTACCAGAAAGAGCATGTGGACAAACAACTGAGGGAGAACGAGCAGAATTACAATATGTCTTATACCGAAGAGAACATAGACTTCATCTATCAGAATGTGCACCGTAATACTAAAGCGGGCATCAGCGGCAGCATTCATGAGGTAAAAAACATGCTCAACAGTCTTTCGGAAGAGCAGTTCAAGAAACTGGCCAAGTACCTCTCCTACCCTCGTGGAGTGAGCATACGCGACCGAGAGAGCTATAACACCCTGCTACGGGGACGGAAAGTCAACCAACTGATGAGGGAGATAGGCAAAAACAACCTCGACCTGTTGGGGATGGACTTGAGCAATGTGAAGAACTATTTTGCAGGGAATTTGTCGGGCAACTCGGGTCGTTACCTAAAGACCTCCTCACTTATCATCACCTTTAACGACCTGCTGACCACCGGTGGCCACAACCTCTCGTCGCGAATCAGCCGCGTAAACTCGATGACGCACTACAAACAAAGCAAAGGCAACTACGTGCCCAAAGACTACGACAAGCCTGCCGAAACCGAACCCGTAGTGGCGGAAAACTCAAAACCCACCACAAACTCTTCCCCCAGTTCTTATCAAAAGCCCTCTGGCAGCAGTTCTCCTTCCGGTAGCAAACCCGCAAGCACACAACCTAGTAACACTTCCCGTCCGTCCATGAGTAGTACAAGTAAACCCGCCAGCACATCAACTTCCTCAAGCAGTGGCTCTAACATTCGTCCACGAAGTGCAGTTATATCCACAGCGCCCCGTACTACAAGGGGGCTGTAAAAAAAATATGCGGTCATTTGCGGAAGTGACACAAAAAAGTCGTATTTTTGCAGCGGAAAGTTGCCGGAGTGGTCGAACGGGGCAGACTCGAAATCTGTTGAACCCTTCGGGGTTCCGGGGGTTCGAATCCCTCACTTTCCGCAGCTCAAAACAAAACAGGAGCACGCTATCGCATGCTCCTGTTTTGTTTTGAGCAACTTCGTTGACAGCATGCTGGCATAAGAAGGAGCAAAAAAAACAAAAGTCAGGCGCAGCTTGGTTGCGACTGGAAGTTCGAAGATGCAAGGATGCCCGCGGCAGCGCAAGGAATCTGCAATCCCTCAAATACAATTATTTTTTTCAAAAAGTCACCTACATATCATTTTTTTACGTAAGTTTGCAAATCGTATTGAGAAGATATACAATCATAGATATTTGCAAAGGAAATGAAAGAGAAAATCATCGTTACAGGAGGCACAGGCTACATCGGTTCTCACACCATTATTGAGCTTATTAAAAGCGGTGAATTTGAAGCGGTTGCAGTGGATAGCTGTATCAGATCCACACCCGAAACCATCGACAGGATTGAACAGGTCACAGGTGTACGCGTTAAACATTATGCAGTAGATATTTGTGATAAAAACGCATTCTTCAAGGTGCTTGAACAGGAATCTCCAGTAGCCGGCATCATCCATTTCGCCGCCTTCAAGAGCGTGCCCGAATCGGTGGAGCAGCCTTTGATGTATTACCGCAATAATCTTGGTTCACTGGAAAATGTGCTGGAGGCCTGCGAGCGTTACCATATTCCGCGTCTGATTTTCTCGTCTTCTGCTTCCATCTATGGGGATGTAAAAAAACTTCCCGTGAGTGAAGATACCCCTATTGGCATTCCTGCATGTCCCTACGCCCACACCAAACAGATTGGCGAACAGATGATCCACTTCTTTGCAGATACTCACCCCGAACTTCAGAGTGTGATTTTGCGTTATTTCAACCCCGTTGGTGGCGACATGAGCGGTTTGAACGGTGAGTTATCCCCCGACAAGCCCAACAACCTAATGCCGATAGTAACCCAGGTGGCCATCGGCAGAATGGCTCAGCTCACCGTATTCGGCACAGATTATGACACCCGCGACGGTTCGTGCATACGCGACTACATCCATGTATGCGATATTGCCAACGCCCACGTAAAAGCATTGCAATTCCTGATGGCCAGCAAGAATGAGAGCAATTGCGAAACATTCAATTTGGGAAGCGGCAATGGTGTATCTGTGCTAGAGATTATTGATGCTTTTGAGAAAGTAAACCAGATAAAACTGAACTATACCATCGGTGGACGTCGTCCGGGCGATGTGCCGGCCATCTACAGCAATAGCCATCGAGCCAACACGCTTCTTGACTGGCATTGCCGCTACGATATCAACGACATGGTGAAGTCAGCATGGAAATGGGAACAGCATCTGAGTCACTTACGCAAAACCGAATAAGTCACATACACCTATACTACTAGCATGAACATCAAAGAGGTAAAAACGGATAAAGAAATTCGGGAATTCATCCACTTCCCGAAAGAGCTATACAAGGACTGTGTCCACTATGTTCCCCCGTTGGAAAAAGCGGAATATGATACCCTTACCAAACATCCTGCTTTGAGTTTCTGCGATTTGCGCATGTGGCTGGCCTATCAGGACGACAAGATTGTGGGCCGTATTGCCGGTCTCATCAACCACAAATGCAATGAACTGAAACATCAAAAGCGCATCCGTTTTTGCTGGTTCGACACTATCGATGACTTTGAAGTGGCGAAAGCACTGTTTGACACCGTTGAACAATGGGGACGCGAACAACAACTGACAGAAATTTGTGGTCCCTCCCGTTATTCCAACATGGAAAAACAAGCCATGCTTATTGACGGTTTCGACCACACCCCCTCTATCTGCGCCGACTATAACTACCCCTACTACCCCATTCTGCTTGAAGAATACGGTTTCGAAAAGGAGATGGACTATGTTCAGTACAAAGTAAAAGTATCCAAAACCCTACCTGAAAACTTCGACCGTCTGGCGGATATTCTTTCCCGCAAATATAAAGTAAAACTTCGCAATCTTAAAAGCAGAAGCGAATTGAAGGAATGTGGAATGGAGTTTTTCCACGTGTTGAACCAAAGCTATGCCAACATCTTTAACTTCATCCCACTGACCGACGAAGAAATCCAATGGTCTATCAAAGAGGATTTTCAGGTAGCCGACACCAAACTGTCGTCGGTATTGGAAGACGAAAATGGAAGGATTGTAGGCTTTGCATTCTGCTTACCCTCGTTAAGCCAAGCTTTGCGTAAAGCCAACGGCAAACTGTTTCCAGGAGGGGGTTGGTATCACGTTTTGAAAGACCTTCGCAAAAACGAGTATGTGGACATGTACCTAACCGGAGTATTGCCGGAATACATGCACACAGGAATTCATGTATTGTATCACAAGCAGTTGCATGAGAATTTCATTGCAAAAGGCTATGAATACGCTTTCACTGCCCAACAACTTGAGACAAATGTAGCGTCACATATCTGGAAAAAGTACGAAACCGAGCCCTATTTCAGAAGACGCTGTTACCGCAAAGATATCAGTCAGAAATAATGAAAGATGTGTACGCAGTAGTGACCGGCGCTAGCCGTGGTTTGGGCAAAGAATTGGTAATAACCTTAGCGCAACGTGGAATCAGTTCCATCATGGTTGGCACCAATAGCACTGTAAACATGGTGTGCGAAGATATTAATCAACAATATCATACCCATTCGGTTTCCTTCATTGCAAATCTTTGTAAAAAGGACGAAGTATTGGCATTAGCAGAACGTATCAACAATCAATACGACATCTTCATGCTAATCAACAATGCCGGGATGGGAGGCAGCCGTGCCTTTTTAGAGGCCGACACCGATTATCTCGACAACATTATCCAGCTGAACATAAGAGCCACTGCCCTACTGACTCACGAGTTGTTACCCAATATGCTGAAGCAAGAACATTCCTATATCCTCAACATCGGCAGTATGGCTGCCTTCACCGCTACAGGATATAAAACCGTATATCCTGCCAGCAAAGCCTTTCTTAAACACTTCACTTTCGGAATGAGAGAGGAATTCAAAGGCACTTCTGTAAGCATTAGTTACGCTTCACCCGGGGCTATGGCTACTAATCCTGAGGTAACCGCTCGTATTGAGAAACAGGGGTTCCTAGGCCAATTCACGCTAAAATCCACGGAAAGCATTGCCCAAAAATGTATCCGTCGAACCTTACGGGGCAAAAAACATATCATCATCAATCCCCTGAGCTACTTTTTTTCAACCATTATCCCGGGATGTATCAAAAATCCCATCATGACCAAGATAGTTAAAAGAGAAGTTGCCCAATGAAAATCACCGGACAACTTCCTTTGACAACGTAAAAAATCAACTATAGGAGCTTACTCCCTTATGTTTTAGTCACGCACACAACGTACAGACATACCATATTCCTTAAACTCCTCATCAGCGGTGACGGTAGCCTCATAATAACGCATCATACGATAATAAGCAAACATTGTGCTTCCTCGTTGTGTTGCCGTCCAAAAATAAGCGGATCCGCCATAGTGATTAGGAGTTTGGTGGCATTCGCCAGCTGGTACAGCACTGAATCCCGTAGCATTGTTGGAAGATTGATCGTTACCCACAGTATTGGCCACTGGACTCTGATCCCAACCACTTTTAGCCGCCAACGCTTTAGCAATATTGGCACTCCCTCCGCTTTGATATTTTGTCTGACTGCTCAAATAATCGGTAAGTTCATTCCATTCAGCTTCCGATGGCATGTGCCAACCGTTAGGACAAGCCCCCTGTACACCACTGGGCGATGCACTACTGCTATTCCCTTTCTTCATAGCGGCAGGCCAGTTATACAGGTATCCATTGGTATTAACCGTAGAACCATTATCATCTGGATTGTAACGATAAGGTTCCGTTCCGCTAACATTAGTCACCATATTACCCAAAGGTATAGCATTTCCATTGGCAAAGTGAGTGGTACGCAAATTAGAAGCCATCCAAACCTGCTTACCCAATTTGACCGCATCGTAAGTATTTCCGTCATAATCCTTGACAGCATTCTTAATGATTCCATCACCATCAGGTTCCTGGATTTCTTCCACTTTGTCTTTTTTACATGAAGACAAAGACAATGCAAACAAAAAAAGAAGGGCCATACCCAAAATTAAAGCAAAGACTTTTTTCATAACATTTTTATTTTTAAGTTATTAATGTAACTCCCTGGTTCTTTTATTCTCTCTTTTTTGTATCCAAATGACGCATTTAGTCATAAAATCGTTACATCACAAGTGATTTTTTTATAATTTTGCATTAAAAAAACAGACTTAACCAAATGAACAGAAACAACCGAACTCTAATTATCATCTTAGTGAGTATAGCTATTCTTTGCTTTTCCGTAGCTTTCGTCTTTTTATCTCCCTCCCCTCAAACTTCCACTGAAATAACAGCCAACCCCAATGAGGTAACTCAAACAACAACACATAATCCAGACTCAATGATGGAAATTCCTCGTTATACAATTCAACGTAAGGGACGACAAATTATGCACACCGGCTACAGCGTTGATTTCAATCCCGAATGGCATATCCCCAACTGGGTAGCCTACGAACTAACCGAAGAGGAATTGCAAGGAGATATTCCCCGTTCACAGAATTTCGAGCCTGATCCACAGCTTAGCGATTGTACCCCTACCACCTTCGACTACTCGCATTCAGGCTACGACCGTGGACACATGGCTCCCGCCGGTAATATGAAATGGAACCAACAAGCCATGAACGAAAGTTTCTACACTTCCAACATCTGCCCTCAGAACCATAATCTCAATTCGGGCGTATGGCAACAGTTGGAAGAAAAAGTGAATATATGGGCATGTACCTACGGCAACATCTATGTTGTATGTGGACCCATTGTCAAAGAGGGGTACGAAACCATCGGTAAAAACAAAGTAGCCGTTCCCGACGCCTTCTTCAAAGTTCTATTGTGTCGTATCAACGGTCAATGGCAGGCTATAGGTTTCTATTTCAAAAACGAAGCCGGTACAAGACCCCTACGCAACTATGCCCGAAATATCGATGAGATTGAGCGACTGACCGGAATAGATTTTTTTCATCTGTTGGATGACAGTATTGAGAACCAAATTGAAGCCCGTTACCAATTAGACGCTTGGGGACTGTAAAAAATAAAAGTTGAGAGTTTATATACGATTAGCACAAACCGGCGTGTCTGTTGGCCCAGCGTTCTGTGTAAAAATCATTGTAATCTGAGCGACCATCATAATGTAACAAGTGCAACACCGATGGCAAACCTATTACGAGAAGGTATAGCGGTCCAAAAATTTTGGAGTCCACCGTATGTCCATCCAACTCATGTCTCACCGTCTCTTCATCATGTGCGCAATCAGGGCTAACTAAAGCAAAACTGCCCAACGATACACCACTAGCCTTACGTGGTAATTTCGTTTTCAAAGCAAAGCAAAAATGCCTATAGGCAATCATGCCTTCACTTTTAGAAAACAGCAAAATCAGTAAAGCCAGCATATTTTGCGGCAACTGCCACAAAAACAGCAGCGTAAATACAATAGCATGCAAACACCTTCTAATCACTGATTTCATCATTATATAATGATTAAGCACACAAGCCAACTCCTACATCCTATTTGCTACTCTCCTTATAGCTCAGCACGGCTGCCGTATTCAGTATAACAGCCATCACACTCAGCACAATAGTCTGGTATTTCACATCAGAGAACTCACAACCTTTCAGCACCATCTTTTTGATGACATCCATATAGAAAGACATCGGGTTCAGATAATTGATGCTTCTAGCCCAATCAGGCATACCCTCGGTAGGCGTAAAAAGACCGCTCAACAACACAAAAACAATAAACAGGAAGAAGACGATGAACATAGCCTGCAACTGGTTTTCGGCCACCGCAGAGATAAAAAATCCCAAACCCAACATCACAAAGAGGTAGATAGCCGTAATGGTCAGCAATACAGGGATACTTCCCTGTACGTTGATGTCAAATATTAATTTCATTAGAAAAAGTCCCATGATAAACTCCGCCATACCCAGAATCCAAAATGGAATCATCTTACCCAAAAGGAACTGCCACTTCTTAATAGGTGTGACATTAATTTGTTCTATAGTACCTATTTCCTTCTCACGCACCAAATTCAAAGCGGTCACATAGGCACCAATCAATGTCACCAAAATCACCAAAATGCCCGGCACTATAAGGTTCTTATAATTCATCTGCTCATTATACCAATAGATATTGGTCATAAACAACTGAGCATTATCTGACATGGATGCCATCCCTGTATTTTCGGCCGTCTCCTTGAGGTACTCTCCTATTACCGTCTGCACATAACCACAACCAATACCCGCCTTCACTGTATTGATGGCATTCGCAGTAATGGCAATCGTAGTACCATACTGGCCAATAACATTTTTTTCGAAGTTTTGGGGTATTTCCACCAAAAAGTCAATTTTATCCGACTTCATCAACTTGTCTGCATACGATTTGGAATCAATCACACCCTTACTCCTAAAATGTTGAGACGAGCTGAATTTATTAATCAAATTATGAGACAAAGTGGAGTTATCATTATCTATAAAAGCAATATCAAGCACTTTGATTTCGTAGTCGGCGGTAAAAGGAAACAAAATAAACTGCACCATAGGAGCCACAATGAGAATACTCATCAGCAGCGGGCTTCTAAAAACCTGCAGAAACTCTTTCTTTATCAGCATTAGAATAATTCTCATCGTTATTTTCTTTTATCAACATTAGTCAAACTGATGGTAATCAATACAACAGCCATCAGGATCAAAATACCCAAATATTCCCATATATCAAAAAAGCCGGACCCCTTGATCATCACATCCTTGATAGCAATAATAAACCATTTGGCCGGAAAAACATCTGCCAATACCTGGAAAAACATTGGCATATTGTCCAAGGGGAATAAGAAACCCGACAATAGTACTGTGGGCAGAAACAAGCCCATCATCGTCACCATCATGGCATCTATCTGAGTTTTGCTGATTGCCGAAATCATCATACCAAACGAAGCTGCCGTGAACATAAATACAATGCAAAGCAACAGCAACAACCAAATACTACCATTAACAGGCATCTTGAACACAAACACACTGATAACAATAATCATGATGGTGCTAATCAGCGAAAGACACATATAGGGAATCACCTTGCCGATAATGACATACACCTTCTTAACTGGCGTAATCAACAACATATTCATCGTTCCAGTTTCCTTTTCCCGTGCTAAAGTAATAGATGACATGAGAGCGGTTACAATAATCATTATCAGAGTGATAATACCAGGAACAAACATATAAACGCTGTTTGATTCAGGATTATAGAGCATATTGGTCACAATCTCCACCGAACCGGCCACCTCCCCTGTATTATTATACTCACTAATATAATCATGTGTGATAGCCAAAAGATAGTTATTAAGGATGGAAGCTACATTTAAGTCAGAAACATCATTGATAACCTGCAAAGTAGCCATTTTCTCCTTTTCCAATGAATGTTCAAAATTAGGAGGGATAATAATGGCCAGTTTGATATCTATTTCCTTAAAATCACGGTCTATTTCAGATTCGGTTTCCGGATAGGCCACAATCTGAAAATAGCCTGAAGAAGAAATCTTGTCAATCAACAGGGCGGACTGACTGTCTTTAGCCTGATCCAAAACAGCCACTTGCGCATTTCTGATTTCCGTACTGATGGTGAAACCAAAAAGAAGCACCAGCATGATAGGTATAGCCAACACAAGGAACAGGGTAATCTTATCCCTCACAATGTGGATTAGTTCCTTGTATAATATCATGCGCAACTCCTTCATATTCCTATCTTTTCACAAATTTCACAAACACTTCATCAATGGTATCCACACCCATTTGCCGTTTCAGTTCATCGGGAGTTCCTATCAATTTCAAACATCCGTCAGACATGATGGACATACGGTGGCAATATTCCGCTTCGTCCATATAGTGAGTAGTCACAAAAATAGTGATACCCGAGGCAGCAGCCTGATAAATCAGTTTCCAAAACTCACGGCGTACAATTGGATCCACACCACTGGTAGGCTCATCCAAAAACACGATTTCCGGACGGTGCAAAATAGCGGTAGCAAAGGCTAGTTTCTGTTTCCAACCCAATGGAATCGATGCCACTAAAGCATTTTTCTGATCCAGCAACTGCAAGTCTTCCAAACTATTATAGATTCGCTGTTTCAACTCTTTCGGAGGGATTTCATATACCGTACCGAACAACTGCATGTTTTCAAAAACGGTCAAATCGTTGTACAGCGAAAAACGCTGACTCATATATCCAATATGCCGTTTTATCTGTTTGGACTCAGTCTTGATGGAATAACCCCCTATCAAAGCATCTCCCGAAGTAGGCAACAGCAATCCACTCATCATCTTGATAGCGGTAGTCTTACCGGCTCCGTTAGCACCCAAAAAGCCAAAAATCTCGCCTTTCTCCACCTCAAAGTTGATATGGTTCACAGCGATAAAATCACCGAATTTTTTGGTCAAATCTTTGGCTACTATACTCTGCATCTTTTATTTCATCTGTATTAGTTCTATAAAACAGTCTTCTATATTGGGAGTTATCGGCAGTATCTCACCATGTTCACGTCCATGTTCCTGCATGAAATGCTCAAATGCAGGCAACGCCTTCTCCACCTCGTCGTAAAAAGCAATATGAAAATGTTCACCATAGGGATAATAGTTGCAACGCAACTCGAAGTGCTCCATTAATTGCATTAATCCAAAAATATCGTTCGTTCTCATAGTGAACAAATGCCCCCTGAAATTAGAAACGATATTACTGGGCGTATCAATCTTAATGATTTCTCCATTCTGGATTAAAGCAATACGGTCACATCGGGTAGCCTCATCCATATATGGAGTAGATACCACCACGGTAACTCCCTTATGTTGAATATCTTTCAAAATATCCCAAAATTCCCGCCGTGATACAGGATCCACACCAGTAGTCGGTTCATCCAAGAAGAGCAACTTTGGCTTATGAATCAACGCACAGCAAAGCGCCAGCTTTTGTTTCATACCTCCTGACAATTTGCCAGCGGGACGTTTCTTGAATGGCAGCAGCTGCTTCCAGATAGGTTTAATCAACGATATATTATCAAGGATAGAACTCTTGTACATAGTGGCAAAAAATGCCAGATTTTCTTGTACAGACAAATCTGGATATAAAGAGAACACCCCTGGCAGATAACCTATCACCTGACGAATTTGCAAATAATCTTTCACCACATCCATGCCCATCACCTCCACATTACCCGAATCGGGGACAAGAAGTGTGGTCAGGATATTGAATAAGGTGCTCTTCCCTGCTCCATCAGGTCCTACCAAACCAAACACCTCGCCGGTTTCCACCGAAAGGCTGATATCCTTGAGGGCCTGAATTTTCCCGAAGCGTTTGTTTATATGCTGAATGGTTATTTCAGACATGTTGACATTTTACTTGAAAACCACATCACCAGGCATCCCTATTTTTGCACTGCCATCGTTGGTAAAGCCGACCTTAACTGCATAAACAAGGTTGACACGTTCGTTCTTGGTCTGAATCATCTTGGGGGTAAACTCAGCCTTGGGAGAAATCCACGCAACTTTTCCTTTAAACTTTTTCTCTTCACCCTTCTGTGCATCTATTCTGATTTCCACATCCTGATTCAACTGCACCGACGACAACATATCCTCAGTGATATAAACCTTGATGAACATATTGGTCAAATCAGCCACCTTAAATAAAGGCTTCCCTTGAAAAGCCAACTCATTGGGCTCGATGTATTTTTTCAAGATAGTACCAGTAATAGGAACCTTAATATGACAACTGGCAATAGCATTTTCCAATTGCAACTTCTCAAAACTCATAGCCTCCAACTCACCCAACAGCGCTTTTTCCTGGGTTCCGAGAGTGGATTTTGTAGCATCCAACTGACTCCTGGTCATCGTGATTTCTGCTTCAATATCATCCAATTGCTTGGAACCAGCGGCATTTGCCTGCACCAGATTCTCTACACGTTTTTTCTCTTTCTCCAAAGTCAGGAGTTTCTCCTGTAAGGTTTTAATTTGCGCCGGCACATCGGGACGGCGTGCCTGGGCCGCCTTCATTGAAGCGTCCAATTGTTTGAGTTTTAAATACAACTGAACAGTATCTATAAGACCTATCTCCTCTCCCGCATTATAGGTGTTGCCTTCTTTTGCATCAAATGACAATAGTTTGCCATTGCTCTCAGAAGAAACAGTAATTTCTGTAGCCTCAAAAACACCGTAGGCATCAGCATGTTTGTGTTTACGGCGACACGAGTCCATACTAGCAATTATCAGAGTAGCTGCCAATAGACAGGCAATAAATTTCATATTTTTCATCTCAAAGTTCAGTTTCCTCATATACCTATTTTCAAATATGTCAATTTAAGTGGTTAAGTTTGAAATGTTTTTAAATGTTAAAAAATCAAAAATAACACATACTTTATAGTTGCAAATATAAGTTTTTTTTCAATGCGAAAATTAAATTCCACCAAAGTATGCCACCTATGATTCTATCTGACTTTTTTTTGTATCTTTGCGTTTGAAAATGTAATGTTTCACTACGGAACATGGGTGTTCAAAAGTAAGCAACAATAACAACATGAAAAGACTCCTCTTTATCACCCTGATTTTAACGCTGATTAGTGTCTCGCATGCACAAACGAGCGACACCGTTTCCATTTCCCAAAATGCAGATTTGATGGCAATAGACCCTCAAGGATGCCTCTATATAGTCAACAACTCCACTTTATACAAATTACAACTAGACGGCACACTACAATACACATACACCAACAACATACTGGGCTCAATTGCCTCTATCGACGTTGACAATCCTCTAAAAATCATGGTATTCTACCGTGATGCCGGCACAATTCTTTTCCTTAATGACAAACTTACACCTATTGGTGACGCTATTGATCTCTTTAGCAAAGGTTTTACAACTATCTCTCTAGCCACATACTCCACCAAAAACAATCTAATTATATACGATGAGACCAACACCGACCTGGTAATACTGGATTTTTATTTTAAAGAAAAGGAGCGTATCCATTACGATTTTGACGAATTTCATCCCTTTCTGCTAAAAGATATACACGAGCGCATGTTGCTAATGCAAGATGGCCAATCAGGTATATTCTTCTTCGATGGTTTTGGCACTTTCGAGAAAAACATCGCCTTGTATTCTCCCTATCCCACACAATTACTCAACGAACAAATTTTTTATATAAAGAACAATCAACTATGCAGCTATAACTATGTAAACTTAGAAAATCACCCCATCTGTGAACTTCCTGATGAAGTAACACAAGCACTAATATATCGCAACAAACTCATACTCCTAGTTGACAAACACATAAAAATAATTCAACTACAGAAATAAAAAATAATATTTTTCGTTATCTTTGCAGGATAAAATTTGTACTTAAACCTTAAACATAATCATTATGAAAAAAACAGGAATCATCATCGGAATCATTGCTTGTATTGCAACAGTTGCAGCCGTATGGCTTGCCGGTCACTATTTTTACAAAACCAAAGGACCTGCCAAAACGATGTCGGTTATAGGCCTGGCAGAACAAGATTTTGAATCAGACTTGATAGTATGGGATTTGAGCTATTCCGTTCGTAATATGAATATGAAAGATGCGTATAGCATTATAAAGGAACAAAACAATGTGGTGAAAGAATACTTGAAAAGCAAGGGCATTAACGAAAATGAAATCATTTTCAATGCCGTCACCCATTACGCCGATAACGACTGGGAATGGAACGAAACCGCACGTCGCAGCTTTGAGGTATTCAAAGGATACGTTCTAACTCAGAGTATCCGCATCGAATCCACTGATGTTGAGAAAGTTGAAAAGGTATCACGCGAAGCCAGCGACTTATTGGATCAAGGTATCCAGGTAGACATGAATGATGTATCTTATTATTACACCAAATTGGCCGACCTAAAAATTGAAATGCTGGCCAATGCCACTAAAGACGCACGCAATCGTGCTGAAACCATCGCCAAAAATGCAGGTGCCTCTTTGGGTGGACTTAAAACCGCCAATATGGGTGTATTCCAAATCACTGCTCCCAACTCTTCCAATGAAGACTATTCTTGGGGTGGCACTTTCAACACCAGCTCCAAACAAAAAAGAGCCAGCATCAATATGCGTCTCACTTATTATGTAAAATAACCCATTCAATAACATAAGATTTAACACTAAAAGATTATGGCAAACTTAGAACCTAAAATTGTATTTGATTTCTTTGACGAAATATGCAAAGTTCCACGTCCTTCCAAGAAAGAAACCAAGATTTCCAACTGGCTAGTTGAAACCGGTAAAAAATTAGGGTTGGAAACCAAACGCGACAAAGTAGGGAATGTGCTCATCAGCAAACCCGCAACCAAGGGCAAAGAGAACGTCACACCCATCATCTTCCAAGCCCACATGGATATGGTATGCGAAAAAAACAACGACACTGTGTTCGACTTCGAAAAAGATGCCATCCAATCATATGTAGATGGTGAATGGATGAAGGCTAAAGGCACCACTCTTGGTGCTGATGACGGTATCGGTATGGCAATGGCTTTAGCCATATTGGCCTCCAATGATATTGAACACGGTCCAATAGAATGTCTGTTCACCGTGGACGAGGAAACCGGACTGACAGGAGCTTTTGCTCTGGAACCCGGCTTTATGAAAGGCAAAATGTTGCTCAATCTCGACTCCGAAGACGAGGGACAGTTCTTTATTGGCTGCGCTGGTGGAAAAGACACTGTTGCCACTTTTGACTGTGAATGGGACAACGAAATCGACTCTAACAGTGTTGCTTACCAAGTAACTATCAAAGGTTTACAAGGTGGTCACTCTGGCGACGACATCAACAAGAATCGTGGCAATGCCGTCAAACTGCTCAATCGTCTCCTTTGGAACGGTTATCAGGAATACGGTCTCCGCATTGCCGACATCAAGGCAGGCAATCTGCGCAACGCTATTGCCCGTGAGGGGTCAGCCCTTGTAGTACTGCCCAAAAACTACGCCAAAGATTTCGAACAGTATCTCAACACCATGAACGACACCTTCAAACATGAATATCTCGTTTCCGACCCGGGTGTAGAAGTGTGCTTTGAAAGTGCCAAGATGCCCAAGAAAGTTTTGGACGAGCTGCTTCAGGTTGACTTGATGAACTGCCTCTATGCATGCCCCCACGGTGTATTGGCCATGTCGCAGAATATCAAAGATTTTGTAGAGACTTCTACAAACTTGGCTTCTGTCAAGATTGAAAATGAAAAGATTATCGTCACTACCAGTCAGCGTAGCTCTGTGGAATCAAAGAAACAAGACGCTGTAGATATGGTTACCGCCACTTTCTGCGGTACAGGCGCCAACGATGTGAGTAGCAGCGACGGTTATCCAGGATGGACTCCAAACCCCGACTCTAAAGTTCTTGAGGTGCTGGTTCAAGCCTATCAAAACCTCTTCCACAAAGACCCGGAAGTTTTGGCCATTCATGCCGGCCTCGAATGTGGCCTCTTTTCCGAGAAATATCCCGGACTGGATATGGTATCCTACGGCCCAACCTTACGCGGGGTACACTCTCCCGATGAAAAGTTGGAAATCAAGACCGTGAAAATGTGCTGGGATTTGACCGTTGAATTTATGAAGATCTTGAAATAATGTGATCAACAAAACAGGAACGGCGGTGAATCACCGCCGTTTTTTTTAGTCTATCTTAATCCAATACATACTCTTGCCTAAGGCTGGTACACCAATATATCCACGCACTTTCAGTTTTGTGGGTGATTCAAAATTTAGCCGACATTTATAGGTTTTCCCATGACATGGGTCGTATATTTCCCCATCTACCCACATATCCTTCTCGGCATCATAGGTAAATCCCCACATCAGCACTATTTGATCTCCAGGAGTGTTACGTTTTTTAGAATCGGGATTCAAAATGTCCCGTTTGGGTGTTCCGTCTTTCATAGTAGGTTTAGCCAACCATATCACCTGCCCCTTATACTTCCCATCTGCCGTCTTGAATATTTTCACCTTAGAGTCCTCTTTGGTTTCAGGTTCCACTACACGATAAGTACCCAACAGACGGTCTCCCTTATTCTCTTGAGCTCTTATCGGCATAATCATGAGCAACAGAATTGCAATTGCACAATATCTCAAAATCCTAATATGTATCATATCAACTTTTATTTTCAATTCTCAATTACTAATTCTCAATTATCAAATCTCATCTCCCCCACTCGTTTCAGGCACTGTTCATGCGACATCTCTTGTGGGTTTGTACCCATTACACCCTGAGGAATAGGTTCTCCTAATAATTCAAACAATTCTTCCCAATACGAAGGAAATTCACCCTCAACATTTTTGAAGTTCATCGGCGATTCACTGAAGATATATGAGCCAGTGTTTGTCGTATATGAATTCCTTACCAGCTCGCTGCAATATTGTGCATCATTGTCAGGCAAAAAATGCATGTCATACTCTCGACCACAATAGGTCTTTGCATTATCCACATATTTGTTCACATTGGCATTATCTTGAAGACGCATCACATTTAACAAAGGATATCTACCGTCTTTCAAGGTAAAATCACTTAAAAACACTTCGAATGGATGACGGTCCACACCATGTTTGATGGTGGCATCGATAACCCACAGACTATCATGCTCATCCACCTCCAAAATAGCCACATGGATATAGTCCATTTCGTCATCTGTACCAGTAGCCTCCGCAATAGCCTGATCCATACTGACAGAATCAGTCAGATGATGGTCCATTGGCAATCCCACAAAAAGCAGATCTCCATTTTGAACAGTAACACCTCCTATTGTCACCGCTTGAATAGTTTGTTCTTTAGGTTTGCAAGAAAAAAACACTAGGGAAAGACAATCCATCAACAATGCTACGTACAAAATTCTTCTGTTCATATTCTTTTATTTGAGTTCGCAAAGATACAAAAAAAACGGAACTGCATGCAGTCCCGTTTTTCAATAATAAATCTCTATTCAATTTTATCTCTTGATAACCTTTGCTGTTCCAACAATCTCACCATCTTTCAACAGACGGAGGAAATAACTACCAGCACTCATGCTTTGCAATGAAACCATCTTGGTGTTTTGCAAGTTCTGAGTAGACACCTTCTTGCCGTTAATATCGTATATCTCAACATCAGTAGCGTCAACATCTTCTACAGTTACGAAATTGGCAGTCGGGTTAGGATATACAGAGATCCTCATTTTGCCATAATCAGCCACCTTGGTCATTGCGCTCATATCATTGGTTGAACGGGGCACAATGTAATATCTGAAATCGAAGTTGCTACTACCAATCTTGGAAGTGGCGAAATTGAAACCAGTGATGTTCTGAGCAACGCCTGTTGGGATTGGCAACGTCAGATAATTAACATCTTGGAAATAAGCAAACAAAGCAGAACCGGTCACACCAGCCTGAGACAAATCATAACGAGTCAGTTTTGCAAAATTACCAGAGGAGGTAATGGTCACATCCTCTAATTCAATCAATTCAGCCTGATGTTCAATCATGAAATCATTGTCGTTCAACTGTGCCAACGTGATTACCATAGGATCAACTTCCTGGAAATAACCAACCAAGTTCTCATAGGGACGAGTAGGTGATAATTCCAAGAAACCATAATAATTGGTCAGTTTGCCATAGATACCGCTGACCTCGTCGCCCACTTCAAGATTGCCAAACACGCCACCTTCATCGAATACCAAGATAGCGCCCGTCTCATCCTGCAATACTTTCTGGTTCTTATACTCAGCCACAGCGGTTACAATCACACTACCAGTAATTTCGTATTCTATGGAATCCTTAACCATAGAGGAAATGTCAGTAACACTTAATTTGCTTCTCAAGGTAGCAATATCTGCACACATAAACTCAGTAGGAATACCATAAAGCAAAGCAAAAGTATCGGGGGCCATTTCATTACCGGCCACATCTTCAACACCTTGAACAAACATATTAAATGGGATGCCATTGGGGAAAGCAGGGGTAACACCCACAACTACCACATTGCCACTTCCGCCTACAGATACCGTCGTCGAACCATTGTCAAAAGTAAAATCTTCAAAATCCAAAGACGATTGGTCTAGACCCTCATTGAAAAGCAAAGTCACATGATTTGAATCGGTAACTGTCACACTGGTAACATGAGGAGGATAGATATCGGGGCCTCCTGGATAAGCGTTGAACTGAAAATTGTCCAAACGAATTTTGCTATTTGCACCTTCGCAACCATCAACATACAGTTTTAAATAAACGGTAGCTTGGTCATTCAAAGCAGTAATGCCCGAAAGATCTACCGTTTCCAGTCTGTAGTCAATAGCACCAGTATAAGGCTGGTCTGCTGGTGTAGGAAGAGCAGTAAAGTTTACTCCATCGGTACTATAGGACCACAAACAAGTGTGATGTCCTTGGGCGGTTCTTTTGAATGCGTATGTCATAACCAAAGCCTGGAAGCCTGAAGTTGATAATTTGAACACCGCAGACTTCTGGTTTGAAGCAGCAGTCTGCAGAGCCAGATCATATCCTTTATCAAAGCCACTCAGCAGGTTTACAGTACTACCCGTAAAGCGTCCCAATTCTCCCGAAGCAAATGACGAAGAACCGTTAGTACCATCCAGGTATAAAGTTGCCGTTGATGTTTGAAGTCCACCATCAGCAGGTATCACGGTCTGCACGTTGGGACTCTCATTCAATCCGTTAAAGGAGAAATAAGCAATGGTCTGCTGCGATTGGGCAAACAAAGCCACACTGGCTACCAAGGTAATTAATGAAAAAAATATTTTCTTCATATAAGTATATATTACATTATAGTATTACCCTTATTTCTGTTTCTGGCCATCAAATTGCAAGATTCGGACCTCCACTGTAGCCAATCCATATAATTGCACATCATACGTCACCTTGAATGATAAGTAATCTTTCTGCGCAAGATCTGCTTCAATTTTAACATTGGAAATCTGATCGGCAGTATTCTGGCTAATTCCAGTCATTTGCAATAACGTGCTCAACAATTCACCTTGCAAATCGGTAGTTTTATAAATACCATCTGAAACAGCATACAATGGAATCACATCATATAACATAACAGTTTGGCTGGTGACCTGAAGAACAGGAACGGTCTTTCCTGATTTGGTAGAGTCAGGATTGTTTACACTACCGTCTGCTTTGAAGAAGGTGTAAGTACCTTTGTACTTGCCAGTGTAAGAGTTTTCCTTGTTACAGGAAGTGAAAGCGAATACGATAGCAATCGCTGCGACAATAAATAAACTTTTTTTCATAATAACACTGTTTTTAGATTGTTTTTGTTGTATATATTGTATTGTTATTTTTGCATTTGAAATGCAAAAATACATTATTTTTCAATTACAAATTCAAATGTTAATAAAATTATTATAACACGCTCAAAATCAAAAACATAAGTAATTATATAACATTGTTAATAAGCTATAGTTCTGAGACAAAATCAATTGCATAGCACCATCTTCTAAAACCCGCATTTCACTATATACAAAGATTTTTAAAAGTCAAGAGAAGGTGTCGATTTTTAGTAACTTTTTTTTGTTGATTTTTGTAACATCAAAAAACGAGAAAGTTATTACTGTTAATTTATTCAGATACAACAAAGTAGAACCAATAGAAAATACAGAGACGCGATGAACACAATTACGAAGGATTTTAAAGCGGTTTGGAAAAATTGTTTAGCAATTATCAGGGACAATGTGGATGAGACCGCCTACAAAACATGGTTCGTACCCATCGTGCCTGTAGCACTAGAGAACTCAACCTTAGTAATTCAACTCCCCAGCCACTTGTTCTACGAATGGTTAGAAGAACATTATGTCAACCTGTTAAAGAAGGTTATCAAAAGAGAACTTGGCGTTACAGGCAAATTACAATATCAGGTACTGATGGAGAAACAGTCGGAACCCGAACTATCAAAGACCATTACCTTACCCTCGAGCTACAGACCCGCCGTCAACAACCCAGCCACTAAACCTCCTATTGACGTTTACAACTCACCCAATAAAACTATCCCTAATCCTTTTGTGGCTCCGGGATTAAAAAAACAGAAGATCAACTCCAATCTGATTGAATCACTAAACTTCGACAATTATATTGAAGGCGACTGTAATCGTTTGGCACGTTCAGCCGGTTGGGCTATTGCTAAGAATCCAGGAGGCACTGCATTCAACCCTCTGTTCATATACTCGGATGTAGGTCTTGGGAAAACACATCTCGCACACGCCATTGGACTGCAAACCAAGGTATTCCACCCAGACAAAACCGTATTGTACGTCAACTCAGATTTGTTTTTCCAGCAATATATCGAGTCTGTTAAAAATGGCAACACTCAAGATTTTATCTTTTTCTACCAATCTGTGGATGTGCTCATTATAGATGATATACAATTCATATCAGGAGGCAAAGGCAAAACACAGGAGGCTTTCTTCCACATATTCAACCATCTGCATCAGAAAGGCAAACAGATAGTCATTACGGCCGACAAGTCGCCCGTAGAAATTACAGGTTTCGAACCTCGATTACTGTCTCGTTTCAAATGGGGTCTTACCGCCGACCTTCAGGTACCCGATTTGGAGACTCGTATTGCCATCCTGAAAAAGAAACTCGACAACAACGGGATTGATTTTCCTCCAGAAGTAATCGACTACCTGGCGTTGCGTATCACATCCAACACGCGCGAATTGGAAGGGGCTATGATTGCCATCCTAGCCCAGGCCTCCCTCAACCGTAAAGCGATTACTGTCGATTTGGCTAAAGAAATGATTGACAAGTACGTAAAAAGTACTGCCAAAGAAGTTTCTATCGAATACATTCAAAAGGTAATTTGCGACCATTTCCATATCACAACGGATATGATTAATGCAAAAACCCGAAAACGCGATATTGTACAAGCCCGTCAGTTAAGTATGTATTTCGCTAAGAAATACACCAAACTACCCCTATCAACCATCGGTTCCTATTGCGGTAACAAGGACCACGCCACCGTGCTCCATGCCTGTCGTACCATCGCTAATTTGTATGATACCGACAAGAGGATCAAACATGCCATCGACGAAATTGAGAAAAAAATGAAAATCTGATTCTCATATCATAATTTTTTGTATATTTGCGAGCTTAAAATCAAAAAAGATGAATAAGAGATGGATAGCCGCAAACCCTCCCGATGAAGCTCTTGCCGAAGAGCTAAGTCATAGCCTTTCTATTGAGAAACCTCTGGCTCAATTGCTCATCTCAAGAGGTATCACCAATATTGAACAGGCCAACGAGTTTTTCAACCCCGACATTTCCAAATTACACGATCCGTTCCTCATGAAGGATATGGACAAGGCTGTCGAAAGACTGTCACAGGCCATTATCAACAATGAGAAAATTATGGTTTACGGCGACTATGATGTTGACGGCACTTCCGCCGTTGCACTTCTCTACTCTTTTTTGTGTGACATCATTGGCAACGAAGCCTCCAAATATGTGGACTTTTATATTCCCGACCGCTACCTTGAAGGATACGGTATCTCCGAAGAAGGTGTGGAATACTGCTACGAAAGAGGTGTAGACCTGTTGATTTCCCTTGATTGCGGCATCAAGGCTAATGACAAGGTTGATATTGCTAATAAATATGGCATTGATGTAATTGTTTGCGATCACCATCTCGAAGGCGATGCTCTACCTAATGCCGTGGCCGTACTTGATCCCAAACGCAAGGACTGTCCCTATCCTTACAAGGAACTATCCGGCTGCGGTGTGGGCTTCAAACTCATCCAAGGCTACTGCAAACGCTTTGAACTACCCGATGAATTATGGTTATCTCGCATGGATCTTGTTGCCATAAGTATCGCCTCTGACATTGTGGCTATTACTGGAGAAAATAGAATACTGGCACACTTCGGTCTAGAAATGATTAATAAATTCCCACGCATGGGTATCAAATCCATACTCGAACAAGCTGGTATTAAAATACATTTCCCCCTAAAAGAAGAAACTATCTTCAGTCGCGTCATCTCTATCTCAGATCTCGTGTTTTATGTAGGACCGCGCATCAACGCTGCTGGAAGAATGAAAAGTGGTAAAGAATCTGTCAGACTCTTCATCGTTGAAGATGAGGACAAGTCGGCCGATATAGGAAATACCATCAACAACCAGAACGAAGCCCGCAAGGAGAAAGACCGCAATGCCACCGAAGAAGCCATCCAAACCATCAAGACCAGCCACGAATACGAGAAACGCAAAAGTATCGTCATATATAACCCCAATTGGTTCAAAGGCATCATTGGTATTGTAGCATCAAGATTAGTGGAAGAGTTCTACAAACCCACCATAGTGCTCACCCGTTCTTCCAATGGCCTGATTACTGGTTCCGCACGTTCCGTCAAAGAATTCAATATCTACGATGGTATCGATAGCTGTTCCGACTTGCTGGAAGACTTTGGAGGCCACAAGTTCGCTGCAGGCCTCTCAATGAAGGAAGAGAATTTGGAAGAATTTACCGAACGCTTCGAGCAATATGTTTCCGAGAATATAGAAGAAGACGCCTACATCCCCGAAATCAACGTTGACCTGCCTCTTGACCTATCTGAAATTACCCCCGCTTTTGTTGCCCATCTCAACCGCTTTGCTCCATTCGGACCCGGCAACATGGCCCCTGTTTTCCAAACCAACGGTGTGGTAGACGACGGTAGCGGAAAGGTTGTGGGCACCAAGGGTAAACATGTAAAATTAAGAGTTCTATATCCCGACAGAGCCACACAACCATTCGACTGCATTGGCTACAACCTGTACGAGAAGTTCGATTTGATCACTAACAACCAAAAATTCGATCTCGTTTACCATGTTGAAGAAAACACATGGAACAACAAAACCACTATACAACTCAATATCAAAGACATTCGAGCCAACGAGAACACGATATGAAAGCCTTCTACACCGTCATCCTACTCATCATTTCTAACATCTTTATGACCTTTGCCTGGTACGGCCATCTCAAACTAAAAGATTTTAGTTGGTTCAGCAATTTGGGGCTCCCACTCATCATTCTCATCAGTTGGGGAATCGCACTCTTTGAATATTGCTTTCAAGTTCCTGCCAATAAAATAGGCTTTGTTGAGAACGGTGGTCCCTTCACCATCTGGCAACTCAAAGTCATCCAAGAGGTAATCACCCTCACCGTCTTCTCCATCTTCTCAATACTATTATTTAAAAATCAACATTTTACACATAATCATTTTATCGGTTTTGTATGTTTGGTACTGGCCGTTTACTTCATTTTTAAATCGTAAAAATATTTTCAAAAATAGTAGGAAGATTCACAAAATATTCCTACCTTTGCAATCTCAAAACTTATAACACAAACCTTTTAAAACATATTACTATGGATCTTAAAAAATTAGTAGCCGACGTAACGGCAAAAAATCCCGGACAACCTTTGTATATCCAGGCTGCTACCGAAGTTTTGGAAACCATTTGCGATTTCGTAAATGAACATCCTAAATACGATCAATACAAGATCGTTGAAAGAATTCTGGAACCCGAAAGAATCGTAAAATTCAAAGTTACCTGGGTTGACGATAAAGGTGAAATCCAAGTAAACCGTGGTTACCGTGTACAGCACAACATGGCTATCGGACCCTACAAAGGTGGTATTCGTTTCCATCCGACCGTAACTGAAGACACTATGAAATTCTTGGCCTTCGAACAGACTTTCAAAAACTCACTGACTACTCTGCCTATGGGCGGTGGTAAAGGTGGTTCTGATTTCGATCCCAAAGGCAAATCAGATGGTGAAGTTATGCGTTTCTGCCAGTCATTCATGACTGAACTGCAGAAATACATCGGACCCGATACTGATGTTCCCGCTGGTGATATCGGCGTTGGTGGCCGTGAAATCGGTTTCATGTATGGCCAATACAAGAGACTCCGTGGCGAACACGTTGGCGTTCTCACCGGTAAAGGTCTCGAATGGGGTGGCTCTCTGATCCGTCCCGAAGCAACTGGTTTCGGTGCTGTTTATTTCTTGGAAGGCATGCTGGCTGCTAAGAAAGACAAACTGAAAGGCAAACGTTGCATTATCTCTGGTTTCGGTAATGTTGCATGGGGTACCGCCCTCAAACTGGCCGAACTCGGTGCTAAATTAGTTGCTATTTCAGGTCCTGACGGTTATATCCTCGATGAAGAAGGTATCACCACTCCCGAAAAGATTGCTTACATGGACGAACTGAACGCAACACGTAACAATGTTGTTGAACCCTTCGCCAAGAAGTTCAAATCAGCCAAATTCTTCAAAGGTAAAAAAGTTTGGGAAGTTCCCTGCGAAATAGCTATGACTTGCGCTATTCAGAATGAGCTGAATGCTGACGATGCTAAAAAGCTGATCGCTAACAAGGTTAAATATGTTGTTGAAGTTTCCAACATGGGTTGCACCGCTGACGCTGTTGCCGCACTGCAGAAGAAGAAAATCTCCTTCGCTCCTGGTAAAGCTGCCAATGCCGGTGGTGTTGCTACTTCAGGTCTTGAAATGAGCCAGAACGCAATGCACCTGTCATGGACTCGCGAGGAAGTTGACGAAAAACTTCACGGCATCATGAACAGCATCCATGCAAACTGCGTGAAATATGGTACTGAAAAGAATGGTTACATCAACTATGTTAAAGGTGCCAACATCGCTGGTTTCATCAAAGTTGCTGACGCTATGATTGCTCAAGGTATTGCTTACTAATACACAGCATACATAGATTTTGTACTAATCATACAATGGAAACGGGAACTCTACAAGAGCTCCCGTTTTTTTAAAGGTAGTTACAAGATAAGTTGTAACTACTATTTATTTACCGATACAAAACTTTCCGAAAACAAGGTTGAGGATGTCATCGGTGGCAATTTCGCCAGTAACCATTCCCAATAGCTGCAACGCCTGGCGTACATCAATAGCTACCAAATCAGTGGGGATGCCGTCTGCCAGTCCTTTCTCAATATTTCTGATTGAATCTCTGATTTTTAGGAAGATATCATAATGGCGAACATTGGTTAACATAGTGCTGTCAGTTCGTTTGTGCTGATCAGCCCATTGCAGCAACTTTTCCTCTATTTCTTCAACATTTACCTTCCGTTTGGCCGACACATAAACTAGGTCGTAGTCTTCCATTAACGGATGGAGATGACGAGGCATCTCAGTAAGATGGTCAATCTTGTTGGCTATAATCATCAGTTTTTTCCCTGCCATATCTACCTCTTCCTGCAGAAAAGCAATCTCTTCGCGAATTTCATCTACCGATGTTTCGGTAACATCTACCATATATAAAATAATATCGGCCTTACTTACCGCCTGATAGGTGCGCTCAATGCCAAAATTCTCTATTTCATCATCGGAATTGCGGATACCTGCAGTGTCGATAAAGCGGAAAGTCACACCGCCCACATTAAGTATATCCTCGATAGTGTCGCGGGTTGTTCCGGGAATGTTAGAAACAATGGCCCGCTCGTCACGCAATAGAGCATTCAGCAACGTCGACTTGCCCACATTGGGCTTACCTATAATCACCACCGGGATACCGCTTTTAATGGCATTTCCGGTCTTGAAGCTATCGATGAGGCCCGATACCTCTGTTTTCAGTTCGTCAAGCAATTCCGACAGGCGATCACGGTTGGCGAATTGCACATCCTCTTCGCTAAAATCAAGTTCAAGCTCCAACAATGAGGCAAATTCCATAAAGCGGGCACGCAACTCGCTGATTTTAGCAGAAAAAGCCCCTTTAAGTTGATTGACTGCTAGATGATGTGAAGCCTCTGACTGTGAGTCTATCAAATCGCCCACCGCCTCTGCTTGGGGCAAATCCATTTTACCGTTCATGAAAGCCCTCATGGTATATTCACCTGGATTGGCCATACGACTCCCCTGCTCTATCAGCAATTCCAATATCTTCTGCTGGATATAGGTAGACCCGTGACACGAAATTTCCACCATATCCTCACCGGTATAGGAATGAGGCGCTACGTATTTCAGCACCATCACCTGATCAACCAACTGATTACGGTCGAACAATTCTGCATATTTGGCCTCGTACGGATGCAAGCTGTCGAAATCGAAACGAAATAGCCGGCTTGCAATGGCAAATGACTGCGGTCCCGACATTCTAACTATAGCAATAGCTCCAATACCCTGGGGTGTGGAAATAGAACAAATGGTGTCGTGCATATTCATACTCATAATGGATATTAAGGATAAGCTTAAGGATTATGATTAGTCAACTTCTCCGCCTTGAACTCCTTGTCCCTGAGCGCCCTGCGAACCTTGAGAAGCTTTAGATTCGAGTTCCATCTTACCAAAACGTAAGGTGATACCCACACTGATAGAACGACTCACATATTTAGTGCTACTTGTGGAGATATAATAGGGATTGTTTTCTTCGCTACGACGTGCATTCCAATTGAAAAGGTCGTTCACATTAACATATACAGATAGTTTGCGCTTGAAAAAATCAGCATTCAACCCAAAGTCGAAAGAATAAGTGGGCAGCGTGGTGCTGAAAAGGGTCTTTCGCGGCGAGCGGTAATTGAGGGAAGCATGTATCTCTAAAGTCTTCCACACCTTCGACCAAAAATTCAGACGGAGGCTATAACCCAGATTTTTCACTGTCTCCATCTGATTGTTGCGAAACAGGAAGGTGGAATAACTGTAATAGATATTGGCATACATGCGCACATTCATAAACGGCTGAGGACGCCAGGTTACATTCAGTTCGCCACCAGTATAATAGCTGTCGCTGGAATTGTAAGGCAGCGTATAGGTCACCACTCGGCCAAAAACGGGGTCATAAATCACATCCGTCATGGTGTTGATTTCGTTCTTAGAGTTGCGGAAATAGGCAGTAATACCCACACTTCCGAACTTCTTGAAGAACTTGGTCCAGCCAGCCTCCACCGAATTGGTAAAGGTGGGCAACAGGTCTGGATTTCCCATAGAGAAAGCATCCTCGTCGTATGAGCGGAAAGTGGTGATCTGCGAGGCCGAGGGATTCCTCACCCTTCGTGTATAACTCAACTTGAAGTTGTGCATAGACTTTGTGCGGTAAGATAGATGAAGAGAAGGATATAGACTCCAATACCCCTTCACCACATTGTCAGCAGGCGAATTATGGATATTTAAGTCATAATGGATATACTGCGAACGCAAGCCACCCTTAATGGTGAAACCGCCAAAGCGATGCTCGATGGTAACGTAGGCATCAAAAGCCCCCTCCTTCGAATGTGCATCATAGTAGCGCAAAGAGTCCAGTGCATAGGCATCGGTTCCCCTTACTAGTGTATCATACCTTTTCAGGTTGCCAGAGCGTTCGAAATCGGCACTAACACCCAAGCTGATTTCACCGTTTTCATGATATGGAAGGGTATAGTCGATACCACCATCGAAACTATAGGAAAGACTCTTATTCAAGCCGTATTTTGTTTTGTCTAAATAATCCTGCGTCTTATACTTGCGGTCAAAATAGGAGTTGTTTCTATTGAAATGGAAACTTCCTCCAGCATTGGCTTCTATCTTATGCCCTTTCGTATTAAAATCGTGTTCATACCACAATCCATAATAAACGCCCGCATTCACCGACTTGTAATCATTGAGGGTAGTATAGTCGAACTGATCTGGACCGGTGGGTGGCAGCAACTCCGTTCTTGAGTTGAACTGTTCCGACTTACCTCTTGCAAAACCGGGCCATGAACCCATCCAGAAACTAAGCGTGTTCATACTGTCGATTTTGTAAGAGCCATTGAAATTGAGGTTAAAGTGCATGTTGTTGTCGTTCGACTGAGAAGTAGCATAACCATAATTAGCAGTATCCAATCCCCCGTCGGGAGCATCCACCAATCGCAATGCGGTAGATTCGTTCTTGCTTCTCCAAAGAGAATACCACATACCCGCATACAAGTTGATTGACAACTTTTCGTTGGCCCACACGTATGACACCCAGGGACCCACATCAGGCTTGGTGGAACCACGGACACCGAAACTTACAAAACTGTTTTTCTTGATATTGCTGGCCGTTACAATATTGATGATACCCGCATCACTGTTGGCGCTGTAACGGGCCGAAGGATTGGTAATCACCTCGATACGTTCCAAAGTATTAGCAGGCAATTGTTTGATAAACTCCTTCAGACTCTCCTCATTGAGATGAGAGGGTTTTCCGTTAATCCAAATTTCCACCGAAGAGACACCTCGCAAGGTAATATTACCTTCCACATCTACCTCCACCCCCGGAGCATTCTGCAAAGCATCAGCAGCAGTTCCAGTCTGGATAGAGGGATCCTCCGATACATTATAAAGTGTTTTCTCGCCTTCCATCAAGTAAACCGGCTTATCTGATGACACCGTCACCTCCTTTAGCCGCTTACCCTCATGGGACATGTGCAACACTCCCAAATCCTTTACCATCTCAGATTGGTCGATATGTATAGGCAACGAAAGCACTGCATAGCCCACCAAATTAGATTTCAGCACATAATCGCCCGCAGGTACTTTTTCGATAGCAAACTTGCCGTCAGCCCCTGTAAACGACATATACAATTCATTGGTTGAGGAGTCGTTTTCCATCAGACTGACACGAGCATAAAACAAAGGACTTTGGGAGATGCCATCCATAACAGTCCCCTGAATAGAGCAGTTTTGTGCCGACAATGACAACATACCAAACCACCCAAAGAATGCTATCAAAATGCTGATTTTAAGATATTCAAACCTCATATTTTATATTATTTAAATTCATCTAATATATATTAGACACCTGTTCATCTAAAAAACTACAAAAGTAAACATTTTTTTCAAGAAAAAGTTCCTCATACCCATAAAAACTAACGATAAATGCAAATAAATAATTATCGTCATAAAAAACTTACCATATTGCTTATAATTCAAGAATTTTCCGTAATTTTGCAAATTCAATCAAAGCAAATGAAACCGACGATAAAAAAAATCATATCAATACTAGTAATGACGATGTTTTTAGTCTATTCGTCAGGTCTAGTGATTACCGTCCATCATTGCTGCCACAAACACCATCACGAAGCTAACGACCACCGTCATTGTACCGAAAATACATACATATTTAAAATAACCGACCAGTTCAACAGCAGTACCAAGCAGGATGTGAAACCAATAATCACCTCGCCCATCTTGCTGCCCGATATTCTTTTATATCGTTGCACACTGGTCGCCCAAAATCCCATTAAATCATTCGATTACTGTCATTGCCTATTTCATCAAGGCAATACAGACATATTCAATCTAGTGGCGCATTGGCTTTTATGATATACTGCCCTCTCGTCTCCTATTTTATTCTCAAAGGGAGTATTATTGGCATTATATCAATCAATTAAAAGCAAATGTAACAATGAAAAAACTAGTATTAAGCATATTTATATGCAGTTTAACAATCCTGTTGAATGCCCAAGAACTCACAGGAAAAGTTTCCGAACTGGGAGAAAACCAGCAACAAACTGCAGTCATTGGTGCCATACTGCAGTGGAAAGGGACAGACATGGGCACTATCACTGACGCTGAGGGTAAATACACCCTCGGGCGTAGTCCTAAAACAGACACCCTTCTCGTCATCTATCAGGCTTACGACAATGATACCATTGTTGTGCCCAAGAGTCAGACAGAGCTAAATATCCTCCTTTCATCGGCCCACAATCTGAGTGCGGTGGATGTCAGTGCACACGACGGCTCTTATGTGTCTATCAAGCCCATCCTCACTACCGTTATTACCACCCAAGGCCTGCGAAAAGCTGCATGCTGCAACCTGGCAGAAAGCTTCGAGAATACCGTTGCGGTGGATGTGGAATACAGCGATGCCATTACGGGTGCTAAGCAGATATCGATGCTGGGTTTGGCAGGCATCTATTCGCAAATTCTATTGGAAAACGTACCTTTTATCCGCCTACTGGCCAACCAATTTGGACTGGCTTTTGTGCCAGGTACCTGGATGGAGAGCATTAGTATATCGAAGGGTGTGGCCTCCGTTACCAACGGTTATGAAGCCATTACCGGACAGATTGACGTGGAATACAAGAAGCCCGAAACCAATCGCGAGAAATTATTCATCAACCTCTTCGGTAGCACCATGGGCAAAGGTGAACTCAACTTGAACAGCCGCTTTGATGTGGGCAAGAAGAAACTGGCATCCACTATGATTCTGGCCCATGGTGAGGGTCAGTTTGCCAAGATGGACATGAACAAGGACGGCTTTCTGGATGTACCCAGAAACTACCAGGTAAACCTGATGAACCGATGGGACTACAATGTGCCCGGCAAAATGGAAGGCAGAACCTGGATTTCTTACCTTTTTGAGGATCGCATAGGCGGACAGATGCGCTTCGACCCACGACAGACATTAGAGCAAACCCTAAACGATAGTATCTGGGGACTGCGTATCAAGACCAACAAGCTTGATTTTACCACCAAAAACGGCATACTCCTGCCCGGAGAGCATGAAAGCATAGGTACCATCGCCTCATTCACATTCCACAATACGGAAGCACAATATGGTGACAGGCTTTATAATGGCCGTCAGATAAGCGGATATATAAACATTTTGTACTCTAACCGGCTGGGGGCACGGGAACGTAGCAAAATCACTGCCGGAGGAAGTATGCAGATGGACTTTGTAAACGAGAAACTGGGAGCACACCTACTCGCCACCAACCTGCCCAACGATGCCGCCAACATTCAACGTCAGGAACTGGTGCCCGGAGTTTTTGCCGAATACTCCTACTCTATCGAGAACAAACTGGTGGTGATGGGTGGTTTTCGTTTGGACTACAACGTAGCCTATCGAAAACTGTTCTGGACTCCTCGTATCCATCTGAAATGGCAGGCTGCCGAAAACACCTCCTTTAGGGTGTCGGCTGGCAAAGGCTACCGCGTTTCGAATGTCATTACAGAGAACCAATCGCTACTTATCAGCAACCGCATTTTTGTCTTCGATGATGCCATTGCCGACGACGGTACCACTTTGGTGAACCAAGGACTGCAACCCGAGGAAGCATATAACGCAGGTATCAGCTTTGTACAGAATTTCAAAATGCCCGGAGGAAAATCTACTTTTAGCGTGGACTATTATTACACACATTTCATCAACCAAACCATCATCGACATGGATCAAGATGTTCATTCCATCCATGTGTATAATTTGAACGGCAAGTACAATGGATACAACAACAAATCCTTCTCACATTCGGCACAGGCCGAGTTGATTATGAATCCTGTCAAAGGATTTGAAATCATTTTGGCCTACCGTTTCAACCACGTGATGCAGACCACCGACAGAAAATTGCAGGAGAAAGTGTTGATGAGCCCCCATAAAGCCCTTTTGAGTTTGAGTTACGCTACCAAATTCGACAAATGGAAATTCAATGTCAGCCTGCAATATCACAGCAAAATGCGTCTGCCCGACATGTCGTCAAACCCCATAGAGTATCAGCCAACTCCTTCCAAAGGCTATTTTATGCTGAACGCACAAATCACCAAGAAATACAAAGGATGGGAATTCTACATTGGCGGAGAGAACCTTGCCAACCAAGTACAGGTAAAACCAATAATCTCAGCTGACAATCCGTATGGAGAATATTTTGATGCCTCCATTATACATAGCCCCATTACTGGAGTCATGGGATATATCGGTTTCAGATATTCAATGAAATAAAAACAACATTAACAATATTAATATTTATCAACCTAAAAGAAACAACTATGAAGAAAATTGCAATTTTAGTATTAGTCGTGATGATGGGTTTCACTGCAGCCGCACAAACTGCAAAAACCACATCAACCCAGAAGACCGCAACCACCACCACAAGTGCCACCTCCATTCAGAAAGTGGTCATCCAGACCAACGGCGTATGTGAGAAATGTGAAGCTCTTTTCAAAGAGAATGTTCCCTACTTCAAAGGTGTAAAAGATTACACTTACGACCCAAAAACTTCCAAAATGACCATCACCTACGACTCCAAAAAGACCAATCCCGACCTTTTGCGTCAGCAAATCAGCAAACTGGGATACAATGCCGACAACGTGAAGGCCGATCCTGCCGCAAGAGCTAAACTGCCCGCTTGCTGCCAAGCTGAAAAGAAAGCTACACAGGCCTCAGGTTGTTGTGGACACGGAGAAAACCACGGAAATTGCAGCGGTCACCATCACGATAACTGCAAACAAAAATCCTCCTCAAAGTAAATGAAAGCAAGGTGAAGGAAGTATCCAAAATGGCATAATTTTGGCAAAAAAATTTTTTTTTGATTTTTTTTTGCGAAACTAACATTTTATATCAAAAAAACATTATCTTTGCAGCATAAAATGTTTATAGTAAAATAACCCCAAAAAAATTAAACATGAACAAAGCTGAATTAATTAGTGCAATCGCAGAAAAAGCCGGTATGACAAAAGTTGATGCCGGTAAGGCATTGGACGCCATGATGGATACCACCATCGAAGCCTTAAAAAAAGGTGAAAAAGTAACCCTTATTGGTTTTGGTACTTTCTCAGTTTACGAACGTGCAGCCAGAAAAGGTCGCAATCCTCGTACAGGCAAGACTATCAAGATTGCTGCTAAGAAACTTCCAAAATTCAAAGCTGGTGCCAAAATGGCTCTCTAATCGATTGTCAGAAAGCACAAAAAAAAGAACTGCAGTTTTGCAGTTCTTTTTTTTTGTGCCCAGAACAGGAATCGAACCTGCACATCTTTCGATATACGCACCTGAAACGTACGCGTCTACCAATTCCGCCATCTGGGCTCAAATGCGGGTGCAAAAATACAACTTTTTTCTTTATCCTGCACCTTCTGCACTATTTTTTTATTTCCAATTGATAGTCAGATGATTATTGTTATTATCAATTAAAAAACTGTCTTACACGACTAAAGAATCCCTGGTCATTTTTGCCTGGTTTCGGTTTAAAGTTGTCCGAATCCATCATCTTCTCCACAGCCGCTTTCTCTTCTTTCGTCAACGTTTTGGGAGTCCAAACATTGATATTGACAATCAGGTCGCCTATGCTACGGCTGTTCAATTCGGGAAGTCCTTTCCCTTGCAGACGCAAAATTTGTCCGCTTTGGGTGCCTGGGGCAATCTTGATACGTGCTTTGCCCGTAAGCGTGGGCACCTCCACCGTTGCTCCTAAAGCAGCCTGCGGGAATGAGATATAATAATTCAGGTAAATATTATTGCCATTACGTTCAAAGAGTTCGTGTTCCTGCTCCTCTATCAGCACCAGCAAATCGCCATTCACACCACCATTGGGAGCAGCATTGCCCTTGCCCCGCATGGTCAGTTGCATACCTTCAGCCACACCTGCCGGAATATTGACGGTAACCACTTCCTCACCGCGTACAACTCCGTTTCCTCCACAATGCGGGCATTTGTCTTTGATGACCTCACCAGACCCACCGCAGGTACCACACACCGTCACTTGCTGCATCACACCAAACATGGTTCGTTGTTGCGAAACCACCTGGCCACTACCTTTACAGGTGGGACATGTTGTCACCGAATTCTTATCTTTTGCGCCCGTTCCTCCGCAATGGGAACAAGGAATATGCTTCTGAATCTTGATTTTCTTCTCTACACCAGAGTTAATCTCCTCCAGCGTCAGTTTCACTTTGATACGGATATTGGTACCCCTGCGCACACGCTTACCTTGTCCCTGACCACCGCCAAAACCACTGAAGCCAGAGAAACCGCCTCCTGAAAAACTGGAGAAACCACCTCCGAACAAATCACCGAAACGTTCAAAGATGGTATTCAAGTCAAAATCGACATTATAACCGCCACCAGCTCCGCTCATGCCCGCATGGCCGAACTGGTCGTATCGGGCCTTTTTGTCCGGATTGCTCAACACATCGTATGCCTCGGCGGCCTCCTTGAACTTCTCTTCTGCCTCCTTGTCCCCCGGATTACGGTCTGGGTGATACTGCATTGCCTTCTTTCGATAAGCCTTTTTTATCTCGTCTGCTGTGGCCGTCTTCTCGACCCCCAACACTTCATAATAATCTCTCTTTTCCATACTTCAATCTGTTTTTCACTTTTTGCCATTAAATTGCACTAAGCGTATATATTTTATTCGTCATCAACTCCTCTACATCAATTGGCCACCACCACTTTTGAATAACGAATCACCTTATCCTTAATTTTATAGCCTTTTTCTGTCACATCCATCACTTTACCCTTATCCTCCTCGTTCTGAGCAGGGAAATGCGTTATGGCTTCATGGTAATCGGTGTTGAATTCCTCTCCTTTTGCCGCAATCTCCTCCACATCAAAACGTTTCAGCAGTTGCAAAAGTTTATTGTATATCAACACAAAACCTTCCTTGATAGCGGTCACATCCTCTGCTTTCTCATTGGCAGCAATGGCTCTTTCAAAATCATCAATAACCGGAAGTAAGCCCACAATCACCTTCTCGGAAGCAGTTGACAACAGGTCTAATTTTTCCTTATTGGTACGTTTTTTATAATTGTCAAACTCCGAATAGAGTCTCAAAAATCTATCGTTCAGTTCTTTGTATTTTACATCAGCCTCTTCTAACTGCTTTTTCAACTCCTCTTCCTCCGACTTTTTCTTACCAAAGAAAGACCTGTTTTTCTTCTTTTCCTCACCCTTATTTGAAGACTCTTCCTGTTTTGTATTATTTTCATCTACATTTTCGTCGTTTTCTGCTTGAGTGGTGTCAGTATTATCAGACAAATTGTCATGTTCTTGTTGACAAGTTTGTTCTGTAGTCATCTCATCCTTTGATTCAACAGTCTCTTTAGTTTTCATATTTTATTGGTTTTTAACTTATTATCATCATTTATTTATATCCACACACAACACTATGGGCAACTATCGTGCCAAAAACAAATTGACACCCTATTCGACCATTTGGTCGGCTGCTTACCAAGAAATCTCACCCACTTTGCGTGGCAGGAATCTACCTATTTACACAGGACAACGGAACCTGCTTTCTCAGATCTTTGCCATATCCATCCAAGAAATCTCTGGAGTTACCGTTACTGCTCACCTGTTTCTTCTTTCTGGGAATACAGAAACCGATACCGGCCTTAGCTCCTAAACCAATTCTATCCGTTTGGAAAACAAAGCCTTTTCCCATAGAAGCGATATTATAATTGCACATGGCTTCAAGAGAAAGCACAAATGAGCGGATATGGAACATAAAACCTGCCGTCATCACGGGGCCATGTTTAACCCCCGACTTTTCATGTCCCCACACCCCATCCGACAGTTTCACATTCTGAGTGCTGCAAAAATAACCAGCACCAAAATGGAAAGAAACCGGTTTGCAATAGCGTCCCGTCAAACCGAGAGTCCCTTCAAAATAAGAATATGAACTTTTCTCTATATTCACCGGAGTCTCCTTTAAGGCATTGAAAGCTCCCTTGAAATTAAAGTTAGTCATCAAACTAAGAAACCACCCTGTATTTTTCATGGTTCCAATTTTCAATCCAAAGACAGGTGCCTTATAATTAAAGAAGAGTTTGGGACCATAATCCCCTACTGCTCCCGCATGAAAAGTCATAAAGACAGACGATGGAAGGCTCTTGTATTTTTTTTCTTTGGGTTTCTCAGTATTTTTTGTCTTTGTTTGATATGGATTGTAATAGCCACTCTCTGTTGATTCATTTTGAGCCAATAATCCCACAGGCAATAAAAACAAACCTGTCAACAACCCCACCAATAGTATCCTGATAGTTTTTGTATTTTGATTCAATGTCATGATATTATAATTTATTGACCTTACTAGTTAAGTTAAATTCCAAGTATTAAACCTTAAGGCTCCAAAAGTTGCAGTTTTCTTACCGCTCTGGCATAACCCTGATCTGCCGCTTTTCTGCACCATAGGATGGCCTGCGAAAGGTTGGCCTCCACACCATATCCTTTATTGAAACATTCGCTAACCCAATACTGGGCAGGGGCAAAATTCTGGTCTGCAGCTTGCTTAAAATAGTCGAAGGCTTGGGCATTGTTTTTCTCCACACCATCTCCCGCAAGGTAACAATGACCCAGCATGTACTGAGCCTCATCATAGCCCTGTCTTGCAGCTCTTTCAAACCACATCACGGCTTTTGTACTATATTTGATGGTACCTATTCCATAATAATAACACAAGCCCAATTCGAACTGAGCCTCAGCAAGTCCAGCCTCTGCCGCCAAAGAATAGCAATTAAGCCCTCTCTGTTCATCCTGCATTCCATACTCCTTACTCATGAACATCATGCCCATGTTATAACGAGCCTTGGCATTACCGCCTTTAGCCGAGGATTCATACCACTTAAGCGCCTCTTTATAGTCCTTCTTTCCAAAATAATAAATACCGATTTTGTTTTGGGCATCGGCATTCCCTTTCTTTGCCGCTTTCATATACCATTGAACCGCAGTCGCATAATCCTTAGTCACATCACCCAATCCATCCTCATAACATTTACCCAATTGGAATTCGGCATCACTATCGCCCCCATTGGCTTGTTCAATAATATAGCTCAAATAGGCACTTTGATTAGTCGACGACTCCATTCCCGATGCATATTTCGGCACAATGGCGTTTTTACCATTGATATAATATTTCTTCAAGGTGCTATTGGTATATATAGGAATCTGCGACTGAGAGGTGGCTTCTACAACCAAATCCTTCACCCTGGTAAACAATTCATCCAAAGAAAGATCTTTAATTTTCAAACAGTTGGTCAATGCATTTGCGTAGGGGCCAATAGCAAGATTCTCGTCAAGCACATCGTTGGAAATATTGCCAGATTTGGTGGAATAGGCCAACAGCATACCCGTACGTGGATCCATGTTCACCTGGCTCGAGGTGGAGCTTTCTATAGCTTTGCCGGTTTCATCCACCCAGTTGATTTTTTCGGTTCTACAGGCATCCAATATAACCACCATGTTGGTGCATTCGGTTCCCTCTACTTTCGACAGCAATGCCTGACCTTCCACACATGAGCCTTCCAAATCGGAAGGATGCACCAGATTGGCGTCGATAGGCAGAAGCCAGTTGTGGCTGCCATACTGTATTCCATGTCCCGAGTAATAAAACAGGGCAAAGTCATAAAGACCTTTGACCGCTTTGTGACGAAAAACATCCAGCACGTAATTCATTTCCTCGTATGATCCGTCGTATAAGACAATCACATCAAAGCCCAGCTGTTGCAATTGTTTACTCACAGCGGTGACATCATTTCCTGGATTCTGCAAAGGAGTATTATTGGTATAATTGCAATTACCTATCACCAATGCAATTCTCCTATCCGTAAATTCCTCCTTGTTTCTGGCTTCAAGGTTAATCCAATTCTCACCATCCTTGCCCGAGAGTTTTCCCGAGTGCATGATGTAATCCTTGACTGTTTTAGCATTTTTCGACTTCATAGACGAGCCCGTCAGGTAAGTGGTACGTTTGTCATCCTGGCTCTGAATAGCCATCACTTGCGACTCATCAGCCCAGGTAATAGGCTCACTATCGTCGAAGTAATCACCAGCCTTATGCGCCTTGCCGCCAATATCAATACTACTGGGGTTGCGCACCGACAAAATTTTATACTGCTTGGCACTTAAATCAATCACCATCAGTACAATGGCTAGAAGCAATAAAATTCTCTTCATATTTGTTTGCTTTGTGAATAATAATATTAACAAGGGCGATAAACATCATAGGTATACCTACAACATACCGCACCGAAAAAATCTTATAAAAAACAAATGTCATCAAATACAGCAGTCCAATGGTTCCCAACCAACGAAGCTGGGAAAGCACAAAATGAGCATGTTCGTTATGACTATACAAGGGGCTTCTTGCAATATTGTTCAAGAAAAACATCCAGTATATCATTAAAGCGTAAAAGATAAATATTACAATGATATACGACCAGCTGATAAGATGTCTTCCCTCATACAAGTACATGTAAGCAAGCCAAGTGATATAGGCTCCCGGTCTTGATCCCACATAAGTAGCATGCACATCATTTTCAAAGTCTCCAATCACAATATACGAATCGTCCAGGTCAGCAGTCCAGCATCGACCCTCCATCGCTAACCAGTCAGCACCCAAATTCTCGTAAAAATTGTAGAGCTGAACCGAGCCGTCCACATCCGATTCCTCGGATGGAGCCGAGAATATGTCATAAACATCCCCAATAATAGGCAACATGGGAGAATTAATGCATAGGTGTCCTCCACTTACATACATAGGTAATCCCAAACATTGTTTCATGGATGTTTTTCCTTGATTATATATATCATCATATAATTTTAATGGAAGCGATGGACCCTTTTTGTGTAGAAAAGTATATTTTGAAAAACTTGTCATGTAGGCCACCTGAGGATAATCAGAGATACCCGATTTGCTCAACAGCTCTTCCGAAGCAATGTCGTAACTGTCCCACGCATCTCCCTTGTGGTTTGCAACAACCACATTTCTCATTCTCATAATCTGGTTAAACAGCAGGGTATCCCATTCAGTAACATGGGCCTTGTCGAACCTAAGGTCCATCAATATACCCGAATAATGAACATTGCCCGTGTCCAATTTCTGCAAAAACTGAAGCAGCTTATGGCGGTCGGTTATATCCGTATTCCCCATGGTACTGTCGTATGGGTCCAGATAAACCAGCTGACGGTCTTGACTCACGTTGATAAAATGAACATTAAGGTCAGATTTCTGGGTCCATTGACGAATCGGCATCTCAAGAACATAAAACAAGAAGGAATTGTCGGAATGCGAAAATGCACGGTTCTCCTTAAAATAGCATACAATACTTAATATAATGGCACATATCAAAGAGAAGACATACTGTTTCTTCTTACTTGAGACCAATGGATATACAAATTTGCACATCCACTCGCCCAGAGCCTCCTTTTTATCATATAAAAAAGCACTGACACGATTGTTCAACAAGGAATCCCAGAACCAACCACGCGATTTGGGAGTGGTATCCTTTTGTTTTTTCTTTGTTTCTCGGTCAGTCTTCAATTTTCTTCCGTTTTTAGTTTATTTCTTCCACTACCCCATTCACTTTCTCGTAGGCATCCACAAAGGCATTAAAGAACAGGTCGCCCAAAAGCTTGTAACCCTTGGCGGTAAAATGAATACGGTCGGTTTTGGCATAGCCATTGATGCGCCACTTGTCCATCGACTTCAAGCCCCCCATTATTTCAAACTGATCCCATACAGCCCCATTGGTAGCCGCCGCCAAACGATAAAACACCTCTCGTACCTGCAAGTTGTTTTTGTTCACCGCGTAATTACGTCTTGATATTTTTTTGTAGGAATCATTATTAGTGATAAACACAAAGGCGCATTCGGGATTCACCTCCTGAATACGCTGAATGAGTTGCATATATCTATTGTGGAAAGTCAGCGAATCAAAATTATCGCCGTTGGCATCATTAATTCCTATACCAAAAATCACCATATCGGGCTGCAACAACTCCATATCCATCGAAAAATACGGGCAACGCAGATAGTCGTCCAAATCGGCCCCGTTAACACCAATCGAGTGGAAGGTCAAACCAGGGGCATCGTTGTCTAGAAACACACCCGTCAAGGTAAAACGCTGGGAGGAGTCGCAAGGCATGATTACCGTAAACGAATCGGTAAAATCCTTCACCTCAAACACATACCTTCTCATTTCAACATCCTTTATCACAGGATAATAATATGTGGTGTCCACTCTTATCCACGGCACCACCTTCCCGTCGTTCGACTCGCCCAAAACGATAATCCTATTGGTACAAAATTCCAAATCCTCATCGTTGAGGGTGATTTTTATCTCCGCTGGTTGTCCCTGCACATACACCCCGATTCCGGTCGCTCCCAAGGGAGTAAGATGCTCCTGATAGACGTTGCGAATCAGCTGAAACTCGCACGAGCGCTTTACCAGATAATCAGACGGATTGTTGCATTTGTTGGCTGCCGAATAAGGGAAAATCATCCCCCTGCGAGCCACCAGATGTGGATACGACAACAAAAGGTTCTTTCGGATGGTATGCGACAAAGTACCTGCCTGCACATGCGAGGAGCCCAAATGAAGAATATTCACATTTCCTTCACCCGTATCCACCACCCTCTCAAATTTCTGAAAAAAAGGCACCAATAAAGAAGTCTGGGCATCAAAGGCAAAAGTGTCGGCCTCATAATGGGCACATTCCAAAGTATCCACCGGACGTTTTGACATCTGAGCGGAGACAGACACCAATAGGGTCATGAGCAGACAAAACAATATCGTCACCTTGCCGTCCATAACGAATCCAGTTGGTTTTGATCCATATTTTTCCTCATCTTGTAGAAGTTATATACTTCCTCAAATGATTTCACCATGATATCACCCATGATTTCCGCACCCTTGGGCGTAAAATGCACATAATCGGGTCCTGCCCATCCTGACTTCACCCACTGAATCATGGAATTCTCGCCTCCCATAGCGCCATACAAGTCCCAGTAGGCGGCACCATTCTCGTGGGCAGCCTCTTTCAAGGCGATAATCAAATCGGGCAAGCAGGGATAGGTGCGCAGCGAACCGTTTTTGCGGGTGGACATATCAGACGGACCGATATAAACCACCGCTGCCTTGGGATATAACGACCTGATATAACGAATCTGGGCAGCCGTCGATTCCTTGAATTTCGAAATGCTAGCCTCGTTATAAAGTGCCGGCACCGAGTTGCCGCCAAACTGCAACAGGATAATCCCCACATCCGACAGCTCGTAGCAGCGCTGCAAAAGGGTATCCTTGATGCGTGTAAATATCGTACCCGAACAGCCTCTTAGCGGAATATTATCCACATTCACCCCATAGCCGTCATCCACCATAATACCATAGATATCAGAGGCACCCGACATACGCAGGGTAAGGCTGGTAGCTTCGGTATCCAACTGACACTGAAGAAGCTGAATACCTTTCCCTGGGCTCTCCAAGTCGTATTTTTGCGCATGGCCTTTGGCCTGAACCTGCGCTTTAAAGTGGCCGCTACGGTCGTTCACCAGCAACTTCACCGAAGAGAAATGTTTCACCCTTTCACGGGCGGCATGATGATTGGAGGCATAGATATTCACAGTGGCCGAACTGGCCATATAGTAGTTTTTGGCCATAATGCCATAATTGCCCGACGAGGTGCGTTCTCCGGCATCCCCGTAAGCAGCGTAGGCCATCAAATCGCCCGTAGCGCGCTGTGTCACCACCGCCGAAGGAATGGTCTGCACCGCTGGCAGCATCCCCGGTCCGCCGCCACCAAACAGCGACTGGAAATAATCTCGCAGGTTGGCAGAAAGGCGGTCCATCTCGATTTGCGAATCTCCATAATGCAGAATTCTGATTACACGCTTATTGGCACGTGCCCTGCTCATCTCGTCAAACACACGGTCGAAAAAGGCCACATTGTCATCCGGAAAATAAAACTGTCCGGCATCTCCAATGAAGACCTCTTTATAGTGCGCCAACGTGTCTTTCAGCGACTGCAATTCCTCCATCTTCACCGAATCCTCATGGCTGAGTACGGGCAAGGTGACCTCTGCCTCCAAAGGCTCTCTGGTCAGCACCTCCTCAATAGAGGGGAAACGCAGCTCCACATTGCCCACCTTCACCCCTTCTCTAGGGAAAAGCATCGCCACAATCGCCAGAATGGCAATCACCGACAGCATGAAAATCAAAATCTTATAGCTTTTCATAAAGCGAGCGTAAAAAGCAGTTTTTTAATGATGACAAGCATGGCCACAAGTCGAGCAGTCGTGCGTGCACGAGTCTGAATGCTCGCAATCCTCGCGGTCGCATTCCTCATGCTCGTGCTCCACCTCGTCTATCGGGGCATTCTCTAGCTGATACACCACATCCTCGGCCAGTTTGTTGAAGGCCTCGTTGATGAGGGCGTTATCCTGTTCCAGCAGATTGCCACCCTTTTCAGCGGTTTCGCCCACCTCCTGAACCAAAGGAATCTGAGCCAGCAAATCAGTGTTAAACTCGCGGGCCAAGGCCAGTCCCCCACCCTGTCCAAAGAGGAAATAGCGCTCCTCGGGATGTTGCTTGGGAGTGAACCACGACATATTCTCCACCACACCAAAGAGAGGCACATTCATATTTTCGGGTTTAAACATCTCGGCCCCCTTGCGGGCATCGTTCACCGCAATCACCTGTGGGGTGGTTACGATAATGGCACCCGAAATCCTGAATTGCTGGATGGCCGAAATCTGCACATCACCGGTGCCGGGAGGGAAATCCACCACCATATAGTCAATCTCACCCCATTCGGTTTGGGTAAATAGCTGGGTCAACGCACCTCCAGCCAAAGGGCCTCTCCAAATCACTGCCCGGTCGCTGGGCACCAAGAAACCGATGGAGTTGATTTTTACCCCATATTTTTCCATGGGCACCATCATCTCCTTGCCGTTTTCGCCCATCTTGACCTCCACCATCTGATCCTCTAAATCAAACATCTTGGGAACGGACGGACCATACACGTCGGCATCCAAAAGCGCCGTTTTATAACCTTTCTTGGCCAGCATAATAGCCAGATTGGCCGACACCATTGATTTTCCCACGCCTCCTTTACCGGAAGCCACCACGATAATATGTTTTACACCTTTGATTCTACTTTTTGTCAGCATAGTTTCAATATTTTATCTAATTCTGTAAATTAAAAATCTATCAATTCAAGTTTTTGGCGTTCGGTGTCCGAATTAGTCAGGTTGAAGTGCCACCATTCCGATTGGATGGTGTGCAGCCCGGCGCCGGTCATCACCTTGCGCAGCAACAGACGGTTTTCCAGCTCGCGCTTGGTGATACGGCCGTCCTGCAATAATTGCTGCTCGTTGGTGGTCTTCGCCTCCTCGCCAAAATAGTCGTATTCCGAGCCCATGGGCAATGGCTGTCCCGTGCAGTCCATCAGGGTGACATCAACTGCTGCCCCGTAGTTGTGCATTCCGTGGCCTCGGTTGGGATTGCTCACAAACATCATCTTGTCCGTTCCTTTCACCATTTCCCACATCTCCCTTTGTACGCTCACCGGACGTGAGGCGTCATAAATCAGCAGGTTCAGGTCGGGACGGATTTTTTTCAGTTCCTGCTGGGCTTTCACCAGCTTTTCGGCCATCTCGGGAAGCATAAACGCCTTGTTCAAATCATGATAGAGTTGCTTACCCAAGAAGTTATAGGGTGTGGCATATACTAGGTGCACCGCAATGGAAGAATCCATCTCTGCGATATCCACCAGCCCCATGGCACGCAATTTGGCCTCCGTAGGGCTGTCCTCTTCCTGCGTCGCCTCACCCGCGCCACTGTCACAGACAGCCTGTTCGGCAGTCTCTTGAGCGACACCCACACCGGCATCCTCAGAATGCGAGCAAGCACACGCCACAAGCGCAACGGTAAGCAGCCAGGTTTTCAGCACTCTGCTCATGATCGACCGCTCTCGATTAAATCTTCTGTAACTTCGAGCCCTCTTTGGTGTCCACAATGGCGTAGCCCTTGGCCTTGATGGCATCACGGGCGGCATCGGCCTGTGCCCAGTTCTTTTCGGCACGATAACGGTTGCGCTGGTCCAGCAGCTCCATTACCTCTGCGGGAATCTCCACCTCGGCAGGTTTCTCGGCTTCCACTTCAGTCAACCCGAAAACCTTGTCAAATTCCATCAGCAAGGTGTATTTCTCATCCTTGTTGATTTCCTTGTCATGAATCAGGTTCCACATGGTGGCCAGCGCCTGCGGGGTGTTCAGGTTGTTGAAGATACCCTGTTTGAACTCGTCCAGATATTTCTGGGAAGCCTCGCTCAGCTGGTTCAGAGGCAACACTTGTGGGTTCTCTGCTTTCAGATTATCCATAAAGGCGCACCACTTGTTGTAGGCATTGTTGGCGCCCATCAAAATCTCCTTGCTGTAGAGCAGCTGCTTGCGGTAATGGGCATTCAGGCACAGATAGCGGAAGGCCAGCGGCTTGATGCCATACTCGCGCAGCGTGTCGATATTCACCACATTGCCCAGCGACTTGCTCATCTTCTCGGCGTTGCTCATGGTCAGAAATTCGCAGTGAATCCAGTAATTCACGAAAGTCTTTCCCGTGGCGCATTCCGACTGGGCGATTTCGTTGGTATGATGAATGGTCACATGGTCGATACCACCGGTATGGATGTCGAACGTTTCGCCCAAGTATTTCATCGACATAGACGAGCACTCGATATGCCAGCCCGGGAAGCCCACTCCCCAAGGAGAATCCCATTCCATGTCGCGCTTCTCGGTGGGTTTCGAAAATTTCCACAGGGCAAAGTCCGTCTTGTTGCGCTTCTCCGACATATCCACACGGATACCGGCCTGCAGGCCCTCGATGTCCAGATGGGCGAAATCGCCGTAATGCGGAAACTTGGCGGTATCGAAATAAATACCGTCAGAGGTGCGGTAGGTATAGCCCTTCTCTTCCAGCTTCTTCACCAAGGCAATCTGGTCGGCGATATGCTCGGTAGCCTTACAGGCGGTGGTCACCGGCAGCACGTTCAGCGACTTGGTGTCATTGAAAAACTGCTCGGTCCATCTCTTCGAGATTTCCCAAGCGGTTTCGTGACTCTCGCGAGCGGCTTTAGCCAGTTTGTCCTCGCCCTCATCAGCATCGCTGGTCAGGTGGCCCACATCGGTGATATTCATCACATGATTCACCTTATACCCTGCATACATCAGCACCCTTTTCAGCGTGTCGGCAAAAACGTAGGCACGCATATTGCCTATATGTGCTCTTCCATAAACAGTGGGACCGCACGAATACATGCCCACTTCACCCTCTTTAATGGATTTAAAGTCTTGTAATCTACGACCTTTAGTATTAAACAGTACTACTCTTTCCAAATTCTCCATGATAATATTTCAGTTAATAATTGAATCTGCAAAGATACTAAAAAAAACGTATCTTTGCAGCAGAAATTAAAACGAGAGAAAAGATGATTAAATACCAGAAAGACATTGCCCTTACCACCGTAGAAAACAGCGGTAACATTGAAGGCCGCATCACCAAAGACATCATCCTCACCCCCGAAGAGATGCTAGACAAAGCCCTGATGTTCAACATCATCACCCTACCCTCGGGCAGCCGCATCAAAGAGCACAGTCACCAGCCCGACGCCGAAATCTACTACATGCTGGAGGGCGAAGCCATTGTGACCGACAACGACACCCAGGCGGTGATCCATGCCGGCGACGTGGTGTTCACCGGCAACGGCGACAGGCACAGCATTGCCAACCGCAGTGGCAAAGACATCCGCTTCCTCGCCTGCATACTGAAATAACGACAGGGCAAGAGAGAATCACGCGCATGCAGGCTCAGGGATCAGCAGAGCGCAGCGGTCAATGATGTCGTTGGCATATTCAAAACCTGCATCGCAGATTTTTTTGCCTTTTGTGCCATCATAGCCCATGCTTAGATGCATTGTATTATAGCCCGCCACGATAGCAGCCATCAATTTTTTGTCACGTTTAGCAGCGGCATCCCTATATTTTCCGATGTCTGGACGGCCTTTGCCCCTGCTTATTCCCAGTGCGGCATCCAGGGCCACAAGACAGCCATTCCATAAGGTATTACCTGCCATTTTGATATATTTCCCATCAGTGTAAATATTCAATTCTGGGTCATATTCAGCCTTCTTGATGACCTCCTCGGCATTCGCCACATACCGCTTGGCTTCTTCAATTGGATTTTTCTTTTCCATAACTTTTTAATATTTGGAACCGTACTCAATTCTATCTTCTATTCCCTAATTTCTCAGGAAGAAATAGCGATGCAAAAATACAATAAATTCTAATAATAAACACAAAAAAATTCTAAAAAGTCCCAAAGGGACGTCACTCTCCATAACCCCGCACGTCAGTGTGGGGTATTTGACGATACATCCACCATACCTCTCAGTCCTGAAAGGACGCCACTCTCCATAGCCCCACACGTCAGTGTGGGGTATTGACAACACACCTATATCTACCCTCTGCGTCCCGAAGGCGCATACAGCCCGTTAAGTCTGCCTGAGCTAGTGTGCAATACCATTGTCCGATAATTATAAAAACTTTCCGTATCTTTGCATCATCAAAAAAGCCATTGATGAACGGACTCTTTGAAAACAATAAAACACAAAATATGAAGATTCTTTTTTCACCAGAGTACAGCGGACATGTTTTTATCGCACTCAACGAACATCAGCCCGAACGGATGGACACCCAAGTTTGCGACACCACAGCACTGGTCGACCTATTGGAACTACGCCTGGGAATCCATGTGGAAGAACAAACCCTCAACCATCGCTTAGTGCTTTATTACAAGGCGTTGTCAGAGTATATGAAGCATCACCCCCATAATATTATGGCCGACTCCTTTGACCTGTCGGGCCTGGATACCGCCAAGCAAGCCCTCCGCTGGCGCGATAGCCTGATGATGGACAAGTGGAAAACCACAGCCGGCTCGGACAACGGCCGACTGGGGGTGCTGGCAGCTACCGAAGCGTATTTCCACTGCCCCGGCCTGCCCGACCGTATCGCCACTGTCTTACAATATATAACTAAGGTAGAAAATAACTATTTTTCCGATTTAGAAATTATACTTCCTTGCCCCAAAAATCTGCTGCATCCCGCTATCAGCGAACTGCTAACGGCCTTAGAGGGCTTAGGGGCAATAGTTTCCTATACTTCCCCCTCGGTTTCTGGCGAGAGCAACCTGGCAAAGGTGGCCCGACTGATACAAGCAAATTCCGAAGAGCATATTGAGTTAACGAAAGGAGACTCCTCCTTCCTCATTTACCACTTTCCCGACGAGAATGCCGCCAACGAATATTTCTCGCTGAAGGGCGACGAGCTGAATGCCAGTCTCTGGATCAATAGCAACAACAAGGCTATGGACAACTGGCTGCGCATGATGGGCAAGCCTACCATGGGCAGCTGCATGGACAATGCAACGCCTCAGCTGATGCAGCTATTCGTTTCGGGACTGGATATGATGAAGGAACCGCTCAATATCCAGAGCCTCATCAGCTGGCTCTATGCTCCCATGCAGCCGCTGGGATCCTTCTTCGGCAGCCGCCTGGCTGAAACCATTATCAAGAATGGGGGTTACAGAAACGAAGAATGTCAGAAAGTGGTCAACGACTATATCCTGGGCAAATACACCTATCACGACCCCGAAGAGGATGCCCTGCTCTCCGACCAGGAGAAAGCCAAGCGTGATGCCCACGAACAAAAAGAGCGTGAAAAGCTGGTAAAGGTCTATCTGCCTTCTTTTGAGGTGAAAGACCAGCTTGAAACCGTCAGCGTCCAATCTTATCTCAACAGCCTGTCGGCTTGGGCAAACAGCCGAGCCCACGTCCTTCGCGAGAAGCCCAACAACGAGGGGTGGATTAGCCAGCTGGAGAATCTGGCCCAGATGTGCGACAGCTTTGTATTGTTGCTCAACTCGTCCGCTATGGGCACCTATGTCGATTGGACACAGGTGGATAGCTGGGTGAGCACCCTCTACCGCGGCGAGACCTTCCTTCAGTATGCCCCTCAGGTAGGTTGCCGCGAGCTGATAGACAGTCCAGCTAAGATGGCGGCCCGCAGCTCACGCACGATATGGATGAATTTCACCGGAGACCACAATGGCCAACTGGATAGCGCTTTCCTCTATCCTTCTGAGCGCAAAGCGATAGAGAATAGCTTAACCGTCTGGGATGAGCACAAGGAAACGGCCTATCATCAGCAGATGGAGATGTTGCCCTTGCTGATGACCGACGAGCAGCTGATACTGGTGGTCACCGATTATATGGTTGGCGAACCAGCTCAGAAACACCCGTTTATGATAAAGCTGGAGAGTCTTATCGATAAGGACCTCTTACAAGAGTTTATATTGACTCCTTCTTTGTTGGAGGAAAAGACCGAAGAGGTGAAGGTGGTCAACAACAAAATCGAACAGCCTCAGCTAACTTTCGACCATACCGACCTGCTCGAGTGGCCCGACCACATGAGCCCTACCTCCATGGACACCCTGGTGGAATATCCGCTGGACTTCCTGATGGAAAAGATGCTTCATATTGTGAACACCGGCCCTTCTAGCTTAAAGGATATAAAGACAACCAAAGGAGACGTGGCCCACGCGGTCATCGAGGGCTTGTTTGCACCTCGCGACGGCAAACATTGCAGCACAGCCGATGAGATCGAGCAGAGGATCAAGCTGGAGTTCGACCAACAGGTAAGAAAGAGCATCGAAGCCCGTGGCGCCATCCTCTATCTGCCCGAGAACAAACTGGAGGCGGAACTGCTGAAAGAACAACTGCAGAGATGCTTGAAGGTGCTGCTGCAGATTCTCCGCGACAACCATCTGTCTGTAACCGGCTGCGAACATCAAGTGCTGCATGACATGGGCCTGATGGAGACGGAAAAAGGCTGGGACATGAAAGGCTTCATCGATATGACACTGGAAGACGATCATCATCATCCAGTAGTGTTCGACTTCAAGTGGACTTCCTCAAAAGGAACCTCAAAGAAAGGTCACTACCGTATGCTACTGGAGCAAAATCGTTCCATTCAGCTGGAACTCTATCGCGCCATGCTCTCTGCCGAAAAGCGTGATGCAGTTGAACGGGTGGCCTACTTCCTGATGCCCGAGGGGCATCTCTACAGCCAGGAGCAGTTCAACGGCTTGCACTGCACGCAGTTAAAGCCTGACAACAACCATAATATTGTGGCACAGCTGAAAAATTCGTTCTTCTATCGCAAAAAACAGATAGACAGCGGACTGATAGAGATTGGCGAGGGTTTCCCTGCCACTATGCTCAACTATTACAACGATACCGAAGCCAAATCCCTGTTCCCACTGAACATCGAAGAGGGGGTGCAGGAAAACAACAATTTCAGCAAAAACGGTCTTTTTAAAAGAGTAAAGGAGGTGGAATAATGAAAAACGTAACCTATATCAACGCCAGTGCCGGCAGCGGCAAAACCTATACACTGACTCACAAGCTTGCCAGTCTTATCGGCGACCAAAAGGTCAAACCCGAGCAGGTCATCATGACCACCTTCACCGTGAAGGCGGCCAGCGAAATGAAGGAAGAAGCCAAGAGGGTGCTTTACGAGAAACACCTCTTCGCACAAGCCTCCCAGCTCGACCAAGCCCTGATAGGCACCATCCATAGCGTGGCCAATACGCTGATCAACAAGTATTGGTTCTTCCTCGGACTGTCGCCCGATATGGGGGTGCTGACCGATGAGGACCAGCAGTTCTATACCTCACAGTCGCTGTCCGACCTGCCCACCTCAGAGGAGCTGAACCAGCTGCACGCCTTCTGTGAGGAGTTCGACCTGCAAAGCGGATATAAAAAACAACCGGTCTTCAACTATGATTTCTGGAGAGAAGATATACTTAAAGTGATTGGCTTCACCACCAACTACGGGATAACAGATTATGAGCATAGTATACAAGAGTCGCTGGACTTCCTCCGCCAGTTTGTACGCACCGATGTAAAGTGCCATTTCTCAGAAGATGAGCTGACAGCCGCATTAAAAGAGTTTCAGAATTACGTTGAAGCTCAAGGAGATAATGGAACAAACAATAAACGAAAAGTAGAGGTCAGTGCCTTATGGCGTGGGATAAAGAATCCAACCATCGGCTGGTACAAGAAGTTTTATAGGCTCATGACGGAATTGAAAAAGAATTTTCCTCCACTGAGTTTACAGTTACGCGAGGAGCTTTCAACCCTTTGGCACTGGCCCATCGTCTATGAAAAGCAGGAAGCTTACATCCGTCTGCTCTTCAAGCTGGCCGTTCGTTGGAAAGAACGCTATAGCAAGTACAAGAAGGAGAAAAACCTGCTCGACTACAACGATATGGAGATGTATCTGCAAGTGCTGCTGTCAAACGAAAATCTGTCGAAGGAAATCGCCGAGGAGTATCGCTATCTGTTTGTGGACGAGTACCAAGACTGCTCCCCTATCCAAGTGAAGATCTTCGACCGTCTGTCCGAGCTGATGGAGCATAGCTTCTGGGTGGGCGACTACAAGCAGGCTATCTATGGCTTCCGAGGCAGCGATGTCACGCTGACCAAGTCGGTGGTCGACCGCATTGCCACCAAGCTCAACGGCTGTGAGATGGATAAACCGCTCGACACCTCCTATCGCTCTCTGCCCGACATTGTAAAGGTGTGCAACCTCACCTTCCAGCAGACTTTTGCAGGGGTGCTCGGCAAGGATTCTATCTCGCTGAAAGAACACCGCATAAATAAAGAGGGCATCCCTTCGCTGCGCTACTGGAACCTGTTGAAACAAACCCATGCCGATCTCGCTCAACATATTGCCTTCCTGATTCAGCATGGCGCCAAGCCGTGCGACATTGCGGTTTTGGCTAGAAAGAACGACGAGTTAAACCAATTGGCAGGTGTGCTCACCAACCAATTTGGCATTCCCGTCAGCAGAGAGAACATCCCCCTGTCACAGATGACGGCTACCCCCTTGGTGCTGTCCTTGTTGGCAGTGGTGGCCAGCGAAAACGACTCGCTGGCAAAGGCTCAGATTGCCATACTCACCGAACAGGGCTTCGGCACCAAGGAAGTGATTGAACAGAAACTGCTATTCGACAACGATAAAGAGGCAAAGGACAAAGACTTCCTGAAAGAAGTCCCGCTGGTGAAACGCCTACTGGAAATGCTTCCCTCGCTGAAACAACAATCCCTGGCGGCACTGGTCGAGACACTCGTCCTGGAGCTCGACCTGTACAACGAGGTCAAAAAGTTGGGCAACGCCTCCGAGTCCGTTTCCTGCCTCAACACCATCATCCAAACAGCCTATGCCTACGAGCAGCATTGTATGCAAATGAATTTGCCGGCCACCGTGAGTGGCTTCATCAACCATTTGACGGCTTCCGACCCCATGGGAGCTGCCGATGCCAGCGGGGTTCAACTCACCACCTACCACTCCAGCAAAGGGCTCCAGTGGAAATATGTCATCCTGACCTCCTTGAATAAGCGCATCAACAATCCCGCAGACTGTGTCAAGAAAAACATTTTTGGCATCCACTTCAACTATGTCGAGCAGCCTTCCGCAACCAACCCCTACCCCGAAGTGTTTATCCGTGTTTTGCCGTTTGTATATGGTACAGGAACCACCAACGTTCCGGCTGACATCCAACAGCAAATCGAGGAGCTGCCGCTCTTTGAGAAGGTGGCAAGTGAGGTGCTGTCAGAGGCCAACCGTCTGATGTATGTAGGCATGACGCGTCCTAAGGATGTGCTGATACTGGCACTGGAGAAGCCTGCCAAAAACTATCACGAATTGCAATGGCTGCACGACATCGGCCTGCAAAGTGTTAAGCCCAACGACCCCTGCGACCTCTTGGGGCTCGGCATCCCCTTCCAAGACGAAACCCTAACGGTGGAACAGGCTGAAGCACTCACCGCCTATCGTTACCTGACCGAAAGCGACAAGATGAAAAACCGCCGTATTCCTTATCAAAAAGAGCGCTGCGAGGCCGACAGGAAGTACCTCTCGCCCAGCTCGCAGCGAAAGAAAGGAATGGTGGAAGATACTTTCACGGTCTGCGACCGGCTCAAAGGAGGCACCCTGGTGGGCAAAGACATGGCCGACGTGGGCAACTGTATCCACCAGATTTTCTGTGGCATCGAGCCCAACCTCAATAACGAAGCCTACTATCACAATCTGATTGCCAGCTATGGCCTTTCAAGCTATCTGATTGACTATAAAGGCATCCGTCAGGCTTGGGAAGCGCTGGTCTCATGGCTCACTGCCCACTATGGCCCTGCCACTAAGGTGTACCACGAGCGCCCCTTCTCCCTGCTGAAAGACGGCCAGGTGTTTACGGGCAGCATCGACCTCGTGTGGCAAACCTCCGAGGGCGATGTCCTCATCGACTTCAAGACCTGTCCCCTGGGCTACGACCATATCCTCAACCCCGAATCCGAGCACTATGCCGGCTGGTATGCCGGGCAGCTCGACGCCTACACCGATGCCCTGCAGGCAGCTGGCGAAACGGTCCTCCAGCGCTTCATCTACTACCCCGTCAGCGGCCTCCTCTGCTCCCTCCACCCCACCGACTAATCCCCTACACCAAAGTATCCTCTTGGTCACCAGCCTTGCACACTACTCAGCCCCGCCCACACACCATCAGCACCACCCTATCCTCCTATTATCAGGCATAGGAAAAACACCAACAGACCCAATGACAGGGATATAAGCCAGAACGAAAGATTATGACCTTTTGACATATTGGTCCCCAAGTACTCAAAATCCTTGAATTCCTTGCGTTTCCAACTGTCCAGGTTCTCACGGAGCCATTTCACAAAAGACAGCAAATCCAAAAATGAATATTCACGAAAGTAGGCCTCCGTCTTTACGCCCAACACCGGGACATCCATCCAGCTGAGAGCCTGGCACCACTCCACTTCTTGTCCGTTAACACCCAGACAAACCACAAATTCATTCTTGTTCAGTCCCTTCCAATAGTCACGCTGTTTTTGGGCAATCTCCATACCTTGCTCCGCCTTGAAAAGAAGTATGAATACATGAATCTGACAAGCCTTTCCCATAAAGGCATTGAGGCGCTGCAACGCTATATTGGCCTGCTCGTATTCCAGAGGCGTTTCCAGTTCCTTGTGATAAAGAATCACCTCTTGGTCATTCGAATGGATAGCCGGATAATCAAACAGTCCAAGTTGGCGTGCCTGCGCGTTGTCTGTCAAGAAATGGCTGTTGAACAGCGAATTGGAATAACGCACCGGGTTCTTGTACTTATGGGTATAGGTAACCGTCTCAGTGTCCTCCTCTATGCCATTCCAATGGCAACTTTCTCCACCACCACCAGAGACCTTGTTGGTCTGGTATGTCTCAAAATAATACTTGCCGGTCTGCCAGATGCCGCACATCCTGTTAAATGTGTATTCCGAAATGCTTTGGCTACGACCAGTATTCAAACTCCAATTCCATTCGTCAGGATGTTCCACATATTCAACCTTCTCCACCGTATAGGAATTACCCTTTTCGTCGTATTTGGTTTCTTTTTTCACCACTTTTTCCACCCATGGAAAAAAATGGGAAACACTTGTCACATAACCGCTGAGATATTCCTTGGCTCTTGTGAACTCATAGTAAGCCCAGCCTATCAATCCTTCCATGGCACCGACTATCAACAGGTAGGCCCACCAATATTCAGGATCAATTCCTATACAAGCGGCAATTATCAATGCCACCACGGGTATTGCGTACGAGATTTTATACATTATGCTGCTGCTTAAAAGGTCAGAACATCGTTATCCATACGTGTTTGCATCACCTCATTGGATTTGTCGGAGGCGATAACCACATATTCAATGGTTTGTTTATTGGTGATGAAGAACTTGGCCGGCATGCTGTTCAGCAGGGTTTCCCTTTCGCGGATAATATCCAGCATACGTTGCTGTGCTCTCTGGAAATGGATACGCTGAGACTCTATGGCTTGCATCAGGTCTTTATAGAGTGTGGTGTCAAAATCAGGGTTCGACTCCTGTATCCACTTCATGGTGGCGGAATTGTCGTTCTCGTAGCGGCCCTTTATCAAGTCGGGATAGATTCTTTCAAAGGCCTCGCGATATTGCTCTGCCACCCCGGCTTTCTCCTTAATGATTTTCCATAAGGCGTCATGCACGCCCATGATGTTTTTGTTCTGGGCTTCCGCTTCCTTCCTCAACGCCACTTCCCTGTTGTTATAGCTGAAGAACATTATCAGCAGAACAACTGCAACAACAATTACTGAAATAGTGATAATCATGCTCATAGTTGAAATATTTGGTTAAACATATTTTGTTTCTTGCTTGTCTCCTCTGAAAATGACGCTGCAAAAATACAGCGGGTTTCGGAAACAAGTGTGCAAGAAATTTGAACAGATGTTCCAAATACTTTCTGTACTTTTGCATCCTGTTATTAACCATTAATAGTATTATAAATGAAAAAAATCGCATACTTTTTTAGCAACATTAAAGAATATACAACTCCTGATGCGGTCATACAGCATCTTGACTTGAATTTCCCTCAATGGAGAGCGGAACTCAAACATGAAGAAGCATGGAAAGATGCTTTTGAATACGACATTAAAATCTACCAAAACACTTATCTTTCAGATTTTGCCGACATGCTTTTTGATGAGATAGACAACATAGAGGCCGAAAAAATGGTATGGAACAACAAGAACTGCAATGAATTTTACCGCTGGGCAGCCATCAAACGCTTACGTATTTATGACGAAGACACATATCTTCCTCTGTATATCGACGCATTGAAAAAAGGAGAGTTCTTACTTGGTGGATGGGGATTTACAATAGTGGATGAGCTATTTGATTTCCCTTCAGCAATCAGTGTGACCACCGAAATATGCAGAAACAACGACATGAACACTTCCATTGGTCAAGTCGCACTTGAATACCTGGCAAACAAGGCTTGTGAACACTGGGATGATTACACCGACTTTATTCGCCATGCTATTATCACCAAAAGAGACTATTTTATCCTAAAAAAAGCAACGCCCGGTTTTTGGTCTAAATTATCAGAGCCGCACAAAAACCTCCTGGTAAACAGAGTGTCCATCAACGAGATCAAACAGTACCACGACATTATTGCATTTTATCAATATGTGGATAATCGAGAAACCTCAAGGCTTATGTTTTTTAACGCAATGTGGGATTTCAAAACCAAAAGCCCAGATGAATCAAAGTCACAGTTATTGCGCGAGTTAAACACTCTCTTTGATATGCCCACCGTAGATTTCGAGACAAATCAATACACTCCATCCGAACTAATCACAAGATTCCTGAATCTAACAGACAATGATACCGACACCATGCTTCACAGTATTTTAAAGAGTGTGGTCAACAAAATGCCTTGGGAGGGGCGCTATCAAATGCTCCTAGACAAGCTATAAGCCTGTATTGATCTTTTGCAGACTTTTCCATCAAGGGGAAAGTCGAAAAAAAAGTGCCGCAGGCACGACACTTTCCATAACCCCACACGTCAGTGTGGGGTATTAGCAACACATATATCTACCTCTGAGTCCTGAAAGGACGCTACTATCAGTAGCCCCACACGTCAGTGTGGGGTATGCACAATCAAAAATCATACTGGTCACAAATACATTCCAGCAGCAAATCATGACTCTCATCCTCATCCAAGCTTTCGAGATAAGCCTGGGAAAGAAAACTGTGGTCTTCCAGCTTCACATAGCCCTTCTCTCCGTTCAAGGTAAACACCAAAGGCTCATCCGGGTCGTCCACCTCTATTTCATCATATATGGGTTCGAGCAACTCGTCCAACGACGAATGCCACAGTCCATGATGATTCCCGCTCTTGAAGAAAACGGTATGGGTTCCACAGCTGTACGACTCAAGGTTACAAGGGGTAATCTCCTTGCCGTTACGGCTCATGATGCCGAACTTGTTTTCACTATTATTCCTATAGAGGAAATGGAGAACCCAACCCTTAATCATATGAATGTCATAGTACACGAAGGGGGTGATTTCCGTACCCTTGCCGTCAGGCTTCACCAGCCCCATTTTCCCGTCACGCACGGCCACGTACGGATGTGCCGAGAGAATGGTATAATCATACGTGTACACGAAGTCATCGTAGTTGGCCGGCACCAAAATCTTACCGTCAGGACTCTTTATCCCTTTTTTCCCATTTTCCCCATCAAATACAATGGTAAGGTTTTCGTTTTGATTAGCATTAAGCTCAACGTTGTTTTTTCTTTCTTTCATGGTTTCTGTTTTTTGGTTTTTCATGGCTTTATGTTTTTGGTTAGACATGTTTTGTTTTCTGTTTGTCACTTCTGAAATTGACGCTGCAAAAATACACCAAGTTTTTCATACAAGTGTGTACCCAATTTGCACACTTCCTGTTCCTTTTCCCGTCCCGCTCCCCCAAACCGTCGGCATGGCCCCCGCACGCAGCATCAGGGCAGGTATAACAGAGATTTGTTTGACGAATGCATACGTTGAATTGTAGGGACGCGATTTATCGCGTCCGCCCCAACCGTCGGCATTGCCCCCGCACGCGTCGTCAGGGCAAGGGTGTTTGGCGAGAAACTCCCATCCCTCCTGTTGTCGAAGAATGAGTCGTTGTGTAAAGTTACACTCCGAAAGATGGAAGCAATTTATGTGATTGGAAATCAAGTCCCTTGATAGTTCTCAACTGATGTTCTGCCGTTTCACGAAGCAATTCGAGGCGATCTGCTTGCGAAACATTATGTTCAATTAAAATTGCATTGTAGCTTTCAAGATTCGCCAAAACCAAAAGTTGATGCAAATCCGCAAAGTCACGTATATTTCCTTTTTTGTCAGGATTGCTGTCACGCCATTCTTTCGCTGTTTGACCAAACAATGCTACATTTATAAGATCTGCCTCATCTGCATATACGTAAGACTTTTGTTCCTTGGTGAGTTCTGCAATAATGAGATTCTCTTTTATGGCATCGGTATGAATTTTATAATTCAATTTGGATATTTCACGATTAAGATTCCAATTTAGTGAGAGACGAGAATTCTCATCAGTCTTGAGTCGTTTGTAATCAAGAATAATGTAAAGTTTGAATTCTGGTGATATCCACCCTGCAAATTCAAGAGCAATATCAGAGTGGGCAAAAATACCACCTCCATAGCGACCTGATTTTGTGACAATACCAATACCGTTCAATGCTTCATTCCATTCTTTGATAGAAAAAGTATAGGCATTTGAACCTGCATCTTTTTTAAACGTATCGAATCCGATACGTTTAAAATCAGGATTATGTAAGCACTCCCATAGTCCAATAAATTCAACAATATCGCGACCTCTAAGCCAGTTGTGTATGGTTATACGAGGTTCTGTACTTCTATAACGAGCAATATCTGTAAGCGAGATATACTCATTCTTGAGATCGGTTGTATAGACAGATATATCTATACCTTTAGCATGGATTTTTGCTTTCTTTTTCATTTGTCAAATTTTAATAATTATCTGCCTGCAAAGATACAACAAAGAAATTAGAAAAACAATAGCCAAAAAGGATGTATTTTGCTAAAAATCAACATGCTGCGAAATCCACTTTTCGCACAAAAAGTAGCAATTTTTGTGCGAAAACAGGTAGAAAATGCATGATTTGTGGTTTTCAGGTATGTTAAGAAAATGTAAGTGCATTTAGGAGGATTTCGGAGTTTTTCCTGTTGGAATCGCACGCCGTCAAGTCATACGAAAGCGGCTGCGTCCCGCAGGCGCTGCTTTCGAAGACTCCCCCTCCTTACACCCCTGCCATATCCCAGATGGTAACGATGGCCACCAGGTCTCCCGATTTATTACCATTGGTGGTAATACACAGCAGCTCCAGGCGTCTGTTTTTCTCCACCGCCTCATAAAACCTCATCCTCGCATCTTCAATAGAGGCATCCTCCCCTATAAAGTCATAAAACTCACCGTTGATGTCTCCTGTCACATACTTCCCAATCTCAAACAGCCGGGCCTCCTCGTTAATCATCGCTATATTGCCGTCCCCCACAATATTAAACAGCGCCGTCTCGCTAAACACTCCCCACAGCTTCTTCGCGTTCATAATGGGAACGTGCGAGTATGCCTTCTCCTTCATCCGGACGATGGTCGGCATCACCCTGTCCGACATCTCCCTCTTATATATATTTGCATACGGAACCGCCACCTGCATAATACTGCTCATCAGCCTATTGCACAGCCCCTCGAACCTTAGCTTAAACTCGTCCGTCAACTCAACCAGGGGATTACATCCATTAGGATTGTGTGTCAACACATTACGTATATTTCTAAAATACTTCATGTCGTATCTCACCTTCCCATCCGAATGTTCATCTTCTATGCTCCTCATGCCATCCTTCCCATACTTGGCATTCGCCCAGCTTTCCAGCTTGATGTATAATTCCTTGAATTCGTTGATGTCGTACATAGGTCGTTATTGTGTTTAAGATTGCACTCAAAATACAAACGTTAATATGAGTGCAAATATACATAAAGTTTTTGGTTCCAGCAAGAGCCAGATATCTGAAGTTTGTAAAAAGTTGCTATTATATAGACAGATGCGTCAAAAAATCAGACTAATCACTCCAAAATGCCTCTTCTACTTCTTTTACAATGAACGACTGAGTCTCGTCGTTAGGTTCAGATTTTATCTGCATGAATGATGAATCTTGCTCCACACCAGGCCATAATCTGGTAAACAACACATTGCCTTGACGATTCTCGTCGTTCGGATACCATCTCCAGCCCATTAGTTCTAATTCTTCAACAACATCATCCAAGTTTTTCCCAACATATTCCTCATGTTGGACATATTTGTAGTAACCTTCTGAAATAACCATTTTGTTTTCACTATGCACTTTTTTCACTTTACTCATTGTATTACGTTTTCTTTATTAATATAAGATACAAGTAACGGGTAAGCTACTTAAGCTCACCAGTTATCAACATGTATACAGTTCTCAATTCAACAATATCGCGACCTCTAAGCCAGTTGTGTATGGTTATACGAGGTTCCATACTTCTATTACGGGTAATATCTGTAAGCGAGATATACTCATTCCAGAGATCGGTTGTATAGACAGATATATCTATACCTTTAGCATGGATTTTTGCTTTCTTTTTCATTTGTCAACTTTTAATAATTATTTGCCGACAAAGATACAACAAAAAAATTAGAAAATCAATAGCCAAAAACGGAGTATTTTGCTAAAAATCAACATACTGTAAAATGCACTTTTCGTGCGAAAAGTGGTATTTTTTGTTCGAAAACAGGTAGAAAACGCATGATTTGTGGTTTTCAGGAAAGTTAAGAAATTGCAAGGGCCATTTCGGGGAATTCGGAAGTTTTTGTGTCAAAATTGCTCGCCTTGAAGTCTGCAGAGTATAGTAGAGCCACAGACACAACACTATCAGCAACCCCAAACGTAAGTTATGAGTTTAGCTACGAAAAACATTGTATCTCAAAAAATGTTATTCAAGTTATAAATTTGAATATTTCTCAGAAGAACCTTTTGCTTTTTCTATAGGATATTTTTTCGCATTGATCTTTATCTTATCTAACATTATTTGCTTAATGTCAAGATTATATTTAGTTGCAATCTGAAATGCATAGTTCAAAACATCAGCCAATTCTTCTTTTATTTTTATCACATCAGCATCTTCCGCCTTTTTCCATAAAAAAATCTCATTAAGTTCTGCTGCCTCTATTGACAATGCTAATGCAAGATCCTTCCCATTATGAAATTGAACCCAATCTCTTTCTTCGCTAAATTTAGAAATTACTTCCTGTAATTCTCTAATATCACTTCTTATATCATCCATGAATAATTTCACTTATTTATTTTTCCCATCATTGAACAAAGACTTTGCCCTGTCATATGCTGTTGAAAATGGCAAACCTAATTTATCAAGTAACTCTGGCATTTCTTGGGCACATGCAGCATAATAATATGCAAGGAACATCCATCCGCCAAATTCTTTTCCTTGATATGTGGAAACACTATATTTACCTTCCGGATGAATGCCTTTTGTACTAATCATGGCCATTTCCATTGCTATTCTTCGAACTTCATCATTCGGGCGTTTTGCAAAATCTTGCAATGCAGAAAGTATATACATTGTCATCATCATTGTTTGAGCTTCGTCCTCACCATCCTTATGTCTTTCTGCAAAATCTTTATTTATCTCATTGATTTCTTCAGTATTAGGTAAATCTTGATTAGTCTCAATGTCTTCCATTGTCTTCTCTATAAGTTCTTCTAATTCTGATTCACCAGATACTTGAGACTCTGTTTCAATAGTAATAAAGTCATCCATTTTAAGAGATTCTGCAAAATACATCATCAATTCATATTCATCAGACGTATTAAATGTATCCACATATGCTTCATATTCATCATACATGTCTTTTGCTTGATCATATTCGAGCTTTTTAGGATTATATTTATGGATAAAATCCATCCCAAAAAGCTTTTTAAAATGAAGAGACGTTACAATGTTCATCACACGATTAGCTGTAATTATTTCCGTGGGGAACATTTTTGAAATACCTGCTTTTGTTGCAGAGTCAATATTGTCTTGTTCTTGGCGGAATAATGACAATAGCTGCAATGGACGCATATCGGGATATTTTTCGTATATCATATCTTCTACAAACAAATCCATCGGGCAATTGACGATTTGCAGATTTAATCCATTAAGGAGTTTGTTTAGAATTTCTCTTGAACTATCAGGGTCAAGTTCAGGGTGCAGTTTTCCGAACAATTTTCCGAAACGTTGGACGAACATCTTCTTCTGTTCCTTTGTTGTAACAACAAATCTTCCCAAGCCTGCATTTGAATTGTCTATATTCATTTTGAGATGCATCAATTCGTGCATCACTAAATGATTGACGAACTCCTTTTCGGGATTATATTTGACAACGTGGTAATTTCTTCTATAAACCGGACCATATTCAAGCTTCGCATATACCTCAAGTGTTCTATCTTCTTGAATTACAATTTTGCGCCCCCCTTCTTTTTCTAATTGTGAAACGAAACGCATCCATGTTTTTTTATAATTTTCTTCTGCAACCACGTCTTGAGCAATAACTAACATGATTTTCAGAATCTCCTCTCTAACTCCAGGATTTTCCACTTGACTTTTTGCTTTTAAAGCTCCTTCCAATGCAATTTCAAATGCCTGTCTTACAAAGCCAAGTCTTTTCAAGGCCAACGCTTTCCCATAGTAAGCATTTGAATATGTACTGTTATTTTCCAACGATTTGTCAAAATAATCAAGACTTTCCAGTTCCTTTCCTTTTTCTATAAGTACACCTCCAATATTACATAAAGCGATAGCATTATCAGGACTATATTCCAAAACTTTCTCATAATACTTCATACCAGTATTAATATCATCCTTGTTTTTTGCATAGAGATTTCCCATGAGAATTAATGCCCAAATATTTCGTGGATGATACCTTAATGCTTCAATATTAATATCTATAGCTTCATCAATTAATCCTTCATTCATCTTCAACTGTGCAAGCAGTCTGTATGCGTCAGAAAAAGAAGGACATTCCCTTATTATACGGTTAAGTATCTCACGTCCTTCAGCTATCTTACCTTGTGAACACAAACTTGCTGCCTTTTCGAATTCCGTATTGTAACGAATAATTTTCTCATCATCTGTTTCAACTATCACCATGTTTTGCTCAATAGTGACTTTTGGTTTGATGCCATTTGAGGAATACATTTCCGTAATTTCATCCTTTAATTCCTCCAAGGTGGATGCATTGAAAAGGCCATCTGTCAATAAGTGTATTATCTTCATTCTCTTATTTTGTATATAAAATGCAAAAATACAAATTTTTTACAGCTATCATTTTTTTGACATTCCGTATCACTAATTAACAAAGCATCTAATATAAGGAAAAACAACGTCAGAGGCTACAAATACAACTTTCTTTTTTGCTCTTGAAATCATAACATTGAGTCTATTTGAATTGAGCAAAAAAGAACGATTCGCTTGGAAATAACTTGCTGAAGAAACGCAGAAACTGATGATAATCATATCAACATCTTGACCTTGAAGTCTTTCCACTGTATCAATGAGAGGCATTTCATCTGTCACCATTTCCTTTCTAACATACTCTCGAATAGCTTTTACCTGTCGACGATAAGGGGTAATGACAGCCATATTCTGAGAATTCATTCCATTCTTACATGCTGTTGATATAAGTTCAGCAACAAAAGCCGCTTCATCGGTATTCATATCCTCAAAAGTGTTATCATTTGTAGGATTAACATGGATAATGGAATCCTCTGATTCAAGAATATGCTTTATCTTAGGATTATCAGTTTCTACATTTATCAACTTCAAAATCCTGTTTTTGGAGATATCTGATGCAATTAAAGGAACACCATCTTGTTCGTAAAACTCCTTACTTACAACCTTTGTAATTTCTTCATTCATTCTGAAAGTGACATTAAGTCTATCTTTCATTTCAGGGTATAAGTCGCAAAGATGACTAAAGATGGAAACAGACAATGGATCGCCTGCAAGTTTTTCATGATAGATGGGAGGCATTTGCTTGTCATCGCCAATAAAAATAACCGAACCGCTTCCAAATGTGCCTATTGCTACTGCCTGAACAAGGGGCATCTGCCCGGCTTCATCAACTAAAACAATAGTAGGTTGAAAACCACTATGTTGTAATCCTAAATTAATAATTGCAGCACAAAGCGTCATACCCACAATGTCGCCGCTATTCTTCAATTTTATTTTTTTTCGGATGGATTTGTATTCTTTGAATGTCTTTGCTCGTATAATTGAATCAGCAAGTTCAGTTGCTTTCAGTTCTTCTCCAATTTTGACAATATTGCTGGTATCAGTCTTTTCCGCCACCTTATTCAGTGCATTATTAACCGCTTGATGGGTGTTTGAGATAATCAATACTTCATAATTGTTAGAACTATATGCTGTAGCAAGATTAGACAATACATCCGTCTTGCCTGTTCCGGGTGGTCCTTGTATGCAGTATATAGAAGGACGCTTAATGGCCTTTTTATAAATTGTTTCTTGTGTATCATACATCTGCTCAGGAAAAAAATGCATGACTTGATTGTATTCTAATGCACCAATGCCTACTTTTTTAGGTGTTGCTAGATTTACAAGAATTTCAAGGTATCTTTCTCCTGGTGCGCCATTTTGGATTTTACTCAACAGGTTGATAAGGCTATCAAGCATCACCTTCTCAGAAATTTCAATATTGTATTTTTCATTTTCTGACAAGTTGTTGCTAAGATACATGGATACATTTTCAAAACCATTTTCAATGATTGTGCCTTCAAATTTGTTTCTACTGCTATCGCTTGATACAATCACCTTATCCCCAGGACGGAGTTTGGTATTGTTTACATCAACATGAAATGAATACTCACAACCTTTGTGATATTCAATTATAGCATTCAGTATGATATACCCAGCTTCTTCTTTTTCTTCATTTGAAAGATTCTGGTGATCTTTAATATCTTCTTCGCAATATTGCTTTTCCAATTTTAGATATTCCAGCATGGAATCTCTAAAATCTATCATTGAACTATATTTCATGATGTCTATAACAATGATTTTACATATTCACGCGTCTCCGGGTCCTTAACATATAAAAACACGCCCTTGATGCCTCTTGTGAGAAGAATACGATATGCTTGTGCAATCTTTTCAAAGTAGACTGTTATTGCGGAGTTTATATTTGATAAATTGACAACCATCTCACACAATTCATTTTGTTTTTTTCGCAATGTTCTGGGCAATCTTCTATTAATTGCCTTAAGTTCTGCAAAAGCGGCATTAGCTTTAGACTGTAACCCACTCTCAACGGCATATGTCCTGTTTATAACCCACTTGCCATTTCTGCGAACAATATCTTCAAGCCAAAGAATACCTACATATTCAAAATCAAAACCTCTTACTGTGTATGGACATCCAACCTCACTCAATGGATCCGCGTACATTGCAGAATTTTCTGGAGCTTGAATATATGCTGCATGGCTAACATTCCAGTATTTTTGGAAAATGCTTCCATCTGGATTCTCCAGTTCAAAATCAAAAGGTACGTCTTTTTTATGGTGCATTAAGTCAATTTTATCCTTAGATACCCATGGACGAGAGTAAGAAGATAATAAACGCACTAAATTATTTGAATCCTCGTTACGTTTTTCATTCAATTTAGCTTCAAGTTCGGCAGGACTGTCTACAAGTTCCAGCAAGAAACGATCTTTCCATTCCGAATGATTCGAAATAGGATTGTTAGAAAACATCTTTGTTACCCATTCAACATACTCAATAGAACCAGCACATCTAAATTGTAACTTGTCAAGAGAAATCTTTGTTACTTTAGCGCCAAGTTCTTTAGCCCATTCTTCGAGGTCTTCTATACTTGTTGTTTCATTATCGCGAAATGACTGATTGGTATCCATTAAAAATACAGATACTAAACTCTCATTAATAATATGCCAACCCTGCGGGCCCGCTTGTAGACACCAACCAGCCATAGTGTTTGCACTGTAATTCTTAACAAGCGGATTAATAAGTGCATGTGCCTCATCAACCACTGAAAGCAAGTGTAAATTAGGTTTATAGTTTTTTGTCAATTTGTTCTTCAACATAAAATCCAGATATTCACGGAAGCAATCATAACGATGAGTTTTGTCACCATACTTTTTTTCAAACAAATACTCTGGGTGAGCTTTGACTAATGGAGCCAATATGTCATTTTTAGTGCCGCCTTGAAGTCCAGGGTTGAATTTTGTAGATTTATACAAAAATCCTTCTGCGGCCCTAATACCTCTCTGTTTTGCATACGACTTAAAGATTTTCTCCCAATTGGAATTCTGAGAAGCCCCTGTAGTCACATAAACGACATTGCCGCCTTCATATTCTATTGCTGCATCTATCCAAAGATTTATTGCTACAGCAGATTTACCGGAACCTGGTGCTCCCTGAATAATGATGACTTCTTTCTGTTTGTTTTCATATGCCCGCTTTACAGCTTCCCTAGCAAAGTTATATCCTTCTCTTTGTTCCTCCACAAGCACAAATGGACGGGCATTATCAAAAATAGACGCTTCTTGCAAAGTCTCACCAACTTGCTTCAAGATATTCCTGTTCTGTTTGTAATAACCATTGACAAATTTTACAGCAAATTCCTTGTCGGGTTTCTCTATTCTACTTGTAATATAATCAGAAAGTTCAGATGTTGTATTTGTATTATAAACAGGATGTTCGGCTGTGAGATTGTCATTGGGTTTATCGGTAAAAGGTTTAATATCCAAACTGCTGGATATGAATACGCAACCACTCACTACAGCTTCTCTTTGTAAAACTTCTGAATGAAAAAACTGACAATAGTCCGTATAGCCCTTTACCTGATCAGAAGGATGAAGTTGTTCTCGTCCATCATGAATGATTGTTCCTTCATATAATCCCGGATTGTCATGGCTGTTGCTTTCGAAATTTTTAAGTTCAACAATCACTACCTGATTTTTTTCATGTCCTTTACCCAGAAGAACAAGATCACACCAAGCAGAAGCTCCCGGCAATTGATATTCTAAAAGAAGGTTTGTGGTGCTAATATGAACATTCCCTATTTTAGGATTCTTTTTAATGGTATCCTGCAACATTTTTGACACTTCTATATAGGAGTCGCTGAGTTCTCGTTTTTCTTTATCAGACATATTACGATGTGTCATCGGTGCAAGCATGTTCCGAATAAACATATTAACATCTTCACTGACGTGTTGGCAAAATTCATTTACGGTATACATCTTTTTCGTTTATGTAACAGAAGACCTCTATTTTTACTTTTTCTCGCCACACCTCCAGACCCTGCGAGGTCAGCTAAACAGAATCTGAAAAAAATGACATTGCAAAGATAACAACTTTATCTTTATGTATAATGCAAAAAAGTTAAAAAGTTGCACCTTGTCTTGATTATATTTGAACTATTATACATATTGACAGCCGACGGGCTTGATTAACCCACATTTTTTCATGTTGATATTTTTATACGATATGAATTACACAATTGCAGTTATTAGACGAAAAATAAAAAATTAAAAAGCCAAACGCCTGAACTCTATAAGGGGAACTCAAAGGTTCACTAAGCCTTCTCAGACGAATGGCTATATTCTTCTAACCACACTTTAGCAGGCCTCGCCAACCTGCAGTCCCTCCTGGTCAGCAAAGAGGCTCCTCAAACTTCTACACTCCGTGATACCATGAACTACGGATAATGTTGTGCTGCTTGATGATGGTATCAGCATCTGCCTTGGCCTCATCGAGAGTGGTAACATACGGTGCCTCTGCTATAAAACAGTCCCCATCGAGTATAAAACAGGAATCTGCACCGGCCACAACAGTGTCATACAATTTCTTGTTGCGATAACGGAGCAGATTGATGGAGAAATTCTTGTCAAAGATATGCCATGCTATTAGCTCGGCATATTGTTCGTCGCTAAGTGTCACCTTCACTGGTCGGCTGACAATCGTCATATAAGGTTTGAGCTCATGCACCGAAAAGGCATATTGATGATAGATATTGTCAAGGTCAATATCCAATATCTCACATCCTCCGGTAAAGTCGTGGATAATGTCAGGATCATCAAAAACCTCGTCAAGGTGCTTTACATATTCCTCGCCATATTTTTCCTTCAGCGCACAAAGTTCTGCAACCTCTTCATCGGTAAGCAGATTGAGAGTGAACCATTCTTCACCAAAATCGTCATTGTAAAACTTAAATTCGTAATAACAGTCACGCTTCTTGGTAGGCACAAATTCTTTTGCCATCGCAAGGCAATCCTCAAAAGACAAAGTATTGTCCATAATTTCAGTTTTTTCTTCCATATTATTCATGGGATTTACATTGTTTGTTTCACTTTGATTCATACCGTTCATGTTGTTCGTTTTACTTTGTTCCATGTTGTTCATTTTGTTCATAATGTTTGATTCATTTTGTTTCATACTGTTTTCGTTTTTCATGTCGTTTACTTTGTTATTCATGATTGCCCTTGTTTTCGTTTTGACGCTGCAAAAATACAACAAGTTTTTCATACAAGTGTTCACCTAATTTGCACACTTCAAGCCCCCCTTCGCCTTACCCTCACCAATCACTCTGCCCTGACGCTGCGTGCGAGGGCCACGCCGACGGTTGGGGGGAGCGAGCCTGTGCGGCTGCTTCTACCAAACTCTGCAGACCTTACGGCCTGCATGCGCCTGCGGGACGCAGCCGCCTCCGTGTGAGCTGACGGCTTGCGATTTCAACATAAAAAACCCCGAAATTATGCAAACCACCCTTGCAATTTCTTAACTTTCCTGAAAACCACAAATCATGCATCTTCTACCTGTTTTCGCACAAAAAATGCTACTTTTCGTTCGAAAAGTGGATTTTGTAGCATGTTGATTTTTAGCAAAATACACTCTTCTTTGCTATTGTTTTTCTAATTTCTTTGTCGTATCTTTGCCGGCAGAAAAGTGCAATAATATGGAAGAACAAAAACTAGAACTTCTTAACGAAGATTATTTGATGTCGAAGATATACATCATCAGAGGAGTACAGGTGATGCTGGACGCTGATTTGGCGGCTGTCTATGGGTATGAAACAAGATCGTTTAACCAACAGGTGAAAAATAATATTGAAAAATTTGATGCTGATTTTAGATTTCAATTGACCAAAGAAGAGTTCCAAGAACTTTTGAGGTCAAAAAAATTGACCTCAAATAATTTGGCAACTAATTATAAATTAACAGAATATGAAAATATAGAAGTTTTGACATCAAAAAATTTGATATCAAAAATCGAGAAAAGAGGTGGTCGTAAACATCTTCCATACGTCTTTACCGAACAGGGGATTTATATGCTTATGACTGTATTAAAAGGAGAACTTGCTGTAAGTCAAAGCAAAAAGTTAATCAGACTTTTCAAAAGTATGAAGGACTTTTTCGTTCAATTTCAAAACGTATTACCTCCCTCTGAAATAAAAGCATTATCCATTCAAACCCAAAACAACACTAATGATATTCGCCAAATCAAACAACAAGTGAATGACCTGACAGTCGTAATCAATGATTTCACCGACCCAAACATCAAGAAAGACTATCTGTTTTATAACGGTCAGACCGTCGAAGCTGATTTGGCCTATTCGGAAATCTATTCCTACGCAAAGAAGACCATTTATATCATCGACAATTACATTAGCCTTAAAACGCTGGTTCTTCTCAAAGCTGTTGCCTCAGGAGTCAAAATCACCATCTTCAGCGATAACATTAACCGCGGCCTTCACCAGACAGAGTTCACTGACTTCAAGAAGGAATATCCCCATGTGAATATTACGTTGAAAACAGCAGGAGGTATCTACCACGACCGCTATATCTTCATTGATCACGGTATGAAAAACGAGAAGATATTCCATTGTGGAGGCTCGTCGAAGGATGGTGGCAATCGAGTCACCTCCATCAGCCAGGTCGAAGATGTGATGCTATATCAAAACATTATCGGCAGTTTACGAGGCAATCCTATATTGCATCTTTAGCCTTGCATGGTACAAGCTCCCCCTGCCATTTCCCTGTCCTGACGCCGCGTGCGTAGGCATCGCCGACGGTTGGGGCGGACGAGCCAGTGCGGCTGCACTTACCGTCGATATAACAAAAAAAATTGCCATGCGGTAAAAATTTCGTATATTTGCCGCAAAATTTGCGGTGAATAACATTGCTATTCACCGCACAAAAACAAAATGATATGTATTTATGGGGACTTGAAAAATGGCCAAATTTTAGCTGGGACAAAAAGAAAATAAGCAAAATGCTGATTTCTGTGCGTCACCAACAGGGTAGATTATTGGGTATGGCAGACACCTTGGGATTTGATATGAAAAGTCCTGTGGTATTGGATGCTATGACCGCCGACATCATCAAGTCGTCAGAGATTGAGGGCATCGCCCTCAATGCTGACGATGTGCGCTCATCGGTGGCATGGCAATTGGGCATTGACCGTGCAGGTGTTCCTTCGTCAGACCGCTACATAGAAGGTGTTGTGGAGGTGATGTTCGATGCGGTGCATCATTACGATGTGACGCTCACCAAGGAACGTCTATTCGGATGGCATCAGGCATTGTTTCCATCTTCCAGTCGTTTGGATCACATCACAGTGGGCAACTGGAGACAAGGGAATTCTCCCATGCAGGTGGTATCCGGCAAATATGGCAAGGAGAAGGTGCATTACGAAACTCCTCCAAGCAAAGCGGTGCCGATGATGATGGATGATTTGCTCCAATGGGTAGAGACATCGGATACAGACCCTATGCTGAAGGCGGCGATTGCACACCTCTGGTTTGTCACCATTCACCCTTTCAGCGACGGGAACGGACGGTTGGCACGAACCATTACTGATATGTTGCTGGCAAAGTCTGACAACACACCGTTCCGTTTCTACAGCATGTCGGCACAAATTGCCCTTGCCCGCAAGGAGTATTACGACATACTGGAACGCTCGCAGAGTGGAACACTTGATATTACAGAGTGGATTGCTTGGTTCCTAGGCAAAATGGAATTGGCGATAGATAGCGCAATGGAAACTATCAGCCGCACACTACGCAAAGCCAGCTTTTGGGAGAGTAATCGTCACATCTCGATGAACGAGCGTCAAACCAAGATGATAAATATGCTTTGGGATGGTTTTGAGGGGAATCTGACCACCTCCAAGTGGGCCAAGATCAACAAATGCTCCACCGACACAGCTCTGCGCGACCTTCAAGACCTCGTTGCAAAGGGTATTCTTGCACGCACCGATGCCGGTGGACGCAGCACAAGCTATGAGTTGACAGGGAAACAAGTGTAAATTACAACTCTCATTAAAAGCCCGACGGGCAATCGACTGCTCGGCGGGCTATTTGCACTGATGCTGCGTGCGGGGGCCACGCCGACGGTTGGGGGGTACGGGACGGTGCGGCTGCTTCTACCAAACTCTGCAGACCTTACGGCCTGCATGCGCCTGCGGGACGCAGCCGCCTCCGTGTGAGCTGACGGCTTGCGATTTCAACATAAAAAACCCCGAAATTATGCAAACCGCCCTTGCATTTTCTTAACTTTCCTGAAAACCACAAATCATGCATTTTCTACCTGTTTTCGCACAAAAAGTGCCACTTTTCAAACGAAAAGTGCATTTTACAGTATGTTGATTTTTAGCAAAATACGCCGTTTTGGGCTATTGTATTTCTAATTTCTTTGTCGTATCTTTGCCGGCAGAAAAGTGTAATAATATGGAAGAACAAAAACTAGAACTTCTTAACGAAGATTATTTGATGTCGAAGATTTACATCATCAGAGGAGTACAGGTGATGCTGGACTTCGATTTAGCAACCATATATGGTTACTCAACCAAACGGTTCAATGAGCAGGTAAAAAATAACATTGAACGTTTTGACGAAGATTCACGTTTTCAATTAACTGATATTGAGTTCGAAAACTTGAGGTCGAAAATTTCGACCTCAAGTTGGGGAGGTACAAGATATCTTCCTTATGCCTTCACCGAGCTGGGAATTTATATGCTTATGACCGTATTAAAAGGAGAACTTGCCATTAGTCAAAGTAAAAAACTAATTAAGCTCTTCAAACAGATGAAAGACTTTTTCGTTCAATTACAAAACGTGTTACCATCTTCCGAAATAAAAGCATTAGCAATCCAAACTCTAAACAACACTAATGATATTCGCCAAATCAAACAACAAGTGAATGACCTGACAGTAGTAATCAATGATTTCACAGACCCCACTATCAGGAAAGATTACCTGTTCTATAATGGTCAGACCGTTGAAGCTGATTTGGCCTATTCGGAAATCTACTCCTACGCCAAGAAGACTATTCATATCATTGACAATTACATCAGTCTGAAAACGTTGGCCCTTCTCAAATCTGTTGCCACAGGAGTCAAAATTACCATCTTCAGCGATAACATTAATCGCGGCCTTCACCAAACAGAGTTCAACGATTTCAAGAAGGAATACCCCCATGTGAATATTACGTTGAAAACAGCTGGAGGTATCTATCACGACCGTTATATCTTCATCGACCACGGAACGAAAAACGAAAAGATATTCCACTGTGGCGGCTCGTCGAAAGATGGCGGCAAGCGTGTTACCTCTATCAGCCAAGTCGAAGACGTGATGCTTTATCAAAACATCATCGGCAGTTTACGAGGCAATCCCATACTGCATCTTTAGCTTTGTACTGTACCATCCCAGCCCCTTTCGCCACTCTCTTGCCCTAACGACGCGTGCGAGGGCCACGCCGACGGTTGGGGGGAGCGGGACAGTACGGTGGCACTTACCGTCGGCTAGATCTTTTGCGCACTTTTCCATCATGGGAAAAGGGCGAAAAAAAAGTTATCAACACCCCCTATTTTTTTCGTTTTTGCTCTTTGCTATTCCAAAAATAAAGGGTAATTTTGCACTCATCAAAGTTTGCAGTAATGATAACCAAAGAGGGTTCCTTATTATCGGAGCAGCCACGCCCCGACACGGTTGATTCGGCTCAGTCGCAGCCCTCTTTTACCATTGCCGAAATCAAAAGCAAGTTTTACCAAGACATCGAAAACCGATTTTTGCAGATCCGCAAAAGCCATGGCATTGACTGTGCCCGAGAGACGCTGAACGCACTCGACCTGGTGTTGATTGACCAACAGGATTGGGGGTTCTATAAAAAGGAAATTATGAAGAGTCTGGAGGATGCCGAGCTTCAAGAGAAGATAAAAAAGGAAAACCAAGAGCAACTGCTAAATGAGAGGATGTTGGAGATGTTGGATAGAAATAAGAAGCGCAAAACCAAGTCAACCAAAACGGAAACCAAAATCGGAAAGGCCCTCGTAGGCAAGCCCAAGACGCTCAAATACTATAGGCATGGCAACAACAGCCTGCTGATGAAACAGCGCAACCGGGTGATGCTGGTCTTCCGCAAGTTCAACGAATGGGGCTGGATTGACGACCATACCACCGCCGACGATTTTGACGCCTTGTTTGAGGGTGAGCCCCGCCATTGCAACATCACCTGGACGGGCAATGTCACCATACTGACGGTACTGTTACAAGAACTGCTGAAACAGCCCTATATTGAGAAGCAGACGGGCTGTTCGGCCAAGTCGCTGGTCGGCAAACAGTTTGGAATGACCGCCAATTCAGACAAAAGTCGTCTCGACAGCGATGCGGAGACCAAGATTTCCATCGTCCTCTTCCTCCTCGATATCAACAACCCGATACCCGAACGACAGGGAAGAGATCATCATAATGAATACGACACCTCAGACGCTACGCTAAAACTGCTGGGGGACAAACTTCGTAGCACCAAAACAGTATAGCTTGTAAGCGATTTTTTTTCTTGTAAGCGATTGTGTAAGCGAAATCGAATTTTTTTACAGATTTTTTTAGAGCGGAAAATTCTTGAAACAAAGGATTTTCCGTTTTTCTTTTGGTCTGTAATGAAAACCCTGTAATCGATTTTTGAAAATTCGATTACAAAAGCCGCAGTGATTTCCCCACTGCCGAGAACCGAATATTTCAGTTCTTGGCCGTCTTACGCTATGGGCTAAGCAGAGGGCCGAACCGCCCAAAATCCGACTAAATATGAAAAAGGATTTTATTGCAAAGAAAAGACCATCGGGTTCCGCAAGAGTAAACGAACCCGGGGTCGCAACACCTCCGATTCCCAACACCGAACTCTGTGTGGACTTGAAAACCCTACTGCACAGAGACAGCATCGCCCGAGTGGGCAAGGACTACCACGGCGTGCTGAACCGCGACAAGCGTTACCACTACACTTTCGTGGAGACGCTGACCACTACCTGCAGCAAGCACAACCCCCGCATTTTTGAAGGCGAGTACTTCAACATCACCCGCCGCGAGGACGGCAGCCTGAGACTGAACTTCCGACCCCTGAGGATGAACACCCCCGACTTCAACGTCGACAGCTTCGCCCTCGGCGTATGCGACGAACTTCGCCTAGCTCTCAATGGCCTGGGAGGAGAAGAATAAAATCTTTCAGTCTTACAGTCTTACAGTTAAAAAAATGAATACTACACTTTTCAAATACCCCTTTTATATTACTTATAACTTACTAATAATAAGATATATATAGATAATAATAGATAGAAAAATGAAAAATTAGTACCCCTCAAAAAAACAACTGTAAGACTGTAAGACTGTAAGGCACAGTCAACAATAATCCCTAAAAAAGCAAAATTACAATGAGTTACGATATCACAAAAAACAAAGCACCTAAGATGCCTGCCCTCGGAAAAGGGACAGAATGCATCAAAATACTGCTCTCGCAGGCCTCAAAAGACATGCACGAACCCCTCGTTCCCATGCTTTTTCCTGTACTTGGCGCTCATATCAGCGGCGCAGAATTTCAGTATCCCGACCTCAGTTGGAAGGAACCATGTGGCCAAATGGCCAATTTGGTGGCCGAAAGTGGGGGTAATAAGGGCCAATTGTCACAGTTGGTGGAAGCCATTTGTCGCAATTTTCGCGAACACGACGATGCCGAACTGAAAAAATTGGTAGAATGGCAGAAACAAGTGAAGACCAAATCGGCCAACAAGGAAAAGCCTGCCCGACCGGAAGTCTCGTTCTGGTTTCCGCCTGCGGATGTGACCAATCCAGCTTTCATCCAAAACGCCATGGCCCTGGAGAGCCAGGGCGGACGCACCCAGTTCCTCAACATGCCCGAGGTGGAGATGGCCGACCGCCTTTGTGGCGGCCACAAACAAATTGCACAAATGCTGCGCAACATCTATGATAAGCAGCGCGCCGGTGCCTTGCGAGCCACCGCCGATGGAGTGACGGGCAACCCCATTCTCCGAACCAACCTGACCATTTCATCCACCCCATTTGCCGCCCGCAAGTTCTATAAGAGTGACCTTTTCAACGGCACTTTCGGTCGTATGGTCTTCTCTTACAAAGCACGTTCCAGCCGCGACGGACGCATTCCCCGACAGGGCAAATATACAGAAGAGTTTTACCAGAAACTGGATGAGTATCTAGTACGTCTCGACATTTGCAAAGGCCGCTTCATCATTAAGCCGTTGAACAAGCTGACCGACCAATTAGCACAGGACATGGCTTCGCTGGCCGACCTGGTGGACGACGATGTGCTGTGGGATTGCTCCAAGCGTGCCCTTGTATCAGCCTGGAAAGCAGGTTGCGTGCTGTGGGTACTCAACAACCAAACTTGGAGCAAGTCGATGGGCGAGCTGGTGGAATGGCTGGTTTATCACGACCTTTGGAGCAAGATGCAGATTTTTGCCGACCTGCTAGGCAAGGATGGCGAAGCCACACTGAGCGAAGCAAGGCGCAGCGGTCCAAAGAACATGCTCGAAAGTTTATCTGATACCTTCAGCGAGGCTCAGCTAGAAGCTTTACGCATACAGTTTGGCAAGAGCCAAGAGGGTACCAAAAATCAGCTCTATATATGGAAAAACCGTGGCTTCATCACTTACAGCAACCAGACCGGACTATATACCAAGACCGAGGAGTACCTTAAGGGAACCGATAAGTTAATAGATAATAGATAAGAGATAATAGTTATGGATAGAATAGATCTCCAAAAGCTTCGCGACCTGCCCATTGAGGAGGTCGCGGGGCGACTTGGTCTCCAAGTTACGCACCATAAGGCCCTCTGTCCCTTCCACAACGACCGCCACCCTAGCCTCTCCTTCTCCACCCGCCACAACCGCTTCCGCTGCTTCGTCTGCGATGCCCGCGGAGGGACGATAGACCTGGTGATGAAGGTGATGGGGAAGGATTTTCTTGAAGCTTGCAAGTGGCTCGGGGGCGAGGAGGTTTCAGGTTACAGGGGTCAGGGGTCAGGTGATAGAGTTCAAGGATCAAAGATCCAAGTTCAAGGTTCCAAGTTCCAAGTTCAAGGTTCAAGAGTTCAAGAAGTTCAAGGTGAAGAGAAGGCGTTTGATGCTTCGCGCTATGAGCGGTACTTTGAGCAACCCCGTCTTTCGCCTGAGGCACGAAAGTTTCTTTTTGAGGAGCGCAGGATTGACCCAAGGGTTGTTCGTTGGTGCCGGTTAACTTCATGGAAAGACAAGCAGGGCATAGATTGGCTGCAGATTCCCTACTATGATAGGGAGGGGAAGCTCGTCGGTATACAAAACCGCAACCTGGGGAACGAAAACCAAAACGAAAACGAAAAAAGATTGCCGCGCTTCCGTTTTCCTAGGGGCTCGCAGTGCGGCATCTACAATCTGCCTGTCCTCAACCTGCTGAAACCGGGCGAGGACCTCTACATAGCAGAGGGTTGCAGCGATTGCTGGAGCCTCCTGTCCGCAGGCCACAAAGCAATTGCTATACCTTCTGCTACCCTACTCTCAAAGAAAGACGTGGAACAATTGTCAATTATCAATTATCAATTGTCAATTAACTTCCACATGTTCCCCGACCGCGACGCCCCCGGCGAACGCCTCTTCCTCCAGCTCCAGTCCGTCCTCCCCAACCTCCAGCACCACCAACTCCCCCCGGGATGCAAGGACTACTCCGACTACTTCCTATCAACGAAAACGAAAACGAAAACGAAAAACCAGGGTGGAAACGAAAACGAAAACGAAAAACTTTGAACCTTGAACCTTGAACCTTGAACTTTGAACTCTTGAACCCTTGAACTCTTAAACCCTTGAACCCTTAAACCTCTTTAACCATTAACCAATAACCATTAACCATTACAAACATGAACACCTTCAAAATCCGTTATTATACCAAAAAAGAACTGGCTCTCCTCTACTTTCCCGACAGCCAGCCGCGCACCGCCGTGAGGCATCTGAACGCCTGGATCTACAAGTGCAAGCAGCTCCATGCCGACCTCCTGGAGATGGGCTATCAAGCTAGAAACAAAGGATTTACCCCTCGCGAGGTGAAAGCCATCGTCGAGCAACTAGGAGAACCTTAGACAATTGATAATTGACAATTGAGAATTGACCATTAAAAATAGTACAAAATAGTACGGCATAGTGAGCTATCGGCAAGGTGCCCGTTGGAAACGCCGTACTTTTGCATCGTCTTTTGAGAGAGAGAAACGGCAGCTCTCTGACAGCGAAAAGGCTTATCTCTGCTAGCGAGAAGGCACATCTCTGAAAGAGAAAAGGCATATCTCTCGAAAAGGGCCAAAACAAACCTTATTATTAACCATCAAAACTAAACAATCATGGGAACTCTTCAAATTAAAAAGTATGAACGCAAGGTGACCATCGGCAAGGTGGGCCAAGAGCGTCAAAAGGTCGAAAAGACCTACGGAAAAATCATCTATCGCGGAACTCTCAAGCTGACCGACATGGCCGAGCACATCATGAAGCACGGCAGCATCTACACCGAAGACGTGGTGGTGGGTGTCATCACCAAACTCAAGATCTGCATGCAGGAAATGCTGGCCGACGGCTACAAGGTGAAGCTCGACGGCATCGGCACCCTCTACCCCGTGCTGACCTCGCAGGGCGTGGACGACGCCAAGGACTTCAGTGCCCAGGAGAATATCACCCGCGTGGGCGTGGCCTTCCTGGCTGACCAGAGCAAGCGCTCGATCTACAAAGCCGCCGCCATGCGCCAAGATACCAACCTCAGTACCAAACTCTACCACGAGCTGGTGGAAGGGGAAGATGAGAACCAAAACGAAAACGAAAACGAAAACCAAGGTGGGAACGAAAACGAAAACCAAAACGAAAACTCTCAGAACAATCAGACTGAGACCGTAGAAGCGCCGACCATCTCTGGCAACACCAGCTTCACCGACACCACTGAGGTGACTATCACCGGCCCTGCCGAAAGTGAGATCCACTACACCACCGACGGCAGTACCCCCACCGCTGAGAGCAGCCTCTACAGCGAAGCGCTGACCCTCTCTGAAACCACCACCGTGAAAGCCATCGCCATCAAGAACGGCGTGAGCAGCACCGTCTCATCCAAGACCTTCACCAAAGGCTCAGGCGGCGGCAGCGGCCTCGGCGACACGAACTAACCGATGTAAGATGTAAGAGGTTAGATGGAAGATGTGGAGACGGAGCATGCTCCGTCTCTACTTTCTAAAAAATTCAACTAACGAAAACCAAAACCAAAACGAAAACGAAAATCCTTGAACTTTGAACTTTGAACCTGGAACTTGGAACTTTGAACCTTGAACTCTTTAACCATTAACCAATAACCATTAACCATTACAAAAATGAACCACACCATATCCCTCGTCCCCCGCGGCCTCCGCAACAACAACCCCCTGAACATCCGCAAAGGAGGTGTCCCCTTCATGGGCGAAAAACGAAACAGCACAGACCCGCACTTCCGCCAGTTCTGCGAAATGGCCTACGGCTACCGCGCCGCCTTCGTCATCATGGCCAGCTACTACCGAAAGTACAACCTGAACACACCCGAGAAGATCATCTACCGCTGGGCCCCGCCCACCGAGAACCACACTGAAGGCTACATCAACACCGCCTGTCAGCTAGCTTGCCTCAGGCGTGATCAGATACTTACCCTAACCGATGGCCTCCTGTACCAGAAGCTGGTAAGCGCCATGAGCATGATCGAAAACGGCATCCCCGCCGACCCTTCCCAAGTACACCGCGGCTTCACCCTCCAATCCCAAATCAGCTAACCTTAACGAAAACGAAAACCAAAACGAAAAAAATTTTGTTTACTGTTTACAGTTTACCGTTTACAGTTTACTAACGAACTCTGGAACCTGGAACCTGAAACCCAACTATCATCTATTATCTATTAACTATAAACTAAAAACACCATGTGGACCACCATCATCTCCTCCCTCGCCGGAACCCTCCTCGGTTGGCTATTCGGCCGCCGGAGGCAAAACATCGACAACATCGATGCTGCCGTAGAAACTTGGCAGAAAATCGTAGATGCCCTACAGGCGCAAATCGAACGCCTCCTCCAGCAACGCGAATCTGATGCCCAGAAAATTGAAACCCTCTCCCGCGAAATCAACCTTCAGATCAACCAGATTGAAAACTTGAAAATGAAGGTAGAGAAACTCGAAACTGAAGTCGCCAAAAAAGACCGCCTCGAAGCCCTCCTCAAACGCTACGAGCACCTCATGTCCGACGCCGGCATCCCTTACTAACGAAAACGAAAACGAAAACCAAAACCAAGGTGGAAACGAAAACGAAAACGAAAACGAAAAACTTTGAACTTTGAACCTTGATCTTTGAACTTTGAACTTTGAACTTGGAACTTGGAACCTGGAACCTGGAACCTTGAACCTTGAACTTTGAACCTTGAACTCTTTAACCATTAACCAATAACCATTAACCATTACAAAATGACTCCTCGCACCCTCCTCACCCTAGCCCTCGCAGCCCTCGCAGCCCTGGCGGCCCTTGCCGCCACTGCTGCTTTCTTGGAGCACAGCCACCGCAAAAGCCTTCAGCGCCAGGTGGCCGAACAATCGGCCGTCATCGACAGCCTCCTCTCCCGCGACCGCCCCCTCCTCGACGTCCAGCTCCACGTCACCGACCGCAGCCGCAACGTCATCTATGGCCGCTACAACCGCGGCACCATCACCATGCCCCAAGAGCGGCGGTATATACTAGAGGTGGACAGTTCCACGCTTACAATACGGTAGAGACGGAGCATGCTCCGTCTCTATTTATTTTCAGCATTTTCTGTTTTCACTTCTTATAAAGACTGGACACTATAAAACGGAGGGGTTATTTCATTATTCATCAATTTTTCTGATGTATCATGATACCATTTCAACAAATCCATCACAAGATACAAACAAGCCCTGAATAGAAACGGAGTCTGAACTTCATTTACATATTCTGAAACAGAAAGATTTAATGCTTTTTTATCATGAGAACCATCCTGAAGAATTTCAATCAAAGTGAATAAAGATCTGGCAACAGGTACCGGCATGATGTTATTTAATGACTTATAACAACAAAAATTATATTTTTTATCCTCAAATCCTTTACCCTCACCAATAGAATAATAGAAAAATTTACCAAAATGATTCAATGCTGTCAATTTCTCTGGAACTATACATTCATCTATACACAACTGATGTATCCGTTCCAAAATCTTGCGCAATTGACTAAACATGTCAATAGCACGATTTAGGGTAAAATCCCTTGCTTCATCGTTTAAAAATTCTAATAAATAATCTGCACATTTCTTGTCTACCTCATTTGCCATATTCAGCAGCGGCTTATTCTTCTTACGAACCCAAAATTCAACAGTTTTGATGTGTTCAACGTCTTCAACTATCTTATCAGCCAACGCTTCCAGGTCGCCCTTTTGAAAAAGACGTCCATAGTCAATGAAATAACCCAACTCTCCGTTGGTACAAAACTCCTGTAAAAAAACTTTTTTACCGGTATAGAGAAAAAACGGGAGATCTCTTCTGGTGTTAAACAAATCAATAAAAGTAAGCGTATGTATCAAACCACTAATATCATTTGGCTGTACATATTCCTCTTCGTCCTTTGAAAAATTCCCATCAATAATAACGGCATCCACCTTGTCTTTATATCTTTCAATGGCATCTTTCAAAGCTTCAGATGTAGGCACATATTGCAATATTTCGATATGTTTTTCATCGAATAATTTACGAATAGCAAAATCCTTGCTTAGGGTTGCACATTCATCGTCAGCCCAAATCACATTATATACATTCGCACTCATAATCGTTGAAATTGGTTTCGTTTGACGTTAAATAAACAGGCAGGAGGATATTAAAGGTCAGCCAATCAGAATTGCTATCGATAGAGATAAAACCATTATGCTTGTGAACTATCTTGCAAACATGGTCACCTCCTATACCATCTTGAGAAGAGTTGATTCCCACCACGCCTCTTTTTACAAAATCACTAAGACCGAAATCAGCAGGCAAGGGTTTCCCATTGTTTGAAATCCCAATACATACATACTTTTCACCCTGATATATCACTCCGTCCACTTTTATCAAGAGTTTGTGGTCGGGATCTTCATGCTTACTGAATCCGTGCTGATGCGCATTGATAAATATACAATCCAACATTGTATAGAATAGATCGGTATCCACCTCCACCTTGGTATCTTCCGACATCCCTTTCATTAGAGGAAGAATACTGAACGAATGGTAACCGAAATTATCCCACGCTTTTATATATTGAAGCAGCATATCGTAAAGATTTACTTTACGTTTTTCTGGTTGAACAAACCCAAAATCAGTACCAGTACTGTTAATCTGTCGGAGAGCAAACTGAACATTATCCCTCATGCTTTCAACAATTTCATCTTCCCCTTTCGTAGCCATTTGACTAACACCAGCACTTATCTTGGTAAAAGTCACACCCAGGTTGTGAATCAAATCTGATGATTTCCCACTCAACAGTTGTATTTTCTCAAGTTTCTGTTTCAACTGATTCTCCTCCTCACGATATTTTCTGTTCACAATCTGTTTTTGGCTTTCCAAATCCTCATAAAAAGGCAAAAGAAGATTATCCCAGTCAATCTTTTCTAATCCACCTCTCATATTTTCAAATATTTCCGCATTGACAACACTTTCTACCAGATACTCTGGAATACATTTATCCTCATTTACAACAAAACAATATGCTCCCCTGATAACATAAAGAGGTTCCTCGTCATTTTTGATAAAGAACTTGTCAACTTGAGGATGAAATATAATGCATTTACCACAGATTCTCACACTATATGACGGTATTTTCACCTCTGGTATATCAATTTCACGGGTATGCATCTCTGCAATATTCTTGCAAAAATGTTCAATCTTCAACACACGTCCCGTAGAATCCGGAAAAATTCTAAGACCCTTAATTGGAGTCACCAAATCTGTGAACTTCACCAATTTTTGCCCAGGAAGCAAGTCGATTTTTTCCTGAAGGTAGATTGATGGATCCAAAGAATAGTCACGTTCCACTATAGCATTGTGCTCTACTGTAGCAGTTTGTCTATCCTCAGCACTCGACAATCTGTTGAAAACACTTTGATAGTCCAAAACGCTCTTTCTACCCTCTTTCAAGAAACAATCTTCTGCCGAAACAAAACGGACTTTGTTCGTGGTTCGTTCCTTGTTTAATACGACAACAGCACTATGAATACTTACAAAAGTCAATACACCGGCAGGCAGTTTGATAACCGTATCAATCCAATTGTTGTCGCATAAAAGCTTCCTCAACTCTCTATTTTTGGGCCTATAGCAAGTTCCTATTGACACCAATAGTACTGCCTTTTTCAAAGATGGTGACTTTATAAATTTATCTATGACAGCGTCCTCTAAATACTCTGGTCTTTCAGGGTTCTGTTCGTCAACCTTTAAAAGAACTCCAAACGGCAGTTCTGAAGCCAAACAATCACATCCTTCATCACCTCTCCAATTTGCGATTGAATCCTCGTTATACACTGTCGCCTTTTTATCGGCAGCATCCAGTCTCACATCGGCAATAACTTTCGTATATAGATTGATGTCCTGTCCAACAAAAGCACAATCCTTCAAGGCGGGTTGTATCAAATACGAACACAACCCGGCACACGGATCATATATACATGCAGGTTGGGTTTCCTTTATCAAGCCTGCCATCAGTTGTGCAATAGTTGTTGGAGTGGTATCCAACCCCGAGAGGACTCCCGCTCTTGACGAATAATATGATATAAGATATTCAACAACCTCTTGATAAAATTCACTACCTGTAAACGCCCTACACATTTCGTAAAACCGAAAAGCCACCTCTGCTGTCTGTCCTTCAAAATAAACAGTATCCACCGAACCACGAATCTCTTTGAGCAAGTCCGACTCACAGCCATCTACAGACAAAAACGTAGGTGTGGGTTTCTTACCAGGTTCTACATGATGATCTTTCCCACCAACGAGAGTGAGCCGACAACCTTCTTTATAGGCAACCAGGACATACAGCAATGACATCAACGTAGCTATATCAAAAGTCTGTAACTCCTTAATATTTTTATTCAACTGGTTGAAGAAATTTTCTTTTATACCATCCATTTATATCCAAATTTAAGTTAGTGTTTCTTTTTCTAAATTTTCATCGGCAAATTTAGCAAAAAAAACTTTTGCAAAACCCGTTCATTTGATTAATGAAATTTTCTGTTTTCATGTTGCTTTACTTTGTTTTCATGATTGGTTACTTTGTTTTTCATAGTGGTTACTTTGTTTTTCATGATTGCCTTTGTTTTCGTTTGACGCTGCAAAAATACACCAACTTTCCCACACAAGTGTTCAACCGCTTTGCACGGTACCAGGCAGCCTCCGCTGTTCAGCTTTTGCACGGCCATTCTTGAGACAAAAGTCCCGGAGGGACTATATTCTATTAACCTCACACTAAGGCCGATAGGCCGCAGTGTGGGGGATTGGTGAGACCCTCCTACTCCCTTGTGTGTCGAAGACACACTACTGATAGTGTCGTCTCTTCGAGACTCTAGGAGAGAGTAGTGAGTATCGTCATACCCCATACTGACGTATGGGGTTACTGATATTATCGTGCCTTTGGCACTCAAAGAAAGCAAGATAATCGTCAGACCCTTGCCCTGAAGACGCGTGCGAGGGCATCGCCGACGGTTGGGGGGAACGGGCCAGTGCGGCTGCACTTACCGTCGGCTTGATCTTTTGCAGACTTTTCGATCAAGCGAAAAGTCGAAAAAAAATGGGTTAATAGAATTACGTGCTTCCAGCACGTCTGCTGCCGTAGTATTCAATCGTCACAGCTTCCATCCCATTTTTCTTTGAATATCCTCAAGTGTTGCAAGTTTGTATTTGGCGTCAAACTCTTCCAACGTCATATCATAATGAGGAATTTCATTATTTTCGCAAGACTCATTCAGTTTCTCTACCTTTTTAATGAAAGCTTCAACTTCTTCCAAACTCTTGCATTGCTCAAATTCTTCATGCAACTTACGTTCTTCTTCCGTTAATAACTCCAATGACTTGTCTTCCATATTTCGGTTTGTAATTTTTGTTATTTACAATATGTCAAGCGGGTTATACACCGTACTTATCTCTCATTAATTCAAAAAATTCATGAGCCTCATGGCCATCTGAAAAATATTCCAACCATTCCTCTTTTGTATTAAAGTGTAATGGTTCTCTTTCTTCGCTTAATGGGTGCGGGTCGCCTCTATTGATTAATTCCCAAAACTCATCCTCGCTCATGCTTCTTAATTCTTCTTGTGTGTATTCCATATCGTTTTTTCTGCAAATTTACTTCAAAATAACACTATAACAATCCTATCTTCTTGAAAATTGTAGTTAGTTCCCCTGTGGTTTTGACTTTCACCTCGCGCCCCTTGATGTAGTTACCGACAATCCCGAATTCTTCCAGTTGATCCATTATGCGACTTGCACGGTTGTAGCCGATATTCATTTTTCGCTGCAAAAAAGAGGTTGAACCCAGTTGCGACTCCACCACAATTGTGGCAGCCATCATGAATGCAGGGTCGATGTCTTCCAGATTCGTAGGAGTTTTGACTTTCTCGCATAGGGGCAGAAGATAAGGTTGGGAAAAACCCGATTGTGCAGCAATATGCTGAGTGACACTCTTCACTTCAGATGAACCGATGAAAGCTCCCTGAAGTCTGATGAGTTCGGCTCCTTCGACGGAAAGCAGCATATCACCGGCGCCTGAGAGCAGTTCGGCTCCACTCTGATCAAAAATGATACGGGATTCTTCTTGATTATTGACACGGAAGGCAATACGTGCAGGAAAGTTCGCTTTAATGAAAGACGTGATGACATCGAAGGATGGCCATTCTGTGGAGAGGATGAGATGAATGCCAACGGCACGAGAAATTTGTGCCAATAAAAAAATAGGGGTTTCAGCACTTCTGCCCGCAGTGAGAATAAGGTCTCTTAAATCGTCGATAACAACCACGACATACGGCAGCTGGCGATGTCCATCAGCCAAAGAGAGCTCACCTTTGTCGTACTTGGCGTTATAGTCCTTTATGTTACAAGCGCCGGCTTTTTTCAACAAATCGTAACGATCTCCCATCTCACGATGAAGTGATTCCAGAGTATTTACAGCGTCTCTTATGTGATCGACAATGGGATTGTCGACATTGGGCAGTTTGGCCAAAAAGTGGTTGCTGATGCATTGGTAGTCATAAAATTCAACTTTTCGAGTGTCAATAAAGACGAATTTCAGTTCTTCAGGACGTTTTTTGTAGAGCAGCGATACAACAATACCATTAATGCAGGAGTGTATACCCATCCCTGGGGCGCCTGCGATGAGCAGGTGGGGCAATCGCGAAAGGTCAGCCACAATGGATTCGTCGTTGGCATTCTTGCCAAGAGCAATAGGCAAATCGTGTTTGGAGTCATGAAACCTATCGGAAAAGATGACTTCCTTCAGCGTCACGATTTTAGACTTCGAAAGCGACTTCTCTTCGGTGTAGTCCTGAAGCAAGTTGGATGAAGGAAACTCATATAGTAGTGCCATAATCAAAAGTTTTATAGGTTCAACTTTTTTTCTGCAAAAATACACCAACTCCCCCACACAACTGTTCAGCCGATTTGCACGGTAACAGCAACATCCTCACGCCACCTCTCGCCACTCAGCAGCCCTGACGACGCGTGCGGGGGCAACGCCGACATGTAGGACGGACGCGATAAATCGCGTCCCTACAATTCAACGTATGCATTCGTCCAACAAATCTCTGTTACCAAGCCCTGACGACGCGTGCGAGGGCAACGCCGACGGTTGGGGGGAACGGGCCTGTGCGGCTGCTTCTACCAAACTCGGCAGACCTAACGGCCTGCCTACGCCTGCGGGACGCAGCCGCCTCCATATATGCCGATGCCATTGCTTGCCGGCCTTTCAGGACGTTGTTTCTCGCCAGACCGACCATTAAATGATTACACACAGACGGATTGGAGTTCCTGACCGAGCGAATGGAGCGCATCGACGATTTTTCCGCATTGGGCGGCTCTCGGTTTACTCCTGCCACAAATGTAATGGCCGAGCTGGCGCTCGTTGATTCCTGTTAGGCGCGACAATGCTGCCCTGGTCAATATCTTGTCATAGCAATATAGAAGGCTGCGGATGTTCATCTTGAAAGAAAGCTTATACTCTCCATCAAACACGGCAGGATACTCATCACCGTCCTTCTGAGCACATTCTACATAAAAATCAATGCTTTCCTTCACATAATCCACAAAACCCGTAAAATTCCCTGTGTAGGCCACCACCCATCCGGGCAACAACTCGCAACTTGCACTGAAGCCTTTTTCGGTTCTTGATGTTGAAATAATAACCTCTTCCATAGTTTTTTATCTTTTTACAGGGTTTAGAATATCAACCCCGACTGATTTTCAATACTCTTCAATTCATCGCCCCATGTGTCATCGCTAGGCTTTCCGTTTACCGTCACCTTACCGGGCTTTACCGGATGACGGAACTGACGATGGCTTCCTCGCTGTGCCACCAAATACCAACCATCATTTTTCAGCATCTTCAGAATCCTGCTGGTCTTTACAACTTTCATTTGCACTTTTTTTAGTATTGCAAAGATAGTAAAAATACTATTATTAGCGACATTTTTTTCATTTTTTCTTTCACACTAATTTTCAACCACTTATTATCGTATGTAAATAATAATTGAAAAATATACCAGGTAGTAATCGAAAAGTATACCACTTTTTGAGGGTGCATGCACCGTCTCTACAATCGTCAGACACCCCTGCCCTGAAGACGCGTGCGGGGGCAAGGCCGACGGTTGGGGGGTACGGGCCGGTGCGGCTGCACTTACCGTCGGCTTGATCTTTTGTAGACTTTTCTATCATAGAGAAAAGTCGAAAAAAACGCTGCGTGCGAGGGCAACGCCGACGGTTGGGGGGAACCAGATAACACAAGCCTAAAAAACTGCGTTGTAATAACGGCTACATTTCTGATTTCTTTTAAAAGGAAAAAGAGTGATTGCTCATTCTTAATCGTCTTATGCTTTTTTTCTGCACATGGCTCCTTCAGATAGTCCACCATTTTCAGGCTTTCTATTGTCATTGCCGATGGTCGCATAAGCTCGTCGCAAAAATACACCAACTCTCCCACACAACTGTTCAACCACTTTGCACGGTACCTGGCCGTTATTTTTGTGTTTCTTTATGCTAGAACAATCCCCTATAAATCAAACATCGTTTCATATAGTGGGAGCTTCCTGTGTACCTGTTATCCATACTCTCCCTCACGAACTTGTCGAAGTGGTCGTTATACATCTTGCTATTCGCCTTTGCCTCGTTGATGATAGTGTTAAACTTTAAGCAGGCTTCATTGAAGTGCTGGTAAGGGATGCTAATACTCTTATTGTTTGCAGTTGTGGTAAAGATATCGCCGGCCTCCTTTGTCTCAAGACGGCTTTCTTGTCTTTCAACTATTTCGTATCTTTCCTCCTCGTTATTATACACGTAGAGGTCGAAATGGATGCCGTTGGTATCTTTGATTCCGAAGATAAAGAATTCCTGTGGGTAGTGCTGTGCGATGTACATGGCGTCAGATATTGTGATGTTGAAGACCATCTGGAATTGCTCACAATTCTCGTACTCGCCTATGATGGGAATAAAGGCAAATCCTCCAATTCTTAAATTTCTTAGAAGATTGAATCCGCCTTTTCTGTTGCCATCTTTAGGGGCTGAATGGTTTTCGCCCGGGATGATAAGGAATGTGTGTACATTGTCTTCATTGGCGATTGGGGTTGTGTTGGTTTCGTTTTTTTCTGTCATATTCATGGTGTTGTTGTTTTGATGCGGCAAAAATAAAGTAAGTTTTTCACACAAGTGTTCAACTGATTTGCACGGTACCAGCACAACCGCTCTACAGCAGCTATGACGCTGCGTGCGTAGGCCACGCCGACGGTTGGGAAAAAGATTATTCTGCAGAGCCGCTATAACGAAGGAAACCACTGATTTAAGGCTTTCTTCTCATGAATTTCTTCTTCCACTCTTCGTTCGCCATCACTTTCTCGCGCAAACCCTCCAGTTTGTTTCTCATTTTGGCAGAGACCTTTTCCATACTTGGCATCATGGCGCAATAGGTGGGACAAAAGTCAACGGGATTAGCATCTGGATCAACATTGCCGATGGCCGCAACAATGGCATAGACATCGTCGTGATAATTAAACTGTACGCCGAGATCGAAACCCTTATCTCCCGTGAGATGCTGTGAGGTTTTAAAATAATGCTCTGCTTTTGCGTTCATCTCGTCTTCGGTAGGAGGCGTGTCTAACACGATGGCCAGTTCACCATAGCCGGCACTCCAATAGTGGTTGCCCTCATAACCGAAAACCTCGATGATGTCGCCCGGTTTGAAACGGATTTCCTGAGCTTTCCTTCCCTGAAAGAACCAGCGGCCATAAACATAATTGTCGTATTCTATTTCACTATATGGAAAAGGAATATCGTCTGGAAACATATAGGCATAAGGCCGCTCGCTCCACAGCTGGCCATCAGGAAGATAGATTCTATCAGAGAAACTTTCGCCATAATGGAAATTTACGCCTACCGGCAGTTCAGACAATACTCTACAATAAAGATCTCGGTGTTTTAACATCGTTTTCATGGCTTCTTCCGCTTCCTCGCGAGTGTAAAAAAAAGCGGTGGCACTTTTTTTCAGTCTAAATGTCGGATAATATATACCGCGAGGGGGCCATACAAAATAAGAGTCCAATCTATAAATGGAGTTGATGTTCACTGCTTTGTTTTTGGATTCCTTCGTTATTTTATTCATACTGTTGTGGTTTATTGTTTTTGACGATGCAAAAATAGAGTGAATTGCTGAGACAAGTGTGCAGAGAAATTGTACAGAGGTACTGTGCTCACTATTCCTCACCTCCCCACTTCTTCTTGATTTCGTTGATGGCATATTGCGTCACTTTCAGAATATACTCATTATATCCCAGTCCCTCCTTTACCGCATCTTCTTTTTTAAGATACACGAAATCAGACAAGTTATTTGGTAAATAGTATTTGTCATTGGTGACACGGGGATAGTCAAACAATCCGTCCATTTTTACAGTCATAGACGTCGGTAATCCATATTTAATGATTCTCTCCATCTTTATCTCAATCGTGTAGTGGTTTGAATCAATATATTGACAAATCTTTGTCACTTTACCCGTATACAGTTCCCTCATATCCTTACTAAAACCATACACTGCATCACCGATATGGACAACTGGATTATTCGTTTCAGCAATAACCAGCTCTCCGCTTTCCAATCTTTTATTTCTTTCGTATTCGGACAAAAAACGACGAATAAATTTTTTAAACTCATCACCACACAAAGAAGTGTTTGCATAGCAACTGGCCATTCGACACATTTCCTTGTCAATGGGACAACGAGAGCACACCTCTATTTGGCCTTGAAAGCAGGCTTCCGATATTCTATTTTGCAATTCCTCCACCAAGGGCAAAATCTGTTGTTTTATAATCTTCTTATTCATGCGGTGTCCTCCCTCAAATGTTTGAACGTTAGGATAGTGACTGGCAAATTCATCGCGACAATTCACGGTGGTGTCGTTTGTGCCAAAAAGTCCATAACAACGCAAATTGGCTGGGTTGTTAGCATGCCAGTCGTCAAACTGATGAGCCTCCATTTCACGGAAATGCTGGATGATTTCCTCGGTGATGGTAAATTGTGTCTGTCCGTCTTCACGAGGCTGGAAGAAATCAAAGGTGCCGGGTTTTAATATATCAGGCAGCTCAGAAAGATGAAAGGCAGGGTTTACACAGATACGGTAGTGGGCATGTTCATGCAGTTGTTGCGCATACATAGCGCCCATACTGGTGCCTATGATAATGTCAAAGCCAGGATATACACACCGCTCTTTCAAGTAAGGCAATGCAACCTCTGGGTCCACAGGGATATCAGGAGCATAAATGTAACAGTTTGGCAGGGCTTTTTTTAGATATTCTACGGTACTGCTCTTTCCGGAGGAACCATAACCGTGTAAATACATGATGTTCATAGTCTTTGATTTATTTTGTAATAATGTTTCTGTTTACTAATCTATTTCTCCCAGTCGTACCAACTGCCAAAAGAGGCATCAGACTCGTTTAGGGTGAATTTCCCGTCACTGTCAATCCAACCCCAATCTCCGTTCAGCAGCACACGTGTTAGCCTTTCTGACTCAATAACAACTTTGTCGAAGATGGCTCCGGTATTAATATCGCCCCATAGAAAACCTATTTTGCCGTCTTTGGTGTAAGGGATAGCCCCATCTGGGTCAGGCATTTCATATACTTCATCCAAATCAACAGGAGTGGATTCAAGGCCAGTTTGCCCATCCAAAATGCCTTTCTTACCCTTTTCCACAGCTACAAAATAGTCTATATAAGCTCCAAAGTAGCGGAAGATGCGGTCGTAGCCTTTGGTTATGACCGTATCCTTTTTTGTATCATACAAATAATAGCGGTTGTTGAGGACAACAGGTCTCAGATTACAATCATTGGAACAAGTGTTAAGTTCAGGGTTGACATTAAGAGCATGCTCGTTAGCCTTCTCTGCTGTCCAAAGCCAGGCAAGACCATTATCATTTTTATTCGGATAGTCCATATTCTGTAGATTATTCATTCTTTTTCTTGAAAGAGAAAGCCTCATAGCGCTCCTCTCCATCTCCAAACATGTTGGCATCGCAGAGTTTATAGCCTTTTTCTTTAAACTCTTTGAGGGTAGGATTGTTTTCATACTCTCCTGGTGTGCCAGCACTCAAAACGGTTACGGTATCAGCCCCGAAGGTGATCTTGGCATTTAAGGTGTAAAGTCTTAACATCTTTTCTACGTAATCCTGGTCCATAATTATTCATGTTTTATAAGTTTTTCCTTTTCCACATCTTTGTCGCCCCGAAAATGACGATGCAAAGATAGGGTGAGTTTTGGAAACAAGTGTGCAGAGAAATTGCACAGAGGGAACCGTGCAAATCAGTTGAACACTTGTGTGAAAAACTCGCCGTATTTTTGCGGCATCAAAAAACAAGAGATGCCATGAATAAAATACTTACCTATTTTCAAGACTTTAACGACCACTGCAAAAGCGAGGAAAATGCCGTAGCCGCCATCAACTTCCTTGACCAAAATCATCCTCAATGGAGGTCGGAAGTGAAAGACCGCAGCAAGTGGAAAGCAGTCTTTGAATTTGACATTCATATCATCCACGACAATTGTCTGGCCGATTTTGCCTCCAAGCTGTTCGAGATCATTGGTGGGGACGAGGCTCCGGATTACGTCTGGAATAACACCCGCTGCAACGAGTACTACCGTTTTGCCGCACTCAGCCTGCTGCTCAAACACAATGAGGAGAAGTATCTGCCGGCCTACCGCGAGGCTTTGCAGGCTGGCAGCTTTGATTTCAAAGGAGACTTTGACATAATACTGCATTTTTTCGATTTCCCCAGCGGATATGATGTGGCTTTTGAACTTTGCAGATCATCAGCCCGTGAAGATTATTTTCCGAAAAACCAAGCACTTGACATGCTGGCCTCATCGGCTAAAGAGCAATGGTTCACCTATCCAGCAGACATCCAGGACTATATTATAAGAAAGAGATATTACGACCTGGCTTGCGGATGTACCCTTAATTTCTGGAAACAATTATCAGAAAACCAGAAGTTGATGATGGTTTACAACATCATTCTCTTCGAATACAAGAACGTGCACGACATCTTGAACCTTCACCAGTGGCTTCACACCAAAAGCACAGCCCATCTGAACTTTTGGGGCTATGCGGCCGACACGTATCGTGACTTTTGTAAGGAACACCAGCAAGACACCCCCCGCAACACCGCATTCATACTCAGGAGCTTCATGGTGCCGAGTGTGGATTATGAAACCCAACAGTACAAGCCCTCGAAACTGATGCTCCAGATGATGAGTCTGACCGACAGCGCTCATGAAGAGCATCTGCATACCCTACTGACAGAAGCTGTGGAAGAACTAAGCGGAAACCAACAATAATTATAGCAACCATCGTCCAGTCATATTTAAAACCTCTTGGTGTATAGGTAACCATGTTTGCGCATGAAGTGTAACAAGACCAAAAAAGCCGAGCAAGTGAATTTTAATGTCATCGATACCTTTGGCAGAATCTCTGACGCAATAAAGGGCGCAGGAGATCTCTACCTTTCGTACTTCAATCCGAATTATGGATACATTGAGAAGGCGAACAAACAAGATGACATGGATTCGAGATTTGACGACTTTGATTCTGAAGAAAGCAGAGACACTAACGTTGTGGACGAAGAGGCAGTAGCCCATATTCGCAAGATGGCTGCCTATCTGGGCATTTCAGAAGAGCTGACCATTGTTTTCATGGCTTTATACGCAACGCTGTTGCTTCATAACTTGTATGCCGACAAACAGAACATTTCAAAATACCTGTCTGTGGGGGTATCACGCGTGCTGTATATCCAAAACTGTATGGAAGAGCTGGAAGATAAAGGCCTGATAGAGCGTTGTAGAGACAGAGGGTTCAGAGTGGGATATGAAATCAACACATCGGTGGAGAATGCCATCCGAAAGAATCTGCCCTTAAACACCGATAATACAGGCAATATGGATATTTTCAAATTCTGCCAAAAAGTGGCACATTTTGTCAAAAACCGCGATTTTTATGACAGCGAAACCTCTGAGATGTTCGATGAAATAAGCAAACTGGAAGAAAGGTATCCCAACATTCCCTTCTTGAAAGAGGTGGCAAGCAAGTTGAAACATCTCGACGACAGATTGCTACTGTATATGGTGGTCTATGTATACTTTACCGAAGGACGTGGCATGCTGGCCAACGCTATGCTACAACATATATACGATGAGGCCAGAGACAGATTCAAACAGGCCAAGAAACTGATGAAAAACACCCATGTGTTGCAGACCAAAAAATACGTCAGTTTGGAACAAGGCGGACATTTTGACGATGCACGGCTGCATTTGTCAACCGCCCTCAAGAAAAAAATTCTGGGGGACGATTATCAACTGTTTGTCGAGGACGATCAGAACCAGAATATGGTGATGAAAGCCAAAGATATTCAGGCTAAAGAACTGTTTTTTGACGGACAGACCCAAACGCAAATTCAGATGCTGAGCAATAGCCTGCAAGACAAGCAGTTCAAGAATCTACAACAACGCTTGGAAAGCAAGGCGATGCCTAAGGGGGTGGCAGTGTTGCTGTATGGCGAACCCGGAACAGGAAAGACGGAAAGTGTGTTGCAGCTGGCGAGACAGACCGGCCGCGATATACTGCAGGTGGATATTGCCGCATGCAAAAGCAAATGGTATGGCGAGAGCCAACAGATAGTGAGATATCTGTTTACACGCTACCGCGAGGTATGCAAGGAGCGCGCGCTGAAACCCATTCTGTTTTTCAACGAGGCGGATGCTTTGTTCAGCAGACGTCTTGATGTTGGCGACAGCGCAGTGGCGCAAACCGAAAATGCTATCCAGAATATCATCCTGGAGGAGATGGAGCATCTTGACGGCATCCTGATTGCCACCACCAATATGATGCGCAACTTTGACGATGCTTTCTCACGCCGTTTCTTGTTCAAGGTGAAGTTTGATATGCCTACACCAGAGGCCAAGAAGAGCATCTGGAAAAGCAAACTGGACTGGCTGACAGACGAGCAGGCAGGACGACTGGCCGCTAAATTTGCGCTGTCGGGTGGCGAAATCGACAACATCGTCAGAAAAACCATCATGAACGAGGTAATCAGTGCGGAATTGCCCAGCATGGAACAGATAGAAGACTGGTGCAGAGAGGAAAAGAGTGGTAAAGAAAGTTCAAAGATAGGCTTTGCCTGTTAGAAGAAAGAAGCGAAAGTCCTCGTCAAAGAAAAAGCCCTGAATTAATCTTCCAGGGCTTTTTCTTGTTTCTCAAGAGCATCCTTCAAACGTTTGATAATTTTCTCCCTTAGTTTTTTAGGTCCCAACACCTCCACTTCTGAGGATATAGCAAACAAAGTGTTCTCCAACTCCTTATTGTAACGCAATTGAGGAAGTGTAATAATTTGATCGGGACTTTTTAATTGTGTTCCAGGGTGTTGTTTATCATGAAGAGGTCTTGTCCTAAGGTAACCCAGATAAGATTCATCCGCACGCAACAGAACGTCTTCTCTTGGTTCGTCTTCAAAGTGTGTCACCCCAATAATATCGTCAAAATAGGTCTCAAAATCTATTGTATTCTCCACAAAGGGTTTGGAGTCGTTCGCTAGAACCGCGTACTCAATCCTGTCGAGAGGCAAATTGATAACCATCCCACCCTTATCCTGGGTATCTGGATTATCGTCGGAATAGCCCAGCACATACCAACGGTGGTTGTACTCTTTGAGATAATAGGGAGACATCGTCATCTCCATGCTCTCCCTACCGTATGGTTGGTATTTAATGAGAATTCTCTGCTTGTTCAAAATATATTTCAAGATCTCAGGAAATTGATAGCTACCCGATACATCAACACGGTGGAATCCAACGACAGACAACACATCGTCATTCAAATCAAATTTATCCATTAGTGGGCGTAAGTAATTAATCAGAGTATTGTATATAGGAAGGGTATCCATCTGTTTGAGGAAAACCACCAATTGATACAAGATTCCACTTTCATTTTCATCAAAGAATGTAGGAATGACTCTGTTGATACAAAAACTTTTATCTGAATAAGTATAGAAACGTTGCCTAACGGTTATAATGGGGGCTCCCTTACTTCTCATTCCACCGATATCCTGTTTTACAGTGCTTTTTGATGGCTCTTCACCAAATTGTTCCGTCAATGCAAAAATTATATCCCCCAAGGTACACTCACCCTTTTTCAGGAGCTGCTCAATAATCTGAAATCTTTTGGCTTTGTCTTTATTTATTTCCATAGTGTTTAATTTTTATTCCGCAAAGATACGAAATGTTTTTGAGATGCGCAAATTTTTTCGCTACACTAGTTATATTTTATATTTGTTATATCAAAAAAAAGTTGTATTTTTGCAGCCCATTTTGAAAGAGGCTCTTCAAATTGGATTACAGACAGTTAACCTCATGTAAAACCTAAAAAAAAGACCTGCTGCATTCAGGTCGTTAAAAAATCAAATGTCAGAAGAATTATTAGAAAACCAGGAACCCGTAGCAGAACAAGCTCCTGCTGCAGTTGAAAATCAAGTTGAACAAGCTCCCGTTGCAGAAGCTCAGGAAAAGAAGGCCCCTGTTGCTGAGGAACTTCCAGAAGTGGAAAAGAAACCCCGCACCATGCCCACTATCGAGAACGAATACGGCTCACTGGACAATTTTGATTGGTCCTCTTTGGACAAAAAAGGTCACAAATATGATGACCAGGAAAAATCCAAACTGGAAGAAGCTTACACCAAATCTTTCAAATCCATCGACGAACAGGCTGTCATCATGGGTACCGTTGTATCTATCAACAGCCGTGAAATCGTGGTGAACATTGGCTTCAAGTCTGACGGTGTCATCGCCGCTTCAGAACTTCGCTACAACCCCGACCTCAAAATCGGCGACGAAATCGAGGTTTACGTTGAAAGCCAGGAAGACGCCAATGGACAGCTGCAACTTTCTCACAAGAAAGCCCGCATCCTCAAATCATGGCAGCGTGTCAACGAAGCTTACGACAACCAGGAAATCATCACCGGTTATGTCAAGAGCAGAACCAAAGGCGGCTTGATTGTTGACGTATTCGGCATCGAAGCCTTCTTGCCCGGTTCACAAATCGACGTTAAGCCCATCCGCGACTACGACGTATTTGTTGACAAGACTATGGAATTCAAGGTGGTGAAAATCAACCACGAATACAAGAACGTGGTGGTTTCTCACAAAGCCCTTATCGAAGACGTTATCGAAGCCCAGAAGGCTCAGATCATCGCCGGCCTCGAAAAAGGTCAGATTCTGGAAGGTACCGTCAAGAACATCACCTCTTACGGTGTATTCATCGACCTCGGTGGCGTAGACGGTTTGATTCACATCACCGACCTGTCATGGGGACGTATTATCCATCCCGAAGAAATCGTTCAGCTCGACCAGAAGATCAACGTGGTTATCCTCGACTTCGACGAGAACAAGAAACGTATCGCTCTCGGCTTGAAACAGCTGACTCCGCATCCTTGGGACGCTCTTGACCCGAACCTCAAAGTGGGTGACAAGGTTAAAGGTAAAGTGGTGGTTATCGCCGATTACGGTGCCTTTGTTGAAATCCTGCCCGGCGTAGAAGGTTTGATTCACGTTTCAGAAATGTCATGGTCACAGCACCTGCGCACCGCTCACGACTTCCTGAAAGTGGGTGACGAAGTGGAAGCCGTTGTGCTGACCCTCGACCGCGAAGAGAGAAAGATGTCTCTCGGTATCAAACAGCTGATTCCGGATCCATGGGCAGACATCCTGACCAAATATCCCGTTGGCTCGAAACATACCGCTACCGTTCGCAACTTCACCAACTTCGGTATCTTTGTTGAACTTGAAGAGGGTGTTGACGGTCTGATCCACATCTCCGACCTGTCATGGTCTAAGAAAATCAAACATCCCGCTGAATTCACCAAGATTGGCGAACCCATCGAGGTGGTGGTTCTTGAAGTGGACACCGAAAACCGCCGTCTGAGCTTGGGTCACAAACAGCTCGAAGAGAATCCTTGGGATGTTTTCGAAACCGTATTCACCATCGGTTCAATCCACGAAGGTACTATCACCAGCATGAACGACAAGGGTGCTGTGGTAGCTCTGCCTTACGGTATCGAAGGTTTCGCTTTCAACCGTGGCCTGATGAAGGAAGACAAGACTACTGCTAAGGTTGACGAAGTTCTGCCTTTCAGAGTTATCGAGTTCTCCAAGGAAGCCAAGAAGATCACCCTGTCTCATACCAAAGTATGGCAGGAGACCAAGGAAGACGAAGAGAAACGCATCAAGGCTGAAGAGAAGAAGAAACAGAAAGACATCAACAAAGTGAACGAAAGCAACGCTGAGAAGACCACTTTGGGTGACCTGAACATTCTTCAATCACTGAAAGAAGACCTGGAAAAGAACGAACAATAATCGTAACTTTCCCATCATACAAAAAAGACCGCTCTCAAAGCGGTCTTTTTTTTTTATATCTAACACCTTGAACTTTGAACCTTGAACTTTGAACCTTGAACTCTTGAACTCTTGAACTCTTGAACCCAATTAAACAGTAAACGGTAAACTGTAAACCTGGAACCTGAAACCTGAAACCTGGAACCTGAAACCTGAAACCTGGAACCTGAAACCTGGAACCTGGAACCTGAAACCTGGAACCTGAAACCTGGAACCTGGAACCTGAAACCTGGAACCTGAAACCTGGAACCTGGAACCTAAAGGTACACCTCCAACACCCTACTCTTCCCCTTGGGAATAAGGTTCAACTCGGGAGTACAGGCAGGCACCAACAGCACCTCGCCGGTTTTCAGCTCTATCTGTTCTTCTTCGGTGAAGCAATAGACGTGACCCTCGATACACATATATATTATAAAGGAGTCAATTTCGGTATAGGTCTTCTTTAGGGGCTGGTCAAAACAAATGCTGTTCAGGTTGAAGAAAGAGGAGCGCAGGAGCTTGCTGGTCGCATTGAATTTCTCTTCGTACTCCACCTTGCCAGCAGGGATGTTATCGTCGGGAGTCTGAGCAGGCTCAGTCTCTGCATTTTCAGGATTGTCATTGGAAGAGGCTTCATCCTTAAGCGCATCCTCTTCAAAGCGGATGGCATCGTAGGCCTCGTCCACATGCAGCTCGCGGCTGTTGCCATTGGCATCCACCCTATTCCAGTCGAAAATGCGGTAGGTCACATCCGAAGGCTGTTGGATTTCGGCCAGCAGCACCCCTTTACCAATGGCGTGAACCGTGCCAGCGGGGATAAAGTACAACTCGCCCTTCTTCACGGGATAGAAGCGCAACAGGCTGTCCACCGTACCGGCTTCCACCGCATCGCAGTATTGCTGACGGGTAACACCGTCCTTGAACCCCACATACAATCCACCACCCGGGTCGGCCTCTATCACATACCACATCTCGGTCTTGCCGTTCATCCCATAGCGCTCTTGCGCCAGCTTGTCATCAGGATGTACCTGCACCGACAGGTCGTCGGTAGCATCGATATACTTGATGAGCAGCGGAAATCCCAAGCCGTATTTGTCGTACACCTTATCGCCCAGCAAGTCGCCCATATACACTTCTATCAGCTCGTTCAGGTCGTTCTCGTCGGCCAGAAAGCCATTATCCACCACCGACACATTATCCTCGATGGCCGAGATTTCCCAGCTTTCGCCACAATGGTCCATATTGCCGACAGGGCGATGCAAAACGCTTTTAATCTTGCCACCTCCCCAGATTTTCTCTTTGAATAAAGGCTTGAATTTTAAAGGGTACAACATAAAAGTTATGGATTAGGTACGTATATTTTTCGATTTTTATGCTCATAGTTCGGCAGAGGCTTGTCGGGGTTGCGGCGGTTGACGCTCTTGACAAACAGCCACTTGCCCTTGTCGATGACAAAGCCCTGATTCAGGCTGGACTCGGGCACCATAAACGACGGCAGGTTGGGCACCCCCTCGCTCAGCGGAACCAGTTCGTCGAACACTATCATCTTGGCATACACCTTCTCGTAGACCACCTGCTTGGTCTTCGGGTCGCGCTTGCCGTTGCCCGTATTGTACGACTGGTACTCGTAGTTCAGACTCATCGAGGCATCTTTCGAATAGCTGATAATCACCCGGCTGCACTTCTCGGTATATTTCTTGAAGATATTGGCTCCGAATATAGGGGTCATATCGGCCTTAAAGTGGAGCACCTCTATCACTTTCTCGTTGGTAAACAAGTCGTTGCCATTCCATCCCAACAAGGTATAGTATGTTTTCTCGCCGCTCTCTACGGGTATCACCTTGTAGTACACTGCCCCATACCAGCGATTGTGGTTGCCCACATAGGTCTTGGGATAGTCGATGGAATAGCGTTTGTCGTAGAGGGGTATCACCATATAATGCTTGCGGCTGGAGCTGTAGACTTGCAGCAAGCCGTAATTCTCGTAGCTATAATCGTCTTTGAGGATATACCAGGTGAAAATCTTGAACAGTTTGTCGGGCGAGGCCACCACCGAGAAGTTCTTCACCGAATCCCAGCCGAACTTAAACGAGCCCTCCTCTTGCAACACCTGTTCCAGCAGGTACATAAAATCCTCGTTACGGCTCAGACGCTCGGTTTCGGTGGCACCGTTCATCACCTGTTCGCGCAGCGTAATCAGCGAATCCTCCCACAAGCGAAAGTCAAAACCCTTCTTCTGTTTCTGCCCCCAAGAGGTGAAAACACAGAGTGATAAGCCGATAACAAAAATAAATTTATTCATTATAAAATACAAACTGCAAAAATACAATTTTATTTTATAAAAATTCCCGTATCTTTGCAGAACCAATTCAAAAGAATCAAATAACTAAAAACCAATAAATTAAGATAATGAGCTTTCGCATTTCACAGCTAAGAAACATCGGAATCGCCGCCCATATTGATGCGGGCAAGACCACTGTTTCGGAACGAATACTTTATTTTACCGGTGTAAACCGCAAACTGGGCGAAACCCACGACGGCCAAGCCACCATGGATTTTATGAAGCAGGAACAGGAACGCGGTATCACCATCGCCTCCGCCGCCATCACTGCCCAATGGAACAACCATCAGATAAACCTGATAGACACTCCGGGCCACGTTGACTTCACCATCGAGGTAGAGCGCTCGCTGCGTGTAATCGACGGTATGGTGGCCGTATTCTGCGCCGTGGGTGGCGTAGAGCCCCAGAGCGAGACCGTGTGGAACCAGGCCGACAAATATCGTGTGCCCCGTATTGCTTTTGTGAACAAAATGGACCGCACAGGTGCCGACTTTGGCGAAGTGGTCAACCAGATGAACAACTACCTGGGTGCCAATGCGCTGCCTATCCAGCTGCCCATCGGTGCCGAAAACACCTTCCAGGGAATGATTGACCTGGTGGGCATGAAGGCCATCACCTTCTCGGAGAAAGAGCGCATTGTGAGCGAGATTCCCGACGAGCTGAAACCACAAGCCATGCAAGCCCGCAACTTCCTCATCGAAAAGCTGGCCGACTATAACGACAAAGTGGCCGAATGCTACTTGGAAGAGACCGATGTGGATGAGGATGTGCTGAAACAGGCTATCCGCGAAGCCACTATCAAACTGCTGGTGACCCCCGTCTTATGTGGTGCCGCCTACAAAAACAAAGGTATCCAGTTATTGCTTGACGCCATTGTAGATTACCTGCCCTCTCCCACCGATAAAGGAGCCGTGATTGCCCACGACCCCGACGACGAAGAGAAGACCCTCCAGATACAACCCTCTGTCAACGAACCATTCTCAGCCCTCGCCTTCAAGCTCATCAACGATCCGTATGTAGGTCAGCAAACCTTTATCCGCATCTTCAGCGGCAAACTGAGCAACGGCATGAGCCTCTACAACGTGAACAAGGGTAAGAACGAGCGTGTGGGCCGTATTTTCCGCATCAAAGCCAAAGAACGCGAGGAAATCAGCGAGGCTGGAGCCGGCGAAATCATTGCGCTGGTGGGCATGAAATATACCCGTACGGGTGACACCCTCTGCGAGGAGAACCATCCGGTATTGCTGGAATCCATCCAGGTACCTCCCGCCGTTATCGAGATGAAGGTCAACATCGAGGACAAGAAGAACCGCGACAAGCTGGGCGAGGCACTGGCCAAGCTGACCAACGAAGACCCTTCGTTCCACTCGCACTTTGACGAGGAGACCGAAGAGACCATCATCGCCGGTATGGGCGAGCTTCACTTGGAGATTCTGGTAGAGCGTATCCGCGACGAATTCAAGGTGCCCATCAGCGTAGGCGCACCTTCCGTATCCTTCCGCGAGACTATCACCACCGAGACCGAAAGCAACTACAAACACGCCAAGCAGAGCGGTGGTAAGGGCCAATATGCCCATACCGTCATCCGCTTCGAGCCCAATCCGGGCAAAGGTTTCGAGTTTGTGGATATGACCAAGGGCGGTGTGATTCCCAAAGAATACATGCCCTCCATCCAAAAGGGTCTGCTGGCTGCCATGGCCAAGAGTCCCGTGGCCGGCTATCCCGTGGTGGATATCAAATGTGTGCTGCTCGACGGCAGTTTCCACCCCGTGGACTCCAGCGATATGGCCTTCCAACTCTGCGCCGCCATGTGCTTCAAGCAGGGTTTCAAAAAGGCCAACCCCGTGCTGCTCGAACCCATGATGAAAATAGAGGTAAACACCCCCGACGATTACATCGGCAATGTGACCCGCGACATCAACAAGCGCCGCGGCCGCATCGAGAACATGCGTCGTTTCCGCAAAGGCTCGCAGAAACTCGATGGCTTTATTCCGCTGATGGAGATGTTTGGCTACGCCACCGCCCTCAGAAACATCACCAGCGGACGTGCCAACTACTCTATGGAGTTCTATCAGTATGCCCCCATGCCCGCCGCCAAACAAGAGGAAATCATCAAACAACGCAACACCCAAGCTTCCAACTAAAACCGCCTATTTCACTGCTCATATTTTAACTCTTCACATCTCAAAAAAATTATTATATTTGCACCTCAAAATAAAGCAAAATGAAGAGATTTGCATTTATAAGTCTAATGTGTTTGTTATCAATAGGTAACATTTTTGCACAACATTTGAGATGGGAAGTGGACGAGGATAAAAACTACAAAATACCCGTAGGCCCCTGCTTATGGACCGACCTCATGCAAGCTGATTTTTTCTATATTGTGAGAGAACATGACGTCAATAACATACTCAATGCTGAGGCTACCGTAGCGTTGGCGCAAGCCATGGAGTCGATGCCGGATACCAAATTCGAGATGGAAGCCTTCTTTGGCGCATGGGAGGATGAGTCGCTTGCTCAATTGTCTCGTTTCTATGCTTTTGTAATGACCATGGAATACAAGTACCAGCAGCCCATCACCTACCTGTTTTACGGTTGCAACCGCGACTATGACTGTGGCTGTAATGAAGAGCCCAAATCCATGCCTTACTACAAACTGTACAAGGTTACCGACGGTCAGCGCACCCTTATCGGTGAGATTCTCGAAAAACCTGAGGTAAGTTTTGAAGATGATGTTTTGAAATTTATAAAACGCTAATAATCATGATCGTAGTCAAAACTGTTGAAGAATTAAAAGATGTGGTTTTCCGCATCAAGAGCAACGGCAAATCCGTAGGTTTGGTTCCCACCATGGGAGCTTTGCACGATGGCCATCTGTCACTCATTAAAAGAGCCAAAAATGAAAACGAGGTCGTTGTTTGCTCCATCTTCGTCAACCCCGTTCAGTTCAACAATCCCGTTGACCTGGAAAAATATCCTCGCGATGTGGAAAGAGACCTTCGATTGATAGAACCTTACGTGGATGTGGCCTTCACACCGACTCCTGAGAATGTGTTTCCCGAACCGCCTAAGGAAAAATATGACTTTGGAAAGTTGGAACAGGTGATGGAAGGTGCCTTCCGTCCCGGCCATTTCAACGGCGTAGGCATCATCGTCAAACGTCTGTTCGACTGGACCACCCCCGACAAGGCCTATTTCGGCGAGAAAGACTTCCAACAGTTGGTCATCATCAAGCATCTGGTAAAAGACTACAATATCAAAACACAGATTGTTCCCTGCCCCATTGTGCGTGAGGAAAGCGGACTGGCCATGAGCTCGCGCAACGAGCGCCTGTCGCCCGAAGACCGCGCTAAGGCCGCCAACATCTACCGCATCCTGAAAGAGTCGCTCAAACTCAAGGACGAACCCATCCAGGATATCAAGGATTTTGTGATCAATGAAATCAACAAGATTGACGGTTTCAAACTCGACTACTACGAGATTGTGGACGACATGACCCTCCAACCCGTAGATTTTGCCGACCTCTCTACCGGCATCATCGGTTGCATTGCAGTCTATGTGGGCGAGGTTAGATTGATTGACAATATTAGATACAAATAATCTACAACAAAGAAAGTTACAAGCGTTTGTCACGCTAATACATAAGAGCAGTTATCATGCAAATAGAAGTATTAAAATCCAAGATTCATCGGGTGAGCGTCACCGAAGCCGACCTCAATTATGTGGGCAGCATCACTATCGACGAGACCCTGATGCAGGCCGCCAACCTGATTGAGAACGAGAAGGTGCAGGTGCTGGATATGAACAATGGTGAGCGTTTTGAAACCTACGTCATCAAGGGTCGCAAAGACTCGGGTGTCATCTGCCTCAACGGTCCCGCCGCCCGCAAGGTGCAGGTAGGCGACATCGTGGTCATCATCTCCTACGCCCTCATGGATTTTGAAGAGGCCAAACATTTCAAGCCCACTATCATTTTCCCCGAAAACAATAAAATTTAGCATATCATGTACAAACTTATATTAGTGAGACACGGACAGAGTGTCTGGAATCAGGAAAACCGTTTCACCGGATGGACCGATGTTGACTTGAGCGAACGCGGCATGAACGAGGCCCGCGAGGCCGGTGCCGAACTGAAAGCCGGCGGCTTCAACATCCGCTATTGCTACACCTCCATGCTCACCCGAGCCATCAAGACCCTGAACATCATCCTCGACGAGATGGGACTTTTATGGCTGCCCGTAGAGAAGACATGGCGCCTCAACGAGAAGCACTACGGCTTCTTGCAGGGCATGAACAAAAAAGAGATGGTGGACAAATACGGCAGCGACCAGGTACAGATCTGGCGCCGCAGTTTCAGCGTAGCTCCTCCCGCTATTCCCGATGACGATCCCCGCCATCCTAAACACGATGTGCGCTACCAGAACTTCCCCGAACCGGAGGCAAAACCCGGCACCGAATCATTATTGGATACCACCAAGCGCATCATCCCACTGTGGGAGAACAACATTCAGCCCAAACTGAAAGAGTGCAAGGAAGTGCTCATCGCTGCCCACGGCAACAGCCTTAGAGGTCTGCTCAAGCACTTGAAACAGATTCCCGATGAGGAAATCGCTGCCTTGAATATCCCTACCGGTGTGCCGCTCGTGCTCGAATTTGACGACAACATGAAGTTGGTGAAGGATTACTATCTGATTGACGAAGAAACCCTGAAGAAAAAAATAGAGGAAGTGGCCAACCAAACCAAAAAATAAGTTGACGGATGGCCAAACAAAAACAGCCAACTTACAATTTTAACGATTTCTTCGGTTATTCCAACCAATACCACCTAATGGGGGCTCAAACCGGAGAGTCGTTTTTTACTTTTTTGGCCAAGTTGGGCCACTATCTGCAAGCTGACGTGAGGGTTGTGGGGCAGACTGACTATCATAGCGACAAATATGATTGCCACTATCTAATGGCCTTTACCCAACTGGAGAACCCCTCTATCACACTTATCATATTGGAGAACAAAAGCACCCTGTTCAACCAGAAGGGCTACCCCACCGCCAAAAAAGAGCGCAATCTTTCGTTCCACACTCTCTCACTCTTCGACGAATTTTGCTACATCCTCAACTCGCAAGGCATCTGCATCCACCAATGGGAACATACCGACTGCGACTACCTGCTCATGTATTACGCCAACAAGGAAGACAATATCGACAGTTTCCACGAAAAGCTGCTTCACATTCCCAAAACGAGGGTAAAAGCGACACCCAATCTCTTTGCCGAGGAGGTGCCCGACAAAAAGAAGAGCCCCAAACGCAAATACTTTGAGGACCTCTTCTGTGACGCCCAACTCAAAATCAACCAATGGGAGCAAGATAATATCAAAAGGCTAATGGGCAACATTAAAATACCCGACAGTAATCTGTCGGAACAATATAAATACCTCTACGAAGACCTCACTCCTCCTGTAGTAGTTTTCAACAGTAAATATTTGGAATTCGTCAAAAAAGACCCGAGCTACGATAAAATGGAGCTCTTCTAAGCCCGCACATCCATGGCGTTACGCAGCGAGCGTCCTATCAGCATAAACGACAGCACTAGCAACATAATGGCTATACCCGGCACAATAGCCAGGTAGGCATTGTCAATCACGATATAGGCGTAATTTTCCTTCATCATCATGCCCCAAGAAGGTGTGGGGGGCTGTACCCCTAATCCCAAGAAACTCAAGCCCGCCTCCATCAGGATGGCGGAAGAGAAGTTGGAAGCAGCAATCACCACCACCGTACCGAATACATTGGGCAAGATATGCTTAAAGATAATATGAAGTCCATTGTAACCCAGCGCTTTGCCCGATTCCACAAAGTCCTGCTCGCGCAAGCTGATGACCTGTCCCCTCACTACACGGGCCACATCCACCCACATAGTCAGTCCCATCGCCACAAATATCTGCCAGAAACCCTTGCCCAAAGCAAAGCTGATAGCTATCACCAGTAGCAACGTGGGTATCGACCAAACTACATTAATGATATACATCAACACATCGTCCACCTTGCCTCTGTAATAACCAGCTACGGCTCCTACCAAAATACCTATAACCAGCGCAATGAATACGGATATCAAGCCCACCGCCAAACTGATGCGGGTGCCCATCATCAGTTGGCTCAACACATCACGACCATAGCGGTCGGTGCCCAAAAGGAAACGTTTGGTAATCACCGGCTCTTCGGGACTCAAATCAGCGAGAGCGTAATAATGCAGGTCACCACTCTCCTGATGACCAAACAGCACCACTGCCAATGAGTCACCCTCTTGCCGGTAAGAATAGATGGGAACGGTGGAATAAAAAGCAGGCTGGCCGAACAGCATCTTATGGAACACATTGCATTTCTCCACCTCCCTACTCTGCTTCACTTGCAACAACTGCACACTAAAGCCCGGCTTCTGCAAAGCTATTTCCAATTGCTGATGGTTGCAATAAGGAGTAGAATCAGGCGTTATGAGGTAGCCCAACACGGCAATCACCACCATCAAGAGGATATAACCCAGCGAAACCATGCCCTGTCTCTCCTTCTTGAACCGCTGCCAGGTCAGTTCAGAAAGAGAGACGGACTTATAGTTATTCGGTTTCCGCTTAAAAATACTCAAAAGAGGTTTCAAGTTTCAGGTATCAGGTTTCAAGTTTCAAGTTTCAAGTAACCTGTCAACTATCAATTATCAATTGTCAATTATCAATTAACAACGGTCGATAGCATTCAGGTCGGCAAAGGCCACTTTCAGACGTTCTACCACCGACTTCTCGCCTTCACGCAGGAATGCTCTGGGGTCGTAGTACTTCTTGTTGGGTTTGTCTTCGCCTTCGGGGTTACCAATCTGGCTCTGCAGGTAGGCCTCGTTTTTCTTGTAATAGTTCATTACGCCCGACCAGAAAGCCCATTGGGTATCGGTGTCGATATTCATCTTCACCACACCATAGCTGATGGCTTCCTTGATTTTTTCGGGTTCAGAACCAGAACCACCGTGGAATACAAAATTCACAGGATTTACGCCTGTATGGTATTTTTCCTGAATATATTTCTGAGAGTTGTGCAGAATAATGGGTTCCAGTTTCACATTACCGGGTTTGTATACACCGTGAACGTTACCGAAAGAAGCGGCGATGGTGAAATTGGGGCTGATCTTCATCAGTTCCTCGTAGGCGAAAGCCACATCCTCGGGCTGAGTATAGAGACGTGCGCTGTCCACTCCTGTGTTGTCCACACCGTCTTCCTCACCACCGGTGATACCCAATTCAATCTCCAGTGTCATATCAATCTTAGCCATACGGGCCAGATATTTCTTGCAAATCTCGATATTTTCTTTCAACGGTTCTACCGAAAGGTCAAGCATGTGAGAGCTGAACAAGGGCTTGCCGTGCTTAGCATAATACTTCTCACCGGCATCCAACAGCCCGTCAATCCAGGGCAGCAACTTCTTGGCAGCATGGTCGGTATGGATAATCACCGGGATACCATATTTTTCAGCCACCTGATGGATGTGCATAGCACCTGAGATGGCACCATCGATAGCGGCATTCTCGCCTTCGTTGCTCAGCGACTTGCCGGCATAGAAATGAGCACCGCCGTTAGAGAACTGAATCATCACGGGAGAATTAACTGCTTTGGCAGCTTCCAAAACAGCGTTGATGGAGTTGGTACCCACCACATTCACAGCGGGAAGAGCGAATCCCTCAGCTTTGGCAATTCTGAATATCTCTTGAACATCTTTGCCGACTGCAACACCGGCTTTCACTTTTGATAATACTTTTTCTGACATAGCTTTTTATTATTTATGTAATTAACTTGACTAATTCAATAATCAACTTGCAAAGTTACACAAATTTCCCAAACCACGAACAGCTATCCGATGATTTTTTTCAAGACTAACTCCGAGGTATCAGCAATTTTTGTCCTACTTTCAAGGCATTCATGTTGGCAAGCTTGTTGTAGTCGGCAATTTTGCGAGCAGTGGTGCCATAGCGACTGGCTATAGACGAGAGGGTGTCACCCTTCTTTACATAATACACTACCGGGGATGCAGGCTCTTCCTTGGCCACAGGAGCTTGCAACATATTAGTAGTGCTGTCTTGCGGCATTAGCGTATCGGACACCATCACAGGGGTGGGCTCCACCGGTTTCTGAGGTGCTACATATTCGTAGCCCACCAGCAAACGCTGTTTTACCTTTACGCTATTGCTATTCAAGTGATTCATCTTTTTCAACTCAGATACCGACAGATGATATTTGGCAGCAATCTTCGCCAAGTTGTCGCCACTCTTTACATAATAATATATCTTCTTGGTCTCGCTATCAGCTAATGGTTTGCCCGTAAACTGACTGGTATAAACCTTCATGGGGGTAAAATACTCGTCGTAGTGATAGTTATGGATAGAGTCCTGCAACTCGATAAAGCGTACCATATCCGTCACCCTCAGCCTAATGGGATAAGGCTGCGAGTAGGCGGGGATAATCAGTCGCTTGTATTGCGGGTTCAGGGTTTTCAACTCATCCAAATCAATACCCAACACTTGAGACACCTGCTCCAGGTGCATCTCTTTGTTTACCATCACCGTATCTACCGCACTGGGAATAGCAATCTTGGCAGCTTCGATACCATAGTCGGTGTGGTACTTCATGAGGTAGAGGGCACCGATATAAAGAGGGAAGTAATTCTGGGTTTCACGGGGCAGATAGGGGCTCACCTGCCAGAAGGTCTGCTTGCCACCCGAGCGGGCAATAGCCTTACGCACATTGCCAGCCCCACAATTGTAGGCCGAGATGGCCAACCCCCAATCGCCAAACATGTTGTAGAGGTCTCTCAAATGTCGTGCGGCGGCATCAGTAGCCTTATAGGGGTCACGACGGTCGTCCACAAAGGTATTCACTTCCAGTCCGTACAGTTTGCCGGTCTGATACATAAACTGCCAGATACCAGTAGCTCCTGCCTTAGATACAGCCAACGGATTCAGTCCTGATTCGATGATAGTCAGATAAATCAACTCTTCGGGCACATCATATTTATCAAAGATAGCCTGCATCCAAGGAAAGTAATACTGAGCCAAGCCCAACATAGCGGCCGAAGATTTCTTTCTTCTAATGGAATACAGCTCAATAAAATTGCCCACTTTGTCATTGTAGGCCAACGGAACCACAGTAACAATCTTTGACAAACGGTCGGCCATTAAAGAGTCGTTGTGGCAGAAGTTGGTAGTATCGTCCGTCAGCTCAGCCAGCACGCTGTTGGCGCTGATAATCTCGCGCTGCACATACCACAGGTGGAGCATCTCGTCCATCTTGGCAATCTGCTCATCGAGACTGCTTTGCAGAACCACCTCCGTGAGGCTGTCTTCTGACGACTCATTCTGAGCCACCAAAGGTGCACTCAGCATCATCACCGTCATACCCAGCAAAAGAGCGGGCAGCCAGCAGCGCAAATTAGTCTTTAATATCGTATGTATTCCATTTGATTTCTTTGCCATCTTTGTACAGTGTTGTTAAAAATAGTTCTCCTTCTTCGTTATACTTGAACCAAGGCCCTTCGCGGAGGCCACCCACATAACGGCCGGTAAGCTTCACCCTGCCGTTTTCCCAATACGCAGTATATTTTCCATCCATTACGTCTTGCTCATAGTGAATTACAAAAGAGGTTTTCCCGTCGGGAAAGCGACTCACCCACTCGCCCGTGCGCATCCCGTCGTAATAGCTGCCCTTTTCCGAGCACCCGCCATTATAGTACTCCCACGGTCCGTCTTCCGATCCCTCCACATAATTACCCCTCGATACCACGCTTCCATCCTCATCGTACTCCACATACTCACCATCGAGTTCACCTGTCTCGTAATGAGCTGAAATCATGGTGTCACCATTGGCATAATACCATATCCAGTCGCCGTTTTTGCGTCCCTTTTGGTCATAACCTCCTATGATTTCAACGGTCTTATTCGGAAAATAGTATTTCCATACTCCCACAGGATTCGAATTCACATATTTTCCCTGAGAGCGGAGTTCTCCGCCTTCGTAGTATTCCTTCCACAGTCCCTGGCGCTTGCCATTCATGTCGAGCACCCCTTCGAAACGCATCCATCCGTTCTCGTAACCATAGCTTCTCACCACATTGCCCTGTTCGTCAAACTCGCGTCTAAAACCTTCGGGCACCCCTTTGTAGTAGGTGGCAATAATTGAGGGCTGACCGTTGGGATGATAGGCTACCTTCTTTTCTAACTGCTTGGTTTCTTTGGCATCCTCAACCTTCTGTCCCTGGTTATACTTCTCTACCGACAAGAAATTACCGTCCTCATCATACATTTTCAAGAAGCCATTAATCTTGTCATTGAGGTAAGTCACCTCCATTTTCAAGTTACCATTAGGCCAGAAATATTTCCAGTTACCTTGTTTATATCCAAAGTTGTCGGTACGGTTGATTTTCTCGCGACGGGTAAGCACCCCTCTATAATAGTTGGCCACCCCCACCACCAAACCGGTGTCGTTAAACTCTTTCTCCATTCCATGGGGCACTCCCCCATCATACGGTGTACGCTTTTTCAGCCAGCCGTTGATATGATAGGTATTCACATCGCCCACCAAAGTATCCGCATTCCAATGCTCCACCACATATTCATTGTCGAAATACTGAATGCGGTCGCCATCTTTAACCCCATTCTTGTAGTTAATCACCAACGTTTTATCACCTCTGTCGTTATAAAAAGTCCAAGTACTATCCAGCAAGTGGTTCTTGCGGTTGCCTTCCGAAACCAGCACCCCTTGCTCGTTATACGACTTCCACCAACCCTCGGGCTGTCCGTTCTGCAACAAGCCCTCACTCGATTTCTGGCCATTAGGATAGTAGAACACATTATAGCCGTTAGGGTCGGGAGTATCCTGCGCAAAACTGCATGGCAGACACATAACAAAAAGGCTAACAGCGGCTACAATTATTCTTTTCATAGTATATATAAATGAAAGGTGCAAAGTTAATGATTATTTTCCAGCCAAATGGTTTAATCAAGAAAGAAAAACTAACAGCAATTTGTGAATATACACAATAGTACAACAACACCATAACACATTAATAAATTTTGTATCTTTGCACTTTTAATGAAAGTAGAGATGAGCCGCTCCTTTTTCAGACGAATCTTCCTTATAGGCCTGCTACTGGCAGCGTTGATGACTAACGGTTACTGCCACAAGAGGGACTCGCTGAACACAAATCATTTGGAGTTTATCGCCAACCGTGGGCAATGGGAGTCGCAAGTGCTGTATAAGGCCAGACTGAACAGCGGAGCGCTGTTTGCCGAACGCGACCGTCTCACCCTCGTGATGCTGGATGCCCAACAGGCCAACAACTTCTATGAAGCCAAGTTTAATTCCCAACTTAGCACCGACGGCCATATTGATGCTGCTGCTTACCACATGGTATTCAAAAACTGCCAGGAAGCCAGAATTACAGGCCAGAAAAAGGAAGCCAATCACCACAACTATTTTCTAGGAGACGACCCCTCCCGCTGGGCTTCACAGGTACCTCTATTTCAGGAACTGGAATATAAAAATCTATACAAAGATATTGACCTGCTTTTTTACCAACAACAGCATAAACTGAAATACGAATTCAGACTTGCCCCCGAGGCCAACCCTCAGGAGATACAAATAGAATATGTTGGGGTGAACAGCCTCTCACTCAGCAACGGAAATCTGCTCATCAAGACCGATGTAGGTCAGATTACAGAACTTGCACCTTACGCCTACCAGCTTGATGAAGCGGGCAAAACCATAGAAATCCCATGTAAGTTTATCCTTCGGAAAAATACAGTATCTTACGAATTAGGCCATTACCATCACAGCCAGCCGCTCATCATCGACCCGCAACTTATATTCTCGTCTTACAGCGGTTCTTCCGCCGACAACTGGGGTTTTACGGCTACCTACGACAAGCACGGCAACCTGTATGGGGGCGGCATTGCTTTCGGCATCGGATATCCCACACAGGTGGGCCATCACTACCAGGTGGACTATGCCGGCGGCTCTTGCGATGTAGCCATCTCGAAGTTCGACTCCACCGGCAGCCAGCTCTTCTACTCCACCTACCTCGGCGGCAACGCGGCCGAATGTCCCCATAGCATGTTTGTCAACGACAACGACGAGCTGTATGTGTTCGGCACTACCGGCTCAACTGACTTTCCCACCAGCACCCAAGCCTACGACCGGAGTTTCAACGGCGGTAGCGGCATCACCGTCAACGGCCAGGTGGCCTACACCATTGGTAGCGATATCTTTATCAGCAAGTTCAGTGCCGATGGCGACAGTCTGCTGGCCTCCACTTTCCTGGGAGGAAGCAGCAATGATGGCCTTAATACCGGCAACCCGCTTAAGAAGAACTATGCTGACGAATCGAGGGGCGAAATCATTGTGGACGAACAAAGTAACGTATATGTGGTGAGTTGTACTTTCTCGACTGACTTCCCCGTTACACAAGGAGTATTTCAGCCCACCCACCAAGGAAGCAAAGAAGGCTGCATTGTCAAGATGGACCAGAATCTATCGCACCTGATATGGGCTTCGTTTATTGGCGGCAATGGCGATGATGCCTGCTATAGTATGGACTTGGCAGACGACCACAGCATCTACCTCAGCGGTGGTACCACCACTACCACCCTGCCCATTTTGGGCAATGTAGTACAACCCACCTACGGAGGCGGTGTCTGCGACGGCTTTGTAGCCCATATCAGCGAAAACGGAGACCAACTGTTGCAGCTCACCTATTTGGGCAAGAACGATTACGACCAGGGCTACCTGCTAAAACTCAGTCGCAACAACCATCCCTATATCTTTGGACAGACCACCGCCAACGGCAACGTCTGGATGGTGAACACCCTTTACGGACAAGCTGGCGGAGGACAGTTTATCACCCACCTGACTCCCACTTTAGACAGCATTGTCTGGTCGACCGTCTATGGTGTGGGAGGCGGCCAAGGACCCGACATCTCGCCTACTGCCCTGCTAGTTGACTTGTGCAACACCGTCTATATGTCGGGCTGGGGAAGCCACCAACTCAACGGCTTTGGCGGCACACAGGGATTGCCAGTCACCCCCGATGCTTTTCAGCTGACAACCGATGGCAGCGACTATTACTTCATCTGCCTGCGCGAAGACGGCAATACTCCCGTTTATGCCACCTACTTCGGCAGTCCCAACTCGCGCGAGCATGTGGACGGCGGCACCAGCCGCTTCGACAAGAAAGGCAAAATCTACCAGGCTATCTGTGCTGGCTGCGGTGGCGACGATAACTTCCCCACCACCCCCGGAGCATGGAGCCAGACCAACGAAAGCAGCAACTGCAACCTCGGGGTGGTGAAGATGGACTTCAACCTGCCCCTCGTGATTGCCGACTTCGATGCACCCACCATTGTCTGTTACCCCGATACCGTGTTCTTCCACAACAACTCACAAACCCAGAGTTCATTCTCTCAATTCCACTGGGACTTTGGCGACGTCACTAGTTCCAACGAAATTTCACCCGCCCATCTCTATACCTCCGGAGGGCTGTTTCACGTCACCCTCACCATTACCGACAATAGTAGTTGTAACCTCACCGACTGGACCAGCAAAGACATCCTGGTACTTACCGGTAGTTCGCAAACCTTGGAGCCCAAAACCATCTGTCGAGGCGATTTCGTGCAGATTGGCGTTCCCCCGGCTGGTGACCCAAACGTTCACTACCAATGGACACCCGAAGGCTCGCTCAGCAATCCCCAGCTGTCGAACCCTATCGCCACACCCGACAGCACCACCACCTACCGTCTCATCATCAGCACTCCCCTATGCTCCGACACCATCTATCAGACAGTCAACGTGGAAGAACTGCTCATCACCCCTCTCTCCGATACCACCATCTGCTTGGGCGATAGCTACCTGGCACAGTTCAGCATATTGGCCGGCAGCCCCAGTCATATTGTATGGTCGCTGCATCCCGACTACAGCAACCCTATCGCTGTCAACCAACAGCAAATCACCGTTCAACCTATAGAAAATACCCCATATTACCTGTTAGTGGAAGGAAACCGTTGCACCATCGAACGATCTTTTACGGTTTACGTCTCCCACGTCACCATCAATGAGCCCGAGCCTGTACGCATCTGTTTTGAAGACAGCATCCAACTGACCATTCACGCCACCGGTGGCAACAGTCTGCAATATAGTTGGCAACCAATCAGCGAGATATCCAGCGGGGGCGACAGTCCTAGCCCGTGGATTAATCCTTCCTCCTCACTCACTTACACTGTGGTCGTCACCAACGAATACGGTTGCAGCGCGTCGGCCAGCATACCCGTCACCAAACGTACTGGCACCTTCGGGCAGCCGCTGGAAGCCTGGTGCAACGAGTGCAGCATTATTGAAGGCACCCTGACCAGCCTACACGCCACCCAATACGGCAGCAGCTACACCTACCAATGGACTCCCACGGCAGGCCTCTCCTCTCCCACCAGTCCCGAAACCACTGCGATGTCCTCTGAGACTACCACTTACACCGTCACCGTTACCGATCAATTCGGCTGCAGCCTGTCGAAAGAGGTGACCATAGAGGTGATACCCCTCACCTGCGACGAACCCCTGGTATTCGTGCCCAACACTTTCACCCCCAACGGCGACGGCAAGAACGACATCCTCTATGTGCGAAGCAGCATTCTCAAAGACTTCAACCTGCGTATCTACAACCGCTGGGGCGAGTTGATTTTCGAAACCAACCGTCTCGATCAGGGATGGGACGGCAGCTACAAAGGCAAGCCTTGCGAACAAGGAGTATATGACTACTACCTCACCGGCACCTGCGTCAACGACGAAAAAATTCTTAAAAAAGGCAATATTAGCCTCATCTATTAGACAAAACTGTTCATCATATCATATATTTTACTACTTTTGCAAAAAATTACACTTAATATGAAACACAAGTATCTTTTTTTAGTCCTTCTAACGCTTGCTCTTTGTTGCAGTTCCTGTAAGGACAATCTTTTTGATTTTGACATACATAATGTGGAAGCCGACGGCGAATGGGGTTTGCCTGTCTTCAATGGCACCCTTACCGTTGACCGCGTGTTGAGCCACCTCGACAGCGTTCAATACGTCCAGGTGGGCACTGACGGCACCGTCACTTTCGTTATCGAGGAAGAGGCCAACAACGTGGTCAAGTTGTCTGACTTCTTCTCCATCCCCGACCAACACTTTGACTCTGTGGGTACTGCTTCCATCGACCAGTTGCCTAACTTCGAATTGGACCAGGTTATCCAGTTCAGTCTGAGCAACGAGGATGTGGTGCTTCATGGCGGCACACTGAAGACGGGTATTTTCTCCCTCAATTTTTTCATCCAAGCTACCGACTTCTGGTATACAGCCACCCTGACCACCAACAACATTCTCACCCCTGAGGGATCACCCCTCACATTGGTCTTCTCCAACAGCCAGACGGTACAAACCGTTGACATGAGCAACTATAGGGTAAGTACCCCCGATGGACAGATTGTTATCAACGCCCATGTGAGCGTCCAAACCGGTGGCCAGGTAGGTCAGCAGTTAGGTATCAACTGCCACGTCACCCTCAACGACTTTTCCATTGCTGCCATCCAGGGAGAACTGATTCATGACTATGCCGTCCCCAATATCAACGAGACCATTGGTTTCTCCATGTCACTCGACAAGTTCCGATTCGATGACATCCGCATCAACAATGCGCGGATACTCATCTCCGGTCGCAACTCGCTGTGCTCCGTCATCGGCACCATCAATCAGCTGTACCTATTCAACCAACAGGGAATAGTAACCCCGTTAATCAACGGTCCGCTGACCATCAACGCTCCCCTAGCCCCCAACGAATTCATTCCACTGGTGGATCACACCATCCCTTCTATCTACTATGATATGAATATGGACTCGTTGAAATTCAATGCCGACCTCACCGTAAAGGCAGCGCAGATCAATGTTACCGAAAACTCCACCCTCGACCTGCAAATCAAGGCCGAGCTGCCCGCCAACCTGTGTATCAACAATGCCGTTTACCGCGACACGGTGGAAAACTCGCTGCAAGATGCCCTTCAGGGCTCTATCATAGAATCTATCGACAATCTCGTTCTGAGAATTGCCTTTACCCATAATTTCCCCTTCGACCTGACCCCCCATATCAAATTCAGAAACAGCACCACCGGCGAGGAATTCCCGCTTAACCTGGGCCAGCTGCAAATTCATGGAGCCTACAACGGAATACCATACGTGCAAGAGCCGTTCTTCTTAGAGTTTTCACAGGCTGATGCACATAAAATCGCCACCTACGACCAAATGGTCATGTTCTTCACCCTCACCACCAACAACCACGATGTGGAAATCAAGAATACGCAATATATCCGTGCCGCTATTGGAGCCAAAATCAACTATTCTAACATTACAATGAACTAATTATGAAAAAGCTGATTTTTTGTATAGCACTCATCGCTGCCACCTTGAGTGTGGCAGCCCAAGACGGCATCACCCTCCATTTCATGCGGCTCAACCCCTACTCCACCTATACCAGTCCCTCGGCTCACCTGCAGTATAAAGGCTGGGTGGGAGTACCCGTGATTAGCAATATCAACGAGTCGTTCACCAACACGAGTTTCCACTACGACCATCTCTTCGGCACCAACAGCGACGGAGTTATCACCACCATCAAACTCAACGACTTTGTAGATCATCTGAGTAAGAAGAACAACGTCTTCAACGACAACCTGTCGCTCAACATCATCGACTTCGGCTTCTACGCCAAACCCGTGCGCATCTCGGTGAGCTGGCGTCTCCGCGTGGACGAATACATGAGCTTCAACAAAGACCTTTTCGCCCTGCCCGTTCACGGCAACATGGCTTACGTAGGCGAGAATAATCCCGCCACCCCCGAACTCAAGCTCAGCCTTACCTCCTATCAGGAAATCGGAGTAGGCATACAAGCCGAAATCAAAGACCGCTTCTATATCGGGGTGAAACCCAAGTTTCTGTTGGGTGTGGCCAATGTGCATACCAAACAGGCTCGCGCCACCCTTTACACCGACCCCGAAGACTACAGCATGAAGCTCAACTATAACCTCGATGCCTATTCCTCATGTGTCGTTCCCTACGAGATTACCTTAGACTCTAACGGCACTCCCGGCTTCAATTTCTACACCAACGACATGCTCAAAAACCTGCCCAATTTGGGCAAGAACTTGGGTGCCGCCATCGACCTGGGCTTCACCTGCCGTATCAACGACAGATTCGGTGTGTCGGCCTCAGTGCTTGATTTAGGTTTCATTCGTTGGACTACCTACAACCAGCATATCACCAGCTCCATCGCTGGCACCGACACCAGCACCTACTATAACGACGGCAGCTTCATGTTCAACGGCCTCTCCGCCGATGATGTTGACCTACTTATCGACGACCCGCAAGCCTTCGCTGACGAACTTCTCGACTATTTCCCCCTCAACGTGGAAAAGCAAAAAGCCTACACCACCATGTTGTCGTCGCGCTTCATCGTCGAGGGCTACTGCAACTTGGGTAAACATCACCGCCTCACGGCCCTCTTCCAGGGACGCCTCATCAACAAGGAGTTCCTCCCCTCGTTCACCGTGGCTTGGAACGGCACCTTCCTCAATATCTTCGACCTCTGCGTGAGCTATACCATTGCCAAAAAGAGCTACACCAACCTGGGTGTCGGTATCGGCTTCAACTTGGGTGTGTTCCACATCTATGCCGCCACCGACAACCTGATAGCCATCTGCACCCACAAGAGCCCGCAGCGCTCGCTGGTCAACGCTACCAACGCCAACATTCAAGCGGGTATCGTCTTCGACTGGGGCAAACTCTATGAGAAAAAATTAGATAAAGATATAAACAAAAAGCACAAAAATGATTCAGTTGAACCTTAACGACAACCTTTATTTCACCCCTGACCAGGTAAAAAGCCATCAGGCTGAAATCTCCAACGCTTACCAGCAACTTTGCAGCAAGAGCGGCAAGGGCAACGACTTTCTGGGTTGGCTCGACCTTCCCGAAGCCACCGACGAAGCCCTGCTCAACCAGATTCAGAGTTGCGCCACCCGCCTCGAACGCCAGTCAGAACTGGTGGTAGTGATTGGAATCGGCGGTTCCTATCTTGGCGCACGTGCCGTCATTGAAGCCCTGCAACACAGCTATAAAATGTTCAGTCCCTTCAGCGACAACCACGCCCCTTTTGTCACATACGCCGGCAACAACATCAGCGAAGACAACCTCTGCGAGCTCCTCGAAGTGCTCGACCATAAAGACTACTCGCTGATTGTCATCTCCAAATCTGGCACTACCACCGAGCCCGCCATCGCTTTCCGTATCCTCAAGAAACACTGCGAGGACAAGTACGGCAAGGAATGGGCCAAGCAGCGCATTGTGGCCATCACCGACAAAGCCCGCGGTGCCCTCAAGCAACTGGCCGACGCGGAAGGCTACGAAACCTTCGTCATCCCCGACGACGTAGGCGGCCGTTACTCGGTGCTCACCCCTGTGGGACTGCTACCCATCGCCGTAGCCGGCTTCGACATCCGCCAGCTCATCGTTGGTGCACGTCAGATGCGCGCTGAATTACTGGCTCACAATAGCCTCGACGACAATATCGCCCAGCAGTATGCCCTCATGCGCTACCTGCTATATCTGCAAGGCAAGAAAATAGAGCTCATGGTGGCCTACCTGCCCAAGCTCACCTACTTCATCGAATGGTATAAACAGCTCTTTGGAGAAAGCGAGGGCAAGGAAGGCAAGGGTATATTTCCCAGCGGCGCTGTCTTCAGCACCGACCTCCACTCGCTCGGCCAGTATATTCAGGAAGGCGAACGCCACCTGTTTGAAACCGTCTTGTCGGTTCAGCAGTCTCACTTCCAGGTACCCATCCCCGAAGATGCCGCCAATCTCGACAAACTCAACTACCTCTGTGGGAAGTCTATCCATCAGATAAACCTCACCGCCGAAGAAGGCACCCGCATGGCCCATACCGATGGACAAGTGCCCAACCTGCGCATCATCGTCCCCAAAATCGACGAGAACAACCTAGGACAGCTCATCTACTTCTTCGAGTTCAGCTGCGCTCTCGGTGGCTATCTTTTGGGCATCAACCCCTTCGACCAACCTGGTGTAGAAGCCTATAAGAAAAACATGTTCCGTCTGCTCGGCAAACCCCAATAAACAGTCCTCTCTCTGACATGCAGTTCTTCTACCACCCCGACCTGGTGTCACACCCCGTCTTCGAGCTGTTGCCCGACGAGGCACGTCACTGCTTGAAAGCCCTGCGCAAACATGCGGGCGACGAAATCAGCATCACCGACGGCTGCGGCCGTTTGGCCACTGCCCAGATTCTCAGCACCGAGCCCCCCACCCGCTGTGTAGTGCAATTACTAAAGGTGGATCACCAGCATGCTCTCAGACCCCACCGTTTCCACCTCGCCATCGCCCCCACCAAGAATGCTGACCGCATTGAGTGGCTAGTCGAGAAAAGCATCGAAATCGGCATCGAGCAAATCAGTTTCCTGCGTTGCGAACACTCCGAGCGTACCAACCTCGACCTCACACGCCTGCAGCGACTAGCCATTGCGGCCATCAAGCAGTCCAACACTTGCCTAATTCCAGAGATGCAGCTCATTGACTTTAGCAACTTTATCGACTCGCCCGCCATCCAGTCTATCCATCACCGCTATATAGCCTGGTGTGCCGACGACCTTCCCCGTATCGAGTTTGCCCTTCAACCTCTCCAAGGGCAGGATGCCATGTTGCTCATCGGTCCCGAGGGCGACTTCAGTCCCACCGAGGTACAGTTAGCCCTCCAGCAAGGTTTCACCGCCGTCAGCCTGGGTCCCCGACGCCTCCGCACCGAGACCGCCGGCCTCTACGGTGTCTGCGTATACGCCGGGATGCAGGTATAGCCATTGCAGGCCGTCAGCTTTGCGGGGTTTGGTAGTGCCAAAGGCACAGAGAGAATGAAAAACAGAAAGAATCTACAGACCAAAGATGCGGGAGGCGGTGTCGCGATAGCTAGGACCAATGGGGAGGGTTTCGCCGGCCACCATCACACTGGTGGAATCGACAATCTCGACATGGGCAAGCGACACGATAAAAGACTTATGAATCCGAAGAAACTGTCCTTGGGGGAGCATCTCCTCAAGGCTTTTCAAGGAGTAGAATGCCGTGATGTTGCGCTGGCGAGTGTGGAAAGTGACATACTCTTGCTGGCCCTCTATGTAAAACAAGTCGTCGAACCTCACTTTATACAGCCTACGGTCGGCCTTCACCATGAGGTAGTCAACTGGTTTCTCAGGCAAGGTAGCAGAAACTTGAGCCTGAGGCTGAGAGCTGGGTTCTTGGCGAGAGGCGCTCAGCAACTTGATGCGTTCTATCGCCTTGTTGATGGCCTTGACAAAGCGGTTAAACGCGATGGGCTTCAGCAAATAGTCGACCACCCCCAACTCATATCCGTCGATGGCATACTGCGAGTAGGCGGTGGTGAAAATGGTACTGGGCCTGTAGGGCAGGTTCTCCACAAAATCGACGCCTGTCATTTCAGGCATCTCTATGTCGGAGAGCAGGATGTCCACCTGCTCGCGTTGCATCACCGACATGGCGCTCATCGCATTAGCGCATGAGTCAACCAACCTCAACATGGGCAGTTTAGACACATAGTCTTCCAACAAGGTACGCGCCAGGCGCTCGTCGTCCACAATCAACACCGAATACTGAATTCCGGTGTGCTCCGTTCCCAAAATTTCTTGCTCTGTCATTTCAGTTTCAGTCTTAAGTTAACCTTATACCGCTGATTCTCTTCCCCTAGTGCCAAGTCGTAATCCTCGGGATAATACAAATTCAAGCGCTGCACCACATTATCGATACCCACACTGTTTTCCTTCTGCTCATCGTGAGCCACCCGAGCTTTCGACATACTGTTTTCCGCAGTAAACATCAGCACTCCCTTCTCCACCTCAAGGGTGATATGGACAAAGCCCTCAGGATTAGTTGCCAAATCGCTGTGGGTAAAACAGTTTTCGATAAAAGGCTGCAACAATATAGGGGCAATGGTATAGGCTGTGGAATCGAGTTGGCTGTGGTATGAAATCTGATCCGACGAGCCAAATCTGAGAATCTGGAAGTCGAGATAATTACGGATATAAGCCAAATCTTTTTCTATAGGCACTTTTTCTCGTAGGCCAAAGTCTGTCACATAGCGCAGCATATCTGACAACTTCATCAACGCATCGGGTGCGATATCGCTTTTGGTGTACACCAAAGCATAGATATTATTGAGGGCATTGAACAAGAAATGAGGATTGATTTGCGACTGCAACAATTGCAACTTCATCAACTTCTGTTCCTGCTTCAGCTCTTCGGTCTGCATTAAAGCGTAATTGGAATACTTGTACACCGCTATACACAGCGCCAACAGATGCAATATAAACACCTTCAGGAAGTGAGCCAGGTTGATATAGGGCTGATAATCGCTGCTCCTCATAGGACGTTCGATGGGCACATACAGATGAATCAGATACTCGATAGCAAAAAGAAGATGACAAGACAACACCAAAAAAATGAGGATAACCAGAAACTTCAGCACATTATTTTGCAGGCGCTTGGGGGTTTTGATGAGCAGGTGGCAGAAGCACTGGTACACCACTGCAAAAAACAACGTATCTACGGTGGCATAAATCAACGACATAAGGGTACTTACTCTGCTCCCATTGATAAAAATGGCCAGAAACACCAGCAGATAAGTGAAAAAATGAGAGTATTTAACTACAAACCTGTTGAACTTTACATTCATTTCATTCCTATTCAAATTTGAACGACCATCACCTTCCTGGGGAAAAGCCCCCTTCCCTACTTATTAGCGGCAAAAATACACATTTATTTTGAAACCGCAACCAACATTTTCACTCCAATAATCCACGTAAAATATCAAGTTACGAGGTAACAGGAGTGGTCAATTTTGAATGAGTCTATATCAGGAAAAATGCGTATCTTTGCAGTTTTAATTTTTAGACCGATATGATGCCTGTTAATGCCCAACAATACATACCCCAGCAGCCTCCTGTCATCATGGTGGGCAGCCTCTTGGAATGCACTGAGGCATTGACCATCACGGAATTCAGCATCCCCGAAAGTCACATATTCGTACAGAACGGACAGCTGACTGCCGCCGGTCTTCTAGAGAACATCGCCCAGACCTGTGCCGCCCGCATTGGCTGGCTCAACCGCGACAAACCCGTAAAAATTGGCGTCATAGGTAGTATAAGCAAAATGGAAATAAGCCATTTTCCGCTTGCCGGACAAACCCTAAACACACGGATTGATGTCGTGTCGGAAATATTTGATGCCACCATTGTAGAGGCCGAAATCAAATGTGAAGAACAGACGGTGGCCCAAGGCAAGATGAAAGTATTTGTAACCGAGCAAAATGTAATCAGAAGAAGTGAAGCATAGATACACCATATACCAACAAGGCCACAGCATTGTCAGTCCACTGGCCCATGGCAGCCTCTCCAACTATGAAGCCATTGCCTCCGGGAAGAGTTGTCTGCAAAGCCATCAGGGAAAGTGGGACATCCCCGAGCCGTTTTTCGCCTCCCTGTTCCCCGATGGGATTGGATTTGATGAGTTGGTCATTGCAGCCGCGAAAGAGGCCATCGACGAAGCCTGCATTGACGCCTCGAATGATAGGGTATTATTTGTGTTATCGACCACCAAAGGCAATGTGGACTTATTGGAGCATCCGGAGACATGTGATTCGGAACAGACCTATCTATGGCATTCCGCTCAAGCTATGGCCCGTCATTTCGGGAACCGCAACACAGCCCTGGTGGCCAGCAACGCCTGCATCTCAGGATGTGCCGCCCAGCTTACCGCCTACAACATGCTGCAATACAGCGAGCAATACGACCATGTGGTGGTAGTAGGTGCCGAAGTACTCTCCAAATTCATCATTGCCGGCTTTCAATCGTTCAAGGCCCTATCGCCCGAGCGTTGCCGTCCCTTCGACCAGAACCGATGCGGACTAAACCTGGGCGAAGCGGCTGCCGCTATTGTCTATGGACGCACCACCAGCCCCGAATCACTACCCCCGCAAACCATCATCATGGAAGCCGGGGCCATCAACAACGATGCCAACCATATCTCTGGTCCCTCGCGCACCGGCGAAGGACTGTTGAGAAGTATCATAAAGGTCACCCATCACTTCGACCTGGGACGTATCGCCTTTATCAACGCCCACGGCACCGCCACCCTATACAACGACGACATGGAGTCGGTAGCCATCAACAGAGCCGGCTTGCAAGACACTCCCGTCAACAGTCTGAAAGGCTATTACGGTCACACCCTGGGTGCGGCTGGCATCATGGAGGTGATACTTTCCTCTATTGCCCTGCAACGGCACACAATCATCAAGAGCCTGGGCACCGAGCAGCCCGGCACCGCCCAGCCAATCAATGTCTGCACCTCTCAACATACCACCAACGGAGATGCCTTCTTGAAGCTCATTTCCGGTTTTGGGGGCAGCAACGCCGCATTACTGTTTTCTATGAAGCAAGACGGCATTTCACGAAACGACTCTTTAATAGAACCTAGGAAATCTGAATATTCTGAAATCAAATCCATAGAACTGCCTCTTAAAGGACTTCTCTCAGTTAATGAAATAGACGAAAAGCTGTCGCAGTTCTATCACGATAGCGGCATGCAGTATCCCAAATTCTTCAAGATGGACAGGCTATGTAAAGCGGGGATTTTAGGAGCCGAGCTGTTGCTGAAGGGCTATGACTATGACCAAGAGAACGTCAAAGCCGACTGGGGCATCATACTGATGAACAGTGCCTCGTCGCTCGACAACGACCGCCGTTTTCAGGAGACCATTGCGACCGACAACTACTACCCCAGTCCATCGGTATTTGTTTATACCCTGGCCAACATCGTGACAGGAGAAATTGCCATCAGGCACAAAATCGGGGGCGAAAGCTCATTTTATGTTATTCCTGCATTCGACAAAGCGATAATGGACGAAATGCTTCAGCTGACCTATACCGCCAATCCCGAACTAAACCATATCATCTGCGGCTGGGTAAACATCGACTGTCAAAATTGTGAGGTAAAGATGTTGCTCACTCAAAAAAGAAAATTATAATCATACCAATAATTCACAAAAGAACAATGGAAAATTTGATTTACAAATTAAAAACAGAAATCATAGATGTGTTGAACCTGGAAGGAATGAAGCCCGAAGACATCGACGAAAATGCTCCCTTATTTGGCGAAGGACTGGGTTTGGACTCGATTGATGCCTTGGAGCTTATTGTGCTGATGGAGAAGAACTATGGCATCAAGCTAAAAAACGCCAACGAAGGCAAAGAGGTCTTCAAATCGGTGAAAGTAATGGCAGAATACATCAACGAACACAAAACCAAATAAGCGATGCCCAAACTCGTAGTCACCGGTATCGGCATAATTACGGCGCTGGGCAACGGCAAGGAAGTCACTGTGAAGCGGCTTATGAGCAGCAAGAGTGCCATTGGGAAACTGCATATCCTGCAGACCAAGCACAATGATTTGCCCACCGGAGAAGTAAGCTATACCGATGCAGAGCTGAAAGCGTTTATTGGCATGCCCAGCGAACAGCGGAGCAACCGCACCACTCTGCTAGCCCGAGTGGCGCTGAAAGAGGCATTGGAGGAAGCCCACTTAAATCAAGACATTCCTGAACGGGTGGCCTTTATCTCGGGCAACACCGTAGGTGGCATGGACAAAAGCGAACAATATTACGCCGACTTCAAAAATAATAACCGCAAAAACGACTATATTGGCATGCATGACTGCGGAGCGTGTACCGAAATGATTGCAGAAGAATACAAGGGGCAGTTCAAGCTCACCACTACCATTTCGACCGCCTGCTCGTCGGCCGCCAATGCCATCATTATGGGGGCCAACCTCATCAAAGACGGCACCGTTGACATTGCCGTGGTAGGCGGAACGGAATGCCTATCGAAATTCCACCTAAACGGGTTCAACACCCTGATGATACTGGACCAAGAAGTCTGCAAACCCTTTGATGCCCAACGCAACGGCCTGAATCTGGGAGAAGGAGCCGCCTATCTTATTGTAGAAACCGAAGCCTCAGCCCAAAAACGCAATGTTCCCATTTTGTGTGAGTTGAGCGGCTATGCCAACAGCTGTGACGCCTATCACCAGACCGCTACCTCGCCCAACGGAGAGGGACCGTTTCTAGCCATGCAGAAAGCACTGGAAAGCAGCGGTTTGAAACCGGAAGACATAGATTACATAAATGCCCACGGTACCGGAACCCCCAACAACGACGAATGTGAAGGGAATGCCATGATGAGGATATTTGGAGATAACATGCCCCCCATTTCCTCCACCAAAGCCTATACCGGTCACACCACCAGTGCCGCCGGCAGTGTGGAGAGTGTTATCAGCATTCTGGCACTCCAACATCACTTCATTCCCGCCAACTTGAATTACAAACAGGCCATTGAGGGACATACGTTCAAACCCAGCAACAAAGTTATTACAGACATGTCGCTACGCCACGTACTCACCAACTCCTTTGGGTTTGGAGGGAATGATTCATCGTGTATCTTTTCGACTTATGTACCATCGCACCAGGATCAAAATGTTATAAATCCCCATCATCATCCCGTATTTATACGTGCCGCCTCGCAAATATCGATTCAGAAGCCCCTTGGCGAGCAATGGTTTGAGCATCCCTTGTTCCCTAACACAGCAAACTGCGACTCACAGGAACCCGATTATTCGAAATACATCAGTCCAATGGCCGCCCGCAGAATGGGCAAACTCTTCAAGCGGGCCATTGTCACCGCTATGGATGTCATACAGAAAGGAGGGCAGGAACCATTAGATGCCATCCTCACCGGAACCGGTTTGGGATGTATCGAACATACCGAGAAATTCCTGAATGCGATGCTTGACAATGATGAGGAATGCCTTCCCCCTACCCCATTCATGCAATCCACACACAACACCATCGGCTCTCAGATTGCACTGCACCTGAAGTGTCACGGCTACAACTGCACCTACTCTCACAGAGGCACCTCTTTCGACAGCGGCCTACTTGATGCCCTTACACAGCTTCACCTTGGCAATATACACTCGGCTATGGTTTGCGGCCACGAAGAAATGAGTCATGACTATTTCAACATGTTAGGAAAGATTGGCTATTGGAAACAGGGAGAGACGAACACCGAGACATTGCGCCAACACAACACTCCCGGCTCCTTTTCTGGAAGTTGCTCCTTGAATCTGCTACTCACCGACACTCCTAGCCAAGAGAACCTGTGTGCCATCAACTCCTTTGACATGCTGTACAAACCCAGTGAGCAACAACTACTTGAAGCCTTGCAGCAATGCCTAAAGCACAGTAACCTCAGCATCGACGACCTATCCGCCATCGTGATGGGACTCAACGGCGACCACGAGAACGATGAAGTATATCTAAACTTTGCAAACAAAAGCTGTCCTCACACTCCTATCGTATGGTACAAGCACCTCTTTGGGGAGTCGTTTTGCGCCTCCGCTTTTGGTGCATATACCGCAGCTATCATGTTGCAACGCCGGAGTATCCCTCCACACATGCTGTATGCCGAACAGGCCAGCAATATCACGCCCAAGCACATATTGGTATACAACCATTTTCAGAATAAAGACCACACCCTAATACTTCTGTCATCATGTTAGTATTAATCCTTTTGATTATCGTACAGTCCATATTACTGGTAGCTGCACAGTCACTATTGAAGATATCCGTACAGTTGTTTGGCGACTTCACCTGGTCGTGGCAATACTTCAAGACCGTGTTTACCACCTGGCAGTTTGCAGCCTCGGGTGCCTGTGCACTGACAGCCATGCTGGTATGGATGTATGTGCTGAAACACTATCAGTTCAGCATTGCCTACCCGCTACTGTCTATCAGCTACATCATCGGGTTATTGGCGGCCTATTTCATCTTCCATGAAGCCGTACCCTTCACCCGATGGATTGGGGTTTGCATCGTGATGGTAGGAGTGTATTTAATAGTTAAAAGTTAAAAGTTGATAGTTAAGAGTTAAGAGTTTCAGGATTCAAGTAATAGACGTCTATATATTATGAGAAGAATTAGTTTGGTTACCTTTATTTTAGTGGGAATGCTATTGGGAAGAGTACAAGCGCAAAACAGTAAAGAGAGTGCGGTGACGGGCGAGCAACTCACCCAACTGACCCAGGCGGTCAGCAAAGCCCACCAACAGCTAAAGACCCTCAGTGCCAACTTCATCCAAGAAAAGAGTTCTGCCCTTTTCACCGAGAAGATGGTTCAGAAAGGTATACTCTACTACCAATCGCCCAAACAGTTGCGCTGGGAATACAAATCACCCAAAGCACTCTCCCTGCTTTTTGATGACACAAAGGTAACCGTGCTAACCGAGAAAGGCGCCATTGACAACCCAAACAAGATGCTCAACGAGCTAGGGAAGATGATTATCAACACCATCAATGGCTCGAACATGAGCGACAACGGCAACTTTACCATCAGCTTCATGAAAAACAGTCAAGACGGAAGCTATATTGCCGTACTCACCCCCATCAACAAGAAAATCAAGGCCAACTATAGTTCCATCAGGATTATACTGAACGGGAAAGACTACTTGGCGGAGAAAGTTATTTTGAATGAAAGCAATGGAGATGTGACCACTATCATCTTTAGCAACAAGAAAGTAAATCAGCCTATTCCCGCCAACAGTTTTACAAGATAGACCATGCTACTGCACAGCTTTTTCGACATCGTAAGTAAAAATATCCAAGATCAATCGGCATTGTATGTAATACGATTGAACAAGGAGCACCCCATTTTTCAGGGACACTTCCCAGGATACCCCATCACTCCGGGAGTATGCGCAATACAAATAGCCGTAGACTTGTTTTCGCATCTATTCAAAAGGGAATATCTCATCCATCAAGTAAAGAACGTCAAGTTTCTCCACATCATCCAACCCAATGAGACACCCCTACTCGACTACCAGCTAACGTGGCAGGTCATTGACGACCACGAATATCGCCTCACGGCCCTCGTTCAACAAGCTGACACCACCTTTGCCAAAATAGATCTCACACTCAGAAACGAATAGCCCATGACCCCGGAAGCCACCAAGTTGATATTCAAGCAAAATGACGTTGTTGTTGTAATTCCCACCTATAACAACGGCAAAACGGTGGCCAAAGTAGTGGAACAAGTGATGGACTATTGTGAGAACATCATGGTGGTAAATGACGGCTCCACCGACAATACGTCAGAAGTGCTAAAGCCCATCGAAGAAAATATCACGATAGTAACGCACCCCGTCAACCAAGGCAAGGGCAAAGCGCTGACTACCGGCTTCCGCTCAGCACTAGACAAGGGTTTCCGATACGTGATAACTATGGATGCCGACGGCCAGCACTATGCCTCCGACCTTAGCAGATTTGCCGAGACCCTACCCTCACATCCCGACACCCTCATGGTGGGTAGTCGTCAATTTGATTTACCCAACATGCCACAAAAGAGCAGTTTCGCCAACAGATTCTCCAATTTCTGGTTCACCGTACAAACGGGCAAAAGACTCCCCGATACCCAGACTGGCTACCGGCTGTACCCTCTGAACAAGATGGGCCGGATGAAACTTCTGTCAAGCAGATATGAAGCCGAATTGGCCCTACTGGTACGCAGTGCCTGGCATGGTATCGACATTCTGCCGATATCTATCAACGTATATTACCCACCGAAAGAAGAGCGGGTTTCGCATTTCCGCCCCGGCAAGGATTTCTTCCGTATCAGTGTACTCAATAGTTTCTTCACCTTTGCTGCCATCCTATACGGGTACCCCTCCATGCTATTCCATAAAATCGTCAAAAAATGAAAAAGCTGTTCCTCCATATATATCGCTATTTCAACCAGCATCCTGCAGTGCTATGGGAAACGCTTACACTGCTCTCCCTGCTATGCCTATTCAGTGCCCTGAGGATAGACTTTGTAGAAGACATCAGTAGTTTTATCCCGAAGAACAAGGACAACGAACGTATCAACTACGCCTACCAGCATATCGGTACAGTCAACAAAATCATCGTCAACATAGGTCAAACTCACAAGGTTGACACAGAGGATAATATTGACTATGAACTAATATGCACCGCAGTTGACCGTTTTGTAGAAGTGTTTCAAGACACAACAGCAGCCCTCCCCCAAGAGGCTTCCATACTCTATCAGATTGATCAAGACAAAATAGACGAAATTACCACATTTGTCATTGACAACATGCCCTATTTTCTGACAGAAGAAGACTATGAGCGCATGGACACCCTGCTCATGCCAGAACACATCAATCAACAACTGGTCAACGACAAACTGATGCTGTCTTCTCCGGTGGCCTCACTACGAACCATCATACAGAAAGACCCCCTGTTTTTTTCGACCGACATTCTAAAAAACCTCAATAACTTCCGACCCGACAATGGCTATCATATTGAAGATGGATACATATTCAACAAGCAAGGCAATGAAGCCATTCTTATCATCACCTCCTCATTTCCTGTCAGTGAAACCCAAAACAACGCAAAACTCATCCAAAGAATCAATCACGCTGCCCATGAAGTGGAGGAAGAATTTAAGCACCAAGTGAGTATCGGCAGCATTGGGGCAGCTGAAATCTCTCTCACCAATGCACAACAAATCAAAAGAGACAGCTTTATGGCTATCAGTCTGTCACTTATACTGATTGTTGCCATACTTATTTACTATTACCGCAACGCTCGCAGCATTCTACTCATCCTGTTATCCACTCTGGCTGGTGGCCTTTTTGCCCTAGGTCTTATTGCCCTCATTAAAAATCCTGTATCGCTTATTGCCATCGGAGTTGCCTCTATCATTATAGGAATAGCCATCAACTACCCCATACACTTTCTCTCTCACTTCAAAAGGACCGACGACAAAGAACAAATCATCAAAGACATTGCCACTCCCCTGCTCACAGGGAATATCACCACAGTGGGAGCCTTTATCAGCCTGATGTTTATCAGTTCTGATGCCATGAAAGACTTGGGACTGTTTGCCGCCCTACTATTGGTGGGCACCATTCTTTTTGTATTACTATTTTTACCCCACCTGTTAGGTAAACGCTATACTGGAAAAGACCGGCAACTGGCATTCCGCCCTGTAGCCGAATTCAGGCCAGAACGCTATAGTATTATTATGGTGGCTATTGTAGTTCTCACATTATTTTTCTACCATTTCAGCAGCCGAACCTCCTTCGACACCGACATGCGCCATATCAACTATATGACACAAGAACAAAAAGAGGCTTTCAAGCAACTGATAGAAGAAAGTAACCCCAACTTACGGACCATCTATTGCATTGCCAATGGAAAGACACTGGACGAAGCGCTGCAACGCAACGAACTAGTGCAACAAACCTATAAGCAACATATCTCCGTTATCGAATCATTGAATGGGGTTGGACAATTCATCACCTCAACTGCCATACAGCAACAACGCCTTGACCGATGGAATGAATTTTGGGTAGAGCGAAAAGACATCTTCTTTGAGAATTTAGACCAAGCAGCAGCTAACAACGGCTTTATTCCCTCCGCATTCCAACCCTGCAAAAACATTATCGAGCGAGAATACGAAATTCAAGACATTCAATATTTTAATCCCATCAAAGAAGAATTAGCTGCCAACTACATTTCTGAACAAGAAAATCGCAGTTTGGTATTCAACCTGCTCAAAGTACATAAGAATGATGCGGAAAAGGTGGAAAAACTTTTCAATGAACTTGACGACAACATCTTTGCCTTTACCGAAAGTTCTATTGCTTCCCGATTAGTGGATGCTCTTTCCCAAGATTTTGACTATGTACTCTTTATCTGCGGATTCATTGTTTTTGTTTTCCTACTGATTTCCTTTGGCAGACTGGAAATCAGCTTAATGGCCTTTACACCACTTATCATCGCCTGGATTTGGATATTGGGTATTATGGGCATTACCGGCATCCGTTTCAACATTGTCAACATCATCTTGGCCACCTTTATATTTGGCATGGGTGACGACTACTCCATCTTTGTCACCGAAGGGCTCTGTTACGAGTACCGCTTCGGGCGGCCCATGCTGTCGCAGTTCAAAAACTCTATCATCCTCTCCTCCTCCATCATGTTTATCGGCATCGGCATGTTGATTTTTGCCAAACATCCTGCCATGAAATCCCTAGCCGAAGTCACCATCATAGGCATGTTCTCAGTAGTGATGATGGCCTATATCGTTCCACCCTTCATCTTCAAATGGCTCACACAAAAGAAAGGCAAGATGCGCAAACAACCCATCACACTCATCAACATATCGCGCACCATTTTTGCTACTACCGCATTTGTATTAGGGACAATATACATGAGTCTTGCAGCCTTCATTATGTTAAACCTGAGGGGAAAAAATCCAAAACACAAACAACAATATCACCAACTATTACAAAAGGTGATGCGTTTTGTAGCTTGCGGCATACCGAAAGTTAGCTTCCATATAGACAATCCTCATGGCGAGACCTTCGAAAAGCCCGCTATCATCATCTGCAACCACCAATCACACCTAGATTTGGTTTATACGCTGATGCTCTCGCCCAAGATTATTGCACTGACCAACAAATGGGTATGGAACTTTCCCCTGTATCGAGGCATTGTACGAGGTGCGGATTTCTTACCTATCACCAACGGCATTGAGCATAACACTACCCGACTAAAGGAACTCACCGACCAAGGCTACTCCATCCTGATATTTCCCGAAGGAACTCGCTCGACCGACTGCAATATACTGCGTTTCCACCAAGGGGCATTCCATTTGGCCGAACAATTGGGTATTGACATTCTGCCCCTTGTGACACATGGAATAGGACACTGCCTACCCAAGGAGGAAACCCTTCTACGATGGGGGAAAGTATGTATTAGCATCGAGGAACGCATCACCCCCGACAACATTCTTTACCGCAACGGTAAAGAAAGTATAGAAACAGCCCGATTAGTGAGACATTTTTACCAGCAAAGATATGCGGAAATATGCCAACAGGAAGAAGATTTGGACTATCACCTCGACAATGTACGACACAACTACCTATACAAGGGAACAGAAGTGGCCAAAATATGCCGCCACCAATTGAAAAACCTCCAGCCACTCCGAGAACTGCTACCATCACTTGCCGACACTGGCAAGATGTTGATCAAAAACTGCGGTCAAGGCGAATATGCATTGCTTCTAGCCTTGGTCAAAAAGGACTGGCAAGTTGACGCATGCGATGAAAACAGCGACATGTTTGACACCGCCCGCAATTGCGTAGCTGTTCCCGACAACTTACACTATATGACTACAGGATGGACTGATGAGACCAAGTATGACCTTATTTTGGATATAAAGAACATGTAGCAAGAATGAAGACAGTATGCATCATAGGAGGAGGTCTCGGCGGCCTAATAACAGGGGCTCTTTTGTCGAAGGAGGGGTACCAGATAACAGTACTGGAAAAGAACCATATAATTGGTGGTGGTCTGCAGTATTTCCGTCGAGAGGGTCACAGTTTCGACCCCTGCATGCATATCTTCGGTGGTATGCAACAAGAGGGTAATCTACGATTGATATTAGAGTATCTTGACGTGATAGACAAACTGACTTTTGAACCCTATTACGAGACCATAGCCAATGGTGAAGAGACCATCACACTGCCATGGGGGCGTGATGCATGGATTGAAGCAATCGGACAAGGGAGATTCAAAAAAGAACTGAATGCATACGTAGATGCCCTTAATAGATACGCCAACTCAGAAGATCTGTTCAACATCCGCCCCTACAGCAATGAAAAGCATGAAGAGCCAAACATCTCGGCCCAAAAGCTGATATCTCAATACGTTTCAGACCCAAAATTACAGGACAGGCTAGCCTACGTTACTAACTTGTACGACGGCACGGCCGACTCGCCAGCATTGATACATGCACTGACATGTGTGCTACACATCAACGGCATATACTCTATATCTCCCTCCGTGCATTGTTTAGCTGAGACACTATGTGACATCATCATTGCCGGCGGAGGAACTATATACAAAAATAGCGCAGTCACTTCCATTGAAGCCAATCATGAGGAGGTGACAGCGGTGATATGCGACAAAAATAGATTTGAAGCCGACTATTACATTAGCGCTATATCCATCGGTGCATTATTGCGTATTGCACCACAAACCGCCTTCTCTACCGCTTTCCGCAAACGCATTACGGCTGCACATCAATGTTGCTCAGCATTTTGCTTATACGGAATACTGAAACCTCACACCACACCATTCCATCATGAATGCTATCACATTTCCCGCCCCAAATCTAACCCATGGAACATCACCGAATGTCCACCCGACCAGTGGCCGCAAAACATGTTCTTGATGTTACAAGCCGATAATGACGACCCGCGATATGCGTCGGAATTTAACATAGTGGCACCGATGGACTACGATTACGTTCGCCAATGGGAAGATACTTCCACCGGCCATCGTCCTGACAATTATCAACAGTGGAAAAAGCAAATGGCCGACCAGGCGATACAGTTGGCACAGAACACCATAGGACAATTGGAAATAGAAAAAATATATACCGCATCCCCACTCACTTTCCGCGACTTCAACAACACCACACAGGGCACATGTTATGGCCTGCACCCCTCTGTTGATAATCCCTTACTCACCACCCTCTCAACCCGCACCCGCCTCAAAAACTTATTTCTCACAGGACAAGATGTCAACTTTCATGGCATGGTGGGCACTGCACTTACCGCCATTCTAACCTCTGAAACCATCGTGGGGCAAAACATAATAGTGAATAAAATCCTACAAAAACACTCCAGTTCCAAAAACAATAACGCATAACACATACTGACAATGTTAAAACGAAGATTCTGTTTCATTCTGTTATTTCTCGTATGCTTAAGCGTTCATGGACAACTATTGCCAGACACCAACATCCGTCCCCCCCATGTCACCTATCAGATTATCGAAACAAACGATTATACTTTCAGCGAATTACGAGATGAAGGAATCAACACTCTTGCTCGCCAATTGGATGTATTACATATACCTGTCAGACAGTTTAAGTTCGCTATCATATCACATATCAACCGACACCATTTTGAACTCAATAAAAAAAAGCGTAAAAGAACCACTTTTCGAGCCATTTCATTCACCTACCCTTCTTTTTCTCCCAAAGGCGAACCTGTGACACTCTCTGGTCTTGTCACCATACCACTTCTCGATGACAACCGCCCCTCCCGTATGCTTATATACAACCGACTCACATGTATTAGTAATCACATTGCCCCCTCCAACAGTCTCCCCTTAGAAGCTATTATTACAGCAGACAACACCATTTGCGTTTTCCCAGACTATTACGGTTGCGGTACCACAGAGGGAAATCCTCTGCCTTTTATTGCACTCAACTATCATGCCCGCTGCGCCACGGAATGCGTTATAACCGCACTGAACATTATACATGATAACGGGATTGCTTTGGATACAGGATTTTATACATGGAACACTGGTTATAGCCAAGGTGGTGGGTATGCTTTGGCTACACACAAATATATTGAAAACTTTTTGCCCGACAGCATACAGCAATGTATAAATTTACGCTGGAGTCTATGTGGAGGAGGAATATATGCACCTGCCCAACTTTATGAGTTAATCATTCTCAACGGAAACATGGGATCCACTCCTTCTGTTATTCTTCAGGGTTTACGCAGTCTGTTAAATTCTCACCCTGAAATGATGGAAGACATCGCCCTAACTGATATATTCTCTAAAAATGCCAAAGAGACAGGCATTGACAGCATTTTTCAAACCTACGATGACGGTGTATGGAATTTTGTCAAAAAACTTGATGGACGAGATAAAAGTCATAATCCCGCCGACTATTTCAGTCCTTCCGTATTAGACACCTCTTCAATTGTATATAAAAAAATAATAGCAGCATTTTCTTTGGACGACTGTGTCTCAGGCTGGCATCCAAAATCACCCGTAGTACTCAGTCATTCAAAAAACGACCAAAACATTCCTGCCCAACTTACCCTACAGGCTTATCGACAACTATCACTTGACAACAACAACTGTACTCTACATCATCCACCTGTCAACAAATCCCATCTATACACAGGATTTCTCTATTTTTGCAAAATTCTCCGTCTCAACGAAAACGAATTGTATCGCCTTTACTATCTAAAAACAAAAAACGAACAACCCTGTAAGTAGAAAGTCATGATAATAGCACATCATCAAAGCAAAAATATAACAATGAGAAAGATACTTCTAATCACAGCACTTTTTTTCACATTTTATCAGATAATGGCACAACCCAAACCCATCAAGTTATGGGCAGATGTACCTGGCATGAAGCAGATGCCCAGCAAACTGTACATCTATCCTGCTCCCAAAGAAAATAACACAGGCATCGCCGTAATCGTTTGCCCAGGAGGAAGCTATAGTCACACCATGGGCATTGCCACCGAAGGCTTCGAAGTAGCCGAATGGCTCAACAGCCAGGGTATCAGTGCCTTTGTTCTTAAATACAGAGTAGGATCACAGCTATATCACCATCCTGCCATGATTCAAGATGCCCAATACGCCATCCACTACGTGCGGCTACATGCAGCGGAGTATGATATCAACCCAAATAAAGTAGGCACTATGGGCTTCTCGGCAGGCGGTCATCTGGTAACCATGACCGGAGCATTTCACAAAGACAACTATATTAAGGACTTAGGAGTAGTTGACGACATACCGCTGAAACCTGCTTTTGTTGTACCCGTTTATCCAGTGGTATCCATGCAAGACAGCATTGTCCACCAACGCTCCCGCCGAAACCTACTCACCCAGCATTACAACAAGGGGCAACAAAACCGATTCTCCATGGAGTTGAGTATACCCAATGACATGCCCCCCGTTTTCCTAGTTACGGCCATTGACGACCCTGTAGTGATGTATCAAAACAGTGTTGTACTGGACAAGGCACTTACAAAAGCGGGAGTCCCTCATCGATTTATGTTGTACAATACTGGCGGACACGGCTATGGTCTCAGCGAAACAATTGCTCCCGAAGCCGGAAAATGGAAATATGAGTTTATCAAGTGGGTGAAACAAATTCAGAATAAATAAGAAACAACATGATATCAGAAATCGAATTTCAGCCAAAAGAAATAATAAAGACATTTCAGGAAAAGAAAATGCAATCGATGCTGCAATATTTGCAAGCAAACTCCCCCTACTACCAGAAACTGTTCAAAGCACACCATATTGACATCGCTTCTATCAGAAAAATAGAAGACCTTCAATACATTCCTTTTACAGAGAAGAAAGATTTGCAACAGCACAACATGGATTTTCTTTGTGTACCCAAAGAGAAAGTGATTGACTACATCACCACCTCAGGCACCCTTGGCGACCCAGTGACCTTTGCCTGTACAGATGCAGATTTGGAGCGTCTAGCATACAACGAAGCACTGTCTTTCGCATGTGCAGGCCTAAAACCAGGCAATGTGCTACAACTGATGACCACCATGGACAAACGTTTTATGGCAGGACTGGCCTACTTTCTCGGTTTAAGAAAATTGGGAGCAGGGGTTATCCGTGTGGGAAACGGTATTCCAGAACTGCAATGGGACACCATCCAACGCATCCAACCCGACACGGTAATGTGCATACCCTCTTTTATCTTAAAACTGATAGAATATGCCGAAGAACATGGTATTGACTATCAAAATTCCAGCGTAAAACGCATTATCGGCATTGGCGAAGGATTAAGAGACCAACAGTTCAAGTTAAACGCCTTAGGTCAGCAAATCAAAGACAAATGGGATGTTGAGCTCTTCGCCACCTACTCATCCACCGAGATGAGTACCACCTTCCCCGAATGCCAGTACTCTTGTGGCGGCCATCATCATCCTGACCTGATTATTGTGGAGATCATCGGAGAGGATGACAAACCCGTTCCAGAAGGTGAAGTTGGAGAAGTAGTCATCACCACCTTAGGAGTGGAAGGCATGCCACTACTGCGTTTCCGCACTGGCGATATGGCCAGTATCCATACTGAGCCCTGCCATTGTGGTCGCCACTCCTTCCGCATCAGCCCAATTGTAGGACGCAAGAACCACATGATCAAATACAAAGGAACCACCTTATATCCACCCGCCATCTCGGATGTTCTCAACAACACTCATTATGTTGAGAATTACTATATTACCCTCAACAGCAACGAAACAACCGAAACTGACGAGGTTGTCATCACCATTGGATTGAAAGAAACAACAGATTTTGATGTCATTAAAGATTTGAAAGACAGATTCCGCGCTAAAATACGTGTAGCACCGGAAATTCACATTGACACCACAGAAAATGTACACCGGAAAAACTTCCCTGCCATGAGCCGTAAACCCATCACTTTTTTCGACTTGCGTAAAAAACACTGATATGGAGCCATTTGAATTCACAAGACCCTATAATGACCACGAAATCCCTGCCGCAATAGCAAGAATTGTCAACAGTCCATTTTTCGACAATATTGTCAGGTACTTATTTCCCGATCGTAATCCAGATGATGTTAAGCAAGACTTGTTGAATGTTAAGACCGTCAAGGAATTTCAACAGCAGTATATGCTACACGCCATCAAAAGCATTCTGCATCAGACCTCTTCGGGTTTGGAGAGTTACGGTTTCGAAAAACTGGACCACAAACACAACTACATGTTCATTGCCAACCACCGTGACATACTCTTAGACGCCGCCATACTTCAGATTCTGCTGGATCAGCATGGGCTTGATACCAGCGAAATAACCTTCGGCAGCAATCTCATGCAAGGAGGTCTCGTAATTGACATAGGCAAGATAAACAAAATGTTCCGTATCATACGAGGTGGCTCTGTTCACGATTTCTATAAGAATTCGTTGGAAGTATCCTCCTACATGAGATATGCGTTGTTAGACAAAAAGCAATCGGTATGGATTGCACAACGCAATGGACGTACCAAAAACGGTGACGACCATACTGAGATTGCCGTACTGAAAATGTTTTCGATCAGCAGCCCCAAAACCTTCATAGAAAACATGGGCGAACTAAACATCACACCCATCGTAAGTTCATACGAATATGAGCCCTGCGATTTTCTTAAAACACAAGAACTATATATTTCTCAATATCAAAGATACATCAAAGAGCCCGGAGAGGACATCAACAGCATTATAAAAGGAATCAAACAGCCCAAAGGCGGTATTTGTGTATGTGTAACTCCCACTATCAGCAAAGAAGAGTTGCTCTATTGCGATACCTTTGACAAGAATGGAAAATATGTCCAGTTGGCAAAGATGATTGACCAAAGGGTATACACGCATTACAAACTATGGAAAAACAACTTTATTGCTTACGACTTAGTTCAGCCAGGGCAAAAATATGCCTCACATTACAGTGAGGCAGAAAAAAGGACATTCATACAATACATGGAAGAAGGATTGCGCTCGTTGGTAGGCGAAGCCGACGAATTGAGGAATATCTTTTTGGATATCTATGCTAATCCTATTCGTAATGCCGAGACACTACGACAACTCTAACATTCTAAGAATAGGCCTCTTGGCTTTTTCTATGATATCCTCATCCAATATCAATTCAGGTTTTTCTTCCTTCAGGGCCTGATAGATATTCTCAAGGTTGTTCTTTTTCATACTCCGGCAAACGCAAGCTTCTTGATTATCGGCTGAATAGAAAATCTTATCCGGATTTTGTTTTTTCATTTCATGCAGGATGCCGTTTTCGGTAATCACCACAAATTCATTTTTTGGGGAAGCCGCAACATGTTTGAGCATTGCTGCAGTAGAGCCAACAAAATGAGACAAATCCAACACCTCACGCTCGCATTCAGGATGTGCTATAATTTCCGCATTGGGATATTGCTGTTTCAGTTTGTTCACCATTGAAGCAGACCAGCGTGCATGCACACAACAATCTCCTGACCAAAGCACCATCTGGCGTCCTGTTTGCTGATTGATATAATCTCCCAAATTCCTGTCGGGCACGAAGACAATCTTTTCATCTGCAGGCAAAGCATTGACAATCTTCAACGCATTACCAGAAGTGACAATGATATCGGCCATAGTTTTTACAGCAGCCGTGCAATTGATATAAGCCAATATCTTATGGCCTGGATAATCCTTCATAAATGCAGCCAATTCGTCTGCATCACAACCATCCGCCAAAGAACAGCCTGCCGACATATCGGGTATCAACACTTTTTTTTCAGGATTAAGAATTTTAGCTGTTTCGGCCATAAAATGCACCCCTGCAAAAAGTATGATATCCGCATCTGTCTGAGCCGCTTTTTGTGACAAGCCGAGGCTATCACCTACAAAATCGGCCACTTCCTGTACCTCTGGCAAAGTATAATAGTGTGCCAGAATAATTGCATTCTTCGCTTTTTTCAGCGATATAACATCTTCTTTCGTAACCATAGCTATGACTTTATAATTGTTCTTCGGGAGCACAGAGCCAAACAATCAAATAAATCAGGCCACCACCTCCGCCAAGAAGCAAAAGGATAAGAAAAATAATTCTTACCACCGTAGGGTCCACATTCAAGTACTGTGCAATGCCGCCACATACCCCCGCAATTTTACGGTCAGTACGACTCCTTGTCAATTTTTTATATTCTTCAGCCATGTCTCAATGATTATTCAATATAAGTAACATTTTCCACTTTCCATTTATCCTTGGGGGTAGGTTGTTCTGCGGGATAACCGATTACAATATTACAAAATGGAACTAAATTTTCAGGCAGTTGCAACATTTCATTGTATAAAGCCACTCGCTCGCTAATAGGATAGACACCTGTCCAAACCGCACCCAGTCCCAAAGCATTAACAGCTAAGAGAATATTTTCTGTTGCGGCCGAGCAATCCTGAATCCAATATTCACGACCTTCTCCCTCTAAAGTTTTGTTCATGTCGCCGCAAACAACAATAAACAGCTGTGATTCCTTCAGCATCTGTTCCTGATGACTCTTAGCCGCAATTTCATCCATTTTTGCTCTGTCCTTAATCACCACGAAGTGCCATGGTTGCGAATTCCTGGCTGTTGGGGCAGCCATACCGGCACGTAGCAACATCTCGACAGTATCAGCGGAAATAGCCTTGTCTGTATAAGAACGCACACTGGTACGTGCCATAATACTCTCATAGATCACTTTGCCGTTATCAACTGCCATCTGTTCTTCACATTGGGCATTTGAATCATTGGATTTGTTGCAATTACAGCCTGTCATCATGGTGGCTACAATAAGGGTCATTGAAATCATGTGGATAAATTTTGATGTTTTTTTCATTTTGAACTAATATTTAATGTTTTGATTTTCAGTACTTTTGTTTTTTTAGATTCGAATACTGCAAATATACAATTATTTTATTATGGAGACCATGAAAATTACAATAAAAAAAAAGGGCGAAAGCATGTTCACCTCCACCCGTTTCCAAATACTATGAAAAATAAGCTTATTCTTTAACAATCTTTCTGATCACTAAACCTTCTTCGGTTTGGATATTCAGCATATAAACACCATTTGAAAGGTCACTTAAGTTGATAGTGCCATTCACAGTAGTGAAAGTCTTCACCAGTTTACCATTTATATCATATACATCAATCTGGCTGATGGCATTGTCGTAATTGATAGTCAAAACATCCTTTACAGGATTCGGGAAAATAGCAAGACTACTGTCGTCAACTGTTTCGATAGCCAACGGACCATCGGTAATATTAACATTATCAATAAAAACATTATTACCATAAGCTGAGGTAAAGACAAATTTAATAATCACATGTTCATTACCAGCGTATGCAGAAAGGTCTACAACTTCCTGACGATAAAATTGAGATGGATTATTAAATTCACTAGTAGTTGTACCTCCTGTTGCCAACTCAGCGCCTGCTTTATCATATACAGTCGTCCAGTTTGTACCACAATCTGCAGACACCATAACTTGCAATCTTTCGCTATATGATGTAGAATAACGTTTGTGTGCCACATCAAATGTCAGTGTCGGTTCTGAATTAGTAGAGAAATTCATCAATGGAGCATAGCACTCACCTGTCAAACCACTTGAAGCATGATATGCGCGTAAACGAAGAGCTCCATTATATATTCCAAAATCGCCATCAGTATTATCTATCAAAGTCCAAAGTCCAAGAGCAGAGGCGGAAGAAAAATTTTGGGATGAGATTGCCAAATCAGAAGTTCTTTGCACACCAAACGATGCAGTATATGTATTATATTGATTCCCTTCATCAGCCACACCATTTGCATTAATTACTTCTATTGTCATAGACTGTTGACCATCTTGAGTTGGTATAATTGGAGATAGACTTACCACCTCTGTAGCAAATTGAGGCAGATTGCCGGTCCATTCGGATGTTTGCACATCACTACCGTAAGTTATACGAAATGTTGCGGAAGTCAATGGTGCACTACCCATATTCTGAAGTGTTACTCTTGGAGTAATACCATTATCACAATAATACATGGCTTCCATATTTTTCACCAAACCCAACATTGCATCATTGGTATTGTTCCATGCAGGACATTTGGAAGCAATCTGATTATGATAAGCAGCAGCACTAGAAGTCACATTTCCATAAAGATCATACACCATTCTGTTGGGGCATACCATCATAATGGTTGGGAATGCACTAATATTCCATCCATTATGAAAAGTGTAATAATTGCAGTTGGCATCACCTGACACAAAGTTTGGCGAAAGCCGCAAAGGAATCACAGGATAAGGAACTAATTCTGTAGTACTTCCATAAGAATGGGTACAATCCCAATAGTTGCTGCCTGCACTACCATTGATAGCGGCCCAACTGTTTCCAGTGCTTGCACCTTCGACAAACAGTACACGTGTATCATTCACACTGCTATTAGGTCCATAATTATTATATAGACCTTCCAAGGTGCCTGTAGAATGGAAATTATAACAAGGACCACAAGTAGTAGCTGACACATCAATGTAAACCACCTTATAATCATTCAACATACCATAAAGGCTAATAGTCTGATCTGTCACCATATTTCCGTTAGTTTTATTAATCTCATAAAGATTAAAATCAGGAGCATAAGAGCCGTTAGCTGGCTGGGCATAGGAGAATGCCATCATTGCCATTGCTGCGAAAAGGGTAAAAATTTTTTTCATAATGATGAATTTTAGTGAATAATCATTTTTTGAAGTGCAAAGATACACTTTTTTTCTGTATAAAACAATCGAAAAAAATATTATTTTTGCAAACTCAAAAAAAGAAGTACCATGTTTGTCTTAATGATTGTTATCTTCCTGGTTGGCTATACGTTAATAGCCTTGGAACATCCAATTAAAATCAACAAAACTGCCACCGCTCTGATGCTGGGAGTCCTATTGTGGGTATGTGCCATCATTGGCGGAGAAGGCATGCTGGTGGACACCACCTCCATGATGGACTACATCGAGGACCATCCGGGTGCTGGGTTCATCGATTGGATAACCCATTTCGAGTTGATTCAGGTATTGGGGGAAGTATCTGAGATTCTATTCTTCCTTTTGGGTGCTATGACCATCGTGGAAATCATTGATACCAACGGAGGTTTCTCATTAATCACAGACCATATCAAGAGCAAAAAGAAAGTCCGTCTGTTATGGATTCTCTCACTTCTGACATTCTTCATGTCTGCCGTATTGGACAACCTCACCACCTCAATCGTCATGGTGGCCTTACTGCGCAAACTCATCGACGACCAACATGACCGTTGGTTTTATGGCGGTATGGTGATTGTGGCCGCTAATGCCGGTGGTGCGTGGTCTCCTATCGGTGATGTCACCACCATCATGTTGTGGATTGCCGGCAAGGTATCCACCGTCAACATTATCACCGCCACATTGTTGCCAAGTGCCATTTCGTTGCTCATTCCGCTTACTATTCTTTCATTCATCATGAAAGGAGAAATTCAACATCCCCAGGAATCTACCGCGGAAGACACCGAGAAACCATTGGAATGGCAACGCAAACTGTTCCTCATTTTGGGTGTTTCATGCCTTGTAGGTGTTCCCGTGTTCAAGACCCTCACACATCTGCCTCCTTACATTGGCATGATGGGAGGATTGAGTATTTTGTGGGTAACTTCTGAGATTATCCACCGCAGCACCCGCGAAAGTTTCAATGAGAAATACGCCATTACCAACGTCATCACCCGTGTGGATGTGCCCAGCATCTTGTTCTTTTTAGGCATCTTACTGGCTGTAAACGCATTGGGAACCGTAGGACATCTCAGCCTGTTCGCCAATGGCCTCGACAGCATTTCTTTGGGAGAGCCCCACAAATACTATTCCATCGGCACTATTATCGGTATCATGTCCTCCATTGTGGATAACGTTCCTTTGGTGGCCGCCACGATGGGCATGTATGACTTCCCGCTTGACCACTATTTCTGGAGTTTCATCGCTTACTGCGCAGGTACGGGCGGTAGCTTACTCATCATCGGTTCCGCCGCTGGCGTAGCCGTCATGGGTATGGAAAAAATCGACTTTATATGGTATCTGAAACACATCAGTTGGATTGCCATAGTGGGTTATCTGGCAGGTGTGCTGACGTTTATCGCGCAACATGCGATAATGGGGTTGAATTAGCATGCTAATTTAACCAGCATCGCAACAAAGCTATAGACTATAACCTTTATACTATTTAAAATCTCTCCACCACTTTAGCAACAAGTTGGTTCATGAGATCGTGATAATCATTTATAAACTCTCCAGTGACACGATTGGCAATCAACACACAGCATGTGAGAGGATTGTGGCCCAATACACGACTTAACCCATAGAGGGCGGCACACTCCATTTCCATATTGGTACATCGATATCCATGATAATCAAAAGACTCTATTTTGGCATTCATATCAGGGAATTTCAACGGACCACGCACGGCTCTACCCTGTGGGGCATAGAAACCCGGAGCGGTCAGAGTTACGCCTTTCTCCATATCAAAAGCGATACGATGTAACAATTCATCTGAGCATCTTACACAATATGGATATGGTAGTTTCTCTCCCCATCCCGTATGTTCCACAAACGCCTTTACCATCTGTTCATCATTCACACCTTCATGGTTATAAAACTGCAAGAGACCATCTAATCCCAAACTGTACTCTGAAGCAATCACTGTTCCCGGAACAAATCGTGCATCCAATGCACCCGAAGTGCCGATACGCACCAAATTCAGACTATGATGTTCGGCTTTCACCTCCATTTTGTCCAAATCAATATTCACCAAAGCATCTAACTCATTCAGCACAATTTCTATATTATCAGTACCCATTCCCGTAGAAATGGCAGAGATTCGTTTACCATTTTTGGTTCCAGTATGGGTATACAGTTCACGATTACTCTTTTTCAACTCAATGGTATCGAAATGGTCGGAAATCATAGATACACGACCCGGGTCTCCTACCAATATAATATTATCAGCAATATCCTCAGGAAAAAGATTCAGATGATAAATTGCACCGGAAGCTTGTTTAGGTAATTCAGAAGCAGGAATTTTCATAGCTAGGGAATTTTGATGTTTCTATATTCCCCACACTGACGTGTGGGGTTACTGATAAGCGACCTCTTTGAGATCAAAATAATTCTATTTACTTTTATTTAGAAGGGCAACTACAGTAAGATAGAGCAAACATGCCAGTGTTACAAAGAATGCGTAGCGAGGATTAAAATTGGCAGCCAAACCGGTCAACAAAGGTACAATGGCAGCTCCCACTATAGCAGTAGTCATCAAGCCAGAGATTTCATTGGTCTTTTCAGGGATTCTATCCACACAGATGGAAAAGATTAAAGGGAAGATGTTAGCAAAACCGACCCCTATTAAAATAAAGCTCAACCAAGTAGTAACAGCGTTATAGGGCAAGAAAAGTAACACATTACCAATAATAGAAACCAATACTGTCAGCATCAAAAATATGTTTGGTTTGATATAACGCAAACATACTCCACCCAAAAATCTGCCCACAAACAAGGCAATAATTAGTACAATATTGCCCATTGCGGGTGAAACGGCTGGATTGTTCTCTATCAAAATGGAAGGAATTCGATTGAACATAGAGGCTTCCGCACCGCAATAAAAGAAAATGCCAAGAAACATCATCAGTATATACGGATTAGCCAGAGCCTTCAAGCATTTCCCTAATGTAGTGGGAGTGGAAGTCTCTTTTTCCATCTCGTTCGGAACAAAGAACATCACCATCAGCAAGGTTATCAATAGCACAACCGCAAAAATCGGAAACAAAATGCGGAAACCAATATTCACTGGTTCTGTGGCACCTTCCGGAGTAAAGGAAAACCATCCGTATTTCATCAGCGAAGTACCCACCAACACTAAAATTAAAGAGGTAGACAGGGTACCTATAGCCTTCAACGACTGAGCAAAAGAGAGCATGCTTGAATATTTGCCTTCGGGAGACACATCTCTGATGAGTGGATTACCTGACACCTGTAGAATTGTAGCACCTGCCCCCATCAGCAATACAGCCAAAAGAATAATGGGGAAATTAAAGGCCATAATTGGCAGGATGGCTCCTAGAAGAAAAAGAATCAATCCGATAGTCAGCATCTTTTTCTTTCCAATACGCGACTGGGTTACCCCCATCGGCACCGATAAGACACCAAACATAATCATGCCCGAGAATGACACCAACGAAGCAGCTAAAGGAGTGATGTTAAAGGCTTTTTCCACGATAGAGACCAACTGTCCAGCTGCATCGCCAAAACCCATGGCGAGAAAGACCAAGAATACTGAAATCAGAGAAAGTTGTTTTTTCATAATTTTATTTGTCAAAAGTTTTATGTTGCAAAAATACAAATTTATTTCAATGATTTACCATGCCCATACAAGTAATCCTCCACAAATTATCAATCCAGATACCACCAGGTCGATAATGCAGAAGCCCATAATATCCTTGGCATTCAATTTAGCAATAGCCAATGCCGGGATTGCCCAGAACGGCTGAATCAAATTGGTCCATGCATCACCCCATGCAATAGCAATACCCGTCAAACCCGGGTCAACTCCCAAATCAGCACCTGCAGCAAACATGATGGGAGCCTGAATAGCCCAGTGACCACCACCTGAAGGAACAAACATATTGAGCACTGCAGCACACAAAAACGTCAACAGCGGATAGGTATGCGGTGTAGAGATAGAAATACAGGCATCACTGATTACAGTACCAAAACAAATACCCGAAGCTCCTACACCCGTAATAATACCCATAATGCCCGCATAAAACGGAAACTGCAAAATGATGCCAGCCGCACCCGTAGCAGCTTTAGTAAATGCCCGCACATAAGCCAATGGGGTACCGTGTAAAATCACACCCGTAAAAAGGAATATCATGATGACGGAATTCAAGTCCAACGAGCCACCCTTAAAACCAAGATGTATCACCAAATATGAAAAACCCAGCAAAGCCACAATCCAACTCAACAGACGACTATTTTCCATTTTCTCAGCTGGAGTTTCAGATATTTGCTTTACTGGCACCTCCTCTTCTTCCAAAAGAGCAGGATCTACCGTCACGGTATGTTCCTTTTTCGGATGCATTAATGCATTCACCCCCACCAAAGCAATAATAACCAAGATTACCATTATTATATTATGAGGATCAAGTATGGTTCGCGTAATATGCACCGGCTCAGTTAGAATACCATTAGTGGCCTTAGTCAGCGCATCTCCCGGAGTGGCCATTGTGAGAGGGATAGAACCCGACAGACCTGCATGCCACACCACAAAACCGCTATAGGCCGACGCTATCAACAGACGGTAGTCCACCCCTTGCAACTTGCGTGCAATCTCTTTAGCGAAAATCACTCCTACAATCAAACCAAAGCCCCAATTAATCCAACAAGCCACTGCCGATACTCCAGTCACGATAGCAATGGCTGCTGCTGGAGTTTTAGGTATAGCAGCCAAACGACCAATACCTCGTTTCACCACAGGAGCAGCTGCCAGCGTAGAGCCACAAACCAACACCAACGCCATCTGCATAGCGAAAGCTAACAGTCCCCATACTCCATTGCCCCAGTGCTCTATCACCTCCACGGGGCTCTGACGGCATATCGGCATGGCCAAAATAGCAGCCAACAAGGTCAGAATAATAGCAAAAATAAAAGGTTCGGGCAGATATCGCTGCACCACTTTCACACAAGCACGAATAATTTTCTGAAACATGACTTATTTTGTAGAATTAAGATGCAAAATTACAAAAATTTCCCCATCCTGCAAATTACCTGTTCAAAAAAATCATACTTACAAGCGCCATTAAACATACAATACAAACTGATTTACAACATCTTGCATAGATAATAAAAATTTTTCTCCAGACATATTGCCAGTATCAAAAAAAGTCGTATTTTTGCAGCGCAATTTTGCAAGGGAGCTTAGCTCAGTTGGTTTAGAGCATCTGCCTTACAAGCAGAGGGTCACTAGTTCGAATCTAGTAGTTCCCACAAAAAAAGACACTCAAACGAGTGTCTTTTTTTTATTCCACTATATCATTACATTTTCTCCGGGACATCGATACCCAAAAGGGCCATTCCGCGTTTCAACACGGTAGCCACCATTTGTGAAAGTCGCAGACGCAATACCCGTAAAGCATTGTTTTCTTCTTTGAATATCGGTGAGGACTGGTAGAACGCATTGAAATCTTTAGCCAAATCAAACATATAGTTGGCTATCAGCGCCGGGCTATAGCCCTCTCCGGCTGCTTCCACCACTTGAGGATAGGAAAACAGTGCTTTCAGCAAACCCTTCTCGCTATCACCCAACAACGAAGCATCTGTCACATCCTCCAATACAATACCATTTTCTTCTGCCTTGCGCAAAAGCGACTTGATACGAGCATGAGTATATTGGATAAAAGGTGCCGTATTACCATTGAAATCGATAGACTCCTCAGGGTTAAACAGCATATTCTTTTTAGGATCCACCTTTAATATAAAGTATTTAAGGGCGCCCATACCTATCATTTCATATAGCTTATTGGCTTCTTCCGGTGCAAAATCATGTTTCCCCAGTGCCTCGGTACTTTCCTTAGCCTGTATGAACATCTCGTCCATCAAGTCGTCAGCATCCACCACCGTACCCTCACGTGATTTCATCTTGCCATTAGGCAATTCCACCATCCCGTATGAAAGATGAAAAATGTTATTACCAAACTCTTTACCCAACTTCTTGCTCAAAACCAGTTTCAGCACATCAAAATGATAATTCTGCTCATTGCCCACCACATATATCATTTTCTGCGGATGGAACTCCTCATAACGAAGTTGGGCAGTACCCAAATCCTGTGTCATATATACCGACGTACCATCACCTCTCAGCAATAGCTTTTCATCCAGATTCTCGGCAGTCAGGTCCACCCATACTGAATTGTCTTCTTTTCTATAAAAAACACCCTTTTGCAAACCCTCGTCCACCATGCGCTTACCTAAAAGATAGGTATTGGATTCGTAATAGGTTTTGTCAAAAGCGATACCCATTCTCTTATAGGTCTGGTCGAAACCGGCATATACCCAGCTATTCATCTTTTGCCACAAGTTTCTCACCTCTTCATCGCCCTGTTCCCATTTGCGAAGCATTTCCTGTGCTTCCATCATCAGCGGTGCTTTTTTGGCAGCTTCTTCTTCGCTCATACCCTGCTGCTGCAACTGACGCATTTCCTCCTTATAATGCTTGTCAAACTCCACATAATACTTACCCACCAGATGGTCGCCTTTCATTCCTGAAGATTCCGGAGTTTCCCCTTGACCAAACTTCAACCATGCAAGCATCGACTTACAGATATGTATTCCTCTATCATTCACCAGATTCACCTTAACAGGATGTTTTCCGCAAGCCTCCAGTATCAGAGCCACGGAATTTCCCAAGAGATTGTTGCGAATATGTCCCAAGTGCAAAGGTTTATTGGTATTCGGTGACGAAAATTCTATCAGACTCGGCTGCTCATCCACCACAGTTTTCTTTCCAAAATTTTCATTATGAAGATTTCTGGAGAGAAAATCCAACCAAAAACCATTACCCACAGACAGGTTCAAAAAGCCCTTCACCACATTGAAGGAAGTTACAGACCCATGTATCCCCTCGGCGGTGACAAAATCAGCAAGTTTTTCTTGCAATTTGGCCCCAATTTCCGCCGCCACTGCATCGGGAGCCTTACGGGCTGCTTTAACATAGGGGAAAACCACAATAGTAAAATCGCCCTCAAATTCTTTCTTTGTCTTCTGTACAAGGTTCTTATTAACTTCAATGTCAAGATTATACAATTCTTTCAAGACATCCTTCAAAGCATTGGCAAACAATAATTCCAGCATAGTCGAAAATTTTTGGCAAAAATACGAAATATGTTGATACGTTTTTTGTATCTTTGCCGCCCAATTTTATTAACCACAAAAATTAATGCAATGATACAAAGAATTCAATCTGTTTTTATGCTTGTAGCAGCCATTGTAACCATTATTTTACTCTTTATTCCCATTGGCGACATTTATACCGCAGAGGCACAATATACCTTTACATGCTTTAACGTCCACCTGCCTGACGGACATGTGGTGATGAGCACTATCTACATCGCATTGATTCTGATAGCATCAGCCTGTATTTCCCTGTATGCTATTTTCAAATATAAAGACAGAATGAAGCAGACCCGCATTATTTCTCTCAACATGCTGGTATTTCTGGTGGCTGTTATGTTAATGATATGGGTATATCCAGACTTCCTTTTCCAGAAAAAATTTGAAATGGCAGGGTTCCGCTTCAACTACTGGATTATGATATTTGTACTGCCCCCGGTATGTATGTTTTTGGCTAATCGATTCATTAGAAAAGACGAACGATTGGTACGCTCAGCCGACAGACTAAGATAGTATATAATGATACCAGCTGCTGTTTTATCGGTGGCCCAAGTAAGGGAAAGCGAAGCACTCACCATGCGTGAGGAGCCCATCAGTTCGCTCGACCTGATGGAACGTGCCGGCACCCGCTTCACCGAACATTTGCTGCAACACTGCCCTATCAACCAATTTGCAGAAATTCTGGTGATCTGCGGACCCGGTAATAACGGTGGCGACGGACTGGTGATTGCACGACTGTTGAAAATGCATCGGCTACCAGTCAATGTAATACTTGCAAAAACAGAAAGCAGCCGAACCACCCCTGAATTCGACACCAATCTGGAGCGTTGGTTTGATTTATCAACCGACAACCAAACCCTTCATACCCGAATATGGCATGAAGGGGATGAGCTAGCATCCGTTCACCCCACCCTCATTATCGATGCCATCTTCGGTATAGGTTTGTCTAAACCATTACGTGACTATCATGCACAACTAGTAACGGCCATCAACCAATCTAACGCCTATATTATTGCGGTGGATGCACCTTCAGGGATGCAGTTAGATGAGTCAACCAGCCAACAAACGCTTAGCGTTAAAGCTCACGAAACCTATACTTTTCAGTTTTACAAGTTAGCTTATCTATTGGCTGAAACATATTGTCGCTGTGGGAAAGTCAGCATTATAGACATCGGTTTGCGCCTGCCAACCCAAGAGTACACATTACAGCTCATCGAACGAGAGACCATCAGGCAATTGATTCACCGTCCCCAAAAATATGCCCACAAAGGCAGCATGGGACACGGCTTGCTCATTGCTGGAAGCGCTGAAATGCCTGGAGCTGCCATCTTAGCCGCCACAGCGGCTCTACGAGGAGGTATTGGTAAAGTAACGGTTCACTGTCCGTCTAAAGTATGCGACATTCTGCCCACTGTCATTCCCGAAGCCATTCTCAGCCATGATGCCAATAGCGAATGTTTCAGCCGTATCGACTTCGAAAGCCATCCGGGCATCAACGCTATTGCTATCGGTTGTGGGTTGGGAAAGAGTAAAGCTGCCACAATAGGATTGAAAAACATACTGGATGAAGTAAACGAACCCATCATCTTGGATGCTGACGCATTGAACATCCTAGCGGAAAACAAAACCTGGTTGGGCTTTTTACCTGCTAAATCAATACTCACACCTCATATCAAAGAATTCGAACGGATGGCGGGTCCTGCTGACAACGACTTCGACCGCATTGCAAAACTACGTCAATTTGCCCTAAAACACGGAGTGATTGTAATTCTAAAAGGAGCCCATACTGCAGTAGCTATGCCTGACGGGCATATCTTCTTCAACACCACCGGCAACCCCGGGATGGCCACTGCCGGCAGCGGTGACACGCTCACCGGATTGCTGTTGGCCCTTCGTAGTCAAGGGTATACCCCCGAGACGGCTGCCCTCGTAGCCGTTTATATCCACGGGAAAGCCGGCGACCTTGCGGTGGAAAAAATCGGACACCCCTCTGCCCTTATTGCCTCAGACCTCCCGAAATTTTTCGGACGGGCAATACAAGCCACCCTTGACGATTAGTCAGTAAAATTATTAACTCCCTGGAAACTATTTGCGGCTGATACGGAATATCCGATGTTCAATATTCCGTTCACTGAGGATAGCATTCACACGCACTTCATCGGTATCTGTAATAAACACCTGTCCAAAATGATCCTTACCCACCAAATCCAGCAACTGAGAAGTTCGTTTTTTATCCAGTTTATCGAAAATATCATCCAATAACAGTATCGGCTTGATACCCTTTCGCTCAAAGATGTAGTCAAACTGCGACAATTTCAGTGCCAGTGCATACGACTTTTGCTGTCCCTGCGACCCGTAACGTTTCACCGAACGCCCGTCAATCAGAAACTGAAAATCGTCTTTATGAATACCGAAATTGGTATAACCGGATTTCCGGTCGGACATCTCATGTTTGCTCAAGCCCTCTGCAAAAGAACTATTTTCCAATCCCGATTCATATACAATATTCACTGTTTCAAGTCCTTGCGACAGATACTGATAATGCTGATTGAATACTGGCAAGATGCTTTCAATAAATTCCTTTCTTTTCTGATAGATATACTCTCCCAATGGTATCAGCTGGGTATTGAACACCTCTATCAACGAAGCATCATAGTTTCCCTTCTCTATAAAACTCTTTAACAAAGTATTACGTTGCAGTATAATCTTCTGATAGGAAATCAGTTGTTGAAGATACTCTTTGTCAAATTGAGAAATGATCATATCGAAGAAACGCCGCCGGGTTTCACTACCCTCGTTGATGATATCGCTGTCGTAAGGCGACACCATCACCAAGGGATAAAGCCCAATATGGTCACTAAAACGAGTGTACTCCTTTTTGTTGGCCTTCATCGACTTGTGCTTCCCCAGCTTGTAAGTGCAACTGATGTGGGTGGTATTTTGTTGCATTCGGTTGACAAAATCACCATGTATAGAGAAGAAGTCCGTATCGAAACGCACCGAAAACTGATCTTGTGAAGAGAAAAAACTCTTGCAGAAACAGAGGTAATAAATAGCATCCAGAAGATTGGTCTTACCGCAGCCATTCTCTCCCACTATTCCGTTCACATTCTCGCTGAAATCAAATTCGGCATTCTCATAGCTTTTGAAATTAGCGATACTGATATGTTGTAGATACATAGGTACTTATTCTTTAATTAGCTTACTAAGTGCAAAAATAGTAAAATTTTTCCGTCAGTTGTGCATGGTAGCAAATTTTTTAGTATTTTTGCCACACAAAACTGAACAATATAAAATATTCAATATGAAAGCTGCAAAAATCTTATTCCGTTGTTTACTGGTAGTGATCATTCTCGTATTAGCCGTATTGGTAATGAGAAGTATCATGAGACCTGAAAAATTCAAATCCATTTACAATGAACGTTGTGAGTTGATTAAGGAGAAACTGATTACCATCAGAGATGTGCAGGCGGTTTACAAAAATGAAACCAAAGCTTATTTTGCAGATGCCGACAGTTTGGCAGATTATGCTACCAACGGCACCGTAAGCATTATCAAAAATGTGGGTGACATTCCTGAAGGCATGACCGAACAAGACGCTTTGAAAGCCGGCTTGTTGCGCAAAGAGACGGTCAACATTTCCGCTATGGAGAAAGTGATGGAGACCGATGCCACACGCAAACCCGAGAACTTCCACAACTTGCAATATGTACTCGGCAACAGTGGTTCCAAATTCAACATCCAAACCGGAAGCATCGCCAGCAAGACATACGAGATTCCCGTTTATATGATTGTAGTGCCTTTGGACGACATTCTGGCAGATATGGACAAAGCCATCACCCCCGAAAACTCTTCTCCAATCAAGAAACTCGTCAACAAAATTTTCTATAGCGGTTTGTCTGAAGAAACCCAATACAGATCACAATACAAAGACATGATCATGGGTTCTCTTACCGAAGCTAACACCAGCGGCAACTGGGAATAATGAAGGAACTTATAGACTTACTTTCATACGACAAATCCATTTGGCTTTACCCAAATGGATTTTGTCTTCTTAACGGAGGTTCACCCGTCCGTCAACAGTTTTATCGTTATCGCGATGGCGACATCCTCTCGGTCAAAGCCAAAGAATTCTTTTCTCTCTCATCTTCTGAGGCAACAGACATAGAGATTGTTGTTGCTAACGAGCCCCCCATCATCGTCCCCAAAGAACTGTTTCAAGAGGAAGATGCCCTGAAATTTGCCGACCTGCAATACGATGCCGGCAAAATTTCTCGTTCGTTTTCCTGCGACATGGAGGCTTATAAACTCGTATATTTCCTTTATCAGAACGAACAGAACGCATTGGACAGACTTCCCTTAGTCAAACATTACACCTCCTATTGGGACTTGATTCACAAACATATCAGCAAGAAGCAACAGGCACAAAACCTGATATGGGTGGCCGAACACGAACTTTACCTCGATATGTATGTGGAGAAAAAGGGAAAGGCCGTGTTGCTTAATCGCTTCGACTACGTGACGGCAGAAGATAAACTGTACCACATCTTGAATGTGCGGCACCAGTGCCAACTAGGAGATGCCCATATCACCATTGTTTCCAACATTCACCGATCTCCACTCAAAACATTGGTTAAAAAGTATTTGGACAACTATTCTTGGATTGATTAAATCATTATGAGAATTATCAGTGGAAAAAATAGAGGCCGACAAATAACGGCGCCCAGCAGTTTGCCGGTGCGTCCCACCACCGATATGTCAAAAGAAAGCCTCTTCAACATACTGAACAACTATTTCTACTTCGACCGCGTGGTGGTGCTCGACCTGTTTGCAGGCACCGGCAACATCACTTACGAATTCGCCTCCCGTGGCGCTTTATCAGTTACCTCCGTTGACCATCACCAAGGATGTACCGACTTCATCCGCCGCACCGTTGGCAAGTTGGGCTACTCACAGGTATCCGTCATCAAAGCCGATGCCTTTGTGTTCACTAAACACTGCAAGCAGCAGTTCGACATCATCTTCGCCGACCCGCCCTACGAGCTGAACGATATCGAAAAAATTATCGACAATGTTTTTGAGCAGAATCTGCTAAAACCCGACGGATGGCTGATTATGGAGCACTCCAAGACACACGATTTCTCGCAACATCCCCAATTCTACCAGCATAGAAAATACGGTAAAGTAAACTTCACCTTCTTAGTCAACATGACAGAGGAAGAAACTCCGGAAGAAGAATAAGACGACGATGGACGACAGCAGAAAATTTCTGATAGTAGGTTTGGGTAATGCCGAAGACAAATATGCCGGCACTCGCCATAATATCGGTTTTGAAGTGGTGAACGCACTGGCGTTGAAATTGGATACCAAATTCGACATAGGCCGTCACGCATACGTGGCCCACGCCAAATACAAAGGCCGCTCGCTGACGCTTATCCTCCCCACCACCTATATGAATCTCAGCGGTAAAGCCGTTAAATACTGGATGACCCAAGAGAAAATAGGGCCGGATAGCGTTATGGTGGTTTCCGATGACTTGGATTTGCCTGTAGGACAACTCAAAATGAAGCCCAAAGGCGGAGGCGGTTCCCACAATGGGCTCAATCACATTATTGAACTATTGGGGCATTCAAATTTCCCGCGACTGAGAGTCGGTATCGGCAAAAATTTCCCGCAAGGTTACCAAGTAGATTATGTACTCGGAAAGTTCTTCCCCGAAGAGCGTCCATTGATTGATGCGGCTATCGAACGTGCCGTCAACGGACTTCTGGCGTTCGTTACCATCGGTATCGAGAAAGCGATGAACGAGATCAACCGGAATTAGTTTACGGGGTCACCGGCTCACAAGCCTCAATTAATTACAAACAATTGTTCTGAGATTCCATCAGCAAAAAACTTACCCTCATCGGTAAGCACAACGGTATTATCATGCCACATATAGTAAGCTTGGTTCACTTGTTGTAGCTGTTGTTCGGCCATATTGCGATATGCTTTCCCAAATCGGCTTTCAATTTCCTCCAAATCAATTCCTTTTGCGGTTCGGAGTCCCAACATCACATACTCGTTGTACCGGTCGTCAACACTAAGTATCTCACTTTCGCCGCTGAAGTTTTCGGTAGCAATATCGTTGATATACTGCGTGAGATTGCTGACGTTCCATTTCCGCATTTCTCCATTAAAAGAATGAGCTGAGGGGCCTAATCCCAAATAAGGTTGTCCGGTCCAATAAGCCGAATTATGCCGCGATACCCTACCCTTGCGGGCAAAGTTGGAAATCTCGTATTGCTCGAATCCTCCCTCTCGCACAAGCTTCAAAAGCTCATAAAACTCCCTATTGGCTAAATCCTCATCCAGTTCAGGCAGTTGATGCTGACTGATCTTTCTCCAGAGCAGGCTGTTTTCCTCATTGGTGAGCGCATAGCAGGAAAGATGTGAAATAGGAAGACCTATTGCGGTACGCACATCCGCCTCCCACTCGCCTGGTTGGCGCTGTGAGATACCGTATATCAAGTCGATGGAAACATTATCAAAACCAGCGGCCACTGCATTGTTTACAGCCGACAAAGCCTCTGCCCCATCGTGTCTCCTGCCTAAGAACTGCAGGGTTTTATCGTTGAATGACTGCACCCCGATGCTAACTCTATTGAAGCCCAGCGAAAACAAATCCTTAAAATAGGTTCTGTCGAGTCCCTCTGGATTAACCTCTATGGTACACTCGCAGTCGGCAGACAGCACATAATGTCTGTGAATTTTGGTCACAATACGCTCCAGTTCTCCGATAGAGAGCACACTGGGAGTTCCTCCACCTATATATATAGTATCAATCTGTCGTGAAGGCAAAAAATCGAGACTTTGCTCTATCTCGACATTCAAAGCATCCAGGAAATCCTGTTTGCGGGAAAGAATGGCTACGGAATAGAAGGCACAATACAGGCATTTACGGCGACAAAAGGGAATGTGGATGTATATGCCGCTCATTAATGCTTACTTGTTGGGCTGGGGCTTCTGCTGGGGCACCACTTTCTTGGAAGCGTTAGCGTTCTGTTGACGCTTTATGGTGCATTGGTTCTTGAAATTCTGCTCCAAACGATAGAAGTCATACAATTCTTTGGCCGACAGAATAGCTTTAGCATCGTTGTAGAACTTCTTATCCAGGGCATACATCTTGTCTTTGAATACCATTTTCTGCGACAGGTAGAAAGCCACCTGCTCTTCGGTGCCCTTGCCTTCCTTCAGGGCTTCACGGGTGATCTTTTTACCGTCGAGGGCCTTCTTGAAAGCACTATGGATGGCATTCTCATCTTGGATATACTTATCGTATAAAGCCCAAAACTTGGTGGCATCACCAGTGGTAATCGTAAGATTTTCTTTGATATAATTGTATTTCAGCTGAAGTATTCCCTGAAAATCGGTTTTTTCAGCAGGAAATTTCACTGCGGGAGAACATTTGCTGGTATTGGAACAGGTTTGTGCATTAGTGGTGGAGCCAAAAGGAAGCGCCAACAACAAACTCAAAGCAAGTATCAATGATAAACGTTTCATAATCTATCCTGTTTAGTATAATAAATCCAATTCAGACATTTCATCGCTGTAATAATCCAAAATCTGATAGTCGATATTGTCGAAATCCACTTCTTCAATTTCTACATCGGGCACCGCCTCGCCCGTGCTCAACACACCATTGTCACTACTTGAAGCCAGCAAGACGTTGGTAGTGGAAGCACTTTCCGCCAGCTGAGTGTCCTGCGGTTTGTTTTCGGGCATCACAAACCAGTGGTTGATCATCACCAACAGAGCCACCACTGCAGCGGCAGCGGAAATGATGGTGTAGATTCTGCGGTGACGCAGGTGTTTCTGCTTCTGTTCCTGCTGTTCTTGCTTAACCTTCATCATCACCTCTTGCTCCAGCTGCTCGAAATAATTATCAGGCACCTGAAAAGGATTTGTTTTGGGTATGTCGTTTAATGTTGCCATTTTTATTGATTAAAAACAATATTGTGACTTTCCTAATTCCACAAAGTTTAATGCTTCGATAAAAATTCTTCCACTTTTTGCACAGCGAAGTGATACGAGGCTTTCAATCCGCCCTCCGTGCCACCGAAAATCTTGGTCATCTCCTCGTAGGGCATCTCGTCGTAATAGCGCAGGGTAAACACGGCACGCTGCTTCTCGGGCAGTCGCTGAATGGCCTCCTCCAGCAGCTTTTGTATCTTGTCGCCAGAGATATAGCGGTCTTCGGCCACCGTTTTGGTCACATAGTCGTTGTAGCCCTCCTCGTCGATGATGTTGAGCATCTTCTTCTTGCGTTCCAGGAAGGTGAGCGACTCGTTGATACAAATCTTCTTAATCCAGGTTTTCAGACCCGCTTCACCGCGATACTGGTCCAGATGGCGCCATATCTTAATCAGCACATTTTGGGAAATATCGTTGGCATCCTCATGCGAAAAAACCAAATGACGGATACTATAGTAAATCTCCTGTTTATATTTCTTTACCAACAGGTTAAAACCATGTTCTTTGGTTTTCTCCTCCCTGAAGAAGTCCAGTATTTGCTGATCGGTGATGGGCTCCATGAGACGAAAAAGTTAGGCTTTGCGTTGGATGGCCTTCTGAGCGGCCATGATGATATGCTCCTTGTCCAGTCCGTATTTGGCCATCAGCTCGAAGGGCTTGCCGCTCTCGCCGAAATGGTCGTCCACGGCCACCAGCTCCACCGGTGCAGGCATCTGACGGCACAACAGCTGGCACACCGAGTCGCCCAGTCCGCCGTTCATCAGGTGCTCTTCGGCGGTCACCACACAGCGGGTTTTACCCACGCTCTTCAAGATAGCCTCGTTGTCCAAAGGCTTGATGGTGTGTATGTTGACCACCTCTGCCGAGATACCCTTCTGCTCCAGTTCGTAGGCGGCCTCCAAAGCAGGATACACCATGTGGCCTGTAGCCACGATGGTCACATCCTTGCCCTCATTCAGCGTCACGGCCTTTCCTATCACAAACTGCTGGTCTGCAGGGGTGAAGTTGGGCACCTCGGGGCGACCGAATCTGAGGTAAACAGGACCCACATACTCGGCGGCAGCGATAGTGGCAGCCTTCGTCTGGTTGTAGTCACAGGGGTTGATGACCACCATATTGGGCAGGCCTTTCATCAGGCCGATATCCTCCATAATCTGGTGAGTGGCACCATCCTCGCCCACGGTCAGTCCGGCATGCGAGCCGGCAATCTTCACGTTCAGGTTCGAGTAGGCCACGGTCATTCTTATCTGGTCGTACACCCGGCCGGTGATAAAACCTGCGAAGGCGCCTGCAAACGGAATCTTGCCGCTGACGGCCAGTCCGGCAGAAATGCCTATCATATTAGCTTCCGCAATACCCGTTTGGATAAAGCGTTCGGGGTGTGCTTTTTTGAAGTCACCCATTTTCAGGCTGCCGGTCACATCGGCGCACAAGGCAAAAATGCGGGGGTCTTTTTCTCCGGCTTCCAACAAGCCAGCCCCGAAGCCCGAACGGGTATCCTTCATCTCATTACAAGTCAATGCTTTCATACTATAAAATTTACTCTGCACTCCTAAAAAAATGCAAGTGCAAAGTTACGGAAATTTCTCGTTTCATGAACATCAAAAAGATTTTTTTGTTCACTGACAAAAAAATCCGTCATCGGGATAAAATATAAATAGAATTTTTGTATTTTTGCAAGTCAATTGAGAACGAGAATTTGTGTCTGCATAGGGTGTAAGCGGATAAATCAGAGATAATTTTTATATTTTGAGGGGAAGCGGATTTCAATTGCGTAAAAATGGATATTGAACCGAAACTGAACCGAAAGTCAACCGAGACTCAACCGAAAGTTTATACTTGTCACATTCTTGTATCATTCGTGTTGTAATAGTGTAATAAGCATGATAAATTAGACCAATAATGAAGTATAAAATATGGCACAATTAACCAATAACATCCTCGAGCTGGAAGGACAGCTGGGAGAAATGACCTTTTTCAGAAAAAACGGCAAAATCTTTTTACGGCCCAAACATATTCACCAGCCGCGGCGCCTCAGTCGCAGCCAGTTGGCTCAGCGTGAGCAGCTGGCGCACAACAATGCACTATGGAGGGTGTTGAAAAAGGCCAAAGCAATCCATTTCGAAGGGGGCGCCGGTCCCTACTACCGTTTTATGTCGGTGAACAAGCTTTCGCCCTCGATATATCTCACTAAGCAACAGATTAGTAACAACAGTGCCCTACTCCTTCCTGATACAGTGATAAGCGACGGGCCGCTGCCATCCATCTGTTATCACCTGGGCGAGATTTCAGGACAGCCGGCGCTGCTGACAGAACTGCCCATTAAGGAAGCACGCAAGGGGCAACTGTTGCTATACACCCTGCGGCAGTATGAGTCGAAGTATCAAATAGAGGAAGTCAACATCCCAAAACTTGAGCTTGAGGTGGAAGAGGTGGACCCGAGCGAAGCAGTAGCCACCGCAGACGGCTGTTTGGCACTGATGGACGAACGTTTTGCCGACCCAATGAAGGGATTCGCGCTGGTGCGCATGGTTGACGGCCACACCTCAAAGCAGCGCATCGTCACCCGCTGCACCTACTACCAGCGCTTCACTACCGAAGAAGCCCTGCAGGCTGCCGCCAAGAGCTACCGGGGGTTGACAAAGTAAAAGAGCCGTTGCAATTGTAACGGCTCTATAATTTATTTTATTACTATACAAGTTTAGTTCTGACTGGCACGCACAGCGCGTACTGAAAGGCCGTAGCAACGTTGTAAAGACCAGAACTCATTGCCAGACGAGAAAATTTGGAATATCCACGCGTCGCTCGGGCCTTCGGTCATCACCG